>OODL01000001.1_pt1 | contig 429314 bp, 406 predicted proteins | sample 1671181 | NCBI WGS metagenome assembly OODL01 (sample SAMN06348130, study PRJEB24527) | human gut metagenome | biome: human gut; feature: ankylosing spondylitis patient; material: feces | host: Homo sapiens | place: China | collected 2015-10 | reverse complement strand
CTTTGATCCAACCGCCTATTATGAAACTTTGCACTACCGAAGCTGACCGTAAAATCGTTATGGAACAACTGCGTCCGGTTTCTCATTTTGAAAGAATCGTATTCCCGGTTGTTACTACTATCGTTATCAGCTTGTTGCTTCCGCCTGTATGCTCTTTGATTGGTATGCTGATGTTGGGTAACCTGTTCAAAGAAGCTGGTTGTTTGGATCGTCTTTCCGATACTGCACAAAATGCTTTGATGAACATTGTAACGATCATGCTGGCAACTGGTACAGGTTTGACTATGAAAGCTGAATCCTTCCTGAACTATCAAACTATTTTGATCATTGTTCTTGGTTTGATCGCTTTCGCAGCTGGTACTTTTGCCGGTGTTGTATTTGGTAAGCTCATGTGCATTCTGGATGGTGGTAAAACCAATCCTCTTATCGGTTCCGCTGGTGTATCCGCAGTTCCGATGGCAGCACGTGTATCCCAAATCGTTGGTCAAAAAGCTAACCCTGCTAACTTCCTGCTCATGCATGCTATGGGCCCGAACGTAGCTGGTGTTATCGGTACCGCAGTAGCTGCAGGTGCAATGCTTGCAATGATTGGACCTGTCAAATAATTTATAGTATAAACAGAAATAGGTGCACTTTATCGTGCACCTATTTTTTTTGGAAAAAGAAAAATATAAAGCAAATCATTATGCTGTAGTAAAGAGAAGTACAAGCTTTCTTTATAGTTTCAAGTAATAATGCAGTCCTGAAGCTGGTTAACCAAGATAAAAACATTAATTTTTCTTTTGGTTATTTTGAATAATGTTTTTTGAGTGGACAAAGAATCTTAAATATTGTAAAAATAGTATTATTGTATTATATTAATATACCTTAATGTCAAAAAAGCTGTAAATTAAATAAAACTTACACTTTTAAATTTGAGTGCATAGTGGTATAATGAAGCATAAGGTGTTGCAAGAAAATTCATAGAAAGCAATGCTAAGGATCTTTTACAAAATTCTCTTTATTTTGATATACGCGCCCCGAACGCGCTGTATATAAAATTAATTTAAAAGGAGGAATTATAATGTCCCCAGCAGTAAAATGTCTCATTCTTCTGGCTGTTGTTGCATTGTTATTTGTAACCGAACTCATTCCGCTTGCAATAACAGCTATGGGCGGCGCTATCGCGTGCGGCCTGTTAGGTTTTATCCCTGCTAAACAAGTATTTTCTGGTCTCTCTAATTCGACCGTAGTACTCTTTGCAGGCATGTTCGTAGTAGGTGCAGCCATGTTCTACACAGGTCTTGCACAAAAAATCGGTAATACTGTAGTTCATTTCTGCGGTACCGGTGAAAACAGCTTGATGTTTGGTTTAATGTTTGTTGGTGCTGCTTTGTCTTCTGTATTATCCAACACTGGTACTGCAGCTTGTCTGCTGCCGGTTGCCTTGGGTATCTGCTCTGCAGCTAAAATCCCTGCTTCCCGTCAATTGATGCCTTTGGCATTTGCCTGCGGTCTCGGTGGTATCATCACTATGGTTGGTACTCCTCCGAATATCATCGCTAACGGCGCTTTGGAAGCTGCTGGTATTGCTGACAAATTTGGCTTCTTCGAATTTGCCTGGATTGGTATCCCTGTAACAGTAGCTGGTATCATCTATATGATGTTCTTAGGTAAATACCTGCTTCCGAAAGCTGAATTAGATGCTGATCAGGAAATTGAACAAGAAGTTGAAGCTAACGAGACTTCTGCTTCTAAACAAGTAGTTTCCGGCGTTATCCTGTTGCTCGTAGTTTTGACTATGGCTATCGGCATCAAGGGCGTTTCTTTGGAAATGGCAGCTATTATCGGCGCAATCGTTTGCGTATTGACTGGCTGTTTGACTGAAAAACAAGCTTATGCTTCTATTGACTGGGTAACTATTTTCCTGTTCGCAGGTATGATGCCTGTATCCACTGCAATGGACAAAACCGGCGCTGGCAAATTGATCGCTGAATGGACCGTAGGTCTGATGGGCGGTACTCCGTCTCCGTTAGTTGTTACTGCAGTCTTGTTTATCCTTTCTTGCGCTTTAACACAATTTATGTCCAACACTGCATCTGCAGCTCTGCTGTGCCCGATTGGTGTTGCGATTTCTAAACAACTTGGCGCTGATCCGAAAGCAGTATTGATGGCTATCGCAGTTGCAGCATCCTGTGCATTTGCATCTCCGGTAGGTACGCCTCCGAATACTTTGGTTCTTGGCCCTGGCGGATACAAATTTATGGACTATGTTAAAGCAGGTACCGGTCTTGTTATCGTATCCTTTATCGTATCCCTGGTTGTAATTCCTATCGTATGGCCTTTCTTCCCCGGTAATTAAATTTACTTCGGAAAAACAGTAAATTTTATAAAATGAATTATGTAAAAACAGGCGTGTATATCACGCCTGTTTTTTAATACTTGTTTTTGTGAATTTTTTTAGAGGAACGGCTTTAGAGTGTATCCTTTATAGCAAAAATTTGTTATAATAAGAAATGGTCTAAAGGTGTGTTCAGTCCTTGGATAATAGAGAATGAAGGGATTGTTTTGTTTGAACGAAATATATAGAGAAGAATCTCAAGTCAGTGATCGCAGAATGCAGATATCATATGGCGGTTTGGCCGTTATAGTTTTATTATGGATTTATGAAGGGTATCGTTATGTCAATACAGGATATTTTAGCCCTTTAGGTTGGGGCTTTAATATTTTATTTCTGCTGATGTGGATATGGCGTGTTGTTTTTAAGTATACATATATTCTACGTGATGGCGAGATGGAAGTCATAAGCCATGGCGTGGGAATTAGACGCAGTTTTAAAGTGGATTTGACTAAAACTGAAAGTTATACCAATAAATATATCAAAAGTTTTTTTAAGAAAACTAAAATCCGTCATTATATTCACAGGTATTCTTCAGTAGATCCTAATGAACAGCGTTTGTTAGTGTTTACTGAAGGTAAAGATAATAAAAGGCTGGCTGGTATTATTTTTAAATGCAGCGAAAAATTTTTGCGCGAACTGCGCAAACAGATGCCTGATAAATTTTTAAACTTAAATTGAGTTATTGAGAAAGGATGAAAACAATGGAAGCATTGGTAAATGTAGATAGTTCTTTGATTTGTGCTCGTATCATTCAAGTTTTCGTTGGCGCTTTTTTTTATATTTTTATGATTGCTAAGGCAGTTGGATCAGAAAATAAGGCAAAATGGTTCAAAAGACGTATGAAATACACTTTTTTCAATAAAAGAGGTATTTTTGGCGAATATATTAACTTTGGCTATCCTATTACATGGCAGGGTGTAGGTATTTTTGTCGCTATTTACGGCGTTATTTTTGGATTTGGTTATTGGTATGTTTTCATACACGCCTATAATTAAGGAGAGTATTTATGGCAGAAATGAGAGCTGAATTAGTAGGATTATTGATTGAGAAGCATGGCGAAAGAGCGAAAATAAAGCTTGATAAAGATAAAAGTAAAGGGGAAAAAATACCTAAATATTTAGAAGCCTGGTGTCCTATCAATGCCAAAGTTGGCGATGTAGTCGGTGTTGAATATCAGGAAATGAATAAACGTAAGATGCATATGATATTGTATGGCTTTCCTGTATTGTCAGTGATTGCCGGTGCTGTTTTTGGAAACAGTATCGCTGTATTTTTCGATATTGATAAGACAATGCCTGTGATGCTGGGTGTAGTTATCTGGCTGTTGGTTTCTGTTAATTATGCGCGTATTTTTAAACGTGATGCAGTACGTGAAGGTGTACAGCCTGTTGTTATAGAAATAGAAGCACCTGACCCAATAGTTTTTGATGATACTGAAGATGAAAATGAAAAAAAATAGGAGATGAGCTGATGCTGGTAAGGTTAGCGTCCGGATCTCCGCGCCGTTTAGAATTATTGCGTCAGATTGGGTTAGAGGTTGATGTATATACCAGCGCCTTTGATGAGGTTAGTGGAGATAACGCTGAAAAAGTGGTAGCAGTAAATGCTTTAGGTAAAGGGCAGGTAGTTGTTGAACAAGTTGGCAGCGAAATACCTGTTATTGCTGCTGATACGATGGTTGTTTTGGAAAATGAAATACTTGGCAAACCATTTGACAGCAATGATGCAGCCGTGATGCTGCGGAAATTGTCTGGCAGAGTGCACCGGGTTTTGACAGGTGTTGCTGTTTTTTATAAGACTCAGAATTTAGTAGAAATAGTAGAGACTAAAGTATGGTTTAGAAGCTTATCAGAAATTGAGATTAATGCTTATGTTGCGACCGGCGAACCTTTTGATAAGGCTGGAGCCTATGGAATTCAGGGACGTGGTGCAGTTTTAGTTGAGAAAATAGAGGGCTGCTATAATAACGTCGTGGGGTTGCCGCTCACCCGCTTGTATCAAATGATGGCACAAATTGGAGTGAAGGGCTTTTGAGCCAGTGTATAAAAGAATTGTCGCTGGATGACAGACCACGTGAAAAATTGATGCAGCAAGGTGCTGCTGGGTTAAGTAATTCTGAACTTTTAGCTATTTTAATACGTACTGGTACCCAGAAGCGTTCTGCTTTAAGAATTGCAGAAGAATTGACTGCTTCAAGTGGGTTATATCAAAATATAGCCTGTGTGCACAGTGTTGCAGAGCTGGCTAAAGTCAAGGGACTGGGGCCCGCAAAAGCTGCAACAATTTTGGCTGCGTTGGAATTAGGCAAGCGTATTGCAGCAGCTGGAAGTCAGGTCAAGTTAAAAATAGAGTCTCCGCAAAAAGGTGCTGAGATTTTATTGCCAAGATTGCGTTACGAACAACATGAAAAATTTTTGGTGTTATTATTAGACAGCAAAAATCAGGTCATAAGAATGGAACAAGTTTCAGAAGGATCTGTCAATAGTTCGGTTGTGCATCCTCGGGAAGTGTTTGCCCCGGCGTTACTGTACCATGCTGCTGCCATTTTGGTAGCACATAATCATCCTTCTGGAGATCCTAAACCTAGTCAGGAAGATAAAGAGCTGACTCGTAGTCTGAATGAGACCGGGATAATTATGGGAATTCCGCTGATTGACCACCTGGTAATTGGCGATGGAATATTTTTTAGTTTTAGAGAGCAAGGTTATTTAGATAAATGAGGTGTTGAAGAATGTTTGGTATTTTTAAAAGTTTTGCTCATGATATGGGAATCGATTTGGGAACTGCGAATACTTTGGTGCATGCTAAAGGTAAAGGTATTATTATCAGAGAACCTTCAGTAGTTGCCGTAGACAGAGAGAATAAAGAGGTGCTGGCGATTGGTGCCGAAGCTAAGCAGATGATTGGTCGTACTCCTGGACATATCGTGGCTATTCGTCCGATGAAGGATGGCGTTATTGCTGATTTTGATATTACCCAGTCGATGCTTAAATACTTTATAAAAAAAGCAATTGGCAAACATTCTTTAGTCCGTCCGCGTATTGTTGTTGGCGTTCCTTCTGGCGTTACTGAGGTTGAAAAACGTGCGGTTATTGATGCTACTGTACAAGCTGGGGCCAGGGAAGCATATTTGATTGAAGAACCAATGGCGGCTGCTATTGGTGCAGGGTTGCCTGTACAAGAAGCCACCGGCAGTATGGTCGTTGATATTGGCGGCGGAACCTGCGAAGTAGCTGTTATTTCCTTGGGTGGTATCGTTATCAGCCGTTCTATTCGGACCGGCGGTGATGCAATGGATGATGCTATTGTACGTTACATCAGGAAAACATTCAGTCTGTTGATTGGTGAGCGGACAGCAGAAGAAATAAAAATTACTATTGGCACTGCGATGGAACTTGAAGAAGCTACAGAAATGGAAATTCGTGGTCGTGATCTCGTGACAGGGTTGCCTAAAAATCTGCTTATTAATGCGAACCAGATCTGCGAGGCGTTGAGTGAACCGGTGGCTAATATTGTCGATGCCGTACGTAATACTCTGGAGAGAACTCCTCCGGAACTGGCTTCTGATATTATGGATCGCGGTATCGTTATGACAGGAGGATCTTCTTTGCTGCGTAATCTTGACCGTCTACTGAGCAAAGAAACAGGAATGCCTGTCTATGTTTCTGATGATGCTTTGTCCTGTGTTGCCTTAGGTACTGGTATTGCGGTTGAAAATGTAGATATCTATAAAAAAGGATTTATGGCATCTAATAATAAATGAAGGCTGAATTATTATTGTGAGTAAGAAAAATATGAGCCTGCTTCTGATTGTGATAGCATTGGTAGCTCTGATGGCGTTGGCTGTTGAAGGAAGAGTACGATTTCCGGTGTTGAATAGAGTGGTGATTGCAGTAATAAGTCCTGTCAACAGTTGTATTCAGACGTTTACAGGCGCAGCTTCTTCTTTGGAAAAGAAGCTGGAAGCTATTACGACAATGGAAGCAGAAAACGAGCAATTAAAAAAAGAAAACGCTGAATTGCGAAGGGCTAATATAGCTATGGCTGAGTTTTACGCTGAAAACCAGCGGCTGACAAAGCTTTTGCAATATAAAGAGCACGTGCCTGAACAGAAATTACTGCCTGCCAAAGTTGTGGGGCGGAATATGGGCGATTTACAGGATGTTGTAATCATCGATCGTGGTTCTGCAGATGGCCTGGATAAAGAGATGGCTGTTGTTACGGGTGATGGTATCGTAGGGCTGGTAGAAGAAGTTTATCCTGATGCTGCTAAAGTCATGCTGATTACCAGCAGCCGTTGTAAGATCGGGGCACGTATTTTGAGGGCTGATTCCAGAGCGGTTGGTGTTATCTGCGGAAGAAGCATGGAAAATATGCCTTTAGAAATGGAACATTTACCCAGGGAAGCGGATGTAAGAAAAGGTGATGTTGTTATTACCAGCGGTTTCAGTGGCAGGCATCCGGCAGGTTTGGTAATTGGTACTGTAAGAGAAACCAGCCCAGAGGCGGCAGGACTTTTACTGAACGCAGATGTTGATCCTGCTGTTGACAGCAGTAAAGTAGAAGAAGTTTTTGTTGTTATCGGGTATAGCAACCCTGCAGCAGCAACAGGTAAATTAAATAGTAATACCGAAGGAGGACAGGCACAATGAGGAAACTGATTTGGCCCGTCCTGTTTCTGTTATGTTTATCTTTACAGATGAGTTTGCCGCAAAATCAGTGGTTTAAATTTGATCTGCCGCTTTTGCTTATTTATTGTTTGGCTATGCTGAAAGGTGCATTTGCCGGTGGGATAGCTGGCTTTTTCGTAGGATTGCTGCAGGATCTTTTAACCGGTGGTATTTTTGGTTTTCATATTTTGACAAGGACTGCGATAGGGTATTATGTTGGCTATACAAAAGAAAAGGTATTTAAAGACAGTATGTTTTACAATATTGTGGCGATTGTTACAATAACAGTTGCTTTGCGAGGCTGTTATTTTATTCTGCAGGTTATTATGGCTAAGGGATTTTCTGTTTTACTGTTAGAGCTGGCACTGCAGGATACGTTTGCTTATTGCCTGGGAAATATTATTTTTGTAATTCCGTTGTATCTTCTGACAGAAAGACTGCAGAAATGGATAGAACTGGATGATGGATTGCATTAAACAAAGGAGGTCAAATTGTGCTGAACAAAAGATACGCGCGCCGCTTGGAAGTTATGCTGGCAGCAGCAGTATGCATATTTTTAATTTTGCTCGGCAGAATGGCCTATTTGCAGCTTTATAAAGGCGATTATTATGGCAATCAGGCTGATGGTAACAGATTGCGCAGAACAAAAATCACTGCTCCGCGCGGCCTGTTTTTTGATTATAAAGGGCAGGAATTAGTTAATAATCTGCCTGGTTATGCTGTGGCACTTCAGCGTCAGGGGCAGCGTGATAATGAAAAAGTGATCGGTACATTGTCTGAAATATTAAATATGCCGGAAGACCAAATTAGAAAGCGTATTGCAGCTAATCAAAACAGTTATGAGCCAACCCGCTTAAAAAGCAATGTTTCCCCTGAGATCGTAACAAAAATAGAAGAACGCAGGTTGGAGTTACCTGGAGTTTTGTTGGAATTACAGCCAATCCGCAATTATTTGTATAAAGAACTGGCAGTTCACGCGTTAGGTTATGTTGGCGAGGCCAGTGAATATGATATTACTGAAGGCAGCTATAAAGGGATGCCAGGCGGTAGTATTGTTGGTAAATTTGGCATTGAAAAAACTTTTGATAAAGTTATCCGCGGAATAGACGGCAGCTTTGATGAGGAAGTAGATGTTGCTGGTAATGTTGTTAAACAACTGGGTCAGCGTGACCCCATACCCGGGAAAAGTTTGCAGCTGACCATTGATAAAGAATTGCAGATGGTTATGGAAAAAGCTGTTGATGAGCAATTGGCATATCTGCGGTCCAGCGGGATTGCCCCTAACGCCAGAGCAGCGGCTATTGTTGCGATTGATCCGCGCAGCGGTGCGGTAAGAGCTATGGTAAGCAGGCCTGCGTTTAATCCTAACCTTTTTGTAAATGGGATATCGGAAAAGGATTGGCAGGTTATAAATAATGATCCTAACTATCCTATGGGCAACAAAGTAATATCAGGCGAATATCCCCCTGGATCAACGTTTAAGATCATTACGGGTACGGCGGCATTGGAACTTGACAAGGTAACACCGGAAGAATTGATTTTTGACTCCGGTCAGCACTGGCTTATCCCTATGGGCAACGCCGGCGGAGAAGCCCTGGGGTGGATTAACTTTCAACAGGCTTTAAGCATGTCGGATAATGTATATTTTTATGAAATGGGCAATCGCTTAGGGATCAATAATCTGGTTGATTTTGCACGCAAATTCGGTATGGGCAGGAAAACAGGTATTGAACTTGAGGGTGAAGCTTCAGGGCTGCTTCCGACACCTGAAAATAAACGCAAGATATTTACAGGGGAGGACTGGACTCTGGGTGATACCTTTAACGCTTCTATCGGGCAAGGGATAGACCTTGCAACACCTCTGCAGATGGCGGTGATGATGAGCTGCATCGCCGGAGGTGGTATTTATCACCAACCGTATTTAGTAGATAAAGTCCTTAATAATGATGGAAGTGTTTTTGAAGTACGTCAGCATCAGGAACCATATGCTTTGGGGGTATCACAAAAAACTCTTGAACTGATTAAACAGGGTTTGATGGGTGTGGCGCAACCTGGCGGAACGGCTTCTTATTTTGCCAATTTGCCGAAGCCAATGGCTGCGAAAACAGGCACGGCAGAAAATCCGCATGGACGCGATCATGGTTTATTTGTAGCCTATGGGCCTACAGATGCTCCGGAACTGGTAGTTGCGGCAGTAGTTGAGCAGGGCAGTTTTGGTTCTACTTCAGCTGGTCCGATTGTATATAAAGTGTTTGAAGAATGGTTTAGAGAAGAAGGTCTGATACCGTCACAAGCGGTTAAGTAAGCAGAAACTGCGGAAAGGATAGCAAATGCAGCAAAATAGATATTTTCGTAATTTGGACTGGTGGCTGGTTATAGCTATTTTTGGGTTGGTTGGAATAGGCATTTGCCTGATTGCCAGCGCTACTCATTCTTTCGCCGTAACGACAGGTAAAGCATGGCATGTTGAACGGCAAAGTCTGTTTTTAGCAATAGATTTGGCCCTGGTTATTTTTTCGTTGCGCTTCGACTATCGGCTGCTTAAAGATATTGCAACTCCCTTATATGTTTTTAATATTATCCTGCTTTTAGCGGTAATGTTTTTAGGACACAGCCAGCTGGGTGCTCAAAGATGGATCCAGATCGGCCCGCTCAGTATTCAGCCTTCTGAGTTTTCTAAAGCAATAATGATTGTCTGTCTGGCTGCGTTTTTAAATAAAAGATTGGAAACTCTTGACAGTTTCACTGATTATTTGCCGGCGCTGGCTTATGCTTTTGTACCTTTTATATTGGTTATGAAGCAGCCGGATTTAGGTACGTCGCTGGTTTTTATGGCAATTTTGCTTGGGATGCTGCTCATCAGCGGGTTTAAGGTCAGGTGGCTGATGTATATGAGCGGCGCGCTTATCGCTTTGATGCCTGCATTGTGGCATATTTTAAAAGAATATCAAAAAAACAGGATTCGTGTATTTTTAGATCCGGAGCTTGATCCTTTCGGGGCTGGATATCATGTCATTCAATCAAAAATAGCTATTGGGTCTGGCCTTTTGACAGGTAAGGGCTGGTTTTTAGGTACGCAGAGCCAACTTAATTTTCTGCCTGAGAATCATACTGATTTTATCTTTGCTGTAGCTGGTGAAGAGTTTGGATTCATTGGTATTTTTATTATTTTATTATTATATTTGATCGTTATTTGGCGCGGGCTGACTATTGCATTGAACGCCGAAGACGATTTCGGTACCTTGCTGGCAGTGGGCATTACTTTCATGTTTATGTTCCATGTGCTGGTAAATATTGGAATGACTGCTGGGATTATGCCAGTTACAGGTGTGCCGCTGCCGTTTATGAGTTATGGAGTGAGTTCGCTGACTACGAATATGCTGTTGGCCGGGCTGCTGCTGAACATCAATATGCGGCGTCAGCAGCTGCAATTTTAGAGGAGGAACAGTATGGAAAAAGAATTAACGATCGATATACTCAGCAGTGTACAGAAACCTGCTCGTTATACAGGCGGAGAATTTAACAGTATTGTAAAAAGTCCGGAGGAAACTGAAGTAAGTATCGCCCTGGCTTTTCCGGATATTTATGAAGTTGGGATGAGTTATCTGGGATTTAAAATTTTATATCATATCCTGAACCTTGAAAACGGTGTTGCTGCTGAAAGAGTTTACGCCCCTTGGGTAGACCTGGAAGCAAAAATGCGAGCAGATGCTATTCCGCTGCGAACTTTGGAAACGGAAAAGATATTGCAGGATTTTGATTTTGTCGGCTTTACTTTGCAGTATGAGCTTTCTTATACAAATATTCTTAATATGCTTGATTTGGGCCGTATACCTGTAAAAACAGAGGAACGTACAGAAAAAGATCCTTTTATTATTGTTGGCGGACCCTGTGTATATAATCCGGAACCTCTGGCAGATTTTTTTGATCTTGCCGTTGTTGGTGAAGGTGAAGAAGTTATGGTCGAGCTGATGGAGGCTTATAAAAAATGGAAACGTGAAGGTAAGCCTGGTGGACGGCAAGGTTTCCTGCGCTGTGCGGTAAAGCTCAAAGGTATTTATGTACCATCATTTTATGATGTTGCTTATAATGAAGATGGCACTGTAGCAGCAGTAGTAGCTAATTGTGATGCTGCGCCGGCGGCAGTTGAAAAAAGAGTTATTTCTGATATGAATACGGTTAATTATCCGACAGCTCCGATCGTGCCGTTTGGAGAAATCGTGCATGACAGAATTATGCTGGAAGTTTTTCGCGGCTGCAGCCGCGGCTGTCGTTTTTGCCATGCAGGTATGGTCTATCGTCCTGTGCGTGAACGCAGGCCGGAGCTTTTAAAGGAGCTGGCACGCCAACTGGTGGATAATACAGGTTATAACGAAATTTCACTGGTATCTTTAAGCACGGCAGATTATTCTTGTCTTGCACCGATGATACATGATATGATCGAAGAATTTAAAGATGAAAAGGTTAGTGTTTCATTGCCATCTCTTCGTATTGACAGTTTTTCTGTAGATCTGGCGAAAGAAGTGCAGGCTGTACGTAAAAGCGGATTGACTTTTGCACCGGAAGCTGGCAGCCAGAGAATGCGTGACGTGATAAACAAAGGCGTTACAGAAGAAGACTTAATGAATGCGGTTGGTGCTGCTTTTACTGCAGGCTGGTCATCGGTAAAATTATATTTTATGATAGGTTTACCTGGTGAAACTGACGAAGACGTACTGGCTATAGCTAAATTGGCGAAGGCAGTACAATATAAATATCAGGAAGTAACAGGTCGGCGCGGTGCGAAAGTAACCGTGAGTGCTTCTTCTTTTGTACCCAAACCCTATACTCCGTTTCAATGGGTGCAGCAGGATGATATAGCGGAACTAAGGCGTAAACAATTTTTATTGAAAGATGCCTTAAAAGTAAAAAATATCACCTTCCAGTATCATGACTCGGTGACCAGTGTGCTTGAAGCTGTTTTTGCCCGTGGTGACCGCCGTTTAGGAAAAGCCTTATATCTGGCTTGGCAGCGCGGAGCCAAATTTGATGGCTGGAGCGAACATTTTTCTTATGATCGCTGGCTGGAAGCTTTGCAGGACGCAGGTTTAAACAAAGAATTCTATATAGGCCGCGAACGCGGAGCTAATGAATTATTCCCATGGGAACATATCCAGCCTGCTGTAGCACGCAGTTTTCTGCGCAGGGAATATGAAAAAGCCCTGGCAGAAGAATTGACCCACGATTGTCGTCACGGTGTCTGTACAGGTTGCGGTGTTTGCCAAAAGCTGGGCGTAAAAATAATCGACTGGAAAGAGCAGGGCTTAGTATGAAATTAAGGATGCAGATAACTAAAGAGAAAGAAATACGTTTTATTTCCCATTTAGAATATGTGCGGACTATTGAAAGAGCTATCCGACGCGCTAAACTGCCTGCTGCTTATTCCGAAGGCTTTAATCCGCATTTAAAGTTTTCTCTGGCTTCGGCGCTTGGTGTTGGCGTTGTCAGTATGGCTGAATTTGTAGAGATAGAACTGGCTGAGCCGATGGAAGTACACGAGGCTGTGCAGAAGATGACAGCGGCTTTACCTCGCGGCATTCAGATTATGGCCGCAGATGTAACTGCGAACAACGCACCGGCGCTGATGGCTTCCGCCGGAGGTGCAGATTATCTTGTTGTGCTGCCTTATTCCGGTGAGTATGTTGAGGCCGTAGCTGCTTTTAACGCGGCAGAAAGTATCGTTTATGCTAAGGCAGCGCCAAAGCTTAGAAACAAAATCAAAGAAATTGATGTAAAATTTTATATACCGGAAATATGTGCAAAGCAGGAAAATGATATGTTGACGTTAAAATTTTCCTGTCGTATTACACCTAATGGCAGTATGAAAGCAGCAGATCTGTTAAATACCTTAAATCAGCATTTTGGAATGCAGCTGCCTGTTGAAAAGGCAGATATCACCAGACTGGATCTGTATCGTGCAGCTGCTGATGGCCGCAGATTGCCGATGTTGGAACATATGGACAAGTCTATTCAATAGTTCAGGAAAGGAGGGGCTTTTGTATGGAAACCAAAATCATTATCAGCGCTACGTCAGAAGAAACACGTATGGGTCTGACTGAAAACGGTAGACTGATGGAATATTTAGTGGAACGCAGCAGTGAAAAACATCTTGTCGGTAATATTTTTAAGGGGCGTGTAAATAATGTTGTTCCTGGCATTCAGGCGGCTTTTATTGATATTGGTTTGCAGCAGAATGCCTTTCTTTATCTGGGTGAAAGTAATGATATTACTGAAGGTAAGTCCATATTAGTTCAGATAACGAAAGATGCCAGAGGCAGCAAAGGACCTTCCGCGACACGCGAGCTGACGTTACCTGGGCGCTATGTGGTGCTTTTGCCACTGGCGGATTATATTGGAGTTTCGCATAAAATAGAGAATAAAGAGGAGCGAAACCGTTTAAAAGCTATTATTGAGGAAGCAAAGCCTGATGGTATGGGAATCGTTATTCGTACGGCGGCTATTGGTGCCAGTGAGGAAGCATTGCTTGAGGATATCAGGCATTTGTGCGCTAACTGGCGTGTCATAGAAGCACGCGGGAAAGTAGAAAAAGCTCCTGCAACCTTGTATCGGGAATTAGACTTATCAGTACGGATCGTACGTGATTATCTGACAAATGATGTTTCCCAAATTATCCTGGATGATAAAGCAGTATATGGACGTGTCTGCGAGTTACTGAAGAACATGCCAGGAGGTACAACGGGCCGGGTTCTGCTGCATGAAAAGCAGGAAGATGTTTTTGCGTACTATGGACTGCGGGAGGAAATAGATACTATTTCTGACAGGCGGATAGACTTGAGCTGCGGCGGTTATCTGGTAATTGATTATACAGAAGCTATGACTGTTATTGACGTTAACAGCGGCCGTTACAGCGGCCGTGAAAATTTGGAAGAAACTATTATGCAGATCAATCGTGAAGCGGCTGTCGAGATTGCAAGACAGCTTAGACTGCGGGATATTGGCGGAATTATAGTTGTAGATTTTATTGATATGCATACGCAGGAGCATCAGCAGGAAATTCTGCAGGTGCTGCAGCAGGCGCTTTCGAATGATAAAATGAAGCCGCGTGTTCAGGATATTACGGTTTTGAATTTAGTTGAAATTACGAGAAAAAAAGCTCGCCAGAATCTTTCAACGGTTCTGTATGCTCCCTGTCCTATCTGTCAGGGGGGTGGCAGAGTGCAATCACGCGAAACAGTAGCATTGGAAATAAAACGGCGTTTGCGGACTTTACTGGCTAAGCCATGCGCATCACGCAGTATTTTGATTTCTGCCAATCCCTGGATGGTAGAGTGGCTGCGGGCTAAAGATCTGCGGCAGTGGGAACGTGAACTGGCCTGTAAAATTAAGGTAGAAGCAGATACTGGTCTGCACATAGAAACCTTTTCTATTTTAGACAATACCGGTGTTGACAAATAACGCCGTTTGTAATAAAATATTCGAGTATAGACTGATTAAGTCTGTCCCCAACCGCGCAGAGAGGTTCCGTAAACTCTTTAGGAGTACCGAATTTGGCGAGTCTATCATAAGGGAGGTGCAAATAGATGTACGCAATCATTAAAACCGGCGGTAAACAATACCGCGTTAGCGAAGGCGATGTTCTGAACATTGAAAAATTGGACGTTGAAGCTGGCAGTGAAGTCGTTTTTGACGAAGTTTTGACTGTTGTTGCTGACAGCGATGTTAAAATCGGCAAACCCGTTGTTGACGGCGCTAAAGTAACTGCTAAAGTTGTTGAACATGGTAAAGCTGAGAAGATTTTTGTTTTTAAATATAAAGCAAAATCCAACTACCGCAAACGCCAAGGTCATCGTCAACCGTTCACTAAAGTTGAAATCTCTAAAATCGAAGCTTAACAGCAATGATTACAGTAGATTTATTTAAGAACGAACAGGGATTGATAACAGGCTATAAGGTCAGCGGTCACGCAGGCTTTGCAGCAGCAGGCGAAGATATCGTCTGTGGGGCGGTTTCTGTTTTGACGCAGACACCAATCCTTGGATTGGAACAGCATTTGAAATGTCAGCCGTCATATCACGTAGATGAAGAAGACGGCATTTTAGAAGTAAACTTGAATAATACTCCGAATGAATTGACTCAGGCTATTCTGGCAACTATGGAATATGGTTTGCTGGGAGTAGCAGAGCAGTATCCGAAGTACGTTCGCATTCATACATACAGGAGGTGAATCGCAATGTTTAAACTGATCCTGCAATTGCATGCTCATAAAAAAGGTACCGGTAGCTCTCACAATGGTCGTGATTCCAATGCTCAACGTTTGGGCACTAAAGCTCACGAAAGCCAATTGGTAACTGCCGGCAGCATTATCGTACGCCAACGTGGTACCAGATTCCATCCCGGCAACAATGTTGGTATGGGTAAGGATTACACTATTTACGCTACTATCGAAGGCCGTGTTAAATTTGAACGTAAAGGCCGCGACAAACGTCAAATCAGTGTTTATCCGGTAGAAGAAGCAGCAATGTAATTTAAAATTAAAAGCACTCACTTATGTGAGTGCTTTTTTATTAAAAAAATAGCAGCAGATAAGTATGGCAGTATTTGTAAAAACCACCCGTTTTACGGGTGGTTTTTATTTTTACTTAGCAAAGATTTCTTAAATTATGCTCAAATATTACAACTGCAGGAGTAATTTTATACATCTTTGGTTGTAATATAGCATGGTGTTTGTTTCTATAATCATCCCTAAGGAGTAAAATAAATACCATAATTCTAACTTTGGCAGTCTATTTGCAGATAGAGACTTCTATTAAAATATAAGTATAAGCCGAAAATATTCACATGGTTGGTATATGGATGCTTTTAAAGATTTTTTAGTGCAAAGTATGCAAATATTTGTAAGTGATATTAAAGGAATAAATATGCAATATAAGTATTTGAAATTCTTTGAGATTATATTTGTTTTGTTGTAAAAAGGCAATTGAAACGATATAATCATTTTACACTGCCGTATAGTTGTTTTGATGTTGTACTTAAGGAGATGAAAATGATGCGCAACACTTTTTCTTCACAGGAGTGGTTGAAATTTATTGGGAAGGAAAAATTACAAACCTTTCAGGATTCTTTTGCCCGTGTTGATAATATCAGTTTATGCTTTTTTGATTTAGAAGGCACTCCATTAACAGTGTGGTCAAACTCAAGTCTTCTTTGTCACCAGATAATTCAAAATAATAAAAAACGCTGTCAGCAGGAAAAAGAAAAATCAATGTGTTTTCTCAAAAAAACTCAGCAGATAAAATTGTTTACGTGTTATTTGGGGTTAACATATTTTATGTGCCCTGTTTATTATAATAACAAGCTGGTTGCTATTGCCTACGGCGGTGGCATTGCTACAGAGGCGCATACAGTGCCTCAGGAAATTATAGAACGTTATAATATACCCTTAATGCCTCAGCGTAAGCTGCAGCGGATAGGGGAATTGCTGGTGCAGACAATGGCTCTGGTAAATTTTGATTTAAATGTTGTTGAAAATATTGGGGCGGAAAAAACTGAAGCTGATCTAAATGTTTTTAACGGTATTTTGAGCAGGCGTGAAGCAGAAGTAGCAATGCTTATCTGTCAGGGATTGAGTAATAAACAGATTGCAGAACAGCTTTTTATCAGTGAAAAAACCATAAAAACACATGTCAGCAATATCCTGAGCAAACTTGATATTAAAGATCGGATGCAGTTGATTTTGGAGTATTGCAGGATAGTACCTAATGCGTAATAAAATCGAATGGGGCAAAGAAGATGAGCATAAAGAAAAAACTGAGTATTTTTGTTTTGGTTTTGCTATTGGTACCCATGCTTTTATTAGTACTTTCAACGCAGCATTTTTTTGACAGACAGATCCAGGAGAATGAACGCAACTATTTACAGGTTGCGATGAAAACTGTTCGTAATGATATGGAAAACAGGATGGACGAGATGAGAAAAGCAGGATTGCTTTTCGCAGGTGATTCAGATATTAATAAAGCCATGTATGATGATAGAAACAGACTTGCTATGGCTTTAAATAATTTAAAACGTAATTTTAATTATCTTGACTATGTAGTTATTGTAGATCGAGAGAACCGTATATTGGCAAGCAGTTCTCCCTATCTGTTATATCCAGATGGCAGTGCTGTTAAAATCCTGGCTGCCAGCAGCATGCTGTTTGGGAAAACGCATGTATCAGAAGAAGTTGTCGGGCTTGAAGAACTGTTTACTAAAGATTCATTTGAATATGACAATTTTTCGATCAAAATACTTAACCAGTTTCCGGGGGCGCAGGAGTATCTGCATAAAGCTCTGATGGGTATAGTTGTAGTACCGATCAGAGATAAATCTGCTGATAACAACGTTATTGGAGCTATTGTATTATGTGATGTACTTAATAATGATAATTACTTTGCTGAGCGCTACAGCAGAAATCTGGATAATTCATTTCTGGCTTTTTCCATTGACGGGATAAGGATTGCCTCGAATATTCAGACTGATACTAAAAGTAATTTTGTCGGCAGCAGGGCCCCGCATGAAACAGGTAAATATTTGGAAGACGATAAACAGTATTTTGGAAAAGTGGATGTCGATGATGAAATACATGTTTTTTTAGATCAGAAAATTTTTAACAGTGCTGATGAACCAATCGCTGTTGTAGGAATTGGCATCCCAGAAGAAAAATTTTCGGGAATTGTCAGCAATAATTATAAGTATGTCTTAGGTCTTTTTTTCTTATGTCTGTGGGCCATGCTTATTTTAGGGCAGCTGTTGGCTGAAAAAATAAGCTGTCCAATTGTGCATGTTACCGATTTGACTAGAGATTATTATGAAAAGAATTTTGGTAACAAAGCAATACTTAATGGGAAAAAGGATGACGAAGGTGCTATGCTGCAGGAGATGTTCGAAAAGTTTACAACTCAGTTAGAACTTAGGAAACAGGAGAGCAAACTGTATTTAGAGCAATTGGAATGTGAGCATCAGCAACAGAAGCAACTGGCGTTTGAACTGCAAAAAAACAATGAGCAGCTTGAACTTAATGTTGCGGAAAGAACTAAATATTTACAGGAAGCATTGAATGAGCTGAAGAAAGTAGATGTGGCGAAATCCCAGTTTATGGCGAATATCAGTCATGAATTGAGAACTCCGCTAAATGCTATAATCGGTTCTTCTGAAATTTTAAAGGACGATATATTAGGTGAACTGAATCAGAAACAGAAAAAATATGTAGCTAATATTTTCAGCAGCAGTACTCATCTGCTGCAGCTGATCAATGATATTCTGGATATATCCAAGATTGCCAGCGGGAAAATGACTCTTAATTACAGCGAATTTTATTTGAAAGAAATTGTTTTGCAGACTGTGGAAAACGTGAAAAGTTATGTGACAAGTAAACAGTTAAAAGTAAAGTTGAAATTTGAACCTGATGATTTTATGATCGAAGCTGATGCGGCCAAGCTAAAACAGATTTTATATAATCTGTTATCAAATGCAGTAAAGTTTACCGGAACTGGTGGGCAGATAGAAATCTATGTTTATAAGCGTGAAGATGTTGCCGAATTTATTGTGCGCGATAATGGTATAGGTATAGCCGAGCAGGATCAGAAAAAAGTATTTGTGGAATTTGAACAGGTCGACAGTTCTTATACCCGTGAATACGAAGGTACAGGACTGGGTCTGCCACTGGTAAAAAAGATGGTTGAGATGCATGGTGGATATGTCTATTTAAAAAGTGCTTTAGGTGAAGGAACGGAAGTAATTTTTTTGATTCCGCTGCAGCAGGGAATGAAGAAACAGTGAAAGGTGAGGTGCGTAAATGAAAACTGTTTTGATAGTGGATGATAATATTAAAAACCTGGACTTGTTTAAAGATTTTGTTGAAAGCTGGGGCTATGAAACTGTTACTGCCCAGCAGGGGAAAGATGCTATCAGTTTAGCTGAACGATATCTGCCGGATATTATCCTGCTTGATGTCATGCTGCCGGGAATGAGTGGATATGAAGTTTGCAGGGAATTAAAAGAAAATACAAAAACGCAGCATATCCCCGTGGTAATGATTACTGTTCTTAATGATATTGCGGACAGGATTCATGGCTATAAAATAGGCGCTGACCAGTTTTTGGTAAAACCTGTAGACTACAATGAACTGCATGCTATTTTAGACAGTTTATTTGGCAAAAAAAGCATGTTTGATGAAATGGAAAGCAGAGGCACAGTTATTGAGAGTCTGAATGTTTTGCTGAAACAGTGTTTACCCTCGGAAGCTGTGGTTGTTGCTGACCGCAAATTTCATTATTGCCGTAAGCTGTGTGACTATCTCAATCTATCTAAAAATGAAACTGAGCAGGGACTGCTGCTGGTACGGATACAGGATATCATTGCTACTTTATGTAAACAGAAGGGGACTGTCCCCGAGGATGAAATGACTTTTTTAGAGCCGCTGAAAATGGACAAATGGGTTAAACCACTGTTGCTGTATATTCGCGGCTATTTGAACGGTGTTGATGAAACCCTGCAGAGAAAAATTAAGGAATGCCATTTAGAAAAGCTGGCCGGTATCAGTTTTGTTTTAGACCGCTATGGCAGTATTTTAGTAAGTGAAAACGGCGATGATAACAAAGCATTGTTAAAACTGCGGCAGGAATGCAGCCAATATGCCTACCCGGATGATGTGGTAAGATTATTGGAGCAAATCGTCAATGATGAATTGTTTATGAAAAGTTTAAAAGATAAATAATTGGTATGAAGCCATAGGACTAAAGTATTAGTCCTATGGCTTTTTTGTATTTAATAATACGGCCTAAGGCTCAAGAAGTCAGCTGGAAAATATTGTACAATCGAAACAGAAAGTAATGATACGCAAAGCTTTTGGCAGAGAGGAAGATTTTTATGGCAAGATCATTATCCCCTATAGGTGTTCAACAGAATTTGTCAGGTCGTATTTTTGATATCCAGTCTTATTCTGTACATGACGGTCCCGGTTGCCGTACGCTGGTATTTTTATCAGGATGTCCGCTGCGCTGCGAATGGTGTGCGAATCCGGAAGGTTTAGAGAATCGTGTACGGACTTTATTTAGGGTAATGAAATGCATCAACAGGACTCAAGGCTGTACCAGGTGCATCCCAAAATGCCCGCATCAGGCAATCTCTATCAGCGATGAAAAAGAAATACCCCTGGCAATAGACTGGGAAAAGTGCAGACATTGTGAAAGTCATGAATGTGTGGATGCTTGTTTACAGGAAGCTTTTGTCCCGGCTTCCAGAGATATGAAGGTTTCCGAACTGATGAAAATTTTTGACCGTGACAGGCATTACTGGTCTGGTAAAGGTGGGGCTACTTTCAGCGGCGGCGATCCTATGTATCAAAAAGATTTTTTGCAGGCGGTACTGAAGGAGTGCCGTAATGCTTATATCCATACAGCGATTGAAACGAGCGGATTTTTCCCTCAGAAAACCTATTTGGCAACTATGAAATATGTTGATTTTGCATTTAATGATCTGAAGCATATGGATTCTGATAAGCATAAAGAGAAAACCGGAGTTCCAAATGAACTTATTTTAGCAAATATCGCGGCATTGGCACAATCAGATTGGCCGGGAAGACTGGTCTTGAGATCGCCTGTTATCGAAGGCTTTAATGACAGTAAAGAAAATATGGCGGCCATTGCAGAGTTTATGCACAGTGTTGGTTTAACGGAATTCAATCTTCTGCCATTCCATCGTCTTGGCGATTCAAAATGGAAGTCTTGTGGTATGGTTTATCCTTACAGTATGTATGAAGCTACGCCTCCTGAAAAATTAGAAGCTTTGCAGAAGGTGCTGCTTGATTTAGGCATCAAAGCCTATGTTGGTTCTGACACCCCATTTTAAAATTCCTCAATAAAACAGCGGCAGCGCATTGGTTTTGCTTGGAACAGTGTGCTGCCGCTGTTTTTGTGTTTAGGACCTGCTAGTACCTGAGGTGTAGCAGCGTTTGATTTTTTCAGACTTACAACTCCTACTGGAGGCTCAATACTTAAGATTTTTCGCATAGTACACTTAAGGCAACCTAAGGATGCAGCAAGCGTGAATACTGAATGGATGACTGCTTCTAAAAATGCTGCAGGTCTTATAGTGAATTTTATGTAAAAAAGGAGGATTTATTATGGCAAGAAAACTCGTTGACGTATTGGAAGAGCAAGGTATGTCCTTGAATCTCCAAGCTGGCGGTGAAGCGCCGAAAGAGATGGTTGACCGCGAAGTAAAAGAAGGTGCTACAGAAAGAGCTGCTAAGTTGAAAGATATTTATCTGCAGACATTGTCTTCTGTAACCTGCGAATTTCCCTATTGGTATAACCGTGTATTTCAGGCTAATGAGGGTGACATTATGGAAGTGCGCCGCGGCAGAGCATTAAAGGCGGGCTTCGAGCATTTGACTCCCAGTATTTATCCAGGTGAGTTGCTTGTTGGTGCTAAGACCCAGTACTATCGTGGTTCTTTCCCGATGCCGTGGTTATCTGAAGGATTCTTTATGGCGAAGGAAGACGAACTGTACCAGGCCGCTTTAGCTTCCGGTTCTGCCAGTGCTGACCAGGTCAGTGCTTATGGCGCTGGTGGCGGCAACGTAACTGAAAGTTTTGGTAACGTTGTTTCCATTGCCGGTAAATATGGTATCCGCAAAGACGAAGTTCGTGTTTTAACTAAACTGGCTCGTGAGTGGGTTGGCAAATCTGTGGATGATGTTGGTCATCGTTATGAACAAATGGTTCCGGAATATCCGATTAAAGAAGCTGTTATGCGCAGCCTGATTTGTATGTTTGATTCCGGCTATACACTGCCGCAGGGCCGTGAAGTAATCAATTATTTCTATCCGCTGCAATATGGTTATGACGGTTTGATCAAAATGTGTGAAGAAGGTATTGCAGAAACTGCAGGACGTCCTGACGGTGATGGCATTATCGGTATGAGCAGGCTGTATTTCTACGAAGCGGTCAAACTTGTTTTGGAAGGTATCCAAACATGGCATCTGCATTATGCTGATGAAGCCAAACGTTTGGCTGCAACTGAGAAAAATGCTAAACAAAAGAAAGAATACGAAGAAATAGCTGAGATCATGGAACATATCGCTCATAAACAACCACGTAATTTCCGTGAGGCTCTGCAAATGATTTATATGGTCCATATGGCTTCTGTTAATGAAGATGCTATTTCAGGTATGTCGCCCGGACGTATTGGACAGGTATTATGGCCATGGTTTGAGCAGGATATGGAAGCCGGACGTATCACTGAAGCTGAGGTATTGGAACTTTTAGAATGCTACCGTGTAAAAATGACCTGTATTGATTGCTTTGCTTCAATGGGTGTTGTTGGCGGCGTACTTTCCGGCAATACTTTCAATAATGTCTGCCTGGGAGGTTTGACCCGTGACGGTCAGCCGGCTGCCAACAGACTGGAAATGCTGCTGCTGGAAGCTGGTATGACTTGTCAGACCACACAACCGACACTGTCAGTACTGTATGATGATAAATTGCCGGAAGAATTTCTGTTGAAAGCTGTAGAGTGCGAAAAGAGCGGTACCGGTTATCCGGCCTGGATGAATAATCGCGGCGGTATCGAATTTATCATGAAAAATTACGGGCCGGAAGGTATGAACCTGGAAGATGCCCGTGCCTTCTCGATCGGCGGATGTTTGGAAACTTCGCCTGGTATTTGGAAAGAACTGGAATTGAATGGCAAGAAATATTGGATCCCGGGCGGCGCAGGCCAGCCGACTTCCGTAGGTGTACATTTTATTTCCAATCCGAAAGTTTTGGAAATGGTTCTTACCAATGGCTATGACAGACGTATTGATTTGCAGGTTCTGCCACCTCATAACAAAACATTTAAAACTTATGAAGAATTGTATGAACAATTCCTTGAATATTATGATATCGTCATCGATTGCCTTGTAACTACCAATAATATTCAGCATGATGTATGGCGTAAACATAACATGTCGCTGGTAAATTCCTTCCTGAAACCTGACTGCCTGGCAAAAGGCCAGCATATTGGCAATATGGGCTACCGCTACAATGCTACTTATAACATTGAAGACACTGGCACTATCAATATGGTCAATTCTTTGTACAACATTAAAAAATTGGTGTTTGAAGATAAGAAATATACTCTGGAAGAACTTACAGATGCGCTTATTAATAACTTTGGCTTCAAAAATGCTGATGAAATCGGCAGCTTCTCGCTTGAAGCTCAGGAAAAACGTGATGATGATGACGGACGTTACGATCAGATCCACGCAGATTGCCTGAGATCCTTTAAATATGGCAACGATATTCCTGAAGTCGATGGAATTCTGGCTGAATTTGAAGACTGGTACTGTGGCTGCGGCGATAAATATGAATCCTTGTACGCTAAGCCGTTCTATGTTTGCCAGATGTCTGTATCTACCCATGCTCCGCAAGGTGCAGCAACACTTGCATCTGCTGACGGGCGTCTTTCCGGTACTACTTTTGCTGACGCTTCTATGTCTGCATATCCTGGTACTGACCGCAATGGTGCCTATGCATTATTTGAATCCGCTACTTGCTGGGATCACAGCAGATCTCAAAACTCACAGATGAACCTGAAACTGCATCCGAATGCAGTAAAAGGTATCGAAGGTTCTAAGAAATTGTTGGATCTGACCCGTTCTTACATGAGAAAAGGCGGCTTCCATATTCAATTTAATATCGTCGATTCTAAAGTTTTGAAAGATGCTCAAAAACATCCTAATAACTATCGTGATTTGTTGGTACGTGTAGCCGGCTTTACTCAATACTGGGTAGAAATCGGTAAACCGATCCAGGACGAAGTTGTTGCAAGAACCGAATACGAAGGAGTGTGAGTCACAATGGCTAAAAATAATCATGCTGATTGCCGTAATTTTACCCCTATTGACGTTGCTAAAGGTATCTGCCATGCCAATAACGACAGTATTATCCTTATTGACAGCGAAACCTGTCCGATGTTTACGCCTATTGCTAAATGTAAATGCTGCAAATGCTTTATAGAAGCTGACGAAAACAACATTGGTATCTGCGATGGCTTTAAGAAAAAAGACTGGACTTACGGTGATTTGAAAGCCGTATATTGCGAACAGTTTACAAGTAAATAAGTCTATTACAATACTTCCTCCTTAACTAAAGTAAGTTGGCGGATGCAGGAGCCTGCATCCGCCTCTTTTCAAAATGGAGCTGAAATTTGTAATTACTATTAACTCATAATCTTTTATAGATTTGTGAGACGAAGGGATGGTTTATATGGATGCGAAAAAAACCTCTTATTTTGTAGTCGTTGCTGCGTGGCTGGCAGTATTTTGCCTGTTTGGTTACCGCTCTACTTTTGCTATCCTGGCCGGGCCAATGTCGCAGACGATGGGTTGGACCGGGGCACAGGTATCGTTAGGCTATTCGCTGATGATGAGCATTTATGCCATTACAGCGTTCTTTAGCGGTATGATTTTGGATAAATGGGGTACAAAACCTGTTTATACTATTGCCGCAGTTTTTTGTATGCTGGGTTTTTATCTGACAGCGAATGTTGAATCTTTATATTCTTATTATGCGGCTTATGCTATTTTTGCCGGTATCGGAACAGGTATGCTGTGGGTATCATCTACCATTTCCATTCGTAAATGGTTCGTTGGAAAATATTATGCCAAAATGTGGGGTATTGCTTTTGCCGGTGCCCCAATGGCGCAGATTGTACTCAGTTTGGGCGTGAAACCGATGCTGGTCGAAAATGCAGGACAATGGCGTGATGCAATGACAATTTTGGGTTGGATTTCGCTCGTAGCACTTTTACTGGCAGCATTACTGGCAAAAAAGAACCCGGAACAGTATGGCTTACATGCTTTTGGCGAAGTTCCACCTGCTAAAGGCACGGCAGCCCAACAAGAGTATCCCTGGAAAATTGGAGAGGCTTTTAGCACGTTTCCGATTTGGGGTTCGATTCTGGCATTTTTGACCAGTATGGTTGCTGAATTTTTGATTTGGACTCAGGTCGTTACCTATTGGACCAAAGATTTGAAAATGACTTTAGATAATGCAACTAACCTTTATATCATCATTGGTATCGCCGGTATCTTTACGATGCCGCTTTTGGGTATCGTATCTGATAAATTAGTTGTAGCGATGAAAAATGAGATCAAAGCCAGAAAAACAATGCTTATTTTCGGCCCGGCTGTAGGCGCAGTAGCTTGTTTGCTGCTTATGACAATGGGACCGCAGTCTACCACTTTGGGTGCTTTGATCTGCGTACTGTTTGCAGTTTATTGGGCAATTGAACCGGGTGGCGTCGTTGGTTATGCCGGTGCTATCTATGGGCGCGTCAGTCTGGGCAAATTGTGGGGGCTTGCCACCCTGATTGTTATGGGTATAGGACCAGCGCTGGGCAGCTTTATGGGCGGCTATCTTGCTGATACTACGGGTAACTTTATTGCTTCTATCAAATTTGCCCTCTGTTCTTTTGTTCTTTCGGCGATTATAGCTTTTATTTTACCGCTGAAAATAAAAGTTCCTGATCAACAGGGTGTAGTTTTAGAAGAAAACGAAGACTATACAGAATAAATAAGATTTAAAAACAGTATTAGTATTGTATTTAGAAAATATTTGTTTAGGGGCTGGAAATATGAAAGTATTGGTAATTGGCGACAGCTATGGTTTACCGCGATATGCAAAAAACAGCTTTAATGTAGAACTCGATTACGCAGGAACATATCCTGAGCAGCTGCGCAGAATGCTCAGTGCAAATTTTACCGAGGATGTATGTCTGGTAAATCGCTGCCGCCATGCTAATACAAGTTTAAGTCTTATAAAAGGCGAGGCCAATGAAATAGAATTTTTACGCCCGGATTATACGATATTACAATTGGGTCTGGTAGATTTATGGCCGGCGGAAGGAAGAAAAATCTGGCCGCTTTACTCTGAACAATACGGTCGTGACCCTTGGGTAACGCCTGATGAATATAAAAATAATCTGCAGCTTTTTCTAAATTTTGCCAAGAGCAGAGGGAGCAAAGTGATTGTTATCAATAATCCTCCTGTAGAGAAAGTCCATCTGTTAAAACATGCAGGTTTAGAAAAAAAGATCGTTCTGTATAATAACCTGCTGACAAGATTAATGCTTGGTAAAAGCGTTAATCTACTGGACTGGTATGACAGGATAAAAAGTCTGGATGGGAAATGTATTTTTGGCAGTGATGGTATCCATCCTACCAGAGAAGCGGCAAATTTACTGGCACGATTGTTACTGCAGCAGATAAGCTTATTTGAGGACGGTGTTGTAAATGGATAGAAAACAGCTTTTGGAAAAGATTATCGCCCGTGAAGCAGCGATGTTTATCGCTGTTAAAGCCAGTGAACCTGCTGATTGCCAGGAAATGCTGAAAACTTTTTATCTGATGCGTGAAATGAGCCATTCGGTTTTAGCGGCTGATACACTGACATCGTATTTACAGGACCTGGAAACGGCAGCGGCGGCAGGGCGTAACTTAATGACAGAAAAATATGCCCGTATGGAAAATTTGATACCATCGTTAAATGAAAATGAACTGATTTACAAAATAGTAGATATCGAAAGAAAATGGCTTTCTGAAGTACATAAAAAATATCCTTTGACAATAGCTGTTGAAGGCGGCTTTACTACATACGCAGTTTGCGAATTGGAAACGTATTCTGATGCAACTTTAAATTTATATTATCGTGATATCTTTTTAGCCGCGACACAAAAACGTAATTTAGTTGAAGAACGTTACCAATATCTGTATGGTAATTTAGGATTTAAAGATTTGGAGGAAGTTGAAGCTTTAGCACAAAAGCGTGCTGCCGTAAAGGAGTGAAAAATATGCAGAGAAATGAGATCATGCAGCGGATCATTGATTTGGAGACCGAAATGTTTATGAGTGTCAATGCGGAAGAAGCTGTTCCTGCTAATACCATACCTGCATTTAAGGAAATGCGCCGTATGACATATTCTGTTTTATCGGATAAAACAGTTGCTTTGTGGCTGTGCGATTTGGAAACAGCGAAAAAAGACGGACGTAATGTTATGACTGAAAAATATGCTTTGATTGGTGATCAGATACCAACCCTGCGGGACAATCCACAGATCGAAAGGATAGTTGATATAGAAGAAAAGTGGATGAATGAATTAGCCTTTAAATATCCACATGCTGTTAAAAGAGAACGGGCTAATGCGGAACTTTTTAGAAAGTATGCGTTATGTGAATTGCAGACATGGTCACCTGCTGCAGTAAATTCGTATTTTGAAGATATAAAAAAAGCTATGGAAGAAGGACGAAATTTAGCAGAAGAACGTTATGATAATCTGTATCAGAATATTGGTAAGGGAAGATTGCGTGATGTGGAAGATTCATTAAAATAAAGTTTTCAGTAAGGTTTTTTGTTTATACAAAGAACCTTACTTTCTGTTATAATGGTAAACAGAACACTTAAGAACGGAGTGCTATGATGCTGCGGAAAATTTTATTATCGATGAGTTTGATTTTTATATTTTCAATAGGGGTTGCCTGCGCTGCTGAAAGAACATATGAAGTGACTGATGGTGGTTGTATTGTCAGCTTGCCTGAACAGTATGCAGTAACAGTTGTGGAAAGGCCGACCGATCCAAATGACGAACTTGGGGTTCAGGTCGCGCAGCTTTCAATAAGTGACCCTGTTAATAAATCGATGACAATGCATGTTATGGTGGAAAGCAGTAAATTGACAAAAGAATTGCCCGACCTGAATTATAGACCTGGCGGAGTGATGAAGGACTATTTTGCGGAAAATCTGCAAAACAGCGGTTGGCAGGAGCCGGTAGTCGCAGGTGAGCTGCAGAATGGGAAGATGTATTTTATTAAATTCAGCAGCTATATAGCTGACAGCGTAGGGCAGAAATATGACGGACAGATTTATGCCACCCTTAAGAACGGTAATTTGATTTATCTGATGATAATGAGTAAAGAACGGGCTTTGACAGCGGACGAAAAAACATTTTTAGAAACGACTGTCAAAAATTTACAGTTTAAAGATGCTATACTGGTAAATACCAATGCACAAAATAAATAAAAGGTTCCGTACGTTAAGTACGGAACCTTTTATTTATAAAACCAAAAAACGGCTGCGACTCGCACCACCGTAGTCGCAACCGCTTTTTGAGGTTGAAAGGATGAAAATAATTGAGAGAGAAGGGAGGAGGTAATTGCATTAAATGCTTTTGCCTTGTCTATATAATACATTATTGCAATAGGGTTTGCATCTTACAATGATTACATAATCTGTTTAATATAATTACATAATTATATTAGGACTAAAAGTTTTTCAAGCTAAACCTCAAAAAATTATTTTGCTTTTTACGAGAAGTCTTGATAAAATGCCATTAAGAATTGGCAGGTGGTGGAAAAATGCAGACAGTGGCATGTTTTGGTGATTCTTTGATTTATGGTTTCCCTTTTGGCCCGCGTATATCGTGGCTTGCCGAAGCTGAAAAACTCACCGGAGATAAATTCTTGAATTATGGAGTATGCGGGGATTGTACAGACGATATTTTATCCCGCCTGAAAACAATGCCTTTGCCGGCTCATATTAAACATATTTTGTTTCTGGGAGGAGCTAATGATATCATTCAAATGCGTCCGCAGAAATTTATTCTGGAAGATTTGGATAAAACCTTGAGATATTGTCAGAGTAAAAACTTTGATTTGGGTATTGTTTTGCCGCTTGTAACGGCGGAAAGCAGGTTAAACGAATATATTTTACCGCTGCGGGATGTAATAAGCGCACGTTTTGCAGAGCGGACATTGCTGCTGGATCTGCAGCCTGCTGTTGGACTGACTGCTGCAGAACTGAAGGATGCTTATCTGGATGGCGTACACCCGACGGCAGCCGTTTACAGGGCGATGGGAACATATGCTGCTCCGCTGCTTAGAACCTGGCTGGAAAAAGATAATAGTAAATAAAGAAACTTTGCTTTCACCGGCCTTTTTGTATTATAATAAGGAAATAGATAAGTAGGCAGGCGTTAAATTTAACGAGACATTTATGCTGAATATTTAATTATTGAAGATAGAGGAGAATATCATGTTTATTGATCGAGCGAGAATATATGTCGAAGCAGGTGCCGGCGGTGACGGACGCAGCAGCTTCAGACGCGAAAAATTTGTTGAAAAAGGCGGCCCGAACGGTGGCAATGGCGGTCGTGGCGGCGACGTGATTTTAAAAGCTGATAAAAATCTCAATACTTTAATTGATTTTCGTTACAAAAGAAAATTTGTTGCCAAACGTGGCGGACACGGCGGTAATTCCAACTGTACAGGACCACGTGCCGATGATGTGATCGTAAAAGTACCTCTTGGAACTTTAGTGCGCGATGATGCTACCGGTGTGCGCCTGGCTGATTTGACTGAGGACGGACAGGAATATGTTATTGCTAAAGGCGGCCGTGGTGGTAAAGGTAATGCCTGCTATGTTACAAGTACCAACAGAGCACCGACTTTTGCAGAAAAAGGTGAACCGGGCGAGCTGCGCTGGATAAAGCTGGAGTTGAAGCTTCTGGCTGACGTTGGCCTGGTAGGTTATCCGAGTGTCGGTAAATCCAGTATCATTGCACAGGTTTCGGCTGCAAGGCCTGAAATTGCCGCTTACCATTTTACTACATTGACCCCTGTTTTAGGAGTGGTGCGTATCGATGCTGAACGCAGCTTTGTTCTTGCTGATATTCCCGGACTTATCGAGGGAGCGCATGAAGGTGTTGGCTTGGGTCACGACTTTCTGCGTCATGTAGAACGTACAAAAGTACTGCTACATGTTTTGGATGTTTCCGGTACCGACGGACGTGATCCTATTGAGGATTTTGAAAAAATAAATTTTGAGCTGTCTCAATACAGCGAACGGTTAGGGCGCCGCAAGCAGCTGGTAGTTGCCAACAAAATGGATTTGCCGGAAGGCCAGGAAAATTTCCAGCATGTTAAAGAATATGTTGAAGCTAAAGGCTATGAAATCGTTAAGGCTTCGGCGGCTACCGGCGAAGGTCTGCAGGAACTGATGTATAAGGCTTATGAGATGCTGCAGAACTTTGAACCGGAACCGGACGAAGAAGAGAATATCATTATGGATGAAATAGACCCGGACAGTTTTGAGATCACCGCTTGTGCGGATGCTGATTTTGAAGTAAAAGGGAAAAATATCGAGCGTTTGGTAGCTATGACCAATTTTGATAATGACGAAGCTTTGTATCGTTTCCAGCTGATTTGGAAAAGCCTGGGGATTGATGCGGCTTTAAAAGAAAAAGGTATTCAGGAAGGTCAAACCGTACGTATCCGCGATATGGTATTTGAATTCAAAGAATACTAAGATTTTAACGAGGGGATTGAGCTGGATGACTTTTGACCGCTCTGCACTTAAAGAAGCTAAACGTATCGTAGTGAAAGTTGGTACCAGTACCATAACTTACGCTAACGGTAAACGTAATTTTGAACAGATAGACCGACTGGCCCGGGAACTTGCCGACTTACAGAATCAGGGTAAAGAAATGATCCTTGTTACTTCCGGTGCCGTTGCTGTAGGGGTAGACCGTCTGGGCCTGTCCGAAAAACCAAAGACTATTCCCGGCAAGCAGGCTGCTGCTGCTGTGGGGCAGGGTATTTTAATGCACACCTATGAGAAGCTTTTTGCCGAATATGGACAGATCGTAGCGCAGGTGCTGCTTACTAAAACAGAATCTTTGGACAGGCACCGCTATACAAATTCCCGCAACACCTTTATGGAGCTGCTGAAAAACCGGGTAATTCCTATTGTCAATGAAAATGACGTTGTAGCTTTAGATGAATTGAAAATAGGCGATAATGACAATATGTCGGCTCTGGTTGCCGGTATCGTCGATGCTGATCTGGTTGTTATCCTTTCTGATGTGGACGGATTATATACCGCAAACCCACAGACACATCCCGATGCGAAACTGGTGAGTATCGTCAGTGATATTACTCCTGAAATTGAGGCCAGTGCCGGTGGTGTTGGCAGCAGTTTGGGTACAGGAGGGATGTTTACCAAGATCCAGGCGGCTAAAGCCGCTACCAGTTCAGGTATCCATCTGGCAATTGCCCGCGGTGATGAAAAATATGCCATAGCCCGTATTTTGCAAGGTGAAAATATAGGTACAGTTTTTGTTTCGAAAGAGAACAGGCTGCAGTTTCGTAAACGCTGGCTGGCTTTTGGCGCCCGTATCATGGGCAAACTTGTTATTGACGAAGGCTGTGCCAAGGCCGTGCGTAAAGCCGGCGGCTGCAGTATTTTACCGGCAGGAATCACGGCAGTTGAAGGACAGTTTGAAGCGGGAAATACCGTCAGCGTTGTCGATATGGCAGGGCACGAACTGGCCCGCGGGTTAAGTCACTATTCTTCAGCCGAGCTGGAGCAGATCAAAGGTGCAAAAACTTCGGAAATAGAAGATAAAATAGGCCATAAAAATTACGATGAGGTCATTCATCGTGATGATCTGGTTATTTTAGGTTAGGAGGTATCTGACATGACAACTTATGAAATGGTGCGTACTAAAGCCGAAGCGGCACATCGTGCGGCCGGTGAACTGGCAGTAACTTCTACCGTGATCAAAAATAAAGCTCTGTTGGCGATGGCAGACGCGCTTGAAGCAGGGGCTGCGGAAATTTTGGCGGCTAATGCCAAAGACATGGAAGCCGGCCGTGCTAATAATATGAAAGAATCGATGTTAGACAGATTGGCGCTTTCCCAGGTACGTATCAACGCTATGGCTGAAGGTCTGCGTCAGGTAGCTCAGCTTGAAGATCCTGTCGGTAACGTTTTAGACGGGCGCAGGCTGCCTAACGGTTTAACTGTGACTAAGGTACGTGTTCCTCTTGGCGTGATCGGGATTATTTATGAAGCCCGTCCGAATGTTACGGCTGATGCGATCGGTTTGTGCGTAAAATCAGGTAATGCGGTTATTTTGAAGGGCGGCAGCGAAGCGCTGCAGTCTAATATTGTCATTGCCGGCATACTGACGCAAGCGGCAGAGGCGGCAGGTATCCCTGCCGGAGCAATACAGTTCGTTGACAGCAGTGATCGTCAGGCAGTAACTGATTTAATAAAAATGAACGGACTGGTCGACGTAGTTATTCCCCGCGGCGGTGCTGGACTTATTCAGGCAGTGGTACAGAATGCAACGGTTCCTGTCATCGAAACAGGCATCGGTGTCTGTCATACTTATGTGGATGCAGGTGCAGACTATGATATGGCGCGTGCGATTGCGATCAATGCTAAAGTACAGCGTCCGGCAGTTTGCAATGCTATGGAAACATTACTGGTGCATGAAGACGCTGCTGCTGAATTTTTGCCGCAGATGCTGACAGAATATTTTGCCGCCGGCGTCACTATTATCGGCTGTGGTAAGACGCAGGCTTTTGATAAACGAATTCAGGCAGCTACAGAAGCAGACTGGGCCACAGAGTACGGAGATCTGCGTTTATCAGTAAAAATAGTAAGCGGATTGGAAGAGGCTCTTGCACATATTGCTAAATATGGGACTAAACATTCTGAATGTATCGTCACCAGTGACTATAACCATGCCCGCACGTTCCAGCAGCGTGTCGATGCTGCTGCAGTTTATGTTAATGCTTCAACACGTTTTACAGACGGCTTTGAATTCGGGTTCGGCGCTGAAATTGGCATCAGTACACAAAAACTGCATGCACGCGGACCAATGGCTTTGCCGGAGCTAACCAGCAGCAAATATCTTATCAGCGGCGACGGACAAATACGTGGTTGATTTTTAAACTAAAAGCAGCCTGCGCCCAGCGCAGACTGCTTTTTCTGTTTTTAGAAATCACTTTTTTGTCATACTTTTTGCAAAAAATGTCATTAAAAAAACACAGAATTTCGTTATCATAGGTTTTGACCAAAAGAATGGAATAAGTTATAATTTTAAACATAGTACGAGCTGATAAGAATTGTTAATTTTACGAAAGTAAAGAGGGATGTATGATGTTAGCATGGATAAAACGTAATAAGTATCTGCTGGGATTTTTGATAGCTGTGATAGCGATCGGTTATTTTGGCTATGGTTATTATAAAAGCAGTACCGAAGTTAAAGAAACGGTGCGGACGGCGACCGTTGAATATGGACATTTATCGGACAGCATATCAGCTACCGGCAGTTTAAGTGCCGTAGATAATGTCGATATCAGTTCCAAAATAACCGGCCGTATCGTTGAAGTCTGTGTTGAAGAGAACGATCATGTCAATGCCGGACAGGTACTGGTACGTTTAGATGATACTTCGCTGGCGGCAACACAAACACAAATGCAGGCCAAAATGGAAAATGCTTTAGCGACTTATAATCGTTACAGTGCACTGCTGGCCAAAGGAGCTATTTCAAAATCTGATTATGATCTGGCAGAAGCCGATTATACAGTTGCGAAAGCAAATTATGACCAGGCTACCTCTAATGTTAATGATACTGTCATCACTACACCGATTTCCGGTTATGTCATAGGCAAACCTACCCCCGTTGGTCAGACGATCAGCTCTGGTATTTCCGAACCTCAGGTCATCATGTCTATTGCCAATCTGGATAATATGCAGATCGAAACCATGGTTGATGAATCTGATATCGGACAGGTAAAAGTAGGGCAGAAAGTAAACTTTACAGTTGATTCCTATCCGGACAGAACATTTGAAGGTATAGTAAGACTGGTATCCCGTAAAGCTGTTACCGAAAATAATGTTATTTATTACACCGTTTATGTAGATGTAGCCAACTCGGAAGGTAAATTGCTGCCAACAATGACAGCCCGCGCAAATATTATTGTCAATGAAGCAGACGGTGTACTGATGGTACCGGCTAATTGCCTGCGTACTGAAGGCAGCAGCCGTTATGTACAGGTTTATAATGAAGCAACAAAAGAGATCCGCAACGTAGATGTTGAAGTCGGTCTGAGCGGTGACGATAAGGTCGCAGTCAGCAGCCCTGAACTTAAAGAAGGCGATAAAATTTTGGTCAAGGCCGCTAAAGCAACGCAAACTAACAGTAATCGCATGGGTGGCCCTCCGATGCACTGATAAAATGAAAGGAGCTGCGCATATGACTGCTGTAATCAGGCTTGAAGATATTATGAAAACATATGTTATGGGCGATGCCGTAGTCCATGCGCTCGATCACGTCAGCGTAGAAATCGGTGTCGGTGAATTTACTTCTATTATGGGACCGTCCGGCAGTGGTAAATCAACAATGATGAATATTCTGGGCTGCCTGGACAGACCAACCTCCGGACAATATTATCTGGATGGCAAAGAAGTCGCCGGCTATAGTGACGATGAACTGGCGCGTACGCGCAATGCTAAAATCGGCTTTGTTTTCCAGAACTTTAATCTGCTGCCGAAACTGTCAGCACAATTAAATGTAGCTTTGCCTTTAGTTTATGCCGGTATTGGCGAAGAGGAAAGGCTGGAACGGGCTAAAACAGCTTTGGAAGCAGTGGGACTGGGTGACAGGATCGACCATAATCCAACGGAAATGTCAGGCGGTCAGCGTCAGCGTGTGGCTATTGCACGCGCACTGATCAATGACCCGGCCATTATTATGGCGGACGAACCTACCGGTAATCTTGATACCAAATCCAGCTATGAAATTATGGATATCTTTAAAAAAATGAATGATAACGGCAAGACGGTAGTCATGGTCACACATGAGCCGGATATCGCCGAGCAGACCAAACGGATTTTAACTATGCGTGACGGTAAGCTGGTCAGCGACGAATGGAGGGCTGACCATGTTTAACGAATCTATCAAAATGGCCATTGACGGAATGATTTCCAATAAGCTGCGTACATTGCTGACGCTCTTGGGCATCATTATCGGTGTCGGCGCTGTTATTGCCATGGTCAGTTTGGGCTTTGGCGTTAAGGAACAGGTCAAAAACAACATTTCCAGTCTGGGCAGTAACCTGCTTATCGTTATGTCCGGCGGACGTACTGCCAGCGGCGCACGCTTGGCAGCCGGTCAGGGTGCGCGTCTGACGGCGGAAGATGCTTACGCCATCGAAAAACAGATCGAAGGCATTGCTTATATTGCCCCGGCTGTTTCTTCATCTTATCAATTAGTTGTCGGCAACCAAAACTGGACTGCCAGTGTTGAAGGAACGACACCTAATGTACTGGATATCCGCAGCTATAAATTAGCTGAAGGCCGTAATATGACTGAACGTGATCTCAGCAGCAGAGCCAGAGTTTGTGTTATCGGACAGACGATTGTCGATAATCTGTTCCCCGAAGGCGATGCTGTTGGCAAAACTCTGCGTATCAATAAAGCACCGTTTCAGGTAATCGGTGTCCTGGAAGCCAAAGGTCAATCGGCTGGCGGCCAGGATCAGGATGACGTGGTATACATACCGCTGACAACGGCGCAAAACCGCATGATGGGTATTACCCACATCAACAGGATAACGATCCAGGCCGAAAATGAAAATGTTATCGACCAGGTGCAGGGCGAAGTAGAACAGCTGCTGCGCCAGCGGCATAAAATCAAAGCAGGCGACGATGATGACTTCACCGTACGTAATCTGGCAGCTTTGATGGAAACAATGATGGAAACTGCTAATACTATTACCCTGCTGTTAGGCTGCATAGCTGCCATCAGCCTGCTTGTCGGCGGCATCGGTATTATGAATATCATGCTGGTTTCTGTTACCGAACGGACACGGGAAATAGGTATCCGTAAAGCACTTGGAGCGACTTACAACAATATTCTGCTGCAGTTTCTGATCGAAGCTATGGTGATCGGCGTTGTCGGCGGTACACTGGGTGTGATTTTAGGTATCGGTTCCTCCTATGCCATCAGCTATTTTGCCGGCTGGCAAACGGTGATCTCCATACCGACTATTATCATTGCGGTGGTATTCTCCGTTGGCATTGGTTTGTTCTTCGGCATCTATCCTGCACGTAAAGCTGCACTTTTAGATCCCATCGAGGCGTTGCGCTATGAGTAAAAATTATTGCAGTGAGCATGAAGTTAAGCAAAATATCACTAAAAAAGTAACCTGTCACGAAAAAATGCAGGCCTTCTTAGATTATCTAAGAAGGCCTAAAACTGTTTTTGATTTAAAGGACCGTACTAAAGCACTGCTGCTTTTAGTTGCCATCATTATTGGCGTTCAGTATCTGCTGAAAGTTTTTTTCTAAATTTCTAACTGAAATTGATATATGACCTATTTTTTGAATGTGATTATGAAAAATAAAATTGTAAAAGGTTTTTTATTAAAAAGCTTCTATATAGTTATTATAATTTAAAGAAAATAAAATATAAAAAATTGTGTAAATTTAGTGTATCTAATATAATGAATACATAAAATGATTTAATTCATAATTTCTTAAGTTATTTAGACATTTCAGGAGGGTAAATTTATGGAAAATCAATCATATGTGGAATCAGTTAAGCGTACAAGTATTGTACAAAGCTTTTTTGCCCAGGTTTATGGGTGGATGTTTTTTGGACTTTTATCAACGGGGATAGTCGCCTATTATACGGCACATTCTCCGGCGTTGTTAAATCTGATCTTTGGCAGTCAAATAACGTTTTATGCGTTTTTGTTTGCGCCGATCGTGTTGGTTATGATCATCAGCAGCAAAATCAATTCGCTGAGTGCGAGTATGGCCAGCTTTCTGTTTTTTGTTTATTCAGCTGTAACCGGCGTTACACTGTCGGCAATTTTTCTTATGTATACGCAGGAGTCCATTGCAACGACTTTTGGGATAACGGCAGGTACTTTTGGCGCAACAGCTCTTTTTGGATATGTCACTAAAAAGGATTTAAGCAAAATGGGCAGTATCTTGTTTATGCTTTTGATTGGTCTGATCATCGCTTCGGTCGTCAATATGTTTTTGAAAAATGACACTATGATGTGGATTCTTACTTATGTGGGGATCGTTATCTTTGTTGGCCTTACTGCTTACGATATGCAAAAGCTTAAAAAAATCGCTCACAGCATAGATGACGATGAAAGCAGTATTGCCAAGTTTGCGGTGCTGGGTGCACTGACTTTGTATCTTGATTTTATTAACCTGTTTTTACGGCTGCTGCAGATTTTTGGTAAGAAGCGTTAAAAGTTGCATGTTTTGATAACAGATAGATTGTTTATAGATATGGGAGATTTTGTTGGTGAATGTAAAAAACAGCTGACCTTTATTTTAGGGTCAGCTGTTTTTATTTGTTCAGCAGTTCTAAACGCTTAAAATAGTTAAAAGATTATAAGGCTATATGTTTGTCAATATCGGCCGAAAAATATTTAGATTATAGCATTAAAAAATTTCCTTTTTGCAAAATCTCTAATATAGTTGTGCAAGCTTGCCTGTTTTTGGTATAATATAGTGATAATAAGGAAGGTGGGTAAACGAGTGAAGAGCAAAAAGCTTGGCATTATGGGCGGCACTTTTGATCCTGTTCATTTGGGGCATCTGCAGACGGCCAAGTTTATTTACGAGCATTTGGGCTTGGAAAAAATAATTTTTGTTCCTGCGTTTATTGCGCCTCATAAGGTTGGTCTGGAGTTTGCACCTGCTGCTGACCGTTATCGGATGACGGAGCTGGCAACAGAGCCTTATCCTTATTTTGAAGTTACTGATATTGAATTGCAGCGCAGCGGAGTTTCCTATACTTATGATACGGTTATGGAGCTAAAGGCCCGCTATCCAGAATATGAGCTGTATTTTATTATTGGTGCCGACGCTGTGCCGATGCTGAACACCTGGCACCGCATCAGGGAATTGCTGGCAGAAGTGACTTTTATAGCTGCCGACAGGCCCGGTTATGGGCAGACTATTGACAAGGTTTGCGAATTTTTTGGCGAGCCTGCTAAGAATAAAATTATACTTTTGGATACTCCTGAAGTAGATATTTCTTCGACCGGCATTCGTGAACGTGTCAGACGAGGACTTTCTATTAAGGGTCTGGTGCCGGAAAGTGTAGAAAAGTATATTTTAGAGGAGCATCTCTACCAGTCTTAATGGTAGTGAGAGGAGTTGTTATCATGCTGGATATCACAGAAATGAAAAAACTTCTTAAAGCATCTTTGCCTCATAAGCGTTTTAAACATTCTTTGGCTGTATACGATACTGCTCTTGAACTGGCAGCTGTTTACGGACTGGATAAGGAAAAGGTTGGCGTGGGGGCATTACTGCACGATTGCGGGCGTGAGATACCTACGCGTGATCTTTTGATGCATACAATTGCTTTGGGTTTACCAATGGATGATGTCGAAAGGAATCAGCCTATTTTACTGCATGCCAAACTGGGCGTATATTACGCCCGGGAAAAATACGGCGTTACCGATCAGGAAATTTTGGATGCTATCCGTTTTCATACTACTGGTGCGGCAGGCATGAGCAAGATGGCGATGGTTGTCTATCTGGCTGATCTGCTGGAGCCGACCCGTGATTTTGCAGGTATCGAGGAAATGCGCCGGCTGGCTAAGGTTGACCTGGAACAGGCCATGATAAAGGCTTATGCGCAGACGATACGTTATTTGCTGGAATACGACCTTTTGGTACACCCTCATTGCATAGAGGGGTATAACGAATTGGCGGCTAAGTTTAAAAGGCTTAAATTGAATTTGTAGGAGATGCCAATGTCTGTGGAAGAAAATAGAGAAATCAGGCCTGTCCGCAAGAAACGTAAATTACGTTGGGGCAGGCTGGTATTTGTACTGTTGGTTTTGGCGGTACTGCTGACGGGAGCTTTTTGGGGAACAGTCTGGATCTATGACAATTTTATCAATCCGCCGAAGGTTGATGTTGTTGGTGCCAGCGACAAGATAACCCAAAATGAAAAATTGAACAAGCGCATCAATATTTTGCTTTTGGGTATAGATGACGGTGACAGTGATGCTGCTCCGGATGAACCAAAGCGAACTGACGCGATGATGCTGGCCAGCTTTGATCCCGGCGATAATAAGGTTGCGCTGCTTTCGCTGCCGCGTGACACCAAGGTGCAGATTCCGGGCCGGGCTGGTTGGGATAAGCTGAATGCAGCCTATGCTTACGGCGGTGTGATGATGGCCAAGCAAACTGTAGCCAATCTGCTGCAGGTACCGATCCATTATTATGTTTTAGTGGACTGGCGTGCGTTTATTGATGTTATCGATCTGATCGGCGGCGTTGATTTATATGTGGAAAAGGATATGTATTATGAAGATCCTTACGCCGATCTTGTTATTGATATTAAACATGGCTATCAGCATCTGGACGGTAAGCGGGCAGGCGAATATGTGCGTTTCCGCAAAGATGAGCTGGGTGATATTGGCCGCGTGCAAAGGCAGCAGAAGTTTATGAAAGCGGCGGCAGCACAGATTTTCAATATCGATACGGTGACTAAGATCCCGGCGCTGTTTTCGACTGTTGACAGACATGTGGAGACCGATATGAACACTTTGACGATGATCAAGGCTGCAAACAGCTTTAAGCTGTTTGGTGACGAAAAGGTCAAGTCGGGTATGCTGTATGGTAATTTTGACGATACAGAAGGTATCAGCTATTGGGCTACATCACGCGAGGAAGTTCAAAAATCTTTGGACGAAATCGGCATTCCCTATATGAAAGATGATGAAGATGAACAAGAATAAAGGAGGCGAAAAGATGGATTTTACTACTAAAGAAATTGCACACAAGATCGCGGCGGCAGCCTGCGATAAAAAAGCAAAGGATATTTTGCTGCTGAATATGGAGAACATTTCTCCTGTAACTGATTATTTTATTATTGCCAGCGCTGGAAATAATATTCTAGTTAAAGCTATTGCTGACAATATCGAAGATAAATTGGCGGAGGCAGGCATTTTTGTTACTCACAAAGAAGGCTATGCTGAAGGTCGTTGGATTTTGTTGGATTATGGTAATTGTGTTGCGCATATCTTTATTGAAGAAGAACGCGAGTTCTATAATCTGGAACAACTGTGGGCTGATGCTCCGTCGGAAGAATTTGTGGAGAGCAAAAATGACTGATGAAAAAGACATGGCAAAGCAGCTTAAATATCGTGCGGGTGACGTTGTTACTTTAAAAGTGGCACGTCTGGGCGAAATGGGCGCTTTCCTTGACGCTGGTACGGGCGATACTTCTGATGATATCCTGCTGCATAAGCTGCAGCAGACGGAAGCGGTCAATGTTGGCGATGAAGTTAAAGTCTATTTGTATAAAGATCCGCATGGCCGTTTGACGGCGAGCCAGAAATTACCGAAAATGCGCGAAGGGCAGATCGGTTACGTTAAGGTTTTAAGTGTGACCAAGGACGGCGGGTTTGTGGATATTGGCGCTGAACGCGGTGTATTTTTGCCGTACAGCGAAATGCGAGGGCATGTGTCGCCGGGTCAGCTGGTCTGGATAAAGCTGTATCGCGATAAAACAGGACGCCCTGCTGTCAGTATGCGGGTGGAAGAAGAAATGCTGAAGGCTTCCAAACCTGCTGTTGGTGTCAAGGTCGGCGACAGCGTGACAGGTACTATCTATAATATCCTGCCGGAAGGCTTCTTCATTTTTACTAATCAGCGCTTTTTGGCGTTTCTGCATCGCAGTGAAGTTCCCGGCGGGCGTTTGGATTTTGGTCAGGAGATCACGGCTCGCATCACTTATATTCGTGAGGATGGCAGGGTAAATCTGTCCTTACGCCAGCAAAAAGAAAATGCTATGATCGCCGATGCGGAAGATATTTTAAATTTTTTACATAAACGGAATGGTAAAATGCCTTACTGTGATACTACACCGATGGAAATCATTAAGGAAAAATTTGGTATCAGTAAAGCAGCTTTCAAACGTGCTTTGGGGCATTTGATGAAGGATGGCCTGATCGTGCAGGAAGAAGGCTGGACTATGCTGACTGAAAAAGGACTGCAAAGCGAAAAATAAGTAAAGACTCTCGTTTGGGCGAGAGTCTTTTTTTTTGCGCGTTATTTGTAGATGTTAAAAAACATTTCTTAAAGAACAAATATTGGAAATTGTTTAAGAGTAAGGTATAATGTAGACAATAAGAAGTTTGAAATAGAAAGAGGAACTATTATGGACTCTAGCGGCTTAAAAGAAGATATTTTTTACAGTTCCAGCTGGATGCAGGAAATATTGGAAATCAGTAATATTGGTTTATGGCTTTTGGAAATAAACAAAAATAATACTGACGTGCGTCTGTATGCCGATGATAAAATGTTAGAACTTTTAGGGCTGCAGAAGAGTTTATCGCTGGAAGATAATTATAAACATTTTGCGCAAGGCGTGCTTGCAGAAGATCTGGAAATAGTGCAGAAATATATTGAACAGATGCTGACGACCAAAAGGCTGGTAGAGGTTCAGTATCGCTGGAAGCATCCATGGTGGGGCACAATTTTTATTCGCTGCAGCGGCAAGTTATATAAAGAAGACGATAATGCTTATTATATTCGCGGTTATCATCAGAATGCCAGCGATGTTGAGGTCTTAAGACAGGCCAATATCGAAAAGAGCAGGCAGCTGATAGAAGTTGTACGTAAACGTGATTATTATGACGAGCTGTTTCAGTCCGTATTGTGCGGTATCGTTCAATACAGGCCACAGGCTGACGGAAGTATTGTTTTTCAAAATGCCAATATGGAAGCTATCAGGATTTTTGGTTATGAAAAAGAAGAATTCTGGAAGCGTAAATCCTGGCGGATAGAAGATCTGGCTGCGCCGGAAGACTGTGATAGAGTATATCAGAGCATGAACGCGATACTGCTGAGCAAGGGGAAACAGTCTTTTGAATATCGGGCGCTGAGGGCCGATGGTACTTATTGCTGGATCATTGGCAGCGGTGAATATATCAAAAATATTGACGGAGAACGTGTTATTCAAAGTGTTTTTCTGGATATTGATAACAGAAAGCAGATGGAGCTGCTTAATCAGGAATTGCTGGAGCAGGATAAGGGTACTCAGGAACTGCTGCGCCAGGTTCTGGAAGGAACAAAAATTTTCCATTTTTATTATTATCCGCAAAAACGTCTGGAAGTTATGCCGGTAAGAACCAGTAAATATTTTAACTGTAGTATGGAATACAGGAATATTCCGGAAAGCTTTGTGGAAGATTTTGTGAGCGGTGAAAGTAAGGCAGATTGCTATGCGATGTACGAAGCTATTCATAATGGGGCTAAAACTGCATCTTCCACATTCTGTGACAAGAACAAGCAGTGCTGGGTGCGGGTAACAATGACTGTTATGTCATGGGATGATCAGCAGCAGCCGACTTTTGTCATTGGTATCATTGAGGATATCAGCGAGCAAAAAGGAATGGAGCTTGAAAAAATCGAGTTGCAGTCTATTTATAATTTTACGATAGAACATGACTATGATGCTGTTTGCATCTGTGATTTAAACAGTGGTGATTATGTGATGCGTTTTGCCGGTTATTGCGCTCATTACGGTTTGCCGCTGCGTGGCAGCATTAATGAACAGCTGCCGGTATTTATAAAAGAGTTTGTTTGTGAAGAAGATTGTGAGCATTTAAAAAGCTGGAGTATTGATAGTTTGCTGAAGTGCCTGGAGCAGGAAGATGCTGTTATGCTGTATTTCCGTTCATCCGCTAAAGACGGGTACAGATATAAAGAAGTTAAGCTTTCATATTTTGGTAAATTAAAAGAACGGCTGCTTTTGACGATGCGCGATATCCATGAACGCACGATGCAGGAGGAAGCAAATAAACAAATCATCAGTGACGCATATCAGCTGGCTTTACAGGCCAATCAGGCCAAAAGTGAATTCTTTTCAAAAATGTCGCATGATATCAGAACGCCGATGAATGCTATTATGGGGCTGGCGGCTTTAGCGGCACATTGCGACGACAAAGATCATGTAGATGATTATTTGAAAAAAATTGTCACTTCTGGCAAACATATGCTGGAGCTGTTGAATGAGGTTCTGGATATGTCGAAGATCGAAAGCGGCAAAACAGAATTGAACTCGGAAGCATTTTTATTAAAAGAAAAAGTTGAGGAAGCATTAGATATCATTAAACCTGCTGTTGAGGAGAAACGGCATCAGCTGATTGTGGAAACAGAGGCACTGAAAAATATAACTGTGCTGGGTGACGCGTTGAGACTGCAGCAGATATTACTTAATCTGTTGTCCAATGCCGTTAAATATACGCCTGATGAAGGTGTGGTAAAGCTGACGGTTACTGTTAAGCCGTTACCGCATGATCTGGCTGTTTTTGATTTTATTGTAGAAGATAACGGCATTGGGATGGAACAAAGTTTTATCGAGCGTATTTTTGAGCCGTTTATAAGAGCAGAAGATTCTCGGGTCAGTAAAATACAGGGAACTGGTCTGGGCATGACGATCAGTTTGAACCTGGCAAAACTGATGAACGGGTCGATCGATGTTGAGAGCTGTGTTGGTAAGGGCAGTAAGATCACTGCTTCTGTTTGTCTGAAGGTGCAGCGTCAGAACGGAATTGCGGTCGAGTATGAACAACCTGCCGGTGATAACGAAAATGCTGCTGATATTGATTATAGCGGTAAACGGGTACTGGTAGTTGAGGATAATGCAATCAATCTGGAAATTGCTTTAGAGTTTTTGAAGCTGTTGGGCTTGACTTGTGAATCCGCTGGTGATGGTGCAGAAGCATTGGAAAAATTCCTGGCGGTGCCTGAAGGATATTATGATTTGATTTTTATGGATATCCAGATGCCAACTATGAATGGCTATGAAGCGGCAAGAGCAATCAGAGCTGCTTCTCGCAGTGATGCGGTCCGGATTCCGATTATTGCCATTACTGCGAATGCTTTTTCGGAAGATGTGAAAATGGCGCTGGCCGCGGGGATGAATGCACACATAGCCAAGCCGTTTGAACTAAGGCTTTTGAAAAAAATAATACGTCAATGGCTGAAATAAGACGACTGGAAGAAGCTCCGTTTTGTAGGGGCTTCTTTTTTGTGTTATAATGCAGATATCTATTTCAGAAAAGAGCGGAGAGAAACCATGGATTATTTTGTCTTGACAGTTGCTTCGTTGATATTATTTGCTGCTACTTTTTTCAGTACTGTAACTGGTTTTGGCTTTGCGCTGATCGCAGCTCCTGTATTAACGATGGTCATGGGGCCGAAAGAGACAGTTGTATTTGTTATTATCGCCGGTGTTATTGTGCGGGTGATCATGATGTGGCGTACCTGGGGAGAATTTGAGTGGCCGACAGTTTTGATAACAGCTGCCGGCAGTCTGTTGGGGATTATTCCCGGAGCGTATCTGCTGAAAGTGGCTGATGCCAATCATTTAAAGATTTTATTAGGGATAGCGCTTTTGCTTGTAACGCTTTTGATGGAATTAAATTTTGTGCCTGAGGTCAAAAATAAAAAGCTGGGACGTGTTTCTGCTGGTTTTTTAAGCGGTTTTTTCAGTGCGACTACCAGTATCAGCGGGCCGCCGATCGCTTTATATTTTTTGAGTGAGAATATGGAGAAAAATTTGCTGCGCGCCAATATGATCTGGATCTTTGCTATCGGCAGTTTTTGTACTTTAGGCAGTTTTTTTGTTGCGGGTACATTTCAGGGTGGAAATTTGATTGCTTTGTCGCTGTATGTGTTGCCGGCAGTACTTTTAGGCTGGTGGCTGGGAGAAAAAATGTTTTTCCGTATCAATCAGCATTTATTTAAGCGCATTGCGCTGCTTGTAGTATTGATAGGCGGGGTAATGACTTTGGGAAGTGGCATCAACGGTGTGCTCCATTGATTTTGTTGTAACATTGTTTACAATAGACGGTGCATAAAAATTAATTTTTTTGAATTTTATGCTTTTGCTTGACACCTTTTTGATACGGGTCTAAAATAACAACAATTAAGTTTTACACAAGAAATTTAAATTAGGTGGGTTGATCGTGGAATCTGTTTTGAGAACTAATTGGGTAAATGAATATGCTTTTGACTTTAGCCGGGGCTATTTTTATTTTAGCGCTGGTTATTTTACTTGCTCAAAACTGCATAATTCTATTACCGTAAACAGATGCCGATACCGTAGCTGAGATATGCTGCTGTAAATAAGAAGATGAATTTTTAATCAGGCTCTCTTACGAGGCCTGATTTTTTTTATTATCTTGTGTAAATAAAAATGAAATTAAGGAGTGGAGATAAATGATTATAGTAATGAAACCGGGGATTCCCGCAGAAGAGGAATTGAGAGTAAAAAGCTTGATGGAAGGTAAGGGTTTTCAGATCCATGAAAGCCGCGGTGCTAATTTTACCCTGTTCGGTGTAGTAGGCGATACGGCTGCCTTCGATATGAATCAGCTGAGAGTATATGACTGCATTGACAAGGTTATGCGTGTGCAGGAGCCTTATAAACGTGCTAACAGGATGTTTCACCCGGAAGACAGTATCGTAGATGTATGCGGGGTGAAGGTGGGAGGCAAACAGATCACGGTAATGGCAGGCCCTTGTTCAGTAGAGACGCGGGAACAGATTATCGGCGTGGCGGAGGATGTGAAGCAAATGGGCGCTGCGATCCTGCGTGGCGGCGCTTTTAAGCCGCGTACTTCTCCATACTCTTTCCAGGGACTGCAGGAAACCGGACTGGATTTATTAAAGGAGGCTAAAGCTGTTACCGGGCTGCCGATCATTACAGAAATTATGTCAGCAGATAAGATCGAACGTTTTGTAGAAGATGTGGATGTGATTCAGGTAGGCGCCCGCAATATGCAGAATTTCGAGCTTTTGAAGGAGCTGGGCAAGACAGATAAACCGATTTTGCTGAAACGCGGTTTGTCTGCGACGATAGAGGAGTGGCTGATGTCGGCTGAATACATTATGGCCGGCGGTAATGATAGTGTTATTTTATGCGAGCGTGGTATCCGAACCTTTGAAAATTATACCCGCAACACTTTGGATCTGAGCGCGATCCCGGCAGTAAAAAAACTCAGTCATTTGCCGGTGGTGGTTGACCCCAGCCACGCGGCTGGTATGTGGTGGATGGTAGAGCCGCTGGCTAAGGCAGCAGTAGCCGTAGGTGCTGACGGACTGATCATTGAAGTGCATAATGATCCTGAGCATGCGTTATGTGACGGAGCTCAATCCCTGAAACCTGAACGCTTCGGCAGGTTGATGCAGGATTTGAAGATCATAGCAGGAGCCGTTGGACGTGAGCTATAACAGGTTATAATTAAATTTAACCATATAAATTAAAAGGAGAGAACAAAAATGATTATTGTAATGAAACCAGGCGCACCGATGCAGGAATGTGAGAAGATTAAAAACGGACTGATCAATAACGGCTTCCAGATCAATGAGATCGTCGGCGTGAATATGACGATCCTGGGCGTTATCGGAGATACCAGTACTTTAGATATCAATCTGCTGCGTGTTAACGATTGGGTAGAAAAGGTCATGCGTGTGCAGGAGCCGTTCAAACGCGCAAACAGGATGTTCCATCCGGAAGACAGCGTAGTGGATGTCAACGGGATCAAGATCGGCGGCAAAAAAATCGTTGTTATGGCCGGTCCATGCTCGGTAGAGACCGAAGAGCAGATCATTTCCGTTGCTAAGTCGGTAAAGCTCGGCGGAGCCGCTATGCTGAGGGGCGGAGCTTTCAAGCCGCGTACTTCACCGTATTCTTTCCAGGGATTGAAAGAAAAGGGATTGGAGCTCTTAAAAATCGCTAAACAGGAAACTGGCCTGCCGATCGTTACCGAAATCATGTCAGCTGATAAAATCGAACGTTTCGTGGAAGATGTGGATGTTATTCAGGTAGGGGCCCGGAATATGCAGAATTTCGAGCTTTTGAAGGAGCTTGGCAAGACAAATAAACCAATTTTGCTGAAACGTGGTTTATCAGCGACGATAGAAGAATGGATCATGTCGGCTGAGTATATTATGGCCGGCGGTAATGATAATGTTATTTTGTGTGAACGCGGTATCCGTACCTTTGAAACTTATACCCGTAATACTTTGGATCTGAGCGCGATCCCGGCAGTAAAAAAACTAAGCCATTTACCGATCGTCATTGATCCGAGCCATGCTTCCGGCATGTGGTGGATGGTTGAACCGATGGCCAAAGCTGCTATCGCAGCCGGTGCAGACGGATTGATCATTGAGGTACATAACGATCCCGAGCATGCACTGTGTGACGGGGCACAATCACTGAAGCCGGAACGCTTTGCACACCTGATGGGTGAATTGAAGGGCATTGCGCAAATAATCGGCAGAGAGATGTAGGATATAGTATAATAATGTTAAAAACGGCTGTTTGCTTGATAAAAAACAAGAAGCCGTTCAAATTATCGTAGGATTGTAGAATGGAGAAAGTTTAACGAGGTGAACGTAGTGGAAAGTGGTTTTAGAAGCACGGATTGGCAGCAGCTTACTTTTGCTGTGGTAGGTATGGGACTTATCGGCGGTTCTTATGCCAAAGCGCTGAGGCGCCTGGGCGTAAAGAAGATCATCGGTGTCGATACTGACGGCAAGGTGCTGCGGCAGGCTCAGGAACAGGCTGTTATCGACGAAGCTCTTTGCGGGGCAGGTCCAGGACTGCAGGCGGCAGATGTAGTGATCTGTTCGGTTTATCCGGCAGCTACGCTGGATTTTGTAAAAAGTGCGGTGCCTTTTTTGAAGAGTGATGTTTTGATAACCGATGCTACAGGCATTAAAGGCAGCTTGCCTGAGGACGTGCAGCGACTGCTTACCGGAAGGATGGAATTTATTGCGGGGCATCCGATGGCCGGCCGTCAAGGCAGCGGTTTTGGTATGTCCCAGGCCGAGATTTTTGACGGTGCCAATTATATCGTGGTGCCGGCAGCTTTTAACAGCAGTGGGGCGATCGAATGGCTGAGCAGCTTTGCAGGCGCGATTGGCTGCGGGCAGGTAGTGCAGGTTGATGCCGTTGAGCATGACCGCATTATCGCCTATACCAGTAATTTGCCTCATGCTTTAGCGGTAGCGCTGATCAACAGTGCTTCTTATAATGAAAATACGAAATATTTTATTGCCGGCAGTTTTCGCGATGGAACAAGGGTAGCAGATATCAATCCGTATTTATGGAGCGATTTGTTTTTGGCGAACAGGGAAAACGTTCTGCAGGAATTAGCTGCATTCAGCCAGCAGTTGGAACGCTGGCGCGAAGCTCTGACAGCTGCCGACGCGCAGCTCCTGCAGGAAATGATGCGGGAAGCTGCGATTAAAAGAAAGGATTTGTACTGATGCGTACGATTACAGTAGCGTTAGGTGAGAAAACATATAATATTGAAATCGCAGCCGGGCTGCTGGATCAGATCGGGGCAAAGGCCAGAGTGCTTTCTCAGGCGGTAAAAGCGGCAATCATCAGCGACAGCAACGTAGATCCTTTATATGGCGAAAGGCTGGAACGCAGCCTGGCTGCCAGCGGGTTTGAGGTTACGAGGATAGTTTTTGCCGCCGGTGAGCAAAGTAAAAATTTAACTGTGCTGGGTCAGGTTTATGACGAACTGGCACGGGCAGGCTTGACGCGCAGTGATTTGATCCTGACTTTGGGCGGTGGTGTGCCGGGCGATTTAGGCGGATTTGCGGCAGCTACCTTTTTGCGCGGCATTGATTTTATTCAGGTACCGACCTCGCTTTTAGCGCAGATCGACAGCAGCGTAGGAGGCAAGGTGGCTATTGACCTGCCGTCAGGCAAAAATCTGGCAGGCAGCTTTTATCAGCCAAAAGCAGTATTTATAGATCCGGATTTATTGAAAACTTTACCGCTGCGGTTTTTGCATGATGGTTTGGCTGAAGCGATCAAATACGGCTGTATTCGCGATGCCGGCCTGTTTGCTCAGATCGCTGCTGTTAAAAGTGATCAGGAGCTGCTGGAGCAGGCGGACATTATTATTGAGACCTGCTGTAATATCAAGGCGCGGATCGTTGAAAAAGACGAATTTGACACAGGAGAACGTATGCTGTTGAATTTTGGGCATACTATCGGGCATGCTATTGAAAAATGCTGCGGTTTTACTACTTATACTCACGGTGAAGGCGTTGGCATCGGTATGGTACAAATGACGCGTCAAACGGAGAAGCTGGGCCTTACGGCAGCAGGTACTGCAGAGGAGTTGAGCCGCGTACTGAAAAAGTTTGCTTTGCCGGTAAGTGCAGTATTTGATGCTCAGGAAATTTTACAGGCAATGGTTTTGGATAAAAAAAAGAGCGGTAAAAAAATTAACCTGGTAATTATTGAAAAAATAGGCGTCGGACGCCTGCATAAAATAGACTGGCAGGATATACCTGCCTATATTGGATAGGAGAGCTCATGACGACATTGAAGATTACACCGGCAAAGCTCAACGGCAGTGTTTGCGTGCCGTCATCTAAAAGCATGGGGCACAGGGAAATTATCTGTGCCGGACTGTCGGCGGGAACCAGTATTGTTGATAATATCAGTATGTCTGACGATATGGAAGCTACTCTACGCTGTCTGACTGCATTGGGGATCGGTTTTCAAAAAGTTCCTTCAGCAAGATCAGGACGCACAGCTTTGGCTATTAATGGCAGTGGTAATGTACGAGTTTCGCAAAGTACTGCCGATTGCGGAGAATCAGGTTCGACATTGAGGTTTATGATCCCTCTAGGGGCATTGTGCGGTGAGCCGCTGACATTTACTGGTCACGGAAAGCTGGTAACGCGTCCGCTGCAGGCTTATTATGATATTTTTGACAGGCAGGAGCTGTCTTATACAACTGCCTCTAACGGGTATTTGCCTTTGACGGTGAACGGTGTGCTGAAAAGCGGCGATTACGAGCTTCCCGGTAATGTCAGCTCGCAGTTTATCAGCGGTCTGCTGTTTGCTTTGCCGCTGCTGGCAGGCGATTCTGTTTTGAAAATTACTTCTGCACTGGAGTCGCAGAGCTATGTGGATCTGACCTTGTCGTGTCTGGCAAAATACGGAATCGTTATCGAACACGAAAATTATTATAAATATCATATCGGCGGCGGTCAGAAGTATCGCTGCGGCAGGAACATGGTGGAAGGTGACTGGTCTCAGGCGGCGTTCTGGCTTGTTGCCGGCACGCTGAGCAGGCAGATTACCTGTACTGGACTAAACAGGGACTCGTTGCAGGGGGATATGGTCGTTGCGGATATTATCAACCGGATGGGAGGAAAAATAACCTGTGATGCCGAAGGTAATCATACGGCCTCGAGTGCGTCGACTAATGGTGTAGTTATCGATGCGGCAGACTGTCCTGATATCATTCCTGTCTTAACGGTACTGGCAGCGGTCAGTGAAGGTACAACTGAAATCATCAATGCAGGACGGCTGCGTATTAAAGAGTGTGACCGTCTGGCAGCGATGACCAGTGAATTGAATAAACTGGGAGCTGCAGTTACAGAACTGTCTGACGGGCTGATTATCAAGGGGCGGCCGGAAGGTCTGCAGGGCGGCTGCGTTGATTCCTGGAACGATCACCGCATCGCGATGAGTTTAGCGGTAGCGAGTCTGGTTTGCAAAAAGGCGGTTATTATTAGTGGCAGCGAATGTGTTCAAAAATCATATCCTGAATTTTGGCAGGATTTTACAGCCTTAGGCGGAATGATAAAAACTGTGGGAACGGGTGAAAGTATATGAGCGGTGTTTATGGCAGAAAAATAAAAATGACGATTTTCGGCGAATCACATGGTGCTTCTATTGGTCTTGTGATTGACGGGTTACCACCGGGGCTGGGAATTGATATTGATTTTATTAAACGCGAGATGGAAAGGCGGGCTCCGGGCCGCAATCTGCTTTCGACCCAGCGTCAGGAAAAAGACGCTTTTTTGATCCAGAGTGGTGTTTTTGAAGGGCGGACGACGGGGACACCTTTGTGTGCGCTGATCCCTAACAGCGATAGTCATTCTAAGGATTACAGTATTCTAAAAGATAATATGAGACCGGGGCATGCTGATTATTCCGGTAAGATCAAATATAAAGGCTTCAATGATTACCGTGGCGGCGGGCATTTTTCCGGACGACTGACTGCGCCGCTGGTTTTTATGGGAGCTGTTGCCAAGCAGGCTCTGGCTCGGTATGGAATTGTTATAGGGGCACATATCAATAATGTGGGTGAGATTTTTGACAGGAAGTTTGACCCATTGGGAGAAGATGCTGAATTATTGATGAGTCTGCGGCAGAAGGAATTTGCCGTATTGGACGATGTACGTGGGGCAGAGATGCAGGCGCTGATTTTGGAAGCGCGTGAGCGTCAGGATTCTATTGGCGGCAGTATTGAGTGCATGGCGCTTAATTTGCCGGCTGGTTTGGGCGAACCATTTTTTGATTCACTGGAAAGCCGTCTGGCACATGTGCTGTTTTCTATTCCGGCGGTAAAGGGGCTGGAGTTTGGTATGGGCTTCGGTTTCTGCCGCAGCACCGGTTCACAGGCTAATGATCCGCTGTATTATGATGGAGATTCTGTGCGAACTGAAACTAATAATAACGGCGGTATTTTGGGTGGGATTACCAATGGCATGCCTGTTGTATTCAAGGTAGGGTTCAAACCAACGCCTTCGATTTCCCTGCCGCAGAAAACGATAAATGTGGCTGAGCATACGAATACGGTATTGGAAATTAAAGGTCGTCATGATCCCTGTATCGTGCAGCGGGCAGTACCTGTCGTGGAAGGTGTTACGGCCTGGACTGTTTTAGATATGCTGTTGACTGCGGATATTGACGGTGAGGTGTGAGCATGGAAAAATTGGATTTAGAGGCGATCCGCCGCCGTATCGACAAGATCGACGCCCAGCTGGTTGCGGCGTTGGAAGAACGGATGGAGGCAGTGCTGGAAGTTGCGGCCTATAAAAAACAGCAGGGGCTGCCTGTGCTTGATGCGGCTCGGGAAGCTCAGGTGCTCTCAAAGGCCTGTATGCGTTTACAGCATAAAGAGTATGCACCGGCTGTTACAGCGATGATGACGACCATCATGGAGCAGAGCAAGGCTTTGGAGCATGTACTGCTGGCAGAGCCGCGAGTTCTGCCGCAGGAGGAGGTCATGGAGGTTGGCTGTTTTGGAATGCCGGGGTCTTACAGTCATCAGGCTTTGGAGAGATATTTTGCAGGACAGCATATAAACAGACATCATTATGCTTTGTTTGAGGATGTAGTGCAGGCGGTCAAAAACGGTGAGATCAAATACGGTGTTTTGCCGATCGAAAATTCTTCGACCGGAGGTATTACCGAAGTTTATGATCTGCTGCGGCATCACGATTGTTCTATTGTTGGTGAGCAGTGCGTGAAAATAGAGCACAATCTCTTGGGCGTTCAAGGTGCTAAGCTCGAAGATGTTACTACTGTTTATTCACATCCGCAGGGCTTTGCACAAAGTAAAGAGTTTTTTCATCAGTATCCGCAGATGGAGTTAGTGCCTTATTTCAGCACATCTAAAAGTGCAGAAACAGTGAGGGAAAAGCAGGATAAGCATTTGGCGGCGGTGGCTGGTAAGCAGGCTGCGGAAATGTATGGGCTGCAGATTCTTGCCGCCAATATCAACTATAATTCCAATAATTATACCCGGTTTATCGTCATTTCTAACGAAGCGGAACAGGCGCCTAATGCTAATAAAATTACGGTAGTAGTGGCAGTAAAACATGAACCGGGGTCATTATACAGGACTTTAGGACATTTTTATCACAGCGGTTTAAATATGATGAATTTGGAATCCCGGCCGATCGAAGGTAAATCATGGGAATATTTCTTCCACATCGACCTGGTAGGCAACCTGCGTGAAGAAAGAGTACGTCAGGCATTAGAACAGCTTTCCGACAGCTGCGCATATTGTAAGATATTAGGCAATTATCCTGCCGATGGTAGATAGGAGGTTTGTGTTATGGTTCATTTTGGCTTGATTGGAGCGCGTTTGGGACACAGTTTATCACCGCAGATACATCAGCTGATCTTTAAAGAATTGGGTGTCGAAGGAACATATGATCTGCTGGAGATACCTCCTGAAGAATTATATGCGAGCGTGCATGAATTGCGTGGTAAATACTGCGGAGTCAATGTAACCATTCCGCACAAGATCAATGTAATGGCTGCTTTGACTACTTTAAGTATGGAAGCGCAGGCTATTGGAGCCGTTAATACGATCCATTTTCATAACGGTGCAATTCGCGGCTATAATACCGATTATGCAGGTTTTGGGCGTTTGCTGGAAAATAACGGCATCGAAGTACAGGGCAAAAGCGCGGCTGTTTTAGGTACGGGCGGCGTTTCAAGAGCTGTACTTCAATATTTGATCGATCACGGTGTTTCTAAGATATTTTTAGTTTCCCGTAATACTCAAAGCATAGCTCCGTATATGAAAACCTTGTGCAGTAGTGTACCGACGCAATTCGTCAACTACGTACATTTAGAGCGTTATACCGGTGATTTACTGATCAATTGCACTCCTGTTGGGATGTATCCCAAGACCGATGTATCGCCGGTAGGTCTGGAAACTGTCGAGCATTTTGAAACAGCGGTCGATCTGATTTATAATCCCGCTAAAACTTTGTTTTTGCAGCAGGCAGAGCAGCTGGGTAAAAAGGCTGTGAACGGGATGCTTATGCTGGTAGCTCAGGCTGTAGCAGCAGAGGAGATCTGGCTGCAAAGAGAAATTTCAAACGATGTCATTTTAAAAGTTGCCGCTGAGATGGAAAAACAGCTATGAAAAATATCGTCTTGATCGGAATGCCGGGCTGCGGGAAATCAACTTTGGGCAGATTGTTGGCGCAGCATCTGAAGCGTCCTTTTTATGATGCTGATAATGTGCTTGAAAAGCTGGAAGGCAAGACTATCAAGGAGCTGTTCGCAGTCAGCGAAGCGTGCTTCCGCGATGCTGAAACCAGGGCAGTCAGGCATCTGTCAGAATTGGAAGGGTGTGTGATCGCTGCCGGCGGCGGTGTAGTCAAACGCTCAGAGAATATCGAGGTATTAAAAAACGGCGGCATTATCGTTTTTATAGACAGGCTGCCAGAAAAAATTGTACAGGACATAGATACAGAAAGCCGCCCTTTATTAGCAGCAGGGCGGCAGAAAGTTTTTGACTTGTATGCGGAACGAATCGAACTATACCGCAGGTATCACGATCATATCATAGATAATAACGGTGAGCGGGAAGCAGCGTTACAGGCATTACTGGAGTTGGCAAGGAGAGAAAGCTGATGAAAAAAATTTTGGTTTTGAATGGTCCGAATATCAATATGCTGGGCGTACGTGAAAAAAATATTTATGGTCAACAGGATTATGCAGCCTTGTGTGAATATATCGGGCAGGAAGCTGCGGCATTAAATGTGGAAGTAGAAGTAAGGCAAAGTAATTTTGAAGGTGAATTAGTCACGCTGATCCAGCAGGCTTATGGAAAATTTGACGGTATCGTTATCAATCCTGCGGCATTGACGCATTACAGTGTAGCTTTGCTGGATGCTATAAAAGCAGTGGCTTTGCCGACGATAGAAGTGCATTTGAGCAATATCCATGCCAGGGAAGAATTTCGGCATAGATCAGTAACGGCTGCTGCCTGCCTGGGGCAGATATGCGGGTTGGGTTTCCAGGGTTATGCTTTAGCGCTCAGAGCGCTGGCGGAAAAGGGTTAAGCTTATAAAAACTGAAAAAGAAGTAAAAGATGTAAAGCACAACTGGGTTGTGCTTTAATTTTTGTTAATTTCAATATACTCTAGTATATAAACATCAAAAATAAACAATAAATAGGGTTCAAGAACTTTACAAAATTAAATTTTATGTTATATAATTTATGCATAGCAAATTTTGCATACCTGATAGTGAAATTTATATGCTAATATGAATATTAGGAAAATATATGGGGAGGCTTATTCATGATGATTGATTACTGTTCCATCGGCAAAAGAATCAAATTGACGAGGATCAAGCAAGGTGTTCTGCAGAAAGATCTGGCAGAGAAGATCGGTATTTCCAAACCGCATATGAGCAATATTGAAACTGCTCATACTAAAATTGGACTGGAGACACTGGTTGCCATAGCTAATGCTTTGAACACTTCTGTTGATGAATTTTTGAGTGATACTGTCAGCAACAGTCAGGTTATTTTTAATGATGAGTTGAAAACAGTGCTTGAAAGAGCCGATATGGAAGAATTAAAGGTTATTTGCAAACTGGCACGTGTTATTTTGAAAAAGGATTAAAGCTGTTGCAATAATAAAGCAGACTGCGAGCTGTAGCTCGCAGTCTGCTTTATTTTATTTATTCGGGTTTGATTTTAAAAACAGCCGCATAGATGACCGGCAATACGATCAAGGTCAGCAATGTAGCAGCGGACAGCCCACAGGCAATGGCTACGGCCATCGAATTCCAGAAGGGGCTGGTAAACATCGGTATCAGTCCCAGGATCGTTGTAAGTGCAGCCAGCATAATAGGGCGGAAACGTACGATAGCTGATTCCAGTACGGATTCCCAGGGAGATTTGCCGGCCTGCAAATGCAGGTCTATCTGATCTATCAGCACGACGGAATTACGAATGATGATACCAGTCAGGGCCAGGATACCAAGTTCGGCCATAAAACCAAGCGGTGCGTTGAAAATTATCAATCCCAGCATAACGCCTGTTACGCCAAGTGGTGCGGTACAAAGAATGATAAACAGCTTGCGGATATCTTTCAGCTGCAGCATCAGGAGTATCATCATGAGCAGCAGCATTACAGGTACAGGTTCTAACAGATAACCTAAAGTTTTAGCGCTGTCTTCCAAACTGCCTCCGATTTCGATCGTAACGCCATTCGGAAGATTTTGCCTCAGATCTGCTAGGTCATCGTAAACCTGCTGCGTGATATCGTTGCCGGTAACGCCTTCGCCGATACCGCCGCAGACTGTGATTGTCGGCAGCAGGTTACGGCGCCAGATCATACCGTTTTCTGATTCGTAACTGAGACGGGCTACCTGTGACAACGGCACCGCACCTGCAGATGTGGGGATAGTTAAGGTCTCAAGCTCGGTGACGGTAGATCGGTCAACAGGCTGCAGACGGAAAACCATGTCAATAGCCTGGTCTCCTTCCAGATATTGAGCTACGGTATAACCGGAAATTTCGGCCTGCAAAGCAGTGGCGACTTCTTTACGGCTCAATCCCATCTGCCGCAGTTTATCGTTGTCGATGGTAAGTTTAGCAGCTCCGTTTTGCTCCATCCAATCGAAACGCGTCATGGTCACGGCTGGATTCTGAGCCATAACTGTGCGTACTTTTTGTGCATATTCTTTAACAATATTGTCATCCGGACCGGTTACGCGCAGCATCACAGGATAAGCTGCCGGCGGACCCAGCGGGATAGAACGTGAATAACTGACGACATTGGGGAGATTAGCTGCTACAAGCTCGCGTATTTGCGGTTCTAAACGTTTACGGGCATCAATATCTTTAGCAACTACTACCAGCTGTGCATAATTGTTGCGCGGTTGGACAGGGTCCATTACGAGGACGAAACGCGGAGCACTTTTTCCAACATAAGAACCGATGCTTTCAACATCAGGATTATCCTTCAGCATATTGGTCAGTTTCAGGGCGGCTTCATCGGTGGCTTTGATACTGCTGCCTTCAGGTAAATTGAGCTCTACCAGAAGTTCAGGACGCACAGAAGCAGGAAAAAATTCCTGCTTGATCAGCGGGACTAATAACAGGGAACCGATAAAGATACTGACCGTGCTCAGAATAACTATTTTCTGGTGCAGCATCGACCAGGAAAGGACGCTGCGAAACTTTTTATAAAAAGCAGTATTGTAAACATCGTTTTCGTTAATGAGCTGTTTAGGCTTGATCCAGGCGTGTCCCAAAACAGGCGCTACGGTTGCTGAAATGACCCAGGAAAGCAGCAGTGCTGTTGAGATAACAGGAAAAAGTGAAGAAGCAAATTCGGCGGCACTGGATTTGGCGAAAAATATCGGCATAAAGCCGGTGCAGGTAATCAGTGTACCTGTCAGCAACGGCATGGCACAGGTTTCAAAGGCATAGCTGGCCGCTTTAGTGCGTTCCCAGCCTTCTGACATTTTGACTTCCATCAGCTCGACGACAACGATCGCATCGTCTACCAGCATGCCCAGAGAAATGATCAGCGCTCCCAGAGATACTTTGTGCAGATCGATGTTCATGGCATACATGCCGATAAAAGTTCCTAAAAGTACCAGCGGTATGCAGACCGAAATGACATAGCCGCAGCGCCGTCCCAGACTGAGCAGACTGACTGCCAGCACGATAAGGATGGCTTCAAGCAGGCTGTCGGTAAATTCACCGATGGCGTTTTTTACTACCTGCGGCTGGTTGGCGACTTGTCCCAGTTCGAAGCCGAGCGGCAGTTCCTGTTGGATTTGCCGAACAGCCTGATCAAGATTTGCACCCAATTTGATATTATTACCGCCGTCTTCCATAGAAATGGCGATACCTACGGCTGGCTGACCATTAAAGTACATTTTCGGTTCAGCCGGTTCAGCATAGCCGCGTTTGATTTCGGCAATATCACCCAGACGAAAGGTACGGTCATTAGCCTGGATCGGAATATTGCTGATATTGGCCAGTGTATCAGGGGAACCGGTCAGACGCAGATAGGTATTAGTGCTGTCACTTTCAGCCATGCCGGACGGAGTGACAGCTGTTTCTGCCTGGATCGTAGAAGCCAGTGTATCAATCGGTATGCCCAGCTGTGCCAGCTTGGCATTAGACATCTGGATATAGATTTTTTCAGGCTGTACTCCTACCAGTTCTACTTTTTTGACATCAGGTATCTGAAAAAATTTATCTTTGATATTTTCGGCGACTACGCGCATTTCCTCATAGGAGAAGCTGTCAGAGGTGACTGCGTAGATATTTCCATAGACGTCGTCAAAACGGTCGTTGAAAAACGGTCCTAAAGCACCATCGGGCAAGTCACCTTTGCCATCATTGACAATATTACGCAATTCCAGCCAGCGCTGTTTGATTTCTTTGACCGGTACTGTATCCTGCAGATAAACATTGATAACAGCAGTTCCGGGACGTGAATAGCTGGTTATCCTGTCAATATTAGGTACTGTCTGCAATTGTTTTTCGATCTTGTCTGTCAGGTGTTCTTCCACCTCTTTAGCGGTTGCTCCCGGCCAGGCTGCCGAAACTACCATTTGCTTGATAGTAAAACTGGGGTCTTCGCTGCGGCCTAAGGAATTATAAGAATAGATGCCCATGACCAGACAGAGAAACATAAAAAAGTAAATTATTTGCTTATGTTTGATCGACCAGGCGGCCCAGTTGTTTTTCATTGGCTGACACCAGCTTCCAGACGGACGTTTTGGTCTTCTGCCAGTTTGTTGACGCCGCCGACAACGACGATATCTCCCTGCTGCAGACCGTCAGAGATCCTGACGTTATTGCCTTCATAACCGCCGATAGAAACTTCATGGGTATGTACTTTATTATTGGTAACGAGCCAGACCTGAGGGTTTCCTCCTGTTTGATAAATGGCGGTGGCTGGCAGCAAAATACTGCTGTCAGTACCGTTTTGCAGGTGTACTTTGGCAGTCATCCCCAGTTTGACTGCTGCAGGCATTTGCGGTACGGCTACACGAACTTTGTAGGTGCGGGTAACGCTGTCAGCCATTGGTGCTATTTCGCGGATATAACCATCTGCCGAAACGTTTTCTAAAGCCCAGAAATTGATCTTGGCTGACTGTTGAGGATAGATTTTATCCAAATGGTTTTCAGGGACATAGATCTGGATTTCCTGTTCGCCGCTTTGGACAACTGTCACAACAGGAGTTCCGGCAGCTACTACTTGACCCACTTCGCCGCTTACATTGGCTACTACGCCGTCATGGTCTGCAATAAGCTGCGTATAGGATAATTGGTTACTGTTGGTGATCAGTTGGGCCTGGGCTTGACGCAGGCTGGAAGCGGCCGCTTCCATCTGCGTATTATATTGCTCCATCATGGCTTTGCTGACACCACCGCTGTTGTATAAGGCCGTGTAACGGGATGCATTGTCGCGGGCCAGCTTATAATTGGCTTCGGCGGCTGTTACAGCTGCCTGGCTGGCTTCAAAACTCTGCTCGATGTCTTTGGGGTCGATTTGCATCAGGATATCGCCGGTTTTTACTGTATCGCCTAAATTGACGCTGCGGCTGATGATTTTACCGGCAACCTGAAAGGCCAGATCGCTTTCATAACGACCGCGTACCTCGCCGGGATAGGAAGATGTATTATCGACAGTTTCTTTACCGACGGTTACAGTACGGACATAAGGAACTTCTTTTACGATATCGGGCTTGGCTAAAACATTGCTGATTATATGGTACAGCAGCAATATAGCCACTGTTGCTGCCAAAATATACAAATGACGTTTTGTAAATGGAAGCTTGCTGAAAATTTCTTTGATCGACATGTCGGTGCCCTCCTGAACTAATTGGTAATGGAAGACAAATAAGTGTTTAAAGCTTCTTCCAAATAAGTGCTTTCAGTACCATTTTCAAAATGTCCCAGATCACGGATCTGATCATGTGTGAGAAAAAAGAAAACGATGATGCTTTCCAAAGTAAAAGCTACATGTGTAGGCTGCATATTATTACGGATACTGCCGTCAGCTATGGCTTCTGTAACCAGCTCGGACATAAATTTATGGATTTTGTATAAGCGGTTTTTAATAAAGCTGTCACACATAAAAGTGGGGGTCAAAAGCTCGCGGTAAATGAGATGGATACGGTGAGGATGCAGCTTCTGTACCTCGGAAATTGCAGTGATATATTCGCGCAGCTTAGCCAGAGGAGCTATGTCCTTACTGCTGACTCGGGCGATCAGATTTAAAAATAAATTTGACTGTTCGTTGAGAACTTCCTGATAAAGATTTTTTTTGCCGCCGAAATAGTAAGAGATCAAAGCGCTGTTGACCCCGGATTTTTTTGCGATTTCTTTGATGGAAACGCCATTAAAGTGATTAGCTGCAAATAAATCGGTTGCTGCTAAAAGAATTTTTTCTGCTGAAGAGGCAGATGCTTCAACTGGATTCATATAGAACACTCCTTTAAATATTAATTAAACAATTAATTATTAATAATTATATCACCAACTGGATCGTAACGTAAATATGTAAAAATAAGAAAAGACAGTGTAGAATACTTGCTAATCTGCTATAATAAATTAATAAATATCAAGGAAAGAGAGTTTGGCTATGACAGTGGAAACGATACTATTATTGCTGCTGGTTTTAATGCAGGCGGTGATTTTCATAATGCTGTGGCGGCTTCTGCAGACACGGCGGCAGCAGGGACAAGAACTGGGAGCTGAGGTGAACAGTCAGCTGGAAAGCCTGGAACGACGTTTTTATGAGAATGTACGCGATCTGCGCAGCGAACAAAACACTCTGGCCCGTGCGGCCAGAATGGAAAGTCAGGCAGCTTCTGACCGTTTGGGAGAGCAGCTGGATAAAAAACTGGAAAAGCTGACGGAAAGCACTGCGGCTAATTTGGAACAGATCCGCCTGACTGTTGATGAAAAACTGCAGTCGACTTTGGAAAGGCGGTTGGGAGAATCCTTTCAGCAGGTCAGCCTGCGGTTGGAGCAGGTTCATCGAGGGTTAGGTGAAATGCAGACCCTGGCCGGCGGTGTCGGCGATTTGAAACGCATCCTTTCTAATGTAAAGAACCGTGGTATCTGGGGCGAAATGCAGCTGGGAGTTTTGCTGCGTGATTTGCTGGCACCGGAGCAATTTGCCGAAAATGTTGCTGTGAAGCAGGGCAGTGCGGAAAGGGTTGAATTTGCGCTGAAGCTGCCGGGCAGCAAGGATGAAACGGTATGGCTGCCGATTGATGCTAAATTTCCGCAGGAGGATTTTCAGCGCCTGCTGGAGGCGCGCGAGCAGGCTGATACAGCTGCTGCCGATATTGCGCTCAAGCAGCTTGAACGGCGGCTGAAAAGTGAAGCCAGGGATATCCAGAATAAATATTTGTGTCCACCGCAGACGACTGATTTTGCGATCATGTATTTGCCGATCGAGGGGTTGTTTGCCGAAGCGGTAAATTTGCCGGGACTGCTGGATGAGCTGCAGAGAACGTACCGCGTTTGCGTGGCAGGGCCGACTACCTTGGCAGCGCTGCTCAACAGTCTGCAAATGGGTTTTAAAACTTTGGCTATCGAAAAACGTACTGGTGAAGTCTGGCGAACGATCGCTGCCGTTAAGCAGGATTTTGTGACTTTCAGCTTATTGCTCGATAAAACAAAAAAGAAACTGCAGGAAGCCAGCGGGCATATCGACGCTGCAGCCAGACGCAGCCGTGTAATCAATAAACGTCTTGACGGCAGGAAAGACGAAGAAGATACTTTGGAGTGGCAGGAGGAGGTTTTGCATGAACGAGAATAATAACGAACAGGAACAGCCGCTTTATAAGGAGCAGCCCTGGTGGGTGCAGATTTTTGTGGCATTGTACGCTATGTTCTGGCTGACGATGATCTTTGCTGCAGGGCTGAACAGCCTGTACATTGGCAAAATAGATATTGACAGTGTCAGCATGGCTGTTGCTTTGACAGTTGGTATTTATCCTTTGATAAAAATGTTGGAAAAACTGTAAGATGTATTACACAAAAACATTTTTGTGCTGCTTGACAAGCCAAAAGTGTCGGACTATAATTGATACAAGCTTGAAAATTACATAGTTCATTTATCCGACGATGGAGAAAAGTAAGTTGGCAGGCGGCAAAGAGAAGCGGCGGTCAGTGTAAGCCGTAACGTCTAAAAACTGAATTCCGCTCCGGAGGAGACAGGGGTAGCAACCTGTCCGGGTCCGACCGATATATCGGCAATGAGGCCGCGCTGTGCGGCGAAAAAAGGTGGCACCACGTGAGTAGAACTCTCGTCCTTGATTGTAATTGATCAAGCCGGGAGTTTTTTATTTTACAGGTGAATGGAGCGATGGACAATGAAAATTATTGTAACTGAAAAAATTTCCGACAAGGGTGTGGCTTTGCTGCAGGCAGTGCCGGATTTTGATGTAGACGTGCGTTTTGATATCGAAAGGGAAGAACTGCTGAAGATCATTCCTGAATATGATGCGATCGTAGTTCGCAGCGTTACTAAGATCAATGAAGAATTTTATAAGCACGCCACTAATTTAAAGGTGGTTGGCCGCGCCGGCAACGGTGTTGATAATATTGAGATGGAAGGGGCGACTAAACGCGGTATTATCGTTGTCAATACCCCGGAATCTAATATCGTATCGGCTGCCGAGCATACTATCGGTCTGCTGCTGAGTTCTGCCCGTAATGTCGTCAAAGCTCATAAAATGATCGAATCCAGGGTCTGGGACCGTACCGGTTTAAAAGGCAGCGAGCTGCTTGGTAAAACTCTGGGCATCATCGGCCTTGGCCGTATCGGCGGTTTGGTGGCTACCAGACTGCAGGCTTTCGGGATGAAGATCGTAGCTTATGATCCGTATATTGCCGATGCACGTTTCCGTAAATACAGCGCCGAAAAATGTGAAACACTGGATGAATTGTTGGAACAAGCTGATTTTATCAGTATCCATACGCCTAAAACGGAAGAAACTTTTGATATGATTACAGCCAAAGAATTTGCAAAATGCAAACGTGGCGTGCGTGTAGTAAACTGCGCCCGCGGTGGCCTGATCAATGAAAATGACCTGGCGGCAGCTATCAAGGAAGGCATCGTTGCCAGCGCCGGTATCGACGTACTGGTAGACGAACCGAAACCGATCTCGCCGCTGATCGATCTGCCGGAATGTGTCTTAACGCCTCATCTTGGTGCTGATACAACAGAAGCGCAGGATAATGTGGGTATTGCCATTGCAGAAGAGGTCATTGCAGCTTTGCATGGAGAAATGGTGCCGAATGCAGTCAATCTGCCGACTTTGCAGCCGACAGAGCTGAAAGAAATGCAGGGCTACCTGACCTTGGGCGAATATCTGGGCAAGCTTTATTATCAGCTGGAAAAAGCAGCTGTCGAAAAGGTAGAGATCATCTATACCGGCGAGGTTGCAGAAATGGAAACAGGTATGCTGACGCGTGCTGTTTTAAAAGGCGTTTTTGAACCCATCCTCAAGGAACGCGTTAATTATGTCAATGCCGCGCTGACTGCAGAAAGCCGCGGAGTCGACGTTATAGAGAGCAAACATGCAGGCAAACATAATCTTTTAGAGGTCAAGATCCATTCTAAAGGTAATATCTTTACCGTAGCCGGTACTGTCTTTGGTGAAAAAGAGATCCGCGTCATCGAAATCGACGGTTACCAGTTCGACCTTACTCCGGCTCCGTTCATGCTGGTGGCACGCAACCAGGATAAACCCGGTATGATCGGGCAGATCGGCACGCTTTTAGGTGCGAGCAAGGTCAATATCGCGACCATGCAGGTCAGCCGTAATCTTAAAGACGGTAACGCCATGATGTTTATGACCGTGGACAGCGAAGTAGGTAAAGAAACACTGAAACTTCTGCAGGGGCTCGACGGTATCCTGCAGGTCAACCTTGTAAAACTGTGATTACGAGCTTCAACAGAGAAATTGGTATCGTCGTTTTGATGGGTTATGTCGCTTTTAAGGACTTGAACGAGGATATCAACCTTCTTGCATATATCGTGATGGGACTTGCTGTTTGCCATATGTTCATCAAATATAAACGTCGTAACGATTAAAAAAACACCCGTTACTCATTGAGTAACGGGTGTTTTAGTATCTATATCCGATAAATTATTCGGCAAAAATTACTTTACCGTCCTTAAAGGCCTGGACACGGGCCAGTGATTCTACACGGAAGCCGGCGTCGATAAGGCGCTGACGCCCCGGCTGGAATGATTTTTCGATAACTATGCCGATACCTACTACTTCGCTGCCGGCCTGCTGGACGATGTTAGCCAGACCAAGGGCCGCTTCGCCGTTAGCCAGAAAATCATCGATGATGAGGATCTTTTCGCCGGCCGGTAAAAATTTTTTGAGAACGGTCACATCACTGGTGACTTTTTTGGTGAAGGAGTATACTTTGGTGCTGTAAGCCTCGCTGCTCATAAGCGCCGATTTCTGTTTGCGTGCGAATACTACCGGTACATGCATACACAGACCGGCAGGCAGGGCGCAGGCGATCCCTGAGGACTCGATCGTAAAGATTTTAGTAATTCCGCAGCCTGAAAAACGGCGGTGGAATTCTTTGCCGATCTCCATCATCAATTCAGGGTCGATCTGGTGATTTAAAAAAGAATCGACTTTTAAAATAGCGTCGTTTAAGACCAAGCCTTCGGACATGATTTTTTCTTTGAGCAGTTTCATGGACAAGCACCTCGAACTTTTTACTTTCTTATAATATTATAGAATATGATATTATTGACATTTAGTCCAGTGTTTTTGTAAAAGAAAAACAAAATTCAGAAAAATCACAAAAGAATGATACAAAAAAATCTTGACAAGCATAGAAAATGCTGGCATAATGTAAAACATAGCACGAACAAATTAGCTTTTGTTTGTACAACTTGATAATAAAGGCATTGAATGGGAACAAAGTTGCTGATGTTACCGATTTTAGAGAGACGGCGGTTGGTGAAAGCCGTAGCGGTACAGCGATAAGACTCACCCGGGAGCCGCGTTTCTGAACCAGCAGTAGGAAACGACGCCGGCGCAGCGTTAGGCGTTTAGAGCGAAGGCTCTGAGACAATGAGGTCAAATTAGGGTGGTACCGCGGTGAAAGTCGCCCCTATCTGCTAAGCAGGTGGGGGCGTTTTTTTATACCAATTTTCCATGGGAGGTGGCAAAATGGAGCAGATCCTATCTATCGTAGTGCGTAACCAGCCCGGTGTTCTGATGCGGGTCGCGGGCATGTTCTCGCGGCGCGGCTTTAATATCGACAGTCTGGCAGTCGGCATTACGCAGAATCCTGAATTTTCGCGGATGACTGTTACCATGCAGGCTGACGATGCAACTATCAAGCAGGTCTGCAAACAGTTGGCCAAGCTGGTCGAGGTAGAGGCTGTGAAAGTCCTGCCGCCTAAGGCAAGTGCCAAACGCAGTATGGTCATGGTCAAGGTGCACGCCGGTGACAAACGGCTCGAGCTGCTGCGGCTGGCAGATGTTTTCAGGGCCCACGCTGTCGATGTGACCGGGGAATCGCTTATCTTTCTGGCTACAGGCATCGATGATAAGCTGAATGCTTTTGTCGACGTGATGCGTCCCTACGGTATCCTGGAAATGGTACAGACCGGCCTTGTGGCGCTGGAACGGGGCGATGCGGCTATGGATGTCAGCAAATCGCGTTATTCCTGGCCTGAAAGCAGTTGTAAACCTTCAGCTATTTAGTAATATGTCAGTTCTCAAATTTAAATAAATCTGGTAAACAAAAAGGAGATGTAGACACAATGGTAAAAATGTATTATGACAAAGACGCAAACTGGGAAATGCTTAATGGTAAAACTATTGCCATTATCGGCTATGGTTCTCAAGGCCATGCACATGCCCTTAACTTAAAAGAAAGCGGCGCTAAAGTTATCGTAGGTCTTTATGAAGGCTCCAAATCCTGGGCCAAGGCAGAAGCGGCAGGTCTGACTGTTATGACTGCGGCTGATGCAGCTAAAGCAGCCGACGTAGTCATGATGCTGATTCCTGACGAAAAACAGGCTGCCACTTATAAAAAAGATATCGCGCCTAATCTGAAAGCCGGTGCTGCTCTTGCTTTTGCGCATGGGTTCAATATCCATTTTGGGCAAATCGTACCTCCTGCTGACATCGACGTGTTCATGGTCGCTCCTAAAGGACCAGGTCATCTCGTACGCCGCGTCTTTACTGAAGGCGCAGGCGTGCCCTGTCTCGTAGCTGTGCATCAGGATGCCAGCGGCAAAGCTTACGACATTGCGCTTGCCTATGCCAAAGGCATTGGCGGTACACGTGCCGGCGTGCTTGATACTACCTTCCGCGAAGAAACTGAAACAGATCTTTTCGGCGAACAGGCTGTGCTTTGCGGCGGTGTTACCGCTCTGATCACTGCAGGCTATGAAACTCTGGTAGAAGCAGGCTATAAACCTGAAAGCGCATATTTTGAATGTATGCATGAAATGAAACTTATCGTTGACCTGATGTATGAAGGCGGTATGGCTAAAATGCGCCACTCCATCTCTGATACTGCCGAATACGGCGACTATGTGACCGGCAAACGTATCATCACCGACGAAACTAAAGCTGCTATGAAACAGGTTCTGGCCGAGATCCAGGACGGTACATTTGCTAAGAACTGGATCCTTGAAAACCAGGCTAACCGTCCGGCGTTCAATGCTATGCGCCGCAAAGGCGCCGAGCATCCGATCGAAGAAGTCGGCAAAAATCTGCGCGGCATGATGAGCTGGATGAAAAAATAATCAGTACACACCTTAGGCAGAGCGGGGCTGAGGCCCCGCGATCTGCTTCGTATAAACTTAGGAGGGTTATAGTTATGGGTATGACAATGACGGAAAAAATCCTGGCCCAACATGCAGGCCGCGATGCGGTCCAGGCAGGCGATCTGCTGGTTGCTCAGGTGGATTTGGTTTTAGCTAACGACATCACCGGACCGCCGGCGATAGCTGAATTTGAAAAAATCGGACGTCCTGTTTTTGATAAGGATAAGATCGCGTTAGTTCCGGACCATTTTTCTCCGTGTAAGGATATTAAGTCGGCAACTATGTGTAAACGCATGCGCGATTTTGCACGTCAGCATGAAATCACCAATTATTTTGAAGTTGGCCGCATGGGTATCGAGCATGCGCTTTTACCTGACAGCGGTCTTGTTGCTCCCGGTGAGATCATTATTGGCGCCGATTCTCATACTTGTACTTATGGCGCTCTGAACGCGCTCAGCACCGGCATGGGTCAAACCGATATTGGTGCGGCTATGGCCAGCGGCACTACCTGGTTCAAGGTGCCTGCCACGATCAAAGTCGAGCTGACCGGTAAGCTGCCTAAATATGTCAAGGGCAAAGATATCATTCTTACGCTTATCGGTATGATCGGTGTCGATGGTGCCCGTTATCAATCGTTGGAATTCTGCGGCGACGGCGTTGCCGAACTGGAAATGTCCGACCGTTTCACTATCTGCAATATGGCGATCGAAGCCGGCGGCAAAAATGGTATTTTCCCGGTCGACGAAAAAACTATTGCCTATCTCAATGGTCGTGTCAGCCGTCAGTGGACAGCGGTTACTGCCGATGCTGACGCAGTATATGACCGTGTTATCACTATCAAATTAGATGATCTGGTGCCGGTCGTTTCGTATCCGCATCTGCCGGAAAATACACATCCGGCGTTTGAGTCCGGCCATATCAAGATCGATCAGGTCGTTGTCGGTTCCTGCACTAACGGTCGTCTGGAAGACCTGCAGCAGGCTGCTGAGGTGATGCAGGGGCGTAAGGTACATCCGCATGTCCGCGCTATTATTATTCCTGCTACTCAGGAAATTTATAAAGAAGCTATGCGTTTGGGCTATATTGATACCTTTATCGATGCCGGTGCGGCAGTTTCTACCCCTACCTGCGGACCGTGTCTGGGTGGTTATATGGGTATTCTGGCTGCTGGCGAACGTGCTGTTTCGACTACCAACCGTAATTTCCGCGGACGTATGGGTCATGTCGACAGCGAGGTCTATCTGGCCAGCCCCTATGTGGCGGCTGCCAGTGCGATCACAGGCTATATCGCAAGCCCAGAGGAGGTAATGAAATGAGTAAAGTATGGCGTTACGGCGACCACGTCGATACCGACGTTATCATACCCGCCCGTTATTTGAATATTGCTGATTTTGACGAATTGGCCGAGCACGCTATGGAAGATATCGATACTACTTTTGCTCCTAACGTGCAGCCGGGCGACTATGTTGTTGCCGGCAAAAACTTCGGCTGTGGTTCTTCGCGCGAGCATGCTCCTGTCGTTATCAAAGTTAAAGGCGTAAAATGCATTATTGCCGACAGCTTTGCCCGTATTTTTTACCGCAATGCAATCAACATCGGGCTGCCGGTGCTGGAAATTGGCAAGGATGTTGAAAAAATTGCAGCCGGTGATGAATTGGATGTAAATATGGCTGCTGGCGAGATCAAAATCGTTAACAAAGGCATTACTATCCAAACCAAACCATTGCCGGAATTTATTCAAAAGATCGCTGACTGCGGCGGCCTTATCAACTATGTCAAAGGAGAACACCAAGAATGAAGATCACTTTACTGCCGGGCGACGGCATTGGCGTCGAGATTGTTGACGCCGCTGTGGAAGTACTTGATGCCGCTGCCAAAAAATTCGGTATGACTATAGAATATGATAAACAGCTGATCGGCGGCGCTGCTATCGACGCTACAGGAGTACCGCTGCCGGAAGCTACTATTGCATCTGCAAAAACTGCTGATGCCGTGCTTCTAGGTGCTGTGGGCGGACCTAAATGGGATAATGTTGCTCCCGAGATCCGTCCTGAAAAGGGGCTGCTCGGAATTCGTAAAGCGTTGGGTCTGTACTGTAACCTGCGTCCGATCAAGGTTTCCCGTTTTGTCGCACATTTATCGCCGCTTAAAAATGAACGCGTCAGCGGCACTGATCTTTTGATCGTACGCGAACTGACCGGCGGCATTTATTTCGGCGCTAAAAATGAAGCTGCTCCTGATGCTGATGGCGTAGAGACGGCTTCTGACGTTGAAATCTATACCCGCCCGGAAGTAGAACGCATTGCCAGATTTGCTTTTGAAGCTGCTAAAAAGCGCCGCGGTAAAGTAACTTCCGTCGATAAAGCTAACGTATTGGCTTCATCCAGGATGTGGCGCCGTATAGTTGGTGAAATGCAGGCGCAGGATTACAGCGGGATCGAACTGAATAATTTCTATGTAGATAACTGTGCTATGCAGCTGGTGCTCAATCCAGGCCAGTTCGATGTAGTGCTCACCAATAACATTTTCGGCGATATCCTTTCGGATGAAGCGTCAGTGATTGCCGGGAGTATCGGAATGCTCCCTTCTGCAAGCCTTGGTGACAGCACCGGTATGTATGAGCCTATTCACGGCAGTGCTCCTGATATTGCAGGGCAGGGCATCGCTAACCCCTTGGGAACTATTTATTCCGTAGCTATGATGCTGCGTTATTCCTTGGATCAGGATGCTGCTGCCGATGCTATCGAAGCGGCAATTGACAGAGTTTTGGAAAAAGGTTATCGCACTCCTGATCTCTGCGGTGAAGGTCTGACTAAAGTTTCGACCTCGCAGATGGGGCAGCTGATCGCCGCAGAACTGGCCTGATGTATTTTTGAGTATTGGAAGGAAGTGAGTTTATGCAGATGACCGGCGCAGAAGTAATGGTCAAATGTTTGGCAGAGCAAGGAGTTACTACGGTTTTTGGTTACCCCGGCGGGGCGATCCTGCCTTTTTATGACGCTTTGCGTGAAGCGGCTGACATTCGGCATATCCTGACGGCACATGAACAGGGTGCTGCCCATGCTGCTGACGGTTATGCCCGTGCAGGCGGTCAGGTCGGCGTCTGTATAGCGACTTCCGGCCCCGGAGCGACCAATCTGGTTACGGGGCTCGCCAATGCTTTTTTAGATTCGATACCTGTCGTAGCGATTACCGGCCAGGTGCCGGTGGCAATGATCGGACGCGACGCATTTCAGGAAGTAGATATCACCGGTATCACCATGCCGATCACCAAACATAATTTCCTGGTCAAGCGTCCTGAACATTTAGCGCAGACGATCCGGCTGGCCTTCCAGCTGGCGAAAACAGGCCGTCCCGGCCCGGTGCTGGTAGATGTGCCGCGCGATGTGCAGACCGCTTTGCTTGATTATGAGCCGGGCGAGCTGGAACCGCTGGCGAAAGAGCTGCCGGAAGAAAAACAGATCGCTGCCGCAGTGGCGGCAATCAATGCTTCGCAGCGCCCGGTCATGCTTGTAGGCGGCGGTGTTATCAATGCCGATGCGGAATATGATGCCATGCATTTATGCGAAAAGCTGCGTATCCCGGTTGTCAGCACCCTGATGGGATTAGGCGCTATCAGTGCCTACCGCAGTCTGTTTTTAGGGATGACGGGACTGCACGGACACGAACGCGCCAACAACGCCGTTAAGGAAGCCGATCTTATCCTGGCTGTTGGCAGCCGGTTTAACGATCGTGTTACCGGTGAACGCAGCAGTTATAGCGCGAATAAAACTGTTATCCATTTAGATATCGACCCGGCGGAGCTGGATAAAAATATTTATTCCAGTATCGGTATTTCCGGTCATATGAACACAACTTTGCAAATGCTGGAGGCAGGCAGCGTCAAGCATGATCTTGATGCCTGGTGGCAGCTGATCGAAAGCTGGCCCAGTATGGACGAGGACTTCGGCGGCGAAGCTGCACCGCAGTTTTTCAAGGCCCTGAACCCGGTTATCAAAGATAAGGATTATATTATCACTACGGACGTCGGGCAGCATCAGATGTGGGCTGCTCAGCATATCAAGATCCAGTTTGCCCGCCAGTGGATTTCTTCAGGCGGATTGGGAACGATGGGCTTTGGCTTGCCGGCGGCTATGGGCGCACAGCTGGCCCGCCCCAAAAGCAGGGTGATCAGTATCAGCGGTGACGGCGGATTCAAAATGACCGGCTCGGAGTTGTTTACGATCGCCAGCTATAAATTGCCGGTGACGGCGATAGTCTTTAATAACAGCGGCTTAGGCATGATTCGTCAGTTGCAGACCGTGCAGTTCAATAAACGGTTTACTTCCTGCGAAATGCCCGGCTATGTCGATTTTGTCAAATACGGCGAAGCCTTTGGCGTAGCCGGAGAGCATGTCGATACGCCTGAAGCCCTGGCAGCAGCAGTTGAAAAAGCTATGCAGCTGGACGCGCCTTATATCATCGAAGTTGCTCTTGACCCTAAAAATATGGTACAGCCGATGGTCACTCCCGGTTTGGGAATCGGTGACTTTGTAAAATTTAAAGAGCAATAAAAAACCAGCGTGTACTTTATAGTACACGCTGGTTTCTTTTTATTGTCGGTCATTTACGGTTGATAATATTACCGGCACAGTTTTCAGCGTCTGCGCTTGTCGTTGTCATGCAGAAATTTGCGAGCTTTTTTCATACCGCCAATATCTTTGAACATGGTACTGAATTTTTCCAGTTCGATCTGTTTGGAATCAAGGCCTTCATAGCGTACTTCCTTCTGCAGCTTTTGATAGCTGGCCAGTCTGTCCGCGGCAAGTATTCCGTCTGTGATAGCTTGCTGAACGGCACAGCCTGTTTCGTGGGTATGGGTACAATCACGAAAACGGCATTGCTGGGACAGTTCGTCGATATCAGCAAAGCTTTTGGATAAATCAGCCGTTTCTAAACCCAGTTCCCGCATTCCCGGAGTATCGATGACTAAAGCCTCGTTTGTAAGGGTGATGAGTTCGCGTCTGGTTGTTGTATGTCGACCCTTATCATCGTTTCGCAAACCATTGGTAGCAAATTCGGTGCCAGCCAAACGGTTGATAAGAGTTGATTTACCTACGCCTGAGGAACCGATGAAGGCAGCCGTACTGCCGCACTTCAAGTAGGGAAGTATTTGCTCGTGACCGGCATCGGCCAGTGAAGAAGTGACAAGTATTTCAGCGCCGATGGCAACGGACTCAGCCGCTGCTGTTTTAGCAGCTACGTCATCACATAAATCAGCTTTGGTTAAAGTAACTATCGGCAGTGCGCCGCTGCTCCAGGCAATGGCTAAATACCGTTCCAGACGCCGCAGATTAAAATCGCTGTTCAATGACATACAGATGAATACCGTATCGATATTGCTGGCGACTACCTGCTCAGAGTTACCTGTACCGGCAGCTTTGCGGATAAACGCGCTTTTGCGGCGCAGTACATGATGGATGATCGCTCTTCCTTCAACAGTATCTGTGCGGTCAAGCAGAACAAAATCACCGACGGCAGGGAAATCTGAAAGTGCGGCGGCATTAAAGCGCAGCTTGCCTGAAACCTCTGCTAGTACTTCCCCGGTTTCGGTTATGACACGGTAAAGATCCTTATACTGGGCTGAAACGCGTCCGACAGGGAAACAGCCAAAACTGGCTGCTTCTTCAGCGAATTTTGCGGAAAATCCTAATGTTTGTAAATTTATTTTAGACATTTTTTTTATCCTCCTAAAGGTTATATTAAAGCCTTTTGGGAGGTTCGGCAAAATATTAGATTATGCAAACCTCCCGGTCTGCGCAATATCCGATGTACCATATGTAAACATAAAAAATTCCTCTTTTCTTAATAGATTTATCTGCAGGACATACCTGTATTTTACAGGCTGAACTTTCAGTATGGTTTCATCGTATTCTATAAGTGAATATTTGTCAATAGCGGTATTATATAATTAAATATATTAGAAATATTTAATGTTAAACAGTACTTAAACTGGAGTTTGGATAAGAACTGGTTTTCAAAAAACAAGTTATTGAGTTCGCCATGAGGTTTGTTATACTGAAAGAAAGAGGCGAGAATAATGTTATTAACAGAAAATATATCAGCATTGCATGGATGTGCTGATTGCCCGGAAATTGGCATAATAAAAGCAGTACACGTTTGAAAATGTGTACTGCTTTTTAGCTGTTGTTTATTTACGATGTTTCCAGCGGCAGATGAGCTGCGTTATCGTGCCCATAGGGCAATAAACGCACCAGGAACGCGGCTTGAACAGCAGCAGCGTGATGATACCGAGAATGCTGGAGGTCAGCATGATGCTGTAAAATCCAAAAGCAAATTGCGCGACCCATGGCTGCGCACCGCCGCTGTAAGCCCAGTGCCATGGTACGTCAAAAGTCCACAGCAGGCTGACTGTCTTATGAAAATAGATAGCATGGGTAAAGACCAGGTAGGTAGAAACCAGCATATTGACAAACATCGTTGTAAAAAACAGCAAGAAGCCATAACGGAAGGTATGTGAGCGCATCCAGGAGGGGATATCGCGTTTTGGTGAAAGCTTCCAACTGTTGCCGATCAGCTCGAATAGCTGCCCGCGGCCGCAGTATTTATTGCAATATGATTTAGTGCCGAATGTAGAAGCCATGATAAGCGGAATGAAAAAGCACAGCAGTCCCAGCCAGGCGAAAAGAATATTAAAAAAGCCCAGAGCCAGATACAGCGCCGTCAGGACCCAAAGGTAATCATACCAGTGATTGCGTTTAGACATCAGCAGTCACCACCTTGATCACAGATGCCGGACATTCACGGGCGCACAGACCGCAGCCGATGCAGCGAGCCAGTTCTACAACTGCGCTGATACCATCGGGCACGCTGATTGCCTGAAGCGGACAGGCCTTAGTGCAGGTGCCGCAGGATACACAATATTCCTTATCAACTTGCGCATAACGCTTGCTACTCATTTTATCGCCTCACCGACAAGATTCATTCTAACTTTATTGTAACCTATTTATGATCTTTTAGCCATATTTTATTAACTTCAGGTTAAGGCGCAGCGTTGTAAAATTTTCTGCAGGAACACATATTTTTGCGGTACAATAAAGGAAAGAGAATAATTGCGGATGGAGTGATGGGAATGAAAAAGCAAACCGCATTGATGAACCATTGGCAATTATGTCAATATCTGCGTAAACTGCATCTGCCGCAGGTTGTACCGCCGCCTGACCTGGCGACGCTGAAGCTGCTGCAGGACGCGCATTTGAAATATGTGCCCTATGAGAATCTGGATATTTTGAGCGGCAGGCTGACTTCGCTCGAGCATGATGATATGTTTGCCAAAATCATTATGAAAAACCGCGGCGGCATTTGCTTTGAGCTGAACGGCCTGTATAATTGGCTGCTGGAATCTCTGGGCTATAAAGTCACAAGTTATGCGGCCCGTTTTATCGACCGGCTGGAGGAATACCAGATCCGCCGGCATCGGGTAATGTGCATCGAACTGGAAGATAAACGTTATCTGACTGATGTTGGAGTCAACAGTGAAAGTCCGCGCTGTCCGCTCGAAATGGCAGAGGGCAAAGTGCAGAGTGACGGTATCTGCGAATATAAATTCAGCCGCGATCCGTTCTTTGGCTGGCTGCTGTGGCAGAAGGAACGGCGTAAACCATGGAAAAGGCTGTTTGGCTTTACAGAAGAACAGCAGCTGGATATGGATTTTATTCCCGCCTGCATTTATACAGACCTTCATCCGGATTCGCCGCTCAATAAAGGCAAAGCGATCTCTGTTTTTCGCGAAGACTGCAATATCACGATCCGGGGAAATCTTTTAAAGTTTTATCTGTGTGGACGTGTCAAATACCGCTATACCATCAATACTGAATACGACTTAAAGGGAGTGCTGTGGGAGTATTTTGGTATTGCCGTCGATTATCCGCTTCCTAATGGCGGTATTGACCAGAATGATTAAATTTTGGCTTGGAAAAAGTTGCTATGATTTGAAACTTTATGATAAAATAAATTAACTAAAAAAAGTGAGATTATGACTGCTGAAAACAGGCGATTTTTATTGCCGCCCATTATCAACAGAATATTGACGCTGCTTACAGAGCAGGGCTTTGCAGCCTATGTTGTAGGCGGTGCCGTACGCGATCTGCTGCTGGGAAAGGCACCCGGCGATTTTGACGTTGCAACATCGGCCCGCCCCGAGTCTGTTATCAGCATTTTAGAACCGGCCGGGTTTACTGTTGTTGGCGAACTGGGGCAGAACTTCGGTGTCGTTGTTGTGCATCGGGACTCCCAAACGGTAGAAATTGCTACCTTCCGTGGCGAAGCCTACGGCGGGGATGCGCATAAACCGGAGCAGGTCTGGTATTGTGACGACCTGGAGGCTGATTTGTCGCGGCGCGATTTTACCGTCAATGCCATGGCTTTGGATCAGTCCGGCAATGTATACGATTATCACGGCGGTAGGCAGGACCTGCAGCAGAAAATACTGCGTACTGTCGGTGATGCGCCAGCCCGTTATCAGGAAGATGCTTTGCGTATGTACAGAGCCTGCCGCTTTGTAGGTCAGCTGGGCTTTGATTATGTACAGCGGCAGGGCGCCGGCCCGGCATTTGGACAGCCGCAGACGCCGTATTACCTGCCGCAGAGCTACAGCTTTCCTGTTAGCCGCAGTGCCGGGCTATCATTGGAACGTGTGCGGACAGAGCTGGATAAGCTGCTGCTCGGCAAATGGGCCGGCAAGGGACTGATGCTGCTGATGGCGACAGGGCTGGCGGCCGGACGCTGCCGTGTGCGTGAACAGGGAACTTATCGGGAAATATATGTTTTGCCGGAGCTGGAGCATTTGGCGGGATTGCCGCAGAACCAGCGTTTTCACTGCTACGATGTATGGGAGCATACTCTGGCTGCTGTTGATAACAGTCCGCGTCAGCTGGCAATACGTTGGGCCCTGCTTTTGCACGATGTAGCTAAAGGTCTTCCTGGTATCCGCAGGCTTAATAAAGAAGGTCAGCCCAGTGATCATGGTCACGAAGCTGAAAGCGCCGTTATGGCAGAAGTTATTTTAAGTCGGCTGCGTTATCCGGCTCCTTTTGTGCAAAGAGTAGTATGGCTGGTGTCAAGGCATATGCGCTTCGCACCGATGCTGGTAACGGGTGAACGTACATTGCTGCGTTGGCTGCGCAGCGAGGCGGCCGGCGGTAATTTTAAAGATAGTCATGAAATGACTGCTGCTTTTGAACAGCTGGTAGCAGTATTTTTAGCAGATATGGGTGCTACTCACGCCGGTAAGAATACCGAACTGATGGAGGAAGGACGCGCTTTGGGAACGGCGGTGCTGGAACTGGCCCGCAGTAAAATGCCTGTTCATACTAAGGATCTGGCGATCAGCGGCCATGATGTGCTTGTGCTGTTAGAAGATAAAAGCAAGATCAGGGACGCTATGCGATATTTATTACAGAGAGTGCAAAGCACCAATCTGCCTAACGAAAGGTCTGCTTTAGAGGAAGCAGTCAGAGGCTGGCAGAAACGTCACTAGAAAGAAGGGAAGCTAATGCCACAAAAGAAATTGTTTGCCGCACTGCTTGTTGCAGCATCAGCGTTGCTGATGCTGGGTATGAGTAATGAAAATCAGATACCATATCCGTCAAATTATGATACCAAAAGTGCCGGGGCGTCGTCCTACAATGGACTGGCCAATGTGCCTAAATCGCCTTATTTTCAGCAGCTCGATTTTTATAATATGCAGCCTACTGATTCGCTTGTGCTGCTGCCGAAGTTCCGTACCTACCAGCAAACTACCGAATATACCTGCGGCCCTGCCGCTGCATTGATGGTGGTCGAACATTTTCAGGGACGCAGCGAGGAAGATGAACTGGCGATCGGCAAGATTATGGGGACAAAGTCCTATACCGGGACTAATACTAAAGGTATGGTCAAATATTTTAAGAAAAAAGGCTGGCAGGTAACTTCGTCAGCTGATAAAGATAAAACACCGCAGAATACACAGGAATTCAAAGCATTTGTAGTCGAGCATCTTAAACGCAATGTACCTATTATGGTAGAAAATGTAGACTGGGGCGGGCATTGGCGTGTTATTATCGGCTATGACACAATGGGCACGGATGACCTAACCAGCAGTGACGTACTGATTATGGCTGATCCTTATGATACGGCCGATCATTTACAGGACGGCTACGTTGTTGTGCCGGCTGAAAAATTCTTCTATATGTGGTTCGATTCGCATCTGTTTGCAGCCGGTGACCGTAAGCAGCAGTGGCTGGCAGCAGAGCCGCCGGTCGGATATGAACCTCTGATAGATATGAAAACACAGGACGGGACAAAATCATAATATAATTAATTGCAAATGAAATGAAAACGCAGACTGTATAGTCTGCGTTTTTTATTTTACCCAGCCTGCTGGTGCAGGAATTTTTTATTGTAGATTTTAATTACGCAGACGCAATCGGCATAGCATACAGAAAGCAATGTAAACCAGCGCAGACGCCTACAGTTGTAAAGCCGCCTGCGGAATGCGCCGGGCAAGACTCGAAGACGGTTTACACAGTCTCAAAGTAAGTGTCTTGCGGGGGGGTGCAAACGTGCTATAATAAATTAGAATATTATTTTAACAAATGTTTTTAAATTAATGATGCATAATAAATTGTTTTAATATAAAGATATGTAACTAAAAATATTTAAAATTGCAGCAAGGGTGGTGACGCTAAAATGTATGACGAAAAATGTTTACAGCAACTCGGAAACAACATCAAATTCCTGCGCGCTGCCTGTCAGCTCAGCCAACGGGAGTTGGCAAAGCGTATCGGTATCAGCCAGACTCACCTGAGTAATATTGAGCATTGTCATGTAAAAATAAATTTGAAGCTGTTGCTGCGCATCGCTAATGCTTTCGGCTGCACGATGGAAAATATCTTTGATGCCCGAACATTTCCAGAGTCGGCGGAAGCCAAAGCCGCCAGTGCAAAGGCGCATAAGACTAGCGGACAGGAAGTTTATATGCGGGAAGAAGGCAGCAGATTTTGCAGATGCTGTATTTATATAAAAATTGAGCGTCATAAGCAGAAAAAGAGGCTGAGCGTAAAGGAGTAGTAAGATGGCTGAAGTGAAAGCAGCAGAGAAAGGCCGGCAGTCTGAACATCTGGAAAAAGAAGTGTCAAGCAGGGGAAACTGCACCAGCAGTAGCAAAACTGTTGATAAAGACAGCTGTAAGGACAATTCTGACAGCACCGCTGCAAAAACCTATATGCGCTTTTACGCTGGGGCTGTTACTCAGGACAGCGGCCTTGAGGGTATCAGGTTCGACTTTAACTACGGCGCTCGTGTCGAAGTGCCGGCTGGTGATTACAGGGTACGATTTCTGGACCGGGAAGCCTGTTTGACATTGTACGATTCTAATGCCAGCGGCGTGCTTGTGACCAGTAGTAAAAAGTATTTTGTCGATTTCCGCATCGAGGTCTACGAAAGAGATAAGTTGATTTTTGCCCATGACCTGGATTTACAGGGGAAAAAAGTGCTTATAAAATTTCCTGTCGGTATTTTAGGAGATATTTTGGCATGGTTCCCTTATGCCGAAGTCTTTAGAAAAAAGCATGAGTGCGATTTATACTGCGCTATGGCGGAAGAGATGATCGAGATCATCAAGCCGGGCTATCCGGAGATCAACTTTGTCCAATCGGAAGAACGGCCGGACGGTCTTTATGCTAGTTATTACATGGGCATTTTCTTTCCATGTGATGACAGGGAACACCAGCCGACAGATTTCAGAGTAGTGGGGCTGCATAAAAACGCACCCTGTATTCTGGGACTAAAAGTAGACGAACAGTGTATTAAACTGTTACCGAGGGATAAAGTACGCAGGATTAAAGATCCATACGTCTGCATCGCGGCGCAGGCCAGCAGTCAGGCCAAATACTGGAACAACGGACGTGGCTGGCTGAACGTGGTAAAACACCTTAAAACACTTGGCTACCGAGTACTGTGCATTGATAGAGAAAATAATTATGGTATGGGCAGCCGATTTAACATCATTCCTTACGGCGCGGAAGATTTTACCGGGCGCAGACCCTTGCAGGAGCGGATCGATCTTTTGTACCATGCTGATTTTTTCATAGGTCTGTCCAGCGGGCTTAGCTGGGTGGCCAATGGGGTGGGGATACCGGTAGTGCTGATCAGCGGTTTTACACTGCCGGTAAATGAATTTGAGACGCCGTACCGAGTCATTAGCTACCATGTTTGCAATGGCTGCTGGAATGATACGCGGGTAGTATTTGACCATAAGGACTTTGAATGGTGTCCACGGCTAAAAGGCAGCGACAGACAGTTTGAATGCAGCCGCTACATTACGCCGGAAGCTGTGAATAAAGTCATTGATCGGTTGATGGAAGACTATAAATTAAAGCCGCAAGAACAAGCTGTGAATAAAAAGAAGACAAAGGGTGAGCAGTGATGAAAAAGAGAGAAACAAAATTACAGGTACAAAGTATTCTGGCAACGGTGGTTATGGGGATGAATCTGGTCAACACTGCTGCGCCGGCAGTGGCAGTGGCTATGACAGAACAGCAGGAGCCAGCGCCTAAACAGTCAGTCAGCGAAGCTCAGCAGGAAGAAATGCAATCATATGCCTATGAAGTTTTACCCATACTGGCAGGCTATGTGGACGAAATGGTTTTCAGCAAGGCCGAGGCTGCCAGTAGTTACAGTGTTGGTGTCGGCGAGAACAGAAGTATTGCCAGTACTGATGATTATGATAGTGTCTATGTCGCCAGCGGTGGCACTTGTACAATAGATTCCAACAGAGCCAAGATAAATGTAGTTGATGGCGGGTCACTGAATATCGGGAACAATATAGGTTCTGTGACTGTGTCAGGAGGTAACGTCAGTGTTGTTTCTAATAATCAAGATCTTCGTGTAGAAGGAGGTAATGTCAGTGTCGTCAACAGCGAACATCAGATTTATGTTTCCGGCGGTACTTGTATTATTGATGTCAATAAACAGGAAAATCATGTTTCAGGCGGTACCAGTATCATCAAGGCAATGGATACAAGCGATAGTATGCAAAGAAATCAGGTGATTTCCGGCGGCGTAGGTATTGTCAGTGTTATGAACGCTACCAGCGCCTACAATCAACAGGTGCAAACAATTCATGGTGGCAGCGGCGTTGTGGGGACTATGCTGGATGGCTGGCAGTGGATCAAATCAGCCGGTGCGGAGGGGCATATAGGGACTATGAGCGGCGGGTCACAGGCTATTAACGCCGGCTCAGGCAGTATTGATACGATGTATGGCGGTTCCCAAACCTTGGGAAAGAATACTAATGCTGAGATAGCAACTATGGTTGAAGGGTTACAGTTTATACATGCTAGTGCTACAGGTGCAATAAGTGCCATGTATGGTGGCCGACAGATTATCGGTAATCCTGGATATGAAAATGCCAGTGGTGCCATAATAAGCATGGTTGGCGGGCAGCAACAGATCTGGGCTGGCAACAACGGCAGTATAACAATAATGTCAGGTGCCAGCGCCATGCAGATTATAGGGCTGTCTGGTATAGCTAATGGCAGCATCGATACGTTGGAAGATGGTATACAAATGATTGGTTATAATAATAACCCTAGTTATAAAGGGGTTGGCACAGGAACGATCAATATAATGAACAGCGGTCTGCAGATCGTCGGCTATAGCGGTGGCAGTGCTTGTGTTGGTTCGATAAAGACGATGAACAATGGACAGCAACAGGTCAATGATGGCGGAACTGGTACAGTAACTGATCTGTTAGGCGGCATCCAGATCGTCAGAAGCGGTGGTACGGCTACTGCTACAACTGTTGGCAGCGGCGGCATGCAGTATATCGAAGCCGGTGCGGTAATCAGCGGCACTGTTTTAGACGGAGGCAGCCTGCGGCTGAGGCAGACAGACAGTGCTTATACACTGGCAAATACTCTGACAATCAATAATGGTGTGTTAGATTTGACAAACGGTGCTGGCATTATGCCAAATCTGCGTGTGGCACCTGTTTATCAGATGCTGACCCTTAATGACCTCAGGGTACAGGCGGCAATATTTATATGGATACGGATCTGGCTAATAATACTGGCGATCAGATCATTGTCAATAGCACTAATAACGGCACGGGAACGTATGCTGTTTATGTCAACGATCAGAGCATCGTCAGTGATACGGAACTGACAGGCAGGCTGCTGTTGATCGATGACCAGAGCGGCAGGTTGAACTTCGAAGGAATTACCGCTAATAACGGTGGCTTGTGGGATGCGACACCTGTTTTAAATAAAGAGACCAACCAGTGGTATTTGTCAAGAATCGTGAAAACAGCGAATAATGATACCAAAGTATTGCTGTTTGACGCCGAGAACAGCTACGCCATGTGGCGCAACACCGCGGACAGCCTGCGCAGCCGCTTGGGTGAGCTGCATGGAAGTACTGAGCATGACAACGGGATTTGGGCTCGTACGCAGACCGGACGCTTCAGTGGCAGCGGTTACGAAGGCCGCTATAACCTGTACCAACTGGGTTATGATAAAATATTTGCCGATAAAAGTGTTTACGGTGCAGCTATTGATTACGGTGATGGCACAGGTAGCTATGCCTACGGCAGCGGTAAGGACAAACTGACAGCGTTAAGTTTATATGGTGTCTGGCAGGGGAAGCGCGGCACCTATACCAACGTCACAGCCCGTTACGGCAGTTTTACAACGGATCTGAAATCTTATGGCGGTTATCCGGACAAAGCTGACTACAAGCACCATGTCTACAGTATAAGTGTGGAATACGGACAGCGTTTTGATTATCATCAGGGTCTTTTCTTCGAACCACAGGCACAGTTTACGATGGGACGAATAAATAGCATCAGCTACACTACCGACAGAGGAGCCAACGGCTATATCGAAGGCATGAATAGTGCTATCGGGCGTATCGGCTTTGTTTTGGGACAAAAGGTCAAAAACGACAGCGATATCTATATCAAAGCCGACCTGCTACACGAATTTGCAGGGGAGCGTGATTTGCAGCTGACATCGGATGCAGGTGGTGCCAACGATATTTTGAGAGAACATAGTGATTACGGTGATACATGGTTTGAGCTGGGTCTGGGCGGTAACGTCAGGATCAGCAAAACGGGCAACTTCTACGGTGAAGTGACGCGCGGCTTCGGCGGCGACATCAACAAAAAGTGGAGCGTCAATGCCGGGCTAAGGTTCACGTTTTAAGTGAGGATTTGAGGCACTGTTATATGGCAGTACTAATTTTAGTAATGTAAAAAATCAGCGATATGAAGTAAGTTTCATATCGCTGATTTGCTTTGTTATTTTCTGCTTATATTGTTAGCAGTAATTTATACGGTACAGAGTCTTTTAAAAGCATTTTGGTTTATGAGGGTATAAAACGATTGCAATAATAATTATTAATTTCAAATAAATTTCCCTTGCGTTTTTAAATGACATATGTTATATTAAAGGTGCGTTAGCGAACGCTAACTAAAGCAACTTAATTTATGTTTATATAAGGAGGCAGTTATTATGTCATTGATCAACAAGGAAGTTAACGATTTTAAGGTTCAGGCCTATGTAGGCAAAGATTTTAAAGAGGTTACTAAAAAAGATATTTTAGGGAAATGGTCGGTGTTCTTTTTCTATCCGGCTGATTTTACTTTTGTGTGCCCGACTGAGTTAGAGGATCTGGCGAATAAATACGAAGAATTCAAAAAAATCGGCTGCGAGATTTATTCCGTATCCTGCGATACTCATTTTGTCCATAAGGCATGGCATGATGCATCGGATACGATCAAAAAAATACAGTATCCGATGTTGGCTGACCCGACCGGGGCTTTGGCAAGAGATTTCGATGTGATGATCGAAGCTGACGGCCTGGCCGAAAGAGGCAGCTTTATCGTTAATCCGGAAGGCAGGATCGTAGCTTATGAAGTTATTGCCGGCAATGTCGGACGTAATGCTGATGAGCTGCTGCGCCGTGTGCAGGCTTCGCAGTTTGTTGCCGAACATGGCGATCAGGTCTGCCCTGCCAAATGGCAGCCTGGCGCAAGCACTTTGAAACCCAGCCTTGATCTGGTAGGGATTATCTGATCATGGACCGGATGTATGATGTCATCATCATCGGCGGCGGGCCTGCGGGCCTTGCCGCTGCCGTTTATATGGCTCGGGCCAAGTATAAGACGCTGGTTATCGAAAAAGAGAAGATCGGCGGTCTGATCACGATTACTTCCGAGGTGGTAAATTATCCGGGCGTTTTAAAAACTACGGGTAAAGAGCTTACTGAGCAGATGCGTCTGCAGGCAGAAAGCTTCGGGGCGGAGTTTTTACTGGCAGAGGCTTTGGAAAGTAAGCTGGACTGCGATATCAAAGAGGTGCATACCGATAAGGGAACCTTTAAGTCGCTGGGTGTGATCATGGCTATGGGAGCCGTGCCACGGCAGGTGGGTTTCACAGGCGAGTCGGAATACCGCGGGCGCGGCGTAGCATATTGTGCTACCTGTGACGGCGAATTTTTTACTGGCCTGGATGTATTTGTTGTGGGCGGTGGTTTTGCTGCTGCCGAAGAAGCGATTTTTCTGACCCGTTATGCGCGGCATGTGACAGTGCTGGTGCGCGGTGATGATTTTACCTGTGCCGGGTCGATCGCCGATGAAGCGAAACGGCACGAGCAGATAACAGTACTGTATAATACTGCCATGCTGGAAGTCGGCGGAGGAGACGTACTGCGTTATGCTGTTTATGAAAACTGCAAGACCGGTGAACGTACACGTTATGAGACCAGTGACGCGACCTTCGGCGTATTTGTTTTTGCCGGGTATGTTCCTGTAGGCGGCCCGCTGTTGAACGGTCTGGAAACTGACTGTGAAGGTTATCTGGTCACCGATATGGATCAAAAGACTAATCTGGACGGCGTTTATGGCGCCGGTGACTTGTGCATCAAAAATCTGCGGCAGGTGGTCACAGCGGTGTCTGACGGCGCCAAAGCGGCTACTTCGCTTGAGAAATATGCTGCACAGCTGCACGATAAGTTGAAGCTGCCGCGTTTTGCAGTAACTAAAAAGCAAATCACGGAGCCGGCAGTTAAGCAGACGGAAGCAGCTGCTGCCGATGACGGCGCGTTTATTTCGGAAGCTATTAAAACGCAGCTGACGCCTGTTTTTGCAAAATTTACAGATGATTTATTACTGCGGGCCGCATTGGATAACAGCCGGGCGGCGGCAGAAATACGCGGCTTTTTAAACGAGCTGACACCCTTAAGCGCTCATCTGCGCTGGGAAGAAGCCGGGGAGGCTGCAAACGGGCTGCCGTATATCGAGGTCTGCCGTGCGGACGGAACGTCTTTAGGATTCCGTTTTCACGGTGTGCCGGGAGGTCATGAGTTTAATTCATTTATCGTGACACTGTATAATGCGGCCGGGCCGGGTCAGGCTATCGGTGAGGAGCAGTTGGCTGCGGTCAAAGCGCTGAGCGGAAGGAAAAAGCTGCAGGTGGTCATTTCATTGTCCTGTACGATGTGCCCCGAGCTGGTAATGGCAGCCGGCAGGCTGGCAGTTGAAAATGACGGGATCGAGATAGATGTATTTGATATCAATTTGTTCCCGGAGCTGCGCAAGCAATATAAAATTATGAGTGTGCCTTGTCTGATTTATAATGATAAGATCAGCTTTGGTAAAAAGAATATCGATGAACTGCTGCAGCTGATCGGCTGAGATGCAGGTTAATAAAAACAGGTTCACCGCTTTAGCGGTGAACCTGTTTTGTTATTATTGACCAGCTTTCAGCTCAGTCCAGTAACGGTCGTACATAGTGATACTGTCGCCGATATCGGTCAGCCATTCGCCTTTGGGGATGCTTTCTTTGCCAATTTTCAGCATGGGGTCATCAAGGTAGGCTTGGGAGTGATATTTGAGTGCTTCGTCATTAGGATTGGCGCAGTTCATAAATTCCCAGTTTTTAGCGCTGACCTTGGGGTCGTACATATAGTTCATAAATTTTTCGGCCAGTTCTTTATTTTTACAGCCCTTGGGTATGGCAAAGTTATCTGACCAGATCAGTGAGCCCTGATCTGGGACAACAAAACCGACATTATTATTTTCTCTGTAAGTAAAGGCGGCGTCGCCTGACCACATAATGCCGATCCAGCCTTCTTCAGCAATAAACTTTTGTTTCAGGTTTTCGGTATCGTAGGCAATAACACTGCTGTTGAGCTGCTTCAAGTCTTTGAAGGCTGCTTCTGCCTGAGCCGGGTCAGTGCTGTTATTAGACCAGCCATGTTTTTTCAGGGCTACACTGAAAACTTCGCGGCAGTCATTCAAAAGCAGTACATGTCCTTTATATTCCGGGTTCCACAGATCGTCCCATTTGGCAGGAGTTTCTTTGACATATTTTTTGTTATAGATGATACCGGTGATGCCGGTGGTATAAGGCAGGGTATATTCGCCGGTCGGGTCAAAGGGCAGCTTGCGCAGGTCAGCACTGATATATTTTGCATTGGGGATCTTGGCAAGATCCAGTTTTTCCAGCATATCCAGCTTGCGCATGGTAGTTACCATATAGTCGGAAGGCATGATGATATCAAACTGGGCTCCGCCTGCCTGCATTTTAGCCAGCAGTTCTTCATTGTTAGAAAAAACGTCATAGGTGATTTTGCAGTTGTTTTGCTTTTCAAAATCAGATATAACATCGGGATCAAAATAATCTGCCCACCCGTAAAGGTTCAGGACCTGGGGCGCTCCGGCATCTTTAGCTGAGTTGTCCGATCCGCAGCCGCCCAGCAGAACGGCAAAGCAGAGAGCGGTCAGTAAATATGTAAGTTTTTTCATAAAGCTAAACACTTCCCCTTTAATGTGTTATAAAAAAGGCTGCCTCATGGGAGACAGCCTGATCTTAAAGCAGAGTTAAATAAACAGAGGTCGCTACGTGTTTATTTAGCGGTTTTGAGTTCAGTCCAATAACGATCATACATAGGCAGGGCTTCGCCGATATCGATGAGCCATTCGCCTTTGTCGATGTTATCCATACCGACCTTGAGCATGGGATCGTTGCGGAATTCTTCACTGTGGAATTCCATTGCTTTTTCGTTAGGGTCGTTATAACCGATATATTCGTAGTTTTTAGCGCTGATCTTGGGTTCGTAAATGAAGTTGATGAATTTTTCAGCTAAAGCTTTGTTTTTAGCGCCTTTGGGAATAGCAAAGGTGTCTGCCCAGATGGTAGCGCCTTCCTTGGGGATCACAAAGCCGATGTTTTTATTGTCTTTGTAGGTGTAGGAAGCATCACCTGACCACATAGTACCGATCCAGGCTTCTTCTGCGATAAATTTCTGCTTGATAGTATCGGTGTCGAAAGCCAGTACGTTTGGAGCCAGCGTTTTCAGGTCATTAAAAGCTTTTTCTACCTGAGCCTGGTCAGTGGAATTGTTGGAATAGCCGTTTTTCTTCAGTGCCATACCGATAACTTCGCGGTTGTCGTTAAGCAGAATCACGCGGCCTTTATAATCCGGGTTCCACAGGTCTTCCCATGAGGTGGGAGTTTCTTTGATAAAATTTTTGTTGTAGACGATGCCGGTAATGCCCCAGGTGTAAACAAGGGAATGCTTGCCGGTGGGATCGTAAACAGGAGCCTTCAAGCTGCTGACGATATTTTTGGCATTGGGTATTTTATCAAGATCCAGCTCTTCCAGAAGGTTCAGTTTCAGCATAGTTGCTACCATGTAATCGGAGGGCTGGATGAGGTCGTATTGCGCGCCGCCGGCCTGGATCTTGGCCAGCAGTTCTTCATTATTGGCAAAAACGTCGTAATTTACTTTACAGTTGTTTTGCTTTTCAAATTCGGCAATGACCTCCGGATCGAAATTGTCGGCCCAGCTGAACAGGTTCAGCACTTGCTTGTCGCCGCCGGCGGGAGCTGCTGCGTCCTTTTTGGGAGCGTCACCGCCGCAGCCCATGAGAGCCAACGTTAAAACAGCGATGAGGAAAACAAAAAGTTTTTTCATTGTCGGATCACCCTTTCATAATTTTATTTGTTGTTTATATTGTATCACAGTTAGTTGTGATATCAATCGGAGTTTTTATCAGATGTGTGCTGCGGCTGCAGGATCTGAGCGATCACGACCAGCGTGATCGTTGCGAACATCAGCAGTGTGGACAGGGCGTTGATCTCGGGTGAGATGCCGCGTTTGACCATAGCGTAGATGTAAAGCGGCAGCGTAGTAGAATTGGGACCTGCCACAAAGAAGCTGATAATAAAGTCGTCGATAGATAGCGTAAAGGCGATCAGAGCGCCGGCCACGATACCTGGCAGTGCCAGCGGTAATGTGACGTAGCGGAAGGTCTTCCACGGAGTCGCATACAGGTCCATTGCTGCCTGTTCCAGTTCATGCCGCATACCTTCCAGTCTGGCGTTGACAGTGATGACAACGAAGGAAACACAGAAGGTGATGTGTGCAAGGATAAGGGTAGTTTTACCAAGCGGTACCTGTGCCTGGGCAAATAGTACCAGCAGGGAAAGACCCATAACGATTTCCGGGATCAGGATCGGCAGGTATAAGAGGCCGTTGATGACCGGTTTGTACTTGTATTGGTAACGATTGAGCGCGATAGCGGCTATCGTGCCCAGCGTAGTCGAGGCTATTGTAGAGATCACAGCAATAAAAAGGCTGTTGGTGAGTGCCTCTAAAACGCGGCGGTTTTGGAAAAGAGCTTCATACCAGTTGAAGGTGAAGCCTGTCCAGACGGCGTTGATCCTTGATTCGTTGAAAGAATACATGGCCAGGATCAGCAGCGGCAGATAAAGGAAAGCCAGAATAGCTAAAGAATAGGCTACCATCAGATGGCTACGCCACGTCTTTTGCATCGCCGTCACCTCCTTCCTGTGCCTGCAGAGCTTTGTAGTACAGGATGATCAGCACCAGACTCAGTACGGCCAGCACTATGGAGAGCGCTGAGCCAAAGGGCCAGTCACGGGCTGACAGGAACTGGTTTTGGATGAGATTGCCGATGAGCGCCGATTTAGCACCGCCCATAACGTCGGGAACAACGAACATCCCCAGCGAAGAAATGAAGACCAGAATTGTACCGGCAGCAATACCGGGCATGGTCAGGGGCAGAGTAACTTTACGAAAGGCTGTCAGCGGTTTGGCACCCAGATCGGATGCTGCTTCTAAAAGCCGGGTATCCAGCTGTTCGATAGATACATAGATCGGCAGCACCATAAAGGGCAGCAGTGCATAGACCATACCAAGCATAACGGCCATATCATTGTAAAGCATCTGCAGCGGCTGGTCGATAAGGCCCAGATTCAACAGCAGCGTATTGACTACGCCCTGTGAACGCAGGATAATGACCCAGGCATAGGAACGGATCAGAAAATTGATCCAGAAAGGGATCATGACCAGTATCAGACCTGGCTGCTGCCATTTTTTAGGCAGCTGGGCTATGGTATAGGCCAGCGGGTAACCCATCAGGATCGTGGCAAGCGTAGTTACGATAGCTACGACCAGGGTATCTGCAAAAATTTTAAGGTATAAGGGTTCCAAAAACCGCAGGTAGTTATCAATGGTAAAAGAAAAGATGACCTGTCCATACGGTGTGCGTCCGGCAAAGGACACTGCAACGACGATCAGCAGCGGTATAACGAAAAAGATGCTGAGCCAGAGCAGGGCCGGCGCTACCAGCAGTTTACCGTTTTTCATCATCGCTGTACTTTCACCTCGTCTCTTTCGTACCACCAGATGCCGACGCGTTCGTCGGGCGTCCAGCGTTTGACGTCGTCAAAGTACTGATATGCGACTACGGTCTGGTTCGAGTTGTCAAGACGGACAAAGACTTTGTCGATAGTGCCGTAGAAGACAACATCGACGACGGTGCCGTAAAAAGCAGGCTCGGGATGCGCTGCGGCTTTGTCTTCGCTTTCAGCTTCTTCGCAGAGGTTCAGCTTTTCCGGCCGCAGGGCCAAAGTTTCAGTTTCAGTATCGAAGAAATTACTTTCGCCGATGAATTTGGCAACAAATTTTGTGGAAGGATAATGATAAATATTATCAGGATTGTCGTCCTGTTCGATAACGCCTTTATTCATTACGACGATGCGGTCAGACATCGTCAATGCCTCTTCCTGATCGTGCGTTACATAGATGAAGGTCAGACCCAGACCGCGCTGAAGGTTTTTTAGTTCCAGCTGCAGATTTTTGCGCAGCTGGTAATCCAGCGCGCCCAAAGGCTCGTCCAGTAAGAGGACCTTGGGATTGTTGACCAAAGCGCGGGCAATTGCGACACGCTGCTGCTGTCCGCCGGACATTTGCTGGGGACGGCGGTTGCGGAACTCTTCGAGCTGGGTAAGATAAAGGACCTGAGCAACACGTTCCTTTTGTTCATCGGCAGGAACTTTTTTCATCATCAGGCCGAATTTTATGTTTTCCTCAACAGTCATGTGAGGGAATAACGCGTAATGTTGAAATACCATATTCACATCACGTTTATAGGGCGGCAAGGCAGTGACGTTTTCGTCGTCCAGATAGATACTGCCCTCGGTAGGAGTTTCCAGGCCGGCGATCATGCGCAGCAAAGTGGTTTTGCCGCAGCCGGAAGGACCGAGCAACGTAATAAATTCTCCATCGTAAATTGTCAGATCGAGAGAGGGGATAATGACGTTATTACCAAATTTTTTTGTGATTCCCTGTAAACGGACCATTTCTTTCATTTTTTGCTTGTCACAACCTTTCGTAATGCAGATTTTATCCTTATGCAGATAACAACTTATTATATACAGATTTGACCCAAAAATTCAATAATTTTTTGTAAAATTTAGAGGTATTTTGCTAAAAAACAGAGAATATTGATACTCATACGCAATAATGACAGTTTTTGATGATTTTTTGCGGAAAAATTCCAAAATTTGGAGGCTTTTTATTAATGAAACGATTGATACTGGCATTGATTTTGTTGGTAGTTGTTTTAATAACCGGCTGCGCTGATGCCGGCAGGCGTGATCAGGATAAAAAATCGGTGCATAGCCCGACGGTAACGTTAGGGATCGAACGCATCGGCGAGTATGAGCAGCTGTTTGCAGGGAAGCGTGTGGGTCTGATTACAAATCAGACCGGTGTTGACAGTAAGCTGCGCAGCAGTGAGGATATTTTACTGGCGCATACTGATCTGACAGGGATTTTTGTGCCGGAGCATGGTTTGTTCGGCGCCGTGGCTGCCGGAGACGATGTGGACGGCTCTGAATACAAAGGTGTGAAGGTATACAGTCTGTATGGAGCGGCAAGACGGCCAACGCCGGCGATGCTGGATTCGATCGATGTGATGACTGTTGATATTCAGGATGTGGGTGCCCGGCATTATACTTATGTTTCAACAATGGCCTATGCTATGGAAGAATGTGCTAAAGCCGGTAAAAAGTTTGTTGTTTTCGACCGTCCCAACCCGATTGGGGGATTGATGGAGGGGCCGCTGCTGCGTCAAGAACAGGCAAGCTTTATCGGCCTTTATCCGGTGCCTCTGCGTCATGGACTGACTATCGGGGAATATGCCAGATATATCAACGATACGCAGAAGCTTGGCCTTGATTTGACGGTGATTCCGATGAAGGGCTGGCAGCGGAAAATGTACTGGCAGGATACGGGGCTGCCGTGGGTAGGCACTTCGCCGCAGATACCTACAGCTGCTACGGCTTTATATTACGTGACTACGGGTATTTTGGGGGATACTAACCTTTCGGTTGGTATCGGAACAACAAAACCATTTTATTATGTAGGTGCTCCCTTTGCTGAAAAAGATGCGGTTGCGGATAAATTGAACAGTTTGCAGCTGCCAGGCGTGTATTTCAGACCGGCGGCTTTTATTCCAGCTTACGGAGCGTTTGCAAAAGAGCTGTGCCAGGGTGTGGAAATTTATATTACTGATGCGGAGATATATCGTGCCGCGCTTACCGGGGCGAATATCCTGCGCTGCATTGAAGAACTGTATCCTGACAAGGTTGTTTACCCGGCCCGCTATGGCGGTAAAGGCTATAAAATAGATATTGCCCTGGGCGAAACGGCTTTGCGCGTGGGGGTGCCATTAGAGCGCCTGCTGCCGCGTTGGGACAGGGAAGCACAGGAGTTTGCTGAGCAGGTGCGGCCGTATCTGCTTTATAAATAATGAAAGGATTGGAAGTAAATGCTGAATAAGGTTTTTGTAGAATTTTTATATGAAGCGGCGCACATTCAGCGCTGGAACGATCACATCCGTCCTAACGGCTTCACGGAGCTGGATAAGCAAGCGCATAAAATGATGATTTTGTATGTGCTTGCAAAGTATGAGGAGCAGGATCATCAGGCAAAACTGAACTGGCGAGTACTGATCGAAGGCGGTATTTTTGAATTTCTGCATCGGATCGTGCTGACTGATATCAAGCCGCCGGTGTTCCATGAATTGATGCGTGTGCATGGTAAAAAACTCAATAGTTGGGTTTATGAGGAACTGCGGCAGCGGATACCTGATCTGGATCCTGTTTTTATGGCTAAAATGCAGAGACATTTTGATGAACCACAGGAAAATTATCTGGAAAAGAAACTTCTGCGTGCTGCACATTATCTGGCCACTCAGTGGGAATTTGGTATTATTTATCATTTCAATCAGGGCATTTACGGTGTTGAGGAAACGAAAGCGGCTATAGAAAGTGAGATCGAGGATCACTATGATCTTGCAGGAGTGCAGAAATTGTCGCTGAAAGGTAAGACCAGCAAGTTTGTTGATCTGGTAGGTCAGCTGCGTTTTCAGAAACGCTGGGCGCAGTCTCCGCGTGTGCCGGAAACTTCAGTAATGGGCCATGTGCTGATCGTAGCTGCTCTGGCATATTTCTGTGCTGTAAAAATGCAGGCTTCAGATGAGCGTATCGTCAATGATTTTCTGTGTGGATTATTCCACGACCTGCCTGAGGTGCTGACCCGAGACATTATTTCGCCGATCAAACGCTCGATCCAGGGGCTGGACGATCTGATCAAGGATATTGAAAAACGTCAGGTTGCAGAAAAATTGCTGCCGCTGCTACCGCATAGCTGGCATGAGGATATCCTGTACTTTACTGAAGATGAATTCAGTAACCGGGCTGTTGTTGACGGTGAGAAGATTACCTGCAGGCCGGAAGAGATTGGGCTAAAATATAATGAGAACGGTAAGGGATATAGGGCCGTTGATGGTACTGTGTTAAAATGCTGCGACCATCTGGCAGCTTTTGTGGAAGCCTATCTTTCAATAGAATATGGTATCAGTTCGAAGCATTTGCGCAATGGCATGGAAGATTTACGGGAACAATACAAAAATAAGGTCGTTTGCGGTTTGGATTTTGGGAAGCTTTACGAGGAATTTCCTCGTTTGTGATGTGGAAAATATTAAAAATGCATAAATTTGCAGAAAGTGTATAAATTGCTAAAATTTTCAAAAAATTTTCTTTGTGCGTATAAAAATAGCTAGACTGCCGCTTGTGCTTAGAGTTATAATAAAGCTGAGGGGATACATTATACAAAATTCAACTATGTATTTTGGAATGTAGGGATAACTAGAAATGTAATAAAATTATGCTTAAATTAAAAAATATTTAAAGGAGGCATCATTATGAATCTGTTTGAAATGGCAAAAATTCCTCTGAACAAAGCAATTGAGGTCATGAAACTTGACCCGAGTGCTGCGGACATTATCGCAACTCCTGAACGTACTCTGGAGGTTTCCATTCCTGTTCGTATGGACGATGGAACTACAAAAGTATTTACCGGTTATCGCAGTCAGCACAGCACCATTATGGGGCCGGCTAAAGGCGGCGTTCGTTATCATCCCGGAGTCAACATGGACGAAGTAAAGACTCTGGCTTTCTGGATGACCTGCAAATGCGCAGTTGCAGGTTTACCTTACGGCGGCGGCAAAGGCGGCATAGTTGTTGATCCTTCTAAACTTTCTGAAAGAGAACTGGAAGGCTTGACTCGCGGCTTTATTGACAGGATCGCTCCGATCATCGGCGAGAAAATGGATATCCCGGCACCTGATATGAATACCAATGCTAAAATCATGGGCTGGATGATGGATGAATTCAGCAAGATTAAAGGCCAGTTTGAACCGGGTTTCGTTACCGGCAAACCGATCTGTCTGGGTGGTTCTTTAGGCAGAAACGCAGCTACCGGACGCGGCGTTATGGTAGCTGCCGGCGAGGCTATCAAAGCTTTGGGTATTAAGCCGAAGCAGGCTACCTGCGCTGTGCAGGGATTTGGTAATGTTGGCAGCTGGACTGCTAAACTGATCCATGATATGGGTGTAAAGATCGTTGCTTTAAGTGATATCAACGGTGCCATCCATAATCCCAAAGGTATGAATCCTTATGATGTTGAAAAACATCTGCAGAAAACAGGCAGCGTTGTTGGTTATAAAGGTTCAAAACCCATCAGCAATGAAGAACTGCTGGCTATGGATGTTACGATCCTTGCTCCGTGTGCAATGGAACTGCAGCTGACTAAAGCCAACGCAGCCAAGGTACAGGCCAAGGTAATCGTTGAAGGTGCTAACGGACCGACAACTCCTGATGCAGATAAGATTCTTGACAAAAAAGGTATTCTCGTTGTACCTGATATCCTCGCTAATGGCGGCGGTGTAACTGTAAGTTATTTCGAATGGGTGCAAAACCTGTATCGTTATTTCTGGACTGAAGAAGAAGTTATCGAAAAACAGGAAAGTCTGATGATAGATGCTTTCAAGAAAGTTTACGATACTGCCAAGGAGCATAAAGTTAATATGCGTACAGCGGCTTATATTGTAGCTTTGGGTCATTTGGCAGAAGCTATGAAATATCGTGGTATGTACTAAGAATAATAAAAGGGCGGCTAAAAGCCGCTCTTTTTTATTCTCTGATGCAAAAGGTGCGCTTTAAAAAGACAAATGTAAACAAATAATCGAGAAAGTTGTTGCGTTTTGATTTTATACGTTGACTTGCTCTAGTAAGAGTGATAGAATTTTTAATTATAAACGTACAAAGTAGCTACTATTATTGTACAAACTAATAATGTTGGAGGGGAAGAACTTATGAAATTTGCTAAACGTATGGAACGTATGCAATCGTCTGAAATCCGTGAACTGTTAAAATTGACGGCACAGCCGGATATTATTTCGTTTGCCGGCGGTTTACCGGCACCGGAACTGTTTCCGGTGAAAGAAATAGCTAAAGTATCACATGACCTGGTGGAAAAAGAAGGTCAGCAGCTGCTGCAGTATGCCACGACCGAAGGGCGTCCGACTCTGAGGGCTAAAATTGCTGCCAGAATGAAAGATAAATATCATACTGAGGTTGATCCGGATGAGATTTTGATCACTACCGGTTCACAGCAGTGTCTCGATTTTGCAGGTAAATTGTTCCTTGATCCCGGTGATGTTGTTTTATGTGAAAGTCCTTCTTATTTGGGTGCACTTAATGCCTTTAATGCCTATGAGCCTACTTTTGTAGAAGTGCCAACTGATAATGTTGGTCTGATTCCGGAAGAATTGGACAAAATCTTAAGCACTACCGACCGTTGTAAATTTATTTATGTTATCCCCGATTTCCAAAATCCGACCGGTCGTACCTGGAGTTTGGAACGCCGCAAAAAGTTTATGGAAGTGATCAACAAACATAATCTGCCTGTGCTGGAAGACAACCCTTATGGCGAGCTGCGTTATGAAGGGGAGATATTACCGTCCTTAAAATCTATGGATACCAAAGGTCTGGTTATGTTCCTCGGCACTTTTTCCAAGATTTTCTGTCCGGGACTGCGTTTAGGCTGGGTCGCTGCCTCTAAGGACGTTGTCAGTGAATATGTAAAAATCAAACAAAGCGCTGATCTGCATACCTCTAATTTTGACCAGGGGATAGCTGACGCTTATATGGAAAATTATGATTTGGATAAGCATGTTGAAGAGATCAAAGCCCTTTATAAAAAACGCCGCGATCTGATTTTAAAAACTATGGCGGAAGAATTTCCGGCAGGTACGGAATGGACACATCCTGAAGGCGGGTTGTTCCTGTGGCTGACTTTCCCGCAGGGCTGCAGTGCTGATAAGGTTTTCCACAAATGTATCGAGATGAAGGTTGCCGGCGTTACCGGTGATGCCTTCTACCCTAATGGTAAAACTGACCGTAATATGCGTATCAATTTTTCCAATATGCCGGAAGAGAAAATCATCGAAGGTGTAAAACGGATGGCGAAAGCTATCAGAGAATGTATGTAATTGGATAAATAAACCCCGCTGCGATTAATCGCAGCGGGGTTTATGTTTATTTGCTTTGGGTCTTCCAGGGTACTATTTTATGTTCCAGCCATTGCAGACCTAAATTGAAAATGAGTCCCAGGAGTGAAAGAACGATAACGCCGGCCATTAAACGGTCGGTGATCATCAGATCTCCATAATGCAGGATCAAAGCGCCGATACCTTCTTGTGCCGCGATCATTTCGGCAGCTACAAGTAGCAGCAGTGAAGTGCCCGCTGCCAGACGCAGCCCGGCAAAGATTACCGGCAATGCGCTCGGCAGAACTACGCTTTTCATCGTCAGCCACCAGCTGGCATTAAAGCTGACGGCTACCTTGATCAGCAATGTGTCGACGTTTTTGACACCTGAATAGGTATTCATCGCAACGGGAAAGAAAACGCCCAAAGCAATGATAGTGACTTTAGATAATTCACCGATTCCAAGCCAGAGAATAAAAAGCGGCAGTAAAGCGATTTTTGGGATCGGATAAAGGGCATTGACGATCGGTGTTCCTATTCGGTCCATCAGCGCAGAGGTGCCGGTGACGAGCCCTACCAGCAAACCGATGATGCTGCCTAAAGCAAAGCCCAGCAGAATGCGGTAAAGACTGGCTGTCAGACTGCGGCTGATTTCGCCGCTTGTAATAAGCTTGCCGAGTGCAGTAAGGATTGCGCTTGGTGCCGGTAGAAACAATGAGGAAATCAGACCTGTACTGCAGATTATTTCCCATACTGCCAGTAAGAAGGCTATCGCAGCGAAAGATATCCAGGCCGGATAAGTTTTCTGCCAGTGAGTCATACGGTTGTGGATTTTATATTCAGCCATTAGCTTCCACCTCCATCAGAGCCGCACGGGCATCACTGCTTATATGTTCCCAGATGATGCGGATAAATTCGGCTATCTGAGCGGTATTTTCAGTTTTTTCCCTGTCAGCTCGCGGAATTGCAATGGTCAGGATTTTGCTGACTTTACCGGGGCGTCTTGATAAAAGCACGACTCTGTCAGCCAGCATTACCGCTTCCTGAATATTGTGAGTAACATATAAGGTGCTGAGTCTGGTCTTTTCCCAAAGAGTAACAAGTTCTTCCTGCATGATCGTGCGAGTTTGTGCGTCCAAAGCAGAAAATGGTTCATCCATTAAAAGGAGGTCAGGATTTATGACAAGCGCCCTGGCGATACCGACTCTTTGCCGCATACCGCCGGATAACTGGTGCGGAAAGGCTTTTTCAAAACCGCCGAGTCCAACTAAATTGATATAGTGATGGATCCGTTCTTTCTGTGCTGTCTTTGGTACGCCTGTGGCTTCAAGTCCAAAGGCAATATTTTCATAAACGCTGCGCCAGGGAAACAGGCCTGTTTCCTGGAAGACGATGCCCATAGCAGGAGTGTGGCCTTCCGTCAGATCTGTGAAATAAATACTCCCATAGCTTGGTGACAGCAACCCTGCTGTAAGATTGAGCAGAGTCGATTTACCGCAGCCGGAAGGCCCTACCAAAGCTACAAATTCCTCGCTGTGTACAGTCAGGCTGACGTTTTCAAGTACAGACAGCTGTTTGCCTTGAGGATCGATGAAATTTTTGCTGACATTGTCGATAACTAATTTCATTTAAACTACTGCCTCCGGTGTTGTTTGATAAAGTATAAAAATAAGGAAAACTTTGTTGAGAAATTATTTTTGCATAGCCTTGCTGAGCAGGTTGGTATTGGTGACGGCTTGTGGATCAAGCTTGCCCTCGATCATGCCATGAGAAGTATACCAGTCTATCTGAGTCTGGATATCGCTGTCCAGCAGTTTGCCGTCACGATCGATATAAGGCAGGCCGAGCTTGATGTCAGCTTCAGGAGCTTTAACATATTTGGCGATAATGCCTACGACTTTGTCCAGCTTTTTGGGGTCTTTATTGTCAATAGCTGCGTCATAGTAGTAATTGCAGGCTTTTTTGTATGCTCTTAAGAAACGTACTGCTGCATCTTCATTTTTCAGGAATTTGGGAGAAAAGAAAAGGGCAGAGGTTTGATAGGGGATAACGTCACCGACTTGGGTGACAAGTTTACCATAGCCTGCAGTCTGCACTTTGGTGATATTGGGTTCGTTGAGTATGGCTCCGTCGATTTGTTTGCTTTCAAGAGCGGCCATAACAGCACTCAATTTGCCAAGAGGTACGATCTCCACATCTTCAAGAGTCAATCCTTTGGTTTCCAGCATCCGCCCAAGCATATAATGGAAGGTAGAACCTTTTTGAGTAATGCCGATGCGTTTGCCTTTGATATCTTCGAGCTTGGTAATTCCATTGTTGTAGTTATCGGAGGTGACTAAAAGTGCTGAGGAAGAAAAGCCTTTTTGTTCACGGCCTTTATCGGCAACGATAGCAAGTTGTTGACCGCTGGCAGCCATATTGAAGAGACTGGCAGTGATACCGGTAGCGCCGACGTCTACTTTAGAGGAAGCTGTAGCCACAGCAATAGGATGAGCTGCGTCAAACCACTGTTGATCTATTTCAAGGTTTTCTTCGGCAAAGTAGCCTTTATCTAAAGCGATAAAAAGCGGTGCAGAACTGGTAAGGCGAAGCATACCCAGAGATACTGCTGTTTTTGCTTTGGGGTCAGCGGCTTTTTTGTCCTCACCGCCGCAGCCTGCCATCAAGAACATAAAACAAACTGCTGTAAACAAAATCAAGATTTTTTTCATTTATTTCCCTTCCTTATATTGTACGTTAAGTACAAAAATGTAGTGCAGACAAAATAATGTCTTTCATAATTTTACAATATCTCCAAGTTTTTTGCAGTATTTTTTGCAGAAAAAAAGAAGAATTTTTAAATAAATATTTAAATATCTATAGACAAAAATAGAAAAAACTTTCAGTAAGGTAAAGGAATTGGTATAATGTATAAAGATGAAAGTATTTTTTAGAACGGAGGCCCGCATGGGAAATATCATAAATTTGAAAAAAATGATGTCGGCAGCTATGTTTGCAGCTGGATTGCTGGTCAGTATGAACAGTGCTTCAGCACAGCAGGCTGAGCAGGAACCGCTGGCGCTGTTGCAGCTGGATGTTGACGGTAACGGCAGTCTGGAAACTGTGGAACTGTATGGCGGTCAGATGACTCGCGGCAGCAGTTACAGGAATGATTTTTTATTGCTTTTAAAAGGCAGTGACTCTGAATTGCTGACGGCATATGTACCAAGTATTAATGGCGGTTACGACTGCAGTTTAGAAAAAGCAAGGTTTACTGGCAGAGGCGAACAGCTGATTTTGTCTGTTGGACAGGGAGGCGACGATGGCAGTATAGAATATCGTATCATTGACTTTGCTGATCCTAAGTCGGTGAAGGAGATTTTTACTGGCAGCGATAATGCAGGTGTAGCGGCAACTGCGGAATTTATGCCGGATTTTCGCAGTAAAATTGCTTTTGCAGACGGCAGCACTAATTATGAACTGCTTCCCAAAGAGAAAGAGTTTTATGAACAGCGTGGGCTTTATGACGTTGACGGTACCTTATTAAAGGGGTATCGACGCCCGTATGTCGGGAAAATACATTCGCTGGTTGCTGTAGATATGGAGCAGGACGGGATTTTGGAACTGTTGTCGCTGCAGAACATCAGTGGGTTAAACAGGGAAGACCTGCTTGGCAAGCTGGCCGGGGTGTGGTCATATGATGACAGCAGTGGCTGGAAATTAAAAAGTAAAACTTTTTACAGCGGCGGCAAAAATAAAGACGACAAATTCCATCGCAGCTATAATGAAAAAAACTGGCGGATTTTACCGAGGCAGGCGGTGCATGACAGCAGCAGCGTAACTTATCCTGTTTTTACTGCGATTGCGGCGCCTGAGGTGCAAAATAAGCTCAATGGAGATTTTGCGATTATTGCTGGTCCTTATTTGCAGAATCTGGCAACTGGAGGCTGCGAACTTGATTATACATTGACCTTCGTCAGTGAAAAGTTTATCAGTATAGTGTTTTTTGGTGTACTGGATGAAGGTGAAAAAGAAATTTTTGCTAAGATACCATTAAATATTGATGTACAAACTGGAGCACAATTGGCACTTGGTGATGTTTTGAATTTACGTGATGCCGATTTACTTCCTGTTTTAAGGTTGCTGACAAAGAAAGATATGGTGGATTTCAGTAAAGGTATTCCTGAAAGCTGGTATTATAACGGGACTAATTTTGTGTTTTGTCAGCGAAGTGAAACCGGCGAGTGGTTGGAAGCAACGGTGGCTGCAAGCGATCTGAAAAAGTTTTTACTGAAACCGGAATTATTTTAAAGAGAACTGACTGGTCAGTCAGCAAATAGTGAAAAACAGAGAAAAAATACGAAAAATTAAGAAAAAAGGCTTTAATCGGTTAAAATAGCGGTTGCGTTTATAATTACGATAAACTATAATAAGAGTATTCTTGAAAATAGCGGAGCCGTGCGCCCTTTTACAGGGCGCAGCCGTTTTTTTGAATACGTGAGGAGGATATATTTATGCTGAGTTTTTTTGATAAAGGCCGAAGGAAAAAGGCCTTGGCTGTTGCGGTAGCGGCATTTACCGTGATGGCTTTGGCTGGCTGCAGCAAAGAGCAGCAGGCACCACAGGCAACGTTGGTTAAAACGATGGAAGTTATCAAACGCGATACGCCGATCGTTTATGACTATACAGGTTTTGTGCAGGCGCAGAAAGAAGTCAATTTGATGGCGCAGGTCAGTGGACAGATCACAGGAAAGTATTTCTTGGGCGGTGAAAAAATAACTGCGGGACAGACCTTGTTTACTATTGATCAGCGTACATATCAGGCAAAAGTTCTGAATGCACAGGCCGGACTTGCCAGTGCCCAGGCAACTTTGATTCGTACCAGCCGTGATCTGGAGCGTTATAAAAAGCTATATGAGCAGAACGCTGTTTCCAAGCAGGAGCTTGATAACAGGGTCGCTGAGGCCGAACAGGCGCAGGCTGCTGTTGATGCACAGCAGGCTTTGCTGGAAAATGCCAATATTGATCTGGGAGAAACTAATGTCGTTGCGCCTTTTGACGGACGTATAGATACCAATGATCTTTCTGTAGGCAACTATGTTACTGCCGGTCAGACTGTTCTTGCTACTATTTCTAATACAGATCCGGTATTTGTAGAATTCAGTCTGGCAGAAAACGAATATTTAAAACTTCTGAGCGCTCATAATGATGCAGGTGGAGCGTCGTTGGAAAATCTGACGATCGTTTTGAGCGATGGCAGCACTTATTCTGAAAAAGGCCGTGTCGATCAGGTCAATCGCAGCATTACGCAGGGGACAGGTACTTTGTCGCTGAAAGCTGAATTCCCAAATCCTGCTAAGATCCTGCTGCCTGGCATGTTTGCTCATCTGCAGGCCAACAGTGGTACTGTACATGACGCTAAGCTGATTCCGCAGCGTGCTGTAACCGAGCTTATGTATAAGAAATTTGTTTATGTACTTGGCGATGATAATAAAGTATCCATGCGCGAAGTTACATTAGGTCCACGTATCGGTCGTTTGTGGCTGGTTGAAAGTGGTCTGGAAGGCAACGAAACGGTTGTTGTCGAAGGCATCAACAAAATTAAACAGGGTTCTGAGGTAAAACCTGAACCGATGACCGAGGCAGAATTGGATACTGCTGTATCTTTGAAAGAATCCTAAGGAGGTAACTAGTTGTGGCACGCTTTTTTATAGACCGTCCGGTCTTTGCGATAGTGCTGGCAATACTTATTACCTTACTTGGTACTATTGCCGGATTCAGCCTGCCAATTGCTCAATACCCGGATATCACCAAGCCGCACATTGCCGTTTCTACGAACTATGTGGGTGCTAGTGCGGAGGTTGTTGAGGAATCTGTTGCGCAGGCGATCGAACAAAAAGTTAATGGTGTAGAAAATATGCTGTACATGAACTCTACTAGTACCAGCGTAGGCGAATACACACTTGACGTATATTTCAATCTTGATAAAAATGCAGATATCGGTTCTGTAGAGGTACAGAACCGTGTTTCTCAGGCTTCGTCCTCCATGCCGTCAGAGGTAAGTGCTTACGGTATCACGACAGCCAAGAAATCTGCCGAGACCATCATGTATTTTGCGTTGCACTCACCTGATGGAACGTTTGATACGATGTTTCTTACCTCTTATGCGATGACAAACTTCCTTGATGCCTGCAAACGCGTTAAGGGTGTTTCCAGTATTGATATTTTTGGTCAGGAATACGCAATGCGCCTATGGCTGCAGCCAGATAAAATGGCTCAGTTGGGTGTGACCGCAGATGATGTTTCCAATGCAATCAAGAGTCAGAACATTCAGGCTCCTGTTGGTTCTATTGGTACGCGTCCTACAGCGGAGCAGCAGGAATTCCAATATTCTGCTAATGCCCAGGGGCGTTTGTCGACTCCGGAAGAGTTTGGTAATATTATTGTCCGTTCTCAAAACGGCAATAACCTGAAGCTTAAAGAAATTGCGAAAATTGAAGCTGGTGCCCGCAGTGATAACGTTGCTGGTTATCTGAACGGCGGTTCTTCTGTTGTTTTCCCTGTTTACTTAACAAGCGACGCTAACGCTTTGGAAACCGTCAATAACATCAAAGCCGTATTGGCCGATGCTGAAACGCGTTTTCCGGAAGGTATGGAGCTGACTATTGTTCAGGATAATACCCAGTTCGTACGCGAAGCGCTGGAAAAAGTAGCTCATACTTTCTTTGAAGCTTTGGCGCTGGTTATTCTTGTTGTATTTATTTTCCTGGGCAGCTGGCGTGCAACGCTTATTCCGCTGCTGGCGATTCCTGTTTCTTTGGTTGGTACCTTCGGTGCGTTCGTGCTGATGGGATTTTCGATCAATACTTTAACAATGTTTGCGATGATTCTTGCTATCGGCCTCGTTGTTGATGACGCGATCGTTGTTGTTGAGGCAGTTGAGCATCACATCCAGGATAATGGAATGACTCCAAAAGAAGCTACTTATCGGGCGATGAAAGAAGTTTCCGGTCCTGTTGTGGCGATTGCGTTCGTTTTGGCAGCAGTATTTATCCCGGTTGCATTTACCGGCGGTACTGTTGGTCAGCTTTATAAACAGTTCGCTTTAACGATTTCTGTTTCTATGGCGCTGTCGGCTATCGTAGCATTGTCTTTGACTCCAGCGTTGTGTGCATTGCTGTTGAAACCGCATGATAAAGACGAAGTCAAAGGACCTATTGGTAAATTTATCCATAAGTTCAATGTCTGGTTTGCCAATACTTTAAGTAAATATGTTAAAAATGTTGAAAAATGTATCCGTCATGCAAAAATCTCAATGGCCGTTTTGCTGGTTATGGTTATTTTATTGGGCTGGGTAGCTAAGGTTACTCCTACCGGATTTGTGCCAAGTGAAGATCAGGGTTATTCTGTAACGTCATTTAATTTGCCGGAGGGTGCATCCAGTAATCGTGGTATTCAGGCTATGATGGAGCTGGGTGATAAGATCAAGTCGCTGCCGGGCGTTAAATATGTTATGGAAGTATCTGGCTTTGATATCCTTACTGGCGCCCCTAAGTCCAGTGCCGGTCTGATCGTTGCGGCGATGGAAGATTATGACAAACGTGATAACAGTGCTCAGGATATAGTGCCGCAGATTTATGGCATCGGTGCCCAAATGCCGCAGGTAAGCGTTATGGCGTTTGATCCGCCTGCATTACCGGGTGCGTCCAGCACAGGCAGTTTGAGTATGTACCTGATGAATCTGGGCGGTGACGATATGGAGCGGATGCAGGAAGTTGCTAACGAATTTCTTGCTAAAGCCAATCAACGTCCTGAAATTGGTATGGCTTATACCACCTTTAATACTAATACGCCGGTTTATCAGTTTAACGTAGACCGTGAAAAAGCAGAGTCTCTAAATGTACCTGTAGCAAGCGTATTTACAGCTTTACAGACTTTCCTCGGCGGCAGTGAGATCAATGACTTCAATGCTTTTGGCCGTACTTGGAAAGTAGTTATGCAGGCGGATGCAAAATATCGTACGAATGTTGATGATATGCGTTATTTCTTTGTACGCAGCAATAACGGCGATATGGTGCCTCTTAATACCTTGGTTACTGACGAAGGTAAAACAAGTTCTGCTACTGTAACCCGCTTCAACGGTGTACGAGCTATTAAAATAGCTGGTAACCCTGCTACAGGATATAGTACAGGTCAGGCTATGACTGCACTGGAAGAAACTGCTGCAGAAATTTTGCCGACTACTTATACCTATGAATGGGTAGATCAGAGCCGTGACGAACTGGAAGCAGGAAACAGATCAACACAGATTTTCATTATTTCTCTGATCTTCGTATTTTTGTGTCTGGCAGCTTTGTATGAAAGCTGGACTATCCCGTTGGCAGTTATGCTGTCAGTGCCTGTTGCTGCCCTTGGCTGTTTTGGCGCTCAGTATCTGCGCGGTTTGCAGAACGACGTTTATATGCAGATCGGTTTGATCATGCTGATTGGTCTGAATGCTAAAAATGCGATTCTGATCGTAGAATATGCAAAGATGAACATGGAAAATGGCGAACCTGTAGTTAAAGCGGCGCTTGATGCTGCCAGACTGCGTTTGCGTCCGATTCTGATGACATCCTTCGCGTTCATTCTTGGCTGTGTGCCTTTGGCGATTGCAACAGGTCCAGGTGCCGGTGCCCGTGTTTCTATGGGTAATGCCGTTGTTGGCGGTATGACCTTTGCTACGATGATCGGTATCTTTATGATCCCGGTATTATTCGTTGTCGTTGAACGTATTTTCAACAGAAAAAAACACAGCGAAGAATAAATTTAGGTGTTTTGTAAATATATAATGCCCCGTCTTAAAGACGGGGCATTATTTTTTTGCAGGATTTTTTTTATTTATGTGGTATTTAAAAAAGGTAACTGAAAATTTCTGACAAAGAGTGTTTAGAGGTAAAAGCAGATGAATGAATTAAAAAATAAAAGTAAATTTCTCAGAGATGTCTGGTACCTGACCAAAAGTTATTGGCAGTCAGAAGAAAAGGGAAAGGCTTATTTGCTGTTGACGGCAATCATAGCACTAACTTTAGGCGTAGTGTATATGCTGGTGCTGTTGAATAAATGGAACAATTCCTTTTATAATGCACTGCAAAATTACCAGACCGAACTTATTTTTGATGAGCTGATACATTTCGGCTGGCTGGCTGTGATCTACATTATTCTGGCAGTTTATGCCTTTTATTTGCAGCAGGTACTGGTGCTTAACTGGCGTCGTTGGCTGACTAACAGGTATATTGATGAATGGTTGAAAAATAAGACCTACTATCGTCTGCAGATGTTCGGCTCTGATACTGATAACCCTGACCAGCGTATTAGTGAGGATGTGCGTTTGTTTGTTGAGATGACGTTAAAGTTCAGTATCGGTGTTTTAAAGGCTTTTTGTACTTTTGTGTCTTTCGTATTTATTTTATATGAACTGTCAGGTTCACTGGAATTTACTTTGGCGGGGCAAGTGTGGCATATTGAAGGCTATCTGGTTTGGGTAGCCTTGGTTTATTCCATTGTTGGTACAGGGCTTACTCATTTGATTGGTAAAAAACTGGTAGGGCTGAATTTTGTTCAGCAACGTTATGAAGCGGATTTTCGTTTCAGTATGATGCGAATGAGGGAAAATGCTGAAAGTGTAGCGTTTTACAGCGGTGAGAAACAGGAAGGCGGCGTATTTAAGAAGCGTTTTAAACTGCTGCTGGATAATTTCTGGAAGATAGTAGAAAAACAAAAACAGTTGGTCTGGCTTAATTCCGGCTATTCACAGATTGCAATTATTTTCCCTTTCGTAGTGGCTATGCCGCGTTACTTAAGTAAGGAAATAACATTAGGCGGCCTGATCCAGATTGCCAGTGCCTTTGGCAGGGTGCAGGAATCATTATCATATTTTGTAGATATGTATGCTTCTTTGGCTGAATGGCGGGCAGTTGTAGAGCGTCTTACGGGTTTTGGGGTACATATGCACGAGGTAAAACAGGAAAAACCGCAGATTGATCTTGAACGAATGGAAAGTCGCAACGATACTATCGTAGCTGCGTCCTTGCAGGTTGAATTACCAGATGACAGGATCTTGTTGAAAAATGTCAATTTTACTTTAGTACCCGGCCGAAATAAAAATATCCTGATCAAAGGCGCAAGTGGCAGCGGTAAAAGTACATTGCTGCGTGCTGTGGCTGGTATCTGGCCATATGTGCATGGTAAATTGGAACTGCCTGCTGCCGAGAAACTGATGTTTATTCCGCAAAAACCTTATTTACCATTGGGAACATTGAAAGAAGCGTTGCTTTATCCAGGCAGTTGCCATAAAACAGATGAAGAGTTGGTGATGTTGCTGGAGCAATGTCGGATTGGCTACCTGGCAAAAGACCTGTATGTCGAAGCAGACTGGTCACATGTGCTTAGCGGCGGTGAACAGCAGAGGCTGGCTTTTGTAAGGGCACTGATCTATCAACCGTCATGGCTGTTTTTAGATGAAGCTACTTCTGCTTTAGATGAGGAGACAGAAGCGGTGATGTATAAGCTTGTTGAAACTTTAATGCCGGATACTACCATAGTCAGTATTGGACATCGCAGTAGTTTGAGCAGTTTCCACCAAATAGGGTTGTTTATTGATAAAGGTCAGCACAGTGTTATTGAACGGGCCTTGTGAAAATAATGTCAGGCATAGAATTTTGTAAGTAGAATTTACTGTTTTTTGCTAAAAGAAATTTTTACTTTGCTGTGATTTGCTTATATAATAAATAAAGAAGCAGTTTTTCAGAAAGGAAGTGTAAAAAATGATGCCATTGGAAATAGCTCCTAAAATTTATGATGTGGGTGTTGTTGACTGGGCTGTGCGTGATTTTCACGGATATAAGACGGAACGCGGTGCTTCATATAATTCATATTTGATCATGGATGAAAAAATCTGTTTGATCGATACAGTGAAAGCGATGTTTGCTGAAGAATTATTGGCAAAGATTGAACGTGTTGTCGACCCTGGAAAAATTGATTACGTAATAGTGAACCATGTGGAACCGGATCATGCAGGGGCATTGCCGGCGCTGGTCAAAGCGGCTCCGAATGCTAAGTTTTTTATTACAGCTCAAGGGAAGGCGGAAGCAATTCGTCATTATGGTGATTTATATGATTTTCAGGTCGTGAAGGATGGCGATAAATTATCATTAGGCAAACGTGAATTGACTTTTGTAACTTTACCAATGCTGCACTGGCCTGACAGTATGGCAACCTATTGTGCAGATGATGGGATTTTGTTTTCTAATGATGCTTTTGGCCAGCATTATGCGGCTGCTAAACGTTTTGATGATGAAGTGGATCTGGGAATACTTTTTTATGAAGCAAAAAAATATTTTGCCAATATACTCTGGCCATATGCGAAATTAATTGATAAAGCGCTGGCGAAAGCAGCGGCGCTTGATTTAAAGATGATAGCTACAGCCCATGGTATTATCTGGCGCAGTCATATTCAGGAAATTATTGCCAAATATGCTGCCTGGGGCAAAGGCGTGAGCGGCAGCAGTGTAGTTATTGCCTATGATACGATGTGGGGCGCTACGGAGCAAATGGCTCGTGCTGTGCTGGAGGGTGTTGTCAGTGCCGGTAGTGATGCTGTGCTGCTGCGTATGAACGAAACTCCGAATAGTACTGCTGTTGCGGATTTATTTGAAGCAGGTGGTATGATCATCGGCTCTTCAACACTGAACAGCGGAATGCTGCCCACTATGGGCAGTCTGCTTGTATACCTTAAAGGCTTAAACCCAACAGGTAAAAAAGCAGCTGTTTTCGGTACATATGGCTGGGCCGGCGGAGCTCAGAAAGATATGGAAGCTTTGCTGACAGCGGCTGGTTTTGAGTTGGAACCGGGTTTTACCTGTAAATGGAAGGCACAGCCAGAAGACCTGGAAGCAGCAAGGCAGCTTGGTTATGAATTTGCCAGGAAGCTGCAAAAATAAAAAAATTGATCAAGCAGACGAGTTTTATGCGTCTGCTTGTTTTTTTTCTGCTGAAAAGATGTTCACGAATAATTTACTTGCCAAAAGTCGAAAGGTCAAATATAATAGAATTAATCTAATTATAGATGCCGGCAGAAAAGTTTGACTTTAATGCTGAAACGATAAAAGGAAGGTAATTAAGATGAGAAATCTTGCAGATGCAATAGAAAATTTCATCATCAGACAGCTTTTAGAGGACAGAGAGGACGCTGTTTTAGTACAGCGTAATGAACTTGCCGATAAACTGTCGTGCGCACCGTCGCAGATCAGTTATGTGCTGAGCACGCGCTTTACTCCTGAACGGGGGTTTATGGTCGAATCCAGACGCGGAAGCGGCGGCTTTGTCCGTATTGTAAGGGTGATGCCTCATGAATTGCAGGAAGAGAACTGTGAGCCGACAGTGCATGATTTGATTGAGCACTGGGCTGCTAACCGTTTGATCAGCAGGCGCGAAAAATCACTGTTGCAGTATATGATGGAAATTCTGGATGCTGATGAAGCTAAAAAAAGAGCTGTTTTGGAGACGGCTATTACTAAAATGACAGAACGTGAGTGAGGTGAATTGATATGTTATGTCAGAAATGCGGATTAAAAGAAGCTGTGGTCCACGTGGTATGCGTGGTCAACGATAAACAAATCGACAAATGGCTGTGCTCGGATTGTGTTGAAGAATTGGCTCCGTCTAATTTTTTGTCGGGAACTGTTTTCAATGCCAAAGAGTTTTTAGATGGGCTTTTGAAACCAAAAGCTAGAGAAGAACAGATCATGAATCGTTTTACTGAACGTGCCAAAGGTATTTTGGAAGACGCGATGCGTTTTGCATTGGATAAGGGTCATGATCATGTTGGAACAGAACATATCTTGCTGGCGTTGCTGAATGTTGAAAATTGTTTTGCCAAGAAGATTCTAGAAAAACTTGGCATTGATAATCAGGCGGTCATAAAAGAGCTGGAAAGCTGGATGGAGCCCGCTGGCAGCACTGAGCTGATGATCAGTTATACCCCGCGTGCCAAACGGGCCTTAGAGCTTGCTGGTGAAGCAGCAGCAGCTTTTAAGCTGCACTATGTAGGGTCCGAACATTTGCTGTTGGGCTTGCTGCGTGAAGGAGAAGGCGTGGCTGCTCAGGTATTGCGGCGCTTTAACGTTACGGCAGAACAGGTCATGAAGGTCATTAAGGCTGTTTATGATAATCAGCCATTGACAGATGGCAATTATAATGCTGGCGACAGCGATGTGGAAACAAAGAGCAATGTGTTGGAAATGCTGTCGGAATTTGGCCGCAATCTCAATCAGCTGGCTTCAGATGGAAAAATTGATCCCGTTGTTGGCCGCGAAAAAGAGGTTGAACGCATTATTCAGATTCTGTGTCGGCGTACAAAAAATAATCCGGTGTTGATTGGAGAGTCCGGCGTTGGTAAAACGGCTATTGCCGAGGGCCTGGCCCAGCGAATTGTTGACGGTAATGTTCCGGAGATACTGCGTGAGAAAATTGTGTTCTCGCTGGAGATAGGGTATCTGGTGGCGGGAACTAAATACCGCGGTGAATTTGAGGAACGTTTGAAAGAATTACTGGAAGCAGTAAAAGAAAATAAAAATATTATTCTTTTTATTGACGAACTGCATACTATCATCGGAGCAGGTGCCGCAGAGGGCGCTATCGATGCTGCCAATATTATAAAACCGGCTTTGGCCAGGGGTGAAATGCAGGCTATAGGAGCCACTACTTTAAACGAATACCGGAAAAATATTGAGAAAGATGCGGCACTGGAACGTCGTTTTCAACCTATAGTTGTAGGTGCTCCTGATGTTAATGATTCAATTGAGATTTTGAAGGGACTGCGCGATAAATATGAAGCCTTTCATCGTATTCAAATCACAGATGAGGCTATTATGGCGGCAGTGCGTCTGTCTGATCGTTATATCACTGACCGTAATCTCCCGGACAAAGCTATCGATTTAATGGATGAAGCCTGTTCGAGGGTACGGCTGCAAAGCTATAAGATTTCCTTGCCGCAGCGGGAAATTGAACAACAGCTTGAAAAAGTGCGCATTGAAAAAGAATCGGCTATTACTCAGCAAATGTATGAACGTGCTGCTGAATTGCGTGACGCAGAACGCAAGCTGCAGGAACAGCTTGATGGTGAGCGTCAGTCGCAGCGCAGTGGATCAAGCAGTAAATTGACGGTAAGTGAAGAAGATGTTGCCGAAGTAGTTGCTTCCTGGACAAATATTCCACTGCGTAAGCTTACCGAAGGTGAATCTAAAAGACTTATTCATTTGGAGGAGGCGCTGCATGAGCGTGTGGTCGGTCAAAATGCGGCTGTTGACGCTGTTGCAAAAGCTATCCGTAGAGCCAGAGCCGGGTTTAAGGATAAAAACCGCCCTGTAGGATCGTTCCTGTTCTTAGGACCTACCGGGGTAGGTAAAACAGAGCTGGCTAAAGCGCTGGCAGAGAACCTTTTTGGCGATGAACGTGCTTTGATTAGATTTGATATGTCTGAATATATGGAAAAGCATACTACTTCTCGGTTGGTAGGTGCTCCTCCTGGTTATGTTGGTTATGAAGAAGGCGGTCAGCTGACAGATGTTGTGCGCCGGCGGCCCTATTCGGTAATTTTGCTGGATGAAATTGAAAAAGCGCATCCTGATGTTTTCAACTTGCTGCTGCAGATTATGGAAGACGGCCGCTTGACTGACGGGCAGGGACGGACTGTTGATTTTAAAAATGCTGTTATCATTATGACCAGCAACGCTGGTGCCAGAGCTTTACTGGACAGCAAGCCGTTGGGATTTGCGACTGGTGAGAAACAGGTAAACGACGGACGCAAAAGTGCTGTATTGGAAGAAGTAAAAAGAATCTTCCGTCCTGAATTTTTAAATAGAATTGATGAAATTCTGGTCTTTGATCCGCTTGGTGAAGCAGAACTGCGACAAATTGTCGAACAGATGCTCAAAGAACTTTCAGGTCGTTTGCAGGAAAATGGCCTTGATATCAAGGTTACTGATGAGGCTAAGGCCGAGCTTTTAAAAGCTGGCAAGGATACGCGTTATGGTGCACGGCCTCTGCGCAGGGCTTTAAGGAAACTGGTTGAGGATCCTGTTTCCGATTTGTATCTGGCTTCAGAATTAAAACGCGGTGATACTATTTTGACCCGTACTGATGAGGCTGGTAAAATCTATTTTGATAAAGAAGAAGCGCACAAGGAAGAAGCCTTGGTTGCAGCTGGAGAGGAACGTCCGTAATGGCAAAACCGAAAATACGTTTCGTTTGTCAGTCGTGTGGTTATGTAACGGCTAAATGGTTGGGAAAGTGTCCGGAATGTGGTCAATGGGACAGCTTTGTCGAAGAAATGGACGTGCCTGAACGTCCTGGACAGAGTTACCTGCCTGTAGGCGAAACCGCTAAGCCCAAACCGTTGCATCAGGTGGCGGAACAGTCCCTCAGCCGTCTGCAGACAGGTATCCGTGAATTTGATCGTGTGCTTGGGGGAGGGATTGTTCCCGGCAGCCTGGTTTTGTTGGGCGGAGACCCGGGCATTGGCAAGTCGACTATGCTTTTGGATGCCGGCATGAAGTTTAGCCGGAATAATATAAAAGTTTTGTATGTTTCTGGTGAAGAATCAGAAGCGCAAACAGCAATGCGGGCGAGACGTTTAGGCAGCAGCGGTGAAAACCTGCTGGTGATGACGGCTACCGATTTGAATATTATTTTACTGCAGGCACAGGAAGTGCAGCCGGCATTGTTGGTAATTGATTCTATTCAGACTATGTACAACAGCGAGCTGCCTACTGCAGCAGGCAGTGTCGGACAGGTGCGCGAGTGTACGGCGAAATTGCTGCGTTTTGCAAAAACCAGCGGCATTGCCGTGCTTATTATCGGTCATGTGACTAAAGACGGTAATATTGCCGGCCCGCGATTGCTTGAACATATGGTCGACGTGGTGCTGCAGTTTGAAGGGGATAGATCCTATTCTTTTCGGGTGCTGCGTGCCTTGAAAAATCGTTTTGGCTCTACAAATGAAAGCGGTATTTTTTCTATGGAAGCCAGTGGGCTGCAGGAAATAAGTAATCCAGCAGGATTATTCCTGGAAGAACGCAGTAACGATGCTTCCGGTTCAGTTGTTTGTGCCTGCCTGGAAGGTAACAGGCCTATTTTAGTTGAAGTGCAGGCTTTGGTTGCCAAAACACCGTATGGGATGCCCCGACGCACTGCTGTTGGATTTGATTATAATCGGGTCACTATGCTTTTGGCGATTTTGGAACGGCGCTTAGGAATGGATTTTGGCGCTTACGATGCTTACGTCAATGTAGTTGGCGGGATGAGAGTCACTGAGCCAGCTGCAGATCTGGCTGTGGCTGCTGCGCTGGTATCCAGCTATCGTAATCGGCCGATTCCGCATGGCGTATTAGTCATGGGTGAAGTGGGGCTTACAGGAGAAGTGCGACGAATAGGTTCGCCGGAAAGGCGTATCAAGGATGCTATGAATCTTGGCTTTAAAAGATTTGTTTTGCCAATGGGCAAGCTGTCATTGGATGAACCCTGCAATGGTATTGTGCAGGTTAAAACTTTGGAAGAAGCGCTGGATAAGGTTTTTGCTTAAAAGAGCGGAGGTTTCTCCGCTCTTTTTTGTTTATTTTAAAATAAAATCAGAAAATTTATATAAAAAATGATTGACACAAATATGGAGCTATGATAAAATAATAAAATTTTGACAAAAATAACAGGAGGTGTTAAAATAAATACATATAAAAATAGCGTGTTCCTTAGGAGGGCAGAAGATGTTTGCAGTAGGAGACAAAGTCGTATATCCGATGCACGGCGCCGGAGTAGTAAAAACAATAGAAAAGCGTGAACGTGACGGTCAAAGTGTCGACTATCTGATCCTGGCAATGCTTCTTGGAGAGATGAAGGTCATGGTTCCGGTCGACAGTGTGGAACGTGTTGGCTTGAGGCATGTTATCGAAAATGATGATATCGATGCCGTTGAAAAAGTTTTGGAAGAACGTCCTGATAATTACAATAAAGCTATTACATGGAACAGACGCTTTAATATGTATTTGGAAAAAATGAAAAGCGGTAATGTTTTTGAAGTTGCCGATGTAATAAGAACATTGCAGGTGCAGGAGAATGAAAAAAAATTATCTACCGGCGAGCGTAGATTATTGGGTACAGCCAGACAGATTTTGATCAGCGAAGTGATGCTTGTAAAAAATGCTGAACAGCAGGATATTGAAAACTGGCTGAATAAGTTTTTTTAGTGAAATACGTCGGATTTTCCGACGTATTTTATTTTTTTAGCTGTTTTTAATACGAAAATTGTAGTAAAATATTATATTATCCATATTATTTAAAGAAAGGAGGTGTAAAGATGTTAAACAGGATTTTGAAGCTGACCATTGTCGTTGTGTTTGCGCTTACCGGACTCATACTTACTGAATATTTACTGCCTTATATTTCGGATTTTTTTGGTTACGATCTTTATGACAACGGCTTTTTTGGCATAGCTTTGGCAACTATTGTTTCAGGTGCTGTGGGCATCTTTGTTTTTGGTGGTCTTGGTGTAGCTGTTGCACCGGTGCTTATTTATCATATTATGGGTTATACGGAACGTATGGCGATCGTTTTATCCAAGGTGCCGACCAGTGATATTCTTGTTATGACGCTTGGTATTGGTATTGGTTTGATTTTGGCTAACCTTTTGGGTGGGCCTTTTTCGCATTTGCCGATTATTGGTCCCTATATTCCTTTGATCTTTAGTCTGGTGCTTTCTATTATTGGGGCGAAAGTTGCTTTACGTAAGCATAAGGATATCGTAGGCTTTTTTAACCGCAGTATTCCTAGCTTAAAAGGTGCGGTAAAACCGGCTGCAGTTAAATCGTTGGCGCTGAGTGACAGATTGTACAGTAAAAATAAATTACTGGATACCAGTGTCATTATCGACGGTCGTATTATTGATATTCTGAAAACAGGTTTTCTGGAAGGTCGTTTGATCGTTCCCAACTTTGTTTTGGAAGAATTGCAGAAGCTGGCAGATTCGTCTGATAATCTGAAACGGGCCAAAGGCCGCCGAGGTTTGGATCTTATTCAGGAGATACAGCAGAAAAATAAAGAACAATTGCTTGTAGAAGATACTGATTTTGAAGATTTGAATGAAGTAGATGCTAAATTGGTGAAATTGGCTAAACAGACAGAAGCTGTTATTATAACTAATGATTTCAATCTTAATAAAGTTGCCGAGATACAAGGTGTCAGTGTGCTTAATATCAATGATCTGGCTAACGCCATTAAACCGGTGGTTCTTCCGGGAGAAGAGATGAATGTTTTTGTCGTTAAAGATGGCAAAGAAAATAATCAGGGCGTTGCTTATCTTGAAGATGGTACAATGATCGTTGTTGAAGGCGGTAAAAAACTGGTAGGTGAAAATACTGCTGTTGTAGTAACTTCTGTCCTGCAGACTTCAGCAGGTAGAATGATTTTCGCGAAACTGAAATAGCGGGGGCGTTTATGGAAAAAATCATAGCGATTGTTCCGGCTGCAGGGTTGGGAAGCCGCTTGGGGTTAGGTAAAAATAAAGCTTTTGCCGATGTGGGCGGATTGCCGCTTCTGGTACAGTGTATGAGAATGCTGGCTGATACAGACTGTGTGAGCAGAGTGATCGCTGTTGTACGGCCACAGGAGGTCAAGGAAGCAGAATTGATGCTGGAGGAATACAGCAAGGAGTATTATCCGCTGTTGCCTTTCTGTGTTGTTGCCGGCGGAAAGGAACGACAGGATTCTGTTGCTAATGCTCTGTCTGCAGTTACGGAGAGTGATGGTTATATAGCTGTGCATGACGGTGCTCGTCCTTTTGCCGGCAAAGAGGTTTTTAAAAGAGTGTTGAAAGCTGCTGCCGATAGCGGTGCGGCTATTGCTGCTGTGCCTGTTAAGGATACGGTTAAGGTTGTGGATGAAAATAATCTTGTGCAGTATACGCCTGTGCGCAGTACTCTGCGTGCTGTGCAGACACCGCAGATTTTTAAAATCAGTATTTTAAAGCAGGCATACGAGCTTTTGCAGAAACAGCATGGTAATGTAACGGATGACGCTTCACTGGTAGAACGTTTGGGAATAGCTGTTGCTGTTGCTGAAGGAAGCTATGAGAATATTAAGATTACAACGCCGGAAGATTTGATCATGGCAGAAAATTTATGTAAAAGCAGAGGTCTTGTAAGATGATAGAAAAAAATAATAACTGGCCGCAGTTTCGTGTAGGCTGCGGGTACGATGTACATAAACTTGCTGCTGACCGTAAATTGATTTTATGCGGAGTTGAGATTCCTTATGAATCAGGGTTGTTAGGACATTCTGACGCCGATGTGGCCCTTCATGCATTGATGGATGCTTTGCTTGGCGCAGCGGGTCTTGGTGATATTGGCAGGCATTTTCCGGATACGGATATGAAATTTAAAGATGCCGATAGTATGCTGCTGTTGAGGCAGGTGGTTGGTTTACTGCAAAAGCATGGCTGGCAGATAAACAATGCCGATGTGACTATTATGGCACAGCGGCCTAAGCTGGCTCCCTATATTGAACAGATGGCGGCTAATATTGCCCGGGAAATGCGGATTGAAAGAAGTGCTGTCAATGTAAAAGCAACGACAACAGAGAAATTAGGTTTTGTTGGACGGGGCGAAGGGATGGCGTCAGAGGCTGTTGTAAGTATTATCAGAGGATGATGTAAATTCGCTTTACTGAAACGAGGTACCCATATATGTCCTTGTGGTATCGTTTGAGTACATAGTGAGGTCTTTACGGACTTAGCACTCATACATGCCCTTGTGGTATAATATTCAAGATAAGTATTTTTGGAGGGATCATTCTAATGTCTAATGAAATCAGAGTAAGATTTGCACCGAGTCCGACTGGACCGTTCCATATCGGCGGCGCTCGCAGTGCTTTATTTAACTGGCTGTTTGCCCGTAAAATGGGCGGCAAGCTTGTTTTGCGTATCGAGGATACTGACCTTGAGCGTTCCAGCCGCGAATCTGAAGAGAATATCAAGGCTGCCTTAAAATGGTTAGGCTTGAATTGGGACGAAGGTATTGATGTAGGTGGGGAATACGGTCCTTATCGTCAAACAGAGCGTCTTGAACTGTATAAAAAATATACTGATCAGCTGCTGGCTGAAGGTAAGGCCTACTATTGTTACTGCACAGATGAAGAGCTGGAAGCAGAACGTCAGGCTTTGTCTGCCAAAGGGCAAATGCCTCGTTATATGGGCAAATGCCGTAATCTTACTTCTGAACAAATAGAACAGTACAAAGCTGAAGGACGCAAACCAACCGTACGTTTTCGTGTGCCTGCTGATCAGCAGATACTTGTCCGCGACATGGTTCGCGGCGATGTCGTTTTTGACTCTAACGGAATCGGAGATTTTGTTATCGTAAAATCTGACGGCATTCCTACTTATAATTATGCTGTAGTAATCGACGATGCGTTGATGAAAATTTCTCATGTTATTCGTGCTGAAGAGCATTTGTCAAATACTCCGCGCCAATGCCTTATTTATGATGCGCTGGGCTTTACACAGCCTACATTCGGTCATATTTCATTGATTTTAGGTAAGGATCGCACAAAAATGTCTAAACGCCATGGCGCTACTTCTGTTGATCAGTATCGTCAGTTGGGGTATCTGCCGGAAGGCATTGATAATTTCCTGGCATTACTGGGCTGGGCTCCGAACAGCGAACAGGAGATTTTCAGTATGGAAGAGTTGATTCAGGCCTTTTCGATGGAGCATGTCGCTAAAAATCCCGCTGTTTTTGAAATCGATAAACTGAACTGGATCAATCAGCACTATATGCGGCAGTTGGATGAGGAAGCTTTTTTTGCCGCAGCTAAGCCGCATATGGTTGCTGCCGGCTATATGACAGGTGATGAGTGTGGCGAAAAGCTGGAATGGCTTAAACGTGTAGTTGCTACAGCCAAAGAGCATGTTGCTTTTGCTGCGCAGATCCCTGAATGTGTCGCTATGTATTTCAGTGATGAATTTGAATTTGAAAATGCAGAGGCTGCTGCAGTTCTGCAGGAAGAATCAGTACCAACAGTAATGAATATGCTGTTCGAAGAATTGCCTAAGCTGGAAGTTTTAGATGGACCTGCTGTAAAAGCTGCTTTCAAAGCTATCCAAAAAGCTACCAAGCTGGGTGGCAAAGCTGTATTTATGCCGATCCGTGTTGCTTTAACAGGAAATCAGCATGGCCCGGAACTGGCTGAAATGGTGCCGTTGCTTGGTTTGGAACGTACAGAAGCCAGAATTAGGGCGAGCCTTGCTAAGGCAGGTATTACTCTGTAGAGGAGAGCTTGGAATGACGATTAGAGTTTACAATACATTGACGAAACAAAAAGAAGAGTTTGTACCGGTACATCCGGGTAAAGCTAATATTTATGTCTGCGGTGTTACGCCTTATAACCATCCGCATATTGGTAATGCGCGTCCATTTGTAACATGGGATGTTATCCGCCGTTTTTTGGAGCATGAGGGTTATGATGTTCTGCATGTACAGAATTTTACTGATGTCGATGACAAAATAATCAACACTGCCAATAAAGAAGGCGTTTTATGGAGTGATGTCTGCGGACGTTATATAGATGCTTATTTTGAGGTAATGGATAAGCTCAATGTGCGTCGTGCACATGTATATCCGCGTGTTTCTGAGCATATGGAGGAAATCATTGAAACTGTAAAAGCTCTTATTGATCGTGGTTATGCCTACGAAATGGACGGCGATGTTTATTATAGCGTTGAAAAATTTGAGCATTACGGTGAACTTTCCGGGCGTAATCTGGAAGATATGATGGCAGGTGCGCGCGTTGATGTCAACGATAAAAAGCATAATCCAATGGATTTTGCCTTGTGGAAGGCTGCTAAACCGGGAGAGCCTTCCTGGAGCAGTCCCTGGGGTGAAGGACGTCCTGGCTGGCATATCGAATGCTCAACAATGAGTATGAAATATTTGGGAGAAACCTTTGATTTTCATGGCGGCGGCAGTGATTTGATTTTTCCGCATCATGAAAATGAGATTGCACAATCTGAAGGCTGTACAGGTTGCCATCCCTTTGTTAAATACTGGCTGCATAACGGGTTTATCACTGTTAATGAAGAGAAAATGTCTAAATCATTAGGTAATTTCTTTATGGTCATTGATATCCTCGAGCATTATGAGCCGGAAACACTGCGCTTTTTTATTCTTTCCACTCATTACCGCAGTCCATTGGACTTTAGTGATGAGAGGTTGGCGGAAGCGCAGCGCAGCTTGTCCAGGTTGAAAACGGCTCAGGAAAATCTGCAGGCCTTAATGGCTTTGATGAATGCTGGGCCGACAGAGGAAAGCCTGAAGCTGCGAAGAAAAGTTTTGGAACTGCGCAACGAGTTTATGGAAGCCATGCGTGATGATTTTAATACTGCTTTGGCAATCAGTCATATGTTTGCTTTGGCAAAGGAAATTAATATTTATCATCAAAGTATCGTCAGCGTCGGCAGTAAACCGGATGGAAAGCTTGTGTCTATATTGCAAAGTGTTTTCTCTGAAATGTGTTCTATTATTGGAGTACTGGAATCAACTCAAGGTGCTGTTGAAGCTGAAAGTTGCGGTTTGGAAGAACTACTGATGGAAATGCTTATTGCTATGCGCCAGGAAGCCAGGAGCAATAAGGACTATGCACAGGCTGATGCTTTACGTAATAAATTAAGCGAGATAGGAATTGTTCTGGAGGATACGCCTCAAGGCGTACGTTGGAAAAAACAGTGAAGTTTGAACAATATCAGCAAATAAAAGCTCATGCTTTGGCAGCCTGTACGGCTGCCGGGCTGACTTACGGAGAACCGAAACAACTTAATCCGATACTTTTGGCATATATCGGTGATGTTGTTTTTTCTCTTTATGTAAGGTTGAGGCTGCTGCCAACCTCAGGGCAGGTTCGTGTTATACATGATTTGGGTTCAAAAATGGTATCGGCGGTTATGCAGGCGAAGGCAATGGAGGCATTGCTGTCGGATTTGACGGAAGAAGAAGCCTATATTGCCAGGCGCGGCCGTAATACTAAATCGATAGTGCCTAAAAGCGCCTCCGTACATGAATATCGTATGGGAACAGCATTTGAAGCGCTGTTGGGCTGGTTATTTTTGAGCGACAGGGAAGAACGACTGGAGGAGATATTAGAGCGTTCTTTTGTAATTATTTCTGAGGCTATGCAGAAGAAAGGGTGAATTAACATGGAAGTAAAATTACTCAGACACACACCGGAACCGGAAAAGACAGTTGCTATGAGCGCACGTCTGTGCTATTCTCCCGTTGGTGCAGCCCAGCTTGAAGAAACAATGTCTGATGAACAGGCAGCAAAATTAGTGCGTAAACTTGTGGAAATGGGACATTTTTCGACATTGGAACATGTTACATTTACTTTCGCTATAGAAGGCGTTTCCAGAGTATTGACGCACCAGCTGGTGCGTCACCGTATCGCTTCTTATTCACAGCAATCGCAGCGTTATGTAAAAGAGCATGATTTTGAAACTATTATGCCTCCTACTATTTCCTCAAGGCCTGAGGCAAAAGCTAAGTTTGAACAGCTTATGGCTGATATTCAGGCTAGGTATAATGAATTTACTGATGAATTTGGAATCCCGGCAGAGGATGCCCGTTATGTACTTCCTAATGCGGCTGAAACTAAAATTGTGGCAACATTTAATGTCAGGTCTTTGATGAATTTCTTTAGCCTGCGCTGCTGTAATCGTGCCCAGTGGGAGATCAGGCAGCTTGCAGAAAAAATGCTGGCTGAATGTAAAAAAGCCGCACCGGTATTATTTGAAAATGCCGGTCCTACTTGCGTAAGTGAAGGTATATGCAGAGAAGGTGCAATGAGTTGCGGACGTTTGGACGCTATTTTAGCGGCAAAACAAAAACAACAGTGATAATTAGGAGGAGCTATGTCTGAAGAAATTCTTGCCGGACGCAATTCTGTAACAGAAGCCTTGCGCAGCGGCAGATCTATTAATAAACTGTTGGTGCAGGACGGAATCAAAGGCGGCAGTGTCAGTGAGATTATTGGCCTGGCGAAGACTGCGGGCGTAGTTTTGGAATTTTGTAAAGCTGAAAGATTGGATAAACTGGCAGATGGCTTGCGGCATCAGGGGTTTGTTGCCTTAGCTGCACCTATTCGCTTTCACAGTTTAGAAGAGGTTTTGGCATTGGCAAAAGAGAAAGATGAAACTCCTTTTTTGCTGCTGCTTGATGAGCTGCAGGACCCGCAGAATGTGGGAGCGCTGATTAGAACGGCGGATGCTGCTGGTGTGCATGGTGTGCTGCTTCCCAAGCGTCGCAGCTGTCCGCTAAATGCTGTGGTAGCGAAAATTTCTGCCGGTGCTGTTGAATATGTACCAGTAGTTCAAATTGGTAATATTCCGCAGACGATTGAAGAATTGAAAAAACTTGGTTTTTGGATTGCCGGTGCGGATATGAACGGTGAGGATTATTACAAAAGTAATTTGACTGGCCCGATGGTCATTGTAGTTGGTGCTGAAGGAAAAGGACTGGGACGCCTTGTAAAAGAGAAGTGTGATATCATTGTCAGTCTGCCGATGCAGGGGGGAGTTTCTTCGCTGAATGCTTCGGCGGCAGGTGCCGTTTTGCTGTACGAGGTCGTACGTCAGCGCCGGGTGCAGGCGGGCGTTTAAAGTATGAAAGAATGGCTTGTAGTGGACGGTTACAATGTTATCAACAGTTGGCAGGATTTTCGTAAATTCCGTGAAGAGAACCTTGAGCATGCCCGTGAACTTTTAAAAGAAAAATTAGCCGAGTATATAGCTTTTAAAGGATATTCAGGAATTGTTGTTTTTGATGCCCAGGAAGTACAGGGAGTTGCATCATTCGAAAAAAACGGAGCTTTGGAGATTGTTTTCACGAATGAAGGTGAAACCGCTGATTCATGGATTGAACGACGCGTATATGATCTTGTTAAGAGCGGAAGCAGTGTTTTTGTTGTGACCAGTGATTATGCAGAACAGCTGAATGTTTTAGGGAGTGGGGCCTATAGGATTTCGGCGCGTGAATTTCGTGAAGAATATCTGCTTACAAAAAAACAGATCGCGCAGCGCAGCGAAAGACTTGCTAGGGGTTTGGGACGTAATGAACTTGGCGGCAGGCTGCAGGAGCATATTCTGGATCATTTTGAAAAGCTGCGGCGCAATACCTAAAAATTGACGCTGACATAACTATGGAGTATAATGAAAAAGCTGACAGATGCAGGAAATTCCTAGGAAACGGAGGTTGTGCCAATGAGTACGGAAACGCCATATAATCCCTATGCTGCTTTTGAAAACATGGCGGATGAAGATGTCGTCTTAAAGGCTAAACAAGAAGATAACGCACTTGCCCAGGAATATCTTTTGCATAAATACCGTAATTTTGTGCGGGCTAAAGCCAGAAGCTATTTTTTAATAGGCGCCGAACGCGAGGATATCATTCAGGAAGGAATGATAGGCCTTTATAAAGCTATCCGTGATTTTCGCGGCGATAAACTGTCATCTTTCAGAGCTTTTGCTGAATTGTGCGTTACTCGACAGATTATTACTGCTATAAAAACAGCTACCAGGCAGAAGCATATTCCTCTTAATTCATATGTTTCTTTGAATAAGCCTATTTATGAAGAGGATTCTGATAGAACGTTGTTGGATATTATTTCCGGTGTTAAAGTTGCTAATCCTGAAGATATGATTATCAGCAGGGAAGAGTTTGCTGATATTGAGAATAAGATGAATAATATTCTCAGTGACCTTGAGTGGAAGGTTTTGATGAGTTATCTGGATGGCAAATCTTATCAGGAAATTGCCGTTGAACTGGATAGGCACATCAAATCAATTGATAATGCTTTGCAGAGAGTGAAACGCAAATTAGAAAAGTACATTACAAATCGTAATGATAACACTGATCTGAGTGAGGTTTATAGTGGGCTTTTAGCTATTGATCCCAGCGAACGGTTCAGTCATCGTAAACGTGATTAATAAATTGATAAATGTGAAACAAAAAAGCAACATCATTTAGATTTTTCTGAATGATGTTATTTTTTTAAAGGATTTCGTAAATAAACAGCGAATATAGCAATAACTAGAAAGTGAAGGGCAAATTTTACGCTGAGCGTAATTGGGAGGTAATGGACATGAGCCAAGTAGAAGAATTTGTAAAAATTGTAGAAGGCGTTAAAGATCACGATGTAAAAGTAGTTATCGTAACAGGTAAACCGGGCAGCGGTAAAAGTAAAGTATTGCGTGAAGCTGCTGAAGAGAAAAAGTGGGATTACATCGATTGCCGCCTTTTAATTACTGAAAAATTTTTGGAGGTTCCTCCTGGAGAACGTCAGGCAAAAGCACCTGAGATGATGGCAGACATATTGGAAGGATATGACAGCGAAGTTATTTTGTTGGATCGTCTGCAAACACTGTTCGTACCGGTGTTTCATATTGATGTTGATGCTTTGCTGCATAAACTTAGTGAGAAATTTGTGATTGTAACAGCTTGGCCGGGTTACCTTGAAGAAGGAAAACTCTGTTATGATAAATTTGATGGAACGGAATCGATCCGTATCAGTTCGGAAGGTTTTACGGTTTGGAACGTTGATTAAAAAGCGAGGTAAGCAATGAGCCAAGCAAAGAAAAGACTGGCAGTTTTGACTGGCGGCGGCGATTGTCCCGGGTTAAATGCAGTCATCAGGGCTGTAGTGAAAACAGCTCTTAATAATGGATATGAAATATTTGGCATAGAAAATGGTTTTAACGGCCTCGTGACAGGCCGGATGGGACTGATGGATTACAAAGATGTTTCAGGTATTCTGCCGCGGGGCGGAACAATTCTTGGAACAACTAACCGCGACAATCCCTTTAAATTTGCAGTAGAAGAAAACGGGGAATTGGTTTATTATGATAAACGCGCGGAAGTATTGGCTAATCTTGAAAAACATGGTATTGAAGCTTTAGTGGTTATCGGCGGAGACGGCAGCTTAAATATAGCTGCAAGGCTGGCTAAAGAATGCGGAATAAAGGTCGTGGGGGTACCTAAAACGATCGATAACGACCTTCCGTGTACAGAACGTACTTTTGGTTTTGACACAGCAATGGCGATGGCTACAGAAGCTTTGGATAGGATCCATACAACGGCAGAATCCCATCATCGCGTTATGGCGCTGGAAGTTATGGGACGTTATGCTGGCTGGATCGCATTGCATTCCGGCATAGCCGGCGGAGCAGATGTTATTTTGATACCGGAGATCCCTTACAGTATCAACTCGGTTATCGGAAAAATCAGGGCCCGCCAGGCTGCTGGGAAACAATTCAGTATTATTGTTGTAGCTGAAGGGGCACGACCTGTGGGCGGGGAAATGTCGATCGCGCGCATGGTCAAGGGCAGCTTCGAGCCCATCCGTCTTGGCGGAGCAGGAGAAAAACTGGTTCGCGAGATAGAGGAAAAAACGGGTATCGAATCGCGGTGTACTGTATTAGGTTATTTACAAAGAGGCGGCACGCCTACACCTTTCGACAGAGTTCTTTCTACGCGTTATGGTGTAGCAGCGGCCGAGGCTTGCATGCGCAAGGAATATAACGTTATGGTATCACTGCAAAACGATAAGATCGTTACGGAGCCTATTGAGAAGGTTGCCTCCGAGCCACGGTTAGTACCAGTAGACAGCGATATAATTCGCACAGGACGTCAAATGGGCTTATGTTTTGGTGACTGACCCAATAAGTAAAACAAAAGAACTTTAGTTTACAGCAACATTCAGAGGACAGCGGAAATGGACGCCGCTGTCCTTTTCTTTATTATTCAGATAAATTTCAGGTAAATTTATATAATTAAACTTGGCGGTAGCGATAATAACCTGTATAATGTAGAAGTTAGTAAAATTTATGTGGCAATGTAATTATGGAAGGATAGATAATTATAATGGATCAGAATCTTATAGCGGTAATAGTAGGCTTTGTAGAAGGGGTAACGGAGTTTTTGCCGGTGTCATCAACAGGTCATATGATTATAGTAGGACATATGCTGGGTTTTGATGGTCCGGCGGCAGATATTTTTGACGTTTTCGTACAGCTGGGGGCGATTTTGTCAGTTATTTTTATTTATAAAGAACGTTTTGCTAGATTTTTTACAAAAGAAGGCTGGCAGGCTGATAAAGGGCTGAGCGTCTGGCATGTAGCCGCTGGTATTGTGCCTGTAATGGGCGTGGCTTTTTTTGCATATAAATATATTAAAGAATATCTTTTTTCTCCATTTACAGTAGCGATAGGATTGGTATTGGGTGCTTTATTAATGATGTATGCTGAATATAAGACTAAAGATAACCAAGCAGAATTATTGGATGATTTAGATAAGATCTCTTTAAAACAGGCGGCGCTTGTTGGGGCGTTTCAGTTGCTTTCGTTGTGGCCTGGTTTTTCCCGGTCGGGAAGTACTTTGGCGGGTGGACTTTTAGTAGGTTTAAAACGTGAGACTGCAGCAAATTATACTTTTTTGATTGCTGTACCTTTGATGTTTGTAGCCTGTCTTTATGATCTTTTAAAAAATATCAGTATTTTAACAGTAGATGATCTGCAGATGTTGGCGATTGGTTTTGTGGTTGCTTTTGTGGTTGCTTACTGGTCCGTGCTGTGGTTTTTAAAATTTCTTCATAAATATAGCTTGACATCTTTTGCATATTATCGTATCATACTTGCTGTAGCTGCTTTAACATACTTTTACTTTTAAAGAGTTTTGTAAAAAAAGTTACTGAATTAATTGAAAAGTAGTTGACAAAATGATTATGTTAATATATAATCTTCCTTGTCACTAATTAAGTGCTGGCATAGCTCAACTGGTAGAGCAGCTGACTTGTAATCAGCAGGTTGTGGGTTCAAGTCCTATTGCCAGCTCCAAATGGAGAGGTTCCCGAGTGGCTAAAGGGAGCAGACTGTAAATCTGCCGCGTTTCGCTTCGTTGGTTCGAATCCAACCCTCTCCACCACTTTCTTAATTAGTTTTCATCGCGGGGTGGAGCAGTTGGTAGCTCGTCGGGCTCATAACCCGAAGGTCGTTGGTTCAAGTCCAGCCCCCGCAACCATTTTGATTATTTGGTTGCGATGCTGATGTAGCTCAGTCGGCAGAGCGTATCCTTGGTAAGGATAAGGTCACCAGTTCAATCCTGGTCATCAGCTCCAAATAAATATGGCGGCGTAGCTCAGTTGGCTAGAGCATTCGGTTCATACCCGGAGTGTCCGCGGTTCAAATCCGTGCGCCGCCACCAATAAAAAATAAAACCTCAGTGATGGGGTTTTTTTTATTATAGTCATAAAACCAAGCAGGAGTTTACAGGCAGACAGCGAATATGGTAAAATGGCGTCAAAGCCTATTTTATAAAAAACAAAAGAGATTCGGAGGAAAAATGAATGGCAAAGCAAAAATATGAAAGAACAAAACCGCATGCTAATATCGGCACCATCGGTCACGTAGACCATGGTAAAACAACCCTGACCGCAGCAATCACCAAAGTATTGGCTTCTAAAGGCGGCGCAGAATTCATGGATTACTCCATGATCGATAAAGCACCTGAAGAAAGAGAACGCGGAATCACCATCAACACTTCCCACGTAGAATATGAAACAGCAACCCGCCACTATGCACACGTAGACTGCCCGGGCCATGCCGACTATGTAAAAAACATGATCACCGGCGCAGCACAAATGGACGGAGCGATCCTCGTAGTATCCGCAGCAGACGGCCCGATGCCGCAAACTCGTGAGCACATCCTTCTTGCTCGTCAAGTAGGCGTACCTGCAATGGTAGTGTTCCTGAATAAAGCAGATATGGTAGACGATCCGGAACTGATCGAATTAGTAGAAATGGAAGTACGTGAACTGCTCTCCAGCTACGACTTCCCCGGCGACGACATTCCTGTAGTAGTAGGGTCTGCGCTGAAAGCACTTGAAGGCGACGCAGCATACGAAGCAAAAATCATGGAACTGATGGACGCAGTAGACGCATACATTCCTATTCCGGAACGCGCAACTGACAAACCGTTCCTGATGCCTGTAGAAGACGTATTCACAATTACCGGCCGTGGCACAGTAGCAACAGGCCGTGTAGAACGTGGTATCATCAAAGTAGGCGACAATATTGAGATCGTAGGAATGACAGAAGAGAAAAAAGCAACAGTAGTAACGGGCGTAGAAATGTTCCGTAAATTACTGGACGAAGCAGTAGCAGGAGACAACATCGGCTGCCTGCTGCGTGGTGTAGACCGTAAAGATATCGAACGCGGTCAAGTACTTGCAAAACCCGGCAGCATCCATCCGCACACAAAATTCAAAGCAGAAGTATATGTACTGACGAAAGAAGAAGGCGGCCGTCATACACCGTTCTTCAACGGCTATCGTCCGCAGTTCTATTTCAGAACAACAGACGTAACCGGCGTAACTGAATTACCGGAAGGTATTGAGATGGTAATGCCTGGCGATAACGTAACCATGGACGTAGAGCTGATCACTCCGATCGCAATCGAGCCTGGTCTGCGTTTTGCAATTCGCGAAGGCGGCCGTACTGTTGGCGCCGGCGTTGTTGCTGCTATCAACGAATAAGTAAGAGAGCGATAACTTGGTTTTCTGCTAAGACCGGTCCGAAATAGACCGGTCTTAGCATATTTTTGAAAGTTTGTTGACATAGAGTGTTAACTGTGGTACTCTATATTAGTGAAATTTTGTGATTGGTAATCTATGAGTAAGAGAGGTGTTAAATATGCGCAGTTTAGTTACCATGGCTTGCACTGAGTGCAAACAACGCAACTATCAAACCAACAAAAACAAAAAGAACGATCCTGATCGTATCGAACTGAATAAATATTGCAAGTTCTGCAAAAAACACACTTTACATAAAGAAACTAAATAATTTTTGTTAACGTGTGATTTAGTATCAGGTATTCAAGCAAGGATGTGAAAAAATGGCCGTTCCGGAAACTACGGGTGTGAAGAACGCAGGCGGTATTACACGCTTTATGCGTGAAACTAAAGTAGAACTGAAAAAAGTAACCTGGCCTACCAAACAAGAGCTTATTGCTAATACTGCAGTGGTTTTGATTGCGGTTGTTATTTGTGCAGCATTGATTTGGGTCATTGATTCCTTCTTCAATGTTGTTTTTCGCTTGATTTTGCAATAAGGCTGCGTAAGGAGGAAAGGGAAGCTTCCCTATCATTAATATGGAATCAGAAAAACGTTGGTATGTAATCCACACTTATTCCGGTTATGAGAATAAGGTAAGCGCAAATCTGGAACGTAAAGTTCATTCCTTGGGTATGGAAAATGAAATTTTCCGTATTGTGATACCTATGGAAAATGAGGTTGAAGTAAAAGACGGTAAAAAACGCAGCGTCCAGAGAAAGGTTTTTCCTGGTTATGTGCTTGTAGAGATGATTGTAAATGATCGCTCTTGGTATGCTGTGCGTAATACACCGGGTGTGACCGGCTTTGTCGGTTCCGGTACTAAACCGATTCCTTTGACTGATGAAGAAGTCAAACAGATCATGCGCTCCATGGGCGTAGAAGAAAGCCGCCCCAAAATTGATTTACAATTACAACAGATGGTTCGTTTGAAAACTGGTCCGTTTGCCGGCTGTGTCGGCAGCGTTTCTGAAATCAATGAAGAACGTGGTAAACTGAAAGTTCTGGTTAGCATGTTCGGACGCGAAACACCTGTTGAGATTGATTTTACTCAGGTTGAAGAAGCTGAATAATAAGGAGGTGTAATAAATGCCGAAAAAAGTCGTAAAAATGGTAAAATTACAGGTACCGGCTGGTAAAGCTACTCCGGCTCCTCCTGTAGGCCCTGCACTTGGCCAAGCTGGTGTAAACATCATGGCTTTTGTTAAGGAGTTCAATGAACGTACTGCTCAACAAGCAGGTTTGATCATTCCGGTAGAAATTACCGTATTTGAAGATCGTTCCTTTACTTTCATTACAAAAACTCCTCCGGCACCGGTTTTGCTGAAAAAAGCTGCTGGTCTGGAAAAAGGTTCCGGCGAACCAAACAAAAAGAAAGTTGCTCAATTGAGCCGCGATAAAGTTCGCGAAATCGCTGAAGCTAAAATGGCTGACCTGAATGCTGCTGATATCGAAGCTGCTATGAGAATGGTAGAAGGTACTGCGCGCAGCATGGGTATAACAATCGTTGACTGATTTATAGTCGACTATTTATGTGGGAGGAATTATCCGTTTGTACCACAAGGAGGAAAGTTTAATGGCAAAATTTGGTAAAAAATATCAAGACGCTTTGAAACTTATCGAAGCCGACAAATTCTATGCTCCTAAAGAAGCAGTAGAATTAGTTAAAAAAACTTCTGTTACTAAATTTGACAGCACTGTAGAAGTTGCTTTCAAATTAGGCGTAAATCCTAAATACGCTGACCAACAAGTTCGTGGTGCTCTAGTTCTTCCTCATGGCACTGGCAAATCTAAATCTGTTTTAGTATTTGCTAAAGGCGCTAAAGTTCAGGAAGCAGAAGCAGCTGGTGCTGACTATGTAGGCGGCGAAGAATTGGTTGCTAAAATCCAAGGCGGCTGGACTGATTTCGAAGTCTGCGTTGCAACTCCTGATATGATGGGTGTTGTAGGCCGTTTGGGTAAAATCCTCGGTCCTAAAGGCTTGATGCCGAACCCGAAGGTTGGTACAGTTACTATGGATGTAACACGTGCTATCAACGAAATTAAAGCCGGTAAAATCGAATATCGTACTGATAAAGCTGGTAATGTTCAAGCTCCTATTGGTAAGGCTTCTTTTACCGAACAACAACTGTTGGAAAACTACATCACTTTGGTCGATACTCTGATCAAAGTAAAACCGTCTGGTGCAAAAGGTCAGTATATTAAATCTATAACTGTATCTACCACTATGGGCCCTGGCGTAAAAATTGACGTTTTGAAAGCTAACAGCGACAAATAAGATTTTTGATGTAGTAACAACTTTATAAATCAGAAGATAATCGGGCCATAGACAGCAGGTGCGGTAACGCATAAGTAGAAATACACCTGCCGAGGCTGGAGACGATGAAGATAGACCTTCGCGACCTCCGGCTTAGGCCGAGAGGTCTTTTTGATTTTATAAAATCATTTTTTAAGAAGGAGGTGTGATGCATGGCAGTTATTAGACCTGAAAAAGCAGCTAAAGTTGCTGAGATCAAAGAATTGCTGACAGCTTCCAAGTGCACTATTCTGGTTGATTTTTGCGGTTTGACCGTAGCTCAGGATACAGCATTTCGCCGCAAAATGCGCGAAGCTGGCGTCAAATATGGCGTTGTAAAAAATACAATGCTGCGTATTGCTGCAAATGAAGCCGGCATCGAAGGTTTAGAGCCTGTATTGGAGAAAAATACTGCAATTGCAGTTGCTCCTGAAGATCCCGTTGCTGTAGCAAAAATTATTTGCGATTTCGCAAAAGAAAACAAAGCTCTGACTATCAAAGCTGGTGTACTCGACGGTCAAGTTATCGACGAAGCTGCAATTAAAGCTTTGGCAGAACTTCCGCCGAAAGAAGTCCTCATTGCAAAAATGCTGGGCAGCATGAATGCTCCAATCAGCGGTTTTGTCAATGTACTGCAAGGTACTATCCGCAACGTTGTTTATGCACTCGAGGCTGTTCGTCAGCAAAAAGAGTCCGCATAAGCAGTGTGTCTAACCAAGCAAGTTAAAACAAAAAATAAAACATTTGAATTTATGGAGGTATATATAATGAACAAAGAACAAATCATCGAAGCTATTGAATCTATGACCGTACTCGAACTTTCCGAATTGGTAAAAGCTCTGGAAGAAAAATTCGGCGTATCCGCTGCTGCTCCTGTAGCTGTAGCTGCTGCTCCTGCTGCTGGCGGCGCTGCTGCTGCTGAAGAAAAAACTGAATTTGACGTAGTTTTGACTTCCGCTGGCGCTGGCAAAATCAACGTTATCAAAGTTGTTCGTGAAGCAACTGGTCTTGGCCTGAAAGAAGCAAAAGAAATCGTTGACGGCGCTCCTAAAGCTGTTAAAGAAAAAATCTCCAAAGCTGACGCTGACGCTTTGAAAGCTAAACTTGAAGAAGCTGGCGCTTCCGTAGAATTGAAATAATTTCAATTAGAACTTTAATAAGCTTCCTGTTTTGCAGGAAGCTTATTTTTTATTTTATTACTTGCTATTGACAATAGAAAAACTTTGTGATATCATAATAAACTACAGTAAATAAATGAATTGCAGGTATTTTGATAACGGTCACGATGGCTCAGTGGTTGGGAATCGTGTACTGCTCATACGGTAAAGATGAAGTTCGTTCATCGAAGACAATACGCAAGGTCCTTGAGACAATCTGGAACCTTGCTTTTTTTGTCATTCGTGAAACGGGCTGAGTTTGGCCTGCCTGACAAAATATGAAGGGGTGAGGGATTACATGTTTAAACCGGTTCCCGTAGGCGATAGGACTCGGTACAGTTATGCCAGAATCAATGAAGTATTACCAATGCCTCATTTGATTGACATCCAAAGAAAATCGTATGAGTGGTTCATGCGAGAAGGTCTTTGCGAAATTTTTCATGACATTTCTCCGATCAAGGATTTTACAGGTAATTTAGAACTTTCGTTTGAGGGCTTTACGTTAGGGGATCCTAAATATAGCGTTGAAGAATGTAAAGAGCGTGATGCTTCTTACTCGGCACCATTAAACGTAAACGTTCGCTTGCTTTACAAAGACACCGGCGAGATCAAAGAATCTAAAGTTTTCATGGGTGATTTTCCACTGATGACTGAAACCGGTACTTTTATTATCAACGGTGCTGAACGTGTTATTGTCAGCCAGTTGGTTCGTTCTCCAGGCGTATACTACAATGTATCCATGGATCCCAGTGGTAAAAAAATGTATGGTACTACTGTTATTCCAAACCGTGGTGCCTGGATTGAATTTGAAACAGATGTTAATGATGTTATTTATGCTCGTGTAGATCGCACCAGGAAATTACCTGCTACGGTTTTACTGCGTGCTTTGGGTTTATCCAGCAATGCTGAGATTTTGGCATTGTTCGGTGAGCATCCTTCCGTTTTGGCAACTTTGGAACGTGATGCAACTACCAATCGCGAAGAAGCTTTAATTGAGATTTATAAGAAACTGCGTCCAGGCGAACCGCCTACTTTGGAAAATTCTACGCAGTTGATTGAAGCTACATTTTTTGATAATAAGCGCTATGATCTTGCCAGTGTAGGTCGTTATAAACTCAATAAAAAATTGGGCTGGCGCCGTCGTTTGCTGGATAAGGTTCTTGACGCACCGCTTGTTGATACTTCTACCGGAGAAATTATTCTGCCGGCAGGTACTAGAATTGATGATAAAGCTATTGATATCATCGAGCAAAGTGAAATTTTCAGCGGCGTAGGATTGAAAGAGGTTTTCATCCGCGTAAAAGAACAAGTACTGAAATTAATCTGTACTGCTGATATTCCCGAAAAACACCGTACTGTAACCGTAGAAGACGTTTTGGCATCTTTTGGTTATCTGCTCAACCTGATGGATGGTTTAGGTACAGGCGACGATATTGACCATTTGGGTAACCGTCGTGTACGTAGTGTCGGAGAATTATTACAAAATCAATTCCGGATCGGTTTAGCCCGTATGGAACGTGTTGTTAAAGAGCGCATGACTATCCAAGACGTAGATGTAATCACGCCGCAGGCTTTGATTAATATTCGTCCTGTTGTTGCGGCAATTAAAGAATTCTTTGGCAGCAGTCAGTTGTCTCAGTTTATGGATCAGAATAACCCGTTAGCTGAGTTAACACATAAAAGGCGTCTGTCTGCACTTGGTCCTGGTGGTTTGAGCCGCGAACGCGCCGGTTATGAAGTACGTGACGTACATCATTCTCATTATGGTCGTATGTGTCCTATCGAAACGCCTGAAGGTCCTAATATTGGACTTATAGGTTCTTTGTCTACCTTTGCTATTATCAATAAATATGGTTTTATGGAAACGCCATATCGTAAGGTTGATAAAGAAGAGGGACGTGTTACTGACGAAATCGTTTATCTGACGGCTGATGAAGAGGACGAATATATTTGTGCCCAGGCCAATGAACCGCTTGATGAAAACGGTTATTTCTTGGGTGAACGTGTTACGGCACGTTATCTGAATGAAGTTTTGTCTTTGCCTCCGAATCAGGTTGACTATATGGACGTTTCTCCGAAACAGGTTGTATCTATTGCTACGGCGCTGATACCGTTCTTGGAAAACGACGATGCGAACCGCGCATTGATGGGTGCTAATATGCAGCGTCAGGCTGTGCCGCTTTTATGTACGCAGTCGCCTGTTGTTGGTACTGGTATGGAATATAAGGTCGCCGTTGACTCTGGCGTATGCGTACTTGCTAAACGTGCGGGTATTGTTGAGCGTGTTGTTGGCAATGAAATCCGTGTACGTGCGGAAGATGGCAGTGTTGATGTTTATGAACTTTTAAAATTTAAGCGTTCTAATCAGGGAACTTGTGTCAATCAGCGTCCTATCGTCAATAAAGGCGATAAAGTAGTTGAGAAGCAGGTGCTGGCAGATGGCCCGGCGACTGATCATGGTGAATTGGCGCTTGGACACAATGTAATTGTTGCTTATATGCCGTGGGAAGGCTATAACTACGAGGATGCTATTTTGCTGAGCGAAGATCTGGTCAAAGCGGATATCTTTACATCTATCCATATCGAAGAATATGATTGTGATGCCCGTGATACTAAGCTTGGCCAGGAAGAAATTACCCGTGATATTCCCAACGTTTCCGAAGAAGCATTGAAAGATCTTGATGAACGCGGGATTATCCGTATCGGAGCAGAAGTACGTCCTGGCGATATCCTTGTTGGTAAGGTTACGCCGAAAGGCGAAACTGAGCTGACTGCAGAAGAACGTTTGTTGAGAGCCATCTTTGGTGAAAAAGCCCGCGAAGTTCGTGATAGCTCGCTGCGTGTGCCACATGGCGAAGCTGGTAAAATTGTCAGCGTTAAAGTATTTACCCGTGAAAACGGCGATGAGCTGCCGCCTGGTGTAAATGAACAAGTTCGTGTGCATATCGCGCAAAAACGTAAGATTTCTGAAGGCGATAAGATGGCAGGCCGCCATGGTAATAAGGGTGTAGTTTCCCGCATCATGCCGCGTGAAGATATGCCGTTTCTGCCAAGCGGAGAGCCGGTTCAAATCGTATTGAATCCTTTGGGCGTACCTTCCCGTATGAATATCGGACAGATTTTGGAAACTCATTTAGGCTGGGCTGCACGCGCTCTAGGCATGCAGATTGAAGCCGGTGCTGAAGGTTTGGCTGATCGTTTTGAGAAAGCCGGTTATGATGTTGAAAAATATGGAATGCCTGAAACTGTAGAAATCGATAAGTTCGGTGAAGAAAGCATCAAAGCAATGAAGATGTCCGTACCTGTTTTTGACGGTGCTCATGAAGAAGATATGAATGCTACTCTTGATTTGGCTGGAGTAGATCCGAGTGGTAAAACAAGGTTGTATGACGGTCGTACAGGTGAACCTTTTGATAACAAGGTTACAGTTGGCTGCGTATATATGCTGAAGTTGCATCACTTGGTTGACGACAAGATACATGCCCGTTCTACCGGTCCGTACTCTTTGGTTACCCAACAGCCTCTTGGTGGTAAAGCTCAGTTTGGCGGGCAACGTTTTGGTGAGATGGAGGTTTGGGCCCTGGAAGCTTATGGTGCCGCTTATACTCTGCAGGAAATTCTCACAGTCAAATCTGACGATGTTGTGGGCCGTGTAAAAACTTATGAAGCTATTGTTAAGGGTGAGAACGTTCCTGAACCTGGTGTGCCCGAATCCTTTAAAGTTCTTATCAAAGAGCTGCAAAGTATCGGTCTCGATATTAAGGTGCTCAATGAAGACGAAGAAGAGATTTCCATGCGCGACAGTGATGATGATGTCACTGAAACTGCACGTGACCTCGATTTGAACATCGACGGCGAGATTCCGGCTGTTGCTGCTGTTGAAACAGATGAATATACTGTTGATGAAAATAGCGTTGAAGATGCGGAATTTGATTTAGTTGCAGATATTGGCAACTTTAACATGGAAGCTAAAGATGAGTTGGACGGAGATGTAAATAACTCCGACGATATTGAATAGAAGGGAGCGATCGATTCTTGTTGGATGTAAATAATTTTGAGTCTATGCGTATCGGTCTGGCTTCACCGGAACAAATCAGAACTTGGTCCTATGGCGAAGTAAAGAAACCGGAAACTATTAACTACAGAACTTTGAAACCGGAACGCGACGGTTTGTTCTGCGAAAGAATATTTGGACCTACCAAAGACTGGGAATGCCATTGCGGTAAATACAAAAGAATTCGTTATAAAGGTATCGTCTGCGATAAGTGCGGCGTTGAAGTTACCCGCTCCAAAGTTCGTCGTGACCGTATGGGTCATATCGAACTGGCTGCACCTGTTTCTCATATCTGGTACTTTAAGGGTATCCCGAGCCGGATGGGATTGATTCTTGATATTTCGCCCAGGTCGCTTGAAAAAGTACTGTATTTTGCTAATTACATCGTACTTGATGCCGGTGATACTCCTTTGGTAAAAAAACAGTTATTGAGCGAAGGCGAATATATCGAAGCCCGCGACAAATATGGCAGCGGTTTTAAAGTTGGTATGGGCGCTACTGCTATCAAAGCACTGCTGGAAGAGATCGATTTATCTGCATTAACTGCGGAACTGCGTGCTGAATTGAAAGAGGTAAGCGGACAAAGAAAAATTCGTGCCGTACGCCGTTTAGAAGTCTGTGAAGCTTTCCTTAAATCAGGCAATCGCCCTGAATGGATGATTTTGGATGTTGTTCCTGTAATTCCTCCGGAACTGCGTCCTATGGTACAATTAGACGGTGGGCGTTTTGCGACTTCTGACCTTAATGATTTATATCGTCGTGTCATCAACCGTAATAATCGGTTAAAAAGATTGCTTGAACTCAATGCTCCTGATATCATCGTACGTAATGAAAAACGTATGCTTCAGGAAGCTGTTGATGCTTTGATTGACAACGGACGCCGTGGCCGCCCAGTAACAGGTCCTGGTAATCGTCCTTTAAAATCTCTTTCTGATATGCTGAAAGGTAAACAAGGTCGTTTCCGTCAGAACCTGTTAGGTAAACGTGTTGACTATTCCGGTCGTTCGGTTATTGTAGTAGGGCCTGAATTGAAAATGCATCAATGTGGTCTGCCTAAAGAAATGGCGCTGGAATTGTTTAAGCCTTTTGTCATGAAACGCTTGGTTAACAGCGGTCAGGCTACTAATATCAAAAGTGCAAAACGCATGGTAGAACGTGCTACTACTGCTGTTTGGGATGTTTTGGAAGATGTAATCAAAGAACATCCTGTGCTTTTGAACCGTGCACCGACTTTGCATAGGCTTGGTATCCAGGCTTTTGAGCCGATCTTGTCTGAAGGGCGTGCAATCAAACTGCATCCTCTGGTATGCACTGCATACAATGCCGACTTTGACGGTGACCAAATGGCAGTCCATCTGCCGCTGTCTGCTGAAGCACAGGCCGAGGCCAGGATGCTGATGCTTTCGGTTAATAATATTCTGGCCCCGAAAGACGGAAAACCTGTTGCTGTACCTTCGCAGGATATGGTTTTAGGTTCATATTACCTGACAATCATCAAAGAAGGCGCTAAAGGCGAAGGGATGCGTTTCAGCAGCTTTAATGAAGCTTTGCTGGCTTATTTCCATGGTGAAGTTGAACTGCAGGCACGCATTAAGATTTATATCCCGAATAAGGATATTTATGAAGAACCTTCCAGCGAAGGGGTAAGTCTGGTAACGACTACTGTCGGCAATGCGATACTTAATGAAGAACTGCCGGTTGAAATGCGGTACTTCCATTTAGAAGATGAAGTAAACGAAGCCGGTAAAAAAGTTAAAGTATGGCATTTGAATAAACTGCTTGATAAAAAAGAATTGGGACGTCTTGTTGCTAAGGCACATAAATTGTATGGCAATTTGCGTACGGCTGAAATCCTTGACGTTGTTAAGAAAATGGGTTATGACAATGCTTGTAAAGCAGGTATTTCCATTGCTGTTTCCGATATCAAAATTCCGCCTGAAAAGGCAGAGATTTTGGCCGCTACGGAAAAAGAAATCGATAAAACTGAGCGTATGTTCCGTCGTGGTTTGATGAGTGAGGACGAACGTTATCGCAAGGTTATCGAACTTTGGGGCAAGGCTACTGATGATGTAACCAATAAGCTTATGTCGTCCACAATGGATCCGTTTAACTCTGTGTATATGATGGCTAATTCTGGTGCCCGCGGTAATACGCAGCAGATCCGTCAGCTGGCTGGTATGCGTGGTTTGATGGCAGATCCTTCCGGTCGTATCATTGACCGACCGATCAAGGCTAATTTCCGTGAAGGCCTGACTGTTTTGGAATACTTTATTTCAACTCATGGTGCTCGTAAAGGTTTGGCTGATACAGCATTGCGTACTGCTGACTCCGGTTATCTGACCCGTCGTTTGGTTGACGTTGCTCAGGATGTGATCGTACGTGAAGATGACTGTGATATCGTTGGTATCAATCTTGTAAAAGAGCGCGGACGTCTTTGCAAAGCAACCTTGGGTTCCAGTCAGAATAAACTGCGCGAGATTGTTATTGGACGTAATTTGGCAGCTGGTATTACTGATCCTGCTACAGGTGAGTTAATTGTCGAAGCTGATACGATTGTGACAGAAGATTTGTATAACAAATTAGCTGCAGCAAAGGTCATGGAAGTAGTTTTATATGCTACTGACGATATGAGCGGAGAAGAAACCGAGACAATTCAGATTAATATCAGCGATGAACAATCTAATGCTGTATTGAAAGAAGCAATGATGCATCATTTTGATGGCCGAGAAGTTGCTGAAGATGTTGTGGCAGCTGATGGTACAGTGCTGATCGAAGCCGGTGCGACTTATGACGAAGCAATTATCGACGCTATTTTGGCTAATGGTACTGTCCGCGATGTTAAAGTTCGCAATAATGCAATCGAAGGTATTGAGATTGAATCGATTACCGAAGGTAAAAATAAACAAACTGTTATTGAATCTTTGCGCGACCGTATCGTAGGACGTTATCTTGCTGAAGATATTTTGGATAATGATGGTAATATCTGTTACCATATCAATGATTATGTTACTGAAGATATGGCGGATCAGATTTCTTCGTTGCGTGAAAAAGTAAAAATCCGTTCCGTACTCAATTGCAAAGCCAAAGTCGGCGTTTGCCGTAAATGTTATGGCCGTAATCTGGCTACAGGTAGAAAAGTTGAAGTTGGCGAAGCTGTTGGTACTATTGCTGCTCAATCCATTGGTGAACCTGGTACTCAGCTCACTATGCGTACGTTCCACACCGGTGGCGTAGCAGGTGACGATATCACTCAGGGCTTACCCCGTGTTGAAGAGCTGTTTGAAGCCCGTAAACCGAAACATCCTGGTTTACTTACTGAAAATGCTGGTACTGTACACATTGGTGAAGAAAACGGCATCCGTAAAGTAACTGTTACCAGTGAAGATGGGGAGCAGATTTATACTATTCCTTATGGGTCTAAACTCGCTGTTACCGAGGGCATGGTAATTGCTGTCGGCGATCGTCTGACTGAAGGGTCACTCAATCCGCATGATATTTTACGTATTAGTGGTGTGCGTGCTACTCAGCGTTATCTGGTTCAACAGGTATTGGGAGTTTATAAATCTCAGGGTGTTGAGATTAACGATAAGCATATCGAAGTTATGGTTCGCCAAATGATGCGTAAAATCCGCATCGAAGAAGCTGGCGATACTTATATGCTGCCGGGTGAATATATCGATGTTGCAGAATTTGAAGCACAGAATGCGGAAATGCTGGAAAAAGGCTTACAGCCTGCAGAAGGACGTCCGGTGCTGCTTGGTATTACCAAAGCATCTCTGGCTACTGATTCTTTCCTGTCTGCTGCATCCTTCCAGGAAACTACACGCGTGCTGACAGATGCCGCAATCAAAGGCAAAGTTGATCCGCTTTTAGGACTTAAAGAAAATGTTATCATTGGTAAACTTATTCCGGCTGGTACCGGTATGAATCGTTATCGTGATATCAAAATCAAATATAACACTACTAATAGCGACCAACAGTAAAATTACAGACTTTTAAGTAAAACCTCTACTCCTTATCATAAAGGAGTAGAGGTTTTTATCAAATTAAACAACAGAATTTCATTAATTTTTGAAAAAAGCGAACGATAGGATGATTTTTTGTTAAAAAGTTCACATTATAATTGACACATAGGGAAGCTATTGGTAAAATTATAATAATAAATAAGATGGTAGAGATGACCCGAGAAGGATTTTTAGTTGCGCATATAGCAGTTGAAAGATTTCGACTTGGGTTTTATTTTTTCTCACAGATACTTTAGGAGGCAGAAGCATGAAAGTTGCTATTATTATGGGAAGTAATTCTGACTGGCCTATTCTTGAGCCGGCAGAAAAAACTCTGAAAGAATTTGGAGTAGAGGTAGAGGTGATAGTTGCTTCGGCACACCGTACTCCGGATGTGGTACATGAATTTGCTGCTGGCGCACGCAATCGCGGCGTAGAGGCTATTATTGCCGCTGCCGGTGCTGCTGCCCATTTAGGCGGTGTTATTGCTGCTTACACTACAGTGCCTGTAATCGGTATTCCCATCAATGCCACACCTTTGAATGGTATGGATGCGCTTTTAAGCTTTGTGCAAATGCCTGCAGGTATTCCTGTAGCGACGATGGCTATTAATGGCGCTAAAAATGCTGCTTTGTTTGCAGTACAGATACTGTCTGTAAAATACCCTGAACTGGTTACTAAATTAGCAGAAAATCGTTTGCAGATGCAGGAAGAGGTAAAAGCCAAAGGTGAGAAGCTCGCAAAAATGCGTGCTGAGGGTAAGTAAGAAATGGTTGAAAAAGGAGAATTAACTGTGCCTGGTATTGACTTTGAATTAGACAAATTACATGAAGAATGCGGTGTTTTTGGTATTTATTCGCATAAAGACGATGTTGCACTCAATACTTATTGGGGATTGTATGCATTGCAGCATCGTGGGCAGGAAAGTACCGGTATTGTTACTACTGATGGCAGCAATATGCAGGTCAAAAAAGGCATGGGTCTGGTAGCTGACGTTTATAAAGACGGTGTCGGTGATCTTACTGGACACATAGCTATCGGACATGTACGCTATTCAACAACTGGTTCCAGTATGGCATACAATACTCAACCGCTGCGCGTTTATTTTGACGGCGGTAACTTGGCTTTATCGCATAACGGTAATTTGACTAATGCTGCCGAATTGCGGTCTCGCTTGACCAGAGATGGTGTGGTTTTTCAGACTACTGTTGACACAGAGGTTGTTTTGAGCCTGATTGCCCGCTCGCGGAAAGAGAAAGTTGAAGACCGTGTTGCTGAAGCAGTTAATGAAATCAAAGGTGCTTTTGCTATTTTGATCATGACTGATCATAAATTGATTGCAGTGCGTGATCCTTACGGATTCAGGCCATTATGTTTGGGTAAGCTTGATGGCGGTTGGGTAGTGGCTTCTGAATCATGTGCTTTTGATTTGGTTGGCGCAGAATTTATTCGTGATGTCAAACCGGGTGAAATGCTGGTTTTTGAAGATGACTATGCCGAACCTAAGAGTATGATGTGGTCCAAAGAGATGCCGTCTAAATGTGCGCACTGTATTTTTGAATATGTTTATTTTGCCCGTACGGACAGCGTTATTGATAAACAATGTGTTTATCAGGCACGAATCAATATGGGGCGTGAGCTGGCAAAAGAAACTAAAGAGATCCATCCGGATATTGTTATTTCTGTACCTGACTCCGGTACTGCGGCAGCTGTTGGTTATAGCTTAGAGTCAGGTGTACCTTTTATGGAAGGATTAACGAAAAATCGTTATGTTGGCCGTACTTTTATTCAGCCAACGCAAAAGCAGCGTTTAAATGCTGTTCGCTTAAAATTAAATCCAGTAAAGAGTGTTGTTGCAGGCAAGTCCGTTGTTATGGTTGATGATTCTATCGTTCGCGGTACTACCAGTGGTAAGATCGTCAAATTACTTAAGGATGCCGGTGCAAAAGAAGTGCATGTCTGCATCAGTTCCCCTCCTGTAACGGACCCCTGCTATTATGGCATTGATACTTCTGTGCGAAAGGAATTGATTGCTTCTACGCATACAGAAGATGAAATCTGCCAGTATATCGGCGCTGATTCTCTACACTATATTTCGCTGGAAGGATTAAAACGTTCTTTGAGCAGTATGGATCCTGAAGGTATGTGTTATGCTTGCTTCAATGCAGGTTATCCCGATAATGCGGAAGAAACTATCCGTCAAGGTTCGAAATATATTTTTGAGAACAAATAATTAGGAGGTCCCCATGAGCGAGCAAAGCAAAAAACAAATGACTTATGCCGATGCGGGTGTTGATATTGATGCTGGTAATCGTGCTGTTGAATTAATGAAAGAAAGTGTTCGTGCGACTTATCGTCCTGAGGTTATCGGAGATTTGGGCGGGTTTGGCGGTTTGTTTGCACTGAATTCTGGAAAATATCAGGAACCGATTCTTGTTTCCGGGACTGATGGTGTTGGCACTAAGTTAAAATTGGCGTTTATGGCCGATAAGCATAATACTATCGGTCAAGATGCCGTTGCAATGTGTGTTAATGATATTTTAGTGCAAGGTGCTGAACCTCTGTTTTTCCTTGATTATATTGCTGTCGATAAAGTTGATGCAGAGAAAGTTGCAAATATAGTGCAGGGTGTCGCCAAAGCCTGTCAAGAATCGGGTTGCGCGTTGATTGGCGGTGAAACTGCTGAAATGGCGGGTTTTTATTCCCAAGGCGAATATGATATTGCGGGTTTTTGTGTAGGTGTTGTTGAAAAAAGTAAAATGATTACCGGGGATAAAGTTGCTCCTGGTGATGTACTTTTAGGATTGCCTTCCAGTGGCGTGCATTCCAATGGTTTTTCTTTGGTTCGTAAAATTTGTTTCGAAGTGATGAATTATGATATGAGTACTGAGATTCCGGAATTTGGCTGCAGTTTAGGTGAAAAACTGCTGACACCAACACGGCTCTATCCTAAATCCTGTCTGCCTCTGATCGAAAAATTTGATCTTCACGGTATGGTGCATATTACTGGTGGCGGTTTCTACGATAATATTCCACGTATCCTGCCAGAAAAATGTGATGCGGAAATCAATGCCGCAGCTTGGGAAATACCTGTGGTTTTCAAAAAATTGCAGGAGTGGGGCAATGTGCCCTGGGCAGAAATGTACCGTACGTTCAATATGGGGGTAGGTATGGTTTTAGTAGTTGCTCCTGAAGAAGCGGATGCCGTGCGTAGTCATCTTACTTCTGTAGGTGAACCTTTCTATGAATTAGGAAATGTTGTTGCCGGTAATAAAAAAGCAATTATGAAAGGCGGCGTTTTCAGTGAGTAGCCGTAAAATTGGCGTCTTGGTCAGCGGTCGCGGCAGCAATCTGCAATCCGTATTGGACAGGATAGCCGACGGCTATTTACCTTTGGAAATTGCTGTTGTTATCAGTGATAAGGCTGATGCATATGCTTTGGAACGTGCAGAGAAAGCTGGAATAGCTGCTGTAGCAATTCCACGTAAAGAATGTGTTTCTAAGGAAGAGTTTGAAGGCAAGATTGATGCAGCTTTGCGCGCTCATGGTGCAGAACTTGTTGTTTTAGCCGGTTTTATGCGGATATTGAGCGGGAATTTTGTTAATAAATGGACACAGAAAATCATAAATATCCATCCGGCACTTTTGCCAAGCTTTCCAGGCCTTGATGCCCAGGGGCAGGCTTTGGAATACGGTGTGAAGATTGCTGGCTGTACTGTACATTTTGTCGATGAAGGAACAGATAGTGGTCCGATTATATTACAGAAACCTGTGCCTGTTTTAAATGACGATACAGAGGAATCTTTAGCAGCACGAATTTTAGTTGAAGAACATAAGGCGATGCCGGAGGCTTTACGTTTGTGGGCGTTAGGCAAGCTGGAAATACAGGGAAGGCGCGTTATCGTGCATCCTTGAGATGAGGTGATAAATAATGAGAATCAAAAGAGCGTTATTGAGTGTATCTGATAAAACCGGTATTGTGAAGTTGGCCCAATTTCTACATGACATTGGAGTAGAGATTATTTCAACCGGCGGAACGATGACTGCTATCAGAGAAGCCGGAATACCTGTAACTTATGTCAGCGATGTGACTGGTTTCCCTGAAATTATGGATGGTCGTGTTAAAACTTTGAATCCTAAGATCCACGGTGGTATTTTGGCTGTACGCAGTAATCCCGAGCATATGGCAGCTTTGGAAAAACATGATATAAAACCGATAGATCTAGTGGTTGTCAATTTGTATCCCTTTAAAGAAACAATTGCTAAACCAAACGTTACAGAGGCAGAAGCGATAGAAAATATTGATATTGGCGGTCCGGCAATGGTGCGTGCCTCTGCTAAAAATTTCCGTGATGTAATTATTGTTACTAACCCAGCCCGTTATACCAGCCTGATTGCTATGCTGCAGCAGTATGGGGACGCAGACATCAAAACACGCAAAACATTGGCCAAAGAAGCCTTTAACCATACTTCCGAATATGATGCTATGATCTGTGAATACCTGACCAAGCAGTTGGTTGAAGGTAAATAAGATGAAAAGGTTGATGAAATAATGCGTTTATTATTAATCGGCGGCGGCGGACGTGAACATGCTCTGGCCTGGAAGTTGGCGCAAAGCCCTCAGGTGGAAACGATTTATGCGGCACCGGGAAATCCTGGTATCGCTTTGCTTGATAAATGTGAATGTATTGATTTACCATTGCAGGAATTAGAAAAACTTGCTGATTATGCTGAGGCTAACTGTATTGATTTAACAGTTGTTGGTCCGGAAGCAAGTCTTGTTGAAGGTATTGCCGATGTTTTTAAGGCAAGAGGTCTGGCATTGTTTGGGCCCAGTAAGGCGGCTGCAGAGCTGGAAGGTTCTAAAGCTTTTTCTAAACAGCTGATGGAAAAATACGGGATCCCTACAGCTTTTTTTAAAGTATGCGAGGATATAGAAACAGCCAAGGCTTATATCAAAGAAAAAGGCGCTCCGATTGTTGTTAAGGCGGATGGTTTGGCAGCAGGTAAAGGCGTAGTTGTTGCTATAACTGAAGCAGAAGCATTTGCTGCTGTTGACGATATGATGGGAGACCTTAAATTTGGCGGTGCCGGCGCACGTGTGGTTTTAGAAGAGTTTATGGAAGGCGAAGAGGCATCCTTACTGGCGTTTACTGACGGTGATACTATCGTTTCCATGATTGCAGCACAGGACCATAAAAGGATAAACGATAATGATGAAGGGCCAAATACTGGTGGTATGGGAACATATGCTCCTGCTCCTGTTATGACTGATATTCTGCGGCTGAAGGCTGTGGAAAAGGTTTTAAAGCCGACTATTGCAGCAATGAAGGCAGAGGGAAGACCGTATCAGGGTTGTTTATATGCAGGTTTGATGATTAACGGCGACGACATTAAAGTAGTTGAATTTAACTGCCGTTTTGGAGATCCTGAAACACAGGTTATTATGCCGCTTCTTGATGGTGATTTGGCAGAAATAATGCTGTGCTGCGCTACAGGTACTTTAGCTCAGGCTGATATCGGCTGGTATGACAAAGCTGCTGTATGTGTTGTTATGGCTTCAGGTGGTTACCCTGGAAGCTATAAACAAGGCTTGCCTATCAGTGGCTTGGAAGAGACTGCTGCAAGGGAAGACGTTGTTGTTTTCCATGCAGGAACTAAATGTGCTGATGGCCAAATAGTTACTGCTGGCGGTCGTGTGCTTGGTGTCACAGCCGTTGGGAAAAATATCCGTGAGGCGAAAGATAAGGCTTATGAAGCTGCGGGAAAAATCAGCTTTGCTGATGCCCATTATCGTAAGGATATTGCCTGGCGCGCATTAAAAAAATAATAATGACGTCCCAATGCTTTGGCACTGGGACGTTTTGTATAACTTAAATCAGCTTAAAAAGCCTACAAGCTCCAGATAAAATTTAGAGAAAAGGAAGATGAATACAATGGCATTTTATTATGATGAACCCGCTCATACTTTTAGTGAATACCTGCTTGTTCCTGGTTATTCCTCAAAAGAATGTGTACCGACGAACGTTGATTTACGTACTCCTTTAGTAAAATTTAAAAAAGGTGAAGAATCAGCGATTACATTGAATATTCCTCTCGTTTCTGCTATCATGCAGTCTGTTTCTGATGATAAAATGGCGATAGCGCTTTCCAAAGAGGGTGGTATATCCTTTATTTATGGTTCCCAGACTATTGAAAATGAAGCTGCTATGGTGGCGCGTGTAAAAACACATCGTGCCGGTTTTGTCAGCAGTGATTCTAATATCCGACCAGACAGCACTTTGGCAGATATCGTTGCTCTGAAAGAAAAAACAGGTCATTCTACGGTAGCGGTTACTTCTGACGGCACTGTGAACGGCAAATTGGAAGGCATTGTTACCAGTCGTGATTATCGTGTCAGCCGTATGGATTTGAATACGAAGGTCAGCACTTTTATGACGCCAATCAATGAAATGATTGTTGGCGGCAAAGAGACTTCGCTGCAGGAAGCAAATGATATCATTTGGGATAATAAACTGAATACATTGCCTATTATTGATGATGAAGGCCGTTTATTGTATATGGTTTTCCGTAAAGATTATGCTACTCATAAAGAGTATCCTTTAGAGCTTTTGGACAGTAAAAAACGTCACGTAGTAGGGGCTGGCATTAATACCCGCGACTATGCTGAACGTGTACCGGCTTTGGTTAATGCCGGTGCCGATGTGCTTTGCATTGATTCTTCAGAGGGTTATTCTGAATGGCAGAAATTGACTTTGGATTGGGTTCGCGAGCATTATGGAGATACAGTAAAAGTGGGCGCTGGCAACGTTGTAGATGCAGAAGGCTTCAGCTATTTGGCCGAGGCCGGTGCTGATTTTGTGAAGGTTGGTATCGGCGGCGGTTCTATCTGTATTACCCGCGAACAAAAGGGTATAGGTCGCGGTCAGGCAACGGCTTTGATAGAAGTTGCTAAAGCTCGTGACGAATATTATAAAGAAACGGGAATTTATGTTCCTATCTGTTCTGACGGCGGTATTGTTTATGATTATCATATGACTCTGGCATTGGCAATGGGTGCTGACTTTTTAATGCTTGGCCGTTATTTTGCCCGGTTTGATGAGAGCCCGACGAATAAAGTAAATATCAACGGTAATTATATGAAAGAATACTGGGGTGAAGGATCGAATCGTGCCCGTAACTGGCAGCGTTATGATATGGGCGGTGCATCTAAGCTTTCTTTTGAAGAAGGTGTTGATTCTTATGTTCCTTATGCCGGTACGTTAAAAGATAATGTAACGCTTACTTTGAGCAAGGTGCGTTCTACTATGTGTAACTGCGGCGCTCTTAACTTGGACGATCTTAAGAAAAACGCAAAAATGACCTTGGTTTCTTCAACTTCGCTGGTTGAAGGCGGTGCTCATGACGTTATTTTGAAAGATAATAATATGAACAACTATGTGAAATAAGTTCTATAAAGCTGATAAAATGTTATGTGCATTGTATACATGCTGATTTATATTGACTTCTTGCGCATAGAACTGTAAAATTAACACATAATTTATTTGATGGAAAGGCGTGTTAGAAGAATGAATTTGAAAAAATTAGTTACAGCTGCTGTATGTACTATGCTGATGGCTGCAGTTGCTTTTACTGCTGGTTGCGGCGGAGAGAAAAAATCTGACAAAAAAGTATTGAAGGTTGGTATGGAATGCGCTTATGCTCCTTACAACTGGTCTCAGACCAAAGCTGACGGCGGTGCTGTAAAAATTGCAGGCAGCAATGAGTATGCTTATGGTTACGACGTAATGATGGCTAAGAAGCTGGCTGATTCTATGGGTGCTGATCTGGAAATCCATAAAATCGAATGGGATGGTCTGGCTCCAGCAGTTGTCAGCGGTAAGATTGACGCCGCTATTGCAGGCATGTCTATTACCTCTAAACGTAAAGAAACTGTAGATTTTACAAAACCATATTACTATGCAACGGTAGTTGCTCTGGTAAAAAAAGATTCCGAGCAGGCTAAGGCTCAAAGCGTCGCTGATTTAAAAGGTTCCGTAGCAACTTCTCAGCTTAATACAATCTGGTATGACCAGATTGATCAAGTTCCCGATGTAAAAAAATTGCCGGCTATTGATACGGTACCTGGTATGATTGTTGCATTGACTTCCGGAAAATGCAATCTGATCGTTACTGATATCCCTACTGCAAAAGCTGCCGCTTTTGCTAATCCGGAATTGACTGTCTTGAACTTTGAAGAAGGAAAAGGCTTCAAAACTTCTCGTGAAGATGTTGAAATTGGTATCGCTGTGAAAAAAGGCAATACAGAGCTTGTTAAGGCAATGGATGCTGTTTTGGAAAAAATGACTGCTGCTGATTTTGATAAAATGATGGACGAAGCTATTAAAAAACAACCTTTAGCTCAATAATAGTTACCGGTTATGCCTAAAGGGACGGCAATTATGCCGTCCCTTATTTTCCTTTTTTACCATATTATTCTTTTGCGAATTAAGGGATATCTGTGCTATAATAAATAACAGTGTTTTATCAATTAATTATGTTAGGTGGAGGAACTTATGACAACAATGCCCGAGTCATTTTTTGGATGGGTGACTTTTTTACTGCATCAATATGGTGATGTTCTGTTAAAAGGCGCTTGTGTGACCTTACTTTTGGCTATTGTCGGCACTCTGATCGGTTGCGTAATCGGTCTTGTTGTAGGTATTATCCAGACTATTCCCGAGGATCCAAAGGCAAGTGCTGCCAAAAAGGCTCTTGTAAAAGTGACTCAATTGGTCTTGAATGCTTATGTAGAACTTTTCCGCGGTACGCCGATGATCGTACAGGCTATGGTAGTATATTATGGTGCTATGAGTATGTTTAACATTGATATGTCACCAATGTTTGCCGGTTTTTTAGTTGTGTCTATCAATACGGGCGCATATATGGCGGAAACTGTACGCGGCGGTATTGAATCGATCGATCCGGGTCAGCGCGAAGCTGCTGTGGCTATCGGCATGGATCATTTTCAGACGATGCGCTGTGTAATTCTGCCGCAGGCCCTGCGTAATATCATGCCTCAGATCGGTAATAATCTGATCATCAATATTAAGGATACATCGGTTTTGAATGTAATTTCTGTCACAGAGCTGTATTTTGCTTCAAAATCGGCAGCAGGCGTATATTACAGGTACTTTGAAATATTCTTCATTACCTGCGTTATTTATTTTATTATGACTTTTACCGCTTCAAGACTTTTGCGCTGGTGGGAAGGGAAAATGGATGGACCTAAGGATTATCAACTGGTGTCTTTTGATCCCATGCAGGATCCATGTGGTCATTTTCCTGTTAATGTGGCCGGTAAAAAGAGAAAGGACGGTAATTATTAATGACTGCTGAACAAAGTAAAGAATTGTTGTTATCCGTCCAAGGGTTGAAAAAGAATTTTGGAGAACGTGAGATTTTAAAGGGTATTGATTTTGACGTGCATAAGGGCGATGTAGTTTGCGTTATCGGTCCTTCCGGCAGCGGTAAGTCTACCTTGATCCGTTGCGTTAATTATCTGGAGCAGCCTACTGACGGAGTGATCGGCTACCGTGGCGAAAATGTTTTGGAATGTTTTAAAAATCTGCCTTTATATCGGACCAAAGTAGGTATGGTTTTTCAGCAGTTCAATTTGTTTAATAATATGACAGTTTTAGAGAACTGTGTTGTAGGCCAGGTCAAAGTACTGGGGAAAAAGTCGGAAGAAGCAAAAGCAATTGCTATGAAATATCTGGAACATGTTGGCATGGCGAGCTATATCAATGCGAAGCCGCATCAGCTTTCCGGAGGTCAGAAGCAGCGTGTGGCGATTGCCAGAGCTTTGGCTCTGGAGCCGGAAGTATTATTGATGGATGAACCTACTTCTGCGCTTGATCCCGAGATGGTAGGCGAAGTTTTAGCCGTTATGCGTGAACTGGCAGAAGAAGGTTTGACGATGGTGATCGTTACACACGAAATGGCATTTGCCCGTGATGTTTCCAGCCGCGTTATTTTCATTGATCAGGGTGTGATTGCTGAAGATGCCAGCCCGGATGTTATTTTTACCGCGCCTCAGAATCAGCGTACGAAGGATTTCCTGAGTAGGTTCAGTTTAACCCGTTGTTAGCAGGAAAAAACCCCTTCTGTGTAGAATTTACATGGAAGGGATTTTTTATTGAAAAAGCTTGGGAAGGATTATCGGTATGAAAAAAATTTGTTTTGTTTTAGCTTTCTTCGTAATATATTTTTTACCGTTTACAATTACAGAAGCCAGTATGGGGAGGAATACGCTGCTGTTCGTGCCTTTAGATAACAGGCCGGTTTGTTTGGATTATGCAGTGGAAACTATGCAGGCAGCCGGATGGAATGTGGAAACGCCGCCATTAGAATATATTGCCAGCAGTGATCATAGCGGTAATCCTGATAAATTGTATGAATGGCTGGCGGCGCGATCCGCAACAGCCAATGCGATCGTTGTTTCATCAGATGCGCTGATCTATGGCGGACTGGTTGATTCGAGGACGCATCATCTGCCGAAAGACGTTTTAACAGAGCGGGCAGAACGTTTATTAAAGTTGAAAGCGCAGGGTGGTGACCCCTTTGTTTATGTATTTACAACTATCATGCGTTCTCCCAAAGCCAGCAGTGCTCCTGTAGAACCTGCTTATTACGCCGAATGGGGACCAAAGCTGTTTAGAATGGGAGCCTTAGAAGATAAACTGGATTTAAAAGAAATCAGCAGAAAAGAACGTAAAGAACTGGCAGCGTTACAGGCGGAAATACCTCAAGCTGTTCAAGATGACAGAGCGCAGCGCCGCAATTTGAATATAGCAACTACGGAACTTTTGCTGCATGGCGTAGAAAGCGGTAATTTTGACTATTTACTGATTGGCCGCGATGATACGGCACCATATTCACAGGCCCATAAAGAAGCACGCAAAATGGACATTCTTGTCAGAGAACTGCCAAAAGAAAAAATTCGCTTTTTCTCAGGCGCGGATCAGCTTGGCCTGATTTTATTAAGCCGTGCTGCCAGCAGAGTCAGTTATGAGATTCCTATGGTCTATATTGATTTTGCAGAAGGCAAAGGCGGAGCGACTATACCGACCTATGAAGATGACCCGATTGCTTTCAGCGCAGCAGAGCATATTCATGCTGCTGGTGGCTGGCCTACCGCTAAATTAACGAGGGCAGATTTGGTGTTGGCTGTTAATACTCCGTTGGACGGAGTGACGTTGGAAGCCTCTAATCCAAAAAATACGGGTGAGATAACAAAACAGACAGAAGAATTTGTTGCGGATGTTAAAGGATATCTGAAGCAGGGCAAGGCAGTCGCAGTAGCTGATATTGCTTATGGCAATGGTGCAGATAATGCTTTAGTCAAAGAACTGTTTAAGGAAAATCTGGCGGAGAAACTTGCTGCTTACGGTGGCTGGAACACTGCTGGAAACACATTGGGCTTTGCTTTGGGGCAAGGTTTACTGGCTAAAAGTATGGATGCGGCCGACCGTCAATCCTTACTTACTGTAAGATACCTGGATGATTGGGCTTATCAGGCCAATGTGCGTAATAAGACTTATGTGGAATTGATTTGGCCTAATTATTGGCCTAACAGTGGACTTAACACTCAACAGGTGCAAGAGGCTGAAGCCGTTATCACCAAAGATATTTTAGAGCTGGCACAGCCTGTTTTAGGTGACAGAGTAAGTAAGTATAATTTCACTTTACCATGGAAACGGATGTTTGAAGTAGAAGTAAGCAGAAAATAAAACAGAAAAACCCGGCAGACTATAATGTCTGCCGGGTTTTTCTGTTTTAAAATTGTTTTTTAGATGATTTTTATATTTGAAATTCAAAAAATATATTGCTATAAAGACAAAATAAAATATTTTAAATAGATGATAATTAGTGTATAATAAAATATAAATATTAACTAAAACAAATGGAACGTATAATAAAAGACCAAAATAATCTTTAGAAGATGGGTGAATGATGAAGACAAAAGCTCAAAGCCATAAAATGATAGTTACGGTGCTGGTGATATTAATTTCCTGTTTTTTTGTGAATACTGTTAATTGTAATCCTCAGGGAAATAATACAAGAAAACAGCAGGAGCGAGCGATTTTGGTAAATTCTGTAGACGATGAACGCGGTTTTATTTTTTTAAAGAAAAAACTCCATGATCAAAACGATGTGATCATTTATTCTGTCAATCAGCAGGGGCTGGCCGATTATGGAGTTAGTGAATCTATGGGGCAGGCCATGGAATATGCTGCACTGAGGAAAGACAGACAATACTTTGATTTGCTTGCAGCACAAACTGATAAATATTATTTGGACCGGGCCGGCTATTACTACTGGAAAATTAATGCTGAAAATTATGCTGGCGAACAAATTTCTGCACTGGTGGATGATTTAAGGATATTTAAAGCATATTATTTGGCTGCTCAAAATAATATGGGCGACTATAGTAAACAGTTGGCTTATGTGTCTGAGTCTATTTATAAATTTGACAGTGATGGCAAGTATTTATATGACTTTTATGATGACAGAAGTCAGCAAAAAGCAGACTATGTTTCGCTTTTTTATTTGGATATGAACAGTATAGATATGCTGAAAGCGTATGATAAACAAAAATGGCAGGAGTTGTGGCAAAATTCACGCGAATTGCTGCAGAAAATAGAAAAAAGAGAATATGGGTTTTATCCGGTTGCTTTTAGTTACAGTGAAAAAAAATATGTTTGGAATGAAACTGGCATAAATATGGTTGAAAATTTGTATACTGCTTTAAATTTGTATAATGCAGATGGGGATACAGGCAGCTTGCTTAAATTTATGCGGGAAGAAATAAAAACAAATAAAAAAATAGCTAACTGGTATAATTTTGATGGTTCTGTTAAAGACGAAAATGAGTCTGCGGCAGTGTATGCTTTAGCGGCCCGTTTATTTTGGCTGAACAATGACAGTAAGTATGCTTTGTGGTGCTATAGTAAGGTTTTGGCATTTCAAATAGAAGATGTTTCAGATTTTGGCGGCGGGTTTGGTGATCAGGATTCTGGTATGGTTTACGCTTTTGATCAGTTGGAAGCATTACTTATGTTGAGGATGGTGCAGGGAATTGGTGAATAAAGAATTTAGACCGGATGTTATCTGGTTTAATAGTTTTATTATTACTGTTCTGTGTGTATTTGCCGTTATTCTTGTACGGTTTGAAGCACTGAATATATTTTTTGCTTTTGGACTTTTTGGTGTTTTTCTTTTGGTGGCAGTGCTTTCATATATGATTGGCTTGCAGCGGGGGCTTTTGCTCTCGGTAGGTGTTACTTTTTGCTATGGTAGTTATCTTATTTATGCAGTAATAATCAGTAAAGAAATGACGACAGTTGATCCATTGGATGTAGCGTGGCTTTTTTTGATACCGTTGATAAGTGTTTTAGCAGCCAAATTAGGGGAATGTATTTCCAGGAATGAGTCTTTAGCCAAGGATATTGAAGCGATAGCTGAACTGGTTACATTAGATGGAGATACGGGATTCTATAATAATCAGGGGTTTTTTAAAAAATTAGATGAAGAATTTTGGCGTGCTAAACGTTACAACGAAGCTTTTACATTGCTGTTGCTGCAAATTGCCAATTTTGATGAAATCCAGCTGGCCTATGGTAATGTTGGTGCAAGCCGAATATTGATAGCAGTTGCTAAAAATATTGACCTGAAAATGCGCGGTACAGATGTCAAAGGACTTTTAATAGATAATATGTTAGGTATTTTAATGCCCGGAACCAATGCTGAAGGTGCGGTTACTGTGGTAGAAAAGTTGCATTTGTTTTTGACAGTGGTAGCAGTTGAACTTGAAGATGGTAAAAAAAATATAAAAGTTAAACCAAGTATAGGCGCAGCTTCTTTTCAAGAAAGCGATATTGATGTTATTGAAGTGTATGAAAGAGCCAGAACGGAACTTACTTATGATAGAGGTTAAAAAATAACAGCTGTTTTTGGGGGATATATGGACGCGGAAAGATTATTTTTTATTTCAATGGGTGCAACCTGGCTGATACTTTTTTATCATGTATTTTTAACTGTTGGTGGATACAAGCATTTTTTGAAAACAATGCATGATGATGACGTTGATATGAAAATGGATTACTATCCTTTTGTCAGTGTGTTAGTGCCGGCGCATAATGAAGAAGCCGTTATTGGCAGGACGGTTGAGGCATTGGGAAGATTTGCCTATCCTAAAGATCGTTATGAAATAGTGGTGATAAACGATTGTTCAAGTGACAAAACGGGTCTGATTTTAGAAGAGAAGCAAAAGAAAATTCCACAGCTGAAAGTTGTTACTTTGCAGCCGCCGGTGGGTGCTAAGGGAAAATCAAATGCGCTGAACCATGGACTGAAAGTCAGCTGCGGTGAATATGTTGCTGTTTATGATGCCGATAATACTCCGGAAAGAGGGGCTCTACTGCAGTTAGTTTATAAATTATATACTAATGATAAATTGGGGGCTGTTGTTGGAAAGTTTCGGACACGCAATCGTAATGTAAACTATCTTACGCGCTTTATAAATATTGAGACTTTGAGTTTTCAGTGGTTATTGCAGGCCAGCAGGTGTTATTGGTTTGGTCTTACTACTATTCCTGGAACTAACTTTGTTGTGCGGAGAAGTATCCTCGAAAGTATTAACGGCTGGAATGATCAGGCGTTAACCGAAGATACGGAGCTGACAATTCGCATTTATGATTTTGGTTATACCATCTTTTGGTACCCGCATGCCGTAACTTGGGAACAGGAACCAGAGTCGCTGCGTGTCTGGATGAAACAGAGGACACGTTGGGCACGTGGAAATTTGTGGATCATCAGCCAATATTTACTGCGGATATTTCAGCTTAAAGACAGAAAAATCGGTACAGATATAGTTTATTTTGCTTTTACATATTTTGTATTTTTTGCGGCTGTGATTATATCGGATATATTGTTTGTTTTAGGCGCACTGGGAATAGTTCGTCTGAGTATAGATGCGCCGTTGTCACTGATATGGATGTTGGCTTATGCGCTTTTTGTAACGGAAACCTTTATTTCACTTTCCTTAGAGCGTGGCGAAGGCAGCTTAAGTAATTTATTTTTGATTTGTCTGATGTATTTTACATATTGCCAATTGTGGATCATTTTAGTATTTAAGGCGCTTTACGAAAGCTTGAAGGACAAGATTCAGGGAAAGGGGTTCCACTGGTATAAAACAGAGCGGAGCTCTAATTAAAGAAAGATATGGTCAGGAAAGGTTCTAGAAATATGCAAAAAAAAGCTTTTGTGAGACGCGATATGGCAATATTTAATGGAATTGTGCTGCTGCTGTTGATTGCAGCAGTGATGACATTGTTGTGTTTTTTGAACAATGAAAAAGAATTAGTGTTTCTTATTTTTGCGTGTCTGAGTTTTAATATTATCGCTGCCTATTCGTTAGGAACTACGAAGGGACTTTATTTATCGATTGTTTTTGTAATGTTTTTTAGTATGTACAGTTTATATGACATCGTATTACTGGAAAAAATGGGGGCGGATGTCTATATTGATTTTTTGGCATTGCTATGTTTTCCTGTTGGAGGTTTCTTAGGTGGAGAATTATCAGCGGTGGTAGAGAAAAATATGTTTAAAATAGCCAGTGTGTCTGAACTGGAAAAACTTGTTACTCTTGATGGGAGTACCGGTTTTTATAATCAACAGGGATTTTTTAAACAACTGGAAGAAGAAGTAGGACGTGCTAAACGTTACGGTACAAGTTTTTCCCTGCTTTTATTTCAGATTAGCAATTTGCAACAGCTGCAATCTATTTATAAGAAACAGGATATTATGTTCATCAAAAAAACTGTGGCAGAAATTGTTGCCAGTAAATTGCGCTTTACTGATTGTAAGGGGATTTTAGATGACGGCAGTATTGGCGTGATCCTTCCTCAGACAGAAAGCGGCGGCTTAAATATTGTTGTGAGCAAAATAGATACTGCTGTCGGACTGATACCGGTCAAGCTCAGTAGCGCCAAGCGCATGGTGCGTGTAAGGACTTCACTGGGGTATGCCACGATTGAAAATACGGACACAGATTATAAAATGTTATACTTGCGGGCGAAAGAAGATTTGGTGAATGGCAGCTAGGATGCTTTTAGTCAAAAAAATAATATTGGTATTGTTAATGTTGATATTGGGGACAGGCACCTGCTTTGCACAGACTGCTGGCAGAAATTTCCTGCTCTATGATCTGCAGATGCGCTACGGTGGAACTTTCCCGCTGGTTACTTCGCTGGCAGAACATCTGGGACATTTTGAGGAGGATTATGTCCTTGTAGCTGTGGATGATTGGCAACCAGGGTTGTTGCAAGATGCAGATACTATAGTTTATGCCGGGCTTCAGCAAAGAAAGCTGCCGCGGGAATTGGTAGAAGAAATTGCAGGGGCAAGGCAGGTTCTGTGGTTTGAAGATAATATTGAACAGCTTGCAGAAGTTAAAGGCTGGCATGATTTTAGATCATTGGGTAAGGTAAGTGATTGGACTTATATAAACTTTAAGGGAAGAAGTTTTTATGATTGGATGAGTGTTGAATATACTGATCCAGGAAAAAACGTAAATGTTATAGCAACCGCAAAAAAGTTTATTGATGAAGTACCAGTAATTTGGCAGCGTGAAAATATTTATTATTCTGGAATGTTGGAATTTAATGAGCTGTTTGATGATTATATGGGCTATTTACTGCATCAGGTATTTAAGCGGCATACTGATGACCAACGACCAAAAGCGTTTTTAAGGGTTGAAGATGTAAGTTCGATCGTTGATCCTAAAGCCGTTAAGGCTGTGGTGGAGAAAATAGAGAAATATAATATTCCCTTTGCTATCGGTGTAGTCCCCGTTGGAATTATGGACGGGAAAAAACATTATTTACACGAGCGGGAAGAATTGGTAGAAGTGCTGCAGGAGGCTCAAAAGCGTGGCGCCAGCATTATTATGCATGGCTACACTCATCAAAATGAATTTTCACCGACGACTGGCGAAGGCTATGAATTTTGGAATGCTAAAGATGATAGACCAATGGAGGATGAAGAAAGTTTTACTGTTCCCCGTATAGAAGCAGGCATTTCGGAATTACTGCGTTGCGGATTAATTCCATTAGCTTTTGAAGCTCCGCATTATGCCGCAAGTCAAAAAACATATGAGATTCTGAGTAGATATTTCAATATTTATTCCGGTCAATTGCAGATTTCTGATGATACGGATAGCGTTACTATGACCTTACCGTATATGACGAGATCAAGATACCTTTATGGAATGTTGGTTATACCTGAGAATATGGGGTTTTATGACGGCGGCGAGTTTGTGGTAGAAGAAATGATGAATAAAAGTGCTTCGCTTAAAACTATACCAGGCGCTGTTGCTTGTTTTTTTTACCATGGTTGTTTAAAACCAGATAAAGTTGGCTCTATTATTGAGGGTTTGCAAAAGCAGGGTTACGAATTTTTAGATTTAAAATATCTGCCGGTAAAAGTGCAGGCACCAGGAATCGTAATTACAGCAGCAGATGGTGTTGTAAATGCGGTTGTGGCTGAAGAAGTAAAGCAGTCATGGCAAACTGCTGCAGGAGAACAATATTTAAAAATTAACAAGATCGTCAGTGTTCAGGCGGCAGTTTTAGTAGTAATTTTAACTGTGTTTGTATATATAATTTTAAAATTAAAGCGCAATACAAAAAAACATTATGAGAAATGATTAATATTAAGGATGTGTTGGGAGTATGCTCAAGAGAGTATGTTTGTTGATGGCGATGATATGGTCTTTGGGATTCATATGTACAGCGGATGCTGCACCAATGGAACTCGGACTCAAGCCTGTTGTGCTGGGGAATGAATACAGTATAAGTTTATTTATGGATGACAAGGTTTTGCGCAACCCCAATGCGGCACTGACAGGATTTTTGGAAATTAAACCCGGTATGAAGCTTTCCGTGGCACCGGTTTTGGATTTGTGGTATTCGTATTCGCCGACAATCCTGCCGGATATTTCGACAATGACAGTTTCAGTGAATGGAATCCCTGCGGAAAGCCGCAGACTTGTTCCAGATGGTGCTTTTAGGAGTAATTGGCAGGTTGCGCTGCCCTTGACCAGTTTAAGAGAGGGGATTAATGAAATTACCATCAGTGTTTTGCACAGGTCTATTGAGGGCCTCTGTAAAGATATTGATAATGATGCTAATTGGTTTATTATACGTCCGGAAACAACAATAAAATTCAAAGTTGATGCTATGAATTATAGTTTGGCCAATTTCCCTAATCCTTTTATAGATGAATATTTTGGCGCCCGGAATAATGTTACTTTTTCTCTTGCTAATCTCAATGATAATAATATTATATCGATGCTGCGGCTGTCGTCGTTTATGGGACGAATGTCGGGTTATGGTTCGCCGGTGGTTTGGGAAGCGAGGCTGGAACAGCCAGATGCAGTGCTTGATACAAATGTTATAAGATTGGGCGGACAGGTTGAGGCAGATGTAAACTTCAGCGGTGATACAGCATTTTTGAAATTATTTCCTTCCCTTAACGGTCATTATAATTTAAGTGTGGGGGGAAATAATGAAAATGGTGCCAAGCTGGGCGTTAACGCTTTGTGTAATAATAAATTTGTTAGAACATTGAGCGGCAGTGAAACACAGTTTTCTTTGCCTGTGCAGGCTGAAAAACTTTCCGGTAAAAAAGGTTTAGACAGTAAAGGAATTTATACGCTTAGTGATATTGGCTATAATGACGATATTTTAGCAGCTGGTGCTTTTCATCAGGAAGCAGAAATATTTATTCCCAAACCTTCTAATTATGATATTGAAGAAGGTTCTTATGTGGAATTGCATTTCAGGCATGCCAAAATTCTGGATCGTAAGAAATCGGCCGTGACTGTTTATGTCAATGATATTCCGATCAGATCAGAAGTGCTGACCGCTGAGAATGCTGACGGCGGTATTTTAAAAGCTGAGCTGCCGGTTTTGCCGGCTAATCAGCAAGGATGGCGTGTGCGGTTTGCCTTTTATCATGATCTTGGTATAATCGACTGTTCTAAAAGATATGACGATGTTGCCTGGTCGGTGATTGAGAAAGAAACCAGCATCTATTTGGCAGTAAGCAGCCATTCGAGACAGGAGAGTCTGGCAGACTTTCCCGGGTATTTCAATACTGACAGCAATGGTGATATTGTGCTGACCATGTGGTTAAGTCAGACACCGGATAATGATGAACTGACGGCTGCAGCGCAACTAGCTTACTGGATCGGTCAAAATAATACGGGTAACATAGTCTGGAAAGTACAGCTGGGACCACAAGCAGTTATTAGTAATGACAGTGGAACTGTTATTACTACCGGTCAAAACAGAGTTTTAACGGATAAACGGACAATTGGTGACAGTTTGCCTGTAACTGTTAATGCAGATGGAACAATAAAAACCAGTGAGTGGTTAAGTATTGCTACTGACGCAATAGATAGAAAAAATATTTTTCAGGTTGCGCGTAAGGGCGATAATGTAATTTATGCCTTTACCTATGCTAATATCGAGAATATGAAAAGTTTTATGCGTTTGGCTTTTATTAATGGAACCAGTCTTAATGGGCAGGTCGCTTTAATAGATGCTAATGGACAGACTCTTACTTTTGCAGAGGAAGTAAAACATCAGGATGCTGGACTTAGCAAAATTTTTAGAAATTTTTCCGGTAATCGCTTGGGAAGTTATCTGGCGGTGATCGCTGTAGTTGTTTGTGGGACGCTGATAATGATGTGGTATTCCAAACGTCGCAAATAAGAACTGACGAAAGGATAAAGGGAAGATGCAAAATAGAATCATAACGATGTGTTGCAGCATCTGCATGTTGATTCCTTTAGTAGGTAATGCAAGTGCTATTACGGTCCCACCGGATGTTAAAGATGTTGCTGATAGTGCAGCTGAGTTAGCTAAAGGAGTGGATTACAGGAAGCGCTTTGAGCAGGAAGAGGACGAAGCCGCTTTAAGTAAGCAACAGATGGAAACGGAAATGGCTGCTTCCTGGTCAACGGTAGTGAGCTTGTTAGAACAGGCAGAGAAAAACAGAGCTCTGTTGAATGCTAATCAGGAGCTGCTGCAGCATATGCAGCGGGACAATAATTCATATGAGCAAAAAGTCCGGGAGCTGGAAGAGAAAAGTAGAAATGCTTGGGCCGCAGCTGCAGCCCAGGTCAATTATGCAGAGGCGCTTGATGATGCACAGGTAGAAGGAAGCTTGGGTGGAGAGCAGGTAGGTACTGCATATGCCTATGCAGGTAATTTGCAACATCAGGCCGAAAACATTGATGTTGAACTGGAAAAAGTTTTTCTTGAATATGAAGCGCTGCAGAATAAAACTGATCTGCTGCTGGGCGTAAGAGACGAAGCCGCAGCCGAACTTGGTGAACAGGAAAATGAATTGGCAGAAGCGGTGTATAATGCAGGCGGGTCTATGGATTATGCGTTGGCAAGCAGGGATTATTACGAGCGGCTATTGAAAGAAAAAGAAAATCCTTATCAGGATGTATCTGGCTTTCTAAGCAACAATTTTTATAATTGGCACGGAAACGGTTGGAGTGGCAGCCAGTTTGTCCAGCCTTATTATTTTGGATATGCCAATAAAAATAGCTATTGGGGGCTTAACTTCAATTATGTAAGTTCAAAGAATACAACGCCGGGACATGAAGGCAAGATAAATACTTTTACAGATACTTTATTATATTTTTCAACGAGAAATAATAAGGATAAATATATAGTTGATTATAATTTGGGTATTAATATTCCTACGGGAAAAGCGAAGCTGTCAAGCTACGAACGCAACGCCAGAATGGATGAAGATCTGGTGAGATTTGCTGAGTTTGGTGAAGGTTGGAACTTTACTCCCGGAATAGCGGTTACGCGTAGAATAGGGGGGGACAAAGATCTGCTGACGTTGGGAACAAACTACTCAGTCAGAGGTTCTTATGATCCTACCAGTGATATCGATGATGACAAATTCAATCCTGGTAATGAATGGCAAAAGTATTTACGCTGGCAGCACGCTGAAGAAAAATGGCAGCTGGTAGGTGAGCTTCTTCATACCAGTTCTGCAGAAAGTAAGATTGCTGATGGCAGTGTTTTTGATACAGGCGCAGTTTGGGAAACGCGGTTGACCTATAACCGTAATTTAGCCAAGGATCAGGACTTAATGTTGTACTATTGGTACTATCATGAGAATAATGAAATTATTTTGAATAAAAAAGTTGAAGAATCTCCAGTACATTATTTTGGTGCGGAATGGAAAAAACATTTATCTAAAAAAACAGACCTGCGTCTGGCTGCGGATATCATGATAGCCGACGGTATTAGATATAGCTCGCTGACGGATTCATATGTAGATAATAGAAAAAAAGTTGCTTTGGGCATAGGCTGTGATTTAAAAATGGATGAAAGAAATAAATTGTCGTTGAAGGTACAGCACTTTTCTATGCGCGACGGAAAAAACTCTAATGGCGCTGATGCCAGAAGGTACCAGGGATTTAATTTTCTTACAAGTTTCTACCATACATTTTAGGAAGGATAGCCTAACATGATAAAAAACAGAGATTTACCAGCATATTTTTTTATATTATTGGTTAGTACGTTTTTGACTTGCTCTGTTGATGCTCAAGAAAAGGCTGAAAATAAGATATATGCAGATGAACATATGCAATTTTTGCTGCCAGAAAAATTTAGAGGTGAATCAGATACAGAAAAACCTTTTCAAGTTTGTTTGACTGATGACGCTGGCAGCAGAATATATTTTGCAGTTAGAAAAAGAGCGGATAAAACAATTGCAGGAGGGATTACTAACGAGGCAGGAAACATAACGGCTGCAGAAAAGAAAATAGCGGTTGCTGAAACTTTAATTGTTTCTGATTATGGCAGCAAATTGTGGGGACTACAAAAACAGAAAATAAATTGGATTCGTATGCAGAGATCAGAGGATTCAAATGATTGCTTAATGATTTATTTTTGGCAGGCGAAAGGAATGGAATACCTTTTTTTGCTGGAAGGATCGCAAATAAAAATGGATTTACTGGCAATGGAAGTAGAAAAAAATATAATTTTTTAAATACGGAGAATAAAATCCAATCAAATTGACCTCAAATTTAGCAAAATTTGAGGCTTTTCTTTTATATTTAAGAGCTTGTGATAAATTATGACTGAATTTGTCAAAAATGCTGAAATAATACATATAAAATATCCTCTGAAAATGGAAATACGAGTCCCAAAAGATTACAAAATTAAGATTTTTTGTGTAAAACATATTACAAAGTTACGCAAAAGAAACGCTAGGGTCCGTGTAATACAAAAAACACGGTTTAATGCGGGTTTGCGCTTGTAAAAAAATCAAGAAAAAGTATTGACACAGCCAAGTGGCAGTGTTACAATATGTAAGTATCTCGGGATAGCTATGCGCTTTTACAAGGAGGGTTTGTGATGACAGTAGAGTTGTTAAAGCAAGCAACGAAGCGAGTTGTCGGGAACAAGCAAACCGCTAAAGCGATTCAAAAAGGCACTGCAAAGACGGTTTATATAGCTGATGACGCAGATGTCCGGGTTGTGCAGCCGCTGCTTGATGCCTGCGCTGAAGCTCGGGTGAATGTAGAAAAAGTAGCGACAATGCAAGAACTTGGTAAAGCCTGCGGAATCCATGTCGGTGCAGCGACAGCCGCGATACTCAAAGGTTGATAGGGATCTGGAAGCTTTGCTGAAGGATTTTTATAATCATTAAAATCTATTTATTCGGAAGGAGGTGCCGATATGCCTACAATTAATCAATTGGTTCGCAAAGGAAGAGAAGTTTTGACTGTAAAATCCACTGCCCCGGCATTGAAAGAATGCCCGCAAAAACGTGGAGTTTGCACTAGGGTTTATACTACAACCCCGAAAAAGCCTAACTCTGCTCTTCGTAAAGTAGCTCGTGTACGTTTGACTAACGGTATCGAAGTTACTGCTTACATCCCTGGTATCGGCCACAATCTGCAGGAACATAGCGTTGTCCTGATTAGAGGCGGAAGAGTTAAAGATCTTCCTGGTGTGCGTTACCATATCATTCGTGGTGCACTTGACACTGCAGGCGTTGCTAACCGCAATCAAGCCCGTTCTAAATACGGTGCTAAACGTGCTAAAGCAGCTAAAAAGTAATCAAGTCTACACAACGAATTGATAATCCATAAGGAGGGAAACACATGCCGAGAAAAGGCCCTGTAACAAAAAGAGACGTTTTGCCGGATCCTGTATACGGTTCAAAACTTTTGACAAGATTTATTAATAAGATTATGCTTGACGGTAAAAAAGGCGTTGCTGAACGCATTGTATATGATGCTTTCGATCTGGTTCGTGCTAAAACTGGTAAGGATCCTCTCGAAGTATTCGATGCAGCTATGAAAAACGTTATGCCGCTTTTAGAAGTACGTGCTCGCCGCGTTGGTGGTGCTAACTACCAGGTTCCGGTTGAAGTCCGTGCAGACCGTAAGACCACCCTTGGTATTCGCTGGCTGGTCAACTACTCCCGTTTGCGTGGTGAAAGAACCATGTGCGAACGTGTTGCTGGTGAGATCATGGACGCAGCAAACGCTACCGGCGCTGCTGTGAAAAAACGCGAAGATACCCACAAGATGGCTGAAGCAAACAAAGCGTTTGCACATTACCGCTGGTAATGGCCCGATCCCTATAACGAGGAGGATAAAAAAGTGGGCAGACAATTTCCGCTTGAAAAAACAAGAAACATCGGCATCATGGCTCATATTGATGCTGGTAAAACTACTACGACTGAACGTATTCTGTTCTACACCGGTAGGGTTCATAAAATCGGTGAGACCCATGATGGCGGCGCTACCATGGACTGGATGGTTCAAGAGCAGGAACGTGGTATTACCATTACTTCTGCTGCTACCACTTGTCAATGGGATGGACACCGCATCAACATCATTGATACGCCAGGTCACGTTGACTTCACTGTAGAAGTTGAACGTTCTCTGCGTGTACTTGATGGTTCTGTTGCAGTATTCTGCGCTAAAGGCGGCGTTGAACCTCAGTCTGAAACAGTATGGCGTCAGGCTGACAAATATGGCGTACCGCGTATGGCGTATGTAAATAAAATGGATATTACCGGCGCTGACTTCTACAATGTAGTACAAATGATGAAAGATCGTTTGAATGCCAATGCTGTACCTATCCAATTACCGATTGGTTTCGAAGATACCTTCCAGGGTATGGTCGATCTGATCAAAATGAAAGCTATCGTTTACAGCGACGCTCTGGGTAAAGAAGAAGAATTTGTTGATATTCCGGCCGATATGGTTGAAAAAGCCAACGAATACCGTCAAGCTTTAATGGAAGCTGTAGCTGAAAGCGATGACGAGCTGATGATGAAATATCTGGAAGGCGAAGAGCTGACGGAAGAAGAAGTTATGGCTGGTATCCGCAAACAAACTATTGCTTGCAAAATGACTCCTGTCTGCTGCGGTTCTTCTTACAAAAACAAAGGCGTACAGCCTTTGCTGGATGCTGTTGTAGCGTTCATGCCTGCTCCTACTGATATTCCTCATATCAAAGGCGTAAATCCTGAAACCGGCGAAGAAGACGAACGTCCGTCGTGCGACAGCGAGCCGTTCTCTGCACTGGCTTTCAAAATTATGACTGACCCGTTTGTTGGTAAACTTGCTTTCTTCCGTGTGTACTCCGGTACTCTCGGCTCCGGTTCTTACGTTTACAACTCTACCAAAGGTAAGAGAGAGCGTATTGGCCGTATCCTGCAAATGCATGCCAACCATCGTGAAGAAATCGACATGGTTTATTCCGGTGATATTGCAGCAGCAGTAGGTTTGAAAGATACCACTACCGGCGATACTCTCTGCGACGAAAAAGCTCCGATCATTCTGGAATCCATGGTATTCCCTGATCCGGTAATCTCCGTTGCGGTTGAACCTAAAACTAAAGCTGACCAGGAAAAGATGGGCATTGCCCTTCAAAAACTGGCAGAAGAAGATCCGACTTTCCGTGTTCATACTGATCCGGAAACAGCACAAACCATCATTTCTGGCATGGGCGAGTTGCATTTGGACATTATTGTTGACCGTTTGCTGCGTGAATTCAAAGTAGGCTGTACTGTTGGTAATCCGCAGGTTGCTTATCGTGAAACTATCCGCAAATCTGTTAAGTCCGAAGGTAAATTTGTACGTCAGTCCGGTGGTAAAGGCCAATATGGTCACTGCTGGTTGGAAATTTCACCTCGTGAAGCAGGTGAAGGCTTCTTGTTTGAGAACAAAGTTGTTGGCGGTGCTATTCCGAAAGAATACATCGGACCGATCGAAAACGGTGTTAAGGAAGCTATGGAAAACGGCGTAGTTGCCGGTTACCCAATGGTTGATATCAAAGTTACCGTTTATGATGGTTCTTACCATGAAGTCGATTCTTCTGAAATGGCCTTCAAAATTGCAGGTTCTATGGGCTTCCGTTCTGGCGCTACTAAAGCCGACCCGGTTATCCTTGAACCTTATATGAAAGTAGAAGTTACTGTTCCTGAGGACTACATGGGCGATGTTATCGGCGATTTGAACTCTCGCCGTGGTCGTATCGAAGGTATGGAAGCTCGCAATGGCGCTCAAGTTATCAACGCATTTGTTCCGCTTTCCGAAATGTTTGGCTATGCTACCGACCTGCGTTCTAAAACTCAAGGCCGAGGCAACTACTCTATGGAAGTTGACCATTACGAAGATGTACCGAGAAACATTGCCGAGGCTATCATTGCCAAAAACAAAGGCACTCAAGCCTAATATAAAGTAAAACCTAATTTAAGGGAGGAAAAATAAATGGCAAAGCAAAAATATGAAAGAACAAAACCGCATGCTAATATCGGCACCATCGGTCACGTAGACCATGGTAAAACAACCCTGACCGCAGCAATCACCAAAGTATTGGCTTCTAAAGGCGGCGCAGAATTCATGGATTACTCCATGATCGATAAAGCACCTGAAGAAAGAGAACGCGGAATCACCATCAACACTTCCCACGTAGAATATGAAACAGCAACCCGCCACTATGCACACGTAGACTGCCCGGGCCATGCCGACTATGTAAAAAACATGATCACCGGCGCAGCACAAATGGACGGAGCGATCCTCGTAGTATCCGCAGCAGACGGCCCGATGCCGCAAACTCGTGAGCACATCCTTCTTGCTCGTCAAGTAGGCGTACCTGCAATGGTAGTGTTCCTGAATAAAGCAGATATGGTAGACGATCCGGAACTGATCGAATTAGTAGAAATGGAAGTACGTGAACTGCTCTCCAGCTACGACTTCCCCGGCGACGACATTCCTGTAGTAGTAGGGTCTGCGCTGAAAGCACTTGAAGGCGACGCAGCATACGAAGCAAAAATCATGGAACTGATGGACGCAGTAGACGCATACATTCCTATTCCGGAACGCGCAACTGACAAACCGTTCCTGATGCCTGTAGAAGACGTATTCACAATTACCGGCCGTGGCACAGTAGCAACAGGCCGTGTAGAACGTGGTATCATCAAAGTAGGCGACAATATTGAGATCGTAGGAATGACAGAAGAGAAAAAAGCAACAGTAGTAACGGGCGTAGAAATGTTCCGTAAATTACTGGACGAAGCAGTAGCAGGAGACAACATCGGCTGCCTGCTGCGTGGTGTAGACCGTAAAGATATCGAACGCGGTCAAGTACTTGCAAAACCCGGCAGCATCCATCCGCACACAAAATTCAAAGCAGAAGTATATGTACTGACGAAAGAAGAAGGCGGCCGTCATACACCGTTCTTCAACGGCTATCGTCCGCAGTTCTATTTCAGAACAACAGACGTAACCGGCGTAACTGAATTACCGGAAGGTATTGAGATGGTAATGCCTGGCGATAACGTAACCATGGACGTAGAGCTGATCACTCCGATCGCAATCGAGCCTGGTCTGCGTTTTGCAATTCGCGAAGGCGGCCGTACTGTTGGCGCCGGCGTTGTTGCTGCTATCAACGAATAATCTTTAATTAGATCCCGAATGAGGGGCTAATAAAAGCCCCTCATTTACTTATGTTTATTTGCATGGCCCTGCGATGATGTGAGAGGTTGCTTGCCTGCTAGACAGGGAGATTTTCACGGAGTATGTCCGTTCTTAGAAACTGGGCGATTAGGAGGAAAAAAATTAATGTCAAAATCACAGAAAATCAGAATACGCTTAAAAGCGTATGATCACAAAGCGCTTGATCAAAGTGCTGCAAAAATTGTAGAAACTGCGAAACGTACCGGAGCTCAGGTTTCCGGCCCTATTCCGCTTCCTACTGAAAAAAATATCTATACGATTCTGCGTTCCCCTCATGTAAACAAGGATTCTCGTGAACAATTCGAGATGCGTACCCACAAAAGACTTGTAGACATTCTGGAACCGACTGCGAAGACCGTTGATGCTTTAATGCGTCTTGACCTTCCTGCCGGCGTAGATATCGAGATTAAACTGTAAGGAGGAGGTGCAATAATGGCTAAAGGAATCTTAGGCAAGAAAATTGGTATGACCCAAATTTTTGAAGCTGACGGCAGATTGATCCCTGTTACTGTTGTAGAAGCAGGACCTTGTGTTGTTGTTCAAAATAAAACCGAAGAAACAGACGGTTATAATGCTGTTCAACTTGGCTTTGGTGAAGTTAAAGAAAAACATATGACCAGACCAATGAAAGGCCATTTTGACAAAGCCGGCGTAACTCCGGTTAAATTTGTCAAAGAATTGCGGTTGTCTGCTCCTTCTGAATATACAGTCGGCCAACAAATCACTGCTGACATTTTTGCTGCTGGAGAACTGATTGATGCAACCGGTATTTCCCGCGGTAAAGGCTTTGCAGGCACTATTAAGCGCCACAATTTCGCTCGTGGTCCTATGAAGCACGGTTCCAAATCCCATCGTGAACCTGGTTCCATGGGTCCTATGCATTCCGGTCCTGGCGGTAGAGTTATCAAAGGCAAAAAATTGCCTGGCCGTATGGGTAATGCACAAGTAACTGTTCAACGTTTGACTGTTGCTAAAGTTGATGTTGAACGTAATCTTATTTTGGTCAAAGGCTCCATTCCTGGTGCCGCTGGTTCTTTTGTTGTAATCAAAGAAACAGTAAAACCTAATAAATAAGAGCGTAAGCGAAAGAAAGGAGGATGCTTCTAATGCCGAAGTTATCAGTATATAACATCTCCGGTCAAGCTACCGGTGAAGAAATAGAATTGAATGATCTCGTGTTTGGCGTTGAATTTAATGAAGCTGTTGTACATCAAGCAATTGTTATGCAACAGGCTGCTGAACGTCAAGGCACTTCTGCTACCAAAACCCGCGGTATGGTTCGCGGCGGCGGTCGTAAACCGTGGAGACAAAAAGGCACCGGCCGCGCTCGCAGCGGTTCTACCCGTTCTCCGATTTGGGTAGGTGGTGGTACCACTTTTGGTCCCCAACCTCGCAGTTATGCGAAAAAAATGCCCCGTAAAGCTCGTCGTTTGGCAATTCGTTGTGCATTGTCTGCAAAAGTTGCTGCCGGTGAACTTATCGTTGTTGAGGGCTTGAGCTTTGATGCTCCTAAAACTAAAAATGTTGTAACTATGCTGTCTGCTTTTGATGCAGCTGATAAAAAGGCTTTACTCATCACTGACGGTTCTAATGAAAATGTTGAGCTGTCTTCACGCAACATTCCGAAAGTCACTGCACTTTCCAACGGTTGCCTGAACTGCTTTGATCTGCTTCATAACAATAAAGTGTTCTTAGCAAAAGACGCTGTAGCTAAAATTGAGGAGGTGCTCGCATAATGGCTGCTAACCCTCGCGATATTTTACTCCGTCCGATCATTACTGAAAAAACTTCCGTAATGCTTCAAGACAACAAATACACTTTCCAAGTTCCTTTGACTGCCAACAAAGTGGAAATCCGCCAGGCAGTTGAACAAATTTTCAAAGTAAAAGTGTTAAACGTAAATACTGTACGCGTATTTGGCAAAACCAAACGAATGGGTAAATACGTTGGCAAACGTTCCGATTATAAGAAAGCAATCGTGAAACTTGCTGAAGGCAATACGATTCCCCTTTTCGAAGGAATGTAATTTGACGTAATAAGGAGGCAAATTAAATGGCTATTAAAAGCTTTAATCCGTATTCTCCTTCGAGGCGCTTCATTACAGTGTCTACCTTCGAAGAGATTACAACTGATAAGCCTTACCGTCCGCTGGTTGAAAAACTGCAAAAACATGCAGGTCGTAATAACACCGGCAAAATGACTGTTCGTCATCAAGGTGGCGGTAATAAAAGACAATATCGTATCATCGATTTTAAACGCAATAAAGACGGTGTTCCGGCTCGTGTTGCTACCATCGAATACGATCCTAACCGTAATGCACGTATCGCTTTAGTAAACTATGCTGATGGCGAAAAACGTTATATCCTCGCTCCTTTAGACCTTAAAGTAGGCGATGTTATCGAAAGCGGACCTGATGCTGATATCAAAATCGGCAACTGCCTGCCTTTGAAAAATATGCCGCTTGGTACTATGGTTCACAATGTTGAGCTTAAAATTGGCAAAGGCGGTCAAATTGCCCGCGGTGCTGGTACTTCTGCTCAGTTGATGGCTAAAGAAGGCGATTATGCTCTGCTTCGTCTCCCTTCCGGTGAGATCCGTAAAGTGCATATCAACTGCCGCGCCACTATTGGACAAGTTGGCAATATCGACGCTGAAAATATCTGCATCGGTAAAGCAGGCCGTTCTCGTTGGCTCGGTATTCGCCCGGCTAACCGCGGTGTTGTAATGAACCCGAATGACCATCCGCATGGTGGTGGTGAAGGTCATTCTCCTGTTGGCCGTAAACGTCCTGTTACTCCTTGGGGTAAATGTGCATTTGGTACTCGTACCCGCAAAGAGAAAAAAGCTTCTAGCAAATTAATCGTAAAACGTAGAACGAAATAATTATAAGGATAGAGAAAGGAGGCTAACCTAGTGTCCAGATCAATCAAAAAAGGACCGTATGTCCATGCAAGTCTTCAAAAGAAGATTGAAGCGTTGAACGCTTCTAACGATAAAAAAGTCGTAAAAACATGGTCTCGCAGCTCCACTATTCTTCCGGATTTCTTGGGCCATACTATTGCTGTTCATGATGGACGTAAACATGTGCCTGTATTTATCACTGAAGATATGGTAGGCCACAAACTAGGAGAATTTGCTCCTACGCGTACTTATAAAGGCCATGCCGATAAGAGTACATCTTTAAAATAAGGGGAAAGGGGGCAAAATAACATGGAAGCAAAAGCTATTGCAAGATATGTTCGCATCGCGCCGCGCAAGTTGCGTATCGTGATTGATCTTATCCGCGGCAAAGCTGTGGGTGAAGCATTCGCGATCCTCAAACATACCCCTAAGGTTGGTTCTGAGGTTATCGAAAAAGTACTGCGCAGTGCAGTTGCAAACGCTGAACATAACTATGATATGAATGTGGATAATCTGATCGTATCTTCCTGCTTTATAGATCAAGGTCCGACCATGAAAAGAATCCATCCGCGTTCCCGTGGGCAAGCGTTCAAAATCTTAAAACGTTCTAGCCACGTAACAGTTGCTGTTAAAGAAAAATAATATCCCGGAAAAAGGAGGGAAAAGATAGTGGGTCAAAAAGTTAATCCGCATGGTCTCCGCGTAGGTATTATCAAAGATTGGGATTCCAAATGGTATGCTGACAAAGACTATGAGAAATTCTTATTAGAAGATATTAAAATTCGTGAATTCATTAAAGAAAAACTGTTCTTGTCCGGTATCTCTAAAGTAGAAATCGAACGCGCTTCGAATAGAGCCCGCATCTCTATCCATACTGCTAAACCTGGTATGGTAATCGGTCGTCAGGGCAGCAACATTGAATTGCTGAAAAACGACTTGAAAAAAATGACCGACAGCGTAATTGATATCAACATCGTTGAGGTAAAAACCCCGGATATGGACGCAACTTTGGTTGCAGAGAACATTGCATCTCAATTGGAACGCCGTATCGCTTTCCGCCGTGCAATGAAACAATGTGTTGGCCGTACCATGCGCATGGGCGCTAAAGGTATTAAAGTTCAGGTTGGCGGTCGTCTGGGCGGTGCTGAAATCGCTCGCAGCGAAAGCTATCGTGAAGGCAGCATTCCTCTGCATACTCTGCGTGCTGATATTGATTATGGCACAGCAGAAGCTCATACCACTTATGGCCGTATCGGCGTAAAGGTATGGATTTACAAAGGTGAAGTCCTTCCTGAAAGCAAAGAAGTAGCGCAAGCTGCTCCGGTGAAGGAGGCATAAACTAATGTTATTACCGAAGAGAGTTAAACATCGTAAACAACATAGAGGCCGTATGACTGGTCGTGCAATGCGCGGTAACAAAATCGCTCATGGCGAGTATGGCTTGGTAGCATTGGAACCCGCATGGATCACCAATCGTCAAATCGAAGCAGCTCGTATCGCAATGACACGTTATATTAAACGTGGCGGTCAAGTATGGATTCAAATTTTCCCGGACAAACCGATCACTGCAAAACCGGCTGAAACTCGTATGGGTAGTGGTAAAGGTTCACCTGAATATTGGGTAGCAGTAGTTAAACCCGGTCGTGTTATGTTCGAAATGAACGGAGTTAGCGAAGAGATCGCTAAAGAAGCTATGCGTCTTGCTAGCCACAAATTGCCTATTAAATGTAAATTTGTGACCCGCGCACAGCAAGAAGCCGAAGCTGCCGCACAAGAAAAGGGTGGTGAAGCTTAATGAAAACAACAGAAATTCGTGAAATGTCTGCTTCCGAGTTAGACAGCAAATTGGCTGGTTTGAAAGAAGAACTCTTCAACCTGCGTTTTCAAATGGCAACCGGACAATGTGAGAATCCGATGAAAATTCGCGAAGTCAAAAAGTCTATTGCCCGCATCAAGACCATTCAGCGTCAACGCGAGTTAAATGCCTGAGTGTGTTTGAAGTATGAAGAAGGAGGAAACAGTCGTGACCGAAGAAAGAAACGCACGTGTTACCCGTATCGGTAAAGTAGTAAGCGACAAAATGCAGAAAACTGTTGTAGTTGCTATTGAGCGTTTTGTTCAACATCCGCTTTACAAAAAAGGTGTAAAACATACTATCAAATTCAAAGCTCATGATGAAAATAACGAAGCGCATATTGGCGACGTAGTTCAAATTATGCAAACTCGTCCGCTTTCCAAAGATAAATGCTGGCGTGTTATTGAAATTTTAGAGCGTGCAAAATAAGATATTGCCGATCGGATAAATTGGCAAGGGAGGGAAAACCATGATACAACAACAAACCATTCTTAATGTTGGTGACAATACTGGCGCTAAGAAAGTTATGTGCATTCGCGTATTGGGCGGTTCTTACCGTAAATATGCTAACATTGGTGACGTTATCGTATGCGCTGTTAAAGATGCATCACCCGGTGGCGTTGTAAAAAAAGGTGACGTAGTAAAAGCAGTTGTTGTTCGTTCTGCAAAGGGCGTTCGTCGTCCGGACGGTTCTTATATCCGCTTCGACGAAAACGCAGCAGTTGTAATTAAAGATGATAAGAGCCCGCGCGGCACCCGTATTTTCGGGCCTGTTGCTCGTGAACTTCGCGATAAAGATTTCATGAAAATCATTTCTCTGGCACCGGAAGTGCTGTAAGAAATCTGATAATGCACATAAGGAGGTGTTCCTGAAATGACTGCAGCAATCAAAATGCATGTAAAAAAAGGCGATACCGTTTTGGTTTTGTCCGGCAAAGATAAAGGCAAAGAAGGAAAGATCATTGAAGCTCTGCCTAAAAAAGCTAAAGTAGTCGTTGAAGGCGTAAATAAAGTAAAACGCCATACAAAACCGTCTCAGGCTAATCCCCAAGGCGGCATCATTACTAAAGAAGCTGCTATTGCTTCTTCCAAAGTAATGTTAGTATGCCCGGCTTGTAAAAAAGCTACTCGTATTAAAAAGACCGCAGTTTCCGGCAGCTTCGTAAGAACCTGCAAAAAATGCGGCGAAGTAATTGATAAATAAGATTCCGGGAAAGGAGGAAATTTTGAATGGCAAAAACAAGATTGCAAGAAAAGTATTTGTCCGAAGCTGTTAAAGGCATGATGGATAAATTCAACTATAAAAATGTTATGGAAATCCCTAAAATCGAAAAAGTTGTCATCAATATGGGTATCGGTGAAGCTGTAGCTAACAGCAAGGCATTAGATTCTGCTGTTGCAGATCTGACTTTGATCGCTGGTCAAAGACCAGTCATCACTAAAGCTAAAAAATCCATTGCAGCTTTTAAATTGCGTCAAGGGATGCCGATCGGTACCAAAGTTACCCTGCGCGGTGACCGCATGTATTACTTCCTTGATAAGTTGATGAACATTGCTCTTCCGCGTGTACGCGATTTTCGCGGCGTAAATCCCACCGCTTTTGACGGCCGTGGCAACTACGCATTGGGCATGAAAGAACAATTGATTTTCCCGGAAATTGAATATGATAAGATCGATAAAGTCCGTGGAATGGATATCATCATTGTTACTACCGCTAAGACTGACGAGGAAGCCAGAGAATTACTCAGACTCCTCGGAATGCCGTTCAGCGCATAAGTGAGGAGGGAATACCTTGGCTAAAAAAGCCCTGATTGAAAAATGGAAAAATGAGCCGAAATTTGAAGTTCGCCGTTATAATCGCTGCAAGGTTTGCGGCAGACCACATGGCTATATGCGTAAATTCGGTCTCTGCCGTATCTGCTTCCGTGAATACAGCTACCAAGGCGCTATTCCGGGAGTAACCAAAGCTAGCTGGTAAAACAGCAAATTAGGAAGGAGGGTATTTAAGTATGGTAATGACTGACCCGATTGCCGATATGCTTACCCGTATTCGTAACGCAAACTCGGTTCATCACGATAAAGTTGAAATCCCCGGCTCCAAAATCAAAGTAGCTATTGCTGAGATTTTGAAAGCTGAAGGTTTCATTAAAGATTTTGAAGTAATTGCCGATAGCAAACAAAATGTTATCCGCGTCAGCCTGAAATACGGTGCTAATAAGGAAAAAGTTATTTCCGGTATCAAACGTATTTCTAAGCCCGGCTTGAGAGTATACTCTCAAAAAGATCAGCTGCCCAGAGTCCTCGGTGGTCTCGGTATCGCAGTGATCTCCACTTCTCAAGGCCTGATGACCGATAAAGCTGCCCGTAAGGCTGGTCTCGGTGGAGAAGTGCTGGCATACGTCTGGTAATACTTGAAAGATAGGAGGTGCTCATAAGTGTCTAGAATTGGTAAACAACCAATTACTGTACCCGCTAACGTTACAGTTACTATTGAAAATAATTTGGTTACCGTTAAAGGTCCCAAAGGCGAATTATCTCGCCAAATCAATAAAGATATGAAATTGACTCTGGAAAACGGCGTACTGACTGTTGAACGTCCGAGTGATGAAAAAACTCATCGTTCCATGCACGGTCTTTCCCGTACTCTGATCAACAACATGGTTGTCGGTGTAACCACCGGTTTCAGCAAATCTTTAGAAATTGCCGGTGTCGGCTATCGTGCCGCTAAACAAGGCAATAACATCAACTTTACTCTCGGGTTCTCTCATCCGGTAGTAAAAGAGCCGCCTGCAGGTATTACTTTTGAAGTTCCGGCTCCTAACAAAATCGTTGTCAGCGGCGCAGACAAAGAAAAAGTCGGCGCAGTTGCAGCTGAAATCCGCACTCTGCGTCCGCCTGAACCCTATAAAGGCAAAGGTATTCGTTATGAAGGCGAATACGTTCGTCGTAAGATGGGTAAAGCTGGCGCTAAAGGCAAGAAGTAATTTCTAAAAGAAGGGAGTGAAACTCTTGCTTAACAGAGTTGATAAAAATGAGAAACGTCAAAAACGTCATCTCCGTTCTCGTCAATATATTATCGGTACGGCAGAAAAACCTCGTTTGAATGTATATCGTTCCTTGTCCAATATTTATGCACAAGTGATTAACGATGTAACAGGCGAAACGATTGTTGCTGCCAGCACTGTTGAGAAAGACTTGAAAGCTAACTACGGCGGCAATACTGAAGCTGCTAAAGCAGTTGGCAAGGCTATTGCTGAAAAAGCTTTGGCTAAAGGAATTAAAGAAGTTGTATTTGATCGTGGCGGTTACCTGTACACCGGTCGTGTTGCTGCACTGGCAGACGCGGCTCGTGAAGCTGGACTGCAATTCTAATAGAAGGAGGAATAAAAGTGGCGAATTTCGAAAAACAAGAAAGCGACTTAAAAGAGAAAGTCGTATTCATCAACCGCGTTGCAAAGGTTGTTAAAGGCGGACGTCGTTTCTCCTTCTCCGCACTCGTTGTAGTTGGTGACGAAAACGGTCATGTTGGTATGGGCCTTGGTAAAGCTGCCGAAGTTCCGGAAGCTATCCGCAAAGGCGTTGAAGATGCTAAAAAGAACCTGATTACTGTTCCTATGGTTGGCACTTCCATTCCTCATGAAATCATTGGTGTGTTCGGCGCAGGCCGTGTGTTCTTGAAACCGGCTGCAGAAGGTACCGGCGTTATTGCCGGCGGCCCTGTTCGTGCCGTACTTGAATTGGCAGGCGTACGTGATATCTTGACCAAATGTCAAGGTTCTAATAACCCTAACAATGTTGTTCGTGCAACTTTGGAAGGTTTAAAATCCCTGAAAAGTGCTGAAGCTGTTGCAGCTCTGCGCGGAAAAACCGTACAAGAATTACTTGGCTAAGGAGGTAGCATGATGGAACAAGTTAAAATCACGCTGACCCGTAGCTTGATCGGTTACCCGCAGGATCAACGCGCAACCGTAAAGGCTCTGGGCTTAGGAAAAATCAATTCTACTGTTGTTAAAAACGACACCCCGACTATTCGCGGTATGATTCACAAAGTTGAACATCTTGTGAAAGTTGAAAAAGTTGAAGCTTAAAACAAGGAGGTGTGCTACAGATGAATTTGCATGAATTATCTCCCGCTCCGGGATCTAAAAGAGCCTCCGTTCGCGTTGGCCGTGGTCTCGGTTCCGGACTTGGTAAAACATCTGGCAAAGGTCAAAAAGGACAAAAATCCCGCTCCGGCGGCGTAAAACGTCCTGGTTTTGAAGGTGGTCAAAAACCTTTGTATCTGCGTTTGCCTAAACGTGGATTCTATAATAGATTTGGCATGAATTATGTCGAAATCAATGTTGGTAGTCTCAATTGCTTTGAAGACGGCACAGTAGTTGAACCTGTAATGCTGATCGAACACGGAATGATCAAAAACATTCGTGATGGTGTTCGTATCCTCGGCAACGGCGAGCTTACTAAAAAGCTCACGGTTCAAGCTATGGGTTTCAGCAAATCTGCTGAAGAAAAAATTATTGCTGCCGGCGGAAAAGTAGAGGTGATCTAAGTGTTCGCAGCCCTCGCTAATATTTTCAGAATTACGGAACTCAGGCAAAAAGTTGTATTTACTCTCGCCATGTTCATCGTTTTTCGGGCTGGAACACATATCCCTGTTCCTGGCGTTAACGTAGCCATGATCGAGCAGCTTTTCCAAAGCGGTAATTTGTTTGGCCTGCTTGATATGTTCTCCGGCGGCGCCTTGAGCAAATTCTCAATTTTTGCTATGAGTATTACTCCATATATCAATGCGTCCATTATCCTTCAATTATTAAAGGTCGTTGTTCCTACATTAGAACAATGGTCCAAAGAAGGTGTGGAAGGTCAGAAAAAGGTTACTCAGCTGACTCGCGGCGGTACAGTTCTGCTTGGTTTTATCCAGGCTTTAGGTATGGCTTATGGTCTGAGATCAGCAATCAATAACCCCGGAATCATGTCGATTCTGTTGATTGCGATCAGTTTAACTGCTGGTACGGTATTTTTGATGTGGATCGGTGAACAGATTACGTCTAAAGGTATTGGTAACGGTATCTCACTGATCATCTTTGCTGGTATCGTTTCCAGACTTCCTGATGGAATGCATGTTATTTTCCAATATCTGCAAGCCGGCACGGTTAACATTCTGAACGTGATTTTGTTCGCGGTGATAGCTTTGGCGATGATTGTCTTTGTTGTAGCGATCTCTCAAGGTATTCGCAAAATCCCGGTTCAATATGCAAAACGTGTTGTTGGCCGTAAAATGTACGGTGGTCACACCAGCTACATTCCTTTAAAGGTCAACCAGGCAGGCGTAATTCCGATCATCTTTGCATCCTCCGTGCTGATGTTTCCGGTTACGATTGGCCAGTTTGTAGACATTCCTTGGGTAAAAACTGTTGCAGGCTGGTTTGCATGGGGTACTCCTCTTCAAACTACTTTGTATGTATTGATGATTTTATTCTTCACTTACTTCTATACCGCAGTAAGCGTGAATATAGCTGAAATGTCGGATAATATCAAAAAATATGGCGGTTTTATTCCCGGACTGCGTCCTGGCAAACCGACAACTGATTACTTGGATAAAATCATGTCCAGAATCACTCTGGCCGGCGCAATCTTTCTCGCATTGATTGCTCTGATGCCGAATGTTGTTGGTTGGATCACCGGTATAGAGGGTATCTATTTCGGTGGTACGGCCCTTTTGATCGTAGTCGGTGTTGCATTGGATACAATGAAACAAGTAGAGTCTTTGGTTTTGATGCGTCATTACCAGGGCTTTATGAAATAGGAGGAAGATTAGAATGTATATTCTTTTGATGGGACCTCCGGGTGCTGGTAAAGGCACTCAAGCAGAAAAACTCATTGCTGAATACAAAATTCCGCATATCTCTACTGGTGATATGTTCCGTGCAGCTGTTAAGCAAGGCACAGAATTAGGTAAAGAGGCAAAAAGATACATGGACGCCGGTGGCCTCGTGCCCGACGTCGTTACCATCGGTATTGTTCGGGAAGGCTTAGCCAAACCTGAATGTGCCAATGGATTTATCTTGGATGGATTTCCAAGAACCGAAGAGCAGGCTGTTGCCCTCGACGGCATTTTAACTGATCTGGGCATTAAATTGACCGGTGTGGTTAATATCGTAGTTCCTGACGCTGAGCTTGTAGGCAGGGTCACCGGCAGACGTATCTGCAAGGCCTGCGGCGCTACATATCATGTAGAATACAATCCCAGTAAGGTGGAAGGTATGTGCGATAAATGCGGCGGCGCGTTGTATCAACGTGACGACGATAAAGAAGAAACTGTAAAAAATCGTTTGCATGCATATCATTCGCAAACGGAACCGTTGATCGAGTACTACAAAAAACAAGGCGTATATCATGAAATCGATGGCCTGCAGGAAATCGGCAAAGTTTACGCTGATGTTAAAGCTAGTCTCGGGGCGCTGAAGTAAGGAGGTAAAACGCTGTGTCCAAACAAGACGTAATTGAAGTTGAAGGCACAATCTTAGAATCCCTACCGAACGCCATGTTCCAAGTTAAATTGGAAAACGGTCATGTGATTCTGGCACACATATCCGGTAAGATACGTATGAACTTCATCAAAATTTTGCCTGGCGATAGGGTCACTGTCGAGCTTACTCCGTACGATTTAAGTCGTGGAAGAATTACTTATCGGTTCAAATAACCAAAGACAGGCAAGAGGAGGTTTAAAATATGAAAGTCAGACCGTCTGTTAAACCAATATGTGAAAAATGCAAAGTCATTAAACGCAAAGGCCATGTAATGGTAATTTGCGAAAACCCGAAACATAAACAAAAACAAGGCTAAGAAGGAGGTGCAGCGTTAATGGCACGTATTGCTGGTGTCGATTTACCTAGAGACAAACGTATTGAATACGCACTGCCGTACATTTATGGCATCGGTCTTACCCTGTCTCGTGAGATCCTGAGCAAAACCGGTATCAACCCTGATACCCGCGTTCGCGATCTGACAGAGGAAGAAGTTGCAAAACTTCGTGAAACTATCGATGGTGATTATAAAGTAGAAGGTGACCTCCGCCGTGAGGAATCCCTCAATATAAAACGCCTGATTGAAATTGGTAGCTATCGCGGCCGCAGACATCGTATGGGCTTGCCCGTTCGTGGTCAAAATACCAAAAACAATGCTCGTACTCGCAAAGGTCCGAAACGTACTATTGCAGGTAAGAAGAAATAATCAGTGAGGGAGGGATAAACGAGTGGCTGGTAAAAAAGTTGTTCGCAACAAAAAGAAAGTAAGTAAAAATATCGAAAGTGGCGTAGCTCATATTCGTTCCACTTTCAATAATACTATCGTTACTATTGCCGATATGAACGGTAATGTACTCAGCTGGGCATCTGCCGGCGGCTTAGGCTTCCGCGGTTCCCGTAAAAGCACTCCGTTTGCTGCTCAGATGGCTGCTGAAGAAGCAACTAAAGCTGCAATGGAACATGGCTTGAAACAAGTTGAAGTATTCGTTAAAGGCCCCGGCGCTGGTCGTGAAGCAGCTATTCGTGCTCTTCAGGCTGCAGGTCTCGAAGTTAACTCCATTAAAGACGTTACTCCGATTCCTCACAACGGCTGCCGTCCGCCGAAACGTAGAAGAGTTTAATTTATTGGAGGTGTACCCGCTAAATGGCAAGATATACTGAGGCTGTATGCCGTCAATGCCGTCGTGAAGGCGCAAAACTGTTTCTTAAAGGTGACAGATGCTACAGCGACAAATGCGCTTTTGCTGTTCGTTCCTATGCTCCTGGTCAGCATGGTCAAGCACGCAAAAAAGTATCTGAGTACGGTATTCAGTTACGTGAAAAACAAAAAGCACGCCGTATTTACGGTATGTTAGAACGTCAATTCCATAATACCTTCGTTAAAGCCGAAAAACAAAAAGGTATTACAGGTGAAAACCTGCTCGTTCTTCTGGAAAGAAGAATGGACAATGTAGTTTACCGTCTTGGCCTGGCCGATAGCCGCAGCCAAGCTCGTCAATTGGTAACTCATGGTCATATCGCTGTTAACGGCAAACGTCTTGATATCGCTTCCGCTTTGGTAAAAGCCGGCGACGTTATCAGCGTTATGGAAAACAGCCGTGGTAAAGAATACTTCAAAGGTATGGCTGAAACCCTGGCTTCCAAAACTACTCCTGCTTGGCTCGTTCTCGATGCTCAAAGCTTGAGCGGTAAAGTTGATCGTTTCCCGACCCGTGAGGAAATCGATGTTCCTATCGAAGAACATCTCATCGTTGAGTTGTACTCTAAATAATTAGTTGAACATCTGCCACCCAACATTAGGCGTATTGTGGTAATACGCACGAGAAGGAGGCTTTCCGCATGATCGAAATAGAAAAACCTAAAATGGTCACCGCTGAGATCAGCGATGACGGCCGTTATGGCAAATTTGTATGGGAACCGTTGGAAAGAGGCTACGGTATCACGCTGGGCAACAGCCTTCGCAGAGTATTGCTTTCTTCTTTACCCGGTGCTGCGGTTACAGCTGTTAAAATTGACGGCGTGCTGCACGAATTCTCTACAATTCCAGGCGTAAGAGAAGATGTTGCGGATATTATCCTCAACATCAAGGCTCTTTGCCTTAAAGTAAGCAGTGAAGAACCAAAAACTTTACGTATCGAATGCAGCGGTGAGCAAGAAGTTACTGCAGCAGACATCCTTGTTGATGCCGACGTAGAGATTTTGAATCCTGAGCTGCATATTGCTACCTTGGACAAAGATGCGAAACTCAATATGGAGATTGCCATCGACAAGGGGCTGGGCTATGTTCCTGCTGATAAGAACAAACGCCCTGATCAACCGATTGGTATGATTCCTGTGGATTCCATTTATTCTCCGATTACGAGAGTAAAATTTGGTGTTACCGATACTCGTGTTGGTAACGTTACCAATTATGACAAGCTGACTTTGGAAGTTTGGACAGACGGAAGCGTTGAGCCGGACGAAGCAATCAGCATGGCATCCAGTATCATGATTGATTACCTGAAGTTGTTCCAAACCGGTACCGCTGCTTCCAGCAGTATGGTCACCGTAGTTGGCAGTTCTGAGACCGCTCCGGTCGAGGAGCCTGTCCAAGCAGGTCCTGGTTCCGTTTCCATCGACGATCTTGATTTGTCCGTACGTTCCAACAACTGCTTGAGACGTGCAGGCATCAATACTGTTGATGAACTGGTTCAAAAGACCGAAGAAGACATGATGAAAGTACGTAACTTAGGTCGTAAATCCCTCGATGAGGTTAAGAAAAAATTAGCCGATTTGGGACTGGCTTTACGCAATAGTGACGAAGAATAAGAAGGGGGTCGGAAACGAATGGCATACAGAAAACTGGGCCGTAATTCCAGCAACCGTAAAGCTTTGTTTCGCAGCATTTTGAGCTCCTTCATCAAACACGAGAGAATTGAAACTACTGTGACTAAAGCTAAGGAAGTTAGCAGCCATGTAGCCAAATTGATTACTTTGGCAAAACAAGGCGACTTGCATGCTCGTCGTCAAGTTCTTGCAGTTCTCGTCGATGAAGAAGCTACCAGAAAGCTTTTTGATGAAATCGCTCCGAAATATGCAGAAAGACAAGGCGGCTTTACTCGTATTTACAGAGTAGGTCCTCGTCGCGGTGACGCTGCTGAAATGGCAATTATCGAGCTTGTTTAAGAATAAGCATGAAAACCAGGAACTTTTGTTCCTGGTTTTTTTATTATTGTTAGTGGGAAATTCCCAAAGGGACACAGTTAATTCACAAGTGGCATTAGCAATACAGGATAAAAAAGATGTATAATAATTTTATGAGAAAAAGTTAGAAATATGTGAGGAATAATTTATGAAGGTAAATGAAGAAAATCCACTTGGAAGTGAAAAAATAAGCAGACTTTTACATGATTTTGCTTTACCAAGTATTATAGCTATGCTGGTAGGAGCCTTATATAATATTGTTGATCAGTTTTTTATTGGGCGCAGCGTTGGGATGTACGGTAATGCGGCTACTAATGTCGCTTTGCCGTTAACTACGGTATGTACTGCGTTAGGGCTGCTTTTTGGCGTTGGCGGTGCGTCTAATTTCAATTTGAAACTTGGGGCAGGTAAACGCGAGGAAGCGGCTAAATATATTGGTAATGCCATAACGCTGCTTGTTGGAAGTGGTGTGGTGCTGGCGGTATTTGTACTGGTATTTTTAAAACCTTTGATGATCGCTTTTGGCGCAACAGATATTGTTTTAAAGTATGCGCTTATTTTTGCGGGAATCAATTGTCTGGGTTTCCCGTTTTTGATTTTGGGGACGGGGGGCAGCACTTTAGTGCGCGCTGACGGCAGTCCTAAGTATTCAATGATTTGTATGCTGACCGGCGCTTTTATCAATCTGATTCTCAATCCGCTGTTTGTTTTTGTAATGGATTGGGGTATTGCCGGATCAGCATCTGCAACTGTTATCGGGCAAGTTGTGTCGGGGCTTATGGTCGCTGGATATTTAAGAAAGTTCAAGACTTTGCCGTTGTCTAAAAACGATTTGCTGCCAAACTGGGAACGTTCCCGTTTGATCTCGGCACTTGGCGCTGCCAGCTGTTTTAATCAATTTGCGATTATGGTAGTGCAAATAACATTAAACAATACTTTGACTCATTATGGCGCAGATTCAATATACGGCAGTGAGATACCTCTGGCCTGTTCAGGGATCATTACGAAAGTAAATATGATTTATTTTTCAATCATTATTGGGTTGTCACAGGGGCTGCAGCCAATAGTCAGTTTTAATTACGGCGCAAAAAAATACGGACGTGTTATAGAAGCTTACCGCTTAACGCTGCTGATAGGAACGGTAGTATCCATTATTGCTTTTGCCTGTTTTCAGCTTTTCCCGCGGCAGATCATTGGTTTCTTCGGTGAAGGATCAGAAGCTTATTATCAATTTGCGGAGGAATATTTCAGAATTTATTTGTTCTTCACCTTTTTAGATTGTATCCAGCCGATTTCTTCCAATTTTTTTACGTCCATTGGTAAAGCAACTAAAGGTATCATTCTTTCCCTGACCAGGCAGATTATTTTTTTACTGCCTCTGATTGTCATACTACCTTTGTTTTATGGTATTAACGGCGTTATGTATGCAGGTATGACAGCGGATTTTGCGGCTGCTGTCCTGGCCGCATATTTAGGCTGGCGTGAAGTACAGCTGATGCGCAGCTGGATGAAAGCTGATAAATAATAAGAAAATCATCTTTTATTGGAAGGATTAAAAATGGAGAAAGAATTGAAAATCAAAATGTATTCTTTCACACTGGATTGCATAAACCCTTATGCGTTGGCTAAATTCTATGCAGAGCTGCTAAATTGGGAAATCCCTTTTTATGATGAGAACTGGGCCTGTATAGGAGTACCTGGAATGTCCCAGGGAGCTTATCCGGGAATACTTTTTCAGCGAAATCCAGAGTACTGTCCGCCTGTGTGGCCGGAAGAACCGGGAGTACAGCAGCAGATGGCGCATTTGGACTTTGCAGTCAATGATTTGGAAGAAGCGGTTCAGCATGCGATTAACTGCGGAGCAACAATGGCAGCTGAACAGTTTTCTGAAGAATGGCGTGTGATGTTTGATCCTGCAGGGCATCCTTTTTGTCTGTGCCGTATGAAAGCAATTTTTGAAAGCGAAAAATTTGCTTTGCTATAGAATTGAAAGATACTTCTGAGAAATTCTTTTTATACATATGGATATCAGTATTAATTTATGGAAGCTGCGGTAAAGTAAAAATAGCCTTGTTTCAAATGTTGCAGCTGCAAATTCGAGAATAAGAAAGTTTGAAAATAAGATCCGGACTGTTCCGGGTCTTATTTTTGTAAAGTTAACCAAGTGTGCTGGAAGCGGTTGACGTACCTGGGCTGGAATAATATAATATAAAGGTACTGAATTAAGCGGAGGTTTGCCATGCAAACTATAATTGAAGTAAAAAATTTAACACATGTTTATACAGACAGTGAAAATAAAGAAATAAAGGCTTTGGATGGGATCAATTTAGAAATAAGACAAGGTGAATTTGTTGCTGTTATTGGTGCCAATGGCAGTGGTAAAAGTACTTTAGCGCGTCATTTTAACGCTTTGCAGAGGCCAAGTGAAGGTGTGTGCCTGATCGAGGGTATGGATACTACGGTAGAAGAAAATCTTTGGGATATTCGCCAGCATGTGGGGATGGTGTTTCAAAATCCTGATAATCAGATCGTGGCGGCAATTGTCGAGGAAGACGTTGCCTTTGGACCGGAAAATATAGGGGTGCCGACGGCAGAAATAAGAACAAGAGTGGATGCTGCGCTGGCGGCAGTAGGTATGAGTGATTATGCCAAGCATGCTCCGCATCTGCTTTCCGGCGGTCAAAAACAGCGCGTGGCGATCGCAGGTGTTTTAGCATTGGAACCCAAGTGTATTGTTTTAGATGAACCGACGGCTATGCTCGATCCACAGGGACGCAAAGAAATAGTAACTACTGTCAAAAAATTGAACCGGGAAAAAGGCATTACCGTGGTTTATATAACTCATTATATGGAAGAGGCGCTGCAGGCTGACCGAATCATTGTTATGGGAGAGGGCAAGCTCAAAATGCAGGGGACGCCGAAAGAGGTGTTCAGTCATGTACGAGAGTTATATGCTTTGGGCTTAGAAGCGCCTTTAGCTGCTAAAATTGCCGATGATTTGCGGCAAAGCGGTCTGAATTTACAGCAGGGAATTATTACAAATGAGGAGTTGGCTGAAAGCATATGCCGATAACATTAGAAAACGTAGAATTTACATATATGGCTAAAACACCCTACGAACGCAAAGCGCTGCAAGGTGTTTCGCTGACTGTAGACAAAGGAGAGTTTGTTGCTGTGATCGGGCATACCGGCAGCGGAAAATCGACTTTAGTGCAGCATCTGAATGGTCTTTTAAAACCGTCGGCAGGTAAAGTAACGATTGATGGACTGGATATCAGCGGCAAAGGTGAAGCCGTAAAAAAAGCAAGACACCAGGTTGGTATGGTTTTCCAATATCCTGAACATCAGATTTTTGCTGAAACTGTTTTTGAGGATATTGCATTTGGACCGCGGAATAAGGGGATGCAGGAAAATGAGGTTAAGCAGCAGGTCCAAGACGCGATGAGATTTGTGGGTTTGGATTTTGAAACCTTTGCCAGCCGGTCTCCGTTTCAGCTTTCCGGAGGACAAATGCGCCGCGTGGCGATTGCCGGGGTAATAGCAATGGATCCTGATTATCTGATTTTAGACGAACCTTCTGCCGGACTTGATCCGCGTTCACGTGATGCTGTTTTTGCAGAAATCATGGCTTTGTATAAAAAACGCCGGATGGCTGTGATTTTAGTTACGCACAGTATGGAAGAAGCAGCCCGTTACAGTAACCGGCTGCTGGTTATTTCCGGTGGACGCGTCATTTTAGACGGAAGTCCTTCTGAAATTTATCAAAATCATAAAAATGAACTTTTGGCGGTAAGCATGGACGTACCGCAGCTTTTTAAACTCAGTGATGAACTGCGTGCACGCGGGATGGAAATCCAGGCGGATACCATGACTGCGGAAGCACTGGAAGCGCAGATCAAAACAGCAAAGGGGTTGAAATAAATGCTGACTGACATTGCGCTTGGACAATATTACCCGGGAAATTCTCTGATTCATAAGTTGGACCCGCGTACGAAGATACTGATAACATTATTTTTTATTGTCGCTATTTTTCTGGCCTCAGGAGCCGTATCTTATGGAATACTTTGGGGTTTCGTATTTTTGATTATTCTTTTATCACGTCTGCCGCTGATGCTGGTTCTAAAATCAATAAAGCCGCTGTGGATCATCATTGTTCTGACAATGGTAATCCATATGTTTACAGGGCAGGGTGAAAATGTAATTTTTTCCTGGAAATTTTTTAAAGTAACACAGGAAGGTCTGGAAATGGGCCTGAAAATGTCGATGCGTCTGATTCTGCTGCTGCTGATTTCTTCGATACTGACATTTACGACTTCACCAATAGTTTTGACTGACGGGATAGAGGCTTTGCTGCGCCCATTTAAACGTTTTGGCGTACCAGCGCATGAGCTGGCAATGATGATGACGATCGCCTTACGGTTTATACCTACGCTGCTTGAGGAAACAGACAGGATTATGAAGGCACAGACCGCGCGCGGAGCTGATTTTTCTAGCGGTAATCTGATGCAGAGAGCCAAAAATATGCTGCCGCTTTTGATACCTCTTTTTATCAGTGCGTTCAGACGTGCCGATGATCTGGCGGTAGCAATGGAAGCACGTTGTTATCGCGGTGGAGAAGGACGCAGTCGTATGCACGAGCTCGTTTATTATGGACGTGACTATGCGGCATTAGCGACAGTGTTTGTTTTGATTGGTCTGATGGCGTTTATTCGCTGGGGGAACGCGTTATGCGTACTCTGAAATTAACAGTGGCTTATGACGGCACTAATTACCATGGTTTTCAGAAGCAGACTAATGCTCTTACAGTGCAGCAGGTGCTTGAAGAGAAACTATCCTTGCTCTGCGGCGAAAAAATCGTTACAGCCGGTTCTGGACGTACTGATACGGGTGTGCATGCACGGGGGCAGGTAGTGTCGCTGACAACCAGCGGTAGTATTCCATTGGAGAATCTTTTAAAGGCCTGTGCAGGAATCCTGCCGAAGGATATCGTGCTTTGGCAGGCTGAGGAAGCTGACGAAGGTTTTCATGCCAGATACAGCGCTTGTTGGAAACGTTATTGTTATCGCATAGTGCAGAATAAACATGCGGACCCTTTCCTGCGTAACTATGTCTGGCAAATGCGGGAATATCTGCGGCTTGAAGCGATGCAGGAGGCAGCACAGCTGCTTTTGGGAACACATGATTTTTCGTTTTTCCGTTCGGCCGGCAGTGTGCAAAGTTCGCCTGTTAAAACGATTTACCGCGCTGAATGGCTGCAAAAAGAGCAGGGAGAACTGGAATTCTGCATTGAAGGTAATGGATTTTTATATCATATGGTGCGTAATATCGTCTGGCATCTGGTAGAAGTCGGCAAAGGCACTAAAAGTATTGCTGCATTTAAAAGTGAATTTGCAGCAGGCAAGCGTCATTTTAAGGTTGCCCCGGCGCCTCCTCAGGGACTTTATTTAGATTATGTTGGTTATATACCGCATTTTCTGGCAGATATTGAAAAAATCAGAAAATAATCCTGATTTTACTTGACAAAAAATGTCAAGATGGTTACAATATACATACGTGATTTTACGCCTATCTCCACTAGCCCCGGAGAGAAACGATAAAATTACATCGAACAGGAAATACTTTAGGGAGGGACATAAGGATGAAATCTTTTATGGCTAATCCGTCCAATATCGAACGTAAATGGTTCGTTGTTGACGCAGCTGATAAAACTCTTGGCCGCATGGCAGCCGAAGTTGCAAAAATCCTTCGTGGCAAACACAAACCGACTTTTACTCCGCATATGGATACCGGAGATCATGTAATCGTAATCAATGCCGACAAAGTAGTTTTGACCGGTAAAAAACTGGTTCAAAAAGTTTACTTCCGTCATTCCGGTTACCTTGGCGGCGACAGCTACACAAAAGCTGGCGATATGCTCGCTAAGAACCCGGTAAAAATGGTAGAACTCGCAGTTAAAGGTATGATTCCTAAAAATCGCCTTGGCAGCCAGATCTACACTAAACTGCATGTATATGCTGGTTCTGAACACCCGCATGCAGCTCAAAAACCTGAAACTTTAGAAATCAACGTAAGATAATCCGGAGGAGGAAACGTAAATGGCAGTAGTTACTTATAGTGCGACTGGTCGTCGCAAATCTTCAGTTGCTCGCGTTCGCCTGGTTCCGGGTGAAGGTAAAATCGTTATTAACGGCCGTGAGCTGACCAATTATTTTGGTCTGAAAACATTGGAACTCATCGTTAACCAACCGCTTGAAATTACTGAAACCAAAGGCAAATACGACGTACTCGTAAATGTTATTGGCGGCGGTATTTCCGGTCAGGCAGGTGCGATCCGTCATGGTATCGCTCGTGCTTTGCTCGACGTTGACGCTGAATATCGTCCGGCTTTGAAAAAAGCTGGCTTCCTGACTCGCGATCCGCGCGAAAAAGAACGTCGTAAATACGGTCTTAAAAAAGCGCGTAAAGCAAGCCAGTTCTCGAAACGTTAATCATTGGGAACAGAAGTTCAAAACCCGCACAATTTGTGCGGGTTTTCTTTTTGTCAATATGAAAAGACTCCTTTGAATTAACTAAACAGGATTAAAAAAATAAATACTGTTGTTATAATATGCAGTAAAAGTATGCTTTTTATTTAGTTTATGTAATCATTTTAATAAAGATGACGTTTTAGAGTCGTATTTTTTCTCTTGACAAGTATCAGGCAAGTAGGTATAATAATTTTTAACAATTCAAAAATTTTCACCTCAAAGACTGTGAAGGGAACAAGATAAAACTGGCAGGCCTAAGAGAGTCGACGGTTGGTGCAAGTCGATGGCAAAAGTTTTATGTATAGCTCATCCCGGAGTTGTCTGCTTGATATGTAGAGCAGAACGTGTGGCAACGTTAAACGCCTGGGCCTTGTTTGAGGCTGAGAGGGCTGCTTGGCAGCTGAATTAGGGTGGTACCGCGTGGAGAACAGTTCCTCGCCCCTATGCATTTATCGTAGGGAGCGGGGATTTTTTATTTCCGCTTCCGAAGTTGGGCCGCTGCGCCGGCATAAACAGATTGGAGGCAAATATTTATGAAACAAGCAAGTAAACAGTATATTCCTTTTCAGCCGCTCCAGTGGCCGAATCGCCAATGGCCTAATAAAACTATTACCAAGGCGCCGATTTGGTGCAGTGTTGACCTGCGCGACGGGAATCAGGCTTTGGTTACGCCGATGCAGCTGGAAGAAAAGCTGCTGATGTTCAAGACTCTGGTAGATATTGGCTTTAAAGAAATAGAAGTTGGTTTTCCGTCTGCATCTGAAACCGAATATGAGATCCTGCGCACTTTGATCGAAGGGCATCATATTCCCGATGATGTAACGATTCAGGTACTGGTACAGGCGCGTCCGGAACTGATCAAAAAAACTTTTGAAGCAGTTAAAGGCGCTAAAAACGTTATCGTACATTTTTATAACTCTACCTCTACCTTACAGAGGAAGGTCGTATTTAAAGAAGATATGCCAGGCATTATCAAGATCGCAGTGGAGGGTGCAAAACTTATCCGTCAGCTGACTGAGGAAGAAATTGCCAGCAGCGGTATGAATATTCGGTATGAATATTCTCCTGAAAGCTTTACCGGTACTGAGATCGATTTTGCTATTGAAATATGCGAGTCGGTAATGGAAACCCTGGGGGCAACGAATGAGAACCCGATCATTCTGAATCTGCCTTCAACAGTGGAAATGTCAACGCCGAACACATATGCGGATCAGATCGAATATTTCTGTACTAAGATGAAAAACAGGGAAGCTGCTATTATCAGCATTCATCCGCATAATGACCGCGGGACAGGTGTTGCTGCGGCTGAACTTGCCCTGCTGGGCGGAGCAGACCGCATCGAAGGAACATTGTTTGGCAACGGCGAGCGCACTGGCAATCTTGATATTGTGACAGTTGCTTTGAATATGTATACTCAGGGCGTTGATCCGGAGCTTGATTTTTCCAATATTCTGGCGGTCAAAAAAATTTATGAGGCCTGTACCAAGATGAAGGTGCCCGAGCGCCAGCCTTATGCGGGTGAATTGGCGTTTACCGCGTTCTCCGGTTCGCATCAGGATGCTATACGTAAGGGTTACGAATATATGGCGGAAAGCGATACTCCTTATTGGGAAGTACCGTATCTTCCGATCAATCCTGCTGATCTGAGCCGTGAATACGAACCTGTTATCCGTATCAACAGCCAATCCGGTAAAGGCGGCGCAGCTTTTGTGCTGCAGCATGCTGTCGGTTACAGGCTGCCGAAGGAAATGCATCCTGAATTTGGCAATATCGTGAAGGCTGCTTCCGATGCTTTTGGTGATGAATTGAAGGAAGAACAGATCGTTGACTTGTTTAACCGTGAATATGTAGAGTTTGATGGTAAATACAAACTGGCTTCCCACAGCTTCCTGGAACAACGGGAGTTGGATGGCACTACACATACTCGTTTTGAAGGTAAAATCGATGTTTGTGGTGATATGAAAGAAGTTGCCGGTGTCGGCAACGGCCCGATAGATTCATTCTTCCAGGCGCTGGCAGGAATCGGCGTAGAGGGCTATGAATTTGTTAATTATCACGAACATGCTATTTCCCGCGGTTCTGACGCGAAGGGTATTTGTTACATAGAACTGAAGATTCCCGGTAATGGACATATCTTTGGTGTTGGTATCGACAGTAATATCAACGTAGCTGCGCTTTTGGGTATCCTCTGCGCTATTAACAGAGCTGAGAAATAATCAGAGCGGTGTAAAAATCAGATAAAAAATATTAAGACAGGCGTAGTTTGGTTATCTTGCAGATAAAGGCACAGTACTGATAAAGTACTGTGCCTTTTGTCGTAAATTTCGTGTAAAAGTGAAGGGAGGCAGGCAGGAGCTTTGCCGCAAAGCTAGAAATAAACAGCAGCAATAGCAGAGAAAATTACGGATCAATAACAGGAAGAAGGGGAGAAAGTGTAAATTGCCAAGTCTGTAATGATAGTAAAAATCTGTCGTAAAGAAGGATGAAAATTTTATGGCTAAAAATAAAGTGATCCTGGGGCATCTGTCTGGCAGTGCTGTTTTCTTAAATCCAGTTTGTATGATCGTAACGAAGATGCATTTTAAAGAACCTGATGAAGGAATTATCATCAGCAAAGAAACAATTCATACGTGGGAATTTGTAACTGATGAAGCTATCAAAGATGCTTTTGCAGGAAAGTCTGATTGTGCACTTGAGGGGATGACAGAAGAATATGGTCAGGAGCTCATGGGGGCAGTGTTAAAACCTCCTAAAGCATCTGTGTATCAGCTGGCCGTTCAATTTGAGAATGGGGAATACAGTCTGCTTGAGTTGGATGGATATTATGCTAAAGCGTTTATCGATGCTTCAGCTAAAGAAAAAGCAGCTTTATTTGAGCCTGATCACAGCAGGGAGAAGAAGATTTCCTGCATGAAAAAAGTTGTCGCAGGCTGTATTTCGTTAGTTTCCCTTGCAGGACTGCTGTTATTGCTGTAAATGATAGATTAAAATAAAACAATGATTATAAAAAATGAAGGCCGCTGCTTTATAAAAGCAGCGGCCTTCATTTTTTAGGGGTATTGTGAATGTAAGGTTAAACAAATTTATAGCTTTTCAGGATACTATGCTGCACTGCTTTATACAGGAAAACTGCTAAAATAACAGATGGCACAGCGCTTACCGCCATGGAAACAGCACAGTTGATTGCAGATAGATAGGCTATCTGGTGCGGAAGTCCTAAAACGAAGACTTTAAAGCCATAGCGAATCAGCGGTTCGGTGATAACATTGACCAGGCAGCCGAAAACAGCCGCTATAGTTACGATCTTAGTCGCTTTTTTGTCATCTGCCGCAGCCAGGTTAAAAACTTTATGAGCAATAAAGGCTACCGCCAGTCCCAATAGAAATTTGGCTAAAAAAGTCGGCGGTGCTGATGTGGTATAACCGGCTAAAATGTCTGCAAGGGACAGACCTATTGCACCTGTAAGCGCTCCGTATTTTGCCCCCAGAATCAGAGCAGACAGGAGGATAAAAGCATGACCGATATAAATTTTGCCGGTCATACCGCCACCCATGGGGATCTCGATCCGCAGATAAGTAAAACAAACGAAAGCCAAAGCTGCAAACATACCTGCCAGCGTCAGCCTTGTAATATTGTCATTACGCATAAAAAACACCCTCTTCAATTAAATCTACAAAATATAGTATAAAACAAAACTGGTTTGTGTAAAATAGACAGAAGTTGAAAAATAAAGCAGGACAGTTAGAAAAAGCAGGTAAATGTGGTAATACTGCGGCAGGCAGAAAAATAATTCACAAAGGTTTTTCAGAAAAAGATATATGAATAATGACTCATATGTTATAATAGATTTAAGGAATGAATTGCTGCCTGCTGCGTATAATTTCAAGCTTCTGTAAGGCAGAGTTATTATTTGACAAAGCCTGTACAGGTTGTTAAGATTGAGTTATAAGATGTAGAGGGGCAGTTTTTGCTAACCTTAAAATTTAAGCTGTCGATTTTACTGGCAGCACTGGATCAAATTCCGAAATGGAGGCATAAATTATGGAAAAAGCGAGTATGTATATTTTTGGTATGTCATGTGCAGGTTGTGTTGCCAGTGTAAAAATGGCATTGGAGGATGTACCGGGCGTAAAACACGCAGCAGTAGACCTGGAGCAGTGCATGGCAGTTGTAGAATATGAAGCCCCGGCTACAGTGGAGCAGTTGGAAATGGCAGTAAAAGAAGCTGGTTTCACTGTTGAAAAATAAAGCTTATGAAAACAGTAACTATTAAAATTTCAGGAATGCATTGTGCTGCCTGTTCTAATGGCGTGGAACGTTCTTTAAAGAAGGTTCCCGGCGTCGACAGAGCGGAAGTCAATCTGGCGACTCAGTCGGCGTTGGTGCGTTATGATGAAAATCAGGCGACGATAGAGCAGCTGGAAGCAGCTGTGACCAGAATGAGCTTTGGTGTCGTCCATGATGCGCCGGGCGAAGAATCGACAGCTGAACAGAGGGCGGAACAGGATGCCCTTGATTTAAAGAAACGTTTGAAAGTGGCGGCTTTCTTTTTTGTGCCGCTGTTATATTTGGCGATGGCGCCGATGGTGCCGGGTAAATTTTTGCCTGTACCGATAGATCCGGATCAGATGAGCGATGTCTATGCTTTTGTGCAGTTGTTGTTAACGCTGCCGATATTGTATGCCGGCGGTCCGTTTTTCAAAAATGGTATCATCAGCTTGAAAAATGGTGTTCCGTCGATGGATACACTGGTTGCTTTAGGTACGGGGGCTGCGTTTATTTACAGCAGCTATTCAACCTACGAAGTTCTAGCAAAAATAAATCCTCATGCTGTGCATAGTCTTTATTTTGAGTCTGCCGGTGCTATTTTGACCTTTGTTTTATGTGGTAAGTTTTTAGAACTGCGTGCGAAAGGTGAAGCTGGACACGCTATCAGCAGCCTGCTTAACCTGGCGCCGAAGACAGGCTTTATCTGGAAGGACGGCGAAGAGGTAGAGATTCCGCGCGAAGCGATACTGACAGGTGATATAGTTATCGTCCACCCAGGCAATCAGATACCGGTCGACGGGGTGATCACAGACGGGCACGCCAGTATTGACGAATCGATGCTGACCGGTGAAAGTATGCCTGTAGGTAAAAGTGTCGGCGAAAATGTTTTTGCGGCTACAGTAGTTACCGACGGGTATCTGCGTTTTAAAGCCGAAAAAGTCGGTAAGGATACGATGCTGTCGCAGATCATGCAGATGGTCGAAGCGGCTCAGGGATCGAAAGCGCCGATTGCCAAAACGGCTGATAAAATTGCGGCGGTTTTTGTGCCGGTAGTGCTGGTGATAGCTTTAGTTGCCGGCTTGAGCTGGTGGTTTGCCGGCGCCGGCAGTAAATTTGCCATGCAGGTCTTTGTTGCCGTACTTGTTATTGCCTGCCCCTGCGCTTTAGGACTGGCGACACCGGCGGCAATCATGGTCGCTGTAGGTAAGGGTGCTGAAAAAGGCGTACTGTTCAAAAATGCAGAAGCTTTAGAAACAGCTCATAATGTAACAATGGCGGTTTTTGATAAAACCGGTACGATTACGAAGGGCAAACCGATAGTAACAGACGTTATCGGCTGGAATGGAGCCAAAGAAGAAGCGATAACAAGGCTGGCGGCGGCAATTGAACAAGGTTCAGCTCATCCGCTGGCAGTAGCTGTCAAAGAACGGGCCGCAGGGATGGAACTGCCGACCTGTACAGATTTTAGAACTACGGTAGGCGGCGGTATCGCTGCCCGTTGTGAAAATACCAACGTACGGTTGGGAAATTTGTCCTTTGTACAGCCTGTGGCAATGATTCCGCCGAATGCCATAGAACTTGGCGAAAAATTAGCGTCAGTTGGTAAAACGATCGTTTATCTGACGATCGGCCGTAATTTATGCGGTATTTTTGCTATCGCTGATACGCTGAAGGAAGAAACCCAGGAAGCAATGCAGAAGCTGCACGAGCTGAATATCCGTACCGTTATCCTGACCGGCGATAATAAACGTGCTGCTGCTTATATTGCACAGCAGGCAGGCGTGGACGAAGTAGTTGCTGAGCTGATGCCTGGTCATAAGGCCGAGCTGATCAAAAGCTTCCAGCAGGGTGGGGAGATCGTCGCCATGGTTGGCGACGGTATCAACGACGCACCGGCTTTGGCGCAGGCTGATCTGGGCATTGCCGTTGGCGGCGGGACTGATGTGGCGATAGAATCGGCGCAGGTCGTGCTGGTCAACGGAGATATTCGTAATATCAGTACTACCCTGCGTTTAAGTAAGGCTACGATCCGCAACGTTAAAGAAAATCTGTTCTGGGCTTTTGGCTACAATATTATTGGTATACCTGTAGCCGCAGGAGTGCTGCACATTTTCGGCGGACCTCTGCTTGACCCGATGATCGCTGCGGCCGCAATGTCGCTGAGCTCGGTTTCGGTAGTAAGCAATGCCCTGCGTTTAAAACGCTTTAAGTAATCTAAAAAAATTAAAAGTAATAAAGTGAATATTGATACATGTTTTTTACATGCTGAGGCCTGTAAAAATACAGAAAAAGGCGAAAGCCCCGTTTACATTTTGTAAGCGGGGCTTTTTTATTGCCCTTTCTAAGTACTGGGATACAGCTGCGATGACTTATGGGAGGACAAAAAGCAAAAATAAAAATGTTTCACAATTTAAAAATTCGCAAAACATTAAAATAATAAAGTATTTCTTATAATATTCCACCATTGTGGATAAAGATAATAGTAATGTAAAGCCAGGGAGGTGAAAGCTATGGAACTTGATGATGAAAAACTGAGCTTCTCCAAAAAGGTTGTCGGAACGGTGACCTGGTTATTTGTCGGCATCATAATGTTTTCGGCCGGCACTTGGTTAATATACAGAGAAATACCGGACAGGCTGATAGATTATGTTGACGGGCCGTTTTCTGTTATCATCAGCGGTTATTTTGCCAAAGCCGGTATGGAAAACTTTTTGAAGCTGCGGGGAGGAGCTAAAGAAAAAGGCACCTAGAAAGGGGGGCTGGCTTATGATTTGTTATTATCTGTTTCCAGGTCCGCACTGAGAAACGTATGACGCAAAAGCATTTATCTAAATTATCAGGTATCAGTACAAGTATGATCAGTGCGATCGAATTAGGCGAACGGCATCCGACTGTTCCGGTTCTTGACGCTTTGGCAAGAGCACTGCAGGTTAAGGTGACCGATCTTTACAGCCGTAAATTTTGATTATGAGGAGGATCCGTGATGGCGAAAAAGCAATACTTTGAGAATTTGTTGGGAGCGATGCAGGAATCAATTTTAAAAGCGCACAGCATGATCGAAAATCAGCACTTGAATGTTATGAAACGTTATTTTGACGAGTCGCAGAAACCGCTGACTTTTGATATCCAATATCCTCGTATCAATCCTGACACAGGCGAACTAGAATATGTACTGGTGCAGGTGCCGAAAATTGCGCTGGTACCGATGAATTCCCTGAAGCTGAAGGAGATGAAGCTGAAGTTTAAGGTAAAGCTGAGCAGCTGGGATGATGGTAAAAGCAATGACAGCGGTCTGCTGGCAAATATTTTGTCTTCCAACAAAACGGATACCGATAATTTTGTCGATGTAGAATTGCTGTTTGAGTCTAACGATCCTCCTGAAGCAGTTATGAAAATCAATGATCAGATGGTGAAAATACTACCCTGATAAAGCATAAACAGAAAGGATGTAGTTAATTATGGCATTAGTAAAAATGGCAGAAGAATTCGGCGGTTTGCCAATGGAGTCTTTGATCGGCGGCCCGCTGCAGGCTGCCTGTGACGCACAGACGATGCTGGCCGGCGCAACGGCTCGCTTTATTGAAGAGGTCGGCCTGGTTAAGGAAGGTGATAAACAGGTCGTACGTACCGTAGGGTTCAGCTTTACCCGCAGCGCTAACGGCGATGACGGCAATGGTCCTGCTTCTGAAAAAGTGGAAATGAATATCCCGCTTTTGGCGATGGTCAAAGTTCCGTCTCTGTCGATCGATCTGGTAGATATTACCTTCGATATGGAAGTAAAATCTTCGGAAACTCAGTCGGAAATCGACGATAAAAAAGGCGAGCTGGAAGCAGAGATGGGTTTGCAGATCGGTCCTTTCAGCATGAAAGCCAAAGTTAAGGGCTCTATCTCCAGTCATAAGGAAAATACCCGTAAGAGTGATAATTCCGCAAAATATCATGTGCAGGTCCGCGCTACTCAGGGCGAGATGCCGGAAGGTCTGTCCCGTGTTTTGGATATCCTCAATACGGCGATCAACCCCACAAGTATCCAGAAAACTGCGGCAGCAGGAGCACAGGGGCAAGAACATTATACAGCTGATAATGACGTTGCCTGATGAGGTGTAAAGGCAGGTAACTATGATGACGAAACCATTTGATGTAAGTGCGGTGGGCTATGTAAAACGTGTTGTTATCGGCAATACCGATCCAGAAAAAACAGTAAATGAGGAAGACATTGAAAAGCAGCGTCAGCTGCTGAACCGCTGTCTGTCAGATTCTCCGCGCGGACGGATCATCGGACAGGAGAAGAATTTCTATTTGCTGAATATCGGTGAGCATCAGGTGGTGATGCAGTACATAGTTTATCATGTTGGTTTTGCCAGAAGGCCGGTATGGCTGGAAGATTAAGAAAGCCGCCTGTTATGGGCGGCTTTTTTCAAAGGAGGGAAAATGAAGTGGAAATAGATAATAAGATCAATCTGGGGTTCAGCGGCGGCGGTTTCAGAGCTACGTTTTACTGTCTGGGGGCTTACCGCAGATTAGTAGAGCTGGGACTTGAAAAGCATGTCAGCGAAATAACCTCTGTGTCCGGCGGCAGTATTGCTGCAGGTGCTGTCATCAGCGCTTTGGCAGAAGGTGATTTCAGCAGTTTGCTTGATTTTGACAGGCGGGTGACAACGAAACTGATCAATCTGGGGCAGTGCAATTTCCGCAGGCGTATCATGACAAAAGCATCCTGGCTCGCTTATCTGCTGCCATATCTGCCCAAGCTGCAGCAGTTGGCTCTGGCGGCTGCTTTAAGGCCGAAGATGAGTAAAGCTTTTCCACAGGTGTTAGACGAAGAACTGTTTGAAGGCAGAAAAATGAAGCAGGCAGAGGCAGCGACAGAATGGAGCTGCAATGCTACATGTATCAATACCTTAAAAAGATTCAGGTTTAAAAGTAGTGATATTTATGGTTATCTGCTGGGGCGCAGCAGTGATATCGACGATATCCCCATTGCTTTTGCCGTTGCGGCTTCGGCTGCTTATCCGGTAGGCTTCGCACCTTTGGAGCTGGATGTAGAGGCAAGAGAATTCAGGGATCTTTACGGTACGGGAACGCAGAAACCGGAAAATCCGGCCAAGCTCTATCTGACTGATGGCGGCGTTTATGATAATCTGGGCAGCGAAAGTATGCTGAAATCGCCTGTTCCATTACTGATGCTGGATGCATCCGGTGCAAGCCAACCTTTGTGGGATAATTCACACATGAGCAAGTTGGAGCTTGCCAACCGCACTTTGGCAGTAGGGCTGGATCAGGTCGTGTATCTGCGCCGCCGGCTGCTTTTTGAGGTGAAACAGCATCAGCAGCTTATTTTAGGTCGTGGGCTAGGAAAGATCATAGAATATTGGCGCGAGCGTGGAACCAGAGGAATGAATATGGAACAGCTATTGCAGGTGGAACAGCTGTGTGCTGCACTAAGGACCGATATGGACGGCTTCCACGATGTCGAGATAGAGTACCTGATGTGGCTGGGCGCGGTAAAAATAGATTATGCTTTAAGATTGCTGCTGCCCGGCAATGAACAGCTTCAGCAAAGCAAAATGCCGAAGCTGCCGGATTATGACGCAGGTTTTGCAATAGCAGTGCTGGAGCGCGGTGGTAAAATGAGTGTTTTTAAGCCGCTGCATCACGATCTGCATTTAAATTAAGGAGCGGAACATATGAAGAAGACTTCATTTTTAGCGATACTTTTGGCTGCGCTGGTGCTTGCAGCCGGCGTTGTTACTAAAGACAGCGAGCTGGTAAAAAGTTATGTGCCGGTTTTGCTGGAGCAGTTGCAGGCAATGGATACTGCAGTACCCAAAGAAATGCCGCCAAAAGCGGAGGCAAAAACACAGGACGCTGTGAAAACTGCTGACGATATCCTTGCCGTTACTGCTTTGGATATTGGACAGGGAGACAGTATCCTGGTACAAATGCAGGGGAAAAATATCCTGATCGACAGCGGCGACCGCAGCGAAGCTGCCAGGCTGCTGACTAAGCTGGAAGAAAATCATGTCGAGCAGATCGATATGCTGATCGCTACACATCCGCATGCCGACCATATCGGCGGGATGAAAGCGGTGCTGAACAGGTTTCCAGTAAAACAGGTTTATGACAGCGGTCAGAATTATAAAACTAAAATGTATAACGACTTTCGTTTGCAGATTGAAAAGGAACAGATTCCTTTTGAAGTGCTGCGCGGTGGTCAGGAAGTTCCGGTCAATGAAATGGTGAAGCTGAAGGTCCTGAGTCCGCAGGCGTTGTATAAGGGGACTCCTTCTGACACCAATAACAACAGTCTGGTGCTGCGGTTGGAGTATAAAGATTTTGCAATGCTGCTGACCGGGGATATTCAGGCCGAAGTAGAACGTGATCTGCTGCAAACTGACCCTGAGGCACTGCAGGCGCAGGTTTTAAAAGTGGCGCATCACGGCAGTAAAACATCATCGATCAATGAATTTTTAGCTGCTGTCAAACCGAAGATAGCGGTCATCAGCAGCGGCGAAGGTAATAAATATAAGCATCCCAGCCCGGAAGTGGTACAAAGACTGTACAATTTACAGGCCGATGTTTTCAATACGGCTTTATGCGGCGATATTATTATAAAAAGCAATGGCAAAACCTGTGATATAACTGTTGAGAAGTTTTATGATGAGCAGCAGGCGCAGGCAGCCTGAGACGGAGGGATAGAAAATGCGTGAAATAACATTGCAGGAATTGGCGGCGCTGGCTGAAAACGCAAAGGGTGAGATCAGAAGGATTTATTTGCACTGGACGGCGGGGCATTATAACAATACTTATGACGACTATCACTTGAATATCACAGGTGATGGTACAGTGTGGAGCAGCTGCGGGAAACTGACAGAATATAAAGAGCATACCTGGCATCGTAACAGCGGCGCAGTTGCGGTAAGCATCTGCTGCTGCGCCGACGCGGTGGCTTATGCCGATGGCGGTGTGGACTTTGGCAGCGTGCCGCCTACACGGCAACAGTTAGAAACCTTGGCGCGGGTAGTAGCGGTTTTGTGCCGGGGACTGGATTTGCCGATCGACGATAATTATGTTATGACTCATGCAGAAGCGGCTGACCTTGATGATTATGGGCCGGCAACGACTTTTGAAAGATGGGATCTGTGGAAGCTGGCATCTGCCGACGGAACTTTGCAAGATGGCGGTGCTTTGATCCGCAGCAAAGCGAAAGCCTGCTGTCAGTGGTAATAAAAAAGCCGTAACGCTGTTGGATCGGCGTTACGGCTTTCAGGTTTTTATTTAGTTGCTGCTTTAACAGGCAGCTGCGTTAAAAGTTCGATTGTAGAGCCGTCGGCAAAGGACAGACTGCTTAGAGAAGCCTTCCAAGTCACTTTGCTGAAATCGCTGTTCATAACCTTGGCATCATCAGTCAGAAAAGGGTTCAGCTCCCAGTTGAATTTATAAACTGCGGTCTGTTTGGCGGCAAGGTCTTTGCTGCTGGCAAAATTACCACTGTAAAATAATTCATTATCAGCGTTGTAAAGCTCCAGAACACCGGTAAAATACTGCAACTCCCTCATCGCGTTGTTAGTCAGCTGAATATCTGCTTCTAACAGGCGTATAACGCCGGAATAAGGAGCCGAAGTTATAAAGATTTTTTGCGGAGAAACGGCAACAGCGTCGCCGATCTGCTTTTGTACAGGAGCGTTAAGTTCAGCCAGTTTGTTTTGTAAGGCCTGATCACGTTCATTGATCAAAGTTTTCAGATTGTTGATCTTGGTTATCTGCCAGGTATCGTCAGTAAGCTGCTGCATAGCAAGTTCTACTAAAAAATGTTTGTCTAATTCGCTGTCGAAAACTTTGATGGTTACGACAGCGACACTGCCATTTTTCTGAATCTTTTCCACACCCTGATACTGCATAGAATTGACGCCTGTCTTGTTTTTCAGATTATTGACAATATCAGTGCCGTTGTTTTGCAGCATCGGCGAGTCAGCATCACTTGGATCTGCTTCTTCCATAGTACCGCCGTTGACGTATTGTCTGGTCTGGTCGATCAGGATCGGGACGGCAACACCTTTGATATTCTGTACTAACGCAGCCAGAATCGGGCTTGACAGGCGTTCGTTACCAAAAGAGGCAACAACGACATCGTCATAAGCACTGCTGTAAAGTGTTTCCATATCGACGTGCTTTTCAAAAGCCGCAAAATCGTGCTTTTGTACTGCGCTGCCAATAAGGCCCAGCGAATACTGCGGCGTTTTGACCCAGTAGGCAAAGTACCATGCCACTGCGGCGGCTATTGCGATAACGGCAAACAGCAGCAGGTATTTTAATTTTTTTGTTTGCATAAGTGCATCCCCTCAAAAACTTTAAATTTATTATAATGCCTATTATACTACGACTTTGAAAGGATGCAACTTTTTTAGTCAACAATATAAATAAATTTTGTTTTAAAACTTAACAAGATAATAAAAAAGCTCAGACGTTGGAAAAGTATCTTTCCAGGCCCGAGCTTTTTTGCGGTTGTACGCTTTGGAATTTGTAGGGCGTTTGGTTACCGGGTCAATGCTGCCCCAGTTTTTGCGGCGGCTTTTGTTAATCGCCTGCTGCTCCTTTTTCGACAGCTTGGCAAAAGGGATAAATTTTTCCATATGCTTCACCTCATTTGTGGTTGGTTGGCTATATTATAACATAGAAAAGGTTGTTTATGCAGATTATATCCATATATGGTATAATTTTTAAAAAGTATTAAAATGAAGAGAAAAGTAAAATTTATACTGGTTGCTTTTAGTATATTTTGTCATTAGCTGTTAACTTGAAGCTGTTTTGAATTTATACTAATCTAATGTTGGAAATTGTAAGTTCACCTGAAAAGAGGCAGGCTATGAAAGTATTTAATAACATTACTGATATACTTCGGGATGATATGACATCCACAATTAAAAAGGGCAGTAAAGTTTCTATTGCCGCGGCTTGTTTTTCTATGTACGCTTATAATGAATTGAAAAAACAGCTGGAAAATATTGATGAGTTTCGATTTATATTTACATACCCTACATTTATTGCAGAAAAGGCTGAAAAGCAAAAACGCGAATTCTATATTCCGCGTCTTAATCGTGAACATAGTTTGTATGGGACTGAATTTGAGTTAAAACTGCGAAATGAGATGACGCAAAGGGCTGTTGCACGGGAATGTGCTGAATGGATACGCAAAAAAGCAACTTTTAAATCAAATACTACAGGCAACAATATGGGCGGTTTTGCCACAGTAGAATCTGTTCAGGAAAATGTTGCCTATATGCCGTTAAACGGCTTTACTACAGTAGATATTGGTTGTGAACGCGGGAACAACAGCTATAATATGGTCAATAGAATGGAAACGCCTTTTTCTGAACAATATATGCAGCTTTTTGAAACAATCTGGAATGATAAAGCTCAATTGCAGGATGTTACAGATGTTGTTATTGAGAATATCAGTACTGTTTATAATGAAAATTCACCGGAATTGATTTACTTCATGACACTTTATAATGTATTCAGTGAATTTTTAGAAGATATTTCTGAAGACGTACTGCCAAATGAAGCAACTGGATTTAAGTCCAGTAAAATATGGGATTTGCTGTATGATTTCCAGAAAGATGCTGTCCTTGCCATTATCAATAAGTTAGAAAAATATAACGGCTGTATTCTTGCAGATAGTGTAGGTTTGGGTAAAACTTTTACCGCTCTTGCTGTTATCAAATATTATGAGAACAGAAATAAAACTGTGTTGGTGCTTTGCCCCAAAAAGCTGGCGGAAAACTGGAATACATATAAAGATAATTATATCAATAACCCCATTGCAAGCGATCGCTTGAATTATGATGTTTTGTTCCATACTGATCTTTCAAGGGAATATGGAAATTCCAATGGGCTGGATCTGGATCGTCTGAACTGGGGTAACTATGATCTTGTGGTAATAGACGAATCGCATAACTTTAGAAATGGTGGCGCAATTTCAGGAGACGACAGCAGGGAGAACCGATACCTGAAATTGTTGAATCGTGTAATTCGTGCTGGGGTAAAGACCAAGGTGCTAATGCTTTCTGCTACCCCTGTTAATAATCGCTTTAATGATCTGAAAAATCAACTGGCAATTGCCTATGAGGGTGATTCAAAGTTAATTAATAACGAATTGGATACAACAAAAACGATTGATGAAATATTTCGTCAAGCCCAGAAAGCTTTCAATGTATGGAGTAAACTGGAACCGGAGTCTCGCACTACAGAAGCCTTGCTTCGCACATTAGATTTTGATTTTTTTGAAGTGTTGGACAGCGTTACGATTGCTCGTTCCAGGAAGCATATTATCAAATATTATAATACCGAAAAAATTGGCAAATTTCCGGAACGATTGAAACCAATCTCGTTATGCCCTAATCTTACAGATATGGACAGTGCGATTAATTATAATGATATCTATGAGCAACTATCATCATTATCGCTTAGAATTTATACTCCGTCTGATTATATTTTTCCAAGTAAAGTTGGAAAATATATTGATTTGGCGCATAACAAAGGTGTAGGATTGACCCAACAGGGGCGTGAAGAAGGTATTCGCCGCCTGATGAGTATAAATCTGCTAAAAAGACTGGAAAGCTCGGTGTATTCCTTCAAATTGACACTTGGTCGGATTCTGGAGCTTATTGTAAGCACTATTCGGGCAATTGACCAGTTTGAAAAATTCGGCTCTGCTGACATTGATATGTATGAAATAAATAAGAGTAATGATTTTGATATGGAAGACCAGAACACCGACTTTTTTTCTGTGGGGAAAAAAGTGCGTATTGAACTCTGCGATATGGATTATATAAGCTGGCGTGATGAATTGAAAAAAGACGCCGATATTCTGGAGCTGCTTACTTTGATGATTGCCGACATTACTCCTGAGCAGGACAAGAAGCTGCAAACGCTGCTCAAATTACTTTCGGAAAAAATTGAGCAGCCAATTAACGTCGAAAACAAGAAAGTACTGATCTTCTCGGCGTTTTCTGATACCGCAGAATATCTGTACGAGCAAGTTGGTAAATACATAAAAAATAAATATGACATGGAAACGGCAATGGTAACTGGTGATGTTGAGGGAAAAACCACCATTAAAGGGTTCAGGGCAACTTTAAATAATGTCCTTACGTGTTTTTCACCAATATCCAAGGGCAAAGACGTGCTGATGCCTAACAGTAAAGAAGAAATTGATATTCTGATCGCAACAGACTGTATTTCGGAAGGTCAGAATCTACAGGATTGCGATTATCTGGTAAATTATGATATTCACTGGAATCCGGTACGCATTATTCAGCGTTTTGGCCGAATAGACCGTATTGGCAGCAGAAACGCATATATCCAGCTGGTCAACTTCTGGCCTGATCTAACCTTGGACGAGTATATCAATCTTAAAAACCGTGTTGAAACACGCATGAAGATTTCTGTCATGACTTCCACAGGCGATGACGACCTTATTAATGCAGAAGAAAAAGGCGACCTGCAATACCGTAAACAGCAGTTACAACGTTTGCAGGAAGAAGTGGTAGATATCGAGGATATGTCTTCCGGTATTTCTATCATGGATTTGGGCCTGAATGAATTTCGCCTTGATTTGTTAGAATATGTAAAGAATCATAAAGATCTGGATAAGAAGCCCTTTGGGCTCCATGCAGTGGTGCCTGCCAGAGAAGACATGCCGCAAGGCGCTATCTTCATACTGAAAAATACCAATAACAGGATAAATATAGATAATCAAAACCGTATCCATCCATTCTACATGGTCTATATTGGAGCGGACGGAGAAATCATCTGTGATTACCTTAACCCAAAGAAGCTGCTTGATACTATAAGGCTGCTTTGCCGGGGCAAAGATGAAGCGATTACAGAATTGTGCCATAAATTTAATGAAGAAACTAACGACGGCAGAGATATGCGCGCAATGTCAGAATTGCTGAATGAAGCGATCGACTCCATTATTGATATCAAAGAAGAAAATGATATTGAAAGCTTGTTTAAAACTGGCGGCACGTCTGCCTTATTGTCAGAGGTATCAGGAATAGAGGATTTTGAATTGATCTGTTTTATCGTTGTAAAATAGGGAAGTGTTGAAATGTTGGGCTTACCGCGATCCACCGAATTTAATAAGCGTATTCCCAAGCAGAAGTTTTATGAGCATCTTGCCGGAACTGCTGCCCTAAAGCGATTTTTTGCAGAACAGGTAAAGTCTGTTTACTGGCGTAATAAGATAGCAGCTACGACTATGAATATTGCTGACGGCACGGCAGTAACAGAGATAGAAGTATTTGAGATACATCTTAATCAGTCCCAAATTGATGAGAATGTTTTGCGTCAAATTGACAAAGTGATACCCTATCATATTTTGTTTTTGCTGGAATACGAAGGTAAGCATAAAGCTGTTATAAGTTATAAAGAAGCTGCAGCGGCAGGCAGTAAAGCGTTTGCTATTATGCGCTATTATTATACAGACTGGCTTCCGCTGAATGAAATGACTGTTAAACTAGAAGGCTTGAATATTGATACGATTTATGAAAATTTTGTGCGGCAGATTGCCGCAGATCAGCTGCAAAGTAATAATGAAGACAGTATTAAGCACGCTATAGAAAAAGAGGAAAAAAGGCGGCGGCTAAAAAAACAGATGGCTGCTTTACAAAACAAAATCCGCAAAGAAAAGCAGCTGAACAGGCAGATACAGTTGAATATTGAATTAAAAAAGTTAAAAAGAGAGTTGGATTTATTATGATAGATAATGAGAAAATTAAATGCATGGTTATACGTGCATTGGAGAAATTTTATTTACAAGATGAAAAACTTATTGATTTTGGTGTTAATGAAACCACTATATCAGCACGTATTGCGATGTATTTATACGAATTAGTAGAGAAAGAAAAGAAGGCAGAAAAAATATATGTTGATTGTGAATATAATAAGTATAGAGAAAATCAAAGAAAACCAGCTCCTGCCAGTTATCCGCACAAGTCAATAAGACCTGACATAATTATACATTCACGCGGTAATGACGATAATAATCTTTTATATTGCGAAGTAAAGAAAAATGAAGTTTCTCAAAATGATATAGCAAAGATAAATCATGTACTCAAAAAACTTTGTTATCATATGGGTTTATCAATACATAACATTTCTTCTAAAAGTGTGACTTTAAGATGGGTTAAACAAGGGGAACAGGCTGGAAGGAAAAAACTTGATATAAAGTATATTTGGAATAAAAAAAAGAAAGAATTGGAGCAGAGTAAAAATGGGCAATTATAAAATGCGTATGGAGTCGGTTGATATGACGGCTCAGAATATTGAAAAAATAGGGGCTATGTTTCCGAATTGTATCACCGAAACTATTGATGAGAACGGCAAGCCGAAGAAGGCTATTAACTTTGAACTTCTCAAGCAGATGCTTGCTGATGAAGTGATAGACGGTGATGAAGCATATGAATTTACATGGGTAGGGAAAAAGGCCGCTATTGTGGAAGCACACAAACCCATTCGCAAAACTTTGCGCCCCTGTAAAGAGGAGAGTAAGGATTGGGATAAGACCGAGAACCTGTATATCGAAGGCGACAATCTGGAAGTGCTGAAGCTTTTGCAGGAAAGTTATCTTAATAAGGTTAAGATGATATATATCGATCCGCCATATAATACAGGCAAAAATTATATATATAGAAATGATTTTTCGGTTGATAGTGATGAATACGATGAGAAAGCGGGTTTGATTGATGAAGATGGAGCACGTTTAGTTTCTAATCCTATAGGTTCTGCAAGATACCACTCAGTATGGCTTTCTATGATGTATCAGCGACTTCTTCTTGCAAGAAACTTATTAACAGATGATGGCGTATTAGTGTGTGCAATCGATGAGAATGAATTATTTTCATTGGGTATGATTTTGAAGGGAATTTTCGGAGAAGGCATATATGACCATGTTTGTGTATCTGTGGTTCATAACCCACGAGGTCAGCAGGGGAAAAATTTTTCTTACACGAATGAATATGCCATATTTGTTTTTCCTAAAGCAATTAAAGCGATAGCAGATAAAAGAATCAATGACGAAGATGTTAGTTGGTCCCCTTTAAGAAACTGGGGAAGTGAATCGGAACGTGCTGATGCAAAAAATTGTTTTTATCCTGTTATTGTGCAAAATGATAAAATAATAGGCTTTGGTGATGTTTCACCAGATGATTACCATCCGACACAGACAGTTAAAGATGGTGATATATATTATGTGTACCCGATAGATAGACAGGGGATTGAGCGGAAATGGAGATATGCCAGACAGACTGTTGAAAGCATATGGGGGATGTTGCGTCCTAAAAAAATATCTGGTGGATATGATATTGAGCTTGGAAAAACATTCGGTGTACAAAAAACAATATGGGATGAGAAAAAATACGATGCTAATGAGTACGGTTCAAAAATTGTAAGCAGTTTGGTACCTGGAGGAGGTTTTTCATTCCCTAAAAGCTTATACACGGTATACGATTCAGTATATGCAGCGACAGCATATGATAAAGAAGCTATAGTAATGGATTTTTTCTCGGGTTCTGGAACGACAGCACATGCGGTTATGAAGTTAAATGCAGAAGATGGAGGACATAGAAAATTTATAATGGTTCAATTACCAGAAGACTTAAATGAGGCAGTTTCAAGACCGGGGCTGGACGCTCGTCTTAAGTCAAATATTGAGGCGACTATTAGTTTTCTTAACGAACAGGGGTATGAACCCACAATATGTAGCATCGGAGAAGAACGAATTAGAAAAGCTGGCGAATCTATTAAAAATGATTACCCAAATGTTACATTGTTAGATACTGGATTTAGAGTGCTGAAACTGGATGATTCCAACATGACTGACGTTTATTACAGTGCTGACGAATACGATCAAAATATGTTGTCTAAATTGGAATCCAATGTCAAAGCAGACCGCAGCGATATTGACTTGCTATTTGGCTGTTTGCTGGAATGGGGCTTGCCGCTTTCCCTGCCTTATAAATCGGAACAGATTGAAGGCTGCACCGTACATACCTACAATGACGGCGACCTGATTGCCTGTTTTGACAAAAATATTTCCAATAATGTTATTAAAACTATTGCCAAACGCAAACCGCTGAGGGCCGTGTTCCGTGACAGCAGTTTTGCCAATAGCCCTGCCAAAATCAATGTAACCGAAATTTTTAAATTACTGGCGCCGGATACCAGAGTGAAGGTCATTTGAGGTGGATGCTATGGCGGAGAAAAATAAAAAAGAAGTGACTATAAGAAGTTCTGCGGCAGAATATCTGACATATGTGGCATCTGTCGGTGACAGTGCGGATAGTATTGAAATGCGTTATGAAGACGAGAATATATGGCTGACCCAAAAGATGCTGGCTGCACTATACGATGTATCCATTCCGGCAATCAATCAACATTTGAAGAAGATATATGCTGATTGCGAACTTGAGCCTTCGGCAACTATTAAGAAATACTTAATAGTTCAAACAGAGGGTAATCGCACGGTTAGTCGAGAGGTTGACCATTACAATCTCAACGCAATTATTGCGGTTGGGTTTAAAGTAAATAATCAACGTGCGGTTCGTTTTCGTGTCTGGGCAAATCAAATTGTTGAGCAGTACACCGTCAAGGGCTGGGCAATGGATGTGGAACGATTAAAAAACGGCGGGAGCATTTTAACCGAAAAATATTTTGATGAACAGCTGGAACGAATTCGTGAAATACGGCTTTCAGAGCGTAAGTTTTATCAAAAACTTACTGACATTTATGCTACAGCAATTGATTATGATAAGAATGCTAAAACAACAAAGGACTTTTTTGCAAAGGTTCAAAATAAAATGCATTATGCCGTTCATCATCATACAGCGGCAGAACTCATTGTGGAAAGAGCCGATGCAGATAAACCGCATATGGGACTTACCAGCTGGAAAGCGGCACCTGACGGAAAAATTTCCAGGCGTGACGTTTCCGTTGCAAAAAATTATTTAACTGCCGATGAGATGGCTTCACTTGAGCTGATTGTATCTGCTTATCTGGATTTGGCAGAAAACAGAACAAGGCGAAAAATACCTATGACAATGGAAGATTGGGCAAAACGTATTGATATTTATTTAGCTGCTGATGATTTGGCCATATTGCAAAATCCTGGTAAAATCACTGCTGCTATTGCGAAAGACCATGCAGAGACTGAATTTGAGAAATATCGAATTATTCAGGATAAACTTTTCATGTCCGACTATGACAGATATTTGCTGGAATTAGAGGAAAAAGTAAAAGTGACTGGTGAGAAAGAATGAAACTACAATTTAAACATCAGAAGTTCCAATCCGATGCGGCAAAAGCAGTATGTGATGTATTTGCCGGACAGCCTTATCTGACCCCGACTTATCTGATCGATAAAGGGAATGAGCAGGGGCAGGGTTCTTTGATAGATTTTGCCGGCTGGAACAATCAGCGTATCGTGCCGGAATTAAATGATGGCATCATACTTGAAAATCTTAATAAGATACAGAGAAATTATCAAATAGAGCCGTCTAAAAAGCTGGAGGGCAAATACAACCTGACTGTAGAGATGGAAACAGGTGTCGGTAAAACATATACTTACATCAAAACCATGTACGAGCTGAACAAGCGTTATGGCTGGAGCAAATATATTGTGGTAGTACCGAGTGTTGCCATTCGCGAAGGCGTTTATAAAACTTTTCAGGTGACACAAGAACATTTTGCGGAGGAATACGGTAAGAAGATTCGTTTCTTTATTTATAACTCCAAGCAATTGACGGAAATTGACAGATTTGCTTCTGATAGTTCTATCAACGTGATGATCATTAATTCACAGGCATTCAATGCAAAAGGTAAGGATGCAAGACGTATTTCTATGAAATTGGATGAGTTCCGCAGCCGCAGGCCGATCGATATTATTGCCAGGACTAATCCTATCGTTATTATTGATGAACCGCAGTCGGTAGAAGGCAAGCAGACGAAGGAACGCCTGAAAGAATTTAATCCGCTGATGACGCTGCGTTATTCTGCTACTCATAAAAGCGACAGTATCTATAACATGGTTTATCGGCTGGATGCCATGGAGGCTTACAACAAGCGGTTGGTCAAAAAAATAGCAGTAAAGGGCATTACCGAAACAGGCAGTACGGCTACGGAGAGTTATGTTTATTTGCAGGGCATCAATCTTTCCAAGTCTGATCCAACGGCTACGTTAGAGTTTGATTTTAAAGGAGCTGCTGGAATCCGTAAAATCAGTCGTATCGTTGGGATTGGGTATAATTTATACGATAATTCAGGACAATTAGATGAGTATAAGTTGGGCTTTGTCATCAAAGCTATTGATGGACGCGATAATTCTGTCGAGTTTTTGAACGGTATCAAACTGTATGCAGGTGATGTTATCGGTAAGGTAAGCGAGGATCAGCTGCGCCGCATCCAGATCCGCGAAACGATCTTATCGCATATCCAGCGTGAACGGCAGTTGTTTTACAAAGGTATTAAAGTATTATCGTTGTTCTTTATTGATGAAGTTGCCAGGTATAAGCAGTATGATGCGGCAGGACAGGCTTCCAATGGCATTTATGCAGATATTTTTGAGGAAGAATATAACGATGTTGTCAACAACTTACAACTTCAGTTTGGTGAAGATGATTATATTAAGTATTTAGAAGCTATCTCTGCCCATAAAACCCATGCCGGGTATTTCTCGGTAGATAAAAAGGGCAGGCTGATCGACAGTAAGGTGGGGCGCAGGGAAACTACCTCTGATGATATTGATGCTTATGATTTGATTATGAAAAACAAGGAACTGCTTTTGGATAGAGATCCCAAGAAGTCTCCGGTGCGTTTTATTTTTTCTCATTCTGCTCTGCGTGAAGGCTGGGATAATCCCAATGTATTTCAGATCTGTACGCTGAAACAGAGCGGCAGTGATGTGCGCAAGCGTCAGGAGGTTGGGCGAGGGCTGCGTTTGTGTGTCAATCAGGATGGCGAACGTATGGACAGCAATTTGCTGGGAAATGACGTTCATACTGTCAATGTGCTGACTGTTATTGCCAGCGAAAGCTACGACAGTTTTGCGAAAAGTCTGCAAAGTGAACTGGCTGAGGTTGTAGCAGACCGTCCCCGTGCAGTTACAATAGATCTGTTTATTGGGAAAGTTATTCGGGATGCTAACGGTAATGAACAGGTTATTGATATTGGTATTGCTCAGGCGATTCATTTTGATATGATAATGAATGGTTATATTGACCGTAAAGGTGCGCTGACAGATAAGTATTATGCGGATAAGGCCAATAATGAGATCATGGTTGCCGAGGAGGTTCAGGATTCGGCGGCGGATGTGCTTGCTATTGTTGATTCTATCTATGACAGTAAAGCTATGCTGCCGGAAAATGCCCGCAGCAATAATGTGGAATTACAGGTCAATCATGATAAACTGGCTATGCCGGAATTCAAAGCCTTATGGAAGAGGATTAACAGTAAGTCCGTTTATGTGGTGGATTTTGATACCGATGAGCTGGTGCGTAAGTCTATCAATGCTCTTGATGCTCGATTACGTGTATCCAAGATTTTCTTTAAAGTGGAAACCGGGCATATGGATAATATCAAAAGCAAAGATGCGCTGAGCAGCGGCGATGCTTTTATAAAAGAATCGTCAAATTCTTACGGCACAGGAACTAAAATTACTGTAAATCATAGCGTGAAATACGATCTTGTCGGTAAACTTGTAGAAGCAACGGGACTGACGCGAAAAGCAGTTATTGCAATTTTGACCGGAATCCAGAAAGCAGTTTTTGATCAGTTTAAGGATAATCCCGAGGACTTTATTTTAAAAGCAGCTGCTCTTATCAATGATGAAAAAGCAACTGCCATTATTCAGCATATTACATATAATGTTTTGGATGAGCATTATGATACTGATGTCTTTACTGAGCCGACGATCAAAGGCAGGTTGGGCGTAAATGCGATTAAATCGACTAAGCATCTGTACGATCATATTGTATATGATTCGACTAATGAGAAGAAATTTGCAGAGGATTTGGATGTCAGTAATGATGTTGCTGTGTATGTAAAGCTTCCAGATGGCTTTTATATTTCTACTCCGGTTGGGCGTTATAATCCCGACTGGGCGATTGCATTTTACGAAGGTGCGGTGAAACATATTTATTTTGTTGCTGAGACCAAAGGATCGATGTCGTCTATGCAGCTTCGATTGATTGAGGAATCAAAGATCCACTGTGCAAGAGAACATTTTAAAGCTATCAGCAGTGGAAATGTAGTTTATGATGTTGTGGACAGTTACCAGTCGTTGCTGGATAAGGTTATGAAATAATTTTGGAGGGATATGTAGATGATTGCGCCTACATCAGTAGATACAAATTTGAGCCAGTTACTGGAAGAAGTTAGCAGCGGTAAAATACAGCTGCCTGAATTTCAGAGAAGCTGGACATGGGATGATAATCGTATTCAGGGCATTATTGCCAGTCTTTCACAAGGTTATCCGATGGGGGCTGTTATGCGCCTTCAATATGGAAATCCGGATATAAAATTCAAGTATCGGCCTATAGAAGGCGTAAGTGGAATAAGCGTTATGCCGGAACATTTGGTATTAGACGGTCAGCAGCGCTTGACATCTATTTATCAGGCGGTTTTTTCTGATAAATGTGTGAAGACAAAGAATGACAAAGAAAAAAAGATTGAAAGGTTCTATTACTTGGAAATAGAAAAATGTATGGATGAGAGCGTTGATAGAGCTGATGCTGTTATTGCAGTTCCAGCAGACAGAAAAATTAAGGAAAACTTTGATAGGAATATCAAGCTTGATTTATCTGATCGCAATAAAGAATTTGCGAATAAAATGTTCCCGATGAATATTGTTTATCACAGTAAGCAGCTTACTGATTGGATGATGGGGTATTTTAAATTCTATAACGGGGATAGTGCGGCAACAGATTTGTTCATGGAGTTTAAGGCAAAAGTGATTGACACGATTATCGCTTATAAACTGCCAGTTATAACTATGGACAAATCAACTCCGAGGGATGCTGTTTGTAAAGTTTTTGAAAACGTTAATACTGGTGGAGTAGCGCTCACTGTTTTTGAGTTGGTAACTGCTGCCTTTGCTACAAGGGAATTTGATCTTCGCAAGGATTGGCTTGCATGTAAACGTGTGATACAGGGCAGGGATGATACTCTGCGTACAGATTTATTAGATGGTATTGATGAAACTACATTTTTAACGGCAATTACCTTGTATATCAGTTATATAAATAAGAGTAATGGAAAATCAGGAGCTGTTTCCTGTAAGAAGAAAGATGTACTGGCGCTGGATTTTGATTCTTATATAGCTAACAGGGAACAGATTCTTGTAGGATTTCAACTTGCCAGAGAATTCCTTTTAAAATATCAATTTGTGTTTAGAATGCGTGATCTTCCCTATACAACGCAGCTGATTCCACTTGCGGCAATCTGTGCAGCGCTTGGAAAGTCAAAATGCAATGAGCCCAATACTATAAAAATCCTTTCGCGCTGGTATTGGTGTGGAATTTTAGGTGAGCTATATGGTGGTGCTAACGAAACACGGTACGCCAATGATATAGAGGATGTTATTGAAGAAATTTATGGCAGACCAAATGCTTCGAGAACGATAAATTTTGCTTTTTTCTCTTCGACTAGGTTGCTTACATTGCAGACCAGAAACAGTGCTGCTTATAAAGGTATCATGGCCTTATTTTACATGCAAAAGTGCCGTGATTTTATGAATAATATTACGATTGATATTGTTAACAGTATGCTGCAATCCCCAGATATTCATCATATATTCCCAGAGGCTTACTGTGAAAAAGTGGGCATCAGTCGCCAAAAATATAACTGTATTGTGAATAAAACTCCTATTTTGCCGGAAACAAATCGTTCGATTGGTGGTAATGCGCCGAGTGTTTATACAAGATCCATATTGAAGAAGGTGGTTGGACTTACTGAGTTAGAATTGAAAGGCAGGATCGAATCTCATTTAATAAACTACAAGTCACTTGCAACTGATGATTTTGATACATATTTTATCGACAGAGCCAAGAAAATACTTGATCTTATCGAGATTGCTATGAATAAACCAGTATCAGATAGAAATGCTGAGATTACGGTACAACAATTTGGAGCAGCTTTAAAATGACGGTACAATCTCCGCCACATCGCCGCTAAAATCGTCACTGTTTCGCCTGTTCATAAAAGAATAAAGAAATAAACAAGAAAAGATACAAGATAAAAAAATAAACGTTTTGTATTTACGTTACAGCATCGTGGTATATTCTGCTAACGTACTATCTACAAAGTAAATTCAGTTTAGAGTTTTAATATACTATTTATCTCAATACTAACACAGTAAGCAGAATATAAAGCCAGGTATTATTGCTGAATTATGTAAGCAGTAGTACACGAAACAAAATTTTAAAATATTTTTAAACTGCCCTTGATATAACAGGAGCAGTTTTCTTTTGCCTCAAAGCAGGGAAGTGATTACAAAACAGCGTTTTAATAACTGGTGCAGATAGCTTTCCTTTTTAGTCTGTCCGGAAAAAGAAAAACTCACTGCTTATGCAGTGAGTAAGTAGTGTACTGAATTTTGCTGTTCAGGTAAATCATGCAGGGCAAGGCGCTTAATGTCCGTGGTGACTATTGCTACCGCAGCCGTGTGCGCCGCAGGTGTGGCCTGCGCCGCCGTGTTCCTGTTCGTGGTGGGCGCATTTTACTGCCGGGTCATAGTTCAGTTTATTATTGAGCAAATCATTTACTGCATCATCGGCCTTGCCGGTAACGCCGCCATAAAGCTTGATGCCTGCTTGTGACAATGCCAGTTGAGCGCCGCCGCCGATACCGCCGCAGATCAGAGTATCGACGCTGTGTTCGTGCAGAAATTGTGCCAGCGCGCCATGGCCGCTGCCGTTGGTGCTGACGATTTCTGTTTTGACGATGTCAGTGTTTTCGATGTCGTAAATTTTAAAGAATTCGGTGTGTCCGAAGTGTTGAAAGATGTCGCCGTCCTGATAAGTAACTGCGATTTTCATTGTTATACCGCTCCTTTACTGTAATTGTTATGAGTTTGCGACATATGCCGTAAACATTTTTAGCATAGCACTGTTCGCAGCCTGTGTCAATAAAGTCGGGGATGACATAGTACCTGTTAAAATAAAAAGGCTCGCCGCCGTTGCAGACGCGAGCAGAAGAAGCTTGACTGTGAGAGATATTTTGATCTGTTTGTGCTTAGGTCGCCCATCATCGATATGTCAGCGCAGCGGCTGTCGTTTACGCTGGCGATGCGTAAAATATTTTGCCAGTCGATAGGCGACGGTACGGTATTGTGTGGTCAGATAGACGCCGCCGAGGATAAGTACGCCGCCAATAGCCTGGGAGATGAGAAGTTGTTCGTCAAGAAACAGCACCCCGCAGACGATGCCGACCAGCGGCATGATGTTCATAAATACGGCTGCCTGACTGGGTCCGACGATGCCGGTACCTTTGTTCCAGAAGATCATGGCAATCAGCCCGCCGGCAAAAATGACGAACAGATATGAACCAAGAGCCAGCGGTGAAAGCAGCGAGGGCAGTTCGAAATGGCCAAGATAAGCAGCACTAGCTGCCGTGGTAAGCGAACCTAACAGACCCGACCAGGCGACGATGGCAAAGGGGGAAACATCGTCGATGATGCGCACGACGATGATAGAGTAAAGTGCCCAGGCGACCTGACTGGTAAAAAAGAGTACGTCGCCGATATTAAAGCTCAGCGTCAATATGGCCGCAAGCGAACCGTTGCTGAGCAGGTACAGCGCGCCGCACAGGCTGCTGCAGATGCCGAGCCATTGCAGGCGGTGCAGACGTTCATGGATCAGCACAAAGCTGAGCAGAGCCGTCACGATGGGCGTGAGTGTGGCGATAATGGTAAAGTTGGTGACTGTCGAATATTGCAGCCCGGTAAATTGGGTAACGTTATTGATGCAGACGCCGAGGATGCCCATGGTAAATAAGGCCGGCCAGGTCCTGCGTGGCGGCAGCAGCTTTTCGCCGCGCCAGGCAAGCATGGCAAACAGCGTCAGGGCTACGATAGTGTAGCGAATGCTGACCATAGGTATGGGCGACATTTCCCTGACGACGAATTTGGCGAACATAGGTTGAATGCCCCAGATGACGCAAGTGCAGATCAAAAGTGCCGAGGCGGTAAGCTTGTTCGTTTGCATGGCAGTGCTGACAGACCTTTCGATGATGATTTATAAAGTGCCGGGCATCTGCCCGTAACTTAAAAGTTTAACAGTCGTTCAATGATTTCTGCCGCCGGCGTTTGACCAGATATCTGGCCAGTTTATAGGCCAGCAGGCGGTACTGAGTAGTCAGATACACACCGGCGATGATAAGAGCGCCGCCAACTGCTTCGGAAGTATAGAAGCTTTCGTCGAGAAAGGCGATGCCGCAGATGATGCCTACTAACGGCATCAGATTCATAAACACGGCGGCCTGACTGGGGCCGATAACGCGGATGCCTTTGTTCCAGAACAGCATACCGACCAGGCTGCCGATAAAAATAACGTAAAAATAGGACCCCCAGGCTAAAGCGGAAAGGTCATAGGGCAGTGCAAACTGCCCGGTCAGGATACTGTAAGCAGCCGTAGTCAGCGAGCCAAGCAGCCCGGCCCAGGCTACAGCGCTGTAGGCAGATACATATTTACTGACCTGCGCGACAAGAATGGTATAAAAAGCCCAGGCGACCATACTGACGCAGAACAGGATATCACCGAAATTAAAGTTCAGGTTGATAATCGTTGAAAGCGAACCTTTGCTGATCAGGTAAACGGCGCCGATGATACTGGCGGCGATACCTAGCCATTGCAGCTTGTGCAGCCGTTCATGCAGCAGCACCAGACTTAAGAGTGCGGTCACGGCAGGCGTCAGCGAGGCAATAATAGTAAGGTTGGCTACGGTCGAGTATTGCAGGCCTGTAAATTGCGCAACATTGTTGCCGCCAACGCTGAGGACGCCCATCAAAAACAGCGGCAGCCAGGCCTTGCGTGGTGGCAGCAGTTTTTCGCCGCTGTAAGCCAGCGCTGCCAGCAGCACTACGCCTACTGTAAAATAACGGATACTGACCAGAGGGATCGGGTCGAACTCGCGGACGACAAAAGTGACGAACATCGGCTGTGCGCCCCAAATGATGCAGGCGGATAAAACCATCAGTGTTGCTGCGGAAATATTTTTGGGCATAGGAACGCCTTCTTCGCTGTTTATTTTACCAGCTGCGGTATAAAACCCTGCGTGTCACAGCTGACAAGCTTATAGGTGATGCCGTTGCGGATACCTTCAAAAACCATGCTTGCATCGCTGCCGTGAATATGGCCGAAAACGCAGTGCCTGACGCCGTAACGCTCCAGCAGTTCGGCAAAAACAGATTCATTTGCAGCGTCATAAAGAGGCGGATAATGCAGTGCGGCTATGATATCTCTGTAGCCGGCTTGTCTGGCAGCTTCCAGTGAAGCCTCCAGGCGCAGTCCTTCACGGCGGTAGATAGCGGCATCGTCCGCGTTAAAATTGTCAGATGAAGGCAGGAGCCAGCCACGACTGCCGCATATGGCAGTCGTGCCGCAGGTAAAAAAGTTGTTTTGCAGAAAGCTGAAATTATTTTCTGTCGCAGTCTGCATCTTTTTTAAAGATGACCACCAGTAGTCATGGTTGCCGCGCAGAATGATTTTGCGCCCGGGAAGGGCGGCGATCCAGTTCAGGTCGGTCAGAGCGTCTTGCAGGTCCATGGCCCAGGAGGTGTCGCCGCAGATGATGACGGTATCGTCGCTGCGGATAAGTTGATGCCAGTTGGCTGCAACCTTGGCGGCGTGGTCTGCCCAGTGTTTCCCGAAGATTTCCATAGGCTTGGACGGAGGCTTTCCGGAAAGGTGCAGGTCGCCGATAGCGTAAATTTTCATGAATTATGCTCCATTTTTGCTGCTTAATGTTAACTTTATGTTAGCTTATTTTAAGAAGGAATGCAAGGAATTGCTGACAGGTTTGACCTCAGCGCGAAAATAAATGCCTGTGTCTACTGCCAAAGTCTGATTAATCCGTTTAATATAGATATAAAGTCTGAATTAGGATGCGAGAATCTTTTTCCTTTCTATCCCTGGTTGCTGTTGCCGCTTTCAGCATTTTTATACAATGAAAGTATCAAAACGCAGGGGAGGGGCAACTATGACAAAGCAGCAGGATTTCAGTATGTGGTCAGTGAATTTTATTTTGTTTTGCCTGGCTAATTTTTTGTATTATGGAGCTTTTTATTTGTATATTCCGGTATTGCCGCAGTATGTGGAGATGTTGGGCGGTACACCTGCCGATATCGGGCTGGTTGGTGGCGCTTTCGGCCTGTCGTCCTTTATTATACGGCCGTATTTGGGTAAATTGGCCAACGAATGGGGTCGTAAGCGTATGATGCTTCTGGGTACGATTTCTTTTGCACTGTTGTTTCTGCTGTTCGGCAGAGTTACCGGCGTGGTGCCGCTGGTCGTACTCAGGCTTGCGCATGGTGTTTGTCTGGCGATGTATCTGGCGGCATCGGCTGCCTATATAGCCGATTATGCGCCGGTAGACAGGCGCGGCGAGGTGCTGGGGATTTATCAGACCTGCAGTGTGGTTTCTATGGCTGTTTTTCCAGCAGCAGGCATTTGGATCCTTCAGCATACACAAAGTTATCCTTTTTTGTTCAACGTGACTTTTGTTACGGCATTAGTATGCTTTTTCGTGTTACTGCCGCTCAAGGAAACGAATCCTGTTTATGAGCAGGAACAAAAACTGGATCTGCTGCCGATTTTCAGGCGGCGGGTAATTTTTATGTCTTCGCTGTGCCTTTTGGGTGCATCACTGGTCTATGGCGCGATTCTTACTTTTTTACCGATTTATGCGCAGCAGCGGAATATAAGTGATTATGGTATTTTTTTCGTAGTCTATGCTTTGGCGACGATGGGCAGCAGGGTCTTTGCCGGTAAGCTGTCCGATCATGTCGACAGGCGTCTGGTAATTTTGCCGTTTTCACTTTTGGTTGCACTGGCGGCTATGTGTTTCTTTATTATGGATAACGTTTGGACGCTTGGGCTGATCGCAATATTATTCGGACTGGGATATGGCGCTTTAGTGCCGGCGCTTACTGCACTGGTCGTTGATGTTACCCGGCCGGAAGAACGTGGACCGGCACTGGGTTTTTTTACTGCTTTTATTGAAGTCGGCATCGTCGTCGGCGCTATGGGGCTGGGGTTTATTACCGGGATATTGGGCTATGCCAATATGTTTGCATTGTCAGGTATCATCGTACTGGTGATCACACTGGCATTTTGGCTGTTGTTGCAGCAGCGTCATACTATTAAGCTGGAGGGAGAGTAAGCAGGCTCCAGATGAGCGCAGAGCATTAAAAGCCGCCTGCAGCGCGTACTAGGCAGATGGGGAAGAAAAGACTTGAAACTCCGCGGATTTGTGATATAATGGTTAAAGTATTTGCAGAATGAACAAATTCGGTGAAGCGGAGTAGTAACCACAGATCCCTGTTGCAGAAAGTTGACGGCAGCTGCGAGTCAATACGGGAGCAAGGTGAACTCGCCGCGGAGGAGCCGCGTCAAAAGCGCGGACGCATAACCGGCGTTACAGGTTTTGAGTGGCCGAGATTTTTTTTCGGCAATCAGGGTGGTACCGCGAAAGCTATTTCGTCCCTGGCCTAACAGCCGGGGACTTTTTTATTTGCCGCGCTGCGGTGGTAAGCAAATTTTAGGAGGTTATGAGAAGAATGATCGAAGAAAAGTATACTCCCCATGCCATAGAAAGCAAATGGCAGAAATATTGGGAAGATAACAAGGCATTTAAAACTGATATTGATGCAGGCAAACCCAAGTCTTATGTGCTGGAAATGTTCCCGTATCCTTCGGGCAACCTGCATATGGGGCACGTACGCAATTATTCCATCGGCGACGTAGTTGCCCGCTTCCGCAGTATGAACGGTTTTAACGTGCTGCATCCGATGGGCTGGGATTCTTTTGGTATGCCGGCTGAGAATGCCGCGATCAAACATGGTATCCACCCTGCTAAATGGACGATGGAAAATATCGCCAACATGACCCGTCAGCAGAAGGAACTGGGACTGTCCTATGATTGGGACCGCGAAGTTGCCACCTGTAAGGAAGATTACTATAAATGGACCCAGTGGTTCTTTGAGCTGTTTTACAAGCGCGGTTTGGCCGTCAAGAAAAAATCTGCTGTCAACTGGTGTGGTGAATGCAACACTGTTTTGGCTAATGAGCAGGTTATCGACGGACGCTGCTGGCGCTGTGACCATGAGGTCGTCAAAAAAGATCTGGAACAATGGTTCTTCAAAATTACCGATTATGCGGAAGAACTTTTGGATGATTTGAAACTTTTGAACGGCTGGCCGGAACGCGTTAAGACGATGCAGAAAAACTGGATCGGGCGCAGTGAAGGTCTGGAATTCAGCTTTGACGTGCCCTGCATCAATGCTAAGCTGCCTGTTTACACTACCCGTCCGGATACGGCATTTGGCGTTACCTTCGTGGTCCTGGCTGCCGAGCATCCAATGGTAGAGCAGTTGTGCCGGGATAATCCGAAGGCAGACGAGATCAGGGCTTTCTGCGCCCGTGTGCGCAACCAGTCCGATATTGAACGTACTTCCAGCGAGTCGGAAAAAGAAGGTATCTTTACCGGGAAATATGCTGTCAATCCTTTCAATGGCCGCCAGGTAGAGATCTGGGTCACCAACTATGTCCTGTACGATTATGGCACCGGAGCTGTTATGGGTGTACCTACAGGTGATCAGCGCGACTGGATGTTTGCCGATAAATACGGTCTGGATAAGATCGTTGTCGTTACTCCTAAAGACCAGGAATTAAAAGTTGAAGATATGACTGCCGCCTATGAAGAAAAAGAGGGCGTGCTGGTAAATTCCGGCAAGTTCAGCGGCATGGAGATGCATGCTGCAATCAAAGCTATTATGGATTATGCGGAAGAACAAGGCTTTGGTTCCCGTCATGTCAACTACCGTCTGCGCGACTGGCTCATCAGCCGTCAGCGTTATTGGGGGGCTCCGATCCCGATTATTTACTGTCCTGACTGCGGCGAAGTTCTTGTGCCGGAAGCAGAGCTGCCGGTACGTTTACCGGAAGACGTCAAGTTTGATGCGGGCAGCGTTTCACCGCTGGCAACCAGTGAAAGCTTTGTTAACTGCACCTGCCCCAAATGCGGTAAGCCGGCCCGCCGCGAGACCGATACTATGGACACTTTCCTGTGTTCTTCCTGGTATTATCTGCGGTATACCGATCCGAAAAACGATACTGCTCCATTCAGTAAAGAAGCTGTTGATTACTGGGCTCCGGTCGATCAGTACATCGGGGGTATCGAGCATGCGATCCTGCATTTGCTGTATTCACGTTTCTTTATGAAGGTATTGCGTGACGCAGGCCTTGTAAAATACGACGAACCATTTACCAACCTGCTGACTCAGGGCATGGTCATTAAAGACGGTGCGAAAATGAGTAAATCTTTAGGTAATGTCGTTTCTCCGGAAGAGATCATTTCCAAATACGGTGCCGATACTGCTCGTCTGTTTATTATGTTTGCTGCTCCGCCTGAAAGAGAGTTGGAATGGAGCGATCAGGGCGTGGAGGGTTCCTTCCGTTTTATCAACCGTGTCTGGCGTGTCGTCAGCCACTTCCAGGGTGAGCTGGCCCAAAAGGTCACCGGCTATGATACTTCAAAACTGGATGAAGCTGATAAAGAGCTGCGCCGCGTGCTGCATAATACGATCAAAAAAGTTACCGACGATATCGAGCAGCGGTTTAATTTCAATACTGCAATCAGTGCGATGATGGAGTTGGTCAATGCTTTATATGCTTATAAGGAAGCTCAGAAAAATTACAATGCCGGTCTGGTTTATGAAACCGTTTCCGCTTTGCTGCGGTTGCTTGCTCCTTTCGTACCGCACGTAACCGAAGAATTGTGGCATGGCGTCATCGACGCTGACAGCAGTGTGCATGCACAAAGCTGGCCTAAAGCCGAGGCAGAGGCCATGAAGGTCGATAATGTCGAGATCGTGCTGCAAGTCAACGGTAAGGTCAAAGGCCGTCTGGTTGTACCTGCAGAAGCCGGCAGGGAAGAACTGGAAAAACTGGCTTTGGCGGATGAACATATCGCTGCTATGGTCGATGTCGGCAAGATCGTGAAGATCGTCTGCGTACCCGGACGTTTGGTCAATATTGTTGCCAGACCTTAAATCGCAGAAAAAAATTAAATAGCTGGATCAGTAAGATCAAATCATAAAGACGCTATGGCAGAGTTCCTAAGGTATAACGAATTTATTGTTGACCTCAGGAACTCTGCTTTTTTGCGTTTTAAAGGGGCTGGATAGCGATGATGGAACGAGGGCTGAGAGGAAAAGTAGCAGCTTTGGGAGCTGCCGTAGTTTTATGTGCCGGCGGCAGTCTGCTGGGAAGCAGCCCGCAGGATACTGCTGCTGTTGTGCCTGTACCGGCAGCTGGTATCAGTGCGGTACAGACTCGGGGAGTCAAGGTATATGTAAGCGGTGCGGTAGCAAAGCCGGGTTTATATGAAATCCCCGCAGGGAGCAGAGCTACTGCGGCTATCGCCGCTGCCGGAGGAATGACACTGGAAGCTAATCCCGATAAAGTTAATTTGGCAAAGCTGCTGAAAGATGGTATGCAGGTAAATGTGCCGCGGTTAAGTGCCAGGCAATTGTGTGAGCAGACTGCGCCGGTAAATGCAGGTGCAGCTGCTGAGGCAGCAGGCGCAAATACTTTGGTCTCGGTAAAGACTGCTGCTGAGAGTGGCAGGGGCACAGCAAAAGCCGGCGGCAAGGTACATTTGAATACGGCTACGGCTGCCGAACTGACAGCGTTGCCTGGGGTCGGTGATATTACCGCGCAGCGTATACTTGAGTATCGGGCAGCGCATGGGTTTGCCAGTATCGAGGATGTTATGAAGGTCAAAGGGATCGGTAAGGCCAAATTTAGCAAAATGCAGCCTTATCTGGAGCTGTGATGCAGCGTCAGCTGGAACAGATCATTGTCGCCGCCACACTGGCATTTCTGCTTGGCTGCCACGCAGGGCTCAGTAAGCTGTTGCCGTTGATACCAGCATTGATACTGGCGGCACTTTTTCTGCTGCTGCTTGCCTGGTGCTGCCGCCAAAAGGCTGGAGTAAAGTTGTTGGCCGCGGCAGGTATTGGTTTGTGTTTTTGTTGTGGCGCTGCCAGCGGCAGCGGGGCCATGCGTCAGCCGCAGCTGCCTTTGCAGACTTTTACCGGTCAGGAAGTACGGCTTTTCGGCAGAGTGGAAGCTGGCAGTGTCAAAGTAACGCCGCAGGGAACCAGTCTGGTGCTTGCCTGTCATACGCTGCAGCAAGCGGTGCAGACAAACAGTGCGGAACTTGGCAGCTCTTTACCCGATACAGCAATCGCAGTATCGGGTAAAGTACGTGTGCTCGTCCAAGGGCAGGATCTTAGCGAGAAAATAACCAGTGGCGTTATTGTACAGGGAACGCTTAAACCATTGACTGATTTTGCCAATCCGGGTGGTTGGGATGGCGGGCTGTGGAGCGAATTGCAGGATTTACAAGGGCGAATGTCTATAAAAGGCAGTGAGCTGTATTTGTCCGGGGACGGACAAAGTATCAGGCAGTATATCGGCGGACTGGCTGCAGGGCTGCGTTCAAATCTGCAGCATACTGTACCGGGACAGGCCGGGGCTGTTTTAGCCGGTATGACTTTAGGTGGTTACGACGGTATCAGCGCGCAGACGCGGGAAGATTTTGCTGCTGTGGGATTGGCGCATCTGCTGGCTGTATCTGGTACGCATATAGCAGTGGTGACAGGCTTTCTGCTTGTACTGCTGCGGCGCCGTAACCACTGTACTATGGCGCTGCTGGCAGGGATTTTATTTTTTTATGCGGCTTTGTGCGGGTTCAAACCGCCTGTACTGAGGGCTTTGCTTATGTCACTGGCACTATTTGGAGCCGGCGTTAGCGGCAGGCTGCCGCAGCGCAGTAATATTTTCTGTGCTGTGGTCATACTGTTGCTCTGCTATGAACCGCGCTGGCTTTGGGACGCAGGTTTTCAGTTATCATTTACCACAACAGCGGGGCTGCTGTATTTCTACCCGGTACTGAGCGGCCTGTGTACCCGTTACTTACCTGTGGGGATTGCCGAGATCCTGGCAGTATCTTTAACAGCACAGCTGGCGGCTTTGCCGTTTTTGATCCATTATTTTCATCAGCTTTCACTGAGTGGGCTGGCAGCTAATCTGCTTCTAGTACCGCTGCTGGAACTGGCACTACTGCTGACACTGGCGGGATATGCCCTCCTGCCGGTATTTGGGTTGGGAAAGCTGCTGTTTTTACTGGCAGGTCTTTTACTGCACCCCTTGCTGAATATCATTCACTGGCTGGCATCCGGCGGCTGGGCAACTGTCACTGTTGGCAGCTGGCCTCTTTTATGCGGCGCTGTCTATTATTTACTGTTGTTGCTGCTTTTCGGCAGCAGCGACTGGGATGATTTTACTGCTTGCGAAAGACGGTTGCTGATCGGTTTATGCTGCTGTATGCTGGTGGGGATCGGGCTTTATGATAAATTCAGGCCGCAGCCTCTGACCGTACATTTTATCGACGTGGGACAGGGGGATGCGGCACTGGTCGTAACACCGCAGCGTCAGACGCTGCTGATTGATACCGGTGGTCTGCGTGGTGACTATGATACGGGCAGCCGTATCGTTCTGCCCTATCTGCGTTACCTGGGGATTCGCAGTCTGGATATGCTGCTTTTAAGCCACGGACACCACGACCATGCAGGAGGAGCGGCCGCAGTAGCTAAAAATATACCTATACGCAGGCTCATTCTGCCTCAGGAACAGCCTTCAGCAGATATACAGGCACTGCTGAAGAATACCAAAGCGCAGCTTATATATGCCGAGAGCGGCACAAATTATTCCCTGGGCAATACTGCAATACAGATCATCAGCGCGCCTGTCGGCAGAGCTGACAGCGATGCAAATGAAAGCTCGCTGATCGTGAGGGTTGTATCTGCTGACGGCAGCATTGTTTTTACAGGTGATGCAACAGAAACGGAGGAACTGCTGGCAGCGGGGCAGATTCAGCCCGGTCAGGTATTGAAGGTCAGTCACCATGGCAGTAATGCTTCTTCTTCAATGCCGTTTTTAGCGGCAGTCAGTCCGCAGCTGGCGGTTATCTCAGTCGGTGCGGCCAACAGCTACGGCCATCCTGGCAGTGAAACGCTGCAGCGTCTGGCAACCTGCGGGGCTCAGGTGCGGCGTACAGATCAGGACGGAGCGCTTAAAATCACTTTTGACGGCAGCCAGGTAAAATGTTATAGTTATCGGTATCAGAAGGAATTTTTTTAGTGGCTTGAAGGAGTACAAACATGGAAATCACTGCAGAAAAAATTATGCAGCAATTAAGTGCCGGCACACAGGTAGCTGGTGTAATCGCAGTGTTCGGCGAAGAAGGCTATTATAAAGATAAAATAGCCGCTGCTTTACCGCGGGCTGTTTTTGGCGACGCCGCACCGGAAGACAGGGAAATAACTGTTTTTGAGCGTGATACGGATATAAAGGAAGTATCTGCTGCTGTCAATACCTACCCTTTTTTCTCAGGACGCAGTCTGGTTATCATTAAAGATGAAAAGCTGTGGGGAGGTAAGGATGGCGGCGAAAAACGCAAACAGCAGCAGGAAGAGCTGGCAGAACTGCTGGCGGATGTGCCTGAACATTGTCAGGTACTGCTGTTAGGCGAAAAAATCGATAAACGCGGTAAACTTTATAAAAGCCTGCTTAAAACTGCTGCGATGGTGGAATGCAAGTCTCTCAAATCCTATCAGCTGAAGCCCTGGCTGGACGAACAGGCTGCGCTGCGCGGCTGCCGTTTTGATTATGAAGCGTCACAAACGATCATGGAATATCTGTCGGTAACTGACAATGCACCGCTGCTGCTGCTGGAACAGGAAATCGAAAAACTATCGGTTTACGCCGGTGAACGTAAGATTTGGACCAAAGATGATATCGAGCAGACTTTCGCTGCGTTGCCTGAAGTTTCGCGCTTTGCGCTGCTGAACGCCATTGCCGAAAAGAAGCTGGGGCAGACTTTGGAGCTTTTGGGTGAAGAACGTAAGCACGGTAATACTGTGCTGGCGCTATGCGGCCTGGTTTCGTTCCAATTGCGACGTCTTGGACGTGTCAAAGAACTTCTGGAAGGAAGGGCCTCGCAGGCCGAGATCGCTTCAGAGTTAAAAGCCGCGCCTTTTGCTGTAAAAAAAATGGCGGAGCAGAGCCGCCGCTTTGGCTTGGGTGAACTGGAACGGGCACTTTTGGAACTATCACAGCTCAATATCGAAATCCGCTATGGCGGCCGGCAGTTTGAAAAGCTGGAAGAGATATTGATCCGGCTTTTGAGCAAGTGATATTTGGTGTTTGGTTAAAAAAGTGCTTAAAGTTTGTTTTAAACACTGGACAAGCCTGACTGTTGTTTGTTATAATGATGGCGATAGATCAATGGGGATCTTTCTATTTTATTGCTTAAAAATAGGAAGGTCCTTTTTATATTTGTATTTCAGCTTCAGCATTGGGAAAGGAGCGCGGCACAGTGCCGCAAGTGATTACTATGATGAACAAAGAAATGTTGTATTACATTAACCCCGAACAGCAAACCCCGGAGGAACTGAAGGCTTTGCTGGAAATGCACCCGGAAATCAAATTTGTTTCTTTTATGGGTGTGGACTTTGCCGGTAACGATACCGACGAAAAAGTGCCCATCAATTTATTTATCGAAGATATCAACAGCTTCCTGGAAGGCATGGCTGCTCAGACTGACGGTTCTTCCGTTGTTTTGCCGGGCATTGCTACTTTAAATAACGCCCGCGTTGATATGAAGGTCGACAAAAGTGTCAACTGGTATATTGATTATAATTACGAGCATTTTGATGCTCAGACAGGTAAAATGGTCGGAACCCTGCGCATACCCTGTTTCCTGATCCACAACGAAATCTTTGTTGATTCCCGTTCGATCCTGCAAAACAGCCTGGATTATGTGGAAGCACAAATGCTGGAAATGTTCAAAAAACATCCGCAGATAGCAGGTCTTGAACATGTTGACCTGTCTCAGATCGAAAAACTGGTCTTTACCTGTGCTACCGAGCTGGAATTCTGGGTCAAATCTCCGCGTGAAGACGCACCGATCGAAGCCCTTTCTTCTTCGCAGATGATGCAGGAGCAATACTGGCAGCGTACCCGCGGTAACGTGCGTACCGCTTTAGAACAGACTATAGAAATGATGGAAGCTTATGGTCTGGAACCGGAAATGGGCCATAAAGAATGCGGCGGCGTACGTGGACAGATCGACGGCGCAGGTCATATGACGCATGTTATGGAACAGCTGGAAGTAGACTGGAAATTTAACGTCGGTCTGCAAACTGCTGATAACGAACTGCTGGCCCGCATTATCGTTAAAGAGGTTTTCCGGATGAACGGTCTGGAAGTTTCCTTCCAGGCTAAGCCGATCCCCGGCGTTGCTGGCAGCGGCGAACATACCCATGTCGGTATTGCCGCCAAACTTAAAAATGGTAAAATGGTCAATCTGTTTGCGCCCGGCGATATGAAAGCGGATTTTCTGTCTGCTATCGGTTACGGTTCAATGATGGGCCTTTTGAAGAACTATGAGGTCATCAATCCTTTTATTTCAGCTACGATCGATTCATTGAACCGCTTGAAGCCAGGTTTTGAAGCCCCTGTCTGTATCGTTACCTCTTTGGGTATCAGTCCGCAGGTCCCTTCCCGTAACCGTACGATTCTGGCAGGTTTGATCCGCGATATCGACAGTCCGATGGCGACCCGTATAGAAATGCGTTCGCCTAATCCTTATACTAATACCTATATTGCTATCGCTGCTTTCTATCTGGCAATGTGGGATGGAATCAAGGCTTGTGTGGAATCAGGCAAAAATTTGAAGGAACTGGAAGCCGAATTGTCCAAAAAGGCCGGCGTTGAAGGCTTCTATCTGGAAAAAGACCGCGAATACCGCAGCGAAGATGATGTTTTTGAAGACTTCAGCGAGGAAGAACGCAGCCGTCTGTTTGGTAAACCGCCTGCAACTGTGTGGGAAAATATGTGCGGCTTTAATAAATATCCCGAAAAGAAAGCTGCTCTTACCAGCGGCAATATCCTGCGCGCAGAATTTATCGATTCTTTTGCCAAAGGTGCCTTGGTTCGCTGGCAGACCGAGCTCTTAAACAGGATCATCCCCGAATTCCATGCTGAGATCGTGGCAATGAAATGTCTGCATGACACTGGCTTTTATAATAAATGTGACGATGAGCTGTGGGAGAAGATCGCAGCGCTGCGTGTTATGTTAGCTAAAGATTCTGTCGAGGCTCCGTGTATCTTTACTATGATCCGCGATGCTTTTAGCCGCGGCGATTTTGATGCCGCCTCCAAGTTAAAGCTGGAAATGGTAAAAACAATGGAGAAGCTGAGAAGCTGTTATCACGATTACAAGCAAAATATCATCGACTGATAAAGCATATACGTTTTGGATCCGCCGTAAAATATTATCGGCGGATCCTATTATTTTTCACAAAATGTTTTCTTGACTGGAGCGCAGACCAGACCTATATAATTTAAACAAGGAAAAAGAAGAGGGCGCTGTTGTCGTCCTTTTCCGCAATGATATCAACATTTTTTACGGAACTGCTTTTTATGCGGCAGGTAATTACGGTCTTTTGGGAGCGGTATAGCTTGGCATAAAACAGTATGGTAGCGGGAGAGAGGGGAAAAAATGAGATGGAGTAAAGCTTTTTCAAAAACTGGCCTGCTGGCATTGATGCTTGCCGTGGTCGGGATCGGTATCTTTTTTTATGAACGTCAATATTGCGGCGCCGAACAGCCTGCGCGTTACGAGCCGCAGCAGCTGCGGCAGGTGATTACTGCCGACAGTAAAACCTCGCGGACTATTATGTGGCAGACGCAGGCGCCGGAAAGCGATGCCTGGGTGGAATATAAGCTGCAGGGCGAAAATGAGCTTCACAGGGTGCGGGCGCAGGGCAAAGAATTTGCAACAGATTCAGGGACGGTTTATCAGCAAAGTGTGACGCTGACAGCTTTGGAGCCGGGAACTGTTTATGAATACAGGGCTGGCGGCGGCAAAGAATTTTCTGCCTGGCAAACGTTGAAAACAGATACCGGAGGCGCTTTTACGGCTTTGATCTTCGGCGATTCGCAAAGCCTTGATTATAATGTCTGGCGTAAGACTGCCGCTTATGCTTACAGTCACGATCCGGAAGCCGCCTTTTTCATCAATATGGGCGATCTTGTAGATAACGGCGAGCAATACAGCCAGTGGCGCAGTTGGTTCCGTGGAGCGTCCGGGCTGTTGCCGCAGATTCCGGTTGCTCCTATCAGTGGCAACCATGAAAATTATTCGCTGCAATGGAAACCTTACCGCGGCGATTTATATCTTAATTTGTTCGATCTGCCCCTGAATGGGCCGGAGGGTTTGCAGAAGCAGGCTTACAGCTATGATTACGGCGATGTGCATTTTTCTGTAATCGATACGCAGCAGGAGGAATTAAACGAGTGGCAGCCTGAACTGATCGCAAGTCAGGTGAGCTGGCTGGAGCGCGATCTGGCCGCCAGTGATAAGAAATGGAAAATCGTGTTGGTGCACCGTAATCTGTTCCGCTATCAGGACGGCAGACCCAATGAACTGGGCTCGGCACTTTTTCCGGTTATTGACCGTGGCAATGTCGATGTAGTTTTTTCTGCTCATAATCATACCTACGGCCGTTCTGCTCCGTTTAAAAACGGTAATGTGGCATCACAGGGAACGATCTATATTTCTTCGGGCCGCAGTGGTGATAAAACATGGGCCGGTTCGCGTGCCAAGCCGCAGGAGGTCGCTTTTGACGGCGTGCTTGACCAGCCTAATTATATGAAGCTGACTGTTAATGACGGCAAGCTGACAGTGACCAGCCTGAAGCAGGACGGCAAGCTGATCGATACGGTGACGCTGACGAAATGACAAGCTCTCGATTTTTTGATATAATGTTATTATTAACAAATCAATGAATGGAGTGACATCATGGCTAAAGACAGTTCTTTTGACGTTGTATCGCAGGTCGATATGCAGGAAATGGACAATGCGGTCAATCAAACGAAAAAGGAGATCGCCCAGCGTTATGATTTCCGCGGCAGTGATGCCAGCATCGAATTAGAAGAAAAATGTATCAAATTGGCAGCTGAAGACGAATACAAGCTGAACGCTATCATCGATATGCTGCGTGCCCGTATGGCTAAACGTGATATACCGCTGCGCTGCCTGGAGCTGGGTAAGGTAGAGCCGGCATCCAAAGGCACAGTTCGCCAGACACTTACTATCCTGCAGGGTATACCGAAGGAAAAAGCCAAAGCGATCGTAGCCGCGATCAAAGCGACTAAATTGAAAGTCAATGCTCAGATGCAGGACGATCAGGTACGCGTCAGCGGAGCTAAAAAAGACGATCTTCAGGCTGTTATCCAAACGCTGAAAGCAGGCGACTTCGGCGTAGATTTACAATTCATCAATATGCGCTAAACTGGATTTTTATACTTCCTACGTAACGTAGGAAGTATTTTTTTATTTTATTGTTTTTGCCAGAGTTTGCCTATATAATAAATATAATCCATATTGCAAACTTGCAATAAATTTGGTGACAAGGAGCTGATTTGTTGAATTGGAGAAAGAGGTAAAGAGATTAAAGCTACATGGTTTCAATAATCTGACGAAAAGCCTGAGCTTTAATATGTACGACATTTGCTACACTAAGACGGTAGCAGACAGGGAGGCTTACCTGCAGTATATCGACGAGCAGTATAATGCCGACCGTCTTACGGAAATTTTAACAAATGTTTCCAACATTATCGGAGCAAACATTCTGAACATCGCCAAGCAGGATTATGAGCCGCAGGGCGCCAGTGTCACTATCCTCATTGCCGAAGGCTGTCTGCACAGCGTTGGTGCTGAAGATAACAGTTCCGCTCCGGGCCCTTTACCGGAAACAGTTTTAGCCCATCTAGATAAAAGCCATATCACGGTGCATACCTATCCCGAATATAACCCTATCGGTGGTATCAGTACCTTTCGGGCCGATATCGACGTATCTACCTGCGGTGAGATCTCACCGCTGAAAGCGCTTAATTATCTGATCCACAGTTTCGATACCGACATTATGACTATCGATTACCGTGTGCGTGGTTTTACGCGTGATATTACAGGACATAAACTGTTTATAGATCACAATATCACTTCAATTCAAGATTATATCCCTGAGCTGGTAAAGGAACATTACCAGATGATAGACGTGAACGTGTATCAGGAAAATATTTTCCATACCAAGTGTAAGCTCAAAGATTTCGACCTTGATAACTATCTGTTCGGGCTTAGCAAAGAACAGCTGCATCCAGGCGAAGTAAAACGGATTGAGGCCAAGCTGCGTCATGAAATGGACGAGATCTTCTACGGCAAAAATATGGACCGCATCAATCTTTAAGGAGGAGTAAGTATGCTGGATTTATGGTTTTCTGAATTTCACGCTCCCGACGCCAAACTTTCGATTTTGGTCAAAGAGCAATTATATAGCGAGCAGACTCCCTTTCAGAAAATAGACTTTTTTGATTCGGAAACTTTTGGTAAATTTTTCACTTTAGACGGGCTGATTATGATTACCGAAAAGGACGAATTTATTTATCATGAAATGATCAGTAATGTGCCGATGGCAGTTAATCCGGACATCAAAAAGGTCTTGATCATTGGCGGCGGTGACGGTGGTACTGCACGTGAGGTCTGCCGCTTTAAAACAGTAGAGCAGGTAGATATGGTCGAAATCGATGAACGTGTCGTACGTCTGTGCCAGAAATATTTTCCACAGACTGCTTGTGCGCTGGATAATGATCCGCGGATCAATCTGATTTTTGGCGACGGGTTAAAATTCGTACAAGACGCGCCTGAGGGTGCATATGATTTGATACTCGTCGATTCTACAGATCCGCTTGGACCTGGCGAAGGTCTTTTTACGACCGAGTTTTACCGCAATTGCTACCGGGCGCTGAATGATAAGGGTATCTTGATCAATCAGCACGAATCACCTTACTATAAAGAATATGCGTATGAAATGCGCCGGGCGCATAAAAAACTTGCTTCGGTATTTTCCATAGCAACAGTTTATCAATTTTATATGCCTACCTATTCTTCTGGACACTGGTTGTTCGGGTTTGCTTCGAAAGGTCTTGATCCAGTGAAAGATGCTGACTTTAAACGCTGGTCTGAATTTGGGCTGCAAAATCGTTATTATAATCCCGGGGTACATCTCGGTGCTTTTGCTCTGCCTAATTATGTACAGGAAGAACTTCAAAAAGAAGATTAATGATTCGTAACAAGGTATTCAGGTTTGTCTGCAAAAGCGGCAACACATTTATTGTGTTGCCGCTTTGTGATTTTATAACATAGATGGCTTTGTTTGAAAAATGTGTGATAAGATTATTTTTTTGTAATTTTATTTTAACAGTATTGCTGGATATATGTATGTGTGTTATGATTTATTTATAAAAATACAAGCGAAACTTTAAAGTGTATTTGCATAGTATTTTTGCTGTAAGAATAATAATTGGGTGAAGTTTTACCTGTAGAATTAAGAGGTGATAAATTATCAGATACAGTAAAGAATTTATGGAAGTCCATAAAAATAAGAATGGTGGGATAATGGTGAAGAAAGTAATTTTGTATTTATTAACTATGATCTTTGCACTCAGCACAGCTACGGCACTTGCTGCAGAACCTGCTGACGCTCCTGTGTCTATGCGTGAAAGAATGGAAAAAATCAGGGTGGAGAGCGACCCGGTATATCAGGCAGAAAAAGCCAAAAGAATGGAAAATATGCCTAAAGTAGCTGTGCTTTATGTAAATAATGCCGAGACTACTTATAATGACGAAGTAGATGGAGTGGTTTTAGGCAATTTGGAAAAATGCATCAATGATGATAAATATATTTATATCAATGGTGAACCATATATCGAAAAGTTAAACAAAGTTGGTATTGTTGATATTACTACGGCTGAAAGAGCCGATATAGTTGATGCTTTTGAAGGTGAAGATGTTGATTATGTCGTTTTTATTGAAGTGCAGCCGTTTATAGCAAGAGACAAAGTGACGTTCTTTACAGTTGGTAAAGATATAACGACTACTGTACCATTGAAAATCATTGATTTGGTAAATGGTAAATATTTATATAATGGCAAGTTTACTGAGAAAGCTTCCGACAGCACAATGATCGGCGGCATAGGTAATAAATCGGTTGCCATGAAAGCCCTGAATAAGATCAACGAACAGATCACTTCTGTTTTAACGGTCAGATTGCCGGAAGAAAAATCTGTTGCGGTAGCTGCTGATAAAAAATAGGTTCTATAATGAAAAAATATTTTGATAAAAGGCTTATGGGGGTCTTTTTAATGATATTTGTATTTTTTACTGCGGCCTGCGAAGCTGAAGCGGCTAAAAGCTTGCGACAGAAAAGCAGCGTGCTTTTGGTGTTTAACAATATCGCCGGAACACGTTATGATGAAAAGCTTACCCAAATAGCATTGGAAAAGCTGCAGAAGAAAATCGAAGGAATTTATCTTGAAATCGATGCTGAACCTTATGGTGAAAACTTCAAAGAAAAGTCATTTGAAAAAGCTTCATTTGCAGAATTGACGGCGCAGGTTGATGGTTGCGGGGCAGATTATTTTGTTTATACCGAGCTGCATCCCATTACAAAAGAAACACATTTTAATTTTATATATTTTGATAAAAATGTGGAAACCGGGCTGGTTTTGCGGATCGTGGATTTAAAGAATGATAAAGAACTTTATAATAAAAAATATTTGATAAAAGCTGAAGATTCTACTGACTATTTCTTTATCGGCAGCGGATCAGTTGCACAGAAGGCGTTAGATGCCATACTGTTCAGAGCTGGCGAAGCGATTTCAGTCAAGCTTCCGCTTTAAAAATAATCTTTAACATCCTCCAACAAATTTTATTACTTGTTGGAGGATGTTTTTTGTAAAACAGCTCACTTTACAAACTTTACATTGATTTTACAAAACTGCGCTAACGGATTTTACTTTGCTGGGATATGCTATAGCCATAGTCAGAAAACTAAAAACAAATCATAAAAATTTTGGAGGCTATAGTGATGAAAATGAACAAAAAAGCAGCAGGTATTTTATTAGCAGCAATGAGTACGATGATTTTTACCGGCTGCGGCAGCAGTGAATCGGAAAAGAAGGCTGATAATGCGGCAGCAGGCAGTAAGATCGTTGTTATCTCCCGTGAGGATGGAAGCGGTACACGCGGTGCCTTTATAGAATTGTTCGGTATTGAGAAGAAGGATGCTGACGGCAAAAAAATCGACCATACTACTGATAATGCTGCCATTACCAATAATACTTCGGTCATGATGACTACTGTAGCCGGTAATAAAGACGCTATCGGCTACATTTCACTGGGCTCTTTAAATGATACAGTAAAAGCGTTGAAAATCGATGGTGCAGAAGCAAGTGCAGCCAATGTAAAAAGCGGTGCTTATAAAATCGCCCGTCCGTTCAATATCTGTACGAAAGATGGTTTGAGCGAAGTTGCCCAGGATTTCGTTGCTTTCATTATGTCAAAAGAAGGCCAGGAGGTAGTAGCTAAGGCCGGCTGCATCGGCGATGACAAAGCTGCGCCTTATAAAGGAACCAAACCGGCAGGTAAAGTAGTTGTAGCAGGTTCGTCTTCCATAACTCCGGCAATGGAGAAACTGAAAGAAGCGTATATGAAAATCAATCCGGCTGCTAATATCGAGATCCAGAGCAGTGATTCCACTACCGGCGTTAAATCTGCTGTCAGCGGTATATGTGACATTGGTATGGCTTCACGCGACTTGAAGAAGAGCGAGCTGGAACAGGGCTTAAAAGCAACTGTTATCGCTACTGACGGTATTGCGGTAATCGTAAATAAAGATAATAAAGTCGGCGATCTGAAAAAAGAACAGGTCGAAGCGATCTTTACCGGCAAGATTACTGAATGGAATAAACTGTAAGCAGATAAAACTGAACACTGTAAACTAACGGCTGCCTCTAGGGGCAGCCGCCTGTATAATGTGAGGGAGTATGGAGAAGCGTAAAGAAGAAATAATGAAGTTTGTTTTTCTGCTGGCGGCGTGTGCCTCTATCGCTACAGTAGCTATGATTTGTCTGTTTTTGTTTGCCAACGGGCTGCCAACTATCAGTAAGATCGGCGCTGCAGATTTTTTCTTAGGAGAAAGATGGCGTCCTGCCAACGATGTCTACGGCATTCTGCCGATGATCCTGGGCAGCTTGTACGTTACGCTGGGAGCGATCGTCGTTGGAGTTCCGGTCGGGATTTTGACGGCTGTCTTTATGGCGCGTTTCTGTCCTGAGAAAATATACAATGTGCTGAAGCCTTCTGTAGAATTGCTGGCTGGTATTCCTTCAGTTGTCTATGGTTTTTTCGGACTGGTAGTGATGGTCCCGTTTATCCGTGAACATATCGGCGGTACCGGCAGCAGTATGCTTACGGCTTCACTGCTTTTAGGCATGATGATTTTGCCGACACTGATCAGCGTCGCTGAAGCCGCGCTGCGTGCGGTGCCTGACAGTTATTATGAAGGGGCTCTGGCTTTAGGAGCAGGGCATGTCCGCAGTGTGTTTTTTACAGTCGTGCCGGCTGCCAAGTCGGGGATTATGGCGGCGATCATTCTGGGAATGGGACGGGCCGTCGGCGAGACGATGGCTGTAATTATGGTCGCAGGCAATCAGGCCAGAATGCCTATAGGTATTTTAGAAGGCGTGCGCACGATGACAACAAATATTGTCATTGAAATGGGATATGCTGCGGATCTGCACCGAGATGCGTTGATTGCAACGGCTGTTGTTCTGTTTGTATTTATCCTGATTATTAATTTGACTTTTTCGTACCTGAAAGGTAAGGTGGTGCAGCAATGATGGGTTTAAAAGCGCAGCTTAACCGTAAGCTGCATGAATGCGGACGTGATCCGCTGTCGTTGTTTTTACTGGGCTGTGTGATTGCTGCAGCGCTGATTACTTTCATGGTGTTGAGTTTTTTACTGGGGTATATTTTGTGGCAGGGGCTGCCAAATATAGAAACAGGTTTGTTTGCTTTGCAGTATAATTCAGAAAATGTTTCTCTGTTTCCTGCTTTGGTTGATACAGTGCTGATGGTAATAATGGCGCTGGCTATTGCGACTCCGCTTGGTATATTTGCGGCGGTCTATCTGGTCGAATATGCCAGCCGCGGCAACAGGCTGGTAAGCTTGGTACGTGTAACTGCTGATACTCTTGCCGGTATCCCTTCGATTGTATATGGTTTGTTTGGTATGCTGTTCTTCGTTACTTATTTGAAATGGGGCTATTCCTTACTTGCCGGCGCCTGTACTGTTGCGATCATGATTTTACCTCTTATCATGCGCACGACAGAAGAAGCATTAAAAGCGATCCCTGACAGCTACCGTGAAGGCAGTTATGGCTTAGGGGCAGGCAAGCTGCGGACCGTTTTTGCCGTAGTTCTGCCTTCAGCGGTTCCCGGTATTCTGGCGGGCGTTATTCTTTCCATTGGCAGGATCGTAGGCGAAACGGCAGCGCTTATTTATACAGCCGGTACGGTGGCGGCACTTCCTGATGGGGTGCTGTCGTCAGGACGAACTCTGGCAGTACATATGTATGTGCTGGCCAGCGAGGGTTTGTACATGAAACAGGCTTATGCGACGGCTGTAATTTTAGTTGTGATCGTTGTTGCTATCAACGCTCTGTCGAGCAGACTGGCAAAACAATTGATGAAGGGAAAATAATATGGATACGAAAATAGCTATTGAAACTTTGGATTTATATTACAGTGAATTCCATGCGCTAAAAAATATTAATATGCGGATACCGGAAAAAGAGATTACTGCATTTATAGGTCCTTCTGGCTGTGGCAAATCAACACTGCTGAAATCTTTGAATAGAATGAACGATCTTATCGAAGGCTGCCGTATTACAGGCAGGGTTTTGCTGGACAATGATGACATTTATGCCAATGACGATGTTAATTTGCTGCGTAAACGTGTGGGCATGGTTTTTCAAAAGCCGAATCCTTTTCCGATGAGTGTGTATGATAATATTGCTTTCGGACCTCGAACACATGGCGTCAAAGGCAAAGCTAAGCTGGATGATATGGTGGAGGAGGCTTTGCGTAAGGCGGCAATCTGGGATGAAGTCAAGGACAGGCTTGATAAAAGCGCTTTGAGTTTTTCTGGTGGTCAGCAGCAGCGGCTCTGCATTGCCCGCGCGCTGGCGGTACAGCCGGAGGTTTTGTTAATGGACGAGCCTACTTCGGCACTGGACCCGATTTCGACCCTGAAAATAGAAGATTTGGCATTGGAATTGAAGCAAAATTATACTATCGTGATTGTAACGCATAATATGCAGCAGGCGGTGCGTATTTCTGATAAAACAGCCTTTTTTCTTTTGGGTGAAGTGGTAGAGTTCAACGATACTGATAGTTTGTTCTCGAACCCGCAGGAGAAAAAGACTGAAGATTATATTACAGGGAGGTTTGGCTGATGGTAAGGAGCAGATTTGCGGCTCAGATGGAGCTTTTGAACACAGAACTGATCGTAATGGGCACTTTGTGCGAGAATGCTTTGGAGCATGTGATGCAGGCTTTGCAGGAAGATAATGATGCTTTGAACAGAGAAATTATTATTTTAGGCAAACGCACAGAGGAAAAAGAGCGGGAAGTAGAGAATATTTGTATAAATCTGCTTTTGAAGCAGCAGCCTGTCGCTTCTGATTTGCGTCAGATTTCAGCGGCGCTGAAAATGATTACGGATTTGAGCCGTATCGGCGAACAGGCGGGCAATATTGCTGAGATTTTAGGCAAGGCTGAATTTGGCAGGGATTACGATACAACGCTTTTGCAGCAAATGGCGACAGCGGCGAAAAAGATGGTCAGTACCAGTCTGGACGCTTTTGTGAAGGGCGATCTGCGCCTGGCTCAGCAGGTAGAGCGTGACGACGATATTGTTGACGAACTGTTCAGCAGGGCAAAAAAAGAATTGATCCAGGTCATACGCAGCACGCAGGATAGCGGAGAGCAGGCTATTGATTACCTGATGATCGCCAAGTATTTTGAAAAAATCGGCGACCATGCGGTAAACATTTCCCAATGGGTGCTGTTTATGATTACAGGAGCACATGAGGAGGATACTGTGCATGATCTTTTGCGTGGAGGACGATCCTAATATTCGTGAATTAGAAGTTTATACATTGCAGTCAGTTGGTTTTAAAGCTCTGGGCGTAGGTAGCGGTGATGAGTTGTTCAAAGCGCTGGAATGTGGCAAGCCGACTCTGATTCTGCTGGACATCATGCTCCCGGGTGAAGATGGCCTTAGTCTGCTGAAGCGGCTGCGCAGCGATAAACGGACCGCACAGGTGCCGGTGATCATGGCAACAGCCAAAGGCTCAGAATTCGACAAAGTTCATGGTCTTGATAATGGGGCTGATGATTATATAGCCAAACCTTTCGGCATGATGGAAATGGTGTCGCGGGTCAAAGCCGTACTGCGGCGTTATAAGCAGGAGGATAAGCAGAGCAGGCTTACTGCCGGCGAGTTGGTAATGGAGATCGATAAACACCGCGTGATGGCCGGTGGTCAGGAGGTAGTTCTGACATTTAAGGAATTTGAGCTTTTACATAAGCTGTTAGAGCGGCCGGGACAGGTTTTTACGCGCGAACAGCTTTTAACTGATATCTGGGGTTATGATTTTGCCGGCGAGACACGTACTGTCGATGTTCATGTGCGTACGCTGCGGCTGAAACTGGGCGAAGCAGGAGCATTGGTAGAAACTGTACGCGGCGTCGGTTATCGTATAGGAGCTGGCTATGAGAAATAAAATTTTCAGCGGTCTGCTGTTTTTGTCAACGGCGGCTGTTATCATTGCTTCCGTGCTGATTGCGGTTATTATGTACCAGGGGTCGATGACCACAATGCAGCGTGATTTGAGACAGGAAGCAACTTTTATAAAAATGGGTCTGGAACAGAGCGGGAAAAGCTATCTGCAGGCATTGACCATGGAAAGCGGTAAGCTGACTCGTGTTACTTTGATTGCTCCTGACGGCAGGGTCATCTATGACAATCATGTGGCAGCCGAAAAAATGCTTAATCATAAAGATCGTGAGGAAGTACAGGAAGCGTTAGCAAGTGGAATTGGTTTGGCCGAGCGTATGAGCGATACTCTGTCAGAAAAAACTTTTTATTTTGCGCTGCGGCTGGATAATGGTGATATACTGCGTGTTGCAAGAACGACAGACTCTGTTTTTGCGACGGTGGCCGGAAGTATTCCCTATATGATCGCGGTAGTGCTGGTGGTGGCTTTGGTGGCTATGCTTCTGGCACGGCGGATTACTGATAAAATGGTTTTACCGCTGGATCAGGTGGATCTGGAAAACCCACTGGAAAATGATACTTATGATGAACTGGCACCGTTTTTAACACGGATCGCCCAGCAGCAGAGGCAGGTTTCAGAAGGCTTAAAGCAGCTGCGGCAGAAGCAGAATGAACTGGCGGCTATTACTCAGAGTATGAATGAGGGTCTGATCCTTTTGAATGACCGGCAGAATATTTTATCGATCAACGACAGTGCCGCCAAATTATTTGGTTTGCAGGATCATGAAGTAGTTGGTAAAAATATTCTGACTTTGGAGCGAGGCCAGGAAGTGCAGGAGCTGCTGCAGAAGGTAGCTGTGGGCGGCAGCGGTGAAAGTCTGTATCAGAAGGACGGGCGCTTTTATCAGCTATGCGGCAGCAGTGTTGGCGGTAAAGGCAGCGTATTGCTGATTTTTGATGTTACTGAAAAGCGTGCAGCAGAAACACTGCGGCGTGAGTTTTCTGCAAATGTTTCGCATGAACTGAAAACACCGCTGCAGTCGATTTTGGGTTATGCTGAGATTATGAAAAACGGGTTAGTTCAGGAAGGAGATAAGCAGCGCTTTCTGGAAAAAATCTACAGTGAGGCCGGGCATCTGATTGTGCTTATCGATAATATTATGAAACTGTCGCGTTTAGACGAGTCGGCGAATAATATGAACAACCTGGAAATTATCGAATTGAAAAAGCTGGCTGAAGGTACAGTTCAGCGTCTGCAGGAACAGGCTGCCGGAAAAAATGTCGCAATAAGCGTCAGTGGCTGTGAAGCTGAGGTAGAAGGAGTACCTGCAGTTTTGAGCGAGGTTATTTATAACCTTATTGACAACGGGATCAAGTATAATCGTGAAAACGGCAGCGTTGAGATTACAGTAGCCGTAATTCCCGGTGAAGCAGTACTGACATTTAAGGATACCGGCTGCGGTATCGGCAGTGCTGATAAAGAGCGGGTTTTTGAACGCTTTTACAGGGTTGATAAAAGTCACTTTAAAGAAACCGGCGGCACAGGTTTGGGACTTTCCATAGTCAAGCATGGGGTGATGTTCCATAAAGGTCGCATTGAGCTGGAAAGTGAACTGGACAAAGGGACTACTATAAAAATCTTTTTGCCGCGGAAATAATTTAAACACCCTCCACCAATAATTATTTGATGGAGGGTGTTTTGTTTTTATTGTAAAATTAATAATAAAACTTATATTTAATTGCTCAAAAGATATAATTTTGTTAAAATGAATATAAATATTAAAAAATAATAAACAAGCTTGATTGACAGGAAAGATAAGGTAGCAATTTTCATATGAAGCTTCTTAAAAGTACTTTTGTTTGGTTAGCGATAATAATATCTATTTGTGCCTGTGTGACTGCAAATGCTGCAGAAACACAGGCTAAAAAAGTTTTAAAGGTGGCATTCCCTGAAACACGCGGTATATGTGAGACATACGCAGATGGCACACGTGGCGGTGTTGTCTATGAATGGTTAGTTGAAATCGCTAAATATACAGGTTGGGAATATGAGTTTATTGGAGATTCCATTAGCCAGTCAATAAAAAATATGGAACATAATAAATATGATCTTATGGGTGCTGTGTTAAAGTCACCTGGATTTGGTGAAAACCTGTATTATCCTGAACATCTGATGGGTTATAGCTACAGTTTGCTGATTTATAACAAAAATGACCAGAATATCAAGGGATTTGATATCAAAAGTCTGGAAGGGAAAACGATTGGTGTTTTTGCCAAGGCTACTGATAAAATAAAGCGCTTAAATAATGTTTTAGAATTCAATGATATAAAAAGCGATATCAAATATTACGGTACTTCTGATGAATTTGAAAGTTCTTTGGATAATGGTGAAGTGGATCTGCTTTTAGTAAGCGATCTTTTTAACAAGCTGGCTGATTATAATGTCGCATTGCGTTTTAATTCTGAACCTTGTTATATCGTTGCCAGGAAGGACGATCCGGAAACAAGTGCGCAGCTGAATGAAGCTATAAAAAAGATTTATGCAGTCAATCCGAATTTTGGCGAAGCCCTGTTTCAAAAATATTTTCCTGTTAATTACAGTAACACTGCTGTATTCTCAGAACAGGAAAGTACGTTTATACATAAAAATGGCCCATTTAAGGTAGCTGTAGTAAAAAACAATTATCCTTTTTATTATATTAAGGATGGTGAACCTAAAGGTATCGTTCCTGAAATTTTTGCATTGATTGCTGCTCAGATCGGAGCGGAGTTTGAGTATATAACGGCTGCTTCCTATGGGCAGACTTTGGAATTGGTCAAAAGCGGTCAGGCAGATATCCTTGGTTATTATATCAATGAAAATGACGCCTTTAATCCTGATGGTTTAAATATCACCAAAAATTATATGATGCTTAATTCTATCATCATGCGTAATAAGTATACACCTTTCCCAAATGATAAAAATATTGCTGCAGTCATAAACGGCAGCTGTGCATCGCGTAATATCAAACATACAGACGTTGCGCATTTTGATACATATGAAGAATGTCTGAATGCAGTAGATTCGGGAGAAGCTTCTTATAGCAGAATACCTGTCGTTGTTTTGGAAGATCTGTATATGAGTGATTATTATACTAATATCATTCCTGTTATAGAGAGTCCTGAGATATATTTGTCTTTGGGGGTCAGCAGCAGTAATGATATACAGCTGTATTCTATTTTGAATAAAAGTCTGGTCAACCTGACCAATGAGCAGACTGCGCAGGTTTTATCCAATAATACCTTGATGTCTGGCAAGAAAGAAATGTCTTTCAAGGCTTTGGTTTATTCTAATCCGGTCATATTTTCTCTGATCATAATTGGGTTTATTTTACTTGTGGTAACGATTGTTTTTATGTATTTTTGGTTTAAAATGAAAAATCAGGTCATTTATTTTAAAATGAAAAAAGTAGAAAACATCAGCAAGGTGCGTTCAGAGTTCCTTTCCAGGATGTCACATGAAATAAGAACTCCTTTGAATGCAATCATCGGATTGGCTAATCTGATGCGGCTTTCCGGTGAAGGGGATCCTGTGACGCAGAAAAATATTTCCAAAATTGATTCTTCTGCTAAATTTTTATTATCGATCGTCAATGATATCCTTGATATGTCAAAAATAGAAAGCGGCAAGATCCAGATCGAAAGCAGACCTTTTTCTATGGATAATCTGCTGCGGCAGCTGAGCAATATTTTTCTGGTGATGGCGGAAGAGAGGAAAATCAAATTACAGTTTAAATGCTGTTTTACACATAAAAATTTTGTTGGAGATGAGCTGCGTTTAAAGCAGGTTCTTATTAATTTGCTCTCCAATGCCCATAAATTTACAGAAAACAATGGCGAGATAACGGTAACGGTTCTGGAAAGTGCTGCTGAAGAAGGGGTTTCTGAGCTGCGTTTCAGTGTTTGTGATACAGGCATTGGTATTCCTGAAACAGATCTGGAACGTATTTTTGGATCGTTTGAGCAGGTCTTCCGAAAAAGCCGCAGCAATCAGCAGGGAACTGGGTTGGGGCTGGCTATCAGCCGCAATTTGGTAGAATTGATGGGCGGTATTTTAAGTGTACGCAGTGAGGTTGAAAAAGGTTCTGAATTTTTCTTTACTATCAAGCTGCCTGTTTACGAAAAACAGTTTGATGAAATCCTGGAGAATAATAACGAAGTCAGAATACATAGTTATTTAGCGGGTAAAAATATTTTGTTGGCAGAAGATAATGATCTTAATGCCGAGATTGCCGTAACGATGTTGGAAATGCAGGGGGTACACGTTGAACGCGTTGTAAACGGACAGCAGGCTGTAGACAGGTTTCAGGAAACTTTGCCAGGCACTTATGACCTGATTTTAATGGATCTGCAGATGCCGGTAAAGGGCGGGCTTGAAGCTGCGGCAGAGATCAGGTCTTTGAGCAGGGACGACGCACAGGAAATACCAGTTATCGCTATGACCGCCAATACGCTGCAGGAAGATCGTGAGAAAGCGCTGGCTGCGGGAATGAATGCTTTTATTCCCAAGCCGTTCGATGTGGAACAATTGTATAAAAGTATTGAAAAGTTTCTGCATTAGCTGATAGTATTTGCTGAAGTCATAACAAAAGAAACTTTTATCAAGGAGAGGTTGCTTTGCAGCAAAAATATTTGTGTTTCTTGGCTATATTTTACCTGGTGCTTTTCTCAATGAAAACCGCGGCTGCAGCGGGTGAAGCGGAATTTTATTTGGAGCCGATGATAGTTGCGGCCGCGCGTTATGACAACAGTGTAGGTAAACCAGGTTACTATAAAGTTGATGAAAAGAAGCTGGAAAACGGCAATTATGATAATGCTTTGGATGTGATTCAGCAACTGCCGGGTGTTACTTTGATGGCAAGGGGCGCCAGCGGTGGTATGAATGCCTATAGTAAGATTTTGCTGAATGGTTCTGATCGTTATTTGGTAATTATTGACGGTGTGCGTTCTAACTGGAACGGCAGCAGTTATAATGATTTTGATTTCGGTGTACTGCCGGCGGGAATGCTGGAAAGTGTAGAGGTTTTGCCGTCAGCAGCCGGAAGCGTTTACGGTAATGCTGCTAAAGGCGGTGTGATCAGGATAACTACAAAAAAAGCTGTTGAAGGTGTTAAAACCAGTATCAATCTGGAAACGGGCAGTTATGGACGTGAGCAAGAGAATATTTTACATTTAGGCAAAAGCGGTGAATGGAGCTGGTCGGTTTATGCCCGAAAAAGTATTATGGGCGATTACAGTAGTGCAAGGCAGAGTATACCTTCGTACGAAAATGTTGAAAATGCTGGTATCAAATTGACCAAAGCCTGGGGTGAAACTGCTGATCTGACTTTAAGCTACAGGGTTTTCAGCGGCAGGTATAAATCAAAGATCTTCAATTATAAGAATACGGAACCTGATGAAACTAAGCCGCCAAAGTTAGTTAAAAATATTTTTATGACCGATGCCCGCAAGACAGAAGATAATCTAACTCTGGAATATGAGCGTAAATTTTCGGATACAGAAAATAATATTGTGGGTATTTACAGACGCAGCAGCAATGCCGCCTATGATAGAAGTTTAAATGTTGAACGACCATGGCTGCTTGATTTACGGACGGAAGGTTTTTTTGACCGTTACAGTAAACAGTGGCACCCAAAACATACTTTGACCGGCGGTGTGGAATATTACAAGGATCAGGTCCTTGATTATCAGGATCTGGCAGCAAAATATAGTGACGGAACTGTGATCAGTAAAGCTGTTTATCTGCAGGATGTCTGGCAGCTGGCTGACAGCGTCAAAGCTGTCGGCAGTCTGCGTCAGGATTGGAATTCTTATGCAGGGAGCAAGCTTTCTCCTGCTTTGTCGTTGGAATATCAGCCCTCTGAAAAGGTATTATATACTTTGGCCTATACAGAATATTTTGCGCCGCCCAAGCAGCTGCAGATATTTTCTCCTGATTATGGTGACGAGGCGCTGAAGCCAGAAGAAGGTAGGGTTTATGAAGCGGGATTAACTTATGTACCGGATGAGTCTTCGTCATTAAAAATTAATGTTTTTCATCGTGATGCAGCTGATGTCATTGCAGTAGATATAAGTTTGCCCAAATATCTTCGTCGATATGCCAATATTGCGCATGAGAAAGCAACAGGATTTACTGTTTCCGCATCGAAACGGTTTTCAGAAAAGTGGCGTTCTCTGGTGGCTTATACACAGACGAAAGTGGATACAGAACGTAAAAATTCAAGCCCTGTAAGTACGATGATACCTCACGGTGAACTGTTGCTTGATTTGATGTACGAATATGATAAGTATAGTGTGCTGCTGCAGGGGCGCGGAGTTTTTGATCAGGCTAACGGCCGTGGTGAAAATCGTTTTGCCAATAATAATTACTGGGTATGGAATGCTTCATTGAACTATAAACTGCAGAAAAATACCAGGCTTTATGTGAAGGTCAATAATATTTTTAATCAGTTTTATTCCAATTGGGACAATGAGAGCGGCGGATTTCTTGGATTTGATGAGTGGTATGCCGAACCTGGGCGTAACTATCAAATTGGTATAAACTACAGTTTTTAATGCTTCAGGAAAACAGCAAAAGCCATCTGTGTATTTGCAGATGGCTTTTCTGTATTGTGGAATTCTGGTGTTCAGCTCAAAGTTAAAGAAAGAGAGATGTTTAGATTAAATTTATTAAATGTTTATCTACAAGTTGCTGATCGGTATGCAAAAAAAATCAGAAGACATCCGATGCAGATGTTGATTAATTGCTGTAGTGAAGGTGACAATAGAGGTGCGCTGCTGTTACCTAAAAAAGCAAGCAGACAGAGAAATAAGAACGTTGCACTTATACAGCCACAGGTGAAAGAAAGAAGCTGCTGTCTGTTGAGCCGGTACTGGGAAACTTGTGCTGAAAGCATACCTAACCAGAAAATAATCGTCAGGGGATTGCTGAGCGTAAGCAGTCCTGCAGCGTAAAAACTGCTGATTTGTGGCAGCATAATAGTGGCAGTTGAAATCTGTGGATGAAAAACATCAGCTAAAGCAGTAACTGCAAAGTAGAGAAGCACGGCAGCACCGCAATAACGTAGTTTTTTTTGTATGCCCGGATAATTTTTCAGGCAAGTTCCTAAACCATATAATGCCAGCAGGATATAGAAAGCGTCAACCAAAACTACTGCCAGTACGGCTTTCAACGCTTCGGTTATTCCCCGGGCAATAGCTGTTTGCAGAATAAAAAGACAAACCGGACCGATTGACAGCTGTAAAATTATACCAAGGCGCAGACCGCGTATAAAAGAGTTCAGCAATTTAACTCTTCCTTTAGCGTTGCCAGAGTAATAAAGGTATTAGAACTGCTGACGCCGGTGATTTTTTTTAGCTTATTAGTAAGAAAGCTTTCCAGAGCATCGGTATCGCTGACGCTTACTTTAAGCAAATAGTCGTAAGCTCCGGCAAGATGATGACATTCAAGTACACCCGGAAGAACGGTTATCTGACTGCGGAAAGCATTGATATGCTCGGTTTTATCAATATTTACAAAAATAAAAGCTAAAAGTTTTTGCCCGGTCTGCCGGCGGTCGAGCTTGATTGTATACTTTTGAATAATCGAATTTTGTTCGAGTTTACGTATTCTTTCGGCAACAGCAGGAATTGACAGTTTTACTTTTTTACTTATCTCAGAAGCGGTGACGCGCCCGTTTTCCTTTAAACAGTATAGAATTGCAGTATCAATATTGTCCATAAAAACCTCCTTAAGTAAATAATATAGCAATTCTTTATTAAAAGTAAATAATTTATTGAAAAACGATAAATATTTAAGTAAATAGGCAGATAATATAAAAAAATACCGTTGGACTAAGTTGGTCAACGGTATTTTAAGACAGTTATTTCTTTTTATCTTTTTTCAGTTCTACATCAATTTCAAAAAGTCTGTTCCAGGGGAAAGAAATATCAAAATTACTTTTTTCTGTAAATTTATAACGTCCTGATAAATCTCGGCAAACGCCTAAAGCCAGATCGTGAACTGGTTTCTGATAAGGGCCGAGAAGGTAAACTGCATTTTTTTGATTTTTGCTTTCCAAAAATGCAGTAGCACTGCGTCGGGCATTGGCCTGATAATACCAGTCGTCTATAACTCTGATACGCATCAGTTTTTCAGCATCCGGTTTTGACATCTGCGGAGTCAGTATACCCTGACAAATGGCAAATCCAACGGTATTGTCCGCAGTATTCCAGCCATTATAGGCTGTCAGCCGTTCCAACTGCCCCTGTTTGGCCAGTTCGTTCATAAAGCCATTATCAGCTCCGTTAGAATACGCTACGTCGGCCAAAGATACCCGGTAGCCGTTATCCATAAGCTGCTTGAGCTGTTTGATATAGGTACGGTTTTGCGGTGAAGAGAAAAACTGATTGGAAGGAGCGGTAGAATCCATCATTATGCCGTCAAAGGGCGTGTTTAGTGCCAAAACAACGTCTGCGTTAGCGGCACTGGTAGCAGTACGGCCGTCTACTGCTAAAATCTGCTGTGGCACTGATTGACCTAAGGTCATATCAGAATATTGCGGCAGCGTTCGCGGTCCCCAGCCATCTGCATAATAGGCGTAAACACGTGGCTGATAACGCTTCAGTTCGTTTCCGGCTCTGGTCAGCAGCAGCAGCCCGAGCTGGTCGACACCGGGGATTATCTGAAAAGTTCGCTGCGTAAGATCATAGGTTTCCTGAGTGAGCTTGCGTGCTTCCATATGTGTATGCGATAACGGAGCATTATCGTCCTTGCCGATTGCGAGAAAGTGAAAACGGTTGCTGCGGGTCATTTCCGTCAGCTTGCTGTTGATATTGAGATTTTTTTGGCGTCGTTCCAGCCAGTCCTGCAAATCTGCTTTAGGCAGGTTGGTAGACAAAGTTTTTTTCGTTAAAGCATCTTTGAGGCTGAGTCCAATCAAATCTTCGGAGTCACAAAGCTCGGAATAACGAAAAATAGCCGGACCGATTTTCGAATAATATGGAGGCTCAACAGCGCCAAAACTGGCGCGCGGAGTTCTCATCAAGGTAGAGAAAGCATAAAGCCGTACTGGGAACTGATCACGCAGTGTTTCGAGTCGCTGCAGACGCTGCTCTAAAACTGCCTGCGGTTCGTGATGAGTACGTGATGCAACCAGACCGCCGTAGATCAGACTGTCTGTGGAAATGACGGCAGCGTCTGCCTGAGGCGCACGGCTGACGAGCCATTTCCATAATTCATCAGGACTGCCGTTTCGATTATATGAAGCCAGATATTTATCAGGCGGAAGCAGCACTTTGTAGCCCGCTGCTTCCATTGTTTTGGCAACATAAGAGGAACAGACAGGACGGTTATCCAAAGGTAAAAACAACAGAGTTTCTTTTTTGTTTTCTTCTGCCTGAGCCGAACTAAAAGATAGAAGCAGCAGGGAAAACAGCAGTATTTTTCTGAATGGATTATTCCAGATCTTCATCGGGGCATCTCCTAAAACTATCACTAATCTTAATATAATTATAAGGTAACGATATAAATTTGGCTACAAGAATTTTACAAATCAAAATTATTGACAATAATTATTGTTAAGTTTATAATTAAACATAGTCACATAATCAATCGGTTATGCGAAGGAAGAGGCTAACATATCTTTCCTGCAGAGAGAGGCGCCCTGGCTGTAAGCGCTTTGGAAAAATGATAGACCTTACCACCTTCAAACCACATTGCGGAACCTCTGCTCTGGCAGTTAGTATGCAGTGTCGTATGCCGGCGTTAACGGTACCGAGTGGACTTGCCAGCGGCAGGTCAATTAGGGTGGAACCGCGGTCAACTCCGTCCCTTTCCAGGGAACGGAGTTTATTTATTTTTAGGAGGCTAGTAAAATGGCAAATGTTAAAGTAACCTTAAAAGATGGCAGTGTAAAAGAAGTTGCTGCCGGAACGACATTGCTGGAAGTAGCAAAAGGTTTGTCGCAGAAACTTGGCAAACAGGCGCTTTTGGCTGTGGTAGACGGTGTGAATAAAGATTTGACAGATAAATTGGAGCATGATGCATCAGTTGAATTTGTTGTTCCTGAAAGCTCTGAAGGACTGCATGCGATTCGCCATACGGCGGCACATATCATGGCCCAGGCAATTCAGCACTTGTTCCCCGATACTAAATTTGCTATCGGACCTGCTATTTCTAATGGTTTTTATTATGATTTAGACAGCGAGCATGTTTTTGTCCCGGAAGATCTGATTGCTATTGAAAAAGAAATGGCTAAGATCGTTAAAGCCAATCTTCCGCTTGTACGCAGTGAATTGCCGCGCAGTGAAGCGTTGAAAATGTTTGCAGACAAAGATGAAAAATATAAGGTCGAACTGATCAATGATCTGCCTGAAGATGCAGTTATCAGCACTTATACGCAGGGGGATTTCACAGACTTATGCGCAGGGCCGCATTGTCCGTCGACCGGCAGGGTAAAAGCTTTTAAACTGCAAAGTATTGCCGGCGCTTACTGGCGTGGTGATGAAAAAAATAAAATGCTGCAGCGTATCTACGGCACCGCTTTTCCTGGTAAGGAAGAACTGGACGCTTATCTGCATATGCTTGAAGAAGCTGCCAGACGTGATCATCGAAAACTTGGCAAAGAGCTGGATCTGTTCAGTATCATGGAAGAAGGTCCTGGGTTCCCGTTTTTCCATCCCAATGGCATGGTAATCCGCAACGAGCTGATCAATTATTGGCGTGAAGTGCACAGACGTTATGGTTATCAGGAAATCAAAACTCCGATGATCTTGTCCCGTAAGTTATGGGAGACTTCTGGACACTGGGACCATTACCGTGAAAATATGTATGTTACTGAGATCGACAACGAAGATTACGCTATCAAACCCATGAATTGCCCCGGTGGTATGCTGGTCTATAAAACTCATCCGCATAGCTACAGGGAATTACCGATCCGTGCCGGCGAGCTTGGACTGGTACATCGTCATGAATTGTCCGGTGCTTTGCATGGCTTGTTCCGTGTGCGCTGCTTTACGCAGGATGATGCTCATATTTTTATGATGCCGAGCCAGATCAAAGACGAGATCCAAAATGTTATTCGTTTATTTGACGAGGTTTATGCAACCTTTGGGCTGAAATATCATGCCGAGCTTTCGACCCGCCCGGAAGATTCAATGGGTGATGCTGAAACCTGGGAAACTACAACTAATGCTTTGAAGAGCGCAATGGAAGATTTTGGACTTGATTATGTTATCAATGAAGGCGACGGAGCTTTCTATGGCCCTAAGATCGACTTTCATCTGACAGATTCTATCGGTCGTACATGGCAGTGCGGCACTATTCAGCTGGATATGCTGCTGCCAGAAAAATTTGATTTGACCTATACCGGCGAAGATGGTTTGAAGCATCGTCCGGTTATGATCCATCGTGTGGTTTATGGTTCTATAGAGCGTTTTATCGGTATCCTGATTGAGAACTATGCCGGTGCTTTTCCTGCCTGGCTTGCTCCCTGCCAGGTGCGTGTAATGCCGATTACCGACAAGCATTATGAGTATGCTAAAAAATTGAGTGATGAAATGTTTAAATTGGGGCTGCGTGTTTATCTTGACGATCGTAACGAAAAAATCGGTTATAAGATTCGTGAAGCACAGCTGCAGAAAGTTCCGTATATGCTTGTTATCGGTGATAAAGAAGTTGAAGACGGTACAGTTGCTGTGCGCCGCCGCGGCGAAGGAGATATCGGAGCTATGAAGCAGGAAGATTTTATTGCCATGCTGCAAGAAGAAATTGCCGATAAAAAATAATTAGATATGAATGTCGTGCTAGATAAGTGGTAACGGAAATAGATAATAATTATTGAAAAAACGAATGAAAAGTGTTATAATATACCCAGTAAAAACGGCATTTTAAGCTGTTAAGGAGGATGTTATCATGAATAAAAAAGTTTATAAGGTTTTTAATGAACAAGTCCAGGCTGAATTGTATTCTGCATATATGTATCTTGCGATGAGCCTGGATATGGAAGCTAAAAATTATAAAGGTATGGCTAAATGGCTTTATCTGCAATATGAAGAAGAACGTGAACACGCTTTGCGCTTCGTAAAATTTATGCAGGACTGCGGTGTGCAGCCTCAGCTTCTGCAGATTGATATGCCGGCGGCTGATTACGGTACCCCTCTGAATTTGTTCAAAAAAGTTTTAGAGCATGAAAAATATGTTACTTCCCGTATTTATGATATGTATGAAGTAGCTTTGAAAGAAAAAGATTACGCGGCTCAAAGTTGTCTTAAATGGTTTATCGATGAGCAGGTAGAAGAAGAAGCCAATGCTTCTGAGATTGTTGAAAAGCTGGAAATGATCGGCGATAATATTTCCGGATTGTTTTATCTTGACGGACAGCTGGGAGCAAGAAAAGATTAATAAATATGTTGACACAAAGTTAACATTATGATATTATATCCAAGTAACAAAGCAGAAGCCGCTCGCTTCTCACCTTGCAGCAAAAGCTCGACAGGGTCGGATATGATTTTCAGCGCGGGCAGTATTATCTGCTCGCGTTTTTTATTTAATTTTGGAGGTGAACGGTTATTAGCAAAGAAAGCTTGCGTATCAATGAAGAAATTCGGGCACGGGAAGTGCGCGTTATTGCCGGTGAAGGCGAACAGCTGGGTATTATGTCCGGTCGTGATGCTTTGCAGCTGGCGCAGGAAAGACATCTTGATTTAGTGGAGATCGCTCCTACAGCGAAACCTCCGGTGTGCCGGATTATGGATTACGGCAAGTATCGTTACGAGCAGCAAAAACGAGATAAAGAAGCTCGTAAAAAGCAAAAGACCTTTGATATCAAAGAAGTCAAATTGCGCCCCGGTATTGAGGATCATGACTTCGGCGTCAAATTCAAAAATGCAGTGCGATTCCTGGAAGACGGCGACAAAGTAAAAGTCACCATCATGTTCCGTGGCCGCGAATTATCGCATCCTGAGCTTGGCGAAGTGTTGCTCAAAAAAATGGCTGAACAGCTCAAAGACATGGCTGTCATTGAGCGTGCACCTAAATTAGAAGGCAGAAACATGATTATGATTGTTGCGCCTAAAGCTACCAAATAAGGAGGACTTAACAATGCCTAAAATGAAAACCCGCAGAGCTGCTGCTAAACGTTTTAAAAAGACTGGTACCGGTGAATTCAAACGTGCTAAAGCTTTTAAAAGCCATATTCTTGAACATAAATCTCCTTCCCGCAAGAGAAACTTGCGTAAGGCTGCACTTGTTCACAAAACTGATCATGAACGCGTAGCAAAAATGCTGCCGTACGCATAATAGATAAGGGAGGCTGACTATAATGGCAAGAATTAAAGTGGGCGTTACTGCTCATCGTCGTCATAAAAAAATCTTAAAACTGGCTAAAGGCTATCGCGGTTCTAAACATTTGCTGTTCAAAAAAGCTAATGAAACTGTTATGAAAGCTTTGAGCTATGCTCGTCGTGACCGTCGTGCTAAAAAACGCGAATTCCGTCGTTTGTGGATCGCTCGTATCAACGCTGCTACCCGTGCTAACGGCATGAGCTACAGCCGTTTCATGAATGGTCTGGCTAAAGCTGGTATCGAAATGAACCGTAAAGTTTTGGCTGATATGGCTATTTATGATGCAGCTGCTTTCACCAAACTGGTAGAAGCTGCTAAAGCTGCTCTGTAAGAATTACTGCTTACAGTACAAATGAATTGAATTGCTGCTGCTGCGGCAATAAAAAACAGTGTAAGTCTTAGGACTTACACTGTTTTATTTTAAGTTGTTATTTAATGTTATTAAGGATAGTAACTAATTCACCAGCGCTGATATCACCGGCAACAGGAGTAATAATACCTTTGCCTGCGATTTTTACAGTGCCGCCCTCAGCATAGGCATTTTGAGTATTCTGACCTGCATGATAGATCGCTGCAAGATTGCCTGCTACGAAGTAAGAACGCTGCATACCGCTCATATTGCCTGCAGCAGCCGGTGTCATAAAGGTCTTTCCGTTAATTTTCACTTCGCCGCTGTTAGCGTCAACAGTAACTTTGCCGTTACTGTATTCGGTAAGCTTTTTGGAATAATTATTGCGGCGGTCGCTGTCTTTCGGATGAGTAGACGGGTTGAGTATATCGCTGAGAACATCTTTTTTAGAGCTGTCGCTGGAGCTTTCGATAACTGCCTGCCAAACAGCTGCAGGAGCGCCTACATTATAACCGGCATCAGCCATATAAGTGAAGGCGATATTGTCAGCTTCCCATTCGTTGGGTTTGGTAACGCCGGTGTTTTTGGCATGGACTGCTACTACTTGTGCTGCCAGACCGTTAGCACCGCCGATTTCAGAGCCTACAGTTTTCATCACGAAGTCAACGGACATCTTTTTCTTTGCGCCTTTGATTGGATGTTCTTTCTGACCGTGTACAAGCTCATGGGCGATAACGGCCGCCAGTTTATCTTCATTGTAGTCCAGGAACCAGAAAGCGCCGATATTTACGGACATATTGTGCCCTAATGCACAGTAAGCATTGAAAAATTCCTGATTATTAACGAAATAATTATATGGTTTACTATTGATGGTTGCGTCGCTTTTGGCGATGGCCGGGGTCATACGCTGCATAATGCGGCCAAGCATGGCATTGGCATTATAATCGCTGTTGACGCCGTCTTCCTGTTTCAGGGCTTCGAACAGCTCATGGCGGCCTTCGTTATCATAATAATTCAGTGCCTTGTTGATTTCCTGCTGTTCCTTGGCGGCGCCTACGGCTTTGCCGGCAATACTGCCAAGGTTGATGGCTTCAGCCTGCTGTGGCAGAGTAAAGCTCAGTACTGATACGGCTAAAAGAGCCGCACCTACTATTATTTTAGATTTTTTAAACATTGATATCCCCCTTTGTGTATATTCTGTGAACTATTATAGCAAACAAAATGGTAAAAGCAAAGTTTTGTTTAAGGAATATTTTTAAGATAAAAAGAATTTTGCTTAATTTTTACGTCAGCAGTATAATTTAAGGTGAGTTTTTTATGAAGCAGTAGATAAAGACAAGATTTCTTTTGATGAAAATGAGGGAACCATATGGAACAGGTTTTAACTAAGGCACTGGCGTTTGTAGCCGTTATTGCCTTAGGTTATTTCTTAAAGAAGCGCGGCTTTTTTAAACCGCATGACTATGAACTTATTGCCAAAATAGTCTTAAATATTACACTGCCATGTGCCGTTATTACCAGCTTTGCAGCTTTTAAAATGGATTATACGCTGTTTATATTGACTCTGATCGGTTTTTGTGGAAATTTGCTGATGATTGCCTGGGGATTTATATTGACGCGTTATCAGACGAATGCGGCAAAGATTTTTTACGTATTTAATCTGGCCGGTTATAATATCGGCTGTTTTACTTTACCGTTTGCACAAAGCTTTTTGGGCCCTTTCGCTGTAGTAGCTACTTGTATGTTTGATGTGGGTAATTCGATTATGTGTACTGGCGGAACTTATGCTCTGACCAGTGGGCTGGTGCATACGGGTGAAAAATACGAGCCTGTGAATCTGCGCAGTATAGCTGCTAAACTGCTGGGATCTGTGCCTTTTGTTGTTTATATGCTGATGTTGGTCTGCGCGGTACTACAGCTGCATTTACCTCAGCCTGTTTATACTCTTACTGGTCTTATCGGCGGTGCCAATACTTTTTTATCGATGCTGATGATCGGAATGATGTTTGAAATGACGTTGGATTTAGATAAGCTGAAGCAAGTGCGAGAGGTAGTGCTGTACCGTTATGTTTTTGGAATTGCCTTGGCATGGCTGTGTTTTTATCATGTGCCGCTGAGTGCAGAGGTCAAGGAAGTACTGACGCTGGTTTTTTTGGCGCCTTCTACGGCTATCGGCCCGATCTTTATTGCCAGAATGGGCGGTAATGTGGAACTGGCCGGTTTTGCTAATTCCATAACTATTGTGCTCAGTATTATTTTGATGACGCTGTTTTTTACATTTCTGCACATTTGATTTGTAATTAAATAAAGCGGTCTTTTAGTAAGCAAGTAAAATTGACAAGCATAAAGTAATGAGAGTAAACTTGATTTATATTCAATAAGTAATATTTAGCGGCTTTTGTCAGGATGGTGAAAAATTTGTTGTTTTTGATCAATTTATTGCACAAATGGTTAAAGCTGCTTAATCGCAGTTTGAATGGCAGCCAGATGGTGGCGTTTACTTTTGCCATGCTTATCTTATGCGGTTCACTGCTGTTGATGCTGCCAATGGCCAGTGCTGACGGCAGCAGTATGCGTTTTATCGACGCTTTGTTTACAGCGACCTCTACTTCATGCGTAACAGGACTTGTTGTTGTAGATACAGGGCATTATTTTTCCTGGTTTGGAAAATTAGTGATGATCGTTCTCATCCAGATCGGTGGATTGGGCATTATGACTCTGACCACCTTACTGAGCGTGGCGGTTGGTAAAAGGATCAATCTGAGAGAAAGGCTGTTTATTCAGGAATCGCTTAATCTGAATGAACCTTCCGGGGTAGTACGGTTGTCGTTAAATGTTGTTAAATACGCTTTGACGATCGAATTTATTTTTGGGACTATTCTGGCCTGGCATTTTTATTCTGCTTTGGACATGGGGCTTACAGGTATTGCCTGGGGTTACTGGCATGCTATATCGGCTTTTTGCAATGCCGGGTTTGACTTGTTTGGAGATTATGCCAGTCTGACAGGGCATTATAACGATATAACTCTGAATTTGTGTATTATGGCGCTGATAACCATCGGTGGTATTGGTTTTACGGTTTTGGATGATCTGCGTCGTAACCGGAAATGGAAGAAGCTGCGTTTGCACAGTAAAATAGTGCTGACGGCCAGCGCGATCCTGACTTTTGGCGGTACGCTGGTGATCTTGGCTTTGGAATATACGAATCCGGCTACTCTTGGCGGCATGCCCAACGAATTGGACAAATGGATGGCGGCTGCTTTTCAGGCGGTTACCTGCCGCACTGCCGGGTTTAATACGATCGATTTGACTGATATGCGGGCCAGTTCTCTGTTTTTTATGGTTCTTTTAATGGGGATCGGTGCTTCGCCGACGTCTACTGGCGGTGGTATGAAAACGACAACTGTGCTCGTTCTGCTGGTATCGACGTGGGGACTTCTGCATGGCAAGCGTGATACGGTGCTGTTTGACAGGAGGATAGCTTCGGAAACAGTCGATAAAGCTTATAATGTTTTTACAGTTTGCCTGTTGTGGATGCTTGGAGCGTATTTTTTGCTCCTGATCTGCGATGGTGGGCTGCATCGGGCGGATTACGTTTTATTTGAAGTGGTTTCTGCATTTGCGACTGTTGGTCTGGGAGTTGGGATTACGCCAGACTGGAACGACTGGGGCAAACTGATTCTGGTTTTGACTATGTATGCCGGACGTATCGGCGTGCTGACCTTTGTTTTATCCTTCCTTCATTCTAAAGATGATAAGATCAGATATCCTTCGGAAAATATTATGATTGGTTAAAGGCGGTAACGATAATGATTAAAAAACAACGTGAAAAACAATATGCTGTTTTCGGGTTAGGGCGTTTTGGTACGAGTGTAGCATTGACACTTAACGAACTTGGTTATCAGGTCATGGGTGTTGATACTGATGAAGATAATGTTCAGCGTCTGGCACATGAGCTGACTCATGTTGTAACGGCAGATTCTTCTGATGAACGTACGCTGCGTTCTTTGGGCGCTCAGAATTTTGATGTGGCAGTCGTGGCGATCGGGGATTTGGAAGCGAATATGCTGACGACCTTACTGCTTAAGGAAATTGGTGTTCCTGTGGTTGTCGTTAAAGCTATCAATCAGGTTCATGGAAAAATGCTCAAAAAAATCGGCGCTGATAAGATCGTTTATTCGGAACGTGATATGGGACAGCGTGTAGCGCATAACCTTATTTCCAACAGTATCGTCGATTATATCGAACTGTCTGATACCATCAGCTTGATGAGTATCACTGTGCCGCCAAGTCTGGCAGGGAAAAACCTGATCGAATCCAATCTGCGCAGCCGCTATAATGTCAATATCGTGGCGATTAAGCACGGCAGTGAAACTCTGGTCAATCCCGATCCCAAAATGGTACTTAACCTCGGCGATGAAATGATCATTATCGGTGAGCATAGTAATATTAAAGCACTGGAGGAAGTGGTCTGATGAAAGAACTGAGCAGCGTAAGTAATCCGATCGTTAAAGCTGCCGCAGAGCTGAAACAAAAAAAATATCGGACAGAACAGCAGGCTTTTTTAGTGGAGGGAATGCGATCGGTGGAGGAAGCTGTAAACTGTGGCATAGTGAAACAGCTTTTTGTGCTTAAAGGAAGTAAAACTGCTTCGGCAAGGCAGACCGCTATTATAGCAGCGGCTGCGGCAGAAGGAGTTGAATTGTATGAGGTTACCGAACCTGTAATGAAAAAAATTGCCGATACAGAAACGCCGCAGGCTCTGACTGCCGTTGTTGCCAGACAAAGTGCGGCCTTAGATGAACTGGCTGCTGCCGGTGGTATTGTGCTCGTATTAGACCGCATCGGCGATCCTGGTAATCTGGGAACGATGATTCGTACTGCTGATGCGGCAGGTATCAGTGGCGTAGTACTACTGGCTGGCTGTACTGATATTTTTGCACCGAAAGCAGTACGTTCTACAATGGGATCACTGCTGCATATACCGGTAGCTGAAGGTATATGCGAAGCAGACTTTATCAGCTGGGCACGTAAGAACGGTTATGAAATAACGGTAACTTGCCTGGAAAATGCAGACAGTTTATATCAAACAGATTTACAGGGCCCGGTAGCAGTTGTTGTCGGCAGCGAAGCAGAGGGTGTTTCAGACGGCTTGCTGGAAGCAGCCGTAAAAAAAGTTTTTATCCCGATGGAAGGGCAGGCCGAATCGTTGAATGCTGCTGTGGCAGCTGGAATCGTTATGTTTGAATGTCTGCGGCAACGGCTTGCAGGTAAAGGCAAGTTGTGATAAAATAAGTAACGTTAATTGAATACGCCCCATTTTTTCGACACTATGACCGAGAGAGTACGCCAGACGTGCGACACAGAGAGCGAGGCCACGGCTGCAAGCCTTGCGATACACTAAAGCGGAAGTTCACTCGTGAGTGTTTGCGCTGAAGGCTTTGGTTTGTAGGCGCAACGTCAGTCGCGTTAAGACAGCAGAGTACAAATTAGGGTGGTACCGCGGAAGCATAACTTTCGCCCCTTACCAGGGGCGGGAGTTTTATTTTTTTATAGGAGGAAGAATATGAGAGAAGAATTGCAGGCACTTAAGGAACAAGCGCTGGCAGAGCTGGGAGCAGTAACGACTCCAGACGAACTCAAAGATTTGCGCATCAAATATTTGGGTAAAAAAGGCCCGATGACAGAAATTCTGCGCGGTATGGGCGCACTGCCGGCAGAGGAAAGACCGAAAATCGGACAAATCGTCAACGAAGTAAAAAGCGCCTTGGAAACGGCTATCAATGCCAAAACCGAGGTTTTAGAAGCAGAGTCCTTAAAAGCAAGGCTGGCAAATGAAAAAGTGGACATTACTTTGCCTGGACGCACACAAAACTGCGGGCATCTGCATCCGGTGACACTGACACTGCGCGAGATCAAAAAGATTTTTATGCGGATGGGGTTTGATGTCATGGAAGGCCCTGAGATAGAAAGCGATTATTATAACTTTGAAGCTTTGAACCTGCCGCAGGATCATCCGGCACGGGATATGCAGGATACATTTTATATTACTGAAAAATTTTTGCTGCGTACCCAGACTTCACCGGTGCAGGCTCGTACAATGCAGGCCTGTGAGCCTGACACACCGATCAGGATGATCGCCCCTGGAACAGTTTACCGCAACGATTATGATGCTACTCATTCTCCGATGTTTCATCAGGTAGAAGGTTTGGTACTTGGTGAAAATATCAGCCTTGCTGATTTAAAGGGGACGCTGGAAACCTTTTGTAAAGAGATGTTCGGCGGCAGTGTGGAGATACGCCTGCGTCCCAGTTATTTCCCCTTTACGGAACCAAGTGCCGAAGTAGATATTTCCTGCGTTATCTGTGGCGGCAAAGGCTGCCGCGTCTGCAAGAATTCAGGCTGGCTCGAGATTTTGGGTTCAGGTATGGTTCATCCCAATGTGCTGCGGATGAGCGGTTACGATCCGGATAAAATTAATGGTTATGCTTTTGGAATGGGTGTTGAACGCATCGCTATGCTTAAATACGGCATTGACGATCTGCGCTTATTCTTTGAAAATGATTTGCGGTTTATCCGCCAGTTCAAATAAGGAGGAAGATTATGTTAGCATCTATTGACTGGTTAAAAAAATATGTTGATATTAATGTCACTCCTGAAGAGTTGGCTGAAAAACTGACACGCGTAGGTTTGGAAGTTGAAAGTGTGAACTATCTGGGAGCGGGGTTGGAAGGCGTTGTTACCGGCAAAGTAACACAGATTGAGCGGCATCCTAATTCTGATCATTTGTGGATTTGTATGATGGATTACGGCAGCGGTGAGATCGTACAGATTCTGACTGGTGCGCAAAATGTCCATCAAGACGATATCGTACCGGTTGCAGTTGTTGGGTCGCAGCTTCCCAGTGGGATGAAGCTTAAAAAAGCAAAAATGCGCGGACTTGATTCTTTTGGAATGTTGTGCAGCGCTGAAGAGCTGGGCATTGATGCTAAGCTTTTGCTGCCGGAACAGCGCAATGGTATTTTCATCCTGCCGCCGGATACACCGATTGGCGTGGATATAAAAAAGATTTTGGGACTGGATGACGTGGTGTTGGATATTGACCTGACAGCCAACCGCGGTGATTGTACAAATATCATTGGTCTGGCACGTGAAGCTGCTGCTGTTTTGGGTACGGAATTCAGAATGCCAGATATGAGCGTACAGGAAACTGCCGGTGGCAATGCTGCCGAAATGGCGAAAGTAGATGTGCAGGCGGCAGATCTGTGCAGTCGTTTTGCTGTGCGGATATTGAAAAATATTAAAATCGGTCAGTCGCCGGAGTGGATGCAGAAACATCTGCGTGCCTGCGGTATGCGCCCCATCAGTAATGTTGTCGACGTGACTAACTATGTAATGCTTGAATTAGGGCAGCCGATGCATGCCTATGATTATGACAGGGTCAGTGGACATACGCTGATCGTTCGGCGTGCTGCTGAAGGTGAGAAGCTGGTGACGCTGGATAATCAGGAGCGGAGTCTTGATTCCAGCATGATCACTATTGCTGATACTGAACATGCGGTAGGCCTGGGCGGTGTTATGGGTGGTTTGGAAACAGAAGTTACTGCCGATACCGTAAATGTTATGTTAGAAGCCGCTACTTTTAACGGACCTTCGATTCGCCGTACTTCGAAAGCATTGGGATTACGCAGCGAAGCGTCAGGGCGCTTCGAGCGCGGTGTTGATACCGTGCTGACTCATAATGCGCTTAATCGTGCAGCACATTTGCTGGAACAGATGGGTGCCTGCGAGACTGTCTGCGGTATCGTAGAAGCTTATCCGACTGAGGCGCAGCCGGCTGTTGTTAAAGTTAATCCGTCTGCTATCAATACCCGCATTGGTGTAGAGATAGAGACAGGGGAAATGATTTCTATTCTGCAGAAGCTTCAGTTCGAAGTACATGAGGAAGGAGAATATCTGATCGTTACAGCGCCCAGCTGGCGTTATGATGTGACCTGTGATGCTGATATCAGTGAAGAGATCGCGCGTATGCATTCGTATGACAAGATTGCCTCACATATGCCTGCTCTGCCTTTGGTACAGGGGCGTCAGGATGTGATTGAGGACGTACGCGACAGTGTGGAGGATTATTTGGCTTCGGTCGGACTGAGTGAGGTTATGACTTACAGTTTTATCCATCCATGTTCTTTTGACAAGCTGGAATTACCTGCAGATGATGAACGCCGTCGGTTTATTGAAGTAATGAATCCGATCAGCGATGAATTCAAAGTTATGCGCACTACTTTAGTACCAAGTATTTTAAGTACAGTTGCTTATAATTTGGCACGTCAAAGTGAAAGTGTCAAAATTTTTGAAGTCGGGCGCACTTATCTGCCGAAAGCGCTGCCTTTGACAGAGTTCCCGGTTGAAAAGCGTGTATTGTGCGCTGCAATGAGCGGTAAACGTAATGTGTTAAACTGGACTGAGGGAAAAGATAATGTAGACTTTTATGATATGAAAGGTGTCGTAGAAGGGCTTTTGAGCAAATTACAGGTTACTGATTACAAGCTGATACTGGCAACACAGCCATATCTGCATCCGGGAAAGAGCTGCGCAATCGAATATCAGGGAGAGCTGATTGGTTATTTCGGTGAAGTGCATCCCACGGTTGCTGCTAACTTTGAACTGAGCAGTGAAACCTATGTTCTGGAGCTGGCAATCGAACCTTTGGTCGCTGCTGCTGTTAAGGTGCCTAAATATAAACATCTGCCTAAATTCCCCGGTACTTCGCGTGATATAGCTGTCGTTGTACCGTTGGAAGTAAGTATGCGCGAGCTTGAAGGCGTGATTCGCGCTAATGCAGGCGAGCTTTTGACTGATGTAAAGGTGTTTGATGTGTATACCGGTAAGCAGGTAGCAGACGGCTGTAAATCCATGGCCTTTAATCTTACTTTCCAGGCCGGTGATCGTACCTTGACTGATACGGAGATAGATACGGTAATTAAAAATGTAGTTGATAAAGTAGGAGAAGAATATAAAGCTAAATTAAGAGCCTGATAAATGATTTTTTAACAGCCCTTTATAAATAAGGGCTGTTTTTTCGTAAATAATAAAACTGCATCGGCTATCGTCAAAGGTGTTATAATGGAATTGTATGAAAGAAGGTGCATTTTATGAAAATCATTGACGCGCATATGCATTATTATGATATAGACAAGTTTTATGAGGTCGCAGAAAATGCAGGACATGAAAATACTGCGGCTTGTTGGCAGCAGATATGCCAAGAGAATAATATTGTTTTTGCTGTGGCGATGGGTAATTCTGAAGATGCGCCCAGTCGTTACGGCGGCAGTACACCGAGACTGATTAATCTAAGTGGTCCTTTTGATGAGAAAAATTATAACCAGCCTCTTTCAATGGGGTATTGTTTAGGCGTCAAAAGTGAAGATATTACACTGGCAAATGCTGAAAAAACAGCTCAGGAATTTGAGCACTATCTGAGTGATCCTCATTGTCTGGGCATAAAGTTTTATCCAGGTTACCGGCCTGTATTTATTTATGATGAACGTCATTATCCGCTGTTTGAATTGGCCCGGCATTATAATGTGCCTGTGGCAGTGCATACAGGCGATACAGCAACGCCTGCTGCTAAACTGCGTTATGCCCACCCGTTGACGGTGGATGAGGTAGCTGCTGATTTCCCGGACGTGCAGTTTGTTATCTGTCACTGCGGAAATCCATGGCTGCTTGACGCAACTGAGGTGGCTACGAAAAATGATAATGTAGCTGTAGATCTGTCCGGTTTACTGGAAGGAATACCGGGGCCGCATTTTTATAGGCAGAATCAGGGTTATTTTGATTATTTGGGTATGTGGCTGCGTTATATGAACCGCTGGGACAAATTGATGTATGGCAGTGATTGGCCGTTAATCAATATTCCTGATTATATAGCGATAATGCGTCAACTGATCCCGGAAGAACATCAGGAAGCATTTTTTTACAGCAATGCTTTGCGGGTTTATAGTCGTATACAGAAAATTTTATAAAATCTACAAAAATCCTATTTGCGTATGCAAATAGGATTTTTTTGTATTAACGTAGATTTTACAAGGGTTTGTTAATATTTATGAGTGCTAAATTATGAAGAATGTGGTATAATATATACGTTTTTTTATGAGTTTTTTTGAGTTTTGAATGTGAGGTAGATGGGAATGGAACTTATATATATAACGCTTGCTGTGTATGGTATGGGTGCCGCTACGGCACTGTTTCCTAAAAAAATGGAGATGGCGGCACATTACTGTGCGGTTTTGGCAGCAGTATTTGGCAGCGGAGCTCTGCTGTATCAGTCTGCGGCTTATCTGATGCAGGGAAGTGGGAGCCTGCTGAGCGGCAGCTGGGCATTTTTTACTTTCAATGCTGATCGGTGGAGCGCAGTTTTTTTATTGATTACGGGCTTGGCAGGAACAGTGACGAGCATTTATGCTTGGGGTTATGCGAAAAGCTATCTGGGTAAAAGGCTGAGACTTTTGGGAGGACTCTGGAATGCATTTTTGCTTTCTATGGTGCTGGTTTTACTGGCTGCTGATGTTTTCAGTTTTTTACTGGCTTGGGAGCTGATGGCCGTAGTAAGCTTTCTGCTGGTCAACCACGAAGCTGAAAAAAAAGCTGCACATAATGCAGCGTATCAATATTTGGTTATGACCCATATCGGAACAGCGGCAATCATGATTGCTTTTTTGATGATAGGCAGTCAGGCAGGGTCTTTAGATTTTGCTGTGCTCGGTCAGGGAGTGTTGAGTGATAATGTTCGTAATGTGGCGTTTATCACTGCTTTTGCCGGTTTTGCATTAAAAGCGGGGTTATTGCCGCTGCATGTGTGGCTGCCTAATGCGCATCCTGCTGCACCAAGTCATGTTTCGGCGCTGATGAGCGGCGTTATGCTGAAAATAGCCTTATATGGTTTCGGACGTTTTATTTTTCAGTTTCTTGGCCCGATGGAATTCTGGTGGGGGGTTTTTGTGCTGGTGGTAGGTCTGCTATCAGCAGTTTTGGGTGCTTTATATGCACAGATGGAAAAAGACATCAAAAGGATCTTAGCATATTCATCTGTAGAAAATATGGGGATTATTTTCGGAGCTTTTGGTTGTGGGATGGTACTTATGACAACGCCACGGCATGACTATGCATTAATTGGTTTTTTGGCCGCTGTTGTACATTCCTTGAACCACTCGGTGATGAAATCACTGTTGTTTATGTCGGCAGGGGCTGTAATGCATGCTACCGATAGTAAGGATATTGAAAAAATGGGTGGCTTGGGTAAATTGATGCCATGGACTGCGGTTTTTACACTGGTAGGTTCGATGGGCTTGTCTGCCCTGCCTCTGACAGGTGGTTTTGTGGGGGAGTGGCTCGCACTGCAGAGTTTTGTTACTTTGGCCGGCAGCAGTGAAGGACAGGGGCTGCGGCTTTTAGGAGCACTGGCTTTTGTTCTGTTCGGTTTAGCAAGTGCTTTAGCAGTTGGTTGCTTTGTGCGTCTTTATGGAGTAGTTTTTTTGGGCCGGAATCGAAGCAGGATCGTAGAACGTGCTCACGAAAGCGATTGGTCGATGCGTTTGGGAATGGGGTTGGCGGCAATATTGGTATTGCTGCTTGGTATTGTCCCGGGGCCGGTAGTCGCTGTGCTGCAAACGGCAGTGCAGAACCAGCAAACTCTTTGGCGCAGTTTTGCAGATATGCAGAAGGTTTGGTGGTTTGGCAGCGGAAGTTATGCAGTTTATGCACCGTTACTGCTATTGACAGTATTGTCGGTTGTTTTACTGGCTGTGGCCCTTATGACCTGCGGCGATAAAAGCTTTGTTCATCGTGAAGTTACTTGGAACTGCGGTACTTATCCTACAGCGCGCCAGCAATATTCAGCTACTGGTTTTTCAAAGCCGCTCCGCCGGGCTTTTGATTTTTTGCTGAAGCCAAAGCGAACGGCAACCTATCTGAAAAAGGGTAATCCGTATTTTGGGCGGCAGATGGAATATAAATTATCGATCCCGGATCAGTTTACAGAAAAGCTATATGTACCGATTCAGCACTATATGGTCTGGTCTGCTTCTTTTCTGCGTCGTATTCAGCAGGGCAGCGTACGTCTGTATATCAGTTATGTAATGGTGGCTATGCTTTTGGTTTTGATTTGGGGGGCGATGTAAATGGCTATGCATATTTATGATTTGGGCTGGATGCTGGCACAAGTGTTGCTGCTTTTGTGCAGCGCTCCTTTAGTTGCCGGTATCATAAAAAAAGTGAAAGCCTTGCTGCAGAATCGTATCGGTTCCAGTATTTTCCAGGAATATTTCGATCTTTATAAATGGTGGCAGAAGCCTACAATACTTACGCCTTATACCAGTCTGGTTTTTATTATTGCGCCGCTGGTATATTTTGCCAGTGTAGTAGTGGCAGCGGCGATGCTGCCTAACTTTTTTGGAACTCAATTCAGTTTTGGAGATGTCTTTGTTTTTATTGGCGTTCTAACGCTGGGGCGCTTTTTTATGACTTTATCGTCTCTGGATACGGCTACGGCGTTTGGCGGCATGGGCGGATCTCGTGAAATTTATATTTCTGTTTTAGCAGAACCTGTAATTTTGCTGGCTGTACTGGTGAATGCGCTGCGCAGTGGCAGCACAACTTTAGCGGGAATGGCGCTTGATTTTCAGGCGGTTTATTTAAGCGTAGCCAGCGTGCTGACATGTATTGCTTTCTTTTGCCTGCTGCTGGCTGAGAATGGAAGAATTCCTGTCGATAATCCTGATACGCATTTGGAACTGACAATGATTCACGAGTGTATGCTCCTTGAATATTCCGGACGGTTGCTGGCAGTGATCCATTGGGCAAGCATGCTGAAAACATTAGTATTTTTGGTCTTGTTTTCGTTGTTGTATCTGCCGCTTTCACTGCCGCTGGCAGTGAAAGTGCTCTTGGCAGCGACAGCGGTAAGTGTTATGGAAACTCTGAAGAATAAAATGCGTCTGTTCAAAGTTCGCGTATATCTGGCCGCAGCCGGTATTTTACTGCTGCTGGCAATTGTAGCGCAGTAAGGAGGGGTATGATGAATTTTTTGGTAATCGTCTTATTGTTCGTTGTCTTTTTGCAGACCCGTATTATGGACCTGCGCCGGGCAATCATCTGCCTTAGTGTTCAATCGGCTGTTATTGCTCTTGCCTGCTTTATTTCCGGTATTGCGCATGGCGAGGGTATTCATATTTATGCTCCGGGACTGCTGACAATTATCGTAAAAGTCCTTTTAGTGCCTTATGCAATGCTGCGGCTTGTCAGTAAGCTGGCTGATGAGCGTGAGCTCATTTCAGAGATCAATGTTAATTATTCAACTGCCGCAAGTGCAGTTTTTCTGGTTCTGAGTTATCTTATTGTTGATAAAATGCTGCCCGGAGTGGAAGGTCGCGATATTCTGGCGCTTTCCATCGTAATGATTTTGACTGGTCTGACGTTGATCGTTATGCGCAGCCGAGCTATTATGCAGATGGTAGGCTTGATAACAATGGAAAATGGCATTTACCTTTTAGGGATGGCGATGACGGAAGGTCTGCCTCTGGTTATAGAAATGGGTATCTTTTTGGACGTGCTGATTGCTGTCATGGTACTGGTAATACTGACTAACCGTCTGCGTTTGTCGTTTATGACGACAGATACCAATGTGTTGAGAAAGCTGAAGGGGTGACGGGATGCTGGAGCTGATTTATATAATTTTTGCTTTGCCGGTGGTTTGTGCGGCTTTAGCTGTCAGCGGCGTTTTAGGCAGCGGCAGTTTGCTGCACTGGCTTAATCGCTTGACTGCTGCTGCTGTAGGCGTTGCAGTTATTCTTTTAGCACAGAGTTTTACGCCAACACAGCCTTTTAACAGTGAATATGTTTATCTGGACGCGCTTAATGTCTGGGTAATACTGATCATTACAGCTTTATATGTAGCGGCAGCATGGGTTTCCAAGTCATATCTGCTGCGCGAGCACAGCCGTGGCTATCTTAGCCGTACGCCTGGTTTGATTGGCCGTTATTATGCTTTGTTCCAGATGTTTGTTTGGACTATGTTTCTGGTACTGATGGTGAAAAATCTGGGATTGATGTGGGTCGCTATCGAGGCGACAACGTTGGTGTCTGCTTTTCTGGTATCATTTAAATTTACCCGCAGTGCTCTGGAAGCGACCTGGAAATATGTGATGGTTTGTACTGTTGGTATTTGTCTGGCACTTTTGGGAACAATGATCCTGTATTATGCGCAGATTTCGGCACTTGGGGCTGAAAAGGCTTTGAGCTGGCTGTGGCTGACCGAACATGCAGAACTTCTTAACCCGTCGCTGACAAAGCTGGCTTTTTTATTTATTTTTATTGGTTATGGTACTAAAATCGGTATGGCTCCGATGCATACATGGCTGCCTGATGCTTATTCAGAAGCTCCGTCTCTGACCAGCGGCCTTTTATCCGGAGCTTTATGTACCTGCGCTATTTATGTATTGCTGCGTAACATAGTAGTTGTGATACCGACTGTAGGTGTAGAATTTATCAGTACGCTGTGCCTGGCATTTGCGGCACTGACCATTGCTGTAGCTGTACCGTTTGTAGTAGTGCAGCGCGACATCAAGCGTATGCTGGCTTATTCCTCAATGGAAAATATAGGTCTGATGATAGCGGGTATCGGTGTTTTCAGCCAGCTTTCTATTGGCGCGACCTTAGTGCATATGTTTAATCATGCACTGATCAAATTTGTATTGTTCTATATAGCTGGTACTATAGTGCAGGAATATCAGACTAAAAATATGATGCGTATTCATGGAATGATCGGTGATGTACCTCATACTGCGACGTTTTGGCTTCTGGGTATTATTGGAATTTTAGGTATGCCGCCGTTGGGTTTGTTTTTTAGTAAATTTTATATTTTATACAGTTTGTTTTTAAGCGGGCACTATCTGTTGGGTATAGTGATCATTGTTCTGCTTGCCGGGATACTGATCGGTATTTTGTACCATGCCTTACGAATGCTGTGTGATAAAGCTAAACGAAAGCCTGTCGGAGACTTGCTTGAGAATGCGGATACGCCGTTTCTGGCAGCGCTGCTTTTAGGCAGCGTCATCATAGGTGCCGGAATCGGTGAAATACCTTATTTGGAAAAACTGCTGGCCCAGGCGGTACGGATAGTAGGAGGCGGTCAATTTTGATGAAGGTTAAACCAGAAGGCCTGCGGGGGGCTGCTAATATTTGTTCACGCGGTGGCAGGCATCCGCTGACAGCAATGTTCGGGGCCGATGAAACCAGCTTCGGCGGCGGGTATGCTGTTTACTGTCTGTTTGAAAATAAAGAAAAGCATGATATAGATATCTTAAAGGCTGAATTTGATGCAGGCAGTGATCTTCATTATCCAGCATTAACACCTGTTTTACCGGCTGCTGCCTGGTATGAACGTGAACTGCATGATATGTTCGGGTTTATACCGGATGATCATCCGGATCTGCGGCCGTTGGTTTTGCATGAAACTTATCCTGAAGATTTTCATCCGCTGCGCAAATGTGTTGATATTGATGCCGATGTGCGTGGAGAGCGAAAGTATGAAATGGCTGTTTCGCACGGCGATGGGCTGTTCGAAGTACCTGTCGGTCCTATTCATGCAGGTATTATTGAACCGGGGCATTTTCGCTTCAGCCAGGCCGGTGAAGCTATTCTGCAGTTAGATGCCAAGTTGTTTTTTACTCATCGGGGAATCGAAAAAGCAGTAGAAGGTAAAACTCCAGAGGAAGCACTGCTGATTGTAGAACGGATTTGCGGTGCCTGTTCTGTGGCCAATACCTTGTCGTATTGTCAGGCACTGGAAAAGCTGTCCGGTCAGAATGTACCCAGACGAGCCTGGCTTATCCGTACAATAGCTGCAGAGTTGGAACGTCTTTATAATCACATCGGCGATACAGGTAATATGTGTGCCGGAGTCGGATTTGCGCCTGTTATCAGTATGGGCAGCCGCTTGAAGGAAATACTGCTGCGCTGTAATGAGGCGATAGCCGGCAATCGTTTTCTGCGTGGCCTGATAGTTCCGGGCGGTGTAAAATATGATTTAACTGAGTCTTTATGCACTGAACTAACAGTTGCTTTAACTAAAGTTGAGAATGAATACAACGATATTGTGCAGATCATTGCCGAGCAGGACGGATTTTTGAATCGTGCTAAAACTACTGGTATTATCAGTAAAAATGTAGCGCTTGACCTGGCGCTGGTCGGAGTTGGAGCCAGAGCTTCGGGTGTGGACTGTGATTGCCGCAGGGATCTGCCATATGGTTTATATGCCGAATTGCCTTTTAATGTAATTACGAAAACCGACGGCGATGTCTATGCCAGGCTGCAGGTACGGATGGGTGAGGTTGCCGAATCGATCACTTTGATTAGAAAAGCATTGAAGCTGTTGCAGCAAGACGATTCGCAGCTGCATTGCGGTGAACTGGCGTATAAAACTCTGACTGGCAGCTGGGGGATCAGCGAATCAGCACGTGGCAGTAATCTGCATTGGCTGATGCTGGATGCAGACGGATGTATCGAAAGATTATTTATCCGTTCAGCTTCCTATCCTAACTGGCCGGCGCTTACCATAGCTGTGCAGGGAGATATTATTCCGGATTTTCCGCTGATCAATAAAAGCTTTGAATTATGCTATGCCTGTCTGGATCGTTAGGGAGGAACAATAATGCTTAAATTGTTACAGGGGATTTTGGCCAATAAGATAACAACAGAAGATGTAACGACCAGCGGTGCTCCAAGAATGCGGGGACAACTGACTTGTGGAACTGACTGTAATGGCTGTGCAAAATGTGCGGCTGTTTGCCCGACTGGTGCTGTTGCGCTGTGTGATGGCAAACCAGTATTGGATTATAAACGCTGCCTTTTTTGTGGTAAATGTGTAGAAGCGTGTGCTGCAGGTGTGCTGCTGCATACTGATATTGATACTTTGCCGGAGATATTGACAGATGTACAGATGACCATAGAACGAGAGATCAGGGCCAAGCTGGGGCGTTCACTGCATGTACGGCATTTGGATGCCGGCAGCTGTAATGCCTGCGATTTTGAAATGGGTGCTTTGAGTAATCCGCTGTATGATCTGCATCGTTTTGGTATTGCTTTTGTGGCTTCACCGCGACATGCTGATATGATAATGGTTACAGGCGTGGTAACACGTAATTTGGCGCAGGCAGTGCAAATGACTTATGAAGCAATGGAAGAACCGAAGCTGGTAATGGCCTGTGGTGCCTGTGCTGCCAGCGGAGGAACGTATGGGTCTACCTATGCTATTGTCGGTGCATTGGATAAAGTATTGCCGGTAGACATAGCTGTGCCAGGCTGTCCGCCAAGACCGTCGGCTATGCTTATTGCTTTGACAGCGGCTGCCGACTTGCTAAAAAAACGCTTATAAAAATATATTGTGTTTACGGCTCAATAATGGTAATATTGAGAAAATACAAAATGAAAGGAGTGCGCCCATGGTTATTTATCGCTCTGCTACTTTTGATGATGTAGAGAAGCTTCATAAACTGCTCAATGATTATGCTGCCGAAGGCCTGATGCTGCCGCGTTCGCGTAATTCCATCTATGAAAATCTGCGCGATTACGTGGTGGCCGTTGAGAACAATCATGTGATTGGCTGCGGCGCACTGCACTTTGTTTGGGATCGTCTGGCTGAGATTCGTTCTTTAGCTGTTGATCCTGAACGTAAAACACAGGGGATTGGACGAAAAATGGTTGAACTGCTGGAAGCTGAAGGCATTGAACGCGGAGTGAAGATGTTCTTTACCCTTACTTATCAGCCGGGATTTTTTGCAAAATGTGATTATATCGAAACGGCGAAAGAAAAGCTCCCGCAGAAGGTTTGGAAAGAATGTGTATATTGCCCGCAATATCCGTATTGCAACGAATTGGCCTTTGTCAAAACGACCGTTGATTATGAACCCGGCGACATAATGTTCTAGATCAGGTATCGTTTGCTGTAAGCTGAAGGTGCTGCGGTGAACAGGAATGCAGAATTTTACGGAGGAAGTCGACATAATTATAAAGGCTTCTCGGTGAATAAATACCGCTATTTGTGTTTGCATATTATAGGCTGCCGGAGCGGCAGAATTTGATATTGGTTAAATGATGAGAATGTCGTGATGGTAACTTCTGTCGCGGCATTTTTTATAATATTAACTGATGTGCAGGGAGGAAACTATGGAAAAAGCAAGGTTTAAGTGGGTGCTGCGTGAGCGCAACCGGAAAATTGCAGCGAAAACGGAAGCTTTTACTGAGCAGCAGGCACGTCGAGTGCGGAGTTTTCACAGCAGTTTCAAAGAGTATAGTCCAACACCGCTGATAGAACTTACCAGTCTGGCGCAGCATTTTGGTATCAAAAACCTTTTTGTCAAAGATGAATCCTATCGCTTTGGACTCAATGCTTTTAAAGTTCTGGGCGGCAGTTTTGCTATTGGTAGTTATATCGCTAATGAATTAGGTGAAGATATAGATGATTTACCTTATATGCGTCTGGTCTCAGATGAGGTGCGCAGTTTGTTGGGGAGCAAAACATTTATTACAACTACTGACGGTAATCATGGGCGTGGTGTTGCCTGGACAGCCAACAGATTGAAGCAGCAGGCGATAGTTTATATGCCTCAGGGCTCTGCGGCAGAACGTCTGGCCAATATTCGTGCCGAAGGTGCGCAGGCCGAAATCACAGATATGAACTATGACGATACAGTACGATATACCAGTGAGCTGGCACAGAAAAATGGCTGGATCATTGTACAGGATACAGCTTGGGATGGGTATACAAGGATACCTCTGTGGATCATGCAGGGCTATATGACAATGGCTTTGGAAGCGTATGAGCAGCTGCCGGTCAAGCCTACGCATATCTTTTTGCAGGCCGGGGTCGGCTCTTTGGCAGGTTCTGTACAGGGATTTTTTGCTGATATTTATGGCAGTTCATGCCCACTGACTTTTATAGTTGAACCCAAAGGGGCCGATTGCCTTTATCAGACAGCCGCGGCAAATGACGGTAGCTTGCATAGTGTAACAGGCCGTCTTGAGACGATTATGGCTGGACTGGCCTGTGGAGAGCCAAACAGTATTGCTTGGGAAATACTTGGAAATTTGAGCGATGGTTTTATCAGCTGTCCTGATTATGCCGCTGCTCAGGGAATGCGTATTTTGGGAAATCCGCTGGCGGGTGATACGAGAGTCAGTGCCGGTGAAAGCGGTGCGGCGACCGTGGGACTGGTGGCAGAAGCCATGCGCGACGAGCGCTTAAGTGATCTGAAACAGGCCTTGCAGCTGGACGAAAACTCGGTGGTGTTGTGCTTTAATACCGAAGGCGATACTGATAAAGAAAATTATCGGCGTATCGTTTGGGACGGAGCATGGGGGAGAGAATAAATAAAACATAAAGTTTTTTCTTTCTAATTTTATCAGCCTTTAGTATAATAAAAGCAGCCAGATTACTAAGCATATAATCATTAATTTTGCATATCAAAAACTATTGATATGACAACGTTAAAATATTGTTCTTATTACATTGTTTTGCAGAACTTGAGGAGGTTTTATGGAACGAACTCATCGTATCATGTTTGTTTGTCACGGTAATATCTGTCGTTCGCCAATGGCAGAATTTTTGCTGAAGGACATGATCAAAAAAGAAGGGCTTGCGGACAGGTTTGTGATTGCATCGGCAGGTACAAGCAGGGAAGAAATAGGTAATCCTGTGCATCAGGGAACACGTAAAAAACTGGCGCAGGATCATATCAGTGCGGCGGGTAAATATGCTGTGCAGCTTACCAAAGAAGATTATGAAAAATATGATCTTATTTTGGGTATGGATCGTGCCAATATCAGTAATATTCTGCGGATCATAGGCAGTGACCCGCAGGAAAAGGTGCATCGTCTGCTGGATTTTACCGAGTTGCCGCGTGACATTGCTGATCCCTGGTATACTGGTGATTTTGAAATTACGTATGCGGAGATCAAAGCGGGATGCGCAGCATTGCTGAAGCACTTACGCCGATTTTAAAAAGTTAAAGGCTCCCGAATTTTCGGGAGCCTTTTGTTTTTTTAGTTAAACATTCTGGGGCAGACAGTCTTTGATAAAATCACTGACTGTTTGATTGAATTTTTCTGCTTCTTCATAAAAGAGCATATGACCGCTTTCTGTAAAAGCTACAAATTTACCATTGGGGATTAGAGACGTCAGGTAAGTGCCCTGCTTGATTCCCCAGGCAAAAACAGGTCCGTCGGCGTTGACGACCAGCGTGGGAACAGTTATTGTTGGCAGAACGTTAGTGAAATCTGTTGCAATATAGTCGCTGTAGATGGCTGCTGAGAGCCAGGGCGGCAGCTTGCGGAATTCTTCAATTACCCAGTCTGTGCCGGCTGGTCGTTTGCCGTCTTTAAAAATTGCGTTTGCAAAAAATTCAAAATATTCTTCCCGTTCGTTGACCAATCGGTTGACCTGTGCATTGAACCCTTCCATATTGTAGTTGCGCAAACCCTGACTGTTCCATTCTTCAGGACTGAAAGGGAATGGCGTCATATCTATCAGCCCCAGACCGATCAGATTGCTGTCGGTTTTATATTGCTGCCAATAGGAAAGCACTGTAGGTCCGCCTAAAGACCAGCCCATGAGGATAAAATTTTTCAGACCCAGAAATTCAGAAAGTTCGCGGATATCCTGTGCGTAACGGGCAACGATTTGGCCCTGCAGACCTTTGGAGGATTTGCCGTGCCCGCGGTTATCCATAACTATTACCTGAAAGTGCTTGGAAAGTTCTGGAATATTGTGCTGCCAAAATCTGGAAGAACACTGCCAGCCATGTACAAGAAAAAGTGGCTGACCTTTACCATGAACTTCATAATAAAGATGCGCCTGGTCTGAGGTAGTAAAAAAGCCGTTCGTCTGTGTCATAATATCACACTCCTTTTCTTTATTATAACTCTTTTCCTGCTTGATAGATGCTGTTTTATTTGTGAAATAAAAATGCGCAGTTAAAAAAACTGCGCATAAATTTGAAAATGGATTATTTAGTTTGTGCTGGAACCAGAAGTTTCCAAAGCAATCCTAATAAAGCGCCACAGACTGAAGGTACGATCCAGCCGAAGCCGTCGGCATAAAGGGGGATTGTGTTGCCAAGTATGGTTTCTAAGGCTGAAAGTTTGATACCTGCTGCCTTTAGTCCATCCAGCAGGGCAAAAATAGTTGTAAAGAACAGGCAGCAGCGATAAACTCGTTTATCGCCATGGAAAAGCTTAGAGGTTACTCCCAACAGAACTAAAGCAATAATAATCGGATAAAGGGCGCAGAGAATAGGTATCGAAAAAGAGATGATATTAGTCAGACCAACGTTGGAAACAGCAAAGCTGAAAACACAGATCGCCACTACAAACCTCTGGTATTGGACCTGTTCGTGTGTTACTTTGGTAAAATAAGAGGCTGCAGAAGCTGTCAGGCCAATACTTGTGGTCAGACAGGCAAAAAAGATCATTAGACATAAAACAACATTGCCGGCCGCACCAAGATAATAGTTGGCGATATCAGCTAAAGCTACACCGCCGTTAGGAGAAATTCCAAGAATGCTGACGCTGGTAGCGCCGGTATAAGCCAATGCTACATAAATAAGAGCTAGGAAAAATGCTGCGATCAAACCGGAGTAGACACAGATTTTTGTCAGCAGACGGTCATCGGTGATACCCTTGAGTTTAATGGCATTGATGACGGTTGCGCCGAAGAGAAGCGTCGCCAGAAGATCCATTGTGTTATAACCATCCTGAAAGCCGCTGAGAAAAGGAAGGTTTATATAACTGCCTGTTGCCAGCTGCATAGGACCCATTGGAGCAAGCAGAACGTTGATGATAAGTACAGCCAGACTTAATAGCAGCATTGGCGTTAAAACTTTTCCAAGCCAGTCTACCAGTTTAGATGGATTTATAGATAAGACATAGGTTACGATGAAAAAGAAAAGCGAATAAATAGCCAAACCTGCGGTATAGTAGTCTTCAGGGACAAAAGGTCTGATACCGACGTCATAAGACACCGCACCTGTACGAGGAATCGCAAACAACGGGCCGATCGTCAGTACTGCCAGCATAACTATGATTTTGGCAAAGTTCGGATGAACAGGATCTGCCAGGGCATTGGGGTTATCGTTTTTAGTTAGTGCCATAGCAATAATACCCAAAAGCGGCATACCTACGCCGGTAACGCAGAAGCCAATCGCAGCTGACCAGAAATGGTCGCCTGCGGCTTGGCCTAATGCCGGTGGAAAGATTAGATTGCCGGCACCGAAAAAGGACGAAAAGAGCATCAACCCTACTGGTAAGATTTCCCAAAACGTCAGGTTCTGTTTCATAAAAAGTCTCCCATCGTGAATAGATATAAAATTCTGATAATTCTACTATTAAGTAAAGGCTGCCCTCAGGCAGCCTTTAAATTACTGGATGATGAGGCGGAAATATTTCTTTTTACCCTTACGGATAAGCAGGCTTTTTTCTGCATCAAACATTGAAGGCGCAAAGCTTGCCTCAGGATCGGACACTGTATTTTCGCCAATATAAAGTCCGCCTTGCTGGATCATTTGCCGGGCTTCACGTTTACTGCTGAATATTTTACCTGCGGTCAAAACATCAATTATTTTACCTTCGGTGTCAGCAGCAGTGATTTCAATAGTCGGGACATCGGTAAGTGCGCCTCCTCCTCCAAACAGTGCTTCAGCAGCCTGTTGTGCTTTTTCAGCTTCAGCTTCTCCGTGTACCAGCTTTGTTACCTCATAAGCCAGAACTTTTTTTGCTTCGTTGATCTCAGCATCCTGCAGGGAGCTTAAGCGGCGTACTTCTTCCATAGGCAGGAAGGTAAGGAGTGACAGGCAGTTTTCAACGTCGCTGTCGTCGATATTACGCCAGTATTGGTAGAAATCATATGGTGAAGTCTTTTCTGGATCGAGCCACAGGGCTCCTTTTTCTGTTTTGCCCATTTTGCGTCCATCGCTGGTAGTAAGTAATTTACAGGTCATGCAGTATGCTGGTTTCTGTTCTTTGCGGCGAATCAGTTCAACGCCGGCCAGCATATTGGACCATTGGTCATCACCGCCGAGCTGCATGATACAGCCGTGTTTTTTAAACAGCTGCAGGAAGTCATAAGACTGCATGATCATATAGTTGAATTCGAAGAAAGACAGGCCTTTTTCCAAACGTTTTTTAAAGCATTCCGCTGTTAACATACGGTTTACTGAGAAATGTACACCGACATCGCGCAGCAGTTCGATATAATTCAGTTCAAGCAGCCAGTCGGCGTTGTTGACCATAATAGCCTGGCCTTCAGAAAAATCGATAAAGCGTGCCATTTGTTTTTTAAAGCAGGCTATGTTATGAGAGATAAATTCAGGAGTCAGCATTTTACGCATATCGTCTTTGCCGCTGGGGTCGCCAACCATACCGGTCCCGCCTCCTAAAAGACAGATTGGACGATGTCCGGCACGCTGCATATGGCTCATAACCATCAAAGCAATAAAATGACCTACATGCAGGCTGTCGGCTGTGGGGTCGAAACCAATATAAAAAGTGATTTTTTCCTTTTCCAGCAGCTCTTTGATCTCATCTTCGTGGGAGAGTTGCTTTAAAAAACCACGTTCCTTTAATACGTCATAAACGGACATGAAATAACCTCCTAATATTACTGGAAACTTCCTCGTGATAAAGTGAAGAAGCAAATCTTCTAAACATTATACAACGAATGGGCTGGTTTCGCAAATAAGAAAAGACGCTTACTGAAAGAAGCGCCTTTGATGCACAAAAATGAATTGTTTTTATAATTGCGAAGTACAGTGCGGGCAACGGGTCGCATCGTCAGCGATTGCAGTTTTGCAGAAGGGGCATAAACGCGGTTCTGGAGCCGGAGCCGGCGGAGGCGTAAGCCTGTTGATTTGTTTGATCAGTACAAAAATAGCAAAAGCAATGATCAGGAAATTAACGATAGTATTTATAAAAAGACCGTAGGCTAAAATAGGGGCATGTGCATCCTGAGCAGCCTTTAAAGTATCGTAATGCTGTCCGTTCAGGCTGATGAATAATCCGGAAAAATCTACTTTGCCAAATAAGAGACTCAAAGGGGGCATAATAATATTATCTACTAAAGACGATGTTATTTTGCCGAAGGCGCCGCCGATAACAACGCCGACTGCCAGATCGATAACATTTCCGCGCATAGCAAATTTTTTAAACTCTTCAAAAAAAGACATATTAACAACTCCCATCATAAATTCAAAATATTTTATATATATTCGCTTTAAGTTATAATAATCCTGCCGGCTTGACTGCAAATCGTCAATAATTTATAATAATTCTGTAACAATTAGGCAGTGAAGGAGGGAAAACCATGAGAGATGACTTAGTAGTACCAGGCGAGCATGAGGAAAATTTTGTACTGGCTAAAGATGCGCGTGTAGTTACAGTGCCGTTTACTCCGCTGGAACAGCGTATGGCTAAAGAAAAGCCGTATCTGATGGAAGGCCTTGCCAAATTGAAAGAGAGCTTGGGAGAAGACAGTTTCAAACGCTTGATCAGTAATGTGCATAATATCAATTTGAGCGGACCGAGGATCATGCTGGTCGCCGATAATGAGCTGCACCGTACTAATATCGAACGCGAATGCCTGCCTGCTATCGCAGAAGCATTCAACGTTACTAATATTCGTGTAGTTACACAAGGCTGATGTCTGAAAAGCTTCTCTGGCAGCAGGGAAGCTTTTTATTTTAAAAATATAAAAAATATCATTGACAAACTATTTGTTATTTTATATAATATTCACGTTGCAGTAAGTGATGTAACTTAAGTCGGGGCGTGGCGCAGTTTGGTAGCGCGCTTGTTTCGGGTACAAGAGGCCGTGAGTTCGAATCTCGCCGCCCCGACCACTTAAAAAGTTAGCCGCAGAGCGTATCTGCGGCTTTTTTATTTTGTTTTAAAGGAAGTATTTAAAGTGATTTTTGCTGGAGCAGTGAAAAAATTTCCCATAGTGTTTCTTTTCAAATAGCTATCTGAATTTTACCAGATACGCCATATAACAAAACCATAATATAAAAACATAAATGATCAGTCTTGAAAGAGAAATCATAAAATAAACCCTTCTTTATTTCAAAAGTTAAGCTATATTGTTGTAGCTATTAATGGTGACTTCTTGTTTATCAATTATGATATCATGCTCTTGTCAAAGAAAAAAGCCGACATTCTGCTTTTATTTATTTACTAAATGTTGGCAAGCTGTTTCACTGCCTGTGGTTTTCTCCAAAGCTGCAGTTTGTATCAAGATTGATTTCGAAAATACGTGCCCAGGGCAGGTTTACATTGATGTCGATACCTGTTAAATAATAATTGCTGTCGTTATTGCGATAAAAAGGTGTACGGCCAAGGTCTCCATATAGAAGCTGAATCTTTTGACGCTGTAAAAAGCCACGAATAAGCGTTTCTGCAAAAAACTTGTTTTCTCCCAAATCAGTTGGCTTATAGCCTTTCAGTTTCAGTAATGTAGTTAACTGTGCATGCATTAATTTCTGATAGGCATAATCATCAAGTAAACGTTCAACTGTGAAGTTCAGATTTTGGGCATACAGTGACGGATGTTCTGATTGCGGTAATCGGTGCAGCTGGCCGGTAAATAATGTTGCTTGACTAAGCGCGGTTCCCAGTGAATTACTTAAAGTATTCCAGCCTGAAAAAGCTGCCAGCCTGCTGAGCGGTACTTTAGCCTCCAAAAGCTTAGGTATTAAAAGTTCGTTTTCAGTATAGTTGGCCGTAAGATCAACCAGCGCAATGTGGCGGTCTGATATAAGCAGGGTTTTAAGTTTTTGCAGCATAGCTTTATTAGGCTGATTGTCATCGTCGCCGCAGTGTACGAATAAAATAAAGTCGGCGACAGCAGCATCATCTGTAAGCTGACCGCCGATAAAATTTATTTTGTCCCGGATGCTTGCGTCAACAGAACAGGGCATATAGGGCATGATTTTAGCTGCGACTTTAGGCGAGGAATATTCTACAAAAATGCGCGGTTTGTAATTATACAGTTTATTATAATATCTGGTCAGCAGTAAAACTGATATTTCATCAGCTCCACTTGTAATAAGCCCGCTGGAACCTAAATCTGCATGTTTCATATATGCCAGCGCATGATTAGCATTACGATTAGGAAGCCCGAATGGCTGGGCGTCGTCCTGCCCTATAGCCAAAGTCAGACCGTCTGCGCGTGCCAGCTGGACCAGTTTTTTGTTAAAACTGTCGTTATCGGCATACAGACTGCTGTACTTCGTTTTAATATCATCCGGTATGCGTGCATCGATCGCCAGCAGCTGCCTGGTAAAGTAAGGATCGCCGAATGTTTCTGCCATATCCTTTAATGTTGCATAACGCATCAGATGCCATTGATACCAGCTGTCCGGTATAAGCTGATCGCTGACCAGCAATCTTGGAATGACGGAAAAAAACGCCATATCGATTTGTGGGTTGAGAGCATGCTGTTTGTTTACGAAAGTCAAAAACTTTTCTTCATCGTTAATTGTTCCTAAAGGTACGCGTGAGCCCAGCAGACTGCCGTGTACTAAAAGATCAGCTGATAAAATTGCGGCTGGATGCTGCGGCATTTCATTTTTCAGCCAGGCAAACAGTTTTTCTTTATCAGCAGGTGTGTTATAATTGTCAAGAAGTTCTTGCGGCGGTGTAATCACGTTGATAGAAGCCAGTGCTCCCAGTTTTCTGACCATAGCGCTGCAGGGAGGGCGGCTGTCTAACGGAGCCAGCAGCAGCGAAGTATCGGCTTTTACAGGCTGAGGCGCAAATGGGACAGTTGCAGCAGGCATACCGCCGAATAATTCATAAAAATAGGCGCAGAGCAGCAGTAATGCGAGCAGAATAAATTTTTTCTTGTTCATAGGCTGTCTCCTTTGCCGTTCTTGTTATATTTATTATATTACAGATACGGAGTTTTTTGAATGCGGATAATTACGGGAAAGGCACGAGGGCTGAAATTGACTGTGCCAAAGAATATGGACGTACGTCCCACGGCTGACAGGGTCAAAGAATCTCTGTTTAATATTATTGGCACTAAAATTATTGGCGCACGTGTGTTGGATATGTTTGCCGGAACAGGTAATCTGGGGTTGGAGTCGTGGAGCCGCGGCGCTGCTGCGGTTATTTTTGTCGATGAAAGCCGGGAATCGCTGCGCCTGGTACAAAGCAACATCGTTAAATGCCGGGCGGAGGCTGATGTTCAGGTTCTCAAAGGCAGCGCGGTAAATATTATCGAACATCTGCATCATCAGGGATCAAAATTTGATTTTGCATTCTGCGATCCTCCCTATAATAAAGGCTGGGTTCAGAAAGTTCTGCAGAAAATGGAACACTTTCAAGTACTTGAAGACGGAGGCTATCTGATCATCGAACATTCGAAGCACGATGAAATAGGCGTACTGGCAGCGTGCTTTGAGCTTGTGCGTCAGGAACACTATGGTGAAACTTTACTTTCGTTTATAAGATTTGCCAAAGTATAATAAAATGTTGTAAAATAATAAAATAAATTTGTAAAAAAATAGCAGGAATACAGAAACGTACGTCGAATAAGGAACAAGATAATTGAATTTATGACCAGACTGCGTTGCAGCTTCTAGGAGGTTAAACAGTGCGTAGAGCGATCTGTCCGGGTAGTTTTGACCCGGTTACTAATGGCCACCTCGATATTTTTGAACGGGCGAGCCAAATGTTTGACGAGATCATTATCAGCGTTTTTCATAATCCGGGTAAAGATAAAGCAATGTTCACCATGGAGGAAAGGGTAGAAATGCTCAGGGATGCGACAAAACATATCCCTAATGCCAGAGTAACCTGTTTTTCCGGTCTTTTAAATGAATTCTGCAGGCAGGAAAAAGCTCCTTTTATTGTAAGGGGCTTACGTGCGTTTTCTGATTTTGAATATGAATTTCAGCGCGCTCTGCTCATAAAAAAAATAGACAATAACTTAGAAACAGTCTTTATTATGACTAATGCTAATTACTCTTTCCTAAGTTCCTCTGGAATAAGAGAATTGGCAACCTTTGGCGGTTGTATCCATGGTCTTGTTCCTGAATGTGTGGAAGATCGGATCAAAAGCCTTGTTATAAGCAAAGAATAATATTAGAAAGAGGTTGAGTTTGATGATGATTGATAGAAGTACAAGTGCGACTTTGGACAGAATTTTTGATGAAATGTATAACCTTATTTCTGAGGCTAACCGTATACCTCTTACTGATAAGATCATTATCGAAGAGAGCGATTTGGCGGGTATCCTGGATGATTTGAAGGAAGCGATTCCCAAAGAAGTCAAAAGCGCTACCAGACTGCTTGAAGAACAAAAAGCAATCGTCACCAAAGCTCATGAAGAAGCTGACAATATTGTTTTGCAGGCTAAAACCGAAGCTGACCGTATTTTAGAATTGGCAAAATCCGAATCTGAAAGACTAATGCGTCAGGAGGAAATTTCCAAACAGGCAGAAGCCTTTGCTGAAGATGTAAAGAGTACTGCTTTGCGTAATCAGCAGGAAATGAAAGACGAAGCTGATGCTTATGTTGAGCGTGTAAAACACGATGTGCTGCAATATGCCGATGATATGCTTGGCTATTTGAGCGGTAGTCTGCAGTCCGCTTTGCAGGCTGTAAACGATAACCGCGCTTCCGTTAATGCTGAACGTGAAAGCGTTATGTCTTCACGCCCTCAGCGTGATATGGAACTTCTGGCGATGGAAGAGGAAGAAGACGAAGAATAAGCTTTTGAAAAAAAGTAAGCCTTCCGCTCAAGCGGAAGGCTTTTTGTTTTGTTGCTTTATTATTTTTGAATATAGATCGGAGAGACAGTATAATCGTTGTTGTATTGTGGTTGGTGGTTCTTTTGCAAAAGTGTCAGCAGATTAGTTGCCGCAATATCAACGGAAAGCTGCTGCTCGACTTTCTCTCCGTATTTTTCCAAGACGTTGCGGCCCAGTTTGATAATTACAGGCAGCTGAGCAGAATCCTGCATTTCTTTCAACAGTTCGCGGCCGCGGTCGTTAAAGGCCAGAACACGGATGTAAGCTGGGTCTTTGGCATTATCGAACATAGCGCGATACTGCTGCAGTAAAAGCTGCATCAGCAGTCTTCTGACACGTGAAGCGGGATAACGTTTGGTAACTGTGGCGCTGACTACGTCTTGGAATGTAGTGCAGGAAGCAGCTTCTGCCAGACGGTTTTCCAATCCTTCGCTGCATTGGCAGGCTGCGGCTATTTGGGCCGGTGTCAAAGAACGCAGCTTGTATAAAAGCAGATGGTTCAGAATTTTATCACTGATATCCATTCGGTGCTGAAGATCTGCCTCACGCAGCAGCTGGGCTGTAGTTGCCGGAACTGTGCTGAGCAGCGCTTCATCGATGCCATAGCCGCGATAATGCTCACGAATGGCTGTTGCGCCGGCAATAGGCCCGTTGATGGTTTTATCTTTATAGCCGCTGCCGCGGCGTTTAACGACGACAGGTTCGATCTCGTAACCGCCGTGCAGAAGCTGGCGGCAATATTCTAAAGCCAGGATATTGTTAGGATGTTCAGCAATCGTCAGCATGGAAGGGTCTTCCGCCAGCGTAAGCTCTAAAGACTTGGCATAACTGTGCCCTTCATCCAGATAATGATGCAGTGCATCCTGAAAAACAGGTTCGTTCAAAAATTCTGCGGTCAGCATCAGCTGCTGCGAATTGGCTGCTTCCGCACCAAAAGCAAGATGCGATACCATCCCGGTAGCAGCCAGTAATTTTACAGCTCCTGCAGCAAAAAATTCCGCACTGCGGCAGGTGAAAACTGTCGGCAGCTCTAAAACAAGGTCAACGCCGCCTAAAACGGCCATTCTGGCACGGGTCCATTTGTCAGTCAGGGCAGGCAAGCCGCGCTGTACAAGGCTGCCGCTCATAGCGGCAATGACAGGCCTGTTGCCGGCTATCCGCTTTGCTTCGCGCAGATGATGGGCGTGGCCGTTGTGGAAAGGATTATATTCTGCTACGATTCCTATTGCTTTGCTCATTCATATTCTCCCTCATTTATAATGTTTATACTAGCGATTATCATTTAAATAGTGTATACTATATGATATAATAAAACGTGCTATGAGCGCAAGCTAAATTTTGCACAAATGGAGGAAAACTGTGATTATTTTCGTTGTCAACTGCGGTAGCTCCTCAATTAAATATCAGCTTCTTAATATGAACGGCGAGCAGGTGCTGGCCAAAGGTCTGATCGAACGGATCGGTATGGAAGGTTCTGTTCTCAAACACACGCCTACGGGCAAATACACAGTAGATATCAGCGCCGAGATACCTGACCATTCCGTTGGCATCCAGATGGCGCTGGATGCTCTGACTAATGAAGAATATGGCGTTATTGACAGTATGGATGAAATCGATGCTGTTGGCCACCGTGTAGTGCACGGCGGCGAACGCTTTACCGATTCGGTACTGATCAGCGATGATGTTTTGAACGGGATCGAGGCCTGCGCTGAGATTGCGCCGCTGCACAATCCGCCGAACCTGTATGGTATCAAAGCCTGTATGCGCCTGATGTATAATACTCCTCAGGTAGCTGTTTTTGATACGGCGTTCCATCAGACTATGCCAAAGGTTGCCTATTTGTATGGCCTGCCTTACGAAATGTATGTCAAATACGGACTGCGCCGCTATGGCTTCCATGGAACTTCCCATAAATATGTAGCCCAGCAGGCGGCCGAAATGATGGGCGAGCATATGAGCGACCTGCGTTTTATTACCTGTCATTTGGGTAATGGCGCCAGCATTGCTGCGATCAAATATGGTAAATCCATTGATACCAGCATGGGGTACACACCGTTGGAAGGACTTGTCATGGGTACACGTTCCGGCGAGATCGACCCTGCTATCATTCCTTTTTTGATGGAAAAAGAAAATATGAATGCACAGCAGATCGACGATTATCTGAATCGTCGCAGCGGTATTTTAGGTATCTCAGGGCTATCCAGTGATTTTCGTGATCTGGAAAGTGCCGCTAACCGCGGTGATGAACGCAGTCAGCTTGCTATAGACATTTTTGCTTATAAGGTCAAAAAATATATTGGCGGTTATGTTGCTGCCATGGGTGGCGTTGATGCCATCATCTTTACAGCAGGTCTGGGTGAAAACTCTCCGTTTATGCGTGATAAGATCTGTAATGGTCTGGAATATCTTGGTACGCGTATTGATCCGGAACTTAACAAGCTGCGCGGTAAACAGATGGAAATCAGTATCAAAAGGGCGCGGGTCAAGATCTTTGTGATTCCCACGAATGAAGAACTGGTCATTGCCCGTGATACTCTGAATATCTGCCGCCGCATCATTAAATTATAATAAAAGTTACGCTTTTTTCTTGACAAAGATTTAGAGCATAGCTATAATTGATACGATTGGTGAAATATGATAAAGATAAATGTCGCAGAAATCAAGAAAAGACTGGTCGGTAAAAAAGACTTTTCCTATGAACTGAAACCAGCAGAATTGAACATTACCGAAGCGGATCTTCCGCTGACAGGAACGGTGACCGTAAAAGGCACGATATCCAATGCCGGTGATGTTTTGCTTTTGGAAGCTATGGTTGAAGCCATGGTCAACAGGACCTGCGGACGCTGCCTTAAAGCCTTTACAGGTAAGAGTACGGCTGAAGTATTGGAAAAATTCTATCCGGCAAGTGCTGAGAATATCGAAAATGATGCTTTTATTTATGAATCTGATATCGTCGATCTGACGGAACCGATTCGTGAAAGTCTCCTGCTGGCAGAGCCCCTTCAAGCTTTGTGCAGGATCGATTGTCAGGGCTTGTGTCCGGTCTGCGGCGCCGATAGAAATAAAGGCGACTGCGGCTGTGATACTACCACAGTCGATCCCAGGTTGGCGGCATTAAAGCAATTCATCAAAAATTAAATTCACATTCATTAGCTTGAGGAGGTGTATCAAAGATGGCAGTACCAAAGAGAAAAATGTCCAAAGCTCGCCGCGATTCCCGTCGTGCGAACTGGAAACTTACAGTTCCTGGCTTAGTCGAATGTCCGCAATGTCATGAGATGAAAATGCCGCATCGCGTTTGTCCCGAATGTGGTTATTACAACGGCAAACAAGTTATCGTTAAAGAACAATAATCTTGCAGCTTTAAATCCCCGTACCTTAACGGTACGGGGATTTTTGCTTTTTATTGGCTGGTACTAAAGTGATACAGGCAGAGTAAAAAAAGCTGTTTGAAAACCGTCGGGCATTTGATTGTGACTAACTTGTGAATTATTAGGAAAATTAAGCATGGAATTAAAATTTTTACTTGCTTTTTTTATTGTGAGCTTTTATAATACCTCTAGATATTAATAGTTGGTGCTAAAGTCGGGTGATAAAATGAATTCTTCCAAAAAAATAATACGGCAGGAAAATCTGTCCAAGATGTTGGAACGCAATCCATTTTTGACAGACGAGCAGCTTGCTAAAGCACTTGAAGTCAGTATCCAGACAATCCGTTTGGATCGCCTGCGAATGAATATTCCGGAAGTACGTGAACGTACACGTCAGATGGCCGAAACTGCGCAGACAAAATTGAAAGCCATCGACAAAAAAGATATTGTCGGCGATCTTATTGATCTGGAATTGAATAGGATCGGTATTTCGATGCTGAAAATAACGCCGGAAATGGTGCTGGAAAAAACAGGCGTCGCACGCGGTTACTATATGTTTGCGATGGCCAATACCCTGGCTCTGGCTGTAGTCGATGCAGATGCGGCCTTGACAGGGGTGGGTAATGTTAAGTATAAAGTACCGGTCTATGCCGGTGCAACCTTAGTCGCTAAGGCGGAGGTGATCCGCCGTGAGCATGATAAATATGTTATCTGGGTCAAAGTTCGCAACAATAACGAAGAAGTGTTTCGTGCTAAATTCATTATTGTATCACTGCCCAACGAAAGGATCGAGAAATAGTGAAAATTGCGGTTGATGTGATGGGAACTGACTATGGACCTCAAGAACTGGTTTTGGGAGCTGTCCAGGCTGTCAGAGCGTATGACTGCGAAGTCGTTCTCGTAGGCGACTCCGAAATTATAAAAAAACTGCTGGAGGAATATAATGCTGCTGATGAACGAAAAATCACAGTACATCATTCCAGCGAAGTTATTAATATGGATGAACATCCAGGTATAGCAGTAAAAACTAAAAAAGATGCGTCTATCGTCGTTGCTACGAAGCTGCTGCGTGATAAAGAGTGTGATGCGCTGGTATCGTCCGGAAGCACAGGGGCGGCAGTCGCCGCAGCATTGTTTGGACTGGGACGCATCAGGGGCATCGAACGTCCGGCTATCGCGACTCCTATCCCAAGTCTTACCGGGACGACAGTAGTTTTAGACAGCGGTGCTAAAGTCGACGCCAAACCCGAACATATGGTGCAAAGTGCTATCATGGGCAGCGTTTATGCTGAGTTGATGCTGAAAATAAAAAATCCGCGCGTCGGGCTTTTGAATATCGGTGAAGAAGAAACAAAAGGTAACGAGCAGGCTCTTGCTACTTATCCTCTGCTCAAGGCTGAAGAACATATCAACTTTGTCGGTAATGTAGAAGGCCGTGACATTAACAAAGGCACTGTTGACGTAGTCGTCTGCGACGGGTTTGTCGGCAATGTAGTCCTGAAGTTTGCAGAAGGTCTTGCAAGTGCTATAATGAAGTTAATGAAAGAAGCTATTTTGAATGGCGGTTTTCTGGCCAAGCTGGGCGGACTTTTGATCAAACCGGCTATGAAGGGGCTTGCCAAGCGGCTTGATCCGGCTGAATACGGCGGTGCGCTGCTTTTGGGTGTCAAGGCACCTTTTATTATCTGCCATGGCAGCAGTAAAGCAAAGGCTATCAAAAATGCAATCGGCGTGGCTATAGATTTTGCTGAGCGTGATGTAGTTGAACATATTGCCGGCAATATCGTGAAATCAAGAAAAGGAAACGAGGAAATATAAATGGAAAAAGCAGTTGGTATTTTAGGTCTGGGCTGCTATGTGCCTGAAAAGGTGCTGACCAACCATGATCTTGAAAAAATAGTAGAAACCAGCGACGAGTGGATCGTTGAACGTACAGGCATTAAAAACAGGCATATTGCCGCTGAAGGCGAAGCTACATCCGATATGTCCGTTATTGCGGCAGAACGTGCTTTGGCTGACGCAGGCGTAAGCCCTGAAGAAATCGAACTGGTCATCGTGGCAACTGCTTCTGCTGACCATGCTTTTCCCTCTACCGCTTGTCTGGTACAGGACCGTATCGGCGCTAAAAACGCAGCCGCATTCGATCTGTCCGCAGGCTGCTCTGGTTTTGTTTACAGTCTGGGCGTAGCAAGCCAGATGGTAAAATCCGGTTTGTACAAAAAAGCGCTCATCATCGGTGCTGAAACTTTAAGCCGCATTATGAACTGGGAAGACCGCAATACCTGCGTTCTTTTTGGTGACGGTGCAGGAGCGGCGGTCATTGGTGAAGTCGAGGATGGTCTTGGTGTTTTGGGTATCGATCTCGGCAGCGACGGCAGCGGCGGTAAATATCTGTTCCAGCCGGCTGGAGGCAGCCGCAGACCGGCTTCTCACGAAACAGTAGATGCAAGAGAGCATTTTATCCATATGAACGGCAATGAAGTATTTAAATTTGCAATCCAGATCATGGGCAAAACGGCTAAACGAGCTTTAGCTAAAGCAGGTCTTGAACCGGCTGATGTCGATCTTCTGGTTCCGCATCAGGCTAATATCCGCATTATTAACAGTGCTGCTAAACGTTTGAAAATGCCAATGGAAAAAGTTTGGGTAAATGTCGATAAATACGGCAATACTTCCGCTGCTTCCATTCCCATTGCCCTGTGCGAGGCGCAGGAGCAGGGCGTACTTAAAAAAGGCGGTACAGTACTGTTGGTTGGTTTCGGTGCTGGCCTCACATGGTCTTCCATTGTGCTTAAATGGAGTAAATAAACCTGCAAGAACAATTGAGCAAAAGACGAAAGAGAGGTTTTCCCAATGAGCAAAATTGCATTTGTATTCCCGGGACAAGGTTCCCAAACTGTAGGTATGTGTAAAGATCTTTATGATAACTATACTTGCGCTCGCAAGGTTTTTGAAGCTGCTGACGAAGCTTTGGGTTTCTCCATCAGCGATATGTGTTTTAATGGTCCGGAAGATCAGCTGCGTCTGACCTTTAATACTCAACCGGCTATCCTGACTGCCAGCGTAGCCTGTGCTGAGGTGCTGAAAGAAAACGGACTGAGCTGCGAAGTTGCTGCTGGCCATAGCCTGGGTGAATATTCTGCTTTGGTTTTGGCAGGTGCTTTGGACTTTGCTGATGCTGTCCGTATCGTTCGTAAACGTGGCCAGTTCATGCAGGAAGCTGTTCCTGTTGGCGAAGGCAGCATGGCCGCTGTCTTAGGTCTTGAAAGCGATAAAATCATTGATATCTGCCGTACTGTTGAAGCTGAATGCGGTGAAGCTGTACAGGCAGTAAACTTCAACTGCCCTGGCCAGGTCGTTATTGCAGGCTCTGTAGGCGCAGTGGATAAAGCTTTGGCGGCGTTGAAAGAAGCCGGCGCCAAACGCGCTGTTCTTCTTCCCGTAAGCGCACCTTTCCACAGCACTCTTATGCAGCCGGCTTCCAAACGTCTGGCTGAAGTTTTTGAAACTATTACCTTCCACGACGCTAAGATTCCTGTCGTCGCTAATGTAACTGCAACTGAAGTTACCAAAGGAGAAGAAATCAAAGAATCTCTGATTCGTCAGGCTGCTATGCCTGTACTTTGGGAAACCTCTGTCAACCACATGATCGCAGGCGGCGTCGATACTTTTGTTGAAGTCGGCCCAGGCAAGGTTCTGTCCGGTTTTACTAAAAAAATTGCCAAGGGTATGGCTGCTTTGAACGTCGAAGATGAAGCAAGCCTTGAAAAAACACTTGCTTATTTTAAGGAGGTTCGTTAAAATGCAGTTAGAAGGTAAAATCGCACTGGTTACAGGTGCTTCCCGCGGTATCGGTAAAGCTATCGCAGTGGCGCTGGCTGCTGCAGGAGCTGATGTCGCTGTCAATTATGCCGGTAACAAAGCTGCTGCTGAAGCAGTGGCTGCTGAAATCGAAGCTATGGGACGCAAAGTTCTGCTGCTGCAGGGTGACGTTGCCCAGCTTGAAGTCTGCACTGAAATGATCGATGCCGTTATCAAAGAATTCGGCCGTATCGACATTTTAGTCAATAATGCAGGCATCACTCGTGACAATCTACTGATGCGTATGAAGGAAGAAGATTGGGACGCAGTGCTGAACACTAACCTCAAAGGTGTTTTCAACTGCACTAAAGCAGCTGTCAAATACATGATGAAACAAAGAGCGGGCCGTATCGTCAACATCACCTCTGTCGTAGGTGTAATGGGCAATGCCGGTCAGGCCAACTATGCTGCAGCAAAAGCAGGCTGCATCGGTTTCACCAAATCTGTAGCTAAAGAAGTTGCAGCCCGTGGCATCACTGTTAACGGTGTTGCACCTGGTTTTATCAAAACTGATATGACCAGCGTTTTACCAGAAAAAGTAGTAGCCGATATGGAAGCCGGCATCCCGCTGGCGCGTCTTGGCGAACCTGAAGATATTGCCAAGGCAGTATTGTTCCTTGTAAGTGACGATGCTGCTTACATAACCGGTCAGACTTTACATGTTGACGGTGGTATGGTAATGTAATTATGCAATTCTTAAAAAAAGACCTTTGGAAGGAGGTGAATCGTAAATGAGCACTTTCGAAAAAGTAAGAGACATTACTGTCGAGCAATTGAGCGTTGACGCTGATGAAGTAAAGATGGAATCATCCTTCATCGATGATCTGGGCGCTGACTCCCTCGACATCGTTGAATTAATCATGGCTTTCGAAGAGGAATTTGAAGTTGAAATCCCTGACGAAAAAGCTGAAAAAATCCGCACCGTGGCTGATGCAGTCAAAATGTTGGATGAAGAAAAATAATCTTTTAGCAGCTCAAGGGAAAGCTCTTAGGAGCTTTCCCTGACAGTTGCAGTAGTCCTGAAATGGGGGATATTTGTTGAAACTACCAGTACTTAAAATAGGTGATTTGACAGCCGAAGTACCGATCATACAAGGCGGAATGGCTATCAGACTGTCTACCGCGCGTTTGGCGGCAGCCGTTGCGCAGGAAGGCGGAATAGGACTCATCGCAGCGTCCGGCATGGCGTTTGACGAGCTGCGTAAAGAGATCCGGCTGGCCAGAAAGCTTACCGGCGGGAAAGGCATCATCGGCATTAATGCCATGGTTGCGGCCCGTGAATTTCTTGGGCTAATTACCACTGCTGCCGAAGAAAAAATTGACCTGATCGTTGCCGGTGCCGGTTTTTCAAGAGATATTTTCGCCGTGGGGCGTGAACATAACGTAGCCGTAGTGCCCATCGTTTCCTCTGTCAAACTAGCTAAAATATCTGAAAAGCTCGGTGCAGCCGCTATTGTAGTGGAAGGAACAGAGGCGGGAGGACATCTTGGGACTCAACAGTCCATCAAAGATATTCTGCCTGACATTGTCAAGGCGGTCAATATTCCGGTTATCGCCGCCGGCGGAGCTACTGACGGCGCAGCTGTAGCGGAGCTTCTTAAATTAGGGGCCAGCGGTGTGCAGATGGGCAGTCGTTTTGCCGCCAGCGAAGAATCCAACGGTGCTCCGGCGCTGAAAGAATTATATCTCAAAATGACCAAAGAGGACGTTGTACAGATCGACAGTCCCGTTGGCTATAAAGGCAGGGCGATCCTTAATCCTTTTGCCAAACAGGTTCTGGAAGGTACGCAGCCGCGTCCCCGCACCTGTGATAACTGCCTTAAACAATGCTCCCGCAGCTTCTGCATCATCCGCGCGCTCACCAGAGCTCAGCAGGGCGATGTTGAAACCGGCCTTGTTTTTACAGGTGCCAATATGTGGAAGATCAAAGAAATTTTACCCGTGAAAGAAATTTTCAGAAGACTGAAAGAAGAAATAGCAAAAATTTAATTTGAGGTGATTTATTTTGAAAAGACGAGTCGTTATTACCGGTGTTGGCCCGATTACTCCAATCGGCATCGGCAAAGATGAATTTTGGGGCAATCTGATCGCTGGTAAATCCGGTATCGGTCTCATTACCCAGTTTGATGCTTCTGATCCTGGCTTCACCACTAAAATTGCAGGCGAAGTTAAAGATTTTGATTTCGCTAACTATGGCGATAAAAAAGAAGGCAAACGTATGGATCGTGTGACCCAGTTTGCTGTAGCGGCTGCTAAACTGGCAGTGGAAGATGCTGAACTCGATCTGGAAAAAATTGATCCCGTTCGTGCCGGCGTTTGCGTTGGCAGCGGCATTGGCGGCATCCATACCTTCCTCGAGCAGTCTTTAAAATATGGCGAAAAAGGTCCAGGCAAAATCAGTCCGTTCTTCATTCCGATGGAGATCCCGAATATGCCTGCCGGCCAGATTTCTATTGCTTTAGGCTTTAAAGGCCCTAATACCGCTATCATCACAGCTTGTGCTACCGGCACTAACTGTATCGGCGACGCTCTGCGCACTATTCAATATGGCGATGCCGATATTATGATCGCAGGCGGCACAGAAGCTGCTGTTTCTCCTGTTGCTATAGCAGGCTTCGGTAACATGAAAGCTCTTTCCACCAACAACGAACATCCTGAAAAGGCTTCCTGTCCGTTCGATAAAAAACGCGACGGTTTTGTTATGGGTGAAGGTGCCGGCGTAGTAGTTATGGAAGAGCTGGAACATGCTTTGGCACGTGGAGCTCATATCTATGCTGAAGTAGTAGGCTTTGGCATGAATGCCGACGCTTATCACATCACTGCTCCTGATCCGAGCGGTGAAATGCCTGCCCTATGCATGCAGCAGGCTATCGACGATGCTGGTATGAAACCGGAAGACGTTGATTACATCAACGCTCATGGTACTTCTACCCATCGTAATGATTTGAATGAGACTTTAGCTGCTAAAAAGGTTTTTGGCGATCATGCTTATAAAATGACTATCAGCTCCAACAAATCCATGACAGGACATTTGCTGGGCGCTGCAGGCGGCGTAGAAGCAATTGCTACCGTCATGACCATTGAGAATGGTATTATCCCTCCGACGATCAACTATGAAGACCCTGATTTAGAAGAAGGTCTGGACCTCGACTATGTTCCTAACGTAGCCCGTAAAGCAGAAGTAAGAGCGGCTCTGTCCAATAACTTCGGCTTTGGCGGCCATAATGCCACCATTCTCTTCAAAAAATATCAAGCTTAATTGAGAATAGAGTGATTTAAATGCAAGACACGCGCAAAGAGCAGCTGCTGAAGTTCTGTCAAAGCCTTGGCATCGAAATGCACAAGCTGGAACTTCTAAACAGCGCTCTGACGCATACATCATACGCTCACGAATCTAAAGAATTACCGCGTCCGGAACATAACGAACGCGTAGAATTTTTAGGCGACTCCGTGCTCAGCGTTATCGTCAGTACATATATGTACTGCACTTTCCCCAACCTTAACGAAGGAGAACTTACCAAGCTCAGGGCCCATATCGTCTGCGAAGCATCGCTGGCTGAATATGCCCGTAAAATAAATCTTGGTGATTACCTGCTTTTAGGAAAGGGAGAAGGTTTGTCGGGAGGACGCGAACGCGCTTCTATCCTGGCCGACGCTTTTGAATCTGTACTTGGGGCTTATTATTTAGACCAGGGTATGGAAGCAGCCCGTGTATTTTTACTGGGGTTAATGAAAGCCGAGCTGGATTTTATCTGTACGCACGGCATTTGCAGTGATTTTAAAACAAGGCTGCAGGAAGTTGCGCAGCAGGATGGCGATGTTGATATCGTCTATGAGCTGATCGGTTCCAAAGGTCCTGAACACAACAAACATTTTGCCACCATTGTTTCCGTTAACGGCAAACATATCGGTTCAGGCGAAGGCAGGACGAAAAAGGAAGCGGAACAGCAGGCTGCTAAAAGCGCTCTTGAAAAAATGGGCGCGTCTTTGACAGGCTTTCCTAAATAAAATAAACCCTTGCCGGTTTACCGGCAAGGGTTTATTTTGTCTGCTGTTCAGCTCAGTGTGAAGGTCCATACAGGTTCAGCAGAACTACGCCGCTGACGACCAAAGCCATACCGACGGCGCCGATGGCGTTGATGCTTTCGTGAAAGACCAGCATTGAAATGATGGCTGCGGCAACGACACCGATGCCTGCCCAGGTTGCATACGCAATGTTCAAATCAATAAACTGCAGTGAACGGGACAGAAAATAAAAAGCGCCTGTGTAAGCTGCAACTACTACCAGCGAAGGTGACAGCTTAGTAAAGCCCAGTGTGTATTTCAAAAATGTTGTGCCCAGTAATTCCAAAACAATAGCTAAACCTAAATATACAAATCCCATGATATCCTCCTAATCATCTATGGCGTCACGTAAAGCCTTCATCCAGGCAAAGCCGCCTTCCAGCAGTGCGTTGCGCTGGGCGTCAGTCATATTACGCAGCGCCCGTTCTTCAAAATCATCCATTTTTTGTAAAAGCCCGTCGGCATAAGCAGCACCCTGACTGGTAAAAACCAACAGCTTGACGCGTTTATCAGTAGGGCTGATTATTTTTTCGACGAAGCCTTTGTCTTCCAATCCGGACAGAATACTGTTGACTGTCTGTTTGGGCAGCATCAGTTTTTCGCAGATCAGATGCTGGGTACAGTCATTTGGAAATTCCTTCAGCAAATACAGGGTCAGCAGTAAATTGTTATTGAGTCCGTGTGATTTGGCCCAGCGTTCATAGACGGCGTTTGTGCCGAACCAAAGGTCGTAGTAGCCGTGGCGTATCCGTTGCAGCTCTTTATGCATAAGCGCCCTCCTTTTTTAATAAAGTCCGAAATCGGACTAATTGAATTATAACAACATTTTCTAAAAAAGGCAAGTAAAATTTTGTGAATGACACCAGGGCGGATGGCTGGCATTGACCTGGAGCGGTGATACGGGTATAATGCAATTATCAAGCATGTTGATAAAAATGCAGGCGCACTAATAAGCCGCATTATAATAAACGTTTAATGCAAGGAGGCAGGGCAGTGGCAATCATACCTGTGTTTATACCGCATGCGGGCTGTCCGCACCAGTGCGTGTTCTGTAATCAAAAAACTATCAGCGGTCAGCAGACTGCGTCGTCGAGAGACGTAGAGCAGCAGCTCGAACGATATCTGCAATGGATCAAACCGGGCCCTTTCAACGAAGCGGCTTTTTACGGCGGCTCGTTTACAGGTTTGCCGGCCGACTTGCAGACAGAACTTTTCCGACCTGTAGATAAACTTTTGGCGGAAGGTGTTATTGGCAGTGTTCGCTTATCTACCCGACCAGATTATATTGATGCCGCCCGGTTAGAGCTGCTGCAGGCACACGGCGTAAAAACGGTAGAACTGGGTGTGCAGTCGCTGGACGATAATGTTCTGGCAGCGGCAGAGCGGGGGCATCAGGCTACCGATGTTTATAAGGCTGTTTCTTTGCTGAAACAGTATGGCTTTGAGATCGGTCTGCAGTTAATGGTAGGTATGCCTGGTCAAAGCTTTGACAGCGTCAAAGCTACGGTTGAGCAGGTGCTCAGGCTCGGTCCTTCTTTTGCCCGTATTTATCCCTTGCTGGTAATAAAAGGCACGCCGCTTGAGCATATTTACGAACGTGGTGAATTTGAGCCTCTGACACTGGAAGCAGCAGTTGAGCAAAGTGCTTATGTATACAGCAAATTAACCCTGGCGGGGATCAAAGTCATTCGTGTTGGCTTGCAGGCCGATGAAGAGTTGTGCAGTGAAGGTAATATTGTTGCTGGACCGTTCCACCCATCTTTTGGTGAACTTGTGCAAAGCTTTTTGCTCTATGCCGAACTGACTCCGCAGCTGCAGAGGCTGCTTTGCCAAGGCGCGGGAAACATAGTAATAACCTGCCCGAGCAAGCTGGAATCAAAGCTGCGCGGGCTGAAAAACAATAATCTGCGGCGCTGGCAGCAGCTTGCAGGACCGGTTCCTGTAAATATCAAGGCCGGGCCTGATGCAGAACGTATTATGATAAGCTGGAGGTTGGACGATGAGTGAATGTCAGAGCTTTGACCCGGTCGCTGACACAGACAGCAGGCTGCTCATTCTCGGTTCCATGCCCGGTGTTCGTTCCTTGCAGATGCAGCAGTATTACGGACATCCGCAGAATCGTTTTTGGCCGTTGGTGACGATGCTTTTAGGCTATGCTGAGGTTCCTTTGGATTATGCGGATAAAAAGCAGATGCTTTTAGATAACCGTATAGCTCTTTGGGACGTACTGGGTTACTGCGAACGTGAAGGCAGTCTTGATTCGGATATTACCTGCGAGCAGCCTAACGATCTGGCCGGATTTTTGCAGAATCATCCGCAGATACATACTATCTGCTGTAATGGAGGCAAAGCTGCCGCCGCCTTTAAAAAATATACCAGACAGCTCGATCTGCAGAGGATTACTGTGCATTTCCTGCCTTCTACCAGCCCGGCCAATGCCCGCTGGAGCCGGACTAAGCTTTTGGAAGCGTGGCAGGTTATCAATACCGGCTGTTAAAAAATAAAAAAGCCTTGAATACTTTTTGTATTCAAGGCTTTTACTTTAGTTATCAGTTAGTTTTTCCTGGATATGCCTTCAGTGCTTCACCAAGGATATAAATTGCCTTTTTCAAATCATCACAATTGAGAACATAGGCCAGCCTAGCCTCATTAACCCCCAACTCAGGGTCGCTGTAGAAACCGTTGCCGGGAGCGAACATAACAGTTTCGTTATCAATAGCAAAATTTTCCAAAGTCCAGATAGCAAACTTTTCAGCATCGTCTACGGGCAGCTGCACCATAATATAAAAGGCTCCCTTCGGATCGGAAGCAACTACGCCAGGCAGCTCTTTAAGAGCGGCAACGATCGTATCGCGGCGTTTTTTGTACTCTTGATTCACTTCCTCCAGATAGCTGACGGGAGTAGTATATAAAGCGGCTGCGCCGACCTGTTCCAGAATCGGGCTGCACAGACGGCCCTGGCAGCATTTGATAATCTGCTTGGCAAGCTCTTTGTTTTTGCTGATTATGCAGCCAATACGGGCGCCGCAGGCACTGTAGCGTTTAGAAACCGAATCAATGATGATCAGGTTGTCGGCAAGCTCGGGCATTGTGCCAAAGCTTCGGTAAGCGCCGTCATAAACAAATTCACGGTATACCTCGTCAGCGATCAAAGCCAGGTCATATTTGCGGACGATTGCTGAAATCATATCCATTTCTTCCTGTGTATAAACAACACCGGTCGGATTACCGGGATTAGTCAGTAAAACAGCTTTTGTTCTGGGCGTGATCTGCGCTTCGATAGCAGCAGCGTCAGGCAGATGGTAACCGTCAGTCACATTTGTCTGTACAGCGTTGATTTTAGCGCCAAACTCTCTGGCAAAAGTAGTATAGTTAGCATAAAACGGCTCGAATACCATGATCTCGTCTCCTGGATCACATAAGGCCATGACAGCAAAAATCAAAGCTTCGCTGCCGCCGTTGGTAATAAAAATATCATCGGCAGCAAAATCCATACCTTTTTCGGCATAGTATTTGCGTATCGCTTCGATCAGAAAACCTTCGCCTTTGGAATTGCCATAAGCAATTACCTGCTCGTCATAAGTGCGGATGCTTTCCATAAACTGGTCAGGAGTTTTGATATCGGGCTGTCCGATATTCAGATGGTAGATTTTTTTACCCTTCGCTTTAGCTGCATCTGCATACGGCGACAGCTTTCTGATAGGTGAAGAAGTCAAACTTTGGATACGTGCTGAAAGTTTCATGTAAAATCCCCTCACTGCTGATAAATTTTGTCCGGGCGCCAGGACCCGGGGTTATTCTGGCACTTGGCAGCATTTCTGCTGTCTTGCCAAGTGTTCATATTATATCATAATTAAATCGTTATTTTTAGCATCAGGATAAAAAAATGTAAAAATATTTTACAAAACGGCCTGAAATACAGCAAAAGTGTTTCAAAAAATACTTTTTGCTTCTCAAGCATAACGGCAGCATTTGATTAAAAAAGTGCGTTGAGTCATATAATTGTATGAAACCTTCATCTATGGTAAAATATACTGATAGAATATTGCAGATTGGGTGATTTTGTGCATTTAAAGTCATTTTCGACTTATGGATTCAAATCCTTTGCAGATAAAATTGAATTAAGCTTCGGTTCGGGCATTACGGCAATCGTTGGACCCAACGGCAGCGGCAAGAGCAACATTTCTGATGCGATCCGCTGGGTACTGGGCGAGCAAAGCGCCAAATATCTGCGCGGCAGCAAAATGGAAGATGTTATTTTTTCCGGCAGCGGCAAGCGCAGGCCTTTGGGTGTTGCCGAAGTGACGCTGGTTTTTGACAACAGCGACCATCGCCTCAGCCTTGATTTTGATGAAGTAAGCATTACCCGCCGCGTTTTTCGCAGCGGTGACAGCGAATACTCCATCAATAAAAAGAACTGCCGTTTAAAAGACATTCTTGACCTTTTGGCAGATACTGGTCTGGGACGTGGTTCTATGTCCATTATCGGTCAGAATAAGATCGATGAAATACTGAACAGCCGTCCTGAAGAACGCCGCGCTTTGTTTGAAGAAGCCGCTGGTATTGCCAAGTTCAGGATGCGTAAAAAAGAAGCTATGCGGCGTCTGGACGATACCGCTGCCAACCTGACCCGCATCAACGACATCAAAGCCGAAGTCGAAGGTCAGGTCGAGCCTCTGCGTCTTGCTGCAGAACAAACACGCAAATTCAATCTGCTGGATAAAGAACTGCGTGCCTGCAAACTGACCCAATTTGTGCACAAGATAGAAAATATTGAAAATATTCGGCAGAAGCTGAACACACAGGATGCCGAACTTGAAAATAAAGTACTGGAACGCGCTACTGCCGTCAGCACACAGGAAGCTGAATGCAGTGCCTTACAAATGGAGCTGGATAAGCTCAGTGAAGCCTATAACCGTATTCAGGACGATATCAAAGAAAAAGAAACAGCTCTGGAAAAACTGCGTGGTCAGGAAGCTGTGTTGGCAGAGCGTGTTCGGCAAAGCGAAAAATCAGGACTGCGTTTGGAAGAGCAGGGCAAAAAGCTGCAGGAACAGATCGCAGCTTTGGATACTCAGCTCAAAACGATGGTCGTGGATTATGACCGTTTAGAAGCGCAGCAGGCTGCCGCACAGCTTTTGGTAAGCAGGCTGACCGGAGAACAGGCAGAAAAAGAAACACGTATCAGCGAAGCTGAAGCGGCAATGGAAGATATGAAAACAGCTGCTTTCGATAATATGCGTACAATGGTCAATCTGCGGAATGAGATCCGTAGGCTGGAGCAGGAGCAGGAACAGCGGATGCGTAAGCGTGACGCCCTTAAAAAGAGCATCGCCGAAGCAGAAACCGCAGGCGAAGAACTGCAGACCCGTTACCGTAATATGAACGATGAGCAGAGCAATGTAGAAAACTCTTTGGAGCTTATTAAACGCGATGGCAGGGAAGTGAGCGCGAAAGCTGCCGAAGAAACCGAAGCGCTGAATAAAGTTCTGTCGCAGCATAAAGACTGTCAAAACAGGATCACAGCGCTGGAAAGCCGTTTGAACCTGCTGCAGAATATGCAGAAAAACTATGAAGGCTTTGGCTATGGGATCAAAACAGTGCTGCAGTCGCAGGAACCCTGGCGCAGTGACGTTATCGGTGTTGCCGCCGAACTGATCGAAGTGCAGCCTGAATATGTAGTTGCAATAGAAACTGCATTAGGAGGAGCGGCGCAGAACCTTGTTATGGGCAGTTCGGAAGCCGCCAAAAAGGCTATCTCCTATCTTAAACAGCGTCAGGCCGGCCGGGCGACCTTCCTGCCGCTTGATACTATCAAATATTATGAACGCCGCAGTGAAGAAGAGGCACTGGCAAAACTGCCGGGTATTCGGGGATTTGCTGCCGATCTGATCGGCTATGATATAAAACTGGCGCCGATCTTTAAATTTTTGCTGGGTCGGGTGCTGGTAGCGGACAATATGGATGCCGCTTTGGCAGCTGCCCAAAAAAGCAGCTTTCGTACCCGAGTCGTTACTTTGGCGGGAGATGTCGTCAATGCCGGCGGTTCGCTGACCGGCGGCAGCAGGCAGCAGAAGGAAGCCGGCTTTCTATCGCGCGGCAAAGAGATCGACGAACAGGAACAAAAGGCAGGTGTCTTGCGCCGTGAGCTGTTGGGATATCAGGAGCTGCTTGAAGAACACGAAGGCACCTTAAAAGTTTATAACAACAAACTGGTGGAACTGCGCCAGGACCTGCAGCAGAAGGAAATCCGCAAAGCTGAGCTGGGCGTAGCTCTGGAGCGTTTAAGCGCAGAGCAGCGTCAGGCTGCGGAACGGCTGGAGCTTCTGCTGGATGACCGTAATCAGGTTTCTCAGGAATATATGGCAGCTCGCCAGCAGCTTACCGACCTGCGCCCGCAGCTAACGGCTCTGGAAGCCGAAGACGCACAGGGCAAACAGCTGCTGGATGATCTGCAGAAACAAACGGCCGCAGACCACAGCGCGCTGGCATCTATCCGCAATCGTCTGCAGGATGCCAGGGTCGAACTGGAATCGAATGCCGCACGGACTACGATGATGGCCGAGCGGATGCAGCAGCTTGATGCCGATATGGGGCGTATGCAGCAGGAACTCGCTGCTAATGAAGACGAGCAAAAGCATTTGCTTGACGTGATAACGGCCAGCAAAACCAGCACTGAACAGCTGGCTGCCAGCAGTACCGCATTACTGGCCGAATTACAGACCGTTGTCGGCGGTAAAGATGAATTCGGGGCCAAACGTATTGCCATTACTGAAAAGCAGGCAGTGGCAGGCGAGAGGCTGGATTCTTTGAAAAAAGAACTGACTGTTGCTGAAACCAGGCGCAATCAGGCAGCGATGGAAATGGTACGTCAAAACAGCGACTATGACCATGCTCTGGAACAGCTGGCGACTGAATACCGTATTACTCTGGACGAAGCACGTGCCAGCGGTGATCTGCTGGATGAAAGCGATGCGGCTTTACGTCGGCGTGAACTGCGTCTGGAGCGTGAAATTGAAACCTTAGGCCCGGTAAATCCTGCGGCAATCGAACAATATGAAGCTGTCAGCGAGCGCTATGAATTTTTACAGCGTCAATACAGCGATCTTTCAGAGGCCAAAGCCAATCTGGAAGCAGTTATCAGCGAAATCAACTCCGGTATGGCCAAACGCTTCAAAGAGGCCTTCGGAAAAATAAACGAATATTTTTCCGACTGTTATGTGCGTTTATTCGGCGGCGGTACTGCTGCTTTAAAACTTACTGACCCTAATGATGTTTTAGGCAGCGGCATCGATATCGAAGTGCAGCCTCCCGGTAAAAAACTGCAGAGCCTCTTCCTGCTATCAGGCGGCGAGCGGGCCCTGACGGTTATCGCCCTGCTGTTCGCTCTGCTCAGCTATCAGCCTTCGCCCTTCTGTATCCTTGACGAAATAGATGCGGCGCTTGACGAAGCTAACGTTGACCGCTTTGCGAAATTCTTGGCAGCCTATGCCGAAAGCACGCAGTTTATTGTTATCACACACCGCAAAGGCACTATGGAAGCCGCGCATGTTCTGCACGGCGTTACCATGGAGGAATCCGGTGTTTCTAAATTACTATCTGTCAAATTGAGCGAAAAGGAGTGAGAACATGGGATTTTTAGAACGACTGAAAGACGGACTCAGCAAGACCCGCCGCAACTTTACTGACCGCATCGAAGAACTTGTAGGTATGTCGGCCAAAGTCGATGAAGACTTTCTGGAAGAACTGGAAATGATCCTTCTAAGCGGTGATGTTGGTGTCAAAACCACAGAAAAGCTTATCGATGCTGTTCGTCAGGCTGCTAAAAAGAAAGAAATCGAGGGGACGGAGCAGGTTATGCCGTTCCTCAAAAAATATATTGCCGAAATGCTGCAGGACGAAGGACAGCGTACCCGTATCGGTGCCAAACCTACGGTTATTCTTGTCGTGGGCGTCAATGGTGTTGGTAAAACCACTACTATCGGCAAGCTGGCCAACTATTTTCATCTGTTCAAATACAAAGTCATGCTGGCTGCCGGCGATACCTTCCGTGCCGCCGCTGCCGAACAGCTGCAGATTTGGGGCGAGCGTGCCGGCTGCGAAGTTATCCGTCACGAAGAAGGCGCTGACCCGGCTGCCGTGGTTTTTGACGCTGTCAAAGCCGCTATTGCCCGCAATGTCGACGTACTTTTTATTGACACTGCCGGACGGCTGCATAATAAAACCAATCTGATGAACGAGTTGGAGAAAGTACACCGCATCATCAAACGCGAGATACCAGAAGCTCCGCATGAAACCTTTCTCGTGCTGGATGCAACGACAGGGCAGAACGCTATCAATCAGGCCAAAGTCTTTATGGAAACCGCCAACGTCACCGGTGTTGTGCTGACCAAGCTCGACGGTACGGCTAAAGGCGGTGTCGTTATTGCTATCAAAGAAGAACTTAGCTTGCCTGTTAAGTGGATCGGTGTCGGCGAAGGCATTATGGATTTCCGGCCCTTTGAAGCCGATAAATTTGTCGACGCCTTGTTTGATGGTGACAAGTAAAAATGCTTGACAGCCTCTGCGATTTTCGATATAATACCAAAGTCGGATAAAATATGTAAAGATTTTGGTGATTGAAATGCAGGAAAACAGTTTGGAGCAAAGAGTACGGTTAGGACGTTTGTTCGATGCCTACGGCTGCCTGCTCACCGAAAAACAGCAAAAATGTCTGGAGCTGTATTTCTGCGACGACCTTTCGCTGGCTGAGATAGCCGATGAACTTGAAGTATCAAGACAAGCGATACATGACCTTATCAAACGGGTAGAGCATACTCTGGAACGCTATGAAAGCAAACTGGCGCTGCTGGCCCGCGATGATCACGATAAAAAGCTGCTGGAAGAAATGAGCCGGCTGCTGGCTGACCACCTTGCTCAAAGCGGTGGCTCGGCAGAACTTCAACAAGTACGCCGCATTTTAGACGAATTGAGCGGCGAAAGTAGGTAAAAATGGCTTTTGAAAATTTATCTGAAAGACTGCAAAATGCGATAAAAATGTTCCGCGGCAGCGGCAAAATAACAGAAGACGATCTTAAAGCGCCTCTGCGCGAAGTGCGGATGGCTCTGCTTGAAGCCGACGTCAACTTTAAAGTCGTTAAAGATTTTGTTGCCAATATCAAAGAACGCGCGCTGGGCGAAACAGTTCAGCAAAGCCTGACTCCCGGTCAGCAGATCATCAAGATCGTCAACGACGAACTGACCCAGCTTTTGGGCGGCACACAAAGCAAGCTCACCGTAGCGGACAAACCGCCTACAGTCATTATGCTGGTAGGTCTGCAGGGCGCTGGTAAAACTACTACCGCCGGTAAGCTTGGCAGCCTGCTGCGGAAAAAAGGCAAAAAGCCGTTGCTTGTAGCGGGCGACGTTTACCGTCCTGCGGCTATCAAACAATTACAGGTTCTGGGCGAACAGCTCTCACTGCCTGTCTTTGCTCTTGGCGATCAGGTATCTCCGGTCGAGATAGCGCGCAAGGCAATGGATAAAGCATTCTCACTGGCTTGCGACACGGTAATCATCGATACCGCGGGCCGCTTACATATCAACGAAGAACTGATGGAAGAACTGCGCAATATCAAAGCTGCCGTCAATCCGCATGAAATATTGCTGGTTGTCGATGCGATGACAGGCCAGGACGCAGTCACTGTAGCAGAAAGCTTCAACGGCGAGCTGGGCATAGACGGACTTATCGTTACCAAGCTCGACGGCGACGCCAGAGGCGGTGCTGTATTGTCAGTAAAAGCTGTTACCGGACGCCCGGTCAAATTTGTCGGTATGGGTGAGAAGCTTGACGCTTTGGAACCTTTCTATCCCGACCGTATGGCATCCCGTATCCTGGGCATGGGCGATATCCTGTCTCTGATCGAAAAGATCCAGTCCACGACCGACCTTGCCAAAGCTTTGGAAATGGAAAAGAAGCTGCGCAAAGACGAATTCACGCTCGAGCAGTTCCTGGAACAAATGCAGCAGGTCAAAAAAATGGGCTCGCTGGAAACTATTTTGGGGCTTATCCCCGGTATGAGCGGCATCAGCCAAAAGCTGAAAGAAGCCAACGTTGACGAAAAAGAATTCGACCGCGTTGAAGCCATCATCCGTTCCATGACCCCGAAAGAACGCCGTCATCCCGATATCATCAACGGCAGCCGCCGTAAACGTATCGCCGCAGGCTGCGGTATGCGCGTGCAGGATGTCAACAAGCTTCTCAAAAACTTTGAAGAAAGCAAAAAGATGATGAAAAAGATGCAGGGTATGGCTAAGTTTGCTTCAAAAGGCGGTTTCAAAATGCCTTTTATGAACAAATAAATTTAAATCAACATCTGGTTTAAGGAGGTGAAATAGACATGGCAGTTAAAATCCGTTTAAAACGTATGGGCTCTAAAAAAGCTCCTTTTTACCGTATCGTTGTTGCTGACTCCCGCTCTCCGCGTGACGGCCGCATCATCGAAAGCATCGGTTTCTATGATTCCACTGTACAACCCGCTACCGTAAAGATCGACGAAGAGAAAGCTCTTTCCTGGATGGCTAAAGGTGCACAACCTACTGATACCGTTAAAAACCTTTTCAGCAAAGACGGCATCATGAAAAAATATGCTGAATCTAAAGCAAAATAAGAAATGAGGCGTGATTTGCATGAAAGAATTGGTAGAAGTCATGGCCAAGTCTCTAGTGAGTAATCCGTCTGCAGTAGTCGTGGAGGAGGAAACCACCGGAACATCAACGGTGCTTCGCCTCCATGTTGCTCCTGAAGATATGGGTAAAGTTATTGGAAAACAGGGCCGCATTGCTAAAGCAATCAGAACTGTCATGAAAGCTGTTGCAACCCGTGAGAATGTAAAAGTTGTCGTAGAGATTGTCTAAGACGTATAAGGATGGTAAACGATATGGATAAAATGTTTGTACGTGTTCCGGTTGCAATAAAAGCAAAAGTAACAGAAGATCTCAAGTTGAAAATTATTGGAGATGTCCAAAACACCATAAAAACGATTAATCTGGATATCGAGCACTTCGAATTCCAAGCCAAAAAAGCTCTTTCTCAGGCCGCCAGCGACCTGAGCTTACTTCCTTCACTGCGTGAGCAGATTGAAATGGAAAGAAACAAGATCAATGCCGCTAAAGCAGAAGCCGAAGATAAACTTAAACGCGCTGAAGCTTTGGAGATCGGTGCGGAGATCGGTCACGGTACACTTGAACGTACTGTCGAGATCACCATAGGCACTGATATCGACGCTCTGATGGGCGCCGAGATCCTCACTGAGGATGGCAAGATCATTGCTTTCCGCGAATGATATGGAAAAACAAGTAGTTATTGGCACTATTATCGCTCCGCACGGTGTGCGGGGCGATATTCGTATTCTGCCGCAGACAGATCATCCTGAACAATTTTTAGAGCTTTCCTCTTTGCTGCTCGAAGACGGCCGTTCGCTTCAGATCACCTCTGCCCGGTTCCATAAACGTATGGTACTGATGAAATGCAGGGGTGTGGAAACAATGAACGATGCCGAACTGCTGCGCGGCAAAAAGGTTTTAATCAACAGTGAAGATCTGCCTCAGCTTGGAGAAGGCGAATATTATGTAGCCGACCTGCTCGGACTGCCCGTATTCGATACGGCAGGAACACAGCTCGGCACATTGAAAGACGTGCTCAGCACCGGCAGCAACGACGTTTACGTTATTGCTGTACCGGAAGGCAAGGATATCCTCGTCCCGGCCCTCAAAAAGCACGTTAAGGAAATAAATATTACAGACCGTAAGATCGTGGTCGAATTACCTGAATGGACAGATGCACCGTGAGATTTCTCTTTATTACCTTATTTCCTGAACAAATTGAACAAGCTGCCGGTCACAGCATTATCAAACGCGCCGTCGATGCGGGACTTGTAGAAGTCAGCTGCATCAATCCGCGCGATTTTGCAACTGACAGGCACCGTACAGTGGACGATACGCCCTTTGGCGGCGGTGCCGGCATGGTTTTGAAGCCAGAGCCGATGGTAGCGGCTATCCGCATGGCCAAACAGCAGCTGCCTGCAGCGCGGGTTATTGCCATGTGCCCGGGCGGGCGCACATTAAAGCAGGATATTGTTGAAGAATATGCCCGCAGCGGCCAGGATCTAATTCTGGTCTGCGGTCATTATGAAGGCTTCGATGAACGGATCTTCAACTGGGTCGATGAAAAACTTTCCATTGGCGACTATGTACTTACCGGCGGCGAACTGCCGGCACTGATAGTTATGGACGCTGTAGCGCGCTTTATACCGGGCGTGCTTGGAAAAATGGCCAGTGCCGTTGAAGACTCTTTCAGTACGGGACTGCTGGAATATCCTCAGTACACCCGGCCGGTGGAATTTGAAGGACTGGAAGTACCGGAAGTGCTGCGTAACGGCAATCACGCTCTGATCAATCGCTGGCGCCGTAAAGAAGCCCTTAAAGCGACTTATCTGCACAGGCCTGATCTGCTTGCAGAGCTTGGCAAAGAGGATGTGTTGCTGCTTAACGAAATCAAACAGGAACTCGCAGGTGATAATAATGGCTAACCTTTATCTGGGGCTGGTGCATTATCCTATTTACAATAAAAATATGCAGGTCATTGCTACTGCCGTCACTAACTTCGATATCCACGATATTTCGCGTACCGCTCGCACCTATGATGTCAAAAAATATTTTTTGATCCATCCGCTGGAGGTACAGGCTGAAATCATCAAAAGGATAACTGACTATTGGCAGCATGGTTACGGCAAAACCTATAATCCTGACCGCAGCAACGCGCTGGAACGTGTAACCTATACGTCCAGCATTGAGTCGGCTATTGCCGCGGTTACTGAAATAGAGGGGCAGGCGCCGGTTACGATTACTACCGATGCCCGCACCTATCCTAATACAGTGACCTATGGCTTTGTACGAAAGTTGCTGCACAGCGGTGATAAACCTCTGCTGCTGCTTTTTGGCACCGGCTTTGGTATGGAACAGGAAACAATGAACAGTTTTGATTATGTACTTGAACCTGTTTATGGTCCCTGCGACTATAATCACCTGTGTGTGCGCTCTGCGGCTGCGATTATTTTAGACCGGCTGGCCGGTGAGGCCTGGTGGGAAAAATAACTGTCAAAATGCTTAAAAAATAATTGCAACTAATTGAACAGTATGATATAATGTCATTTGTGTAAAACGGACGGTCCGCTGTGGTGTGTTCGCACATGAACGTCTATGATTCGAGGAGGAAATTATGAATATTATTGAAGTATTGGAACAAGAACAGCTTCGTTCCGACATCCCTGACTTCCGTGCAGGCGACACCGTAAAAGTTTATGTAAAAGTAGTCGAAGGTACTCGTGAACGCGTACAGATGTACGAAGGTGTAGTAATTGCACGCAGCGGCGCCGGCGTTCGTGAAATGTTCACCGTTCGTCGTATTTCTTACGGCGTAGGCGTTGAAAGAACATTCCCGATTCACAGCCCACGTTTGGAGAAAATCGAAGTTTCCCGTCGTGGTATCGTTCGCAGAGCAAAACTCTACTATCTGCGCAGCCTTACCGGTAAAGCTGCTCGTATTCGCGAACGCAGATAATCGGTATCAAATTACAGATCGTAAATCAAGAGACCCTTTCAGTTCAGCTGAAAGGGTCTTTTTGTATTTTAATCAAGATAAATTCTACCATAATGGATAAAAACAGCATTACCATATAGGTAAGTAAAAATGTGCATCTTACTTAATAGTTATTGAAAAGTAGCGGCTGAAATATCAATAGCATTACCGCAATAATTGAGCAATTTGCAGTTGTCTAAATAAAAAAACAGACATTCACGAAACGTGAATGTCTGTTTTTTTATTTGCCTGATCCTTAATGCGCCAAAAGCTGCCGCATTTTATCAAGTGCTTTTAGCCGGTGCTTAGTGACGTTGCGTACAGTGCAGCCCAGACGTTCGGCCACTTCGGCCGGCTTCAGGTCATCTAAAAACAGCAGCGTCAGTATTTTCCTCTGTTCTGCACTCAACTGCCGCAGCGCTTCCTGTAGTTCCAGTGAAAGTAAAAAACGTGCCAGCTCGTCCAGACGCTCACTTGCTGCACAGCCTGCCTCTAGCAGGTCGATTCCGGCTTCGCTGTCCGTATCTGTCTGGGCTTCGTTTTCCCAAATTCTGCCCTGCTTCTGCATCGCGTCAAAAACAGCAAAATGCACCTTGCAGCGTGCCAGTCCGGGCCAGTTTTCAAAATCAGCGCCCTTATACTGCAAAACCAGCTCGATAAAGGCCAGAACGGCGATACCTTCTGCGTCTTTTCCCAGCGATCTGTAAAACATCTCACGGCGGGCCTCGCTTTTTAAAAGCGGCCTAAAATCCACGCATAACTGCAGCAGTGCCGCTTTGTCACCAGCCTGGGCGGCGGTTATCAATGCTTTCAATCTCTCTGCCTGTTCAGGTAAATTTTTTATAACGATCAGTTCTCTCTATAATTTTATGATACCCGGCTATACTGTAAAACGTCGCGCGCAACAACAAACAGTCTAAACTTTTTTGACAAAAATTAACACCCTATACAATCAGGTGTTAATTTTATACCTTTACTGCTTAAAATAATGGCGGGAGGGATAGCATGCAAAAATATATAGGCCGACAGCTGAAAACAGCGCGGCAAAATAAAAAGCTGACCCAGGAACAGACCGCTGAAGCAGTAGGCTTATCGGCCAAGCACTATGGCTGTATCGAACGCGGCGAGGTCAGCACCACTGTAGCCGTACTGACACGTTTGCAGCAGGTGCTGGAATTTGAAGTGTCTATAATGATCAAAATTTAGTCTGCTTTGGCAGGCTATTTTTTTCGATGTTTTCGCCGGGCTGCGGGTGAAGTACGTACACGTACTTGCGCTGCAGCGCAAGTGCCGCGGAGCGTAATAGCGCGGCGCTGAAAAAAATAATAAAAGAAACCTTCTCGTGTCTTGTAGGGGGGGACATCTGTGGTAAAATAATAAAAGAATTATATAAAATAGTTAAAAAATACAATCTAAAACAAGTTAAATATGATTTTTATTTTAAAATATTGATTTCAAAACAGCGTCTTGAAGTCAGGTAAAAGCTTTGGTTCCTACGGCGTCAGCCGAAGAAATATAGTGTTCAACAAATTTTAAGGAGTTGATTTTGGTGTATTTAACAACAAGTAATAAAAAACAGCTGGTAGCAGCAGTAACGCTGGCTGTAATGGGAACGGCGTGGGTGGCTGTGCCGAGCCAGGTATGGGCGGCCGCCGGCGGTTTTGGCGCCATAAATAATCCTATCAGTCTGGAAATTTACGCAGCGCAAAATGAGAGTGACGGCAAACTGGATACTGCCCGTAAAAACTATGAAGGATCAAATGTTTATGTATCCCAATATCACTCTGCTTATACCGATAACGAAAAAATATTCGCCAGCGGTGATATGACAGGCAAAACTATTTCTCTGAGCAATATGGAAGTACAGGCTGTTGTTGGGGAAGACGGTATAGGGCAGGCCGCCGATCTGGCACAGCATGCAACACAGGGTCGGGACGGCGGTTTTGGTTATGGCGCCGGGCTTTTCAATCAAAACGGCATGTCTAATGCTGTTATCGCAGTTGGTTCTGCTGAGATAAATGTTATCGGCGGTGCCAGCGGTTTGATAGTGGATGAAAAATATCAGCACGAAGGTGAACAGGGACTGACTGGCAATGCAGCTATTGGCGGTACCGGCGGCGCCGGAGCTGCAGGCGGTAATGGCGGCGGCGCTAAAGCTATCGGTGTCGCTGCAGGCATTACAGATACTGCTGAAAGTATTACTGTAAACGGCAGCGCCAGCAAGAATATTCAGATTTCAGGCACTTCTTTAACTGTTAATGCTGCAGGCGAAGCCGGCGGACATGGCGGTTACGGAGGCAAGGGCGGCAGCGGTGCCGATGGTGCGGAACTTACGACGAAAAAGGCCGATAAAGGTGCAGATGGCGCCGATGGCACTGATGAAAATACCACGCCGGATAAAGCCGCTAATGGTGCAGATAAGCTAACGCCTGCGGCTAATGGTACGGTTACAGCAGTTTATAATGACCTTAATAGTCAGACAGGCTGGGCATCTACTGCTGGCGCAGTTGGTGAGGCTGGCAACGCTGGCACAGCTGGTACTGAAGGTAGGGATGGCGGTAATGCTGCTGCTGGCTCAGCAGGCAGTAATGGCTTAGCAGGTAATAGTGGTCTGGCAGGGGGAACCGGCGGCGCTGGAGCTAATGGCGGGAATGGCGGCAGCGCCACTGCTTACGGCCTGCATTTGAATACTATCAGCGGCGGTTCTGTAACATTGAATGATTTAAGTGTCACTGCCACGGGCGGAAATGGAACTGCCGGCGGTGAAGGCGGCAAAGGCGGAACAGGCGGTGTTGGCGGGTTAGGTCAAACCGGTGGTGACGGCGGTACTGGTGGCGTAGGCGGTGATGGAGCTCAAGGCGGCGCCGGCGGCGACGGCGGTAAAGGCCAGAGTGGCGGCACCGGCGTTGATTATGTTGCTAATCATGGTGGTTTTAGTGTTACTGCTACTGTCGGTGGAGCAGGCGGTACAGGTGGTACAGGTGGTATAGGCGGCGCTGGCGGCAATGCTGGTAACGGCGGTACTGGTGGTGCAGGTGGATCCGGTGGTGCAGGTGGAATCGGTGGAGCAGGCGGAACTGGCGGCCAGGGTGGTAACGGCGGCCAGGGTGGACTTGCTGTTGCCCAGGGTTTGGTTGGCACTGCTAATACTGACCTGAATATTACGATAGGTACTATAAATGTTACTGCAACTGGCGGCGATGGCGCTAAAGCAGGCATCGGCGGAGCAGGCGGCTATGGTGGACAGGGCGGTATAGGCGGTCAGGGCGGCATTGGCGGAACTGGTGGTGCGGCTGGTACTGCAGGTACTGCTGGTGAAGGCGGAGTTGGCGGCCAGGGTGGTACTGGCGGCATAGGTGGCACGCTCGCAAACGGAAGCCATGTGGACAATGGTGCTGATGGTGCTACCGGTACTGGCGGTGCTAAAGGCGCAGACGGGGCTGTAGGTATTGCAGGTGACGCAGGTAAAGGCGGAGACGCAGGTAAAGGCGGCCAGGGCGGCACTGGTGGTGCAGCCGGCGCTGCAGGGACGAGCGGTGCTGGTAGCAGTGCTTATGCAACTGCTGTGAGCCTGACTGATACAGCAGGCGTCTTAAAAACAAGTTCTATTACCGCTGTAGCTACGGCCGGTAAAGGCGTAGGTAAATTTAATATTGCAGATGCTTATCTCGCAGGCGATTCTACCGGTGCCCCGCATGATGATCGTACGGCTGTAGTTGACAATACTGGTGCTGCCGGAACTGACGGGGCTACAGTAACAGAAGATGATAAAACTAAAGCGGAATATCAAAACGGAGCGGCTAATGCGGTTTCTAACGGCGGTGACGGCGGCAGCGGCATCACTCCTGCCGGTACAGTGGCTCAAAGTAATAACGGTGCTAAAGCTGAAGCCTGGGGGCTTGTTACCAGCGGCGGTTCTTTGAATGTGCTTTCTGATAGTGGACTGACTATCAGCGCAGATGCGCAAGAAGGTTCTGCTTATGTTACTGCCAAAGCAGTTGTGTCTGTAAATTCAGTTAATGTGTACCAAGTTCAAAATGATTTTAAAATCACTGCAACAGCAGTTGGCGATAAAGACAGAACAGAAAAAGTTAATGATGTTGAATATACGTATTCGGGCGCTGGTACATCAACTAGTGCTACGGCTGTGGGGCTGGAAGTGACAGGCGGCAGTATGGTGGCTGAAGTTGGAGGCAGCGTGACTATAAAGACAAGTACCGACTGGGCAGGCGGTAATGTTGCTACCGGAGTCAAAGCTGCTGAAGGTGCGGTTATTGCTGTTCACAGTGCCGGGGCTATGGATATCAGTGCCGAGGTAGTTGGCACTACTGCTGAAGGAACTACGATCCGCAAAGGTGCCAACGGTATTTTGGCAAACGGCAGCACAATGTATTATGTCACCGATAATGCTGATATCACTGTCAGCGGTGGTAAGCATGAAAATGACCATGCGGCAGACATTGAAGGTGGGATAACTACTTTTGATGCCGGTACGGGAACCGTTACCTTTAACGGCGCTGCTGACTTCACAAACGGTACTTTGAATCTGAGATCTGATACAGACGTACAGACGCAGGAGAATAGTAATAGTATTGGCGCTCTCGATATCAGCGGTACTGCCATGAACCTGACAGATAATCTGGAAGCCCTGACTGTGGCCGATAAGACTACTCTTGCTGGCAGCACAGTTTACTTCTATGACGAAAACAATCAGGACGACAAATATAATACTGCTGATTACCGTACTATTACTACCAAAGATCTGAAGGCTTCCGGTGCTAACGAGCTCTTTATGCGTACCAATGCCAACGGCGTTTACACTCAGTCGGCAGGCAACGACAAAATTGTTTCTGAGAATACTGTAACCGGCAGCGGTACCTATAATATCACTGTTTTTGACCAGGGGATGCGCAACGGCTATAACAATGCTGCCGGCGCTGATACTAAGGGACATTTGGACCAAGATGTCGTACTGATCGAAAATGCAGATGAAAGCGGCACCTACAATATCAAAGAAATGAAATACGATAACGGCGTCTGGGCTTATGAATATGAGGGGAACGCAGACATTGTCGACGGTGGTTTGAACCTGACACAGGTCACTACCAGGGCTGCAACTCAATCCTCTGCCCAAATGGCGGCGCAGGATGCCAATAAGATAGCAGCCGGAGCGGCAGTTACGCTGTTCGGCGCTGATGAAACTTTGATGGAACGTCTGGGAGATGTACGTAATTCTGGAGACGATAACGATGGTGTTTGGGCTAAATATGTCGGCGGCAAAATCAAAGTAGCTGGACTGCAGGGCGATAACGATTATCAATATAACGGCTTTGCTGCAGGTTATGACCGTGAGATCGGCAGTAACTGGCGTATCGGCCTGGCAGGACAATATGCTAAAGGCGATACCGGACTGACTAATGGCGACGGTGAAATCAAAACTGCGGCAGGCGCTTTATATGGCACATGGACTGGCGCTAAAGGTCATCATGTAGACATCATTGCCAAAGTTGGTAAAGTTGACAGCGAAACCAGCGCTTACGGCGGCACTATTGCTCAAAAACTGGACGGTGATTTTGGCAGTACAGCTGTAAGCTTTGCTGTTGAATACGGCTATCGTCAGGATTTGAATGACGGCTGGTTCGTTGAACCTATGGTGCGTGCAAGTTACGTACATCTGGGCGGCGATGATTATACCGTAACCACTCGTGACAATACTATGAGCGTTACTAATGACAGCATGAACAGTATTGTTCTGCGCGGCGGTTTCCTGGTTGGCAAAACCTTTGCGGCAGACAGCAGCGTTTATCTGAAAGCGGCAGTACTGCACGACTTCGACGGCGACATCAACACACATGTCAGCGCTGACGGCAGAAGCGCCAGCTACAGTGACAGCATTGGTGGTACCGCTATCGAATATGGTATCGGCGTCAACCATAAATTTAATAAGGATTCCAGTATGTATCTGGATGTAGAACGCATCAGCGGCGGCGACGTAACTAAAAACTGGGGCGTCAATGTCGGCTTCCGTTACAGCTTCTAAAATCAGGATGGCAGCTTGAAAAATCTATAAAGAATATCCCTCATCATCCAAGTGGGGGATTTCTTTATAGTATTTCGTGAAAAAGAGGAGATAGATGTATGCAGAAATGCCGGAAGAAAGTAAAAAGCTGTTTGAAGCAGGTCAGTAGCAATAAAGCATTAGCTGGGAAAGTACTGCAATCGTTGTTTACAGCAGGAGTAGTGTACGTTTGCATATTCGGGGGGGACAACGCAGCCTGGGCGCAAGACTATAATAGCCAATATGGTACTGATTTAGGCGGCGAGTACGAAAATGTCAGCGTGACCAATGAAAGTCTTGACGGAAACAGCAATGTAACGATCGGTGTTAGTAGATCTGCCGGTCTGACAGTAACTGATAAAGCCGTTGTGAAAATTGTTGAAACTGGTTCCAGCGTCAGGAGCAGCAGTATTTGCGGGATTGCTAATGATGGCAGCGGCACAGCATCATTGACGCTGAAAGACGCTGATATTGCTATCGTAGGCAGCAAAAGCAGTGTTATTGGCTTTGAAAGTACGGCCGGTCAGCATAAGAATACTGTTACTGGCGAGATGAATATCAGTGTCAGCAGTGCTGCCACATCCGGCACAAGTTCTGTACCCAAGGTCGTTGCCGGCATTGATGTGGAAGGTTATTACAGCAAAGCAAATAAAGCTGCCAATTCCCTTAAAGCCAAGAATGTCAAAATCAATCTGGGGCTTGCCGCAGGTGACAAAGCTACGGTAAATACAACAGGTGTTTTGACTAAGGGCAGTTATGGCAATTATATCGGTACAACCGAGATCGAAAATGCGGAGATCGTGATCAGCGGCAGCAACGGCCAGTCGAACGAAACTGTACGCGGCGTCTGGGCCACTCAGACTGATACCGGGAATAAACCTTCAGGAGCAGACATATCTTCTAAGCAGTCTTACAACAAGCTGACCGTTGTGACAGGAACTTATGCTTCCGATATGACAGCTTATACACCAAATGCTGTGCAGGGCGGCAGTGGGCTCTATGGCATCCAGGCCGATAATTACGCGGTTGTAAGCGTGAAGGAAGACCTGCTGATTGATATTGACCGTCAGGCCAGAAAATCGGGAGAAGAGAATAATGGTGTGACTGGTATTTATGGTTATGAGCACGGAAAGATAGATTTTAACAGAGCAGATATTACACTGCATAATGATTTGGATGCTTCTGTGACCGGTATTGAAGTAACGACAAATGCCGCTGTTACCGGCAAAGCCCTACAGTTGACAGTCAGTTCAGATACCGGCGCCGCTTTGGGTCTGCTGGCGCATAAATATATTGACGATACGGAAGGCAAAGGCCGGATAACGCTTGGTGAAACCGGCGGTGCAAATCTTATAAAAATTACTGCTGGCGGTGGGAATGCCAGGGCTGTTGTAGCTGATGCCGAGGGCGTTATTACTTTTAAAGAACAAACTGAACTGGCGGCTCAAAGTACTGACTACACAGAAACGGTTTCTGCTTTAAATGGCGGCAAGGTAGTTTTTGAAGATACTGCCGTAATAACTGCGACCGGTACAGGCTACGTTTACGGTGTCAGCACTTATTTTTATGATAGCTCGGTTACTGAAGACAGCTCGATCGATTTCCAAAAAGGAGTATACATCAATGCGGCAGGAGGTACGGCTATCTCTGCCGCGGGCAACAGCGATACCAGCGCTGAAGGTATTGTAACTATCAATCAGGGTTCAGCAGCCGGTGCTAATGAGGTTGTTATTTTCGGTGACATTGAAAGTGATATTAAAGGGGTGGTCAATGTTAACTTGAATACTGCCGGCTCTGTTTTTAACGGCAGCACAAGTTTGTATGATGACGGAGTTATTAAGCTTGCTGTTACGGACGGTGCAGCTTGGCGGCTTACAGGAACTTCGAGCGTTACCGATCTGAAAGCGGCTGCTGGCGGCAAAATCGATCTGAGCGGTGACCGGGGTGCGTTTAGTACTCTTGCTATTCAAAAGCTTACTGGTACAGGCGGCAGTTTTATTGTTGATAACGACGGGACTGACAGTGACAAAATAACCGTTGCCGCTTCTGATAAAGGCATTCATGGGATAACGATAAATAATATCAGTTCGCTGGTGGGGAAAGAGCTGAAGCCTGAAAATACTTTTATTACTGTTACCGGTGATGCTGACTTTGTGGGTGAAACTACTTATGGCGGCGGTATTTACGAATATACGCCGGTACTTGATTCTGCTGTGGCAGGCGGACAGAAGAACTGGTACGTCAGAGATTTGGACAGCAGGGTTGTTGGTGACGCACTGGCGGTAGCAGGGGCAAATGCACCTTTATATTATGCCTGGGTCAACGGCAATGGTAATCTGCACAGCCGCTTGGGTGCACTGCATCAGAATGCTGAGCAGGGAGCATGGGCACGCATCTTTGGGGGTAAGTTGGATGGAAACGGTTTCAGTGATAAATATCATACTTATCAGGTTGGTTATGATATAAAGGCGGGAAACTGGAAAGTCGGTGCGGCGTATGAATATACGCAGGGTAATGTTAAAGGCAGCGGCAGCAGCGGTGAGAATAAAATCGGAGCTTTGAGTCTGTATGGTACCTTACAGCAAAATGATGGTGCTGCTTGGGATATCATATTGAAACACGGTCGTATCTATGGCGATATCAATACCTTCATTCAGTATCCTGACAGCGGCGATTATGAAACTGATGCAACTTCGTTGAGTGTTGAATATAACAAACGGATTGCGCAGAAAAACGGAATGTTTTTTGAGCCCCAGGCACAGTTCACTTATGGGCATATCAATGGCAACAGTTATGGTACATCTAAAAATATTGCTGTTGCTAATGAAGGTATTGATTCTTTAGTTGGACGTTTAGGGATAGCTGTCGGCAAGCAACTGGAACAAGGCTGCATTTATACTAAAGTTTCTGTACTGCATGAATTTTATGGGGACGGCAGTGCAAGTATGCAAGATAGGAACGGTGCTGCTTTGAGCAATGATTTTGATTACGGCGATACCTGGCTCGAAGTAGGCATCGGAGGCAATATTACTTTAGGTAAAAACTTTGAGCTGTACGGTGATGTGGAACGCAGTTTTGGCGGTGACGTAACTAAAAACTGGGGAGCCAACGTAGGCTTCCGTTACAGCTTCTAAGGCAGGACGGCAATGAAGATATAAAATTATTTTAAAAAATTATGTTATCAGCCCCGCTTTTAGAGCGGGGTAAAGCGGATGCGATTTATAAAACGATTTAGGGAGATTGGTTCGATGCAGAAATATAATCAAAAACAAAACAGTGAATTACGTAAGAAAGTACTGCAATCGTTGATTGTTGCAAGCACCGCGTATGTTTGCACATTCGGGGGGGACAACGCAGCCTGGGCATCTGATTATACCGGTACTGATACTTTAAGTACAGGAACTTGGGGCGCAACTTACGATAAAATCACGATTACCATGGATGATCCGGGAAAAAACTGCGCCGGCATTTATACTTATGGCAGAAATAATACGACAACGGCTACTGAACGGGTGACGGTTACGCTGTCGGATGCTGGGGACACTTATGGTTATAACGGTATTTTTGTGGACGGCGTATCAAAATTGGACGCTAAAAAGGGTATCGAGCTGACGATTAACGGACTTGGCACGAATAATCAGTCCGGCGAAGCTCAGGCCTGGCGCCATGGCCTGCGTGTCGAGACGCAGGGGAAAGTAGATTTAGGAACAGATATCGGCTCTGTGATTACGATAAACAGTAATGCTGCTGAAAGTTATGCCAATGGTGTTTTTGTTGATGGATCCAGCGCTGGTACTGGCAGTGAAGCCAGTATTAAAGGCGGAGATTTAACGGTCAATATCAATAAAGATAATGTAATGCAGCAGATGGATTATGCTGCCGGTGTTACTTTGTACAATGGTTCTAAAATGGAGCTGGCGGGTGACCTGGACATACATTTGGAAGCTGCCGGTGTCGATGGCATCAGAGCCAATAACTTAAATTATTCTGGTGATATCAATACTTTGCAGGTCAAAAACCTGGCTATCTATGGCAAAGCAGTGAATGGTTCCGGTTCAGGGATATACCTGATGGGTGAGAACGATTCAGCTAATGTCAGTGACAGCACTAAGATTGAAATATTGGGCGAATATAATGTTTATGGCATTAACATAGACAGCACCGGTGTTACGGGTAGTTTTGGCGATACTGAACTTACCCTTACCTCTAACACGGCAAACAACACTGACGTTCGTGGTGTGAGACAATGGGAATCTGCAACAGAGTATGGGGATTTAACGATTACAGCCAGGTCCGTAGGGGCTGACATTACCAGTATTGAATTAAATGGTAAGGGTACGATAAACATCCAGGGCGATTTAAAAATTGATGCTCAGGGCAACGGAAGGTATGTTGAAGGAATAGAAGCCAATTCTTTGGGCGAAGTGAAGGTTGCGGGCAAGGCGGACATCGCTGTAGGCGGTGAGAATGACGGCTCCGTTATGTACGGTGTTTATGCCCAGGAACACAGTAAAGTAGCTTTTGCCGATGATGCGAGGATTACAACGACCACCCATGCCGGGAACAGCAATACCAGGATGTATGGCATTTACAGCCGTACCGATGCGGAAGTTGCTTTTGCCAAAGGCTTGACTGTTAAAAACGGTAATCTTGGCGCGGCCATGATTGCTGAAGGCGGCAAGGTGGAAGTCAACATGGCCGGTGGTAATGACGTCAAGCTGGAAGGCACTGTTGGTTCCAGTGCGATGTATAACAGTGCCCATGAGTTAACATACGGAACGGTAAAAATAAATTTTGATACGGCGCAGTCCTATTTTTCTGGCAGAAGCTATAAGACAGAGGGCAGTATCAATGATTTGCAATTTACCAATGGCTCTTATTGGGATATGAAGGGCAATTCTTCGCTCACCGACCTTACGGTAGGCAAAGGCTCAGTAGTCAATATGACTGCCGACAGCGGGCGTTACTGTAGCCTGCAGGTTGATAATCTGACTGCTGCAGACGGAACCTTTGTAATGAACGCAGGTGCTGTTGACGGTGGCGGCAGTTACAGCGACAAGCTGACTATTGATAAAAATTCTGCGGCCGGCACTAATGCTATTAAAATCGTTTCGACTGGCGGGTTGGAGGCTGCGGCAAGAAACCATGCGGTTTTGGTAAAGGGAGCAGCGGCTGATACCAAGTTTGCCGTTTCAGATTCTGTTTATGCTAATGGCTTGTACGAATTTGATATTACCCTGGCAGATAAGGAAAATGATGGCAAATATGATTGGGTAATCGGTTCGCTTGGTAAAACTACCGTCAACAGCGTGGATGTTATGTCCGGCAGTCATCGGGTTGCTTACGGCGCCTGGGTCGAAGGTAACGGTACGCTGCGCCAGCGTTTAGGCGAGCTGCAGAGCGGCGCCGATAACGGTGTTTGGGCAAGAATATTCGGCGGTAAGCTGGGCGGCGATGAATTTACTAATAAATATAAAACTTATCAGTTTGGTTATGACGCTCAGGCTGGTGACTGGCTTGTGGGCGCTGCCTACGAATACAGCGACGGCAGCCTGAATTATACCAGCGGCAGCGGCAAGAACAAAATTGGAGCTGTAAGTTTGTATGGAACGTTGCAGGGCAAAGATAACAGCGCTTTAGACATTGTAGTTAAACGCGGCCGTATTTATGGTGATATGGATATCTATGGTAAATACAGCGATCAGGGCGATTATTCGACCGATGCGACTTCGATAGGTGTTGAGTATAGCAAACGTTTTGACGGCGGTAATAATGTTTATTTTGAGCCGCAGGCTCAGCTGACTTTTGGTCGTATCGACGGCTATGATTACATTAGTAATAAAGGTGTAAAAGTGGCTTATGACGATCTTAACAGCTTTATCGGTCGTTTAGGTATTGTGGCCGGTAAAGCCTTCAGCAGAGGTGATGTTTATGTCAAGGCTTCGGTTCTGCACGAGTTCAGCGGCAACAGCAGTGTCACCATGCTGGCTGCTAATGGTGAAAGTTACAGCGCAGACAAAGATTACGGCGATACCTGGCTCGAAGTAGGCATCGGAGGCAATATCACTTTAGGTAAAAACTTTGAGCTGTACGGTGATGTGGAACGCAGTTTTGGCGGTGACGTAACTAAAAACTGGGGGGCCAACGTAGGCTTCCGTTACAGCTTCTAAGGCAGTAAGTTGAGTAGTTGGCAGGCAGTATGGCAGCAGAAAAATAATTTGATGCTGACGATACTTCTTACAGCTGCTGAGAGCGGAGGAAGAATATGGAAAAAATAGATTACAGAAAAATGGGGATGGAAATCAAGATTCGCAGGCTGCGTGCTGATATCAGCCAGTCTGATTTGGCAAAACAGATAGGTGTATCGCAGTCGCATTTATGTAATGTGGAAAATGGTCGCCTGTCGCCAAGTTTACGTTTGCTTTTGAGTTTGCGTAAGCTGCTTGGCTGTACGATTGATGAACTGCTGATAGGAACAGATACTGAGTCTAAGGGGAATGGATAAAGGTTGGTTGATTTGAAGTACAGCTTTTAAAAGGAAGGCGTTTATTTCAGAAGCCTGTGCAGGATAAAACAAAACCCCGGCGCATTGCGCCGGGGTTTTTATGTTTGTCCAAATTGTCAAAGGGCAGTAATTATTTTTTGTCTACAAGTTTGAGCGGTACGCCTATTTTAGCTTCAACTTTTTCGCCTTTGGCTACTTTTACAGCAGCGTCCAGACCCTGCTGGCCCATCAGTTCGGGCTGTTGAGCGATAGTTGCGGCCATAGTGCCTGCTTCTACTGCTTTCAGGCCGTCTTGGGTGCCGTCAAAGCCAACGATAAAGATTTTTTTGTTAGCACTTTTGGCTGCTTCGATAGCGCCCAGTGCCATTTCGTCATTTTGAGCGAAAATAGCCTGGATATCAGGGTTGGCCTGCAGCATATTTTCAGCGACAGTCAGGCCTTTGCTGCGGTCAAAATCAGCAGATTGTTTGGCAACAACTGTAAGTTTTTGGTCGGCTACTTTATGGAAGCCTTCGCCGCGTTCGCGGGTCGCAGATGCGCCGGGGATGCCTTCGAGCTCGGCTACTTTTACTTTTTCACCAAGTTTTTGGATGATGTATTCGGCTGCCATTTCGCCGCCTTTGACGTTGTCAGAAGCGATGAAGGAGGCTACTGTGCCTTTATCGGCGCTGCGGTCGAGCGCCAGAACGGGGATGCTGGCTTTGTTGGCAGCTGCCACAGAAGTTGATACTGCTGCGGAGTCGACCGGGTTGATGAGCAGTACGTCTACTTTTTGCTGGATCAGGTCAGAAATATCATTGGCCTGTTTTGCGGGATCGTTTTGCGCATCGACGATTTTAACATTGACTCCGAGTTTTTTTGCTTCTTCTTCAACGCCTTTACGTACGGATACGAAGAAGGGGTTGTTGAGTGTGGAGATGGAGAAGCCGATGGTAGTTGTTTTTTTGCCGTCAGCGGGTTTTGCAGCTTTGTCACTGCTGCCGCAGCCGGAAGTGAGCACTGCCAGTACTGTGATGGCAGCTACTAAAAGAGTCCAGATTTTTTTCATTGGTGAGTGCCTCCTAAGCTTTTTTGCGGTCCATAAGTACCGCCAGTAAAATTACAATACCTTTGACAACTTGTTGATAGAAGCTGGATACGTCGAGAATATTGAGGCCGTTGTTGAGTGTGCCGATGATAAGCACGCCGACCAGTGTACCTGTGATATAACCTTTGCCGCCGGAAAGACTGGTTCCGCCTAAAACTACGGCGGCGATGGCGTCAAGTTCATAACCGGTGCCGGCAGTCGGCTGGGCTGAATTGAGACGTGAGGTGAGGACTGCGCCTGCCAGAGCGCAGAAGAAACCGGTGATTGCATAAACAAAGATTTTGACACGTTCTATTTTGATGCCGGCGATGAAGGAAACTTTTTCGTTGCCGCCGACTGCGTAGATTTTACGGCCCAAAGGAGTTTTCCTAAGGATGAACCAGGAAACGGCAAATGCCAGCAGCATGATGATTGCAGGTACTGGCAATCCCATGAAAAAGCCCTGACCGAAGTCGTGGAACATAGTGTCGTCACTGAGACCGCTGATAGGGTTACCATTGGTATATACCAGTGTCAGACCGCGATAAATGGTCATGGTGGCGAGCGTAGCGATAAAGGGTGCTACTTTGCCGTAAGCAATGACTAAGCCGTTGACAGCGCCAAGGCCCATGCCTATGAAGCAGGCAGCAAGGATCGCCAGCATCGGATTCATGCCGCTGACGATCAGGCTGCCCATCAGGGCGCTTGAAAGTGCCAGCAGGCTGCCGACAGACAGGTCGATGCCGCCTGTCAGGATGACAAAGGTCATACCGAAAGAAATAAGGGCGTTGATGGAAACCTGACGCAGCAGGTTTTTCAGGTTATTGGGATCGACAAAACTGTCGTTTAAGGCGGCTATGACGATAAAGGTTACGACAAGGGCAATAAAGGGGCCCATTTTACGGATACGTTCTTTAATATTCATTATTTACTGTCCTCCTGTGGCAAGGGTGATTATTTTTTCTTGTGTCGCTTCTTCGTGGTCCAGCTCTCCGGCGATCTTACCTTCGTGGATAACGAGGATGCGGTCGCTCATGCCGATAACTTCCGGCAGTTCGGAGGAGACCATGATGATGGCGACGCCCTGAGAGGTCAGTTCGTTCATTAGATCGTAGATGTCGCGCTTGGCGCCGACATCGATACCGCGTGTCGGTTCATCCATAATAATGATTGATGGATTCATACCGATCCATTTGGCAATGACGACCTTTTGCTGGTTGCCGCCTGATAGTGCGCCTGCTTCCAGGTCGATCGATGCGGTTTTGACACCCAGTTTTTTAGAAAGCGCTTCGGAGAAGGCTGTTTCGTTTTTGGCGTTGATCACGCTGCGTTTAGCAAAGGTATCGACACTGGGCAGCGCAATATTTCTGGAGATGGAGAAGTCGAGGATCAGGCCCTCACTTTTACGGTTTTCGGTGATGAAGCCGATGCCTGCTTTGATGGCATCTTCCGGTTTTTTGATACAGACTTTTTTCCCATGCAGGTAAACTTCACCGTGCTTGCAGGAATCAACGCCGAACAGGGCCCGCATGATCTCGGTCCTGCCTGCTCCCATCAGCCCTGCTACGCCGAGGATCTCGCCTTTACGCAGTTTGAAGGAGATATTGTTGAACAGTCCGTCTTGACAGAAGTTTTTGACTTCCAGGACTATTTCGCCGGGTTCGTTTGTGCGTCCGGGGTAATATTCGGTAATAGAACGGCCGACCATGTCGCGGACTACCTGTTCCATATTGGTTTCGCGGGTGGGTTTGCTGCTGATAGCGTAGCCGTCGCGCATTACGGTGATGGTATCGCAGTGGGCGAATACTTCTTCCATTCGATGCGAGATGTAGACGATGGCAACGCCTTTGTTTTTAAGCGCGTGCATTACGGCAAACAGTTTTTCTGTTTCACGTTCTGTCAGGGCGGCCGTAGGTTCATCCATGATGACGACTTTGGCATCAAGCATCAGGTTACGTATGATTTCTGTCATTTGCTGCTGACCAACGCTGCATTCGCCTGCTTCTGCGTCAAAAGGCAGTGTAATACCCATTTGACTGCATTTTTCTTCGGCCAGCCTGCGCATTTTTTTGAAGTCAAGCATTCCGAAACTGTTGGTTACGTTCTGCATCAAAAACAGATTTTCGAGAATAGAGAGATTGGGCCAGATATTAAGTTCCTGATGGATGAAAGCGATGCCGCATTTTTCGGCTTCGAGTGCGTTTTTGAAGCTTATTTCCCGTCCGTCTACGCAGATCGTGCCGCTGTCGGCTTTATGGATACCCGTAAGGATGTTCATAAGGGTGGATTTACCGGCGCCGTTTTCACCCATCAGAGCGTGGATCTCTCCTGATTTTAAGGTCAGGTCGACGCCTTTGAGTACTTCGTTGGAGCCGAAGGCTTTTGAAATACCCTTCATGGTGATTTCCATTAGTCGCAAAACTCCTTTGCTGTAAAATCGATTTTAGAAAATAACGCCTGCGTGCAGGATAATGTTGGCGTAGGGGGTGATCTCGCCGGTGCGGATCACTGCTTTAGCAGTTTTGGCAGCGGCTTTGAAGGCTTCGTGGTCGCTAAGGATCTGTTCCTTACCTTCAAAAAGCTCCTGCATTTTCTGCCATGTAGCAGGATTTTTACTTTCCATTTCGGAAGCGATATGTATTTTTTCGACTTCCATATATTTCAGCACTTCTGTAAGGACATCTAAAAAGGAAGGAGTACCTGGTTTCAGAGCCAGATCGATTTTGGGGACACCGGCCGGAACCGGAAGGCCGCAGTCGCCGATAACGATAGTGTCAGTATGGCCTAAGTCAGCCAGGACTTTGGCGATGTCGCTGTTGAGGATTCCTATTTTTTGCATTCTCCAAGCATCCTTTCTACATCTTTAAGATAGGGCATACCGCCTTGTGCGCCCAGCTTCTGAACGGAGAGGGCCGCTGCGGCGTTGGCAAACCGTATACTGTCGTCTAGGCTGCGTCCTTCGCATCTTGCGACGGCAAAAGCACTGTTGAAGGTATCGCCTGCGCCTGTGGTATCCTGGGCATTAACGACGAATGCGGGAACAGTGTGTACTTTGCCGTTTTTAGCATAAGCAACGCCTGCTTTGCCAAGTGTCATAAAGAAGCGTTCTTCCTGCATCAGCAGGATTTCTTCGCTGGTCTTACCGGGATAAAGGGCTTCGGCTTCGTGTTCATTGGGGGTCACATAGGTGACTTTATCCAGCCATTCAGAAGGAACGGGCTGCACGGGAGCCGGATTTAAAAGTACGCTGATTCCTGCCGCTGCACATTTGCCGATGATGTAATCGATGGTGGGCAGCGGTATTTCGTGCTGGAGCATGACCAGGTCTGCGGCGGCAATGACGTTCCAGGCAGTATCGATATGTTTGGGCATGACCAGATCATTGGCGCCTTTGATGACGATAATACTGTTGTCGCCTTCGGCAAGGGTGATATGGGCAGTACCGCTGTTCTGTCCGGGCAGGACGCTGACATAACCGGTATCGACGTTGTTGGTTTTCAGGTTGTTGATGATCATGGTGCCGTAAGCATCGTCGCCTACGCAGCCTATCATGTGTACCTGGGCTCCTAAACGTGCGGCGGCAACGGCCTGATTAGCGCCTTTGCCTCCTGGTGAAACTATGAGCCTGCTGCCGATTATTGTTTCGCCGGCTGCAGGCCGTTTGCCTGCTTCTACTGTGAGGTCGATGGAACAGCTGCCGATAACAGCGATTTTGACCATGGTGATCTCTCCTTACATCTTGGAATCTTGTAATTTTGTTATAATAGTAACATTATAATATTCTACACAGGCGGGTTATATCCTGCCTATTAAATGATGATTTTGGAAAAGCTAATACTTATGTATTTTACCGCAAGCGACTGTTTTGGGCAAGAAAAAACACTATATTAATGTAAAATTTTTTCGACAATTTGCCTTTGGCGATTGACAAATCCACTAATGTTTGTTAACGTAGAAACGGTGTTGCGAACGTTGTGAGTACGTTTGCAAAAATAAAAGAGACCGCACCGATTCAGTTGATGCGTTGGAATAAGAGGGAGTATATATGAGTACTAAAAAATCAGGAACATCTTGGCAGGATACTATCAGCGACTGGCTGGTTTCGATCATTGTAGCCGTAGCGCTGGCTTTTTGTATCCGTACGTTTGTGGTAGAGCCTTATATGGTCGAGGGTACGTCGATGTATCCGACGCTGGAAAGCCACGAGCGCCTGATCGTCAGCAAGTATAAATATTTCTTTACCGAGCCGAAAAAGGGTGAGATCGTCGTTTTCCGTTATCCGAAGGATGAAAGCCGCGATTTTATCAAACGCGTTATCGCGACCGGCGGTGATACTATTGAGATGCGTGACGGTAAGGTTCTGGTCAACGGCAGTGTGATCGAAGAAAATTATATTTACAAGGATGATCCGAAGGGCCCGAATAAGTCTAATTACAGAAAATCTGTTGTGCCTCAGGGGCATATCTTCGTTTTAGGAGATAACCGTAATAATTCTGAAGACAGCCGTTTTGCCGATGTTGATTTCGTGCCGCTGAAGCTTGTAAAAGGCGAAGCAGTTGTTGCTTTCTGGCCTGTTGAAAGATGGCGTATGCTGCCTTGATAGGCGGTCGAGGAGATAATTATGGATTTTAAGATACAATGGTTTCCCGGTCATATGACGAAGGCGAAACGGATGATGGAACAGCAGTTAAAGCTGGTTGATGTTGTGGTTGAAATGCTGGATGCGCGGATCCCACGTTCCAGCAGCAATCCGATGCTGATCCAGATGCTGGGGGATAAACCCAAGGTCGTTGCTTTGAATAAGATCGATATGGCTGATCCGGAAAAGACTGAAAAATGGCTGCAGACTTTTAAAAACAGCGGTTTGCCTGTCTGTAAGGTAGATTGCAGCACCGGTAAGGGCGTAAAACAGATGGTGGCTGCGATCCAGCAGGTGGCCAAGCCTGTCACGGATAAGTGGCTGAGAAAAGGTGTACGCAATCGTTCGATCCGTGTTATGATCGTGGGTGTGCCGAATGTAGGTAAGTCTACTTTGATCAATCGTTTGGTCGGTAAAAATAAAGTTGTGGCAGCGGACAGACCTGGTGTGACTCGAGGTCAGCAATGGGTGACTATCGCCAAAGGTCTGGAGCTTTTGGATACCCCAGGTGTTTTGTGGCCGAAATTTGAAGATCCGGAAGTAGGCTTTTGTCTGGCAGTAACGGGAGCGATCAAAGAGGATGTTTATGACAGGGAAACAGCAGTAGAGCTGTTGCTTGAACGTTTGATGCATATCTATCCGGAGGATCTGCGTGTAAAGTACGCTATTGATTTTTCAGAAGCTGAGCCTGTGCGTGAGGTAATGGCTAAAATAGCCGTCGCGCGCGGCTGCCTGAAGGCCGGCGGTGTGCTTGACATTGATAAGGTTATCCAGCTGGTATTGCGTGATTTTCGTACAGGACGCTTAGGGCGTTTTACTTTAGATGAACCGAGTGAAAATAATTAAGGCCGCTGCAACGCGGCCTTTTTAATTAGGGGTGGGAATAATGAAGATCAGCGAGGTAAAGGAGATTTTGGCGGGAGAACCTGACCCGGATCAGGTGGCAGAACTTGCTGCCGATGAGCGCAGCGGTGTGCAGAAACTGGTTGCCGCTTATCATAAAAGGCAGGAAAAGCTGCGTTTAGAGCAGCAGCGTTTTACGGAGATGCTGGCCTATGAACGTAAATATTACGCTCAGGGGGCACAGTATATTGCCGGGATCGACGAAGCAGGACGGGGACCTTTGGCAGGGCCGTTGGTGATAGCGGCTGTTATTTTACCGCAGGAGGTATTTATCAGCGGACTTAATGATTCCAAGCAGCTTTCGGCAGTAAAGCGCGAGCAGCTTTATGACGAAGTACTTGCCAAAGCACTGTCTGTTTCTGTAAATGTAGTCAGTATCAGCAATATCGACGAGCTGAATATTTATCAGGCTACGAAGCAGGGAATGACTGAGGTTCTGGAACATCTTGCGATTAAGCCGCAGGTGGCGCTGGTAGATGCAATGCCGATCGTATCGGCCGGTATTGAAACAGTTTCCTTGATTCACGGTGACGCGCTGAGTGCTTCGATAGCTGCTGCTTCTATTATTGCCAAGGTCACTCGTGACCGGATGATGATAGAACTGGCTGAACAATATCCTCAGTATGGTTTTGCCGGTAACAAGGGTTATGGCAGCAGGGAGCATATGCAGGCAATTGCTGAGTTTGGAGCGACTAAGTGGCATCGCCGCAGTTATGAGCCCATTAAAAGTATGCATCTGCCTCCTGCTGAACATGAAGGTAACAGGCTGTTTTCGCCGGTGTCAGAGAAGTGACGGAAGCGCGGCAAAGGCTGGGGAAAAAAGGTGAGGACGCTGCCTGCACTTATTTAGAACGTAAAGGTTACGTTATCTGCCGTCGTAATTACCGCTGCCGTTATGGCGAGATCGATATTATTGCCGCTAAAGGCGGCGAGCTTAGTTTTGTAGAAGTAAAAACACGCCGCAACCTGAATTTTGGGCTGCCCCGTCTGGCGGTTACATACGCCAAGCAGCAGAAAATCAGGAGTGCGGCGCTTTTTTATTTGCAGCAGGAAAACAGGCATCAGCAAATGCTCAGTTTTGATGTGATCGAAATTTTAGTTGAGGGCAATGTGGCAAGATTACACCATTTACCGCACTGTTTTTAAAATAAGAGGAGGCGTTTTTATGTACGCTAAAGTTTATGGAGAAACAACCTGCGGTATCAATGGTGAACAGATCATTGTCGAAGTGGATATTTCTAACGGGCTGCCGAGCTTTGATATTGTGGGTTTGCCTGATACGTCAGTCAAAGAATCTCGGGAACGGGTACGGGCTGCACTGAAAAATTCGGGCCTGATCTTTCCGATGACCAGGATTACTGTAAATCTGGCTCCGGCTGATTTGAAAAAGGATGGTTCCGGTCTTGATCTTCCTATTGCTGTTGGTATTTTAGTCAGCAGCGGTGTTTTACAGCAGGAGCAGGTTGATGATACTATTTTTGTGGGCGAACTGGCACTGGATGGGACAATCAGGCAGATTGCAGGCGTATTGCCAATGATTCTGCATGCACGTGACATTGGCAGGAAAAACATTGTGATCCCTGCAGGCAACTGCGCTGAAGGACGGCTTGTTGACGGTATTGATGTGCTGATACCTGCATCGCTGCTTGAATTGGTAGAGCATCTGCGGGGTGAAAAGGTTCTGGATGTACTGGATAAGGAAGCTATCTGTGCGGCAGCAACCAGTGTCTATGATGTGGATTTTGCGGAAGTGCGCGGGCAGCAGGTAGTAAAAAGAGCACTGGAAATTGCAGCGGCAGGTGGACATAATATTTTGATGGTAGGATCTCCCGGCAGCGGTAAAACTATGCTGGCACGTCGGCTGCCAACTATTTTACCGCCGCTGACAGAGGCTGAGGCGCTGGAGGTAACAAAAATCTACAGTATTGCAGGTTTGCTGCAGCGGCAGGAACGGGTGATGCTGGAACGTCCATTTCGCAGTCCGCATCATACGATTTCTTCAAGCGCGCTTATAGGTGGAGGCAGTGTGCCGCGGCCTGGAGAAGTGACGTTGAGCCATCATGGTGTTTTATTTTTAGATGAGTTTCCTGAATTTTCGCGTACTGCTTTGGAGGTGCTGCGTCAGCCGCTGGAAGATGGTTATGTGACGATCAGCCGCGTACAGGCATCGCTTACTTTTCCTGCTAATTTTATTATGTGCACAGCGCAGAATCCGTGTCCCTGTGGCTATCTGGGTGATAAAAAGCGGGAATGTTCGTGTAAGCAGTTTGAGATCGAGCGTTATCACCGTAAACTGTCGGGGCCTTTATTAGACCGTATTGATTTACAGGTGTATGTGCCGCGGCTGGAATACGCTGATCTGCAAAGCAGGGAAGCCGGTGAAAGCTCGGCCGTGATTCGTGAAAGGGTGATCAAAGCGCGTCAGTTGCAGCTGCTGCGTTTACAGGGTACTAATTTGTACTGCAATGCGCAGATGGGGCGGCGTGAGCTGAACAAGCACTGCCAGATGGAAGCTGCTGCAGAAAAGCTGCTGGCGAAGTTTTTTACGGCGTTGGGGCTCAGCGCCCGCAGCCACGATCGGATCATTAAAGTAGCGCGTACGATAGCCGATCTGGACGGCAGTGATATCATAACGGCCGCCCATCTGGCAGAGGCGGTACAGCTGCGGACAAGTTTAAATTCATAAAAAAACAAAAGATGTTTTTAGAAATAACGAGAAGCAGGCATGAGATAAAAGTTATCTCATGCCTGCTTCTTTGAGCGTTTTTTATACTGCGGTACCGTTATACTGGAAGATGCTGAAGCTCCAGTCGTTATTATATGTTCCGGAGAAACTTTCAGTCTTTTGATTTTCTTTGTTTCTGGCAATAATGTTGTATTTTTTGTCGTTGGATAAATGGGGGAAGTTAGTTTGCGTAGCAGAAAGACATAAGATTTTACTGGAATCATCATACCGGCCAAGAGCGATTGGGGTGCAATTCATTCCGTCGAATTTACTTTGGGGATTAGCTGACATGTCTTCTACTACAGATAAAATTTGATAATCAATATACATTTTTATTCCTCTTTTCTTTTTTGATATCAAGTATATGTGCACACTTACTTTAACCATATGATACTTGATATTATTACTACTATGGTGGATTTTACAGAGAAGAGAAAAATTTAGCCTAACGGCTGATTATCGCAGATAAATTCAATGAGTTTTTGTTCGTCGCCGTAGATTTGCCGGCCGCGTTTGGTGACGATGCCGGAATTTATAAAAAGCGGCTTTTTAAGTGAAAGTGGAATGATATTGTCAGAGGCCGTAATGGCTTGACGCATTAGAAAAGAGGAGGCTATTTGGCTGGAAATGAGGTTTTTGACCGTATGAAGCTGCGATGAATGCAGAATTACCTTAGGCGCTGTTAAAGCCTGCTGAAAATTTTGATAGATGAGGCGATTGACGAAAAAACCACCGTTAAGCAGTACCAGAGGTTCGTTGGCAATATCTTTGGTATCGACATATTTTTTCTGCGCCAGCGGATGGTCAGGATAGGTGCAGAAGCAGGCTTCGCTTTTAAAAAGCTTACGGTAATGCAGATTGGGTGAAAAGCTGTCGTCATAATTGGTGACGGCTAGATCAAGTTCTTCATTTTCTATCATACGCAGTGAATCTATGCCGCCTGCTTCTACTACTTCCAGCTCTATTTCAGGGTACAGATTTTTGAAATCGCGGAAAAGAGTTGGCAGCAGCTGTACGCCGATTTGTAAAGGTACTGCCAGGCGGATGAGGTTTTTATTCTGTGCCATATCTTTGATATCGCGGTTAAGCTGCTGTAGGTTAGCCAAAATAGGAGTGATTTTACTTAACAGCAGGCTGCCGTCTTCTGTAAGCGAAAGTTTTTTGCCTTCGCGCCGAAAAAGGTTCAGCCCGCTTTCTTTTTCCAGATCGGCCATGGCGATGGAAACAGTTGGCTGAGAGATATGCAGACTGGCGGCAGCTTTAGTGATACTGCGCCATTTACAGACTTCATAAAAATAACGCATCTGTGTCAGTGTCATAGTTAGTACTCCTTATTGTAGCTTATAACTCATTTTATTATAGCATTGTTTAATAGCTAAAAACTATATTTATATTTAAAATTTGTATTTTACTTTATTGTTATCGTAGCGGATAATGAAAGCAGAGAAATAGAACGCTAAATGTGGTGTGAAAATTTACGGAGGTGGGGCAGATGAATATTGACCAAAAGTATTTTCCGGAATTCAAACAGCAACTTATCGATGTAGGTGACGGTATTAAGATCAACACTTTAGTTGGCGGCAAGGGCAGTGAAGCTATTTTACTGCTGCACGGGCATCCAGAGACACATTTGATCTGGCGGTTTTTGACGCCGGGTCTAACCGGGCGTTATACGGTAGTTATTACAGATCTGCGTGGATATGGCGACAGCAGCAAGCCTGAAGGACTTCCGGATCATGCTAATTATTCCAAGCGGGCTATGGGAGACGATCAGTTTACAGTTATGAGCAAGCTGGGTTTTGAAAAATTCCATGGTGTCGGTCATGATCGCGGGGCAAGAGTACTGCACAGGATGGTGATGGATCATCCGGAACGGCTGCTGTCTTGTACGATGATGGATATTTTGCCGACTTATGATATGTACCGTGATACCAGTCAGGAGTTTGCGACTAAATATTGGCACTGGTTCTTTTATATTCAGGGCAAAGGGTTCCCTGAAAGAGTGCTGGCGGCAGATCCTGAGTATTTTGTTAATTATAATTTGAATTTGAAGATCGGGCCGGCCGCTAAAAGCAGGTTCCCTAAGGAGATTTTAGACGAATATGTACGCTGTCTGCGCGATCCGATGACTTTCCATGGTATTTGCGAAGATTACCGTGCCAGTGCTACTATAGATATGGAGATGGATAAAGCAGATCGTGAACAGATCATTCAGGTTCCTGTTATGGCTTTGTGGGGTAAGGACGGTGTTGTCGGTAAGCTGTGGGATGTTATGAGCGGCTGGCAGGAAAGGGCGGCTAATGTAGAAGGGTTTGCTGTAAATGAGTGCGGGCATTTTGTACCGGAAGAACAGCCGGAGGTAGTTTTAGAGGCGATGCTGCAATTTTTAGCCAAATATCCGGCTTGAATTTGTTGCGGTGCTAATAAAAGAAAAGAAAGAAGTGTAGCTTATGCATGCTATTGAAAAATTATTGGCAGAAAAAGCTGGTAAACATCAGGTCGCAACAGGCGAGATAGTTAATTGCGACGTGGATATTGCAGGAATCAACGATTTATATTTGCAGACTGTACGTTCCTTTTATGAAATGGGCGGTGAAAAGGTTTTTGATGCTGATAAGATCGTGATGTTTTTTGATCATTACGCTCCCTGTGCTACGATAACACAGGCTGAAAATCATAAGCAGTTCAGAAAGTTCTGTTTTGAACAGGATATCGAAAAATTGATGGATATAGATCAGGGTGTCTGCCATCAGGTTTTGGCCGATAAAGGTTGGGTACATCCTGGAGAGATAGTAGTTGTCACTGATTCGCATACGACGACTCACGGAGCTTTTGGCGCTTTTGGGACCGGTGTTGGCGCTACTGATCTGGCGACGATTATGATTACTGGCAAGCTGTGGTTCATGGTACCGGAGATTTTCAGGATCAATCTGGTTGGTAAGCTGCAGCCGGGTGTTTTTGCCAAGGATATCATTCTGCATATCATAGGTGATCTGGGTGCAGATTACGGTGTTTATAAAGCGGTAGAATTTGCAGGACCTGTTGTAAATGGGTTGAGTATTTCCGAAAGAATGTGTATGTGTAATATGTCAACGGAGATGGGTTGTAAAACCAGCTATATCCAGCCTGATGCTGTCACTATGGAATATTTGCACAACTGTGTGGCAAGACCTTATAAAATTTATGAAACAGATACTGATTTTCAATATGCTGCGGAGCTTACGTATGACGTAAGTAAAATAAGGGCTCAGGTAGCGGCACCATCAAGTGTTGATAATGTTTTTGAATTGGAAAAATATGCCGGCACTCCTGTTGACGAAGCTTATTTGGGTTCGTGTACTGGCGGTCGTCTGCAGGATCTGGCTGTAGCAGCACAGATCTTACAAGGCAGGCATATTCCTAAAACAACGAGGATGATAGTCGTGCCTGCTTCTAAAAAGGTAATGGAAGATGCAATGGAGCTTGGGTATATCCAAACTTTGATGCAGGCAGGAGCCACGATAACGGCTCCGGGCTGTGCCGCCTGTTTGGGAGTACACCAGGGGATGCTTGCAGGAGGAGAGGTTTGCATAAGTTCTACTAACCGTAATTTCCCCGGGAGAATGGGACATGTAGATGGCAGGATATTTCTGGCCTCTCCTGCTGCTGTGGCAGCTTCGGCATTAGAGGGGAAAATTACTGATCCGGCTGTATATTTGAAAACCGGCGACTGCGGGAATGGACGGTGATGGTAATGAAAACGAAAGTCAGGGGCAAAGCATTTGTTTTTGGGAAAAATATTGATACAGATCAGATTTATCCGGGTCGTTTTGTAGAATATACGGATGTAGAAGATATAAAAAAATATGCGATGTACGGCGCTGATGAGAGCTTTGTAAAAAACTTCGATCCGGGAGATATCATTGTGGCCGGAACTAATTTTGGCTGCGGTTCATCGCGTGAGCATGCGGCAATAACATTGAAAGCAGTTGGTGCTGGAGCTGTACTGGCAGAATCTTTTGGCAGGATATTTTTCCGTAATGCTATTAATTTAGGCGTACCTGTTATTACCTGCAGCGAGATCACGAAAATTATTGCAGAGGGTGATGAAGTAGAGGTTGATATTGAGGCTGGAATAATCAAAAACCTGACTACGGGAGCAACAGCTGCAGCTGTTCCGATGTCGCCTTATATTATGAACATTCTGCAGAGCGGCGGGATCAAACCTATGATCAAAGCGATGCAGGAGACTAAAAAAAGTAAGAACCGGTGACGGCGCTGTAAAATTACAATGTAAAGATTTTTTTGAATTATAATTTGCAATGTATACACACAACTTTGCTGAAAATATGGTACAATAATAACTACCGTGTTAGACATGGTAGTTATTATTTGTTTTATGGGAAAGGATGACAACAGTATGCGTATCGTATTAACTATCGTTGGCAAAGACAAGGTCGGCATTATTGCTAAAGTAAGTAATATTCTCGCTGAGCATGGCGTAAATATCCTCAATATCAATCAAAATATTATGGAGGGTTTCTTCAATATGGTTTTGATTGCTGATATGACGGGTGCTGCTGTAAAATTACAGGATCTTAAGGATATCTTTACTGCTTTAGGCAGAGATATCGGCGTTGAGATCAGAGTACAAAGCGAAGAAATATTTACGGCGATGCACCGTATCTAGGAGGCTGTCTATGTTCACGATTAAAGATATCTTGGAAACTAACCAGATGATCACGCAGAACAACCTGGATGTGCGTACGATCACTATGGGAATCAGTTTGCGCGACTGCGGTCATCCTGATATAAAAGTAACGGCACAGAAGGTATATGATAAGATCACCAGGAAAGCTGAAAAGCTTGTTCAGGTCGGCGAGGAACTGGAAATGGAGCTCGGTGTTCCGATCATTAATAAACGTATTTCTGTAACTCCTGTTTCGATGGTTGGTGAAAGCTGCGACAGCAATGATTATGTTCCGCTGGCTAAAGCGCTTGATGAGGCAGGCAAAGCAGTAGGCGTTAATTTTATCGGCGGTTTTTCTGCCTTGGTTGATAAAGGTTATACCAAAGGTGATAGAAATCTTATTTGTTCTATTCCCGAAGCTTTGGCAGTAACTGATATTGTCTGTTCCTCTGTCAGTGTCGGTTCTACTAAATGCGGGATTAATATGGATGCAGTTGCGGAAATGGGCCGTGTAATCAAAATGGCAGCAGAACGTACTGCAGACCGTGATGCTATTGGCTGTGCAAAATTGGTTGTTTTCTGTAATGCAGTGCCTGATAATCCTTTTATGGCCGGCGCTTTCCATGGTGTTACAGAGCCTGAAACTGTCATAAATGTAGGTGTCAGCGGACCCGGTGTGGTAAAACATGCGTTGGAGGCAGTGCGCGGACAGGACATTGGCGCTGTCGCAGAAACGATCAAGAAAACTGCGTTCAAAATTACTCGTGTCGGCCAATTGGTTGCACAGGAAGCCGCCCGTCGTCTGGATACGCAGTTTGGTATTATTGATTTGTCGCTGGCTCCGACACCGGCAATCGGCGACAGCGTTGCTCATATTCTGGAAGAAATAGGCTTGGAGAGCTGTGGCTGTCCTGGTACTACTGCTACTTTAGCTATGCTTAATGATGCCGTTAAAAAGGGTGGATTGATGGCTTCAAGTTATGTCGGCGGTTTGAGCGGTGCCTTTATTCCTGTCAGTGAAGACGCGGGAATGATCGCGGCTGTTGAACGCGGCAGCCTGACTTTGGAGAAATTAGAGGCCATGACCTGTGTTTGTTCCGTAGGGCTTGATATGATAGCCATTCCAGGTGATGTGACTGCTGAAACTATTTCAGCAATCATTGCTGATGAAGCGGCAATTGGAATGATCAACAATAAAACTACTGCTGTACGTCTGATACCGGTTCCGGGTAAAACTGTCGGAGAACAGGTAGAATTTGGCGGTTTGTTGGGATATGCTCCCATCATTGCCGTGAGCAAATTTAAGGCCGATGCCTTTATTGCCCGCGGTGGTCGTATTCCTGCACCGGTAAGGAGTCTGACCAACTAATGCGTAAACAACAACGTGAGGCAATTTTAGCGCTGCTGGAAGAAACTTATATGGGTACGGAAACAGCGCTGAACTATTCGACGCCTTTTGAATTGTTAGTAGCGGTAATTATGTCAGCGCAATGTACGGACGAACGTGTCAATAAGATTACAGCACGTATTTTCCCGAAATATAATACTCCTGAAAAAATGGGCGCACTTTCTCAGGAACAGCTGGAAGAAGAGATTCGTGACTGTGGACTGTTCCGATCGAAGGCTAAAAATCTGCTGGCAACCTGTAAAATGCTGACGGAAGAATATAACAGCGTTATTCCTGACACTGTCGAGGAGCTGATGAAGCTGCCGGGTGTGGGTAAAAAAACGGCTAATGTTGTCGCCAGTATTGTTTATAAGGTTCCGGCGATTGCGGTTGATACCCATGTTTTCAGAGTTTCGCACCGGTTGGGTTTAGCTAAGGGCGATGATCCGCTGGCAGTGGAGAAAGAGCTGCAGAAAGCCATTCCGAAGAATAAGTGGAGCGATGCTCATCATTGGTTGATCTGGCATGGCCGTAAGATTTGCAAGGCAAGGAAACCTTTATGCAGTGAATGCGTATTGGTAGAATTGTGTCCATACAAGGAAAAGAATTTATAAAATAAAATTGCAGACAAGCCTGTAGTGCGACTGGCACACAGGCTTGTTGTGTTTAAGGAGCAGCCGTGCAGACAAAAGAAATGATTTTGCAAAAATATTTTGGTTACAGTGAGTTCAGAAGCGGGCAGTCAGAGCTGATAGAGCAAATTTTGAACGGACGTCCTGTTGTAGCTGTTATGCCGACCGGAGCTGGAAAAAGCTTATGTTATCAGTTACCGGCGTTGATGCTGGAGGGATTGACACTGGTTGTTTCACCGTTGATTTCCTTGATGAAGGATCAGGTACGCAGTTTAGCGGAACATGGTGTAGAAGCGGCTTATTTGAGTAGCGGGATGAGTAAGCAGGAGTACGGTGCCGCCGTTTATGCTGCCCGTAATAATAAATGTAAATTGCTGTACGTTTCACCTGAACGCCTGCAGAATGAGCAGTTTAAGGCTTTTGCAAGTGAGCTGCAAATAGCGTTGGTCGTTGTTGATGAAGCACACTGCGTAGTACGATGGGGTGAATCCTTCCGACCGGCTTATATGGCAATAAAGCCGTTTTTAGACGGCCTGCCGAAGGCTCCTGTTGTTGCGGCTTTTACAGCTACTGCCACGCCGGTTGTAAGACGTGAGATAAGTAAATGCCTGGGATTAGAGCAGCCGTTAGAACTTGTGACCGGTTTTGACAGAAGCAATCTTACATTTATTGTGGAAAAACCAATGGTGAAAAGACGTTTTTTGCGTAGCTGGCTGCCGGAGCAAAACGGCTGCGGTATTATTTATTGTGCAACGCAGAAGCAGACGGAAGAAGTATGTAATGACCTCAATGCCTGGGGCTATCCAGCAGGACGTTATCATGCTGGTTTAACAATGGAAGAACGGCAGCGGAACCAGAACGCTTTCATTAAAAATGAATTGCAGGTGATGGTGGCGACTAATGCGTTTGGGATGGGTATAGATAAACCTGATGTAAGGTTTGTCTTGCATTATACTTTGCCGCTTGATGTAGAAGGCTATTATCAGGAAGCAGGAAGGGCTGGACGTGACGGCTTGCCGGCAAAATGCGTACTGCTTTTTGAACGGCGTGACATAATGCAGCAGCGGCAGCTGCTGGAATATAGCTGTGAGCAGAGAGAAAGCAGTGCGGAAGACAAAAAGCTGTGGCTGACAAATGCTTACCAAAGGCTGCGGGATATAGAAAGCTATTGTTTTACCAGAGGTTGCCTGCGTAAATATCTGCTGACATATTTTGGACAGGAAACAAATGACAGATGTGGGAATTGCAGTAATTGCAGCGGCAGTAATTGAAGGTGCTTTGTGACAAGGCAGTGAACTTATTCGTTAATGGGCAGGGAATATTTTTTGAATGCAGAATATATTAATTAAGAATTTAAGCAGGGAGGGACCGTTATGAAAATCACCTTTTTAGGTGCCACAAGAATGGTTACAGGCTCTTGTTATTTACTTGAAATAGGCAGTAAAAAAATGCTGTTGGACTGCGGTATGTTTCAAGGTTCTAAAATGATTACTGCTTTTAATGAAAAGGATTTTGTTTTTGCGCCTAATGATATTGACACAGTTGTGCTGACCCATGCTCATATCGACCACAGCGGGTTGATACCAAAGCTGATAAAACAAGGATATAAGGGTTCTGTACATTGTACGAAAACCACTTTAGAGCTGTGCACGATTCTGTTGCCTGACAGTGCTCATATTCAGGAATCTGATGCAGAGTTTGCCAACCGGAAAGGTTTGCGTGCAGGTAAATCTGTAGTAGAACCTTTGTATACTGTTGATGATGCGTATAAAGCTTTGCAGCATTTTCATACGCATGAGTTTGGTGAAATGCTTGAGGTTCTTCCGGGGGTGCAGGTTAAATTTAAAGTTGCCGGGCATATTTTAGGTTCGGCGATTGTTGAAGTTTTTGTTAATGAAGATGGCAAAACAACTAAGCTCGTTTTTACCGGAGATATTGGACAGCCTAATCAGCCGATTATCGAGGATCCGGAAGAAATTTCCGGAGCAGACTTTATAATCACCGAATCTACTTATGGCAATCGTGTGCATAAAGCCTATGACAAAGAAGCGGAGCTGTCTGAGATCATTAATGACACTGTGGCTAAAGGTGGTAATGTAGTTATTCCTGCCTTTGCTGTAGGACGTACACAGGTACTTCTTTATTATTTCCAGAAGCTTCTGCAGGAAGGTCGTATCCCTCAGGTACCAATCATTATCGACAGTCCGATGGCGAGCAAAGCTACTGCTATCACGCTTACTAATCCTCAGGAATATGACGAAGAAGCGCGGGCTTTGTATGAAATGCACGGTAACAGGCTTTTAGCGATTCCAAATCTGCGTTTCACGGCAACTGCGCAGGAATCACGGATGATTAATGAGATGCCAGGGCCTAAAATTATCGTTTCTGCCAGTGGTATGGCAGACGCAGGACGTATACTGCATCATTTGAAGCATAATCTCTGGCATGAAAACTGCTCTGTCATTATTGCCGGTTATCAGGCTGAGGGAACAATGGGACGTCGGTTGATAGAAGGTTCCAAGCAGGTTAAGATTATGGGCGAAGATATTAAGGTAAATGCCAAGATCTACAATATGAAAGGGTTTTCGGCACATGCGGACAAGGAACAGCTGCTTGAATGGTACGGTAAGATGAAACAGCCGCCGAAAGCATTTTTCGTTACACATGGTGAGTTTGATGCTGCCAGCAATTTCGCTGATGAGCTGCAGCGCCGTTTGGGTACAGCTGCTTATATCCCGCAATATGGGGATAGTGTCACGATAAATGGTACTGAATGGAATGTTACGACGTCGAATATCGTGACGACAGTTCCGGAAGTGGCGGCACTTAGAGAGTATTTGCGGCAGTTTGAGAGTTCTTATTTGCAGTATCGTACTAAAATTGAGCAGATCGTTGCTCGTGACGGTGATAAAGCAGCTGGTATACGCAAAAAGATGGAAAAAATCAGAAAATATGTGGATGACATGCTGTCATCGTTGTAGGGTTTTCAGTAAAGGAGTTTTTGAAAAATATGAATTATGTTAGTTTGTGTAAAAGATTGGCTGTTTGTACTGCTTTAGGTATAGCGTTATCCTTGCCGGTTGGAGCAGTTTGGAATACAATGCAGCCTCAGTTGGCTTATGCTGAAGAATACAGCAGCCTGCGTGGAAATATTATTGAAAATGCGTATCTTTTAGTTGGAACCCCTTTTAAAATGGGCGGCAGTTTTCCGTCAGAAGGATTTGATGGTTCCGGTTATGTGCAGTATGTTTTTGGTGAAAGTGGTATCGCATTGCCGCGAACTGTTGATGAGCAATATGATGTAGGCAGGAGAATCGGAAAAGATGATCTGCTTCCGGGAGATCTGGTATTTTATAGCACTGATGGCCCAGGAGCGACCTTCTGCGGTATTTACAGCGGAGATGGTAAATTCATTTATGCCGGTACTAAAAATGGCGTAATTGAAGGTGAAGCGTTTGGTCCTTATTGGGATGAACGTTTTTATGGGGCCAGAAGGATCATTGATTGAGATGGTAGTTTTTATTTAGAATGATCAATAAAAAATACAGCCGCTTTTTGAAAGCGGCTGTATTTTTTTGTATTATGCCAAAGTAGTATAAAAACAATACATTTGTACAAGAAAAAACAGAAAGATAAAATAATTTTAAAAATATATTGACATAGTGTTAAGGTGTTGTTATACTTATTTCAATGTTTCGACAAATCATCAGGTTACAGGTTATGACTGGGAATGGACAGTGGAAGACTTTCAGAAAGCCGGCGGTAGATGCGAGCCGGTAAGCGTGGAAATAAGTCCTCTCACCCAGGAACTCTTTTTCTGAGGGCGAATGTAGGGAAAAGCGCAGGGCTGCGTTAAAGGCCTCAGAGTATAATTTAGGGTGGTACCGCGTACTTAACGCCCCTATCGGCTATGCCGGTAGGGGCTTTTTTGTTGAATTTGTTGGGCAGCAAGGGAGGGAAATTTATGAACAAGCAGCGTAAAATGTTGCGTGAACGTCTGCTGAGGTCAGAGATTTTGGTTTTGCCGGGTGTTTATGATGCTTTGACGGCAAAAATTGCAGCAGAAGTAGGGTTTGATGCACTGGTTATGGGAGGTTATAGTATCGCTGCCTCTAGATTAGGGCAGCCGGATGTAGGTTACCTTTCGATGACTGAAATGGTGCAGGCTGTGAAATGTATTGTGGATGCCACAGAATTACCGGTATTTGCCGATGGTGATACTGGTTACGGAAATGCGTTAAGCGTACGGAGGACGATGCAGGAATATGAAAAAGCCGGAGCAGCTGCAGTGCTTTTTGAAGATCAGGTATGGCCTAAACGTTGTGGACATATGGTCGGTAAGCAGGTCATAGATGCATCTGAGCATGCGAAAAAACTGCGGGCGGCTGCTGATGCCAGAACTGACGAGGATTTTTTACTGATTGCCAGAACTGATGCGAGGGCTGTGAATGGACTGGAGGATGCTGTTGAACGCGGCAAATTGTATTTAGATAACGGTGCTGAAGCTTTGTTTATAGAAGCGCCGCAGGATATAAGAGAATTAGAAGCTGTTACGAAAGCTTTTCCAGATACCATACTGATAGCTAATATGATCGAAGGCGGCAGGACACCGAACCTGACTGCAAAAGATTTGGAAAATATAGGATTTAAAATAGTGTTCTGGCCCTGCAGTGCCTTATACGTCATTACGCAGGCTTTTAAAGAAGCAATGACAGTGCTGCATCAAACGGGGACGACTAAGGCCTATGAAGATAAAATGATGCATTTTACTGATTTTAACAGGTTTATCGGTCTTGATGATTATATGAAGCTGGAGAAACTCTATAAATAAAAAATTATGAGGTGAGAGTAATGAAAATGTCCCAAATGTTTAAAACTACTTTGGCTGCCGCTATGATTATGGCATTGGCAGTAACGGCCGGCTGCGGTGGGGGCGGAGATAAAAAATCTGCCGGCAGCGAAAAGGTGACTTTGAAACTGGCTCACAATTTGCCAACGGCGCATCCGCTGGCCCAGGGAATGGAGGCTTTTAATAAAAAGCTTACTGAAAAATCCAACGGCACTATTACACTGAACATCTATCCTTCCGGACAGCTGTTCAACGATAAAAGTATGAATGACGCAATTATGTCTGGTGGCATTGATATGGGGCTTAATTCCACAGCAATGTGGTCAACTGTTATTCCGGCAATGGAAGTTTTTGACGTACCGTTTCTGTTCCCAAGTTATGAAAAAGTCGATCATGCCATCGACGGAGGCTTGGGTGATAAATTAGCAGGCGAATTGAAGAAGAAGGGTGTGCGTCCTGTGATCTGGGCTGATTATGGCTTTGTGCAGTTCGCTAACAGCAAAAAGGAAATTACTAAACCTGAGGATTTTGCAGGACTGAAGCTGCGTGGTTATGGTGAGCTGCCTTCAGAAACGATTAAAGCACTTGGTGCTTCTCCTGTAACTATGGGATCAGGTGAAGTTTATATGGCCATTCAGCGCGGTGTTGTTGATGGACAAACTTCTGGAACTACAGCTATGTATGACCGTAAAATGTTTGAAGTTACCAAATATCTGACTATTACTAATCATGCTTATCCTGAGTTTATTCTGGCGATGAATGAAAAATCTTTTCAAAAACTGACTCCGGAACAGCAAAAAATAGTAACCGACGCTGCAAATGAAGTGCGTGACGAACTGCGTAAAAATGCTAAAGCAGAGGATATGGCTGCTTTAGAGAAATTAAAAGAAAAAGGTATGCAGGTTTACGTTGTTCCTGAGGCTGAACTGCCGGCATGGCAGTCTGCTACTAAACCAGTTTGGGATATTTTTGTTAAACATACTGGGGATCTTGGTAAGGAATTGATCGAAATATGCAGTAAACAATAGATAAATTCTTAATTGACCGCTGCCATAAGCGGCAGCGGTTTTTATTTTGGAAAAGAATGAGAGGAAAAAGACTTGAAAAGCGCGCTCGAGGTCTATGAAAAATTTTTGAACGCTATTACTAAAGCAGTTGGCGTCATTGCCGGCATTCTATTGCTGCTGCCGGCGTTGATGGTCTTTTATGAAGTTGTGATGCGAGGTTTGTTCAATGCGCCGACAGAATGGTCAATAGAACTTTCTGTATATTGTGTTTTAGTAGCAGGTTTTTTAGGGATGTCCGTTACTTATGCTGCTGGCAAGCACATCCATGTCGATATTGTTTTAAGCCATTTATCAGCACGTACCCGTTGTTATATCGAACTTTTTACAACTATTGTTGGTATTTTTTTCTGTGCCGTATTTGTAATGCAGTCTTTGGATATGGCATTGCTTTCATATGAGATGGATAATACTTCACCAAGTACTCTGCGAACTCCTATGTGGATTCCTCAGATGTCGCTGCCGATCGGTATGGGGCTGTTGCTACTACAGTTTGTACGTACCCTGCTTATAGATATTCAAAAAATCAGCAGCGGTGAATTCAGTAAGGAGGCGGAATAAGATGCTTGTTATTTTTACCGTTATCTTACTGGGACTTTTGGTTTTGGGACTGCCGGTAGCCTTCTCACTGGGAACGGCGGGACTTTTCGGTATGTTTGCTTTTATGGGCGGAGGATCTTCTTTGGCCCAGATACCGATTTTGGCTTACAAATCTTTGGATGATTTCGTGTTAACGGCTGTCCCGTTATATATTTTAATGAGCCAGATTCTTTTAACAGGCAAAGTAGGCAACGATTTATTTGAGCTGGGCAATAAATGGCTGCGTCATTTGCCTGGGGGGTTAGGTGTAGCTACAGTTTTTGCCTGTGCAATTTTTGCTGCGATTACAGGCTCGTCTGTTGCCTGCGCCGTTACTATTGGTGCTATTGCCATTCCTGAGATGCTGTCCCGTGGTTATGAAAGAACGTTAGTTCTAGGAGCTGTTGCAGCAGGTGGTACCTTAGGCATTCTGATCCCGCCATCGATACCAATGATTTTGTATGGCGCTATTACTGGTGAATCGGTAGGTCAGTTGTTTATGTCCGGCGTTGTACCGGGGGTTATTTTGACACTGCTGTTTATTGCTGTGGTTGTTTACAGCTCAAGAAAGCTGCCTTTGCAGGAAGCGGCCAGCTGGGAGGAACGTTTTCAGGCGCTAAGAAGTTCTTTTTGGGGACTGCTGCTGCCGGTGCTTGTCGTTGGTGGTATTTATACGGGAGCGTTTACTCCTACTGAAGCTGCTGCTATAGGTACGGTTTACAGTTTGTTTATTACTTTTGTTATTTACCGTACGCTTGGTCTGAAGGATATGCCGGAAATTTTGCTGGATACAGTCAAAACGACTTCGATGATTTTCGCGATTATGATCGGCGCAACTTTATTTGGTTTCGTTTTAACTATTCTGCAGGTTCCGCAGGCTTTGACGAGCCTGGTTGCCGAAATGGAAACCAGCCGGTGGATAGTCTTTATCGCAATTAATATTCTGCTGTTGGTTTTGGGATGTATTTTGGAATCTATCTCCATTATTTTTATCACTTTGCCGATTTTGTATCCTATTATCATGAAATTGGGCTTCGATCCGATCTGGTTCAATGTTGTGATGTTGATCAATCTGGAGCTGGCTCTTATCACGCCGCCGGTTGGAATGAATCTGTTTGTTTTGCAGGGCATCAGCCCAGATAGTAAAATGACACAGATCATCAAAGGTGTTATTCCTTTTGGCATTATTATGGCGCTGGAAATTTTGCTGCTGTGTTTCTTCCCGGAGATAGCTACATGGCTCCCCGGTATAGTAAAATAGCGGTTTTTGTTGACATAGTAAGTTAAAAAGAATATAATTAATTAGTCATAGTGAAGGATGCTTATTGACAAGCATCCTTCATTAATTTTAGAGTAGTTTTATTTGACCGCAGGCTTTTGTTGTATATGGCATAGCTCGGTTTGGATTTACAGGCGGTATGCCGTCTGCTCAAAAGAGAGGAAGATAGGATTTATGTTAAGAAATGATTTACGCAATATTGCCATTATTGCCCACGTTGACCATGGCAAGACTACCCTCGTAGACGCAATGCTCAAACAAAGCGGTATTTTCCGTGCTAACGAGCATGTCGAAGAACGTGTAATGGATTCCAACGCTTTGGAACGTGAACGCGGTATTACTATTTTAGCTAAAAATACAGCTGTTATGCACAAAGATACTAAAATCAATATTCTTGATACCCCCGGCCATGCTGATTTCGGCGGTGAAGTTGAACGCGTGCTTACTATGGTCGATGGCGTATTATTGCTGGTTGATGCTTATGAAGGGCCTATGCCGCAGACTAAGTATGTTTTGCGCAAAGCGCTGGAACAGCATCTGAAACCAATTGTAGTTATCAATAAAATTGACCGTCCTGACCAACGTGTTGAAGAGGTTATTGATGAAGTTTTAGACCTTTTCATTGAGCTTGGTGCTGATGATGATCAACTGGAATTCCCGGTAGTATTGACTTCTGCCCGTAATGGTATTGCTAAATTAACTATGGAAGAAGAAAGCGACAATTTAGAAGCTTTGTTCAAAGTGATTTTGGAAAATATTCCCGCTCCGGATGTTGAAGTAGACGCACCTTTGCAAATGCTGGTCAATACCTTGGATTATGATGATTATGTAGGACGTATCGTTGTCGGTCGTGTGATCCGCGGTACTATCCATAACGGTGAAACTATTACTTTGATGGATGAAGAGGGCGAGCGTAAAGCGAAGATCGGCCGTCTGTATACCTATGAAGGCTTGAAACGTGCTGAGACGCAGGAAGTTGGAGCAGGCGACATCGTTGCTTTGATCGGTTTGGCAGATGCCAATATCGGCGATACTATCGCTGATGCAGAAAGTCCTGAAAAATTAAAAGGCATCAGTATTGATGAGCCTACGCTGTCGATGGTATTCTCTGTTAATAACAGTCCTTTTGCAGGTCGTGAAGGTGAATATGTTACCAGTCGTCATCTTCGTGACCGTTTGTTTAAAGAAATCAAAACTAATGTTTCGATGCGTTTAGAAGAAACCGAAAGTCCAGATGCATTTATTGTTTCCGGACGTGGTGAGCTGCATTTGTCTGTATTGATCGAAACTATGCGCCGTGAAGGTTATGAGCTGCAGGTCGGCAAACCTAAAGTAATCATGCATCATGATGAAACCGGTACTTTACAGGAGCCTATGGAAGCTTTAACAATTGACGTTCCGCAGGAATTTATGGGAGCTGTTATGGAAGGGCTGGGACTGCGTAAGGCTGAACTGACTAACATGACAGAGATGGCCGGCTACCTGCGTATGGAATTTGTGATCCCCGCCCGCGGACTTATTGGTTTCCGTAACCAGTTCCTGACAGATACTAAAGGTAACGGTGTTATGAATCATGTGTTCGCAGGTTATGCTGATTATAAAGGCGAGATCCCCGGACGTACAAGAGGCAGCCTGGTTGCTTTTGAAAACGGCGAAACTACATCCTACGGTATAGGCAACGCGCAGGAACGCGGGAATATGTTCATCATTCCTGGCGAACAGGTCTATGAAGGGCAGATCATTGGTGAAAACAGCCGTGATGATGATATGGATGTCAATCCCTGTAAAAAGAAACATGTCAGCAATATGCGTGCCAGCGGCAGCGATGATACTATTCGTCTGATTCCGCCTAAGACTTTCTCTTTAGAGCAGGCTTTGGAGCATATCAACGATGATGAACTGGTTGAAGTTACTCCGAAGAATATTCGGATGCGTAAAAAGATTCTTGATCGTGTTGAGCGTGGTCGTCAGCGTTCCCGTAACAAAGCATAATAATACAAAAATAAAAATTTTTCTAAAAAAAGAAGGATTTTGAGAATTTATGTAGAAGTAGGCAGTTAGCATATCTGACAACAAGGACGTTTGGAGGCGTAAAAGATGGATTTAAAAAATGCTGCACGTAAGCTTTGGCATAGCGATGTAGAAGAAGATCAAGTTTATAGCGGTCCGTACTTAGTTAAAGGCGGTCATATGGATATTTTGGTGCGCTCTCCGCGTCAATTCAGCGACGTACGCGAGTATGCTGATTCTTTAATGAGCGGTGCGACACTGATGGTATCTTTCGATGCTGTTGATTCTGCAATGAAAAACCGTATTTTTGACTATTTGAACGGTGTAAGTTACATTATTGGCGCAACTGTTTCTAAGGTCAGCGAAAATTTGCTGATGTACGCTCCAAATCATGTGGAAGTTGATAAGGAAGCTGTTAAAAAAAGTACTCGTTCTTGGTTAGGCAGATAGCACGCACTCATCTATAAAATATTAAAAGCTCATTCCTTTTTGGAATGAGCTTTTTTTACGTTAAGGCAGCTGCTGTTTATAATTTTCGCCAAGCTTTTTGATAAAACCGGCAAAGAGAATTGCTTCACCCTGCTCGTTATATTGCATCTGTCCGCGGCAGCGCACCCAAATCCATTTACCTTCTTTGTTTTGAGCACGATATTCAACATAGTGAATGTTGGCGCGTCCGTCTAAAATTTCCTGGTTGGATGCTAAAAAAGCGCTTTGATCATCTGGATGAACCTTGGCACCCCAGATGGCGGCAGCATTTTTGATGTATTCGCCAGGCAGAGCAAATTCTTCAACCATGGTTTTGGGATAATGGAAAACATCACTTTGGACGTCACAGACGTAGAGATAATCGTCGGTGCTGTTAACTAAAGCATCGTAGAGATATTCTGCCTGATAAGAAAAACTATTTTTTTCAGACGGGTCAGACTGTTTTTGCAGGCCAGCGTCCTGCTGGCGTTTAAGTATATGGTAAGAACGTTTCTGCTCATACATTTTTTCGTCGACACGGTTTAAAATATCAGTAAGAGAGTAATTGCTTGTAGACTGAATTTCTAAAAGCCCATAGGTGAAAGATGGTTCATAGGGCAGAGCATTTTTTTGTGCTGAATTTTTTAGTTCAATTAGGACTTTTTGCAGTATTTCCTTAACATTTTGCAGCGAATGTTCTGTAAAAACGACAATAAATTCATCGCCGCTGAGCCGGAAAAATATATCGCCGCTGCCCAGGTATTTTTTTACAGTCTGGCATATAGTGATAATAAGCTTATCGCCTTCACTGTGTCCATAATTGTCATTGACCTGTTTGAGTGAGTTTATATCAAACATACAGGTTATAAAACCATGGCAATTCTGATGAGCTGCTTTAATCAATTTTTCCAGAAGCTCTTTGCCTGCACGTCTGGTCAGTGTATTGGTCAGTTCATCAAAACAGGCATCATGGAAAGCTTTTTTTGAATCTGTTATATCTATAGATTGCTGCAGATGTACGATTGAGCCATCAAACCAATTAATAAGGCTGTCATGGTTTTCGTAAATACGTCCGGTTTTAGAATTGACTTCTTCCCAGTGAATAGTCTTATTAGAAGACGGATCACGCAGTAATTTGGAAACAGGGCAGGAGTTACAGCGTTGGGACATGTTCTGCTGCAATACCTGCCAGCATATTTTACCTTCAGGTGCTTTTAAGGCAAAACGGTCTTTCATCGTTTGGTTCATGAAGAGAATTTTATTAGTGTGGATATCAGTTACGTAGATGAGGTTATTCATGCCATTGATAATTGAAGTATATACTTTCTGCTGTAATGCAGTTTGTTCAAAGGCATGCTTTTTTACAAAATATGCGCATAATATATTTACAACAGCAGTTAAACTGTCAGTGCTGAATTGCTGAAAATTGATTGCTTTTTCGTTTAATTCTAAAGCTGCAAAACCATAGAGATAATCGTCAAATCGCAGCGGATAAACTGTGGTTGGTCTTATATTATCGTTGTAACCGCATTCTGTTAATATGTGACTGAAATCTTTGCAGTTGATTTCAGTCTTGAGCTTTAACTTTTTTGCGATAAGGTGAGCTTTATGGCTTAACAAAGACTGCTGTTGGGAAAGGGCTTCATTTGGATAGTGAAAAGCAGCCTGAAAATGTTTTTCGTTGCGCAGTTGAATCACAGAAATATGAGATAAATATTCTGTGAGACCAAGTGTTTTTTCTAAACTGGCAAGAAGATCATAAAAAGTATTTTTAAAAGAATATAACTTATCATATGCCTGTAAGAATTGTTGAGATTGTTTTAAATTATCAGTGCTATAGTCAGCCATATGTATCATTCCTGTCTGTTAGGGTGTATTTATAATATTATAGCACTTTTAAGATATGAATGAAATATATAAACTAAAGCAAAAATAAAATAACGAAAGCTTTAATTAAGATGAGATAAAGCGTGTTTTGGAGAAAATAAAAAGCCTGCTCAAAAGAGCAGGCTTTAATCGCTGTAGAGATTAGTCCATAGCATTGACTTTTTTAGCAAGTCTTGATTTTTTGCGGTTTGCAGCATTCTTATGGATAATACCTTTACGAGAAGCTTTATCAATCAAACCGGTTGCAGTTGCAAAAGTTGCTTTTGCTTCTTCTGGAGAGCCGGTCTCGGTTACAGCAACTACTTTACGAGCTGCATTGCGGATAGCAGCCTTGATCGGAGCATTTTTTGCACGACGTTCTGCGTCGGTTTTTACACTACGAATGGAAGATTTAATGTTCGGCAACGAATTCACCTCCTACAATTAAATACGTTTACTAAAGTATTCTACCACGAAGGAGTTAATTCTGCAAGGGATTTCTGCAAATTATTCCACAAAAGACTTTATTTGATAATTTTGGTAGCGATACGCTCGGGTTTAATGTCAGCAAAAGAACGTTTTTCAAGCGGTTTGGCCGGATAACCCAAGGCCAAAGCTGAAACAGGTTTGAAGCCTTCCGGCAGTTCAAGGCTGGCTACAAATTGAGGACTTTGCGGAATACGATTTAAAAGAGCCCAAAGATAAACTGAACCAAGGCCGATATCAGTAGCAGCCAATTGCATATTTTCAAGAATACAGCCAACATCAGCTATGTAAACCATCTGGCCGTCATCTTTAGGCTTAGCTGAAATGACGATTAAAGTAGGGGCGCCGTAAAACGGATTGTATTTGGGGTTTCCGAAAGCTTGACCGCAGTATTCTGCAAAGTTTTCGAGAATTTTGGGATTTTGCACAACAGAAATATATAGTTCGTCATATGCTCCATGACCAACAGGAGAAGCCCAGCCGGCGGCTAAAACTGTTTGCAGCTGGGAATCGCTTATTTGTTCTGGTTTGTAGACTCTGGTAGAGCGGCGGGTTGCAATAGCGGTTAAGGTATCCATAATATAACTTCCTTTCTTGTAATAATTCTTTTATTATTACTTATATTGTAACAGGTTGATGCTTTGATTTGCTGTAAATTATTTGTGAAGTGACTAAAAATACCATTATATATACTTTCATAATCTTTAACATAAATATTTTTTGTTACAGCAGCTTTTATTTATAAGTGCTTTACTAATAAGAGTTAGTATTTGCTTAATTACCGGCAAAAATGATATAATATTTTGCAGTGAATTTACGGCGGATGTTCCGCTTTAGCAAGATTATATATGAAGGAGAATATGATGGACCAGAATAAGATCCGTAATTTTTCTATAATTGCCCATATCGATCACGGTAAATCTACTTTGGCAGACAGATTGATAGAATATACCGGTACTTTAACTAAACGCGAGATGGAAGCACAGATCCTCGATTCAATGGACCTTGAACGTGAACGCGGTATTACAATCAAAGCGCAGGCCGTGCGCAGCAGCTATAAGGCTAAGAATGGCGAAGAGTACATGCTTAATTTCATTGATACTCCAGGGCATGTTGATTTTACATATGAGGTATCGAGAGCTTTAGCTGCATGCGAAGGTGCTTTGCTTGTTATTGATGCTACGCAGGGGATTGAAGCTCAGACTTTGGCTAATGTCTATTTGGCTTTAGATAATGATTTGGAAATTATCCCGGTTATTAATAAAGTCGATCTTCCCAGTGCTGATCCTGACCGAGTCAAGCATGAGATAGAAGAGGTTATCGGGATCGATGCATCAGAGGCCGTTTTGACGAGTGCGAAGACAGGTTTGGGTATTGAAGATGTACTTGAAGCTATTGTTGCTAAAGTACCGGCACCTTCCGGTATAAGTGACAGCCCTTTAAAAGCTTTGGTATTTGATTCTAAATTTGATGCGTATAAGGGTGTCGTTTTATATGTGCGTGTTATTGACGGACGTATAAAACCTGGTATGAAAATTAAAATGATGGCTACCAATGCTGAATTTGAAGTAACAGAGGTTGGTGTTTTTAAACCTAATCTTGTTAATGTTGATTCATTGGAGGTTGGGCAGGTTGGATTTTTTGCTGCAGCAATCAAAAATGTTAAAGACGCACGTGTCGGGGATACAGTTACTGATGCCAATAATCCGGCAGCCGAAGCACTGCCTGGTTATCGTAAAGCTACGCCGATGGTTTTCTGTGGTCTGTATCCGGTAGAAAACTCAGATTATGATAATTTACGGGATGCGCTTGAAAAACTACAGCTCAACGATGCCTCACTGGTTTTTGAACCGGAAACATCAGTAGCGCTTGGATTTGGTTTTCGCTGTGGTTTTTTAGGTCTGCTGCATATGGATGTTATCAAGGAACGTCTGGAGCGTGAATATAATCTAACGCTGATTACAACGGCTCCAAACGTTATTTACCAGGTATTTCGCACCAATGGTGATGTGGAATTGGTTGATAATCCGTCTAATTTCCCTGATCCAACAGTGATCGACCATGTAGAAGAACCTTACGTTAACGCTACAATTATTGTACCTAAAGACTATGTTGGTGCAGTAATGGAGCTTTCTCAGGAAAAACGCGGTGAGTATGAAAATATGACCTATTTAGATGAAACACGTGTTATGATTCACTATGCACTTCCGCTTAGTGAGATAATTTATGATTATTTTGATCGGTTGAAGTCAGTAACCAGAGGTTATGCTTCTTTGGACTATGAGCTGGCCGGTTATCGTGCTTCTAGCTTGGTAAAGGTAGATATTTTGCTGAATGGAGAACCGGTGGATGCCCTGTCAGCTATAGTACACCGTGAAAAAGCTGTTTCCAGGGGACGTCAGCTGGTAGAAAAACTGCGCAGTCTTATTCCGCGTCAGATGTTTGAGATACCTGTACAGGCTGCCATAGGTAATAAAGTTATTGCCCGCGAAAATGTAAGAGCGATGCGCAAAGACGTATTGGCTAAGTGTTATGGCGGTGATATCAGCCGCAAGCGCAAATTGTTGGAAAAACAAAAAGAAGGTAAGAAACGCATGAAGCAGGTCGGCAGTGTAGAGCTGCCGCAAGAAGCTTTTATGGCGATTTTGAAGATGGATTAAAATGCAAAAATGGAAACAAATCCAGGGGGTATATATACATACCCCTTTTTGCTTGCAAAAATGTTTATATTGTGACTTTGCTTCATATGCAGGTGCTGACACAGAAACTATGGAAAAGTATGTTGATGCTGTCTGCAGTGAAATAATGATGCGCAGCAATGAAGTGACTATTGCAGATCAGGCCACGCTGTATTTTGGCGGCGGGACTCCCTCGTTGCTTTCGGAAAAGCTTTTGGCGAAACTGGTAGAAGCTTTGCAAAAAAATGGATGCTGGCTGCAGCCGGCAGAGGCAACGATTGAAGTTAATCCCGGTACTGCCGATTTGGATAAGCTGCGTTTTTTTAAAGATTTGGGATTTGATCGTATAAGCTTTGGTGTTCAAAGTCTTAACGATGCCGAACTTCGGGCTGTTGGCAGGATACATACGGCCAACGAGGCTTTAGACGCTATTACAATGGCAGAGAAAGCTGGTTTTACACGAGTCAGTGCTGACCTTATTTATGGCTTGCCGGAGCAGTCCCTTCAAACGCTGAAGACCAGTCTGCAGAATTTAACAGCGGCAGGGTTGCAGCATTTGTCGGTATATGGTTTGACGATTGAAAAAAATACGCCTTTGGCAGGTATGCTGGACAAAGGAAAAGTTGAGTTGCCGGACGAAGATTGTCAGCTGGCAATGTATGAATTGGTACAGGAGTATCTGGAAGCACAGGGACTGCATAGATATGAGATTTCAAATTATGCAGTGTCAGGTCAGGAGTCAAGGCATAACCTTGTTTACTGGCATTATCTGCCGTATTTGTCTTTTGGCAGTTCCGCCTGCAGCTTTAATGGCAGTCAACGTTTTACAGCAACAGATTCTGTAACTGATTATATTGAAAGTATTCAAAGTGGCAAAAGTTGTGGAGGCTTTGAAGATCTGACAAAAGAAATGCAGCTGTCAGAATATTTATTTATGGGTTTACGGACGACGGTAGGGATAGATTTAATAGAAACTGAACAACGTTTTGGCTGTGATGTAATGTTAGAATTTGGGGTTGAATTAGAAAAATTTATTAGAGGAAATTTAGTATTCTATGATATTGAGCATAGGCGGATGAGGCTGACGGAGCAAGGGATGCGCTTTAGCAATGAAATTTTTGAAATCTTTGTGAAGTAAGAAAAATTGGTTGACAACTGTTAAGGTCAGTGCTATTCTAATACCAAGATGTTAGCACTCTAATGAGATGAGTGCTAACAATCGAGTTGGAGGTGGGATCGTGTTAAACGAAAGAAAGAAAAAGATCCTGCAAATTATCATAGAAGACTACATTTCATCAGCTGAGCCGGTTGGTTCACGTACTATTGCCCGCAAGTATGACTTAGGGCTCAGCCCGGCAACGATCCGTAATGAGATGTCAGACCTTGAGCTTCTGGGCTATTTGGAACAGCCGCATACTTCAGCGGGACGTATTCCATCTGCTCAGGCTTATCGTTTTTATGTAGATGCCCTGATTGAACCGGGGACATTGACAGATAATGATATGGCATTAATAGATGGCTGGTATAATGAACGTCGTCGTAACATTGATGATATTTTCCAGTCGACAGCCAAGATCTTGTCACGTATGACACAGAATGTTTCCATGGTTTTGACTAACCAGCAGACGATTGCAAATTTCTGTTATTTAAAATTTTTACCGCTTGACAGTCAGCATGCTATTTTATGTATCGTTGCCGATGATGGCAGTATAGATACGAATGTTGTTGATATTCCTTTAGGTATGTCTTCTGAAGAGATGGATTATCTGGCTGGTAAAATGAGCAAATTGCTGGAAGATCGCAATCTTAGCGATATTTCTGTGGAGATTTTGCAGAATGTCCATACAGATGTGGTCGAGGATAAACTCATTTTTTCATCATTACTGCAGGCTGTACGTAAAATGACGGGGCGCAGGCAGGAACAGAAGGTATTTTTAGGCGGAACAAAGCAACTGCTTAATCAACCGGAATTCCGTGATGTGGAAAGAGTCAGAAACCTGCTTGGTATATTAGAAGAAGAAAAGGTCCTGAAGGACCTTTTGCAGGGTGGTGAAGATTCAGGCCTTAAGGTAACGATAGGTTCTGAAAATAAATTTACCGGTATTCAGGATTGCAGTATGGTTCAGGCTACTTATCGTCTGAATGGTCAGATCGTAGGTACGATGGCAGTATTAGGTCCAACCCGTATGGAATACGGTAAGGTCATTTCTGTAATGGATTACCTGCATAAATATCTGAAAACAATTTTAGATAAGTAAAAAGACTATAAGGAGGAAGTGTTTTGCAAACAGAAGATTTGAAGGAAAGCTCAAAGCAAACAACTGCCGAAGAAACACCTCAGCAGGAAGCTCAAACGAATACAGCCGATGCTGCTAATGGAGTCGATGAGACTGCCGGGAAAAAGAGTGAGGGAGCTGCTGAAGAAAAAACTCCTGAACAGGATGAAAAGGATGTTAAGATCGAAGAACTGCAGAACCGTATTTTAAGGCTGCAGGCAGATTTTGATAATTTCCGCCGACGCAATACGTCCGAACGTGAACAGCTGGCAACTTTTGTTACCGCTGATGTTGTCGGAAAATTTTTAAAGGTGTTGGATAATTTTGAACGTGCTGAAGACGCCGCCAGAAAATCTGATGATGCCGCCGGAATTTATTCAGGTATTGAAATGATTAGGCGTCAGTTCGAGCAGACTTTTAAAGATTTGGGCGTAGAAGAAATAAAAGCACAGGGCGAAAAATTTGATCCTGAGATGCATGAGGCTGTGATGAGGGGGCAAAACCCCGATATGGATGATGACACTGTAGAGATGGTTCTGGAAAAGGGCTATAAATTACGTGATAAAGTTATCCGGCACAGCAAAGTTAAAGTTATCAGCAACGAATAGTTGCCATATAAATTAAAATTAACATATAAACCCGAGGAGGAATAAATCATGTCTAAAGTAATTGGTATTGACTTAGGTACTACTAACTCTGTAGTAGCAGTAATGGAAGGCGGCGAACCTACCGTTATCACTAATCAGGAAGGCAGCCGTTTAACTCCGTCCGTAGTTGGTTTTTCCAAAAACGGCGAACGTTTAGTTGGTCAGCTGGCAAAACGTCAGGCAGTATCCAACACTGATAGAACTATTAGTTCTATTAAACGTCATATGGGTACTGACTATAAAGTAGAAATCGACGATAAAAAATATTCTCCGGAAGAAATTTCCGCGATGATTCTGCAAAAGTTGAAAGAAGATGCTGAAAAATATTTGGGTGAAAAAGTAACTCAGGCAGTTATTACTGTTCCTGCTTACTTCTCTGACAGTCAACGTCAGGCAACTAAAGATGCCGGCCGTATCGCAGGCTTGGAAGTTCTCCGTATCATCAACGAGCCTACTGCTGCATCTTTGGCGTATGGTATTGATAAAAGCGACGACCATACCGTTATGGTTTATGACCTTGGCGGCGGTACTTTCGACGTATCTATCCTTGATGTAGGTGACGGTGTTTTTGAAGTAAAAGCTACTAACGGTGATACTCATTTAGGCGGCGATGATTTTGACCAGAAAATCGTTGACTGGATGGTTGCTGAATTTAAGAAAAATGAAGGCATTGATCTGAGTAATGACCGTATGGCTATGCAGCGTTTGCGTGAAGCCGCTGAAAAAGCAAAAATCGAATTATCCGGTGTTTTGACTACTAATATCAACCTGCCGTTTATTACTGCCGGTGCTGAAGGTCCGAAGCATTTGGATATGGATCTGACTCGTGCAAAATTTGACGAATTGACTGCTGATCTCGTTGAACGCACAATGGAGCCGACCCGTAAGGCTATGGCTGACGCCGGCTTGTCTGCTTCTGATATCAATAAAGTTATCTTGGTAGGCGGTTCTTCCCGTATTCCTGCTGTACAGGAAGCTTTGAAAAAATTTATCGGTAAAGAGCCTTACCGTGGTGTAAACCCTGACGAATGTGTCGCCGTTGGTGCTGCCATTCAGGCCGGCGTTTTGGCAGGTGAAGTAAAAGACGTGCTTTTACTTGACGTAACTCCGTTGTCTTTGGGTATAGAAACTTTGGGTGGTGTGTTCACAAAAATCATTGAACGTAATACTACCATCCCGACTTCCCGTAAGCAGGTCTTCTCTACTGCTGCTGATAATCAGCCTTCAGTTGATATCCATGTACTGCAGGGTGAACGTGAAATGGCTGCCGATAATAAAACTCTGGGACGTTTTGAGCTTTCCGGCATCCCGGCTGCTCCTCGTGGAGTACCGAAGATCGAAGTTGCTTTCGATATCGATGCTAATGGTATCGTAAATGTAAGCGCTAAGGATCTTGGTACCGGTAAAGAACAAAAAATCACTATTACGTCTTCAGGTACTTTGGAAAAAGACGAAATCGACCGTCTGGTAAAAGAAGCAGAGGCTAATGCTGAAGCTGATAAAAAACGTAAAGAAGGCGTTGAAGTACGTAATAATGCTGACTCCCTGTGCTATCAAGCCGAAAAGACCATTAAAGATATGGAAGGCAAAGGCTCTGAAGAATTGATTGGAAAAGTACAGGCAGCGCTTGATACTTTAAAAGAGACTCTGAAAGGCGAAGATATGGAAAAAATCAAAGCAGATACTGAAGCTTTGACCAAACCTCTTTATGAACTTTCCGCAGAGCTGTACAAACAAACTGAAGCTGCTAAAGGTGCTGAAGGTACTGAAACAGCCGAGGGCGCAAAAAAAGCTGATGACGATGTTGTTGACGCCGAAGTGGTTGACGAAGACAAAAAATAATCGGCTTAGGATGGTGTAAACTTTGAGTAAAAAAGATTATTATGACGTGCTAGGCGTGTCTAAAACCGCTACAGCAGATGAAATTAAAAAAGCATACCGCAAACTGGCACGTCAGTATCATCCTGATGTGAATAAAGATAATCCGGAAGCGGCTGAGAAATTTAAAGAAGCGTCCGAGGCTTACAGTGTACTCAGCGATGAGCAGAAACGTGCCCAATATGACCAGTTTGGACATGCTGCTTTTGAAAACGGCGGTGCTGGTGGATTTGGGGGCTTTGAAGGTTTCGGCGGTTTTGGCGGCGGAGGCATGGAAGATATTTTTGATATGTTCTTCGGCGGGCAGGGCCGCGGCTCGCGTGGTTCTAATGCCGGTCCTCAGCGCGGTGCTGATTTACGCTTTGACCTGGAAATCACTTTTGAAGAAGCTGCGTTTGGTTTAGAACGTGAGATCAGTTTATATCGTGACGAACAATGTCCGCATTGTCATGGGAATGGTGCGGAACCTGGTTCTAAAGTTGAAACTTGCCCTGAATGTCACGGAAGTGGCGAGATCCGTTTTACTCAAAACACTATGTTCGGACAGATGACCAATGTACGGCCATGTCCTAAATGTCATGGTGAAGGCAAGATCATCAGCGAACCATGTAAGGAATGTCGCGGACAGGGCACTGTTAAAAAGAATAAAAAACTTAAAGTCAAGATCCCTGCAGGTGTTGACAACGGTTCCCGCCTGCGGGTAGCCGGAGAAGGCGAAGCAGGGGTTAAAGGCGGACCAAGCGGTGATTTGTATGTATATTTGTATGTTAAACCGCATAAGTTTTTTGAGCGCGATGGTACTACTGTTTACTGCGAAGTGCCGATCAATATTGTACAGGCAACTTTGGGTGATGAGATTAAGGTTCCTACGCTGGATGGACAGGTTGTGATGAAGGTTCCGGAAGGAACTCAGCCTGGAAAGGTATTGCGTTTGAAGGGCAAAGGCATTCCCAGTTTGCGTAACAGTACACGCGGCGACCAGTTAGTCAGGATCAAAGTTGTTGTGCCGCAGAAGCTGAATGAAAAACAGAAAGATGCTTTGCGTAAATTTGCCGAGATCAGTAAAGATAACATTAATCCTGAAGAAAAAGGCTTTTTGAATAAGATTAAAGATTTATTTAAATAATAACTTGTATAAACTGCGGTTTGAACACCGCAGTTTATTTTTTTATGCCAAAAAATATGATATAATGTGAGCACTTGGCATTGAAATATCTTCTCAAACTGGTAGAAAAACACTTTCATATGGTAAAATATTTTAGAATAAGCTTTGTGTTTAATATATATGATAGTTATTTAAGGAGTGAGCGCTTTGTCACAATGGATAGAGGTAAGTATACAAACTACACATGAGGCAGCTGATCTGGTTGCCGAAATTATGCGTGCTGCAGGTGCAAACAATGGTGTTGTTATTGAGGACCCGGTTTTGATAAACACTTTGCGTAATTCAGGCACTTGGGAATTATGCGATATTCCTGAGCAGGAAAACACAGAAGTGGTTACGATAACTGCTTATTATCCGGAGGATGAAGAGCTGCAGCCACGTCTTACACAGATTGATGAGGACTTAACAAATTTGGAAACGCGTATTGGTAAATGTCGCTTTGGTAATACGTGTTTTCGTACTGTTTCCGAGCAGGATTGGGCTAACGAATGGAAACAGTATTTCCATGTTACGCATATTGGCAGAACATTGGTGATTAAGCCTACCTGGGAAAAATATACATCTAAAGCTGGTGAACATATTATTGAAATCGATCCAGGGATGGCGTTTGGTACAGGAACACATCATACGACCTGTATGTGTATGGAACGTTTGGAAAAAGTTCTGCGTACTGGTATGGAAGTATTTGATGTTGGTACTGGCTCTGGAATTCTGGCTATTGCTGCTGCTAAACTTGGTGCTAAAACAGTTAAAGCGGTGGATATTGATGCTACTGCGGTACGAGTAGCTATTGAAAATATTGCCGGCAATGAACTGACAGAAAAAATCAGTGTGCAACAGGGTGATTTGCTGCATGGTACAGAAGGTAAGGCTGATATTATCATTGCTAATATTATTGCCGATATTATTATTATGCTTCTGCAGGATATTCCCGGTAAGTTAAAATCCGGAGGAATATTCCTTGCCAGCGGTATTATTGAAGAACGGCAGAATGATGTATCAGCAGCTGCCTCCAAAGTCGGTTTGTGTGTCGAAGCTGTTGATGCCAAAGGCGGCTGGGTTGTTATGCAGATGCGTAAGGAGGACTGACGGTGCATAGATTTTTTATACCGCAGCCATACAGTGATACGATGACAATAATGGGTGTTGATGCCAGGCATATTTATACTGTACTGCGGATGCAATGCGGGTCCAGAGTACAGATTGTAAGTGATGATGGTGTCACGGCTCTTGCTGAAATTGCTGATGCTAATGAAAGTGTTGTGACAGTCAAATGTCTGGAGGTACTGGCGGAAAGTCATGAGCCTTCAGTGCGAATCGTACTGGCACAAGGGTTGGCTAAAGGTGAAAAAATGGATTTTATTATCCAGAAGGCTGTAGAACTGGGAGTCAGTGAGATTATACCAGTAGCTATGGAGCATTCGGTCGTACGCCTGGAAGGTGATAAAGCTGTTAAGAAAGCTGAGCGCTGGCAGAAAATTGCTGAAGCGGCTGCGAAACAGAGTAAGCGTGATATTATACCAATGGTGCAGCCAGTACAGACGATGGAACAGATGCTTGCTGATAATCCCTGTGACTGTAAACTGATAGCTTATGAATGTGAGGATAAGCTTGGTTTGAAGGCTGCGCTGCAAAAGGAGCAGGCTTTGAAGGAGCTGCTGCTGATCATAGGCCCGGAGGGCGGTATTTCCGAGACGGAATTACAGCAGGCCCGGACAGCTGGGGCATTGGTAGTAAGTTTAGGCAAGCGCATATTACGTGCAGAAACAGCTGCATTAGTAGCTGCGGCCGCAATATTTTATGAAACTGGTGATTTAGGAGGCTGATTGATGAAAAGAATAGCATTTTACACTTTAGGCTGTAAAGTCAATCAGGCCGATACTGCCAGCATGGAAGCGATATTTCGCAGTCATGGTTATACTGTAGTTGGTTTTAATTGCGAAGCTGATATTTATGTGATCAATACTTGTGTTGTTACCAATACGGGGCAGCGTAAATCGCGGCAGATGATCAATCGTGCTGTGCGCAGAAACCCAACTGCTTTCGTGGTTGTGACTGGCTGTTATCCACAGACGGCGGCAGAAGAAGTGAAGACAATTCCTGGTGTTGATCTTATTATCGGGAATCAGGATAGAGCAGATATCGTACGGTTGGTAGAAGAAGCTGCTGCTTTTCAGTCTGTTGATACAATAGACAGCGTGCGTAAGCTGAGTGCCAACACTGAGTTTGAAGAACTGAGTGCAGGTGATGTTAGTGATAAGACCAGAGCTTTTTTAAAAATACAGGAAGGCTGCAATCAATTCTGTACTTATTGTATTATTCCTTTTGCCCGCGGACCGTTGCGTTCGCGTAGTCTGACAAGTATCAGGGAAGAAGTTAAAAAGCTTGTAGCTTCTGGTTATAAAGAAATAGTGCTTATCGGTATTCACCTTGGCTGCTATGGTAAAGAACATGATGGAAAACTGACTTTATTTGATGCTGTTGAGGCAGCTTTAAGTGTAGAGGGTCTGCAGAGACTGCGGTTGGGGTCATTGGAATCAGTGGAGGTCGAAGCGAGGCTGCTTAATCTTATGGAAAAAGATAAACGGTTGTGCCGACAGCTGCATTTACCTTTGCAGGCAGGCTGTGATACAACTTTAGCCAGAATGCACAGGCCGTATGATACCCGACGTTTTACCGAACTTTTGGCCGATATCCGTAAACGTATTCCTGATATTGCCATTACTACTGATATTATTGCCGGATTCCCGGGTGAGACGGAAGAGGAGTTTGCATCTACACTGGTTTTTGCAGAAAACTGCGGGTTCAGTAAAATGCATATTTTCCCTTATTCCAAACGGAAGGGAACTCCGGCCGAAAAAATGCCCAATCAAATTCCTGAAACTGTTAAGCAAAGACGTTGTGCACAACTTGCTGAGCTTGATCATAAGCAGCAGCAGAAATTTTTAGAACGTTTTGTTGGCAGTGCTGTGGAGGTATTGTTTGAACAGACTGTTGAGGATGGCTATATAGAAGGTTTGACCAGTAATTATTTACGGGTCTATGTTCGGTCGGAAGCTGAACTATGTGGCAAGATAAGAAAAGTGAGATTATTGAAGGCTGAGACGAGTTTTTTAATCGGAGAATTGCTGAAGGAATAATAAAAAAGCTGCCGTTTAACGGCAGCTTTTCTTTTATTCAATGGTAATTAATTCATATTGATCATTACCCATGGAAAGTTCTTTCATGTAACTGAGCTGCCGCAGACCGCGACGTGATTCGATCCGTTCCTGGAGATCATGCTTAGCAGCATCTGGTAAAGCAAAAACAAGGTCGATAGAAGCCTGATCGACGGCAAGAATATCTGTAGAAGCAAGGATGCCGATATCAGGAGTTGTTGGCGGTGCCGCAGCAAGCCCGGCACAGTCGCAGTCAACAGACATATTGCGCAATACATTGATATAAATGATTTGTTTACCAAAAAAATCTGTTGTAGCCTTTGCTGATTCAGCCATATTTTCCATAAAACGCTCTTGGCTATATTCCCAGGGGTTGGATGGGTCAGAGGTATGCAGCATGGCTTTGCCGATCCTGCCATCTGCGTTGCCAATTGCTATATTTTTCATTGAACCGCCAAATCCTCCCATAGTGTGTCCTTTAAAATGCGTCAAAACGATCATGGAATCATAATTAAGCATATTTTTAGCGATCGACATTTCCTGAAAATGTTTGCCTCCTTTTACTGGCAGCATTACTGCTCCTTCCTCGTCCATAATGTCTACAGTACAAAAATCCCAGCCGTTAACTTTTAATGTTTCGCGGTGGCCGGCGGTGGTATAGCGGTCACCTTTATAGAAAGTGTTGGTTTCGACTAAATTACTGTCAGGTACATGCTGCTGCAAAGCCATCACTATTTCCCGTGGGAGTATATTGGGACCGTTCTTTTCTCCTGTATGGATTTTGATAGCTACTTTACCATGTATATCCTGGTTGATTTTATCATATAGTTTGATCAGACTTACAGGGCTGATATCCTTGCTGAAATAAACAAGAGCTTTATTATTTACTGCTGTTTTTTCATTACTTTTAACAGTTGGTTCAACAGGAGAAGAAACTGTATTGGCAGTCATTCCACAAGCGCTGAATAATAAAGTTGCGGCAGCGGTATAAAGTAATGTTGATAAAAATTTTTTCACTGTAAATTCTCCTTTCTTAGATAAATGATTAAAAATACTTTAAGTTCAGTATAATGGCTGGAGTTGACTATAAGTCAAGCGTTTTATTAAAGATTTTTTTACTTTGTTAGTTACAGTTTGAAAATAAATTGTGAACAGAGTAAATAGAAAAAGGACTTTTAAATTTTCTGACGAATATTATAAAAATTAGGATCACTAAGGGGGGAAAGAAATGAACGACTGTATCTTTTGCCGAATTATTGCCGGAGAGATCCCGTCTGAAAGAGTTTATGAAGATGACAAAATGATCGTAATCCGTGATGTGGCTCCTGCTGCTCCGGTACACGTTTTAATGATACCGAAAGCTCATACTGAAAATATTATTACTGCAGAACCGGAGCTGCTCCTGTATATGTTTGGGAAAGTTAAGGAACTGGCTGAGAAACTTGGTGTTAATGAAAAAGGGTTTCGCATCGTTGCCAATACCGGTGATGATGGAGGGCAGACCGTTAAGCATTTGCATATCCATCTTTTAGGTGGTAAAGCATTGGGGTGGCCGCCCTGCTGATACCTTGACAAAAGGCCTATCATAAGATATAATTTACTGGTAATATTGTGCGGTAATTGCGGTCTGACGATAGTCAGCAATAGTGCAAAAAACGCATGAAATGCATATATACACTTCCCTAAGTGTGTGGAGGGAGGGAGATCAGATGGCAGAAATTAAAGTTGGCAAAAACGAAACATTGGACAGTGCGCTGCGCAGATTTAAAAGAGCAACCCAAAAGGCCGGAATTCTTTCTGAAGTTAGAAAACGCGAACATTATGAAAAACCGAGCGTTCAACGTAAGAAAAAATCCGAAGCAGCCAGAAAACGTAAAACCAGATAATGGGGGCGTGCTGTATGTCTATTAAAGACCAATTGACAGAAGATATGAAACAGGCCATGAAGGACCGTGAAGCAGGTAAGCTGCGTTTATCGGTTATTCGTATGGTGCGTGCTAATATTAAAAATGTCGAAATCAATGAGAAGAAGGAACTGAATGATGATGAGGTTCTGGCTATCTTGCTGAAAGAGGTCAAGATGCGGCAGGATTCTTTGGTAGAATTCGAAAAAGCCGAACGCAGTGAATTAGCCGAGCAGGCTAAAGCAGAAATTGAGATTCTCAAAAAATATCTGCCTGAACCGCTTAGCGATGAAGAATTGCGTGTTATGGTTGCTGAAGCTATCTCCGAGACTGGTGCCGAAGGACCGAAAGCGATTGGTAAAGTAATGCCTGCTGTTATGGCGAAGGCTAAGGGCCGAGCCGACGGTAAACGTATCAATCAAATGGTACGCGAACTGCTTCAATAATGAATAATTAACTTAACAGGACCGAATATTCGGTCCTGTTATTTTTTATAGCCCTTATAACAGTTATCTAACTGTTATAAGGGCTATTTTTGTGCAAAAATGCAAAAAAATCAGATTATTTTTGTAGGTTTCTACATATTAGGCTCGTCTTTAGCTTTGTATACTGAAATCAAAGAACTAAATATGGAGGTGATTATCATAGCAAAGATTGTAGAAGCTGTGGAAGCTGTTAAGCTTGTCAGGTCAGGTGATGTTGTTATGATCGGAGGTTTTGGAAATGTCGGTAATCCAAAGAGGCTGATTGATTTACTGGCAGATACAGACATATATGATTTGACTGTTATTGCCAATGATCTTGGTACTCCTAATGTAGGCTTGGGAAGGTGGGTAAGGAATAGGATGCTGAAAAAAGCTATAGGTACCTATTTTACCTATAATACTGAAGCTGCGGAATTATATTTTGATGGAAAGTTAAATTTAGAGATGATGCCACAGGGCACATTTGCAGAAAGTATCCGTGCAGGAGGCTGCGGAATTGGCGGGTTTTATACAAAGGTTGGAGCTGGCACAGAGCTGACTGCGCATTGTGAAACAAAAGTTATTGACGGCGAAGCCTATGTTTTGGCGTATCCTTTGAAAGCAGACGTAGCCTTGTTACATGCCAGAAAAGCGGATGCTATGGGGAATTTAGTTTATGAAAAAACAGCAAGAAATTTTAATCCGCTTATGGCAACAGCAGCCGCTTTGACGATTGTGGAGGTTGATGAGATTGTAGAAACCGGTATGCTTTCGCCGGAAGAGATTGTAACACCTTATATTTATGTGGATGTTTTGGTACCGCAGAATCGGGGTGCAGTTAAATGAGAAACATGTCAGAAGCGGAAACAAAAGTAAGAATTGCTAAAAGAGTTGCGGAAATGCTGCCTGACGGTGGTTTTGTCAATTTAGGTGTAGGTATTCCCACAATGGCGGTTGATTATTTACCAGCAGATAAACATATTTACATTCAGACGGAAAATGGAATGCTGGGTGTTGGGCCTAAACAACTTAGCGGGGAGGCAATAATTCCTAATCTCATTAATGCCAGTCGTACACCGGTTACTGAAACGCCCGGATGCTGTTATTTTGATAGTGCTACATCTTTTGCAATGATCAGAAGTGGGCGTATGGATGCTACAGTTATCGGAGCCATACAGATCAATGAAGCGGGAGACCTGGCAAATTGGGCTTTGCCGGGCAAAGGTGTTTTAGGACCAGGGGGAGCAATGGATCTGGTCGTTGGAGTAAAAGAGGTGATCGTTGCGACATCTCATACGGCAAAAAATGGCAGGCATAAACTGGTAAAGGATTGTACTGTGCCGCTGACTGGGCGGAAAGTAGTTAATACTTTAGTCACAGAATATGCTGTATTTAAGTTTAAGGACGGAATGATGTTTTTACTGGAACATACTTCTGATGTTACATTGGAAGAAATTGCAGCAATGACATCTGCTCATTATGAGCTGGCTGAAAAAATTAGTATAAGGGAGGTATAGATATGCTGCAGCCGGTAGTCATAGATGGAATCAGGACGCCTATAGGAAAACTGAACGGAGCAATGAAGGACATACAGCCGGAGGAAATTGCTGCCTTTTTGTTGCAGAAAATATGTGAACGTAGTCATTTAGATATCAGACTTCTGGATGCAGTAATTTTAGGGCAGGCAAAGCAGAGCAGCGACCAGCCTAATATTGCAAGATTAGCTGCATTGATGACAAAATTTCCGCTTGAAGTACAGGCTTATACAGTACACAGACAATGTGGTTCTGGTATGCAGGCTGTCCAGAATGCGGCACAGGAGATTATGTGCGGCTATGCTGACTTCGTTTTAGCTGGTGGTATCGAAAGTATGAGTAATGCCCAATATTATCTCAGAGAGGCACGGAGGGGCTATGCAGTAGGTAACGGGATTTTGCTGGATCCTAATACCGAAAGTCAGCCACGGTCACAGCCTGCTGACCAGTATGGAGTCCTGACAATGGGTATGACTGCAGAGAATATTGCTGAAAAATATGTTATCAGCAGAACGGCACAAGATTATTTTGCCTGCGAAAGTCAGGAAAAAGCTCAGGCTGCAATAAAAAGCGGACGCTTTGATGATGAGATTGAACCTTTGCCAGTAAAAAAGAAAAAAGAGATTTTGATGTTTGCTGCTGATGAGCATCCACGTTTGTCAACGATAGAAAAACTTGCAGAATTGAAGCCTGCTTTTAAAAAGGACGGCAGCGTAACGGCAGGCAATGCATCAGGACGAAATGACGGTGGAGCCATGTTGCTGATTGCTGAAGAAAGTGCGGCTGCAAAGGCAGGGTTAAAGCCTATGGCTAAAATAATCAGCCAGGCTTCAATAGGTGTTTCGCCGGCATATATGGGAATGGGGCCTGTGCCTGCAACAAGGTTGGCGCTGAAAAGGGCAGGGCTAAGGATCGAAGATATTGGACTGATAGAAATCAATGAAGCATTTGCAGCACAATCATTAGCGGTCATACAGGAGCTGGAAATTGATCTGACCAGGGTCAATGTAAATGGCGGTGCAATTGCTCTGGGGCATCCGATTGGTTGTTCTGGAGCAAGGATTTTAGTAACTTTATTGCATGAAATGCAGAAAAGGCAGGTCAGATATGGCTTGGCTACTTTATGTATTGCTGGAGGGCTAGGATCAGCTACGGTTTTAGAGCTGGTGTAAATGAAAAAGAAAATGGGAAAAGGAGGCGGATTTTTATGAAGACTGTAACAAAGTTCTGTCTGAAGATGGTGCAGAATTATCTTCCGGATGCTTTTATTTTGGCTATTCTCTTAACATTTGTTGTATTTTGCGGCGGAATGTTTTTAATGAACAAGAGTGCTCTGCAAATGATAGAATATTGGGGCAGAGGGTACTCATCGATGTTTGTTTTTGGGATGCAGATGGTTTTAGTTTTATTGACAGGTTATGTACTGGCATTGACACCTTTGGCTAAAAAGATTTTGAACAAGGTAACAGGTATTCCTAAAACTCCACAGCAGGCTCTTGGGTTGACTGCATTAGTATCTATTGCGTCTTGCTATATAAACTGGGGATTTGGGCTTGTTATAGGTGCAGTTCTTGCGAAAGAGGTAGGCAAAAAGGTTAAAGGCCTGCATTTTCCGCTGTTGGTAGCTGCGGCTTATGGCGGTGAGATTATTCGCGGGCCGTCTTCTTCGATTCCGCTTGTTTCAGCAACACCAGGCAATTTTATGGAGAAGCTCGGACTGCCACTGACACCGGTTGGTGATACGCTGTATTCTTCCTGGAATCTGGTAATGACGGCTATCATCGTAATTATGCTGTTTATCGTGTATTTTAATATGAAACCTCCTGCTAATGAAATAGTGGAATACAGTGAAAAAGAACAAGAAAAACCAGAGATAAGAATTGCTAAAAAAGATATGACATTTGCCGAAAGATTGGAAAATGCTTATTGGCTCAACGCTTTGTTTGGTTTGTTCCCATTGATTTATCTGGGAGCTAATTTTTCTAAGATTGGTTTTGACCTGAATTTGAATTTGGTCATTTTGATTTTTTTAACATTGGGTTTATATCTGCACAGCAGTCCTAACGGCTTTTTAAAGGCTGTGGCACAGGGAATCGGTGCCAGCCGCGGTATTATTTTGCAATTTCCGCTTTATGCTGGTATGTCGGGGATGATGACTGCTTCTGGTCTGGTTGATATGATTTCCATGTGGTTTGTGGAAATTTCTACAGCACATACCTTCCCTCTTTATACATTTTTATCGGCAGGGCTGGTAAATATTTTCATTCCTTCCGGAGGCGGGCAATGGGCTATCCAGGGACCAATCATGATGAAGGCTGCTGAGGCATTGGGGGCGAACATTCCGCAGACAATTATGGCTTTTGCTTGGGGAGATGGCTGGACTAATCAGATTCAACCGTTTTGGGCATTGCCGCTTTTAGGAGTTGCGGGATTATCGGCGCGTGATATTATGGGATATTGCGTTATTTGGACAATTGTTTCCGGCGTTATCATCAGTGGAACTTTTGTAATACTTAGTTTTATGTGAATGATTAATGGAAGATTTGATAATCTTGAGGCTGCTTTTATAGTTGCCTCAAGATTTTTTTACCGGAATGAAAAATAAGGCGCTGGTTTAAAATCAAGAAGGTTTTACGATGGGTAAAGTTCAGCTTTTTAGTATAACAGTTTTTGAAATCTTTGGATTTGCTAAAAAAATAACTAAATAGTAAAATCGTAATCAGGATATTCTGGAGAAAAAGAAATATATGGCATTAGAAAAGAAGGTGAGATAATGTCCAAGAAAATGGTGACCTTAAATGAATTATTGGAAATCAAAGATTTTGCCGAACGTGTGACATTGGTTAATAAGCATGGGAACTTAAACAATCAGATAACACATGTAACAATTATGGAAGGGCCTGATTTGCACGAATGGGTAACAGGAGGTGAGTTTGTTTTAACTACCTGGTATGCCTTCAGTAAAAGTCCTGACCTGCAGGAAGATGGTTTTAAAAAGCTTGCTCCGCGAATATCAGCGATAGGTATCAAAACAGGTCGTTTTATCAATAAGATCCCGCTGAAAATACTGCAGTTGGCAGATCAGTACCGGCTGCCGGTATTTGAAGTGAAAACTGCAGTCAAGTTTAGAGAACTGGTGCAGACAATCACTTCTGAAATCCAGAATTATCAAACCAATATGTTGATTGAAGTAGAAAAAAACTATCAAAAACTTATTCATACTTCACTGAATTCAGATGATCTGGCTTCGCTGGTGAATGTTTTGGGAAATCAGCTTCACAAGAATTGTTTTTGCCTGAATCATGAAGGGAAGATACTTGCTTCCTGGAGCAGACGAGGTACTCGTAAACAGGATTTTCTTGATTGGACAGAAAAAATTAAAACTGGTTTTAATGAAAGAATATATACTGATGCGGGCTTTTTTATCAATGAGCTGCATATTTTCGAATGCTATGCCCGTAGTCAGCTTATAGGGAGGTTTATTATTGTTGCTGAGGGGCAGTTAACGGAAAAAGAACGGTTGATTGGGCAACAGGGAGCTTCTTTTTTAGCCATCAAGCTGTGGGACCATTATGAAACGCTGCAGAAAACAGTGGAACGTTTTTGGAAAGAAATAAAAAATGGTGAAATCAAAAGTGGAGAAGTTATTGCTGAAAAGCTTGCTAATCTGGGATTTGTGCAGCAAAAAGCATATAATTTGATTTTATTTTCTAAAGGAAGCCATAATATAAGCAATTATTTGATTGATAGATTTTTAATTGAAGAGGAAAAATTTTATATCTTGTTATGCAGCAGTAAAGAAGCTCTTACGAGCATTAATATATTCAAAAAATATAATAAGGAACAGAGTAAAATAGCTGCAGCTGTAATATCTCCTGAATTTACAGAACTGGAGCGAATTAAAGAGCATTATGAGATGTCGGTAAACGTTATCAGACTTTTATATAAATTGCATATTTCAGGAGTACGTAAGGCTGAAGAATGGCTGCCGTTCAGTTTGCTGATGCACTGCCGCAATACTTCGGAGTATAATTTTATTAAGACGACGGTGCTTGATAAACTGCAGGAATATGACAGACGCTATCAATCGAGCCTTTTGGATACACTTTCAGCGGCTTTGCGGGAAAACAGTTTAGAGGATGCAGCTGAAAGACAGCATATACATATTAATACTCTACGTTATCGGTTGGGGAAAATCAAAGAAATAACACAAAAAAATTATTTTAAAATGACAGACCGTTATTTTTTGCTGCTGTGTATTATGATCCAGAGAATGGAACATGAGCAGTTATGAAAATATATGAAAATAACAGGGCCGAAATTTTGGCCCTGTTATTTTTGTATACTTTTAAAAATATTTATGACCGGAAGCAGGGATTTTGCATAAAATAGCGTATACTATATAAATATAGGAAAAATTAATGTAAGTTCGGAAGGGTGTGAGGACAATTTCTTTAAGTAACAGACAAAAACGTATTGCCGAGATCGTGCGCCAGGATGGGCCGATCACGGGCGAACATATTGCTGAACGTCTGAATGTAACTCGTGCGGCTTTACGATCAGATCTGGCGATTTTAGTTATGGGCGGTATTTTAGATGCGCGTCCTAAAGTTGGTTATTATTTTACCGGCAAGAATACGCTGGGAATGTTGATGGAAGAAATTTCCGGCATCCTTGTACGTGATCTGCAGTCTGTGCCTGTAGCAGTCAATCAGGATAAAAGCGCCTATGAAGCTGTTGTAACTATGTTCCTGGAGGATGTAGGGACAGTATTTGTTCTTGATGAGGCTGGTCTTTTGGTAGGGGTGGTATCGCGTAAAGACTTGCTTAAAGCTGCTATCAATAATGGCAGCGATCTGCGTGAAATTCCTGTTGTAATGGTGATGACACCACTGTCTAAACTTATTGTAGTCAAACAGGAAGATTCTGTAGCTTCGGCAGCACGTAAAATTATTGATAATGAGATTGATTGTCTGCCTGTTATTAGATGTGTGGGCGAGGATAAGCGCAGTTACGAAGTAGTGGGACGTATCACTAAAACGAATTTTACCCGTCTGTTAGTGGATCTGGCAGAGGGCAAAGGAGGCAATTATCATAGCTAAATTACCGATTATCTATGCAGTTTCTGATTCTATTGGTGAAACCGCTGAGTCTGTTGTAAAGGCTACTACCAGCCAATTTGTACAGGAAAAATTTGATGTGATCCGTGTTCCTTATGTTAAAGATAAGGCGCAGGTTGAAAAGGTTATTGAAGAGGCTAAGGAAAATAATGGTATTATCTGTTATACCGTAGTTTCACCTGAATTGCGTGAACATATTGCGCATAAAGCAATGGAGCATGATGTAGAGGTTGTTGATGTTTTAGGACCGATGCTTAAGGCTATTGAAAAAACTTCCGGACTGCTGCCTAAAAACCAGGCCGGATTGATCCATGCTTTAGATCATGAATACTTTAAACGTGTCGAAGCCGTAGAATTTGCTGTTAAATATGATGATGGCAAAAATCCTTTGGGACTGGCCAAAGCAGATGTTGTTATCATAGGTGTTTCAAGAACTTCTAAAACTCCGCTCAGCATGTACTTGGCACACAAACAAATAAAAGTTGCCAATGTACCGCTGGTACCGGAAATCATGCCTCCTGAAGAATTATTTAAAGTTCCTCCGCATAAAATCATTGGCCTGCTTATTGATCCGTTTAAACTTAATGAGATCCGCAGCGAACGTTTGAAAACTATGGGACTGACAGATGGTGCCGCTTATGCTGATGTTAAACGGATTAATGAAGAGCTTGAATATGCAAAAGGTATTATGCGTCGTCTGCATTGTACTATTATCAATGTATCTAACCGTGCGATCGAAGAAACAGCAGGTATGATCTTAGAGTATGTGCAGAAAAATAAAGACCGCCGCTAAATAAAAATAACCCTCGCTTAAGCGAGGGTTATTTAAACTGTAAAACTAATTTACAAAAACTTTTTCACGGACATTGTAAATGACTTCGCCATTTTTAGGTTCACCGTTGACGATTACATTACCGTTAAAAACAGCATTTTTTGTGCTCCAGTTAAAGCTGCCGGTATCGGCGCTGATGATCATATCACCTTGAGTAAAGTTCATATTACCTGCTACGTAGGCAGTTTTTTCTTTACCGTATACATCGACTGTATCACAATCGAAGGTGATATCTCCTTCGCGCAGGGTAATATTACCTTGTCCATGTACCTCAAGTTTATACATACTTACCTGTGCGGCATCGCCGGTGATGATTCTGTCACCAATTTCAACATGGACGTTGCCCTGCAGATCATAAACTCCTGTAAAAGGGTTAAAAGTTTGTTTATCACTGGTTACCTGCGGCTCTGCCAGACAAATTGCAGGAACTAAGAGCAACAGTAAAACAAAGATAAAAATTTTTTTCATTCAGTTCACCTCACATGAGTAATTATATTACTTAATGTGCCTGGTGACAATGCTTGAAAGTGAAATAAAGGTGAAGAATAATGTTATCAGTTAGAGAAATAAGCGAGAATATAGAACAGGAAACACTGGCACCCTGGGCGGCTAAAAGTTCGCAGGCAGTACGTGATAGTGAGGAGGCTGCCGATGATCTGCGCACGGCTTTCCAGCGTGATCGGGACCGGATCATCCACAGTACTCCTTTTCGTAAGTTAAAACATAAAACACAGGTATATTTATGTCCGGGTGATCATTACCGTACGCGTCTTACTCATAGCATGGAAGTGTCGCAGATTGCCAGGACTATTGCCAGAGCATTGAGATTAAACGAGGATCTTACAGAAGCTGCTGCTTTAGGGCATGATCTTGGGCACACTCCTTTTGGACATGCAGGGGAGCGGGCAATTAATTCTTATACTGGACATTTTAAACATAATGAACAGAGCCTTCGTCTCGTAGAATTGTATGGGCGGAAGGGGAAAGGGCTGAATCTGACCCGTGAAGTTCGTGATGCTATTGTTAACCATACAGGCAGTACGATGCCAAAGACGCTTGAAGGGCAAGTGGTGCGGCGTTGTGATCGTATCGCTTATCTGTGCCATGATTTCGATGATGGATGCAAAGTTGGCATCATCGGTCCTGAAAAATTGCCAGGTATCGTCGCTATGCGCTTAGGAACAGAACCAAGCCAGATATTGGATGTGCTTGTTCATAATATTGTGGAGTTATCACTGAATCAGCCGCAAATTATTATTGATAAATATTATGAAGAAGCTGTTGAAGAATTTCGCAATTTTATGTTTGATTATATTTACTGTTCGCCCCAGCTGACGGTTGAACATAACAAGGCAGAACATGTTGTTAGGACTCTTATGGATTTATATATGGAGTATCCGCAGCTGTTGCCAAGAGAATATGGGGAACTGGCAGATCGTTTCGGATTGCAGCAGACTGTAGTCGATTTTGTGGGTGGACTGACAGATGCAGGAGCTGTGCAGCTATTTAATAAACATTACATTCCCATAATATAAACTTGTCGTAATGCTAAAATTATCTACCGTTAAAAAGAGGATTTTTTTGTTAAATATTGAATATAATAAATCAGATGGTATTCGAGGTGACAGGAGCAATAATTATGAGTGGTATGTTTGATGATTTTAAAGAGCAGGTTCGCTCCCAAGCTAATATCGTCGAGATAATTTCTGAATATGTACCGCTAAAAAAGCGCGGCGGCAGTTTTTGGGGCTGCTGCCCTTTCCACGGAGAAAAAACACCGTCCTTTTCCGTAACGCCGGACAAGAACTTTTTTTATTGTTATGGCTGTCATGTTGGCGGTGATGTTTTTACCTTTGTGATGAAAATGGAAAATTGCACGTTCCCAGAGGCTTTAAAGCTTCTGGCAAATAAATTGGGTATTGCTGTTCCTGAAAAGGAAAAGACTAAAGCTGAACTGGAACGTGAGAAACAGGCAAAACAGGTTATTGCCGCTAATGAACTGGCGACGCGTTTTTTTCAGGCCTGTTTGACGAAGACTGATTATGGAATTAAAGCACAGGAGTATCTCACAGGACGCGGCATTACACCTGAGATTATCGAGCGGTTTTCAATCGGGGTGGCACTGCCGAACTATAACGCATTGCTTTCAGCACTTGGAAAACGTGGATGTAGTGCTGGACTGTTGGTGCAGGCCGGGCTGGCGGTAAACTATGACCGTGGGCCGATGGATAAGTTCCGTGGCAGAGTGATGATACCTATTCAGGATCCACGTGGTCATGTAGTTGGTTTCGGCGGTCGTATTTTAGAGCAAAATTCTCAACAGATGGCAAAATACATGAATACTGGTGAAACAGAGTGGTTTAACAAAAGAACTCTTCTGTTCGGGATGAATGTGGCTTTAAAGGAAATAAAGAAACGCAGGCAGGCCGTGATTGTTGAAGGTTATATGGATGCAATCAGTTTACATGCTGCTGGTATCGATTGGGCTGTTGCTTCAATGGGGACGGCTTTTGCGCAGGAGCAGGCTAAACTTTTAGCTCGTGCCGCTGATGAAGTAGTTTTTTCGTATGACAGCGACGCAGCTGGACAACGGGCCACTGTAAGGGCAGTAAGCATTGCTAAAGAAGCCGGGCTTAAAGTCAGAGTGCTCATAGTGCCTGATGGGAAAGATCCTGATGAATTTGTGCGTAAGCACGGTAAAGATGCTTATCTACGGCTGATTGAAACAGCTGTTTCAGGTATAGAATTTCAGATGCAGTATGTCATTTCTCAAAATAATGTTTCAAATTTAGCAGGAAAAGTTGAAGCTGTGTCGAATATACTACCATTCCTACTAGAGTGCAAAAATGAAATTGAGGTTGCACAGCATATCAAAACGCTGGCCCAACGTTTGACAATTGACGAAGGGCTCATCATGAGTGAATATCGTAAGCTAAGCCGTAAAAATGATCGTAGGGAAGCCGTGTCTAAATGGCAGGTACAGCCCAACGTACTTTCAGCTGAAGATTTAGCAGAGCAGCTTTTGCTTTACGTTATTTTAAAAAATACCGATTTGGCGCTTGTTTACAGAGATAAAATTGATAGTGTCGGTTTTATGTCAAAATTTCGCGGAGAAATCTATGAAGGATTGCTGAAGCAGCTTGATGCTGGCAATCAGAGTGCTGCTGATAAGCTTTTTACAGAACTGTCAAATGAAGCGGCCACGGAGCTGGCGCAGATTATGACAAAAGATCTTGCGGAAGAAAACGGTGAAAAACTAGTAGATGATTGCCTGCGGCAGATGCGCAGGGGCGCTTTGGAACGTAGCTATGAAGAGCACCGTCTGCGCGCCGACGAATATGAACGTTTGGGGGATGACCGCTTTTTGCAGGAACTTGCGGAAAGCCAGAAAATTAAAGATGAAATCAAAAAATTATATTAAAAAACAACAGCAGATATTAAGCAACGAAAGGAGGGAACACCATGGCTAATACTAAAATTTCTGCCGACCAGGTAGAGGAATTATTACTTAAAGGCAAATCTCACGGCGGTGTTCTCACTTATCGTGAAATTATGGATTCTATGCAAAACGTAGAAGATATGACTCCGGACGATATGGACAGTATGTATGAGTTGATTGCCCAAAAAGGCATCGACGTAGTCGACGAAAACAGCGATGATGATGTACTGCCGGTCAACGATGATGATACGGAAGAAATCAATGAAGCAGAGCTGGCTAATCTCAGTGTGCCTGAAGGGGTAAGCATTGATGATCCGGTCAGGATGTATCTTAAGGAGATCGGCCGTGTACCGCTTTTGATCGGCGAAGATGAAATCAAGCTTGCTAAACGTATGGATAAGGGAAAACAGGCCGAAAGGCTGATGAATTCGTCATTGCCTGCAGCTTTGGTTCCTGCTTACAGCGGTAAAGAAAAAACTGCTACTCTGATCAAAAAAATCAAGAAGCATTTGGAACAGGAACATAAAAGCTGTGAACTGCGCAATGTTGAAAAAGTGCTTGGAATTATTGCGAGGGCGGCTGCAGCGGGTACTCCCTGTACATTGTCTGAATATCAGGATCTTATTGTTGAGTTTACTAAAGATGAGCGTTTGCATTTACAACGTATGATGCAGGAACACAATGTGATGATCCCAGACTGTGATAAAATGGTAGTCGATCGTCAGACCAGTGATAAAGAAGTACATGCGCTGTTTGAGATCAAGACTTTACTTGACGAGATCAAGCGCCGCTTACCAGAAGAAAATGATGCTGCTGTTTTTGATAGCTATATGACGTTGGAAGAAGATTACGGAAAACTTTTGGAAGAAGTTTTTGAAGAAGGAGAAGCCGCAAAACGATGTTTATCGGAAGCTAATCTTCGTTTGGTTGTCAGCATTGCAAAACGTTATGTTGGCCGGGGAATGCTCTTTTTAGACCTTATTCAGGAAGGTAACCTTGGTCTTATCAAAGCAGTAGAAAAATTTGATTATAATAAAGGCTTTAAATTCAGTACTTATGCCACTTGGTGGATTCGTCAGGCTATTACACGCGCTATTGCTGACCAGGCCCGCACCATTCGTATACCTGTGCATATGGTTGAAACAATCAATAAACTGATTCGCGTATCACGTCAACTGCTGCAGGAACTTGGGCGGGAACCTATGCCGGAAGAGATTGCAAAGGAAATGGATACTACTGTTGATCGTGTTCGTGAGATTATGAAAATCGCACAGGAACCGGTATCATTGGAAACTCCTATCGGTGAAGAAGAAGATTCGCATTTGGGGGATTTTATTGAAGATCATGATGCACCGGCACCAGCTGATGCTGCTTCGTTCACTTTATTGCGTGAGCAGTTGGAAGAAGTCTTGGAAACACTGACTGTGCGTGAAAAGAAGGTTTTAGAACTGCGTTTTGGTTTGGAAGACGGGCGTTCACGTACCCTGGAAGAAGTAGGGCAGCATTTTGGTGTAACCAGAGAACGTATTCGTCAAATCGAGGCCAAAGCTTTACGTAAGCTGCGTCATCCAAGCCGCAGTAAACGGTTAAAAGACTTCTTGGAATAATCGGTTTAGCTTGACAACTCGACCAAATTTGTTTAGAATATTACTGTTGACCATTGAGACAACGCATGGTACTATGGGCCTATAGCTCAGTGGTAGAGCCACCGGCTCATAACCGGTTGGTCGCTGGTTCGAACCCAGCTGGGCCCACCAGGAAACAAGCGCACTTACGCTAATAACGTAAGTGCTTTTTTTGTTTTGACGGTAATTTAGGCGGTCTTTTTTTAAAAAAAAGATAAAAAATGAGTTCAGTTCAATAATTATCCACATTATCCACATTATCCACAAAACTGACTTTAAGGTCTTTATAAATACTAACGTAATAAGTAGTAAAGTAATAATAATAATAATACTAAAGTTTTAAGACTTTATTATTATTATTATTACTTTACTTGACTTGACTTGTACATGTTTTTCACAGTGAATCCCAGCTATTGTTTTTTTATGCTAGATAGTAATTATTATCATAAAAATAAAGGCTAAAGATGGCTTAAAACCTAGTTTTTTATTACTCATGTTTTTCACAGTGAATCCCAGTTATTATTTTTTTATGCTATATAACAATTATTATCGCAAAAAACAAGGGTAAATGTTGAGTATAACAGAATAGAAATAAATTTAAATGAAAAAAATGCACCAGTTAAAACCTGGTGCATTTTTTTTATTCATTTTCTATATTAAAAATAGGGTTAGTGGATTGCACTTTTACTAAATTTTCTAGGGTGTTGTATCGCAGTTTATTTTTTAAGTCTGGTTTTGGATTTTGAAGAACCCAGTTTGACAATGCAACTATATTAGCTCGAACAGCTAAACTATAGTGCTGCTGGCGAATATTTGGATCTTGCCATTTATCGTAATTGTTCAATAACATATGCAAGGCTAAAGATGTATCAGCATTTGATAGACGATTCTCAAGATTTTTTTCCGCAACAGACACAGATGCAGGAGTGAAAATAATATCAGAGAAACCTAAGAGCCAATCTATGGATACTCCAAATGTAAGAGCAAATTTAATCAATAAATTTAATGATGGAGTTCCTTTACTGGTTTCAATATTGCCGATTACTGAAGTTGTTTTTAGATCCAGTAAGTCGCTGATATTTTTTATTGAAAAGTCATAAGCTAAACGTGTTTTTTTGAAATTTGCAGTAATTTTTTCAGAAAAAAGCATAATACACCTCTTGTTTTCTTTAAAACAGAATGATATAATTCTATAAAACAGAATAAAATGAGAAATATGAGAATATTATTATATTGAATTATTATAACATAAAAGGGAGTGAAAAAATATTGAAAGATTCATTTGTTATAAGTAAGCATTTAATTAAGTCAACCAGGTTCTTAAGATTGAATGGTGTAGTACAGGCTTTGTACATTCATCTTAATGCTGATGCTGATGATTTCGGTATAGTTGATGTATTAGCTACGATGAGGCAGACAAATGCAAGCGAGCAGGATTTGTTGACCCTAATTTCTGTAGGTTTAATAACAATGTTAGATCAGAAAGATTTAATTGTATATATAAACGATTGGAATCTGAATAACAATAATAGGGATGTGCGTTTTATAAAAATAAGTCGGCATTTAGCACTTTTAGCAGAAAAATTACCTAATCAAGAAGTGATGTTGGCGGTTATAAATGATAAAGGGAAAAAAAGTAAGAAAATATGTACGGCGTTAGAAGCTATGCAGAATATGCCAAAACTTTTAGGACAATAAGATCGCGATAGATACAGAATAAAATCAAAGAAAAGGGGTAAAGCATATGGAAGAAAAAAGAAGATTTTTTACAGTATCCCAATTAATGAATTATTTAGGGGAAGGTGTTATATCACATCAGCAGTTGTATAGGAATATTCGCGCAGGTGTAATTCCTTCAAAACAAATCGGAAAGAAAATTTTAATTCCTGCAGCATGGGTTGAAGAATTTTGTTCAGATCAAACGGAAGATGTAAAACATGGCGAATAGACGGGCTTGGGGCGAAGGAAGTATGTATTTTTCTCAATCCAAAAATGTTTGGGTGTGGGAAGGTAACTATACCATAAATGGAGTAAAAAAAAGAAAGTCATTTACTGCCAGGAGCCGAAAAGAACTAAAGGATAAATTTGAAAAGTTTAAGGAAAATTATAGTAAAGAGATACTGCTGTTAGACAAAATAACTTTAAAAGAGTGGATTGAGAAATGGTTAGAGTTATTTGTCAAACCAACGGTGAAAATAAAGACATATGATAACTATAAGCAAAGGCTACAATATGCCGTAGAAAGCTTAGGAGCAATAAAATTAAGAGATTTGACAGCTATTGTTTTGCAAGAGTTTTTTAATGATCTTTTAGTCAACGGTGGACAAAATAATCAGGGATTGGCACCTGATAGTGTAAGACGTATACGTACTTATCTGAAAATTACTCTGGACAGTGCCATAAAAAATAATCTTATGACAGAGAATCCTATAGAGGGGACTAAAGCACCAAAGAAAACTAAGAAGAAGCCAGTGGTATTAAACGAAGAACAAACAACAAGATTTTTAGAAATAGTCAAGTCAGGTCGGTATATTTACCATGGCATAAAAAACCCAAAATTTTTAAATCGAAATGAGGGAACAGAATATTATATAAAAAGTTTTTATAATTTGATTAATTTAGCGTTGGCAAGTGGTATGAGAATTGGTGAACTTCGCGGATTATCATGGTTTAATGTGGATTTTGAAAAAAATGTTGTAAGCGTAAAAACGCAGATTATTGATACTGTGGATGAAGATTGCATATTTGATGATCCAAAAACAGAAAAGTCAGTAAGAAGCATTAGTATTGACAGTAGTACTATGAAAGAACTGCTTGCTTTTAGAGATTATCAGAAGCAGTATGCCGATAATCTTGGCGATCAGTATGATAACAAGCATTTTTTATGTTTTACTAATACATTTGGTAAGGCATTTTCAGTATCCAATTTTCGCAAACGTTATTTTTCTAAGATGGTGGCAGCAGCGGAAATATCAGAAGATTATACTATTCATTGTATGCGGCATACACACGCAACGTTGTTATTGAAAAATGGTGTAAGCCCGAAAGTGGTATCTGAACGGCTTGGTCATAGCAGTGTGATTGTAACACTTAATATTTATGCTCATGTGTTAGAAGAAATGGAGCAGGAAGCTCCTGGTATTTGGGAAAATATTGTTCATAAGGGTATATAAGCTATATAAGTTATATATGATATATAACTTATATAGCAAAATTAGAGAAGGAGTGATTTCGTGGGAACTGTAATAGCTTTTGCAAATCAAAAAGGTGGAGTAGCAAAGACAACCAGTACATATAATGTTGGGGTTGCACTTGCAAAAAAAGGTAAAAGGACATTGATTATTGATCTTGACAGTCAAGCAAGTTTAACAATTAGTGCGGGATTGGAACCATTTGAATATGATAATACGATAGTCACTGCATTAAAAAAAGAAGGCAGTGATATAGAAAAATGCATTCTTTCTTTACAGATAAATTTAGATATCTGTACGTCGCGCCTGGAACTTGCACAAATGGAAATAGAGATGATTGGTCGAGGCATGAGAGAGACTATATTAAAAAGGGCAATAGCACCAGTATTGGATAAATACGATTTTATTTTACTGGATTGCCCGCCTCAACTTGGATTATTAACAATAAACGCTCTGGCTTGTAGTGATTATGTTGTAATACCTGTTAAAACCGATTATTTGGCCTATAGAGGCGTGGAACTTCTTATGGAAAGCATTGCAGAGGTAAAAGCACTTATCAATCCACAACTAAGCGTTATGGGCGTAGTAGCCACTATGTTTGAAAAGCGAGTAAAAGATGATAATGAGATACTTCAGGCGTTAAGTCAAAAACATAATGTGATCGGCGTAGTTAAAAAGATGGCTATAGCAAAAAAAGGTGTTTATACAGGATTATCAGTAAGTGAGCAGTCACCTAAAAATGATGTTGCAACAGAATATGGTAAAGTAAGTGATTATATAATTTCAAAAGCGAAGGGATGAAGCGGATATGAGTGGATTTGCAGATAGAGAAAATCGACGGCAAACCAGCGTCGTAGCTGCGATGATATCAACGCCATTGCCTAAAAAGAATGAAAATGATGGGCGCGGTCGTCCGAAAGCTCAGCGTGAAATAAAAAAATGTATTAGCCTTGCAGTGCTGCCGAGCGTTTATGATGATATAAAGAAAATATCATACATTGATCGAAAAAGCATAAGCGAGATAGTTTCAGAGTTTTTTGAGCAGTATATCGTCGAAAATGCTAGTAAGATAAAGGAATATGATAAATTTTACCGTGATTAAAAATTTATATTATATAGCTTATATACCATATATAAGCTATATAATATAAATAATAAAAAGGAGTAAAAATGTTTGAAAATCAGGATATAGAAAATGAATCGCCATTTAGCGAAGACATTGAGAAAAACGATTTTAATAGTGAGGAAGTAACGTCTTTCCCAGAAGTTGACGGAGAAATTGAAACTGGTTATTTATGTCCATATTGCCGGCAACTATTAACAGTCAGCGAAGATGGAAGTTATCAGCATGAATTTGGTTTTTGTCAGGCATTTTTTGAAAATGAGGAAGAATGGCAGGCTGCCACAGAAAAAATCGAGCAACAAAGGCTAAAAAAAGAAGAACTGCAAAGGGCTGCTGCGGAAGAAAAACGTCAAAAAATGGAAGATGAAAAGCAAGCTGTACTTGGCGAGTATTACAATAAAATAACCAGTGTCATTCAAGAAATTTTACAGGCTGAGATCCAAAATAGTGTTGCTGTAATTCAGCAAGCAGTTGTGGAGCTATCTGCTGTAAAAGATACTATGATAACAGCAATAACAGAAGTAACACGTAGCAGTATCAGCGAAAAAATATCCTATTACCAGTCAAAAATAGCTGAAACGAATGAAGGTGATCCGAAGCTGGAGTTTTATAAAGATTTAGAAGATCGTTATAATAATTTTTTGAGAGTTTTTGATTTGATGGAAAATAACAAAAGAGAGCTGAAGCAAAAAATTAAGGAGTTAACTGATATAGATATTTGGCAAGGTTCTGGAAATTTGGAAGATTATCAAAACTTGCTTCAGCTGGTTGAAAAACTATATTTAAAAAAATGATAAATTGGATTATATGTGTCCGATATATTTAACTGAATTGTGAAGGGAGGTAACTTATGAAACCGTGTCAAGGTTCATTATTCAATATAGGTGAACAAGAAGTAGAACAGTTTCCATGGGTAAATGATGTGAGAAAATACTTGTTATCCCAAAACCTTCCTGTTCGCTGGATAACAGAAGTTGTTGATAAGAATGCATTTGGTGCTGTTTATGTAAAAGGTGGAAAACCGTGGTATAAAAGTAAATGCCAATTTTATCGCGGGTTTTGGCTTCATGGGAGTATTGGCTCTGTTGAATGTGAAAAATTGTTGCCGGGACTCCAATGGGATAAAGTATGTTCTAAAGAATTTAGCAAATGTCAATTTTATGAAATAAAAAATGGGGGAGAATAAATGACTATAGAATATATTGATTATCGCGGGTGGAGATATAAAGTTAAAAGTGGTATTGGTTGCAATATTTTCAAAGAAAGATGCTTTAAACCAGGCAAGGAATGCAGTTCCGGTAAAGGCTTTACAGTTTTGCCTTGGAGAAATTCCATAGAAGAATCCCAGGCTGATCTGGATGAGTATGCGCATAAACATAAAATGACTGTTGTTGACATTACATAACATATATAACAAAAATCTGTATACCAAATCGGTATACAGATTTTTGTTATATAGCCTCATTAAAAAGCGATTACAATTCAAACTTTTCCCCGATGCTTTGCATATCAATGTCAGATGTAGCGGCTATTGCCGATTCCTCAATTTGCAGATGAATATTGTTTTTAGATGATTGGTCGGTATCGATAAGGAGTTTCCTTAAAGTATCAATCATTTCCTTTCGTTTCTGTTTTCCGGGGAAATCGTGAATAAAATACATTGGTGTTATCCATTTTGAATATGCTTTTAGAGAAAGGCTATCACCGTGAGTTACTATTGCTGGAATGTTATAAATAGAAAATTGTACATAAGCCATAAGGGCGCAGGTTTTGTCTAAATCCCATACATCGGCGAACATAGAATTTGTTGAGTAACAATTATAACTGATAGATTGATAATTTATAATCAGACATGATAAAATTAAAATATCAAGAAAAATGACAAATAACATGATAATAAGAACTCTGATTTGCAATTATATTTGATAAAAGGTGGTAATTGAAACTGTGCCTGATTGATTTTAATCAATTTTATCATGGGCATAGTCTTGCAGACTAATAAGTTCAAAGGGTAATCTTTAAACCCTTAATGCATATAATATGAGGGATGGTGATGCAAAATTTGAACTGACAGGACGGGCAATCCCCTGAAGACTGGACTACCAGCTAATGGGGTCAGGGACAAAGTATCAGATTGATGTAACAGTCGGCGACATTTATCTGGTTTCACAGTTTGACCGGAGCGACATCATAGGCCGTTCTGCCATGTACTTCGTTATGTACAGTTACAGCCTGAAGGTAAAGTTAGTGTTCCGGAGAAGTTCCCTGAAAGGAATATGGTGAAGGTGGCTACAGATGACGATATTAATGCATTATGTAACTAAGCTTTGAAAAGATAATATAAAAAATGCTATTTGAACGGGAGGATACAGGATTATGAAAATCGAATCCATAAAGATAAAGAACTTTAGAAGCTATAAGGATGAAACGGTAATTGGTTTTAACAATCTTACCGTATTAGTTGGCAGAAATGACATCGGTAAATCTACAATCCTTGAAGCATTGGATATCTTCTTTAATGATGGGAATGGGGTAATTAAGATAGATAAAATTGATCTTAATATCCAGGCATCAAGGAATGGTGACAATGAAACTGTTATTTCTGCATGTTTTTCAGAATTACCAGAGTCGATTATTATAGATTCAGCGATGCAGACCACACTTGCCAGTGAATATATGCTGAATTCTGATGGTTTTCTGGAAGTGGTTAAGAAGTATAAAAGTGGTGGGAAGGCGTCTGTATTTATCCGGGCAAAGCATCCAACGAATAATGACTGTAAAGATTTGCTTCTTAAGAAGAATGCAGATCTTAAACGTATTATTACAGATAAAGGCATAGAATGTGAAAACCAGAGCATCAATGCAATAATGAGAAGATCCATCTGGGAGCATTATGCTGATGACCTCAATTTACAGGATATCGAGATTGATGTTTCAAAAGAAGATGCAAAAAAAATCTGGGATAAGCTGTCTTCTTATATGCCTGTGTATTCTCTGTTTCAGTCAGACCGTAAGAACAGTGATGGTGACAGTGAAGTTCAGGATCCATTAAAAGAGGCAGTCAAACAGATCATCAATGATGAAGAACTGCAGCAAACTTTGGCGTTAGTAGCCGGGATTGTAGAAACAAAGCTGAAAGAAGTTTCAAGCAGAACATTGGAAAAGTTGCGGGAAATGGATCCTGCTGTTGCAAACAGTTTGAATCCGGTTATCCCTACTGCTGACAAGTTAAAATGGGCGGATGTTTTTAAGGCAGTGTCAATTTCGGGCGATGAGGATATCCCTATCAATAAGAGGGGAAGCGGCGTCAAGAGACTTGTTTTACTGAATTTTTTCAGAGCAGAAGCTGAACGGAGAGCTGCGGAGGGAGATAATACTGGAATCATTTATGCGATTGAAGAGCCGGAAACTTCCCAACATTCTAATAATCAGCGAGTGCTGATAAAAGCGCTAAAGGAACTGGCTCAAGCGGCCAATACACAAATTTTGCTTACAACGCATAGCCCTGTAATTGTAAAAGAACTTGAATTTGAAAATCTCCGTTTGATTTATGAAGATGAAGATGGAAAACGCATACTCTCAGTAGAACCAGCAGTTTTGCAGTATCCTTCGTTAAATGAAGTGAATTATACAGCATATGGAGAAATAACCGAGGAATACCATAATGAGTTATATGGTTTTTTGGAATTTCAACAATGGCTTAATGATTATAAAACAGGAAGGCCACAAAGACCATATCTGTGTGTGAAAAATGGTAATACAAAGACATGGAACCTTGATTTAACAGAATATGTTAGACATCAGATCCATCATCCAGAAAACCATAGCAATACGCATTTTACTCAAAGTGAGTTAAGGCAGTCCATTGAAGATATGAGAGGTTATATCAGAACTCGTGCTGAAACGGAAGGGATTTGGGATCCCATTCTGGGCGATGAATAAGATTGCTGTTATAGATTGTTACATGGGAAAACTGAATAAAGAGTGATTTCTTGAAATGAAAGGATGCAAAAGCCGTGAAAGCAGATGCATCCTTTTTTGTGCCTAAAATGGATTGGGGGTGGTGCCTTTGATTGTAGTATGTAAGTTTTATCAAATATAGTTGTAATTTTAAGCTATTTATTATCAAACATAATTGAAAAAGGACAGAATTCTGATAATTGATTTCTTTTTTTAACATATTTTGAGCAAATGCTAAAATCATAATGCCAGACCCGCATGTTGGCTCACTGACAGAAATAAAATCTTCCTTTTCGCGCTGTTTAAAATCCCCGTTGATAATTTCGGTCATAAAATAGCTATATTGTCTGGTGTAAAGTATTGCCCCATAGCTTTTTTATAATATTGCCTGGTAGTATATATATCCTAAAATGTCTTTTATATAACCGTGTTGCAAGTAAATTTCTGCGGCCATCATAAGTTCTCCTAAAGCTGTAGAAAAATAATTTAATTCTTCTTTTTTGTATTTTTTTACTATATCTAAATATTGTTTTTCTCTTGCCTCTTTATTTGTTCGATCGAAAACATTACTGTAAGAACAAGCTGATAAAGTTAGAAAATCAACAAAAACACTTTCAGCAGAGCGGTAACCATTACCAGTTAGTTTGTCCATCATGTACATTACTTTTTTGATATGTGCGATAGCGGTATCTTTTTCTGTTATCATATAGAACACTCCTTGTAAAAAATAAAGGCTCAACACGAAGCCTACGGCGAACGTGGCAGAAGCCGTGGGATAGGAAGGGTTATAAACCCTTGCACGTAAACTGCGTAAAGCCCCTGCGAATATTTTTTTGCTTTTTCGCGAATATTTAAATAGCCGGAAAATGACTAAAGCGGAAAGGGTAGCGAAGCTACTCGTATTGCCCTTGAAGCGAAAGGAAAAGCGGCTATAATGGCAGCGGAAAAAGCAGAAAAATTGTATAGATCTACCTTGTTCCCGTACCTGTCTGGCGATAATTGAGCCTGCGTTCCTGCTCCTCACGGCTAAATTTGCAGTATAGAGCGTTCCTAATGGCGATATGCTGCATGAAGCGATACGGGAACAGTCTGAATATGCTGTTAAGCTTATTCTGTCTGTTGTCGCAACTAATACTTGGAATGGAGCAAATAACATACCAGTGGTTAAGATTAGGGTTATTTGCACTCCGCTAAAGGCGCAAAAAAGCCCACCGTTTGGTGAGCTTTTAATGATAACTATAATTAAGGGTGAGTATTTTTGACACTCAATTTAAGCACTGATTTTTTCAATATCATAAACTTTTATATCGTTTGTTTTTATTTGTAACTCTGCTTTTTTTGCAAATTCCAAAATAATTTTATTTATTTCTTTATTGAGGAAAACTTTATCATTATCAAATAATTTTGCTTGAATAATGCAATTAGACTGTATTTCCAATAACGCCCGCATTTTGCCATTCTCGTCAGTGATTACTACCAGTTGTAATTTACTGTTTATATCATCAATATATCTCGCACTGCAATTTTTTAAATTTATAGCGGCGGCTACGACCTGACTGCTTTTTGTTATTGTTTCCAGTTTATAATATCCTAATTGCATATTTAACCTGTTAATTATGTAATCAGGTATATTGTAAATTCGTTCTCTACCTTTTTGACTGGCAACTTTAATTGATAACCAATCGTGCAGTTTACTAAGAGGTACATTGCTTTTTTCATATAATTCATTTGTTACTTTATCCATTTTTCCTAAAAGTCTGAATGTATCATAATATTCACGATATTTTTTTTGCATATTATCAAAGGTCAGTCTAGGATATTTTTTATATAGACAATTAAATACTTCAACATATTCATTTTGCTCCCTCACACTTACATTGTTATTTTTAAAATAGTTGTAAGCCTGCCACGCCAAGTCAATAGACGGTATTTTAAAAGCATTGATGATTGCGCTCAAATTAACAAGTTGCAGATTTTTTCGTACTGTTTTTATATACGGCAGATTAAATGCCTTGCAGATACTTTCTTGAAAGTTATAGCCTTGTGTTCGCCAAAAATCCACTAAAGTCATATCAAGGTTATGTACGTCCCAAGCATTACTATTTAAAATTTTCTCATATTCACAATGATCAATAAACGTGATGTTTTCCATATCCCAAAACCTTACTCTATGAGCAATATTTAAAATGCTGGTAAATAGATGGGTTTTTCGTTTTCCATATACATAAATACCTTTGGATTGATAACCTTTTCGTTTTTCTAATCTATTAACTGCTTCCCGCAGTTTTTTTAATAGACTTGTAAAACTATCTCCTTTTTTGATTTTATGGTCATACTGAAAAAAACAAAGCGCAGACTTATTTTTTAATATTTTAAAATCTTCGTTAAAATAGCCGATCTCATACTCCAGATGTTCATTTTTCACCTGTCTTTGCCAACTAACTTTATCGTTAGTTACATCAAAAATATATTTTTCGTATACCTTGTCAAAATGTTGATACTTACCGAAAATGTCATCATTAAAGCAAATACCCTGATATTTGAGCCTTAGTTCAATTTTCCCTTTAAATTCTATAAGCGTCATTCTAATTTTATAAGGCAGAATACCGTAGCTGTCAGAAGAATACATAATTTTGTTGTGCTTGTGAGCCATTCCACAAGAAGGGCAGGTAATTGTTTCATACTTATTAAAACTGTCGCTTCTATTTATAATAAACATTCGATGACAATAATCACAGTAAGCTTGCAATACGCCTTTCCAGTAATCGCTCCACTTAAATTTATCTGCTTCGGTATAATTAATAAATAAGGTAGGAGAGCCATATTCATTATAATCAGGAACATTGGCACCAATATGAAGTTCTGCAATCTTTTTCATAGTAATATCCTCGCTAAGCTGATTTTTTATTATTATTTTTATCCGAAAGTAATGCCGACAGATTTTCGATTTTCTGCTTCCAATACCAAATATTGATAGCTTTTTTACACTCGTTTATTTTGGAACGCTGGCAAAATTTAATAAGTTCTTTGTATAACTTTATACGTCTGCGTATTTCACGTTTCGTCATCATCATAATAATCATTCTCCTCAATATCATATTCTCCCAGCAGAGGTTCTTCCGCTGGTTCTTCTGCTTCAAGAGATAAAGGTTCAGTACAGGCAAATAGACTACCTTCTTCCTGAATCGCTTTTTTCACATCTTCCTTTATTTTACGAGCCTTTTCTTTTTCCTTACGTTCGGCTTCTGCTTTTTTACGAGCTTCTTCCTGAATTGCCTGCAGAGCAGGTTTATGCTTTTCTAAAAGGTCGGTAAACGCCTGCAATGCTTTTTTCTGCGTGTCTATGAAGGCTTCTACCAATTTGGTATTAGTCGGTGTTATCGTACCTTTTGCTGATTCTTCCTTATCATAGGCAATCAATCCTTGCATCATTTCTAAACACTCAATCTGCATTTTAGAAAATTGCTCCATTTTAGAAATATTCAAATTCATAGTATGCCCCTTCAACTGTTTATTTAAGTCAGAGAGGGCTTTTGCCCTCTCTGTATGTAATCACGCCGCTGGTTTCGGTGTAGTGCCAGGTTTACTGTCACAATATTCAAAAGTACGTACAACAATATCTGTAAAGGTCCTGCGTTCCTCGTCTTTCAAATAATTTGAATGTTTCACCGACCCGCTAACGTGGATTTTTCTACCTTTAGACAGTGTATTACCAATATTTTCGGCAGTTTTCCCGAACGCTACAACATTATGGAATTGCGCGTCCTGCTTGCCTTCTTTTTTATTGTAGAGGTTTTCTGCTAATCTAAATTTAGCTACGGCTACGCCAGTAGCAGTATATTTGATTTCCGGGTCTTTAGTTAATCTGCCAGTCACTTCGATATTATTCATAATTCATACACTCCATTCAAAGTAAATTTAAAAATCAAAAATACTAATCACCGTAATCGCTTAACCCATACACTACCCCCTTATTTTTAGCGACACTTCACCAATTTCACGACCAGCCCTAAGCCCCCCCGGCGGGGGGCTTCCCGCTGTCGTTGGGCATTAAAAAGCGGGAAAGCGGACCGAGTGCAAGGGCGCAGCCATTGGCAAGCTTTGTATTACCCTTGCACCGACAGGACGCGGCCGCTAAAATGCAACAACGACAGCGTTTAAAACCTAAAAAAATCAAAGCAGACACAAGGAAATTGTCTGCTTCTATGTCACGGATCAAGCAAAAGAATTTTGCATCCTTCAAAAGTTTTGAGAATTACAAAAAGTGTAAATAAAATATCCAGGTTATTCCGGCTGCAGCCAGCTGGGCCAAAAGAATAATCCATTGCAAAAGAACAAAAATAGCAAAATTTAAATAGAAGAGATTAATTGATAGTTACAGTTATTTTCGCTGAAAAATAACTGCTTTGTGTTATGCTGAAAATGGCGAAAACCCTTGAAAAAACGTGCTTTTCAAGGGTTTTTGTGGTATAATTTAAGTATAGTTATTATATATTTGGAAGAATGATTTTGTGGCAGATCCATTAAGCATTATAATTTCAATTAGGTTAGGTATTTGGGGTATAATATTATGTTAATTATTCACAATGAAGTATCAGACATTACAGCTAAACGAGCTGCTGCTGCTGTTTTAGATGGAATAGATATTCCAGAAGGAGTTCGGGTTAATCATCACAATGGTGATCTTATTGTTGAGCCGGATGATTTGCGGAACATGAATTTAACCGGCGAGCTAAATGATCACTATAGGGAATTGGAGTACTAAAATTAATATGCAATCTTGATACAAGAGTAATATTAGGGATAATGGCTAGTTGGCAGGAGGATATAGGGATATGAAGAAAAGTATATTTGCTTTTTTGTTTATATTTATGTTCTATGGAACAGCTTTTGCAGAAAAAGAGGAGTGGATTGATAAAGATTATAATTTCAGCTATGCAAAGGCCATTGACGTTGAATATTGTGTATCAGAGAATTTGTGTAATGGGATTAAAGAAAAAGAAACGACTGAAATTTTTCAGGAAAAATTTGTTGCAATGTTAAATAAAAAGTTATCGCCAATGGGCGTATACGTGAATATGCTAGATAATAATGACGAGATGCGAATAGAAAATAATATAAATGCTGAGTATAATACTAATTTGATAATAAAGGTCAAATTAGTAAATTATACTGTTGGATCTTCATATTCTGAAGGCTATAGTTATACTACAGTTATTCCAAAAACTTCTACTGTTTACACACCAAGTGGTCCGGTAGTTACTGCGACTACTGAAACAAAGATACACAATAAAAGAGGTAGGGATGTACCTACGGTGTATGTAAATGTTCGTTTTGATGTAGTTGACACGGCTACAGATAAAGTTGTTTGGTCTAGAATTGATAACAGATCACGTCAAAATGAGGATGAGTTTGATAATACAAAACCTAGAGATGTATTTAATAGGATTCTTAAAGATTTTAAGAATGATTTTCAAAAAAGAGTGGAAAAGAGCAGGAATTGAGAATATTTTGCATAGGTATTTAGTAACAAGCTTAGTGATTGAAAGGAATTTCTTATGTTTCTTATATTGATTAATATGATTTTTCATACTTTTTTAGTTGGGATATTTTTTCAGTTTGCACATAGCATTATAATGTTATTTTTACAGCTAGGGCATAGTACAAGTATATTTGCGCGCCAATTTCATCCGGATTTTTACTATTTGTGTGCGTTCTATGTAGTGTTTACATTTACTACTATTGGATATAGTCCTATTGGCAGTTTTATATCTACCGTTTTTTTGAAGGCAAGAAAAGCAAAAGGTACTGATCTTGAATATATAAGTACTAATCTGGAAAAAGTGTTGATCGCTTATAATAAAAACACTAATCAAAATTTGACTGCCAAAGATTTTAATTTATTTATTAATAATTCTGAAGTTGTAAATGCAATGGCATTAGGTCATAAAACTATTGTTGTTACAGCAGGGCTTTTGCGTGCAGAACCTGAAATGCTGCAAACAGTATTAGCTCATGAATTAGGTCATCTGCATTACGGGGACAGTATGGTTTCGATTGCTATTATTGCCGGAAGTTATCCTATTCAAATTTGTTATTGGGCAAATTATATATTTATGCAAATCGCAAGAGTAGTGGTTATGATTTTAAGGTTTATTCCCATTCTTGGATTAATGAGTGCGCTGTTTATGTGGGCTGTGCAGTTAGCATGTTTGCCGCTTATAGCCATAAATTGGATAGGTAATAAAATTTTCGATTTTGTGTATCTGATGAATTGCAGAAAAACTGAATACAGAGCAGATGAATTTGCCAGCAACCTTAGATATGGCGATTCAATGATACGTTTTCTGGAATATATTGCGCCTTACGTAGAACAAGGTAATATTTTTACACAACTGTTTTCTACGCATCCGCTGGTCGAAAATAGAATAGAACGCTTACAAAAAATAAAGGTACAGAGCTGAGGTTGCTATAATATAAAAAAATATAAAGATTGATTTGAAAGGATCAAAGATTATAATGAGTCCATCGGAAGAACAAAAACAATTTGATAAGTCGAATCAGGAATTAAATGGAGTAACATCTTGTATCGCTATTTTGGTAATGATAGTTTTATTAGTAGGTGTCGTGTTGACGTGGCTTTATCAGAATATCATAACAATATTATTGATTATAGTAGGAGTATATCTTTGGTATCGAAGATGATGGTATTACTTTTACTTTAACTACCACCATTGGAAAATGGAAGTCGTGTAATTTTGATTTATAAAATCATATTTTAAGGGGATATAACGTGAAAAAGATAATTAAAAATTCTATTAGATGTAATTTATGTGGAGATATCATTGTATCAGAACATAGACATGATTATGTAACTTGTAGCTGTGGTTTTTGTTCTGTTGATGGTGGGACGGACTATCTAAAGAGGAGTATTGTTAATCCTCAAGGTGATTTTACTGAACTTAGTGAAGTAATCGAAGTTAAAGATGTATCTGAGTTATGAAATATATTTTGATAACAATTGTAGGTTGTTCGTAAATGACTAGAAATAGAATAGCACGTTTACAAAAAATAAAGGTGCAGAACTGAGAGTGAACTGTTTCTTTTATAAAAAGCAAAACCCTTGGGAAATATTTTCCGCAAGGGTTTTATGATATAATATAGTAATAGCGCAGAAGGTGGTGAGTATTTTGAATAAGTACACTTTAATGAATAAAAATAAAGAGTTAGTAGATGTAAAAATCAACGAAAACGGATTAATAGATGAAGTTATAGAAGTCAAAGACATAAAATATTTGCCCGTTGGTATCGATAATGATAAGGATATAAAAGCACAATTAAATAAATGGTGGCATAACAGATCCATACCGGCAAGCCGGGATGGTCTTAATTATATTTTGCATACATATGATGTGGAAACGCCGCAGGCTTTATCAGCAAAGAGCTTGGGACTAAGTTTGTCTGATCAATATTGGTTAAAACCTGTAGGAAATACTATTGAATGGAAAGATGTTAATTTCTTTACTAATGAATTTTCTGGTGATTTGGGTAATGCTTTTTTTGAACGTAGCCAATCAAAAAAACAGTTGGATTTAAGATCGCCTGATGCGTCTAGTAATGGCTGGCTAAAAAAGAAATGGGTAATCATTGATGGAGAAAGATATTTATTTAAAGCAGGATCTGTTCCTTTACTGCAACAGCCTTATAATGAAGTTGCTGCATCGAAGATATTGGAAATTTTAAATATACCGCACGTAAAGTATGAAATAAAGCTGGAAGATAACCGACCATTGTGTTATTGTAAAAACTTTATCACACCTGATACTGAATATGTACCAGCAGTGCAAATAAGAAATTCTACACCGAAGTTAAATCATGAATCAGAATACGCACATTTTTTGAAATGCTGTGATAAATTAAAAATACCTGGAGCTAAAGAATTTATAGACAATATTTTGATAGTTGACTATATCATTGAAAATACAGATCGCCATTATGGAAATTTTGGATTTATAAGAGATGTGAATACATTAGAATTTGTAGGACCGGCACCAATTTTTGATAATGGAACAAGCCTTTGGTCTGAAGCGTTAAATTCTGAAATTGGTGATTCACAAAAAGTAGTACCCTTCAAATCTTCCCAGCAAGAACAAATCAAATTGGTAAATTCGTTCGAACATATTGATGATACTAAATTAAAGTTGTGTTCAAAAATTGTTTATGATGTACTGTCTACAAGCCCCTATTTGGATAAAGAAAGAGTTGAAAAAATAAGTAGAGCTGTAGGTAATCGTGCAAGACTTCTGGAGCATATTATTGAAAAGAAGAAAATGGATATATCCAAGCGTAGAAATAACTATGACTTAGAGAGGTAATAATAAGAGGAAAATGATATGGAAAATGAAATAGGGAAAAATCTTGAAAAGCCACAAATTTTTCTAAAGAATATAACATTTAACGATAATACGAGGATAGATCTCGAGAGAAATAGTATTATTGTCTTTACTGGAGCTAATAATAGTGGAAAGAGTCAAACATTAAAAGATATAGAAATTGACTTGGATAAAACAAAAAATAATACTATGATTGTTACTAAGAGTTTAGAATATGATTATTGTGGTGATATTGAAGAACAAACTTTTTTTGATCAACATTTTTCTATCACTGATAAAGGGTATTATCAAGCAACTGAGTATTCAGATATGTTTTTTAATAGAGCGGTTGTATGTGATTGTTGGAAAAAGAGGAAATTAACGAATAACTTGCATAAGCTCTTTGTTAAATTACTCAATACCGAGTTACGCTTAGTTTCTTCTAATGCAGTAGATAGAAGCCAACATCCAGAACAGCATCCAATATATAAGTTGAATAATAGTGATGAACTTGCAAAGACAATATCAGATTATTTTCATCAGGCATTTGGTGTTGATTTAATAGTAAACTGGAGGGACATCAAGCGCATTCCTTTGCATGTAGGTCAAGCACCTAATGGGGAAGCGTTTACTATAAACCAGCAGACTTTATACTACAATCAAGTTGCTGCATTGCCAAAACTTCAAGAACAGGGCGATGGAATGAGAAGTTTTGCCAGTATTTTATTAGACACGTTTACATCTGATCACACAATTACTTTAATTGATGAGCCAGAAGCTTTTTTACATCCGCCACAGGCAAGAATATTAGGTAAAATGCTTGCTAAAAATAATCCTGATGAACGTCAATTATTAATAACTACTCATAGTGAAGATTTTTTACAAGGATTAATTGATGCTGATAGTAAAAATGTTACTGTAGTCAGAATTAATCGAAATGGCTATATTAATCAAATGAGTATTCTCTCAAATGATGAAATAAAAAAGCTCTGGGATAAACCTCTCTTACGATATTCAAATATTTTGAGCGGGTTATTTCATGAAAAAGTTATTGTTTGTGAGAGCGATTATGATTGTTTATTTTATCAAGCAATTATGGATGCTATATATGAGAGTAAAAATGAAGTTGTACCTAACGTGTTATTTACGCATTGTGGTGGGAAAGATCGTATAAAAGAAGTTGTAAGTGCATTAAAAGCTGTTGGTGTTCCGGTGGTAGCAGTATGTGATTTTGACTTATTAAATTCAAAATCCAATTTTAAGGCTATTATTGAGGCGTTTGGGGTAGACTGGGATAATATATTATCTGAAGATATGCAAACCATTTATAATAGTATGAATACTAAAAATGATGGCTGGAATATAATCAAGAATATTGGTAAACATGGATTTGATGGGAATGAATCAGCTGCATATGAAAAGGTAGAATATGTATGTAAAGATATAGGTTTATTTATTGTTCCTGTTGGTGAAATGGAATGTTTCGACAAAACTCCAAATAAAAAAAAGAAGGAATGGGTTTATTATGTGTTAGAAAATTATAATCTAGCAAATGAACCGAAACTTAATAAAGCCCGTGATTTTATTCAAGAGATTTTAAATTTTAATTAAATAATAACCAGCCAATAGGGTACACCCTATTGGCTGTTTTTTTTATCTCTATTTCGCTGTATAATATTAGGGACAATAGGGTTGGACAAAATTAGAGGTGGTTTTCATGTCAAAAATTGGTTATGCCAGAGTAAGTACCACGGATCAAAAATTAGATCGTCAGCTGGAGCTACTGAAGGATTGTGATAAAATTTTTTGTGATAAGATATCCGGCACTACTCATAAACGTCCGGAACTACAAAAAATGTTAGAGTATATCAGAGAAGATGATATTGTAGTTGTGGCTGAATTGGATCGCCTGGGAAGAAATAATAAAGATCTTACTGATATCATGTATAAAATACAAAATAAAGGTGCTACTATCGAAGTATTAAATCTTCCGTCTTTAAAGGGAATAGAAGATACCAATTTAAGGCGCCTTATAAATAATTTGATTATTGAGCTTTATAAGTACCAGGCTGAGAGTGAATGGAAAAAAATAAGGGAACGTCAGCAGCAGGGAATAGAAATTGCCAAGAGTGCCGGCAAATACACCGGACGTAAACGTCTTTTTAGTGAAAATGATCCGCGGCTGAAGCACGCGATAGATTTATATAAAAATGGTAGCAGTATAAAGAATGTTGAAGAAATGACAGGCATTAATGCCAAGACATTTAGAAGATACCTTGATAGGTTCAATTTATGGTAGCAGAAATATTGATAAAATTCTTATTGAGAAAGCAGGAATTTACATGGAAATAAGCTATTTTGATGGTAAGAATGTAAAGGGTAATCCCGCAAGAACAATAGGTCCAAAAACTGTTTTTCACTATACTTCACCAAATAATTTTATGTCTATTTTTAAAGACAATAAGTTGTGGTTTAGTGATTGTCAGTTTATGAATGATAAATCCGAATATGTATATATAAAAAAAGTGTTTTTGAAAGCAATAAAAGGTGCGAATATTGAAGTGAACACAGAAAAAAATGAACGTTTTATAGATTATCTGTTGCCACCTTATAATAACATAAGGATAGAAAGACAAAAAAAAGGATTGATTGTGAAAAATTGTATCAAGATAAAAAGATATTATCTTTTATGCACTTCTTTAAAACGGGATAGTCATAGTTTATGGTGTTATTATAGTAAAAATAATCATTATCAAGGATATAATTTTGGTATTAATACTGAGAAGTTTATTAATTCAATGCGTGGCATATTACCAAATGAAGGTTGTAAAATTACATATGGAAAGGTAATTTACGATGAGGAAGAGCAAGTAAGGCAAATTAAGGATGAAATAATACGGTTGAGTAATAAATATGATATTGATTCTACTGGAAAAGGGAACACTTCAGACGAAAGTTGGATAGATTCGTTTCAAGATGATTTAGCAGATTTTATTAGTGATCGTTGCATGTTTTTTAAAAATCCTGCCTTTAAACATGAAGATGAATTTCGTTTTATTATAGAAGCACCCTATAAAAAATCTGATTTTGCTGATGAGATGAGTAAAGATTTTTTTAATTTTCACATTGGTCCGAGTGGGTTAATTGTCCCTCATTTAGAAATACCTTTTGCAAAAGAGGCAATAAGTGGTGTTACTATATCTCCAATGATGGAACAAGAAACTGCTCGTCAGGGAGTAGAAAATTTTTTTATATGTAATAATGATATTGAAAATATCGAAGTTCAATTTTCAAAAATTGATTTGCGTTATTAGAAGGAAAACCAGCTGCCAATTAAGACAGCTGGTTTTGTTTTATTAGAATGGTATTTCCTCATTTTCATAGCGTAGATCTAAAGGTGGGTAGTTATCGTCATTAAATGGATCTTCAGGATCTTCGGTAAAGAATGTACGATTATCATTCGAATTTGGTTTTGATTTTCCAAGTAATTCTATTTTACTTGCAATACATTCACTGACATAAATCGTCCGGGCTTCGTTATCCTGATATGTTCTGGTTTGTGTACGGCCATGAACTAATATCGGCATACCTTTTGTTAAAGTTTTTCCAAAATATTCGCCTCGTTTACCCCAAATCACAATAGGTATGAAATCGGCATCATAATTTCCTGTTTCTTTGTTTTTAAACTCCCTTGACACTGCCAGGGAAAATAAGCATACAACTTTGCCGCTAGTAGTATATTTTACCTGTGGATCACGAACTAAACGGCCACGATAAATACATAGATTCATAAAAAACACGTCCTTTTTTATTAAATTTGATTATAGCCTTAAATACTGGTTTTAAGAGCCTTAAGACCTTCATACAACAACTTGGTCTAATAGTATAAAGAAAAGCCCTTGTATCTTAATTTTGGAAGCTAAATTTATTGATTAGGTATTATTGAGTTGGGTTATTCTGTATTTTTACAGCACAGTCTTTTAGTATTTTTAAAACATCATGAATACGATCTTCGTGTATGAGATAATCAGAATAATATCCTTGTAAAATATATTCTCCTGTTGTTTTTAAAGATAACCAATAACCATCCTGGTCTTTGTAAAAATCAATAATACTGTTGCGGTATACTTTTGGTATATAGCTTAATAATTCTTTAGTCATTTTTTTCATTTTGATTCCTCCTGTTTTTCAATAAAGGCACAACACGAAGCCTACGGCGAACGTGGCAGAAGCCGTGGGATAGGAAGGGTTATAAACCCTTGCACGTAAACTGCGTAAAGCCCCTGCGAATATTTTTTTGCTTTTTCGCGAATATTTAAATAGCCGGAAAATGACTAAAGCGGAAAGGGTAGCGAAGCTACTCGTATTACCCTTGAAGCGAAAGGAAAAGCGGCTATAATGGCAGCGGAAAAAGCAGGAAAATCATATAATATACTTTATTTCAGTTAGCCACGTTTTTTATTGAAATCATCTTCAGACAAAACTGTCTTGCAATCAGGATAGCAAGAACAAGCATAAAAAATATTTTTTGTTTTAGAATTTTTCTTGGAAATCATAAAACCTTTTTTACAGCCAGGGCAAGTAATTATTTTAGGCTTATTGTTCTTAGCTGGCGTGATTTGATTGCATTCTGCATTATTGCATTTTGCGTATTCTATTACTGTGTTTGTGTCTGGATCTTTATAATATTTAATCATTAGGAAGCCTTTTCTACAGGTAGGGCAGGGAAAGTCTTTGTTAACTATTTTTAAGCTGTCTTTTTGTTTGATAATTGTGTTTAAAAAATCAGTTACTTCAGTTATGATTTTTTGTTTGGGAATTTTACCTGCTTCCAGTTGATCCAAAAGAATCTCCATATTTGCTGTATAATCGGCTTTGGTAATTATTTCGGGTAGGATTGCTATAAGATTTTTACCTTTTTCGGTAGGAATTAAAGTTTTACCTTTCTTGGAAAGCTGCTCGCCTGCAATCAGTTCCTTAATAATAGTTGCCCTGGTTGCAGGTGTTCCTATACCTTTGATTTTAGATAGGATGTCATTTGATTCTTTTGTATCTCCTTTGATATTGTTCATGGCTTTGATAAGGCTGCCTTCGGTGTAACGTTTGGGAGGCTTTGTTTCAGCATCCTTTAATTCAAAGGTTTCAACGCGATAAGCCGTGCCGGCTTTAACTGCTGTAGAAATTTCAACTTCGTTGTCTTGTTCATGCTCGGCATCATCACTGACAGGCATATTCTTATAAAGTGCCGTCCAACCGCTATTTACTGTGATCTTCGTTGTGAAGGTAAAATCATATTTGCCATTTGTCAAAATAACTTTGTGACTTTCATATTCATATACAGGAAAGAATATGCTGGCATATTTTTTGAGGACTAGCAGATAAAGATCTTTTTCATTTTTGCTGAGTGTGGAAAGATCTGGAATTTTTCCAGTTGGAACAATAGCGTGATGTGCAGACACTTTCGCATCGTTAAATACAGGTGGGCGCAAATTCGGTAGAGGAATCTTAATATCAAGTAGCTGTGCTTCATTAAAAGCTATAACAAGGTTGGGAGAGTCGGTAAATTGGCTGGTAGGCAAATATTTACAATCGCTTCGTGGATAGCTTAAATACTTGCTTTCATATAGTTTTTGGATAGTTTTTAACGTATCATCTGCACTTAAACCAAAGTATTTATCCGCATCGATCTGTAGTGTATCAAGACTATATAATTCTTTTATTTCCTGTTTGTTTGATTTTTTGAAAACGTCTGTAACTTTTAGTTCGCTGCTTTTGGATGCTGTTACGATTTTTTCAGCTTCAGACTTATCGGTAATCCTGTCACCGATAAATGAAGCTTTTACGGTGGCTCCGTTTATTTTTAGATGCGCAAAAATATTGTAATATTTCTGCGTTTTAAAACCAGTTATTTCAGCTTCTCTGTTTACGATTAACGCAAGTGTGGGAGCTTTGACGCGGCCAACAGACATTACAGTGGTATAACCGCCTTCGCGGGCTTTAAGAGAAAAGAACCTGGTCAGATTCATACCAAGCAGCCAGTCAATTTCAGAGCGGCAATCACCTGCTGCAGATAAACCTGCAAAAGCTTTATTATCTTTAATGTCGTCTAAAGCTTTTCTTATAGATGTTTCGTCCAGAGCATTAAGCAGTAAACGTTTTACTTTTTTATTTGCCGGTAACAACTCGTCTATCAATACTTGACCTTCACGGTCGGGATCGCCGACGTTGATGATTGTTGTAGCATCTTTAATTAGTGATATAACTGCTTTGTACTGTTCTTTTTTGGCTGCATAAGGGGTCTTTTTAAAAATCGTTGGGATCATGGGCAGGGTATCAAGCTTCCAGTTTTTCCATTCAGGATTATACGCTTCAGGAGGATTTTGATATAGCAAGTGTCCAACCGCCCAGGTAATAAAGATATCCTTTTTTGTATCTTTATAGCAATTTTTTTCTTTTTTGAAATTTGCACCGGTGGAATTAAAGTACTTTGCCAAAGCTTCAGCAACACTAGGTTTTTCAGTGATGTATAGATCCATTTGTATTTATTACTCCTTATATCTAATATTTGAGCTTATAGCAGATATTGCTATAAGCCCAGTGTGGTTATTTTTTTGAAATCTGTTTAAATTGATTAGCGTATTTTACATTTGGTGGTATTGTCAGCAAACTTGCATAGCCGCTTTTTAGAATAATGTAGTTATACATTTTTTCAGCTATCGCCTGATCGGAGATCCGCTCCGGTTTTTCTAACCACACATAAGCTAATAAACGACCATATTTGTCTGTAACCTGGATATCGGTTTCGAGCCAAACGGTTTTATCAGTGAGAAGATTTTTAGTGATATAACTTGCAACTTTTCCGGCTTCAGTATTTTTTTCTGTATCAGGATGGACACTTTCAGGTGTATCAATGCCAATCATTCGTACTGGCTGCTGGATATTATCTACCTGGCAGACGATTGTATCACCGTCTATAACGCGAACTACTTTGGCAGCGATGAATTTATCGGTACTTGTTTGACGTTCCTGATATTTAATGCCGTAAAAAGTACATACAAATATCAACGTAATCAGGAAGATAATCTGATAGTGGTTAAGTTTTTTGAGAATGTTCATCGTTCTAAGCCTTTTTGATTATAGCAAACAGTGGTTGGTGCGGCTTTTTGAATATCCTGCTGTATAGCTTGCAAAAGAGTGTTTTTTACATTTTGGTTACCGCTGCATAAACCATAAAGCAGAGGATCTTTACCAGTGTCAGCAGAGAATCTAAATTTTAAGCCTATTGGTTGGTAGTCTTTGACGAAGGACGCAATGGGTTCATGTAGTTTGTTTTTTGTTCTGGCTGCTACGGTGTAGTCCAAAACATTACGGTCAGCTTCATAGAAAGTTTTACCATTTTTACTATCCAGTTCTACTAATATTTCTTTAGCAGGCTCAATAGAGTATTGAATAGAAGCAGGAGCAACTGGTTGGATTTGTTCTGTAAATATTTTTGTTTCTTTGGCTGGTTCTTGTGGTATTTCTAATAATTGATCCTTTAACAGCAATTCACGATCTACATACTGTTCTTTCATATAAGCAACAGTTTGTTCCGCTAAAGTTACATATTTCATTAAATTATTGGGGTTTTCGTCCAGGGATTTTTCTACTTGGGCCCAGCCGCGGATATATTCTTTAGAATAATGGTCGCCTGCTTCAGAGCTTTGGAAACCAAACTCTTTGTATAAAAAGCTACTTGCCAGCTCCGCTACAACTTCTTCTTCGTGATACTCTAGCTGGCGATTTAAGCGTGATTCATGGCCTGTAGCATGAGCAAGCTCATGGAAAAAATTTCGTGCTGCTGCTTCATCATTTTTTATCGTTGCAGGTAATGGCAGGGTTATTGTATCCTTGCCTGGAGAATAAAAGGCTCGACCGACGCCAGTTTCAGTGATTTTAATAGATTTAGCGGCATTTGCCTTCATATTGGAGATGATTTCATGCTGCTGCTCGGTTGAATATGTAAATTTTTCTAATTCAGGGAAATTTTTGAATTGATTTGCATTAAAAACAAGAAATGTTTTATTTACAAAAAAATTGACTGTTTTTTCTTCGGGTTTATTAGCGGCTTGTGCTGCTTTGAGTTCTTCGCCTTCAAGTTTGAAAACTTTTTGTTTGGGTTCTTTATATACAACTCGGCTTGCATGCTGTCCTGGCTTCAGGTAATAACCTAGTTTTTTTGCCTGGGCAAAAGTTATGAAGCGCGGATCTTTCCAACCAGCATTTTCAATTTGATGGGCAAGATAGATTCTGTTAAAACCAGAGTATTTAGTACCAGTAACAGGATTTTGCAAACGTTCAAATCTGTCAATAACAGGACCAAAAGATTTTTTTTCCTTAATTTTTTCAATAATTTCTTTCAGAAGCGCTTCTTTTTCCTGGTTATATTGTTCTGTTTTGGTTTGTGTTTGGTTTATTTTTTCATTTACAGTTTTTTTTAAGGCTTCACCTTTTATGAAAGATTTGCTTCGAAGGCTGGAACGATTATAAATATAACCGTCAAATTCAAAGCTTAAGGATTTAGTTTCAAGAGCTTTATCAGCAGCGGCTAATAAAGCAATCTGTTTTTCGTTCTTCAGTTGTTTTTGTGCTTTAGTTTCAAGTTCTTTTACTATATTTTCCAAGGCCATACTGGCTTTAGATATCGTTTCCTGGGCTTTTATACCTTTGGCAGGATCATAATATCCACGTCCTGTGACGGAATGACTGGGAGCCACGATTTGTGCCTCTAACTGTAATTTAGCAAAATCAAAAATTTTTGCAGCGGCAGCCATCTTCTCCCGTTCGTCTACTGTTAATTGCTCAATTTTAGCCAATGCAGTATTGTATTGATTATTAACGATTTCACCCATTCTACCTAAAGTACTGCTTTCATTTGCACGTGATATAAGGCCTGGGTCTAACACATAATATAAGTGTTCTTTAAAAGGTTCTCCTTTGAATTTTGCTGTGCTGATTTGTTTATAATTAGCAAGTAGACCTCTTTGCAAGCGCGAATATTCAATATAATCGTCTTCTAAAAAATCCCCACGATCTAACATTTCTTTTTGTGAATATTCAAATTCACCTGGTGTCAGAAACGCAAATATTCGAACGTTATCAGATAATTTTACAAGTGAATTATCAGCATTATTGTAACCATCATTGCCAACGACGTTTTGTTTCAACCCTAAACAAACTTCATTATTAAAAGGTTCCTCGTTGTGTAATAAGGCAACCATACCTTCATAATTAGATGGCAAAATAAAATCAAAATATTCCAGTGTCTTATTTTCAGCCATTTATATCACTCCTATTTTTAAAATTTAGTTTATCGTTTGCTTTTTTGATTAGGTCGAAGCTTATAGCAGGAATATGAGCAATAATACGTTCTTCGACGTTCAATCATTGATGTATAAACGTGGTAGCTTTTATTACATGAAAATTCGCGCCCGCAGATCGGACACCGTTCTATAAACAACCCTCTGACAAGTTTTAAATCATCTGTCTGACGAACCATAGTAGCTTCCCTTTGTGGCTTTAATTATGGTTGCATTCGAGATCTTCAGGATGGAGCTTGTCAATAAGTGATAAAATATCCTGACGTTCTTCAGCAGATAGTTCATCTAATTTGTTTGCATATTCCATTGCCTTGTTGATTTCTTCTACAGGTACTTCTTCAATATAATGATTATCGTTTTCATCTACGCAAAGCACTTTGACCATTTCTTGTTGTTTTTCCATGATAAGTTCCTCTTTTCGATTAAATTTAAAGTTCCGCACCTTGACCAATTTGATTTTCACGTGTATCAGTTCTAATATGAGCTGCTCCAACATGCGGATCATCTTTGCCAAGAAGTTTATCTGCGAGTTTTTTGGCTTTAATTAAGCTGACTTTTGTAGTAGCGGAAATATGACGTCTGGTACTGTCACGTTGAATGTTTTTTTCCAGTTTCGTATATTGCTGCTTTAATTTAGCCAGCTGCATAAGCTCAGATTGTTGTAATTTTTTTGCTTGATCTAACAATACCTGACCACCATACTGAAGCTTCAAACGTTCGATATTACGCTCGATTTCCAAGAGTTCTTTTTGCATACTTGTGGTATCTTTGCCAAGCTTTTGATTGTAGACAATAAGATCTTTTTTACTTCTGGCCTGTTCTGTTAATTTTTTAAATTCCCCCTTTGTTTTTTCATTAAGCAGTTTGTTGTAATAGTAATTGATATTCTGGCTGCGTTTTGCAATCTTAAATACCAAATCTCTATATTCTTTACTGCGCCTGTTAATAGTAGTATTGAGAAGATCAATGCGTTCTCTTTTATAAGAACTTTCAAACGGTTTTTTTGTTTTATCTTTATTTAGATAAGAAATTTTAGTCTGGTATTCTTTGATTTTTTCAAAGTCTGATTCGTCAAGTTGCCGAATGTTTTTTAGTTGCCTGATGTTAGTTTCTAATATCCTACTGACTTCTTCGAGTGAGGCTATGCGCTCTTTATTAATTGCTGCCAGTTGGATAGCTTCTTCTTTAATTTCAGGAGAATAATAAGATTTTCGAAGTGAATCCAGCTCGGATTTTAAATTTTGCAGGCGATCAGTGTTTATGTGAGGATTGAGTTTAAGAAAGCTTTCCTGGCTTCTGATTTTTTCAGATATTTCTTTTACTTTACCGTTTGTTTTGAGATCTATGAGCCTATCAACAATATTACCGAGTTGCATTTTTTTCAGAATGACAAGTTCTTTTTTTGTTTTTTCAAGCCCGGCTTGTGCAATAGCAATTTCCTTAATTGGATCTATATTTTTATGAAATTGCATATCGGTGTTATAAAGTTGAATCGCCTTTATTACAGATGCTAAACGGACTGGTTGCTCCTTATCGACAACCAGTTCTTTTTTTGTTTGTTGCAGTAAAAGAAGGCGATTTTTATAGGCATTTATAACAGCGCTGTCAGGGAGAGCGGGAAGTTTTGCAAGAGCGTTTTTCTGCAATTCTTCCAGTTCTTCAAGAGCGACGAATTTTTCATTTTCAGTCGGCGTTAAGTGGGAATCCATTTCTGCTATGGCTGCTGCAATTTCAGCTTTGGCCATTTTTGATTTTTCCTGTAAAATACGTTTTTTGAGTTCAGGATCGTCGATTAATGTCAGAGATTTAGGATCGCGTAATGCCGCACGGATAATATCCTTGTTTGCCATAAACTTTTTATCGTCAAGACGCATTGGTTTTAATCGGTCGAATTGTTCTGATTCGCTATAAGCACCCATTTGGCGAAGCTGAGTTTTTTGAGCTTTCAGGCTTTTGCTGGATACTGCTTTTTGAATTTTTTTTTCTGTATAAAGCTCATTTATTCTATGTTCTAATTTTTCGCGGACTTGGTAGAGTTTTCCGGTTCTGCCTTTGCCCGCCCAGGTACGATCTTTTTTTGAGCCACCATAAACACGGCCTTTAGTGGTTTTACCGTATTTTTTAAAAAATTCTTCTTTAGATAAATTGACAGTACGTTCATCAATAATGCGTTCAGAAAACATTACATGGACGTGTGGATTTTTTTCTCCATGAATAGCAGAATCAGTTTCATGGATTGCATAGCTATAAGTGTGTTCGGGAAGAATTTCAGCTAGAAATTTTTGTGCGAAATCAATTTGTTCTTCATGTGAAATTTCATTTGGAATTGCAAATTCAAGTTTACGACAAGCTCGTAAATCGTGATCTTTTATCGCGGTCCAAAATTCGGTGGAGTTATCTGCCCACGACGGAAGATTACAAGTTTCGGTATAAATAATATCTTCACGGTCATTATATTTTCCTTCTCGGCGAATGTAATTGAGGTGTGCCATGGTTGAGCCGTTATATCCAATTTTCATTTTCATATGGTAGGTGGCCATAGTTGTTTGGTCCTCGTATTTTGTATTTCATCAGCGGTACGCTGAATTTTTTTTTTGCGGTACGCAAAACCTGCGATAGCAGCCCGCTGCACATACCTGACAAGGTATGTGTGTAAGTGGGCATTCTATTTTTTAAAGATTTGCGCCTTTCGGCGCCGTTTCCGTTATTTTAGCACTTTTGTTTCAAAAAATCAAACATTTGCCCCCCCCCAGTTGACAGCCGAAAAGTATTGTAATATATTTAGAACTGAAAGGATAACAAATGTACAGAAAGGTGGTAAAAATCTTGAGTAGTAGTTCAAGGGAAAACACGTATGCAGGAGAGAAAGACAAGGGAAAGCAGGTAGCCGCAAATTTATTGGCTATGAAGGATTTGCAAATCCTAAAATGGCAGAGGCTATCCTACATGAGTATTGTGGCAATGATTATTTGTATATTTGGAATAATTTTTATTGCTACAAGATCAACTTTTATTCCCTATGTAATTCACGTGGACCCAGAAACTGGTTATGTCAAGAGCTTGGGTGCACTGGAGCAGGGCAAAACCAAAGTAACCTCTACAGAGGTAAACTATTTTTTAAGTCAGTTTGTAACTAACATGAGGTCAATCCCAAAAGATGAATATGTTTTGAAAGAAAATGTGGATAAAGGGATTAAATATCTGACTTCGCAATCGGCACAAAAGTATAAGAATTTATATCTTGACGAATTTACAAAAAAAATCGGCTCCGAGTATTCTCGAATCCGAATATTGAATGTTAATCCGATTGCTAATACTAAAAATACATATCAGGTTCGTTGGGAAGAAACTACTATAAACAAATCAAATTCTATGCAGCCGATCAAAACTGTTTATACTGGCAATTTCAGTATTGAACAAAAAACTGTATCAAATAAAGAGGATCTTGTATTAAATCCGCTGGGGCTGTATATAACAGACTTTGAATTTAGTCAAGAAGGGGTAGGCGGTAAATGACGATGAAAAGATTTTTACCATTAACATTAGCCGGATTAGTAATGCTTTTTAATTCTAATCCGGCTTTTGCTGGTGGCTACGTCTATGAGCCGGATAGACGCGTTGGATCTGCCAGCATTTATACTTACGATCAGGCAAATCAGTATTACATTGATACAAAAATTGGCTATGTTACCGATTTTGAGCTTCGACCAGGAGAAAAAGTTCAAAAAATAGCAACAGGAAATAGTACGCAGTGGACCGTTGACTTAGATCAAATTGGAAATATCCAGCATGTTTATATCAAACCTTTGGTATATGGCACAACTACTAACATAATTGTAAATACTGATGTTAGAAGTTACAGGTTAGTAGTTTCTTCTGGTGATGATATAGAGTATTTTATAAAATTTTCATATCCAGAAGAGGAAGCGGCAGAAAAGCGTCAGGGATTAAGAAATGCGTTAAATAAACTTCGGTATGATTATCAGTTAACACAAAAGGCGCGCAGTGAAGCAGATAAAATCAATAAAAATTATTCTTGTATTAAAAATAAGAATGTTGTTGAAAAATATATTCCAAGTTCTGTTTTTGACAATGGTAAGAAAACATATATTGAGATTCGCAAAGAAAATCAGGATAATATGCCAACGATCTATTATTTTGATGAATGGGATAAAAAGAAGTTACAGCTTGTCAATTACCGTCTAAAGGGTAATTTTTTAGAGATTGATAAAGTAATGAATAATATTAAGTTGGTTTATTCACAAAAAGCCTATTTGATTTTTAGAAAGAGTGAAGATAAAAAAATTCCAGCTGCTGATGAAATCAAATTGAACAGCAAAGATAAAGTTGACTTAAGCGTAGAAGCGGCTAAAGCCGGGGTGAAACAGGCAGAAGTAGTTACTATGGAAACAGATTATATATCACTTAAAGAGCGATTACGTCAAAAACGATTGAGAGAGCAAAAAGAAATTTTGCAGATTGCATCAGGAGCTGAAGATAATGTTGAAAATTCTGTAAAAGAGGTAGAGGCTGATGATTGAAAACAATAAAGATAGTTCTATTGATATTTCTCCTGTTACGGAAAAAAGCAAACGTATCAATAAATTTGTAATTATGGTTATTGTTTTTGTAATTGGTGCTTTGATATTGTATTTGGTTTTTGGTGGTAAAGAAAAGAAGAAAACTGCCCCAGTTGGAGAGGTTACAACAACTACTAATACTACATCTTTCATTACTCCTGAAGATATGGAAAAACTTGCGACGGCTGCTCAATCAGAAAGCGCGCAGACTGCGCCACAAAGTCAGCCTAAAGGCAATATGGAAAGCATAAAACCACAACAAAGAACATTAACTGCCGCTGAAAAAAATGAAATGGAACGTCAGCGACGTGAGTGGGAAAATGCTCAAAAAGAACAGGCTATTCGTGCAAAAGAAGATGATGCTGCTCGCAGATCTGAAATATTTTTTAAAATCCCCGCAATGGATCAAAGAAACGGGAAAAAATCAGAGCCGGCAGTAAATCATTATTACAATTCCGGGGACGAAAATTACATTCAAGTAGTAGGGGGTAATTGATGATGAAAACGATGATTTTTGCAGTGATAGGAATTGCAGTAATATTTTGTCCGTTACCTTCAGTTTTGGCTTCGTCATATGGCAGTTACAATCAAGTGATTACTAAAGCTCCGGCCAACGAAGTTTTACAAGCCGGAAGCGTTATGCCTGCAACACTTGTTACACCGATGATAAGTGATAATTTGAATGCTGCTGTTATTGCAATTATTCGTCAGAATATTTATGACAGTGTGACAGGGAAAAATCTTTTGATCCCAGCTGGAAGTAAATTAATTGGTGAGCCGCTGGGAATGAATGGTAAAAGAATAGACGTAACTTTTACCAGAATAATTTTTCCGAATGGCAAAAGTGTTTTGCTGCCTGAATATAAGTCGGTCGATGGAGTTGGTTATAGTGGTTTGCGTGATAAATATACAAATCATACCTGGTTGAAAATGAGATCTATTTTTACTGGTGCAATTTTCGCCGGCGCGATTACAGCTTCCAGTCATAAATCAAGTGGCAGTTCCAGTGATGATGATAACAGATCAGCAGGCGAGGAAGCCGTTGCTGGTGCAATTAGTGAGATATTAAACGGCATCAGTAATGAAGTTGATAAGAACAACGATATTGAACCAACAGGAACAGTCAGAGAAGGTTACCAATTCAACATTTTACTGCATACAGATCTTAGAATAAGGCCTTATGAAGGCTGAGAATTAAATACATTATATAAGTTATATAAGATAAATAGCTTATATAACAAGGAGTTCTTAAATGAAAAAGTTTATAGTTTTTGCAACACTATTTATTGCAATAAATTGCCTTTTTCAGAATTTGGCAATGGGGTCTTTAGCTAAAGCAACTAATTACAATGCTTTAATAACCTCACAAGCTGTTTTTAAAAGTGGAAGCATATATATCTATTCGCCGTTCAAATTTCTTGCTTTATACGGAGAATTCGGGAAGCGATTTCCAAATTTTTTTCGTTTTGGCGCATTTTTGAGTTTCATCGGTTTTGCCATTAGCCTGCTTACTCCAGCTATATTCTATCTCCAGTGTTACAAAAAAAAATTGGATTCCGCTGGATCTGCGAGATGGGCGAATAAAAAAGAGCTTGAAAGAGCAAAAGTACTCGTTGATCCTGGTTTTGTCGGTAATGCTGTAATAGTAGGCTGTTGGGATACTGGTATGGATTATGAGAAAGTTTTTGCATTTTGTCGCAAAACAGCAACAGTTTTTGTGAAACTTAGGAATTTAGGTAAAGAAATTGATTGGGGAAAGGTTAGCAAAGAGCTTGAAAATCCCTATAATGCAGAACTTGTGCAAACAACGGAAATATTTAATTCTACTTGGAGTTGGCTTAGATTATTTTCACCTTTCACTAAACGTCAATATCTTATAGATGACGAGCCGTCACATCTTTTTATGGGGGCGCCGTCAAGAACAGGTAAAGGCATAGGCGTTGTAGTCCCAACTCTTTTAACCTGGACAGGAAGCTCGGTTGTCGCAGATCCCAAACGCGAGAATTTAGAACTGACAGGCGGTTATCGTCAGCATGTTTTTGGTCATAACGTATTGGAATTTGCACTTGCAGATAGACGTAAAACAGCCAGGTTTAATCCAGCGAACGAAGTTCGCTGGGGAACACCTTATGAAGGGCACGATGTAGATAACCTGATCGGGATTTTGGTAGGTGAAGGGAGCGGAAGTGATAAGCACTGGATAGAAAACGCCAAGTCACTTATCATCGGGACCTTAACGCATCTAAAGTATAGCCATGCAAGGTTAAATTTTCTAAACGGTCAAATCCCTGGTGATGAAGATTACATCGAAACGAGCTTTTATCACGTCTACGAATTTTTAAGTACAGCAGGAAGTGGCGAAGATCCAAGTATTCTCGGCAAGGTCACTGACGAGCTGAAAAAAGCAGGCGATTCTGATTCGCCGCTATTTGCCCCGCATTTTTCGGATATGGCGCATTTATTTGTGTACAACAAACGAAGCGATCTGCCAAAGCTGGAATTTATTATTACAGAAGCAAAAGCTGCTGACATTTTTAATTTCAGCCATGAAGCGAAGCAAACACCCTGGCTGCATCCGGTAGTTGCTGAAAAATTAGGTGGGTTTGCAGGTAAAGCACCGAATGAGGCGTCCGGTGTGGTTTCTACAGCAGTAACAGCCCTTCAAATGTTTTCAGAAAAAATAGTCATTGAAAATACTTGTACGTCTGATTTCCTTTTGGCCGATCTAATGCAGAGCGAAAAACCGACAGATCTATTTTTAGTTGTGCCACCTTCCGATCTTGCGAGAGCCGGTAATTTATTCCGACTGATCATTGAACTTCTTGTAATTAGAAATACCGAAGTGCTTGGTCAAAATAAGCATAAATGCCTGCTTTTAATTGATGAATTTCCTGCTTTTGGAAAAATGGATAGCTTAGTTCGTCAACTTGGTTATATCGCTGGTTATGGATTCAAGGCTCTTTTGATATTTCAAGGATTGGAGCAGATCAAAAATATTTATAAAAATAATTTTGAAATGCTAGTAAATACGACAACTCAGGTATTTTTTGCGCCAAACGACGATGCAACAAGAGATTATCTTTCAAAGCTCTTGGGTAAAGAAACGATTTTGGTCAAACAAGAATCCGGTTCAGGCGGGCTATTTGCAAAAAAGAATTATACATGGATCGAAAAAGAGCGTGCGCTTTTGATGCCGGATGAAACAGCTGCTAAGCTCGGCAATCACTCGGCAATGATATTAAAAAATCTTAGAATATTCAGTCCTAAAAACAAATTTTTTATGATGGAAGATTTTATGAAACGGATCATACAAGGCAAAAAGGCTAGCAGAGGCCGCGTGGGATTAAGAAAAGAGGAGTGAAATAATGAGTTTGAAAAAAGTTAATTTAGATAAGCTGATGCGTGAAGAATCTCTGATTTCCGAACAGGAAGAAAAAGCCAGGGCTTTAATGCTTAAAGCCCGTGATAGAAAACAACGGCTTGTACGTCGTCGGGCGCGTGTGATGATGGATCATCTTGAAAAGGTAAATATAGATGGTTCTAATATTCCGTTTTTATTGGGAGCTGCTGTGTATATGGCACGGCAGGGCAAAGAAAAGATGATAGAACTGGAAAAGCTTGGCCATGACGTAATGGATAATCCTGAAAATTATAAAATCGAGATAAAAGAAGAAGCTGAAGATATTGGAAATGATTGATACTACTGAAAAACGGCAGGCAGAGCTTGTAAAAGATTCGTTGGGCAAAGAAATATTAAAATATCTTGATGATCCTGAGGTAAATGAAGTTTATATCAACCAGGACTATTCATTGAGAGTAGATACAATAAGCGGACGTCGTAAAACAGATGTTGTTTTAACTACAGATACGGTAACACGGATATGCAAATCGATTGCCGGCATTAATCGTCAGGTGATCACAGAAAAAAATCCGGAACTCGGTGTCGAGATCCGGCTGCTCCAAGTAAGGGCGCAGATTATGTTTCCACCAATCGTCAGCAGACCAACATTTTTTCTTAGAAAAAAGCCCAGGCAAATATTTTCACTAGAAGATTACAAGGCGCAGGGCGCATTAAGTGAAAAATACTATGGAATCATCGTAGATTGCATTAAACGCCGCAAAAATATAATAGTCGCCGGTGCAACAGGCAGTGGTAAAACAACATTTTTGAATGCTATTTTGAAGAAGCTTTCAGAGATTAATCCGGAACATAGATTGGTAATTTTGGAAGATTTACCAGAGCTGCAGTGTAGCAGTGATGATGTGCAGTACATGACGACATCAGGTAATAGAACAACATCAGTTACTATGCAGGATCTGGTTTTTATTTCAATGAGATTATCGCCGCAAAGAATTCTTATTGGTGAAGTACGCGACAAGTCTGCGTATGATGTTTTAAAAGCGTGGAATACTGGTCATCCAGGTGGATTTTGTACGATTCATGCAGATGGCTGCCATGATGCTTTTATTAGATTAGAGCTGCTGGTTAAAGAAGCTGATACAGGCTCCAGCACAAGAGATATTAAGGCTTTGATAGGATCAACGGTAGGTGTGATCATCAGCATACAGAAAGTTGTGCAAAATAACGCTACAACTAGAGCCGTTGAAGAAATCATAGTTGTAAAGGGGTATGATGCTGATCAAGATTGTTATGATTATGAATCTCTTTGAATATAATTGTAAAGATTGTAAATAATAAAAAAATGGCACAGAATGTGCCATTTTATAGCCAGTTTTTTATTTAAGAGATTTCTTCAAGTCACGATAAAAGTTTTCGTGAACCCCTAATAAGATCAGTTTTAGTGTTTTAGGATCATAGGTATATGCCAGCAAAAATTGCTTATCTAAGGCTATAAATTTATGAATAAAAACACCTTTCAAATCTTGCTTTTTCTCGGTACCTATAGTTGGATCTTCACAAACTTTCCTGATTTCACTATCAACTATAATTTTTTGGTTGTTGTAAAGCCTTTTATATACGCGCTTGAAATTTAGAGTTTGTTCGATTTTCATTTTTCATTACCAAAATCGAAGGGTTCGGTTTTTGATTCTTTCGCAATTAATAATTCTGCTATGAATTCAACAGGTAAGTCTGGATTGGCTAGTGCGTTTTTACCAACTTTGGCCCAAAAGTTAATTTGTTGTGGGGTAGTGCGGAAATTAGCTTTACCTTCTTGTTGTGCGGATATATATAATTCGCGGTCGATACGTACACTTTCGGATCTCATAATGAGTTCTCCTTTCACTACTAAGTTGTGGTAATTTACCACAGCTATATTATAACATTTGTGGTAATTTACCACAAGAATTAATTTTAATATAAGGAGGGTAAAATTTGAACGAGAAAATCCTGAAATATATTTTAAATACTATTTTAGTAGTGGCATTTATTCTTATGATTCACACGATAATAGAATCTATGTAATCAATAAAAAAGGAGAGGAAAACATGAATAGAATTAGTTTGAAAAATAAAATTATGGCAATTCGTGATTCTAAATTTGCCGCTGCTGGTGTTGGATTGGGATATTTGGCAATGACGACTAAAGCATATGCAGCCCGTACATGGCCTTGGACAGGTATTTTAAATGATATCAAAGACGAACTTACAGGACCACTGCCTCTGACGCTTGGTACATTAGGAATTGTAATTGCTGCATTTGGACTTTTTGCAGGTAATGCAGGTGATGGAATGAGAAAGTTTTTAATCATAATTTTAGCAATATCTGTTGCACTCTTTGCACCAACATTTGTTGAGTGGATTGCTGATAGCGCGAGCTAATTAAGTTATATAAGTTATATATTATATATATAAACTATATAACTTATATAAGAAAAATAATGGCTGACAGTACAAGTTAAAGGAGTGTGTTAAAGCAATGATTGTTCCGGTATTTAAAAGTTTGTCCAAACCTATGACGTGGGGCGGGGTACCGCGTAATATTTTTATACTAATTATTTTAGCCTCGTTGATCAGTGTTGTTATTTTTCAATCAATTAAAGGCGTATTGCCTATACTAGCTGTTTATATGATTGTTTTAGCTCTTTGTAAATATGATCCGAAAATATTTACTATTTTATATAAAAATTTAAACCTAAAAACACATTATTTTGAAGGGTGATGAAAAAATGGGTAATATGGGCGTTATGTCAGAGCTGGTACCTTGGCAGTTCCGGACGGAAAACCAGGTCATTTTCAATGATAATTATACAATCCAAAAGACTTACGCTTTTACGTCGAAAGATACATCCGCTATGACTGAAGATGAAAAAGGGAACTACTTAGGTCGATTAAATAATATTTTCAAACGATTTAAAACAGGCTGGATATTTTGGATCGAAACCCAAAACGTAATTGATATATCATATCCTGACAATATTTTTTCAGATCCGCTACTTAGAGATTGTGATGAAATTAGAAAAAGAACCCTATCGGGGGGAAAGAATTATCGCCAAATACATTATCTAACTATCGTTTATAAACAGCCTTCAGATGCCTTTAGAAGATTAGCAGGGCTTATTGATAAAGAAAATAAAGAGATTTTGGCTCAATTAAAACAGGGCATTAAGGAATTTTCAGAGATATTTTTTCCGCGAAATAATGTTGCTGATTTTGAAGCTGCAACAGTAGATTATTACAAGGATATGAAGTTGATGGAAGAAAATTTTCTGGAAGAAACAGGCGAAATAGTACGTGCGTTATCACCGTATTTTATCGACTTAAGACCGCTGAATGGTGAAGAAACACTAACTTATCTGCATAGCTGCATAAGTGATACTAAACATTCTGTAAAATCAGATATTACAGCTTTTTTGACGGCCCAGCTTGCAGATGGCACATTTATGACTGGTCGAACTCCTAAAATTGGTAATAAATACATCGGAATAATTGGCATTAAAGATCTTCCTAATTACGCAAAAGATTTTTTATGCCGAAAGCTTGACAGTATATCTTCTGAATATCGTTACGTTATCCGATACCTGGCATTGTCAAAAGATGATGCAATGAGGGAAGTAAAGACGATTCAGCAGCAACATCAGCAGCGCCAGAAAAGTCCTATAACCTGGTTTTTTGAGGCCGTGCAAAATAAAGTGATCGATAAGGTAGATGAAGAGGCTGTTATGGATGAAGAAGACAGCAAAGATGCCTATGCTGAGCTTGCTCAGGACAATATTGGGATGGGCTACGGTACTATAAATTTAGTGCTGCTCAATGAAAACGAAAAAGTCCTAGCAGATGAACTTGCAGATATTAAGGCTATAATCAATGATTTAGGATTTGTGGCCACTATTGAAAAGGACAATGCCTCGCAAGCCTGGCTTTCAACTATACCTGCCTGTTATTCTTTCGGCGTCAGAACGTATTTTATCAATTCTACAAACTTTATTTTATGGTCGCCGGTATCATCGTTATGGGAAGGTCAAAAAGAAAATGAACATTTCAAAAAGCTAAATATATCCAGCACGCCGCTGATGAAGTGTGAAACTCCGGAGAAATTACCGTTTTATCTCAATTTACACGTTGCAGATGTTGGGCATACTATGGTTGCTGGCGCAACCGGTACTGGCAAGTCAGTTTTACTAAATACGATTGCCAGTAATTTTAGAAAATATGAAAATTCTAAAGTATTCATATTTGATAAATCGGCATCAAGCCGCATTATAACGCAGGCTTTAGGCGGTAATTTCTACAATCTACTGGTCGATGTAGACAGCATTTCTTTTCAGCCGCTCGCTAATGTGGACGATCCTATAGAGAGAACATGGGCTTGTGATTGGTTATGTGATTACCTTACTGCGCAAAATCTTGTGTTGACGCCAGCACTAAAAAAACTGATAATGGAGGCTTTGCGTGATGTTGGAAACAGCCCACAGGATCAGCGGACTATAACGTCACTGACAACTTATCTTCAGGACGAAGAACTGCGAGAAGCCTTGCTTGCCCTTAGCCTGGAAGGTGCATACGGTTCTTTGTTTGATAGTAATGTTGACAAATTTGGTACTGGTGACTGGCAAGTATTTGAAATGGAAAAGCTTATGGAGAACACGAATATAGTTGCACCGACATTAGATTATCTCTTTCACCGCATTGAACGCCAGTTAACAGGCGTACCGGCTCTTATTGTTCTTGATGAATGCTGGCTGTTTCTCAGTAATCCGACGTTTCGGGCAAAAATCGTTGAGTATTTGAAGGATTTAAGAAAAAAGAATTGCAGTGTTGTTCTCGCCACGCAAAATTTATCTGACATTCCTGACGAGCTGCTGTCTGTAATCGTTGAAAATACAAAAACTAAAATTTACCTGGCTAACGATAACATGAATGTTGAAAGTCAAAAAATCTATGAAAAGTTCGGTTTAAATGAAACAGAGATTGGAATAGTTAAAGCATTGGTGCCAAAGAAGGAGTATTACTACAAATCTTCTCTTGGCAGCCGTATTTTTGATTTGAAGTTGTCTCCGTTGGAAGCTGCATTCTATACAGCTACCAGTAAACAGGATCAGTTAAAGGCTGCTGAACTGAAAAGCTTGGCACCTGCTGATTTTGTAGAAAACTGGAAACGGCTTAAAGGTGTTTCAGCTTAGAGATATTTTTAATATATAACTTACATAACGTATATATATTAAATAAGTTATATACAGTATTTAGTGTAAATAACGTAAATAGCTTATATAACAAAAAGGAGCTGAGGTCAATGAAAATTAACCATAAAAAAGCGGCTGCACTTAGTGCAGCAGTGTTATTGACCTTCGGTGTCAGCACGCAGGCATATGCTGTATATGCTGTGCATGACAGCAAGGTATATGGACAAATAGTGTCGCAGATAAAAAAAGCAACAGAGCAGATCAATCAGTTAAAAGAGCAGGTAAATTTACAGATGCAAAACTTGCAGGATCTGTCATCTGAGGTAATTGATCCAATAACGAACGAAATTGCTATTGTAACATCTGAATACAATGGGGCTAAAAAAGGTATGAGCAGTATTATCAGCGGCGCTTCTGACGTGGATACAGCTTTTCAGGAAACGTTTAAAGACTTTACATCACTTGATCCGACTACTGCTACCTATAAGGATATTAAAAGCAGACAGGAAACTAACCGTGTGAAGTCTGAAGAACTCAATAAAGAGTTTGTGACGCTGATCAATATGAAACAGGTTGAGCTTGAAAAATCTAATGAACGTATCCAAAAGTTAATAAATGAGATTGCTAATTGCAAGGGCGCAAAAGATCTTGCTCAGCTGGAAAATTTATTGTCGGCCGAACAGATCTATTCTCAGAATATAACAAATGAGATCCAAGGACTGAAACTGAAGCAAGATGCGATTTCATCACAGCAGAAAAAATTAGCAGATGATGCCGAACAGGCAAGCCAGGAAAAATTAGCTGCTGATTTTGGAAAAGTTGCCGAACAGGCAAAGGTGAATATTGGTAGTCGTAGCACTACGATTACCGAATCATTTGATAAAAAAGTGGAAGCCATAGGATGGGAATGATATGACAAGCTTTTTTAATATGCTGAATGAAATAACAGACGTAATAACCAATGCTGTATTAAACGGAATGATACGTCTTCAGGAGCCTATGGTTGAGTTACTTGTGGTTCTTGCTATTATCGGTATAGCCAGTAACTGGGAGATGTATTTTGCAAGCGAAAGTTGGAATTGGGGCAACCTTTTTGTAAAGATAATCCACATCGGATTTTATGCCTTTTTGATACGTAATTGGAAGATGCTGCTTTTGACTGTAAAAAAAACGGGAGAACAACTAGGTATTGCTGCTGGTGGAGATACTGGGCTTTTAACGCCAAATGATATCTTGAATTTAGGCGTTAAAAGCGTTTTTGACGCTATTGAAAACTTAATTGAAAATATAGGACCAAATTTAGACGCAATAACTAACGTTTTAGGGATAGTTATTTTAGGATTTGCCTTGTATGCGTTCCTCAAAATTGCTTGTACACTCTTTTTTACCTATGCAGAATTTATGATTGTAGGTGGATTGAGTATAGTGCTGTTACCTTGGAGTATGACGAAGTGGACGAAAGGCATAGCGGATAAAGCTTGGGGTATTTTACTTACGGGTGCTGTAAAAATAATGGTCTGTACATTTATGGTATCGCTGGTGTCAGGCTTTATTGAACATTCTTTTAGTAGTATTAATGTTGATAATCCTGAATTACCAGATTTACTAACACGTACAATATCAGTTGGTTTTTTGGCATTTTTGGTTGGGAAATCTGTAGAATATGCTGGAGCAATGACAAATGGGCTAACGGTATCTACTCCAGATATGATGGGGGCTACAGTAGGTAGAGCAACAAGCTATGCCACAGGAAGGGTTAGTGGTGCTGTTGGCAATGCGGTAGGCAGTGCTATAGGAAGTGGAGCAAGGCGTACTAAAGGAGCTATTGTAAACGTAGCAAAAAAAGGTGGCGAATGGTGGCTCAAATATGGTTCTGGCGTTCCCTTATAGGGATAAAAATTAAAGGCACTATGTAAGTGCCTTTGAATTTAAAAGTTTGTATTTTATTTCTTAGTTATTTCTGGTTTTTGGAAAGTTATATCTTCATTGGTTATATTTTTAGGTTCATTACTTATTTTTCTAAAACCTTTGGTGTTATAAAGACTTATGGTTTGAATACCATTTTCTGTTTTTACAATAACTGGTTGCATGGGATTGACTTCATACAACTTGCTTTTTTCGTTGTAAACTAAGTTCCACGAATCGTGATTGCTGTAAGAAGGTTTGTTTTCTATGGGTTTGCTTTGTTGCATCCAGATAGGATCAAAGGGGCTGGGTTTTCTTGGTTCTTTTTTTTCAGCAACAAAAAAAGATCCTTTTGTAAACTTTGTATTAAGCAGATTTTCGTTTTTTTCATCTTGTTTTATAACTAAAAAACCATGATTTACAGTTTTACCACCATAGCCACCCGACTCAGAATAATATTCCCAAGTACCGATATATTCTTTAGCAATTTTCTCTTTTTCAGAGCTGCAGCCTGATATGCTGACTGCCGAAAATATCAAAAGGGATAATACTAATATTAATTTAAAAATTTTGTTCATATTACATCGCTCCTCGCTGAATATATTGTAATTATTAATTATATAGATATTTTAGCATATAGGCGTATATGAAGGAAAGGTATATCTATGAAATTAAAAAGTGAATTTAGAAAAAAGCTATTGGCAGCATTTTTGGGAATTAGTATTTGCTTGCCGTTAAACGCTGCGTATGCGAATACGATTTCTTATACAATTCAAGGTATTGAAACACGGTTTCAGAGGGAAGGGGATGAATTTACAAAAACAGATGGGATTGATTTAAGCAAAGAATTTTTTATTGGTCTTGATTGGGGCAGTACGGAGCTAAATCATATAAATCTGTACTATACGCCTGTAACTTATACCTCTAAAAGCGGCTGCCTTTTTAGAGCTGGTAAGCTGTATGCGATGACAAATGCGTATCGATTTGGTTACACGGCATCCAAAAGCCAGGTTATGGACATTGGATATGCCCAGGCAATTTTAGCAGGATATGCCGATTTCTCCGAAACACAGCTAGCGAAATTGCAGGAAATGATAATGCTAGGCAATCAAACTATGGAAAGTGGTTTTTATATTACGGATAATTTTGCGGTCAACGATCCTGAAGCTGATTTTCAGCCTAGTAGTAATGATGTAGTAGAAAATGATCTGCCAACCAGTGATGATACCTTTATAACCAGAAGTAATAGCCTGGTTGAAGATGCTGCGTTTAGTGGAAATGACACTGTAATACAAGACTTAGTAATCAGCAGTGACAGTTTTATGAGTAATTTGTCGGTTGATGATAATGTCGCTGCTGATGTTGAGCAAGTGCCGGGTGATAAGACAGTAAGTAATGTCGGTAATGATAAGACTTTAGTTAAAAAACCAACGATGAGGGAACGGATTTCAAGAATATTGCAGGAAACAAGATTAGATGTGTTTTTAGATAGTGATAACGAAGAAAAAGCTATTGTTGAAAATCAGGAAAATAATATAGAAAACGACGTTTTTCTTGGAAATGATGATAACAGTGACGAAAATAATAATTCCGAAGAAATTAACGACGTTAACGATATTATCGAAGAAGCAAGGCGAGTGAGAGAGCAGTTAGCTTTGCTAATTAAATAGATTGGAGAGAGAGCCGTTGATAAAGCTTTATAAGAGTTTTATTTTATTAGCAATATTAATGCTTTTATGCAGCAGTGTTTACGCTGCTCCGATCACGTCACCGTTTGGTTGGCGCATTCATCCAATTACCGGCGAATGGAAGTTTCACTCAGGTATGGACATTGGATATGAAGAAGGCACTGCAATACCGGCAATGATGCCTGGTACGGTAGTATATAGCGCATGGTATGACGGATACGGATATACTGTTATTCTCGAACATGAAAACGGTGATCATACGTTATATGGTCACTGCAGCGCTTTGTATTGTAATTATGGTCAGTATGTTGATAAAGGAACAACCATTGCGGCTGTTGGTAGCACTGGTTTCAGTACTGGGCCGCATCTGCACTTAGAGTACTGGCACAATAATCAATATACAGATCCAAGTTTATTATGGAGCTGACAGAAAGGGGTGTAGCAGTGTTTTATATCTTAAACATAAACTGCGAATCAACAGTGGTTGTTGGCGTTGATGTAGTTAAAAACGTTTATAAAGTAAAAGATGTATTTGAAGTAAATTCAGGGTATATGAATTTTCTTGAAGGCAAAGTTTCAGATCGACTATTTAATGAAATTGTAGATTTCCAATCCCATAAATATTATGTCGTATTATCTGACGCGGTATATAGCTGTGGGTCTGTGTCTATGGATACTTTCACATATGCTGAAAATTTTAACGACATCCAGCAGCATTCTGTGTACAAAAAATTGATACCGAAAGGCCTCGAACTGCAGGAGTTTGTCGGCACAATGCTTATTGACCTTGTGCCAAAAACAGAACGTCAGTTTTTTGCATCTGCCGCTTTTGTAAAAAAGGAGCTTCTAAACATTATAAAAAGTTATTTTGAAAGCAAGGAAGCAAAACTATTTGGTATCACGACAGATGTTTTTGCTCTAGTGCATCCCTTGAAGGAATCATACAGTACCTTTTTTCTTGAAATCGAAACGGGGAAATATGTCATTCGTTATCCTGAGGGAATTATCGTTTTTGATAATATTGCCTTTTCAAAAGAGGCTGCAATGCTTTTAATGATGGAGCATGCACAGCGTTTGTTTAGCTACGAAAAAGAAGAGGGGTTACCGCCTATATTGGATTTATCGGCTGAAAAAAGGCAGTTTGATTCTAAGCTTTCTATGGGCGTTTCAACCAATCGGATGAAAGAAGTATATGCGTCCGTGGGTGTTTGTGCCGCGTGGAGTGGGAAGCCCCGTGAGAGGAAGCCAGCCCCTCCACGAGAAGCAAACAGCTATATATCAAGTAAGGAAGAAGGGGATGCAAATGGATTCTCAATCTCAAAACTTAGGGAATTTTTTAACTCCAGAAGAAACAAACAAAGCTGAATACGATTACAATAAGCCGGTTATCAAAATGACTTTTATCGCCGTGCTGCTTTTTGTATTGACAGGCATTGCCTGTGAATTTCTAAGCATTGGTTATGCCTGGTATAGCTTCAGGCCGGTTCAGTACGATAGTGAAGCTTTTGCTGCCGGTCAAAAAATCCAAAATGAATTGCAAAAGCGCGCTGATCTAATTAAAGAAAGCAGGCCCAGCGGTATAAATGTAATAGCAGTTATGGCTGCGGTAATGGAAGCAAAGCCTAAAGATATCACGCTGACGAGCATAGATATAAGCGAATCAAGGTCAACTTTCACAGGGCAGGCACAATCTTTAGATATAGTAAACTCATTTTGCAACAGCATTGATTTGACAGGTCATAAAGCGACAGTTGAAAGCATCAAAACACCAAGCGAAAGCGAAGTGAATAAAATGCAGCAATTCGTTATAAGTGTCGAGCCGCTGGCTAAAGCTGCCAAGTCCAAGCCGACAGGGGGTACTGATAAATGATAAAAATGATGCTGAAACAGTACTCGGAAGATAAGAGCCTTTTCAGAAAAAACATGGATATGGCTTTGATCCTTATTGTAGTTGGGTTAGTAGCAATATATTTTTTAAACAGTTTCCGTGTGAATATGATTGCAAGCTATTCCCAACAATATGAGCAATCTGTTGCCAACAAGACCTGGCTGGAAGAATTTGACGTAAGTGCTAATAAAATGCTGCTAAACAATATGCTTAAGCCAGCCGCATATGAAAATGTAGAGCTGGTGCAGCAGGCGCAGTTAGACTTGATACGAAAAAACCGCCTGACGATCTTAAACGTCAATAAAGGAGCTGCTCCGGCACCGGGAACTATAGGTGGCAAAAAAAAGAAAATCCAATATGCAGAAACGTCCGTAACACTAACAGGAGCCTGGAATGATATTGTGGCGTGCCTGAATGAATTTGAGAAAAATCATTTGGTTGTTATCAACAATTTGCATCTTGGCACGAATCCGAGAAGCGGGCAAATCGAGCTGCAGATCAAATTCAGAGTATTTTATATTTAGGTGGTGAGAAGAAATTGAAAAAGATAAAAGGTACAACGCAGTTATTTGTGTATAGTCTTGCAGTTCTTTCTTCGGCCGGTATGTTTTTAACAATATTTGCTGCAACTTCGCCGACTATGCCAGAAGCGAAAAAGCCAAGCGTCAGTGATTTCAGCCAGCTGCATATGCAAATGGGCCAGACAGTTTTTGCTGCCGCTTCTCCGTTTCCGGACAAAATAGACCTAACACCAATACCAGGTATGGAAACAGGCGGATTAGCGCAAATGCTGCCGCCTAATTCTCCGGTAGTCCCTCCGATGCCAGGTAATGCGCGCGGTGGTGGACACGATGATGTATTACGTGTCATAGGCATTCTCCCGCCTGATGTAGCGATCCTTCAGTGCGCGGGCCGAACAGTAACAGCGAAAATAGGTACTCAAACGCCCTGGGGAACGTTAAGCAGCGTATCGAAAGCTGGCGTAACTGTTGGTGGAGATTGGGTAGCTTTTAAAAAATAATATATGGTGGTGACATAAATAATGAATTTTCGTAAAAAAATATCAGCATTTGCCTTAGCCGCAATGCTATGTGCAAATAGCTGCAGCGTGTTTGCCAGCGAAGCCTTTGACGTAGACTTCGCTCCTGGCACACCGATTGTAGACGCCATCCGCAGTCTTGGCTACAGAGCAAATAAAAATATAGTTATCAACGGTGATCTGAGCGGAACAGTAGCCCTTAGCTTGACCAATACGAACTTTGGTAAAGCGATCGATGTCTTGGCACTTACGCACGGCTTTAGCTACGAGTATAAAGGCGACGTTGTTCTGGTATCGCCATCGAAAACCATGAGCATCATGGAAACTTTTAATGTGAAACATTTGGATCTCGAAGCTGCCAAAAAGCAGATGGAATTGATTTTGGACGAAGATAAAATCTTCGTAAATGCCGATAATAATACCATATCCGTTAATGGATCTACAGCGCAAATCGATAAAGTACGGGATCAGTTAAAGCAGTTGGATGTCGCCCAGCCGCAGATCCAGGTACAGGCAACAGTAGTTGAACTGTCCAGAAATAAAGCAAGAGATATGGGGCTTAATTTTTCCTCGGAGGGCTGGTCCAAAGATACAGCAGTGAGCGGATACAATGGCGTTAAATTCGGTATTACTGCCAATCACGAAGAAACGCTTTCAAAAGGCAAGATTTTGGCTCTACCATCTGTAACAGTTTTTAATGGGCGCAAGGCATTAATCATGATGGGTGACAAAGTACCGGTGTTTACGAGTTCTTCAACATCATCTGAAACTACTGATAACACAGTAACGGTAGACTACAAAGACGTAGGCGTCAAGCTGGAAGCTATTCCACGTATTAACGATGACGTCGATGAAACTATCACCATGACGATTAAACCCTCGATCTCGACAATCACACAATGGGTAGAATCCGGAAATAATAAGGCGCCGCAGATTTCAACCCGTGAAGCTGAAACTATCGTCAGAGTTAGATCCGGAGAGACAATCTTTATCGGAGGACTGCTGAAAGATGAGGAAGTCAAGAACATTAAAGCTATTCCGTTCTTGTCAAAACTCCCTGTACTTGGAGAAATATTCAAGTCACGCTCAACGGAAAAGAAGAATACAGAGATTCTTATTGCTATAACACCGACTATTGTCCGTGACGAATTTGGCCGTCCTAAAGTAGAATTGCAGCAGACTTCGCCAGCCCTGCATAAAGAACTTACTACCTTGCAAGACGAGCGTATGGACCACAATATTTCTTCCGAGCAGCAGAAGACTCTTGAAGTTGAAAACGCTGCCCTTGAAGCAAAATTGAAGAAGATGGAAGCTGAAAAAGAAGCTTTGGAAAAAGAAAAAGCAGAACTGCGTAAAAATAAAGCGACAGTTGAAAAAGAACTGAAAAAGACAACGGACACTATGAAAAAATTCATAGAAAAAGCCAGGGAGTGATATCTATGAATGAATTTGCTGAAGAAAAAATCGATAATATAACGTGCGATTCCTTCAATTTTCAGGAGAGCCTAGCTGATATTGATATTACAGAAGCAATAGTATCACTTGTTGACAGATCTATTGCGATAAACCGGCATTTAATGCCGATCAAATATGACAGGGAAAGCCAGGTCCTGCTGCTTGTTACCTACGATACTGAAAATATACTGCAGAAGAATATCATTTTAGATCAGCTTCAAAAAAACAAGCCTGGGAAAATTAATGATATCAAAATCTTAATGGTCGAATATGATGAGTTCAGCCCGGTATTTGAACGCTTTTTTGGAGTTTCTTCCGGCGATACGTCTAATGACAGTAATGCTGATTTCGTACAAGGCAAAACATCAGCTGCACAGGACCTTTTTGACCGCATCAAAAGCGAAGCCAGGCAAATGGGTGCAAGTGATATCCATATCACGCCTTACCGAGTTGGAGCAGTAGTGCAATTCAGGATTCACGGCAAATTATATAAGCCTAATATTGATATTGACGAGGCGATGAAAAATTCGCTGGCCAACGTAATCAAAACCTGGTGTCACCTTAACACCGAAGTAAAAAAAGTGCCTTTGGACGGATCTAAGAATGAAGGGGACGCCGATTATCGTATAAGCACTTATCCCACGGTCGTTGGCGAAAAAATAACCATTCGTATCTTTGACCAGGGAAATAAGTTGTCGAGGCTTGATAATTTACATATGCACCCTGAAGATCTTGAAACCATAAAACTAATGCTGATGGCTCCAAGCGGCATGATCCTCTGTACCGGCCCGACAGGCAGCGGTAAAACAACGATCCAATATGCCGCGCTTGCTGAAAAGGGCAGTAAAGACAATATAATCCTTTCGATCGAAGATCCGGTCGAGCAGAAAATCGATGGCGTATCACAGTCGCAGGTAACGATCCTGCAGGACAATGAGGCGATGTCGAATACCATGATTAAAGCACTGCGGGCCTCACTGCGCCAAGATCCTAATATAATCCTGGTCGGCGAGATCCGCGACTATGACACTGCAGATGTCAGCATCCAGGCATCACAAACAGGTCATCTGGTTTTCAGTACGCTGCACACGAAGTCAGCTATCGCTGCTGTTGATCGCATAGCAAATATGGGAATCAGCAGATATCAATTTCTTTCGGAGATAGTTGGCATTATTGGTCAACGTTTGCTGGCACGCAGTTGCCCGCACTGCCGTGAAGAAGTAGTAAGTGAATACAATAAGCTGCTGCCGAAGAAATATTTAGAACAGCTTCCTGGTGGCATAACTATGAAGTCAAAAGGCTGCAGTAAATGCGGCAACACGGGCATTGTAGGTCGGCTGCCAATACTGGAGATAATTCGGTTCAACGATGAACTTAGAGATTTGTTCAGCGAGCAGGTCGGCTGGGTAAAAAGTAAAGAGCTTCTGAAAAAGAATAATTTTATCACTCTTTGGCAAAGAGGCTTTGAGTTGGTAAAAAATGGTGAAGTTTCACTCGAGGAACTTTGCAGTGAACTGGCTGTAAGTGAAGATTAGAAAGGGGGGAGTTTATGTTTGGATCTATAAAAGAATGGTGGTACAAACCTTCGTATAAAGAATTCTGGCTGATGTTTATTCATCTGCGGGCGCTGCACCAGAGCGGTGTCACTATGAGTGAAGCAATGGAAGTAATTGCCGTGTCGCATAATAATAAAGCAGTCAGGGACGCTGCGCGGCAGATTGCAAAAGATATTGTTGCCGGCGATGAAATAAACATTGCTTTTGCCAAGCAGAAGATCTTCAGCAAAATGATTTGCGAAACTATCCAGGTAGGCGAGAAAAGCGGTAAATTGGATGCTGTATTTGATCATTTGGTGACGCTTATGAAAATCAGGTGGGAGCTGCGTGACAAAATCCGCGCCGCTCTGTTCAGTCCGGTAATTTCAATTATTTTTGCCTTTTGCCTGTTTGTGTATTTTGTAGTGTACTCGATCCCGAACTTTAAACAGCTCTATGCAGATACCGGCGTTGAAATGTCAGAATCACTGCTGCTCCTGGAATCTTCGGTCAATATGATATTTGAATACTGGTATGTTACCGTTTTTGGTATTTATCTGATTTCCAAGATCTGCAGTTGGCTCACTTTTTCAAGTAAAGAGTTAGTTGACAACATAAAATTGAATTTGCCGATATATAAAAGGCTGCACTACAGCATTTTACAGTTTGAATTTACATCTAATTTGTCGCTGCTTATTTCTTCGGGCATTCCAACTTACCAGGCACTAGATAATATTGCGGGTACATTTTCGAACGGCCGCCTGCAGAAAATCGTTAAGAATGCAGCAGCAGCTATGATTGGTGGTAGTGATATTGCAAACTCTGTTATAAGCGCGAATAAGAAGGACAGAATCTTATCAGAAGCCGTATTGAGTTTTATCACGATCGGCGACAAAACGGGAAAAATAGCTGCAAACATGGAAATAGCGACGGATTATACTAGCACAGAACTAAAAACAACGTCAGAAGAAGTAGCTAAACATTTTGCTTTTGCTGTTTTGATCCCGTCAGTATTGGCAGTGGGAATAATGTATGCATTAGTCCTGTTCCCGCTCTTTGATATTTCTGAGCGTATGTTTAATTAGGGGGAAAAACAATGCCAAGAAAAAGCAAAGGCTTTACATTGATTGAGATGTTAGTTGTCATAGGTATTTGTGCTGCATTGCTTTCATTAGCAGCACCTAAGGCCAGCGAAATGATGAAATCGGGCAGAAGAAATACTACTGCGATGGCAGTAAACAGCTTGGTTATTGGAATAGGACAATATCATTTTGAGATGCAGGAAATGCCTGAAAACTTAGAAGCCTTAACTAAAAAACAAGGTCAATTTGGGCCGTGGGCAACTAAAGATGCACTTAAAGATGAATGGAACAATAACTTTAACTACAGCTATGACCAGGACAGCAGGCTTTTCGCTGTATGGTCTTCAGGACCGGATGGAGCAAATAGCTCAGGAAGTAATGTAACAGAGAAATTTTCCGGCGACGACATTGGCACCATAAGCCAATACTAATATTTTTTAGAAAGAAGGAGTAAATCATGAAATGTTTATCTATTAATTATTTGCAAGCTCAAATGAAACGGAGGGCTGGGTTTACGCTGATTGAGTTACTTGTAGTAATGTCTATTTTGGCAGTATTGTTAGGGGCCCTGGCTAATAAATATTCCACCGCTGAGCAGAACAAAAGAATAATTAAAGTGGATAACGATTTGAAAGTTATTGCAACTGCCATGCTGCAGTACGAGCAAGACAGTTTAACCGCTTCTTTACCAAGTACAGTAGATGAATTGCTTGAGGGTTTACCGGCATCTGATTCACGTGATGGACAAGCGCATGAATATATATCTTTGAAGAGCAGAGGTGATGAGGCCGATAAGCTTGTAGATCCGTGGGGCAATGACTATGTTATTGATGTTAATAGCAGGACCGTTTCCTGCACACCCAAAGACATATTCAAGCAGGACCTTCCAACAGTAAAACTGGAGTTCTAACTACTTGATCGGAGGCAATTATGTTAAAGGTCTTTTCTAATAGGACAAACACCCCCCCATATCTGACAAGCCACGTCAGCTAAGGGGCGGTGGGCTTCTTGTTGTATTTCTGATAGTAGCATTTCTTCTAACCACGTTAGGAGTAAATGCTGCCAGATTACAACAATCAGTCTTATCTGCAACAAGCAGTAATGTAACTGCGCTGCAGGCATACCAATATGCCGAAAGTAAAGCAGATACTATCAGGGTTACCAAATATAATAGTCTAACAGCTCAAAACAAAAAAGATATAACGGACAGCAATTATCAGGATGAAGTGCTGCTTTCGGAAGAAAGCAGTGTTGACGATCATAAAGAACGTACAGTTACGATAAACGTTTATTTAAAAAGCGAAACGCTTCCGCGTGCTTCGCTAAAACTGATACGTTCTTCGGTAGAAAAAAGCACGGGCGTACCAATAGGTACGATCCTGGCCTGGCCGTCGCATGCTTTACCAGCAGACAGTGGAGTATGGCTTTTATGTAATGGTCAATCATGCTCTGGATATCCTGGATTAGTTAAAGTTCTTGGGAAAAATACGGTACCTGATTATCGAGGCATTTTTCTTCGCGGTTATGGAAGCCAAGTTAGTACGCATTATGGCAACGTATCTCATTCATCGGAAGCCTTGGGAGTATTGCAAGGCGATGCTGTCCGTAATGTTACTGGCAGTTTTCCAATGGGCGTTGATTCTTGGAGTGGATATGAAGGAGTATTTTATTAGGGGAATCATTCTAATCATTTAGTTGGGGATGATGATGGAACAAAAAATTACTCTACATATTTAAACTTAAGTAGAGGTACTCCAACAGCCAATGAAATTCGACCAATTAATCGTTCTGTAAACTGGATAATTAAAGCTGCCTAATCTTTTTGCTTGAGCTGTAGAAAGGAATTTTTATGAAAGTCTACGGCAAAAACACAAATACCCCCCCATATCTGACAAGTCACGTCAGCTAAGGGGCGGTGGGCTACTTGTTGTATTTCTGATAGTAGCATTTCTTCTAACCACGTTAGGAGTAAATGCTGCCAGATTACAACAATCAGTCTTATCTGCAACAAGCAGTAATGTAACTGCGCTGCAGGCATACCAATATGCCGAAAGTAAAGCAGATACTATCAGGGTTACCAAATATAATAGTCTAACAGCTCAAAACAAAAAAGATATAACGGACAGCAATTATCAGGATGAAGTGCTGCTTTCGGAAGAAAGCAGTGTTGATGATCATAAAGAACGAACTGCTACGATAAATGTTTACTTAAAAGGTGATTCATGGCCGCGTGCTTCATTGAAGCTGATACGTTCTTCAGTGGAAAAAAGCACGGGCGTACCAATAGGTACGATCCTGGCCTGGCCGTCACATACTTTACCAGCAGACGGTGGAGTTTGGCTGCTGTGTAACGGGCAAAGTACTGCCGGTTATCCTCAGCTGAGTGCGATTGTTGGAAGTAATGTGCCTGATTATCGAGGTGTGTTTCTTCGCGGTTATGGAAGCCAGACAAGCACGCACTACGGTACAGTAACACATTTATCTGCAGCTCTTGGTGAGCTGCAGGGGGATGCAATCAGAAATATCTCCGGAAAGATCCGCTTAAGAGAAGGTAATGGTGGCGCATATCCTAGTAGTCTTTTTTCATATAGCTACGCAGGAGAAGCTGGCTATCAAGGCGGAAACTGGGGGAGATATGGCTGGGTCGAATTTGATGCCTCAAGGGTCGTTCCGACTGCAAATGAAATTCGACCTGTAAACAGATCCGTAAATTGGATAATAAAAGCAGCATAATTACTTGATTTTAATACCTGAGCTGTAGAAAGGAATTTTTATGAAAGTCTACGGCAAAAACACAACTACCCCCCACATCTGACAAGTCACGTCAGTTAAGGGGCAATGGTCTAATTGTTGTATTTTTGATAGTCGCATTCCTTCTAACCACGTTAGGAGTAAATGCTGCCAGATTGCAACAATCAGTCCTTTCGTCTACTAATAGTAATAATCTTGCTTTGCAAGCGTATCAATACGCCGAAAGCAAGATAGATTTTCTAACTTTAAAAGGGTATAAAAATTTAACAGCTCAGGCAAAATCTAAAATTCAAGGTACTGATTATCAAGATGAGGTTCAGATCAGCCAAGCAACTACTTTACCTGATGGTATACAGCGAAAAACGGTTACAACGAATGTCTACCTAAATAGCGAAAAATCACCACGAGCGTCGATAAAGAAATTTTTCTATAGTATAGATCCAACAAGCATCGATATAGGTAGTCCGGAATATTTAGGTGCAACAGATGGTGGATCTTTTAGTGGTATTGCCAAAACAGCAGGGTTTATTGTTGCTGCAGGAAGTAACAAACCACGTTCGCTAAATGTTTACGTAAATGGAACATTATTAGGTTATGTTGTCCCGCGCGGATACGGTACTGGCGATATTCAGGTTTGTGTACCGGTTCCCAAAAACGCCAGTTGGTCTATCAGCGGAAAATGTTCTTGGGCGTACTGGATGCCTTTAAAATCTTGAATTTATTGACCTGGCTGTAGAAGGAGTTTTATTATGCAGCGCAAGGTTCGAGGATCAAGTTTAATAATGTCAACGTTGATTACTGCATTTTTGCTTACAGGCCTAGCGGTCAAAGTAGCAAAAACACAGCAGTCAGTATTTGCGGCGACGAACAGCAACGGCATTGTAGTCCAGGCACAACAACACGGAGAAACACAAGCTTCAGTTTTAAGGATGACGAAATATTCTGATTTAAAATCACAAAGTAAAACAAAGATCAATGATACAGATTTTTCTTATGAAGTAGTCGTTTCAGGAGAAACAAATTATAACGATAAGATCAAACAGCGTATTGCTACAGTAAAAATATACTATCAGAATGAAGTTAATCCGCGCTTTACGCTTCCAATAGCAATGTTATCTAAGACAAATGACAGCGCTGGCTGTGAAATACGCACTGGAACAAACAGCGTGTCATTTCAAGCCGTCGGATCATATAAATACTTAACGGTTATTGTAAGTTCCAAATTTTCCCCTTCAGATAGTAGTTGGTCCGGATCAGCAACATTCACCGCATCAGCTGCGGGAGTAAATTTGGGTACAGTATCTACTTCAACATATACAGAAAAAGCTGGCAGTAAGGGCCATTATTGGGGTACAACCGAAAATGTAGTTAATATGCACACGTTTGCACGCTCAATCAATGCGGGGGATACTGTATCAGCTAGCTTAACTTCATCGTCCAGGCATTCAGGAAGCACGGTTACTTTGATTCTTTCTAACTAACATTTGAGGTGAGCATATGCTATTTATGCGGTGCATAATCGTATTGGGATTAATGGGGTTATTACTATCTCATCCAGGCATATCGCCTAAAACGATACGCCAAACTTTAAACGACAGATCACTTGTCGCACAGGCGACAATAATTGATAAATCAATTATTAGATATTACCGGATGCGCAGCGAGCTGCCTCCGGATATTTCGAAAGAAACCTTGAAAGAAATGGGAATAATGCAGTTGGCTGATAGCAAAGTTTGGACATACAAAAATAACGGTGACAGCTATGTTCTAACAGCCAAACTTTCATCAAAAACATATACGTCACCATATTCTAATAAATCCCTTCCTGATGTCATTCGTTATCCTGAAGGATATCAGGATAACGATTAGGAGCTGGAATGGAAATACTATATTACTTATATATAGCAGTAACATCATTACTGCTTTTTAAAATTGCCTATATTGACTTTAAAACACAGTATATCTATATTAGCGATCTTTCTATATTAGCTGTAGTCGTTTCGCTTTATAAAATTTATATCGGTGATATGCATTCTTCAGCTTTTGCGGCCGCAGCAGCAGGGATTTTTGGCTATGTCATTTACAAGATAAGTTATTTGATCTACCAGGAAGAAGCATTTGGGCTTGGTGACGTTTTTTTGCTAGCTATACTTGGTTGCTATTGGTCATGGCCGCTGATTGTGCATTTTATATATTTTTCTTTTTTGCTGGCCGGCATTATCGGGTTAGTGGTTTTAGCTTTTACAAGAAATAGAAAATATAGAATCGCTTTCGGTCCTGTTCTAAGTATCTCGGTTTTTCTTTATTATTTATGGGGTTTGCCAGATATCTACAGCATCGTACAATTTTTTAAAAGTAAAGCGTGGTAATCCAATGAAAAAATACCTAGCATGTTTAATTATCATATTTACTGCCTTGTCGTTCATGCACAATGCGTATGCTTTTTCAGGAGAAGTAACGTCTGTATATGGTTGGCGTATTCACCCTATTTTTGGTATTGGCAAGGGGCATGAGGGAGTTGATATCGCTGTTCCTGCTGGAGTTGGCGTACCATCGCTGGCGACCGGTACTGTCGTTTACAGCGGTTGGTGTGGTGGATATGGATATTTTATATCTGTTCAGGATTCAAATGGTGTATGTTGGAATATGGGGCATAATTCGCAGTTACTTTATTCCGTCGGTGATCATGTCAACCAAGGTCAGGTAATTGCTATATCAGGCAGTACTGGTAATTCAACAGGCCCGCACGTTCATGTTGAACGCAGATTACTTGATGTTTTTGGGGATACGACAGATCCGCTTGATTATATTGCTAGTCAGTGGGATTTATCAGGTTGGGACCCGAATAATAGTACTGGGGTATTTGGTAATATTGTTCCAAATATTGATTTTGATTTCAGTAATTATTTTGCTCCGAGCGAAGAGCTGCTGAAGGCAACCAAGAAAATTCTTGAATCACTAAAGCCTGCCTTGGATTTTGCATCAGAAAATTTAGTAGAATTAATGATAAGTTTGTTTGTAATCGATTTGGCTGTTTATTTACTTGCAGGTGTTCTCGGAGTTCGGCCGATCAAAGATTTTTCAGAGCTGATACCCAAAATAATGCGTTATGGGTTCTTCTTTTGGCTGCTGCAGAGCTGGCATTGGCTAGTGTCGAATATGTTTGTACCTATGATCGAAGATATTAGCAGTACATATTCTGGACAAGCCTTTTCTGAAAGCAGTTTCTTACAGTTTGAGGCTTTTTTCATATCTGTAACACACCTTATTAAGCCTTTTTTACACGTTAACGAACAGTTTTCATTTCTTACTCAATTACTCCTTATGATATTAGTGCCAGTCATTTTAACATTATGTTTGTTTGTAACCTTTTATATGGCGTATAAGCTTGTAGTCTTTTATGTTATGTGTGTATTTGGTGCCTTGGGAATTCCTTTAATGGTATTTTCGAAAACAGAGTATTACGGTAAAAATCTTATTTCAGCAGTTTTTACGGCTATATTTGATTTAATAGTATCAGCATTTATTTATTCGATTGTGATAGATACCTTGAACGGACTTAAACCACTAACAGCAGATAGTATCGCTACATTTGTAGTGTTTGTCCTGGCATTTACTTTTTTAGTATGGATGGTACCCATATTGTCTACTAGAGTTACAAAGCAGTTTAATGCGCTTCTAAATAATTAGGTTATATAAGCTATATATAGTATTTAGTGTATATAACATAAATAACGAAAAGGGGCAGGTAAAAATGAAATGGAAAAAAATCATAATTCCGGTAGCAGTAGGTTTTCTGTCTGTGGTTATCGTAACATCTTTTGCAAGCGCAAAATTTCGGGGAGGCTCTGTGATTGATGTAGCACGAGTAGCTAAAGAAACGCAGAAAGTTATTGAAGAAACCAAAATATTATCAGAAATAACTACATTGCACGATCTGCAGGAAGAATTTTTTAAAGTGCTTGATGATCTTGGGCAATTAGAAAATGATGTGTTGACAGTCGTTGAAGAAGCAAATATATTGTCTAATAGTGTTAATGGTATAATAGGTGCCAAAAATACATATCAGGCTAAAGTTGAGAACTTGTATAGTATTGATTTTTTGAGTAATAAGTATGGTAACACTCCTGAAGCGTGGAAAGATAATCACAAAAAGTTATCAGAAGCTTACGAAAACGAATATAAAAACTCTATTGATGTAGTACTGAAGTCAGAAGATATAAGTAGTAAGATTAGTCTGCAGCGTGATAAGATTTTGAGCGATTACTCTAAGGGTGTCATAAGTGAAAAACAAAAAGAGATTCTGTTGAAAGCCTTGCTTGCAACAAGCAAAAATACTAATGCTATGTTGAATAACCAGGTCATGGTCAATGCTGTTACTGACGATATGCGTACCAGGACGAAGGAAAAATTAGCAGATGCTCAGCGACAGTACCATTCATTTGGTTTTATAAGTGCTGATGATCAGAAACATAAAAAAGCCATTGAAGAAAACAAAATAACAGAATTGCCAAAATAAAAAGGCACTATTACAGTGCCTTTGTGGTTAGGGAATATTACGTTTTGGGGTTTATATATTTGTATCTGCTTAATTAAACTTAAAGCATTTTTATTGCAATAGTTTAAAAAGCGTGGTAAAATGCCACAAAGAGACAGTCGATGGTCGCACGTCGGCTCTCCCTAGTTAATTAAACATTGAAAGGAAGCCGCGTACGCAAGTATGCGGTTTCTTTTTATCTTACGCTAATTAGCGTGATAAAACGATAACAGCAATCAGAGTTACGAAGGCTATCATTAGAGATAAAGCTCCATACAAAGACACACTATTACCACATGACGAGCAGAGGAAACTGTCACGTCGACTGTCTGAGGGTTATAATTCTCCTTTGATTGCTAATATCCAACTCTTCTTTTATTTAAATAAAAATATCAAATATAGAATATAAAACAGAGTGTTTAAAAATAATATTAACAAAAAACAATATATATAAACAATAACTTTATTGAAATTAGAGTGGTATAGTTTTAAAATATTATTTAATAAGACATATTGTATAGCAAAAGAAAAGAAAACGTAACGTTTTACAAAAACGTAGTGTCGTATACAAACTAAATAGCGAGAAAGTATATATGGGGGGGACATGCGTTCCTGCGACCTTTCATAAGCTGCCCTCCTCCAGAAAGTTGTTCTGGAGGAGGGTAGCTTTTATTTTTCGGTCAGGGAAGGCAGACTTTGTAAGCATTGGTTTGTAAGTAAGGCAGAGAATAGAGGTGAACAAATAATTATAGAAATCGATTCAGATGGCTGAAGAGAAAGGAGCTGAAAAATATGACATATGGAATAGACGCTAAAAGAACAGGTACAGAAATAAAGATCAGAAGGATCAGAAGCAGAATAACCCAGAAGGTATTGGCAGAAGTTTTAGGCGTTTCGCAAACACATTTGAGCAATGTGGAAAATGGCAGGACCATGCTGGGTTTAGAAGGGTTGCTGAAAGTAAAAAGATATTTAGGCTGTACGTTAGATGATCTGCTGGATCCGGAAATGAGCAGTGCAACAAAAGAAACAGGTAAAAAAGTAAAACGGTATAAGTTAGTGCCATATGAAGAATAAAAGGAAAGGTTTGTACAAATGAAAAAATTAGAAGACTTGCTGCCAGAAAATTCGGAGATTAATTTGCACCTAGGAGCGTTAACAGTAAAGTGCCCGATATGCGGTAAGGAGTTTGGCTGTAATAAAGCTTACCATGTGTATACGGCCTTGGTAAATAGAAGACGGCAGTACTACTGCAGTTATAGCTGTTATAAAAAGCGGCCCAACCCAAAGGAGAAAAGATAGTGATAATCAGAAAGGCTGAAAATTTGTATGAAAGCGAAAGTTAATGAAGCTAATGAACAAATAGACTTTCAAAAGAATATTGAAGCCGGTGATAAAGAAGCACCTGTACAGAAGCCGTATATGATCTTTGAGACCGGAGAAGTAGTGGAGGAAAGCGGCCTGCCGGGGATAAATTACGACTTTAACTACGGAGCCCGAGTAACAGTGCCGCAGGGAGAATACAGGGTCAAGCTCATCGATCGCAGTGCCTG